>Ga0207684_10000125_pt1 | contig 141210 bp, 116 predicted proteins | sample KBSK5501metaG_FD_184342 | JGI IMG/M metagenome (GOLD analysis project Ga0207684, IMG submission 184342) | Corn, switchgrass and miscanthus rhizosphere microbial communities from Kellogg Biological Station, Michigan, USA - KBS K5-50-1 metaG... | ecosystem: Host-associated > Plants > Roots >...
CACTACAGCGCTGAGCACCTGGACGAGGTAGCAAGGCAGTTGAATGGAAGGCCTCGACAGACGCTTGGCTGGATGAAACCATGCGAAGTCTTGAACGAGCTGTTGCGTTGAACGCTTGAGCCGAACACGTTCAATTGCTGGCAGAATACATTTCGCTTGCGGACTGGCGTGGACTGCGCTTCAAGTCCCCCAGTTTGGAACGAGGCGCGTGGGAAGACCGGCAACCGCGAGATGGAGATTTAACTTTCCGGTCGCTCGATTGTTGCCAGCCGACTGCAAATTTGGTGAATCAACTACCTGGGGGAGACCGCGATGCCCTGCCGCTCGAAGCCCGGAAGGATCCAGATCCTCGTTGTATGGGCCATCTTGTCCACTGCCCCCACTGCGCTGGCGCAACGGTACCTGATCGCAGATGGCCAGACCGATACCTATACCCTGATCAACAGAACGCTGGGCGGAACTGCGGTCGAAACTCCAGATTGTAGCCATCGCGACTTTGGTCCGCACATCACCCAGGAATTCGATCAGGACCTCGGGCGATACACCTTCGTGTTTCATATCCACGTTGTCCCGGACAATGACCGATGCGTTGCATTCGACCGGCAGCGAAACGAGATCAAGACCTACGGGCCGTCCCCGGCATACCTCAAGGGTTTCACGGTGACACCGTCACCTTCCGTTGGAAGTTCAAGCTCGATGGCGCCTTTCAGCCATCCCCGAGCTTTACCCATATTCACCAGATCAAGGCGGGCGACGGCGATGCAGATACGCCAATCATCACTCTCACGCCGCGGACTTCGAGCCCTGACAGGCTCCAGCTGATCCATGTCAATTCAGCGCATGTCAGCAGGGTGGTGGCCACGGCGGACCTGGCGGCATTCGAAGGCGTCTGGGTCGATGCCTACGAGACCCTCACCTACGGATACAACGGAACGTACTCGCTGACCTTGACCAACGTGAGCGATGGGTCGGTGCTGCTATTCTACAGCAACGACAACATCGACTTGTGGAGAAGCGGCACCACGTTCGTCAGGCCCAAGTGGGGCATCTATCGGAGCTTGAATCGCGCGGACTACCTCCGGGATGAAGACGTTGCCTTCGACGATTTTTGTCTCGCCAAGGGAGCTGACGACTGCCCCTGAGCCAGCTCACAGGTTTGAGCTGCTACTGAAACACCTCGATCATCGGTGTCGCCATCGCATCCGCGGAGGTGATCGGCGGGAAGCCCCAGTTGGCTTCGAGTGTCGCCAGGATCGAGTAGTGGACGTACGCGGTGGCGAACACCTGCCCTCGACTGACGACCGGTCCTGCCCAAACGGCGTAGATTGGATCGCTGCCCGGGCTGCCGGAGCCCTCGTCGAAGACGATGAACAGGGCTGCTCTCCTCGTGGAGAAGGTGGTGCTGCCGAGGATCCGCGGGACGAGGTCAGCCAGATAAGCGTCTCCGGTAGCGACGTCCGTGTCGTGCATGTTGTGATCGTCGTTGGGCGTCAGCCACAGGAAGTTCGACGGGCTCGTGGAGTTGAGCTCCGCAATGAGCTCCGCGTCGCTGTCAGGCGCGGTTGGAACCACCCGGCCGCACCGCGCCGGATCATTCACGACGTCAGCGAAGAACAAGAAGGGCAGGTGCCGGATATCGGGATTTCTGGTGTCGCACGGCGCCGAGGCGGATTCGCTGTAGGCCCGCCACGTCAGGCCGACCGATTCCAGCCGGTCGACCACATTGACGGCGTCGAAGACGTGGTAGGCGTCGTCACCCGACGGCGGATTGAAGGTTTGACCGGAGGCGATGGCGAGGTAGTTGGGTTCGCTCGGGTGATCGACGTATTGGTAATTCGTCAAATTGACGTTTTGGTCGGCGAGCTGAGTCATGTACATGCCTGTCCCATAGACCTCGCTGTAGCTGTGGTTCTCCATCAGGATGATCACGACGTGGTCGAACTTCACGCCGGCCGCTGCTTCGCTTGTGCTGGCGACGCTTTCGAAGCGCGCTGATCCGCAGGCATGCGCGAGAATACCCAAACCGGCAATCATCCCAACCGCAAATGAGCTACGGCGCACCATTTGATTCACCTCCCCACCAGGTCCGCCGCACAGGCTAGCAACAGACTGTCGCCGCGGCTAGATGAAGTCGGGCACGGAGTCGCATCGCTTGCGTCACTCAATCGTCGCTCGGCTCTGAGCCGGCGGACTGAGCTCTACCGAGGTGGCCCCTCGACTACAGGCTCGCGTGCGCTCGCCTTACGCTCGGGGTGAGCGAACACTACAGGCTCGCGTGCGCTCGCCTTACGCTCGGGGTGAGCGAAGGGGCGACCCCTCGACTCCGCTTCGCTACGCTCGGGGCGAGCGGCGTCTAGTCGCGGACGTCGCCCAGCTCGTCGTGATCGTCGCTGTCCCCATACGTGAGGATGTTGACCATGTCGCTCACGCGCGCGGGAAGCGCAGTCTGAGTGAGGAAGTCCGAGAGGACGGTTTTCACGCCGGCGTCTCGCGGCTTCACGTGAGTGAATCGGGTGCCCGTCTCGCTCAGGTGACAACCGTTGCAGGTCTGAATCGCGAACTGGTGACGCAGGCCCTCCGCCACGCCGGGCGCGCGCCAGACGAAGTCCTGAGGGCCGGGGTTGGGGAAGCCTGGAGTGAGCGCGGAGCCGCCGAGCATGGCTGCCGGCGGATTGGACCGATTGTTGCTGATCGCGTCGGCGTTGGCATTGATGAAATCGGCCAGCGCTTGCGTATTGTTGAACGATATGTCTGGCGTTTGCTTGACCGTGACCAGCTCCAGATAACCAGTGGTGCTGGAAATGTTGAATTCGCGCAGCTGCCAGGGAACGCCCAAGGCAACTTCGTTGGTGCGCAGCTGCAGCAGCGCGCTGCCGTTGGGTCTGTCCTCGGCCACGTCGCGCCCGGCGAAGCGGCTGGTTACGCGTTGAAGCTCCTGGTTGTAGGTGCTGCCGAACGGGTATCTGGCCAGACGGTGCCATCGGTTTGCCCAGGCGACGATGTCATCCCGCACCTCGGCCAGCAATGCGTATTCGAAAATCACGGTGAAGAACAGCTTGGTTCCGTCTGGTCGAAGCGCGCCGAAGACGAACCGGCCCTGTCCGGCGGTCCCGCCCCGGTCATCGGCGAAGGTCCGCAGGTCAAGTCGGTTCACGATCGCGAGCAACCTGAAAGGCGCCTTGCTGAAGTCGAGCGTGCAGGGTGAATCATCCAGGGCGCAGCCACTCACCTGTCGCCAGGGATTTGTTATCAAAGTGCGCACGTTGGGTCGGGCTGCGACGGTGAAGCCGTTCACCACCTGTGCCGTTTCCCAGGTCTTCAGCCATTTGAGGACGTAATCGGAAGGTGAATGCGTTCCAGACATGTTTGCCATCAGCCTGCCGAACGTCCAGGCTCCTTGCTCTTCATCGCTGGGGCTCGAAGTCCAGGCTGTGCGCACCGGATCCTCGACCACGGAGAGATCGGTGATCATCAGCTCGCGCGCGGGATCCACCGATACCAGATCAGCTTGGCTCGTGGAGCTGTCATCCTTGGCCGGCGCCGGCGCGCAGCCGCCGAGAAGGGCGCTACAGACGATGGACAGGGAGAGGAGACACCAGGCTTTTGCGGGGAGGTGACCTGCAAGTGACATCAATGACCTCATTGGACTGCAGCGTGAGAGGAGGAGGGAGTAAAAACGCTAGCCTGCTTGCTGAACGCACCGCAATGCTTCTCGCAATGTACCGGGATCACTCGTCTTCCAGTCAATCGATGCAACGATGCCGGACGAGCAGTGTCTCAAACGCTCGCTCAATTGGCGAGGATTGACGAGGGTGTGTGCAAACCTTCCGACCTCGATTTAGGCCGCTTCGTCCCTCGAACAGGTCGGCTCATCTCGACGTTGTTGCTTTGCGCCTGGGTCGAACCCTAGCTTCAGCGGCGTCGTAGAAAACTCGCGCCTTCGATGGACAGCTCCACCTTCACAGCGGATCAATCCCGCGCGTCAGCGCCGCCGATTTCCGCCGCAGTCGCCCAGCCTCGCGTCGATCAGCCGAAGTGGTTGCGCGAAGGATTGATCATCGTCGGCATTTGGACGCTGTGCACACTGGTATCAGTCTTTAACGGAGCGATCCATAACAGCGTCTCCGATACTCAGCCGACCGACTGGCGTCGATTGCTCACGCTGAATGTTTTGGAATGGGAACTGATGGTCCCGGTTACCTGGCTGCTGGTGTGGCTCGTGCGGCGCTGGCCAATCGGCCCGGGACACTGGCAGCTTGCCCCCCACTATGCGGTGATCCTCACGCTGATGGGCGCCATCAAGTCGGCAATTTATTTCCCTCTCCGACAGGCGACGTATCCGCTGCCACATGAGTACACGCTGAGCGGAATGATCATCAAGGGACTTGTCTACCAGTTGGTCGAGCTTGCCGCGGTGCTCGGCGTGGTGCAGGCGATCGAGTACGGGCGCTCGCTTCGCCAGGGGCAATTGCGAGCGACTCAGCTCGAAGCTCGCCTGGCGCAAGCGAGGCTGGAAATTTTGCGCAGCGAGCTGCAGCCGCATTTTCTCTTCAATGCCTTGCATGCGATTTCGGCTCTGATGCATCGCAATGTCGAGGCGGCCGATGAAATGATCACCCACCTGGGAGACCTCTTGCGCCTGAGCCTGGAGCGGAAGAGCGTTCAGGAGGTGCCCCTTCGCGAGGAGCTGGCCGTTCTCGAGCCCTACCTCAGCATCGTCCGGATCCGGTTCGGCGATCGGCTGTCGATAAACGTGGATGTGGATCAATCCTTGCTCGAATTCAAAGTGCCCTTGTTCCTCCTTCAACCGCTGGTGGAGAACGCCATCCGCCATGGAATCGCTCGTCGTGCAGGCGCCGGGCGGATCGAAATTCGCGCCCGGGCCCTCGGCGATTTCGTGCAGATAACCGTCTTCGACGATGGCGCCGGCCTTTCGCAGAATGCGATCCGCGAAGGCATCGGCCTGTCGAACACCAAGATGCGGCTGGAGCAATTGTACGGGTCGGCAGCCGAGCTGGTTTTGAAAGGCCATCCGGAATCGGGAACGGAAGTGCTGGTCACCATTCCCACCAGCCGCGCCAAGGCGGTGGAGCAGCCGGCATGAGCGCGATCACCGCGGTGATTGCCGACGACGAACCGTTGGCCCGCGAACGCATCCGGACGCTGCTGAGCAAGTTTCCGCAAGTGGCGGTGGTTGCGGAAGCCCGGGACGGCAAGGAGACGCTGTGCAAGGTCCGCGAGCTGCGCCCGTCGCTGCTGTTTCTCGACGTGCAAATGCCGGAGATGGATGGCTTTGCGGTGCTGGAGAAGCTCGACCCAGACATGGCCCCGGCCGTGATCTTCGTCACCGCCTACGATGCATTTGCGCTTCGGGCCTTCGAGTTTCACGCTGTCGATTATCTGCTCAAGCCGTTCACCCGAGCTCGGTTTGCTCGCGCGATTGAGCACACCCTGCGCAAGCTGTCGCAGGACGGCGCTGGTTACGGCCCGCGGGTCGTCTCGTTATTGGAGTCGATCCGATCGGAACGGCGCGCCAACGACCGCGTGGCGATTCACACCGACGAAGGAGTGTATTTCGTTCGGATACCGGATATCGACTGGCTCGAGGCATCCGGCAATTACATCAAGATACATACCGGCGTGCAGGAGCATCTGCTGCGCAGCAGTTTGAAGAGCTTCGAGGAGCGGCTGGACCCCGATCGCTTCCTGCGGGTGCATCGTTCCGCAATCATCAATGTCGATTCGATCCAACGATTGGAACCATGGTTCCACGGGGAATACTCGGTGGTCCTCCGCGATGGCACCCGGCTCACCTCCAGCAGAACCTACAGCGAGCGCCTGCGTAGCATGGTCCGTTAAGAACGACTTTCCTCGTCCGCGACACGCCCGGGCCGGTTGGCCCCGCCGCCACGCCGACTCGTCCCAGATGAGTTGCCGTCGTCCCGGATTCGGCCAATGTTTGCGCGCGGAGGATCAGCATGACTGAGCGCGAAGAACGTCGTCGCATCCGAAGTCTGATGGCCACTACCTTGGGGGCCGGAGTCATTTTTTTGTTATCAGGCTGTCACGGGCGGAAGCCCAGCGATCCGCTCGAAGGTCTTTGGATTGGAACCGCGGAGGTGGGAGACGACCTGCTGCTGATGCGGGCGGAATTCGAGCGAACGCCGACCGGGCTTTCGGGCATGTTGCACGTTCAGGCCACCGGTGAATTGACCCTGGTTTCATTCAGCGACAGCTCGGGAAAAGTTCTCCTGGAGATGAAACGCGCCGACGAAGACTTCGTCGTGGTGGCGGGGCTCAGACAGGGCGCCCTGGTCGGCCATCTCCACCGGGGGCCGATGCGGATGCCCTTCCGGCTACATCGCATCGTAAGCGTCGATCCAGAACTGCTGGCCGCTTATACCGGGACCTACCAAATTGGCTCTGATTCGGTTCGCTCGATTGAAGACTGCACCGATGAGCTGGGGTGGGAGCAGCTGATCTACTTCGACCACGAAAGCGGCGGCCGAAAGGCGTTGTTTCCCATTTCCGAGAACACCTTCTTCTTTGGGCCGGGTTATTTCATTCCGGACCCTGTGGAGGGCACGGTGACTTTCCTCAATGAAAAGGGCGGTCGTCCGAAGAATCTTCTATGGGATCAAGCTGGCTCGACGGCTCGAATTGCCACTCGCATCAATTTGGACGAGGAGAAGCGAGCGCACGCCGCGATGAGAAGGTACAGTGGAGCGCGCTGCAAGCCATTGTCCTGGTACGCCCGCATGCCGAAGAGCCGGGACTTGCACGATTAGCTCCGCGGAGCGAGAGTCAGCGACTGAGCTTTTTCCGGCAATTGTCACCGCCCCCGCTCGTACGAGGGTTCTGATGCATTGGTCGCTTTCGACAGGCAAAGCTCTGCTCGTCATCTCATCCATTGGTCTGACGATCTACGCGCCGCAGGGCACTGCACAGTCCGCGCCACCAGCACCGACGCAGGGAACGAGCGCTGCTGGGCTCGTCGGTCTGTGGGGGAGCGATCGGTTTTTCGGACCCGAGGTCCGGGGCGAGCTGACTATCGTCCGGAGTGGCGATCAATGGACCGCTCGAATCTCTGGGTACACGGCCGCAGTACACATCGAGGGCAATACCGTTTCATTTACGCTTCCCGGCGGGCACGGTGAATTTCGAGGTCACCTGGGACCTGACTCGAAGGCTATCCGCGGTCACTGGATTCAACCGCGCCGCGTCATCAACACGACTGCCTATGCCTCGCCGCTGGAGCTGCGCGCCCTACGCTCCAGCGCGCACTCGTTGGGGGCCTGGCGAGGCGAGGTGGTCCCGCTCGACGATCGTCTTACGCTCTATCTTCCCGTGCAGCGGCAACCCGACGGTGCAATCCAGGCTTTCTTCAGAAATCCCGAGCGGAACTTCGGCCGTGGTGCGCTGTACGATGTTTCCCTCGAGGGCGCGACGCTTCGGCTGACGGAACCCAAGACCGGGCAGCTTCGATTCGAGGGCACCTACGACGCTCAAGGCGATGGGTTTACCTTCCGGCTCCCCGTGGTGGAAGAAAACAACGCGTTCCAATTCACGCGTCGCACGCCGGACAATGCGCCAGGGTTTTTCCCTCGCACGCCCGCGCCGGTGCGCTACCGGTATCAACGGCCGCTCGATTTATCAGATGGATGGGTCACGGCGTCGCTGGAGGAGGTGGGTCTCGACCGGGATGCGATCTCCGCGCTGGTGCAGCGCATTCTCGACACCGACTCCAGCGCGGCGAGGGTTCCACTGGTCCAGGGTCTGCTGATTGCCCGCAACGGGAAACTGGTGCTGGAGGAATACTTCTTCGGCTTCTCGCAGGATCGCGTTCACGATCTGCGCTCGGCGGGAAAGAGCTTCAGCACCACGCTGGCGGGAATGGCGATTGAGCACGGCGCCAGGTTCAACCTGAAAACGCCCGTGCTCTCCCTCTATCCCGAGTATCGGGAGCTGGCCAATCCGGACCCTCGCAAGCAGGCGATCAATGTCGAACACCTGCTCACCATGTCCACCGGATTGAGCTGCGAAGATGAAGACGACAATTCGCCAGGCAATGAAGACCGCATGCAGAGCCAGCGGCAACAACCCGATTGGTACAAGTACACGCTGGATCTGCCGGTCTCCCATTCGCCAGGCGAAGTTGCTGCCTATTGCAGCGCGACCATCAACCTGATCGGCGGAGCTCTGCGCAACGCGACCGGCGAATGGGTGCCGGAATTGTTTCAAAAATACATCGCCACGCCGCTGGAATTTGGTCGCTATTACCTCAATCTGATGCCGACCGGGAACGCGTACCTGGGAGGCGGTATTCATTTGCGCCCGCGCGATGCGATCAAGCTGGGGCAAGTCTTCCTCGACGACGGCGTCTGGAATCGCCGCCGGGTGATCAGCCAGCGCTGGGTCGCCGAGGCCACCAGCTTCCATACCCGGCTCACCAGTGGCAACCGCGATGGCTACAACTGGTGGCTCAATGACTTGCAGGTCGGCGACCGCGTGTTTCATACCTTTGGGGCCACTGGCAACGGCGGACAGGTGATTAGCGTGGTCCCCGAGCTGAAGCTGGTGGTGATGTTCACCGGCGGCAATTACAGCAATTTCCCGATGTGGCGAAAGTTCAACGAGGAGTACCTGCCGCAATACATCATCGCGGCGGCTGTCAATGGTCGCGCGGTTCAAACACGGTCTCGCGGACGGAGGTAATCAACGAGTTCAAATAATTCGCCGTTCAGCTCGAGCGTAGTGCCGCAGGCACGGAGTCGAGATCGATACTTGGCGACCCCTCGACTACGCGACTGACGTCGCTACGCTCGGGGCGAGCGGTTAGTCATCGTCGCTGGAGCTGTGTCTGATTGGCCGGAGGACGAAGATCTGTTCCGCGGCTTGCATCACTCTGTCTCGGCTGAACAGCATCGGCACGAATCGGCCTTCGGCCCAGAGGGGGAAGAGATCGCGATAATGAGAGCTGTAGGGGTCTCCCGATTGCCCAGGCGAATTAAGGGTGACCGAACGATCCCAGTTCGCCAGGTCCGCGACCTCGCGGTAGGACGCTCCGGTATTCTGGTTGAAATCGCTCTGCCGATAGCCGGTGTTGTGAACCGTGAAGCCGTCTCCACCCATGGGAAGCGGACCCACGTTCAAGATGGCTTGCTTCTGCGGAGATACGGCTGGAGAAAGCTGGTGCTCGTAAGTCATGTGATGCAGGTTGCCCCATTGCCAGCCTGAGATGTCCGGGCCAAGCCTCAGTCTCAACGCATCCACGGTCTCGGCCAGGCTCTGCATCAACACCGCGTTGCGGCCGGCGATCGGGTCCGAGCCAAACGCTTCGTCTGGCGACGTCACCAGGCTGATCAGCAAGGTCCGGTTTCCCGAGCCAAAAACACCTCGGGCCTCCGGCGGCACGTAGAGCGCGAACACGTTCCGGTGCAGCTGCGTCACCCAGAGCTCGAAAATGGCAGCGGCCACCGACTCTTTGGAAAGAACGTAATCCCAATCTACGAGCATTCTGCGCGCCGCCTCCACGTCGGGATCGGATGCGCCGAGCCCAACCAAGAGAGGCGCCAGCTCACGCGCCGGGAGGGACAGCTCGTCGTACTGCAGCCTCTCGGAATCTGCAACGGTGAATCCGCTGCCGCTTTGGAGAACTTCCACGATGCGATTGAAGCGGTACGGGTCGGTCCACTCGTGAGCCGAAATATTGGTGTATGGGTAATCGTCTGGAATGTTGTATTGGTTGGCCGAGGCGAAGAACCCCTCTTCTGGATTCAAGATGCGCGGCAGCAGTCGGGTGTCCAAGAATCCCGCCCATTCGTAATCTCCGTTCCCGGGAACCGGCAACAGCCCATTCCAGTTCGGTCGAATGGGGGCGATGCTGCAACCAAACCAACCGATGTTGCCGTCGACGTCGGCGTAGACCATGTTCTCGCTGGGCGTGTAGTGCCTTTCCATGCCCGCCACAAACTCATCCCAATTTCTCGCCTGGTCTACGCGGAGGCTGGCCAGATACGCGGCCGTGCCCTCGTGCTCCAAATACGCCGCACGAAGCGCGTAGGCCTTTTGATGCGCCATGTCTTCGTAAATCACCGGACCGTGCCGGGTGAATTTCAGCGAGACGGTCACCGGGGAACTACCCCTGACAGGAATTGTCTCCACGACAATTCGCATGTCCTCCCATTGCCCGCGATACATGTATTGAGACGGGTTCTCCTTGCTGGTGTCGTAAACATAGAGATCTTCCTCATCGGCGAAGGAGAAAATCGTCAGCGCGTAAGCAATCCGCTCGTTGTGCCCGAGCGAAATCCCCGGCAGAGCGGGCTCCCCCGCGCCGATCACGTTCCATCCGGGCCCTACCAGATGAGCGAGGTACCGGAGAGACGGTACGCTCTGCGCTCGATGGGGGTCCCCTGAAAGAATCGGCTTACCGGTGGCGGTGAGCGGGCCGGAGATCGTCCAGTTGTTACTTTCGAAGAGCCGCTGGAATGGATTATCGCCGTGGCCGAGCGGCGGGACAGAAAGCAGTTGCGCATAACGCTCGCGCTTTTCTCGACTGAGGTTGCCGACCAGGTCCTCGGGTCGGAAAGTGACGCCGGCGTGCGCCAGGTTGTAGCTCTGGAGAACGCTGTCATTGATCAGTGAGAGGTCCAGGCCGGGCGGCACCTCGAGCGCCGCGGGTGGCTGGAAGTACGAGACCTTCTCCACTGAGCGTGGACCCATCAGGTGGACCAGCTGCGCCAGATTCACCTCGCGAGTGAGGTTGCGGGTCAGGCCAAAAATTCGAATCAATGGGGAGGTGGGACTCCAGTGCCCGGGAGTCGATCTTGTCACCTTGAACTCGAGCGGTAGGAGATCCGGGCGGTCTCGCGTCAGGTCGATATATGCGTTGATCCCGTTGGTGAACGCGGTGAGGATCTCTCTTCCTCGGGGGTGATAGCTGCCGAATTCGCTGTCCAGATCCCCTCGATAGAGGAAGTGCCGCGAGGCGCGATCCTGCTCCACGAACCGCGGGCCGAAAGCTTCCGCTAACTTACCCTCGCCCTGCCTGCGCCACAGATCGAGCTGCCAGAGGCGATCGCGAGCGGCATTGAAGCCCTGCGCGAAGAAAAGGTCGTCCACGGTTCTGGCATAGATGTGCGGGATTCCCCATCGATCTACGACGATCTCTGCATGCCTTGACAGTCCTTGCAGTCGATACGTGGTGGTCCTGGCCGCGGAGGATGATGGCAGGAGCAGAATCGTAAACAGCAGCGCGGCGATGGCGAGGCCGCGCTGGTTGCTTGGCTTTGCCGGCTCCGCAGTCCGGGATTGCGTCTCTTCCTCGTACGCCATCGCTTGCTCAATTGACATGGAAGTCTCCTTTCGCATGGAGACCCAATGCGCCGCGCTCGCGCGGCCCCGTCAAGGTCGAAGTTCCTCAGTGTCGGGTACGCAATGCAGCGGATGCATTGCGGGCAACTCTTCTGCGCTCGGGCCCGCCTCTCGACTCCGCTTCGCTACGCTCGAGGTGATCGGGGCACGCGAGGGCTCGAAATACAGTGGGCTGCCTCGAGCGGGTTGCGACGAGGGTAGCCGCCGGCAGCTTGAGCTGATACGCAGAGACCAACAAAAGGGGGTTCACCATGGGACATCAGTGGAGTCGCAGCCTGTTTCTCGTTTCGGTCTCGCTCGCCTTGGCGTCTTGCACCCAGGATGCGGGCCAGTATCGGAACGCTCCTCGCGGCATCGCCAACGGCGGTGCGAGGCGGTACATCTACGCGGCTTTCAATGATGGCTCGGTTCACGTCTATGACATCGACGACGGGCATCGAGAGATTCAATCCTTCAGCACAACGGGAGGTGTCTCGGACGTCCGCGGTGTCTGCGCCAGCGCGGAGACTGGAAGGTTCTACATTGGGCACCAGACTGGCAACGGCGGCTACGTGATCGCGGTCGATCTCTACAGCAATACAGTCTTGTGGAACAATCGGTACGAGCCAAACGTGGATCGGCTGTCCTGCACGCCGGACGGCCAGAAGCTGTACATTCCGTGCAATGAATCATTCACAGACGACTGCTTGATCGTCGCGGATGCTGCCACGGGCGATGAGCTCACGCGAATACACGTCTCGCCCAGGCCGCACGATTGCTTGAACAGTCTTTCGGGAGACCGCGTGTACATCGAAACGAAGAGCTCCGAGTACATCGACGTGATCGACACGGCCACCGATACGATCATCCAGCAGATCGGTCCGTTTGACGGGATCGGCGGGCCGTACACGATCAACGGCAACCAGACCCGGCTGTATGGCAATTTCTTTGGAGTGAACGGTTTTCAAATCGGCGATATCACCACCGGCCAGGTCCTGGGCAGGGCCACGATCGCCGGCCAGACCAGCGTCCCCGGCGGGCTCAACCAACATGGGATCGGGCTGCGGCCGGACGAGAGTGAAGTCTGGGTCAACGACGGCGTCGGCGGGCAGCCGTTCGTGCACGTTTTCGACGTCACCGTCGATCCGCCTCGGCAGATCCAGGATGTGAGGCTCAGCTATACCGGCCCGCATTGGGTCACCTTCTCGATCAACGGCGACTTTGCCTATCCTTCCGGGCCGAAGTTTTCGGGACGCAATACCGACGTGATCGATACCAGCACTTATGAACGCGTCGGATTCATTGGTCCCAGCGAAGATTTGCTCGAAGTCGATTTCGAGAACGAGCTTATCGTCCGCGTGGGCAACCAGTTCGGCGTCGGCCGCGTAACGGAAGCTCCCTAGCCGTGCCGGCCAGCTCGAGGGCTATAGATTCAAACCGAAGCGAACACCCAATAGCGCGTTGGGGTCCAACCAGCCCACTTCGATCCCGAAGGAGACAGACCGAGCCTGCAGGCCAAAGCCAAAGGCGGCATGGGCGCGAACGGGGCGGTCGGTGAACAAAATCCAAGGTCCGGCGGAAGCTTCCAAGTACAGCCGCGCAATCGAAGCCCGAAGCTGCAGATCCAGGGGAACCCCCGCCGTTGTTGGCTCCGTGGCAATGAGGGCACCGAAGCGAACTCCCGCCGCCAACACGCGAGTCAACGGCGCGAGCGCTGCCAAGGTGAGGTTGAATTCACCGCTCCGGTCTATCCAATAGTCGGCACCAAGACCAAAGCGAATTGACGCCAGGGCAGGAGAGGACAGCAGCATCAGCGCGAGCAGCAATGAATGGAAACGGCCTCTCATCAGCCGGTAAGTTGAGCAGCGTTCGAGGGCGAGGCACAACGTGCGTGCCTCGGCGAAAGCATGGGGAGATGAAGGGCGAGTTGCCACTCGCGGGGTCGACAGTTGTCAATAGGGCTTCTGTTTCGCGGCGGGCGCAGACGATTCAAGCTGTGCGAGGTTTACCCCGGAAGAGATCTCGGGAGAAGCGACCGCAGCCATCGGAAGAAGTTGCGCGATCTTCATGGCAAACCCTCTCGATCGGGTTGGGCTGCCACGCGCCGTTACACCTGGCCACTGACCAGCTCAAGCGACACCTTCGGCCTTCACAAAGCGGCTGGACCTGTGCGGCTGAGCGGTGGGAAAGCCCCCGGCCGAGCAACATTCCCTTACGCCTCCAGCACCTGCTCGCCCAGAGAGCGCAGCTGGTGGAACAACACCGCATCGGGTTGACGGGCGCTGGAGAGCGCATCGAGGACGCAGCGCTGCGTCTGCAGCTCACGCACGAAGAGCGGATCCACCTGGATGCGCTCCATCGCTTCCGCCGAATAGGCGAGGTCATCTCGGCAGCGGATGTACAAATACACGGTGTCCTTGGCGATGCTGGCGACCTCCGCAGCCCGCCGAGGGCTTCCATCGGCCATGCACTGCACCGTCTCCAGAACCGCTCGGCTGGCATCCAATGCGGCCGCGATTTGGTAATCGGTGAAGCCGCTCGCGTCGGGGATGGTTTGCTCACAGGTTTGCTTGAGCTGCTGAATCATCAGCAGCGGAAGATGCTCTCCGGCCAATGACGCCCAAACGCGATCCAGAGCTTTGCGCAGCGTGCTGTATCCGGCCCGGTAGGTGCTGCGCGAGAGCGCCAGATAGTTGGGGAGCAAGCGCTCACAGCAGCTGGCTGCGAAGGCCACCCGGTATGACTTAGGCAGGCACTCCAGTTCTCTGTGTAAACGGTTGATATCAAATTTGATTGAGTTCATGACACATTCCAGTAGCAAGGGTTGTTTCATCTAGCGCAGGCCCCTGCAGAGTCACCTCTGCGGAGCCTGTTTGGTCGAGTGATTCGACTTAGGGATGGGTGATTCTTCGCGCTCGCCGCAGCATTCTGATCCCGCTCAACATGGCGATCAGCGCGATCATTGGGCTGATGGAGCTGTCTCCAGCCTGGCAGGAGCAGCCCATTGCCGCCGAGCTCCCGGGGTTGCGGAAGCTCTGTCCGCTCGGATGCGAGTCATCGAAGGTGAATCCACCGTGGACCAGACTCTCCTGCCCGTCCGAGTTCTTCACGCGCACGTCCACCGTGCCAGCAGGGTGCGGAATCGTTTCAGCGGTGATGGTCGTCGCATCAAGCACCTTTACGTTCTGGGCGGGGGCATCGCCCAACATCACCTCTGCGCCGGGGGCGAAGTTGGTTCCGGTGATCGTCACCGGGGTTCCACCGGTGGTGGGGCCCGAGTTGCTTTCGATCGCCAAGACGATTGGAGCCGGAAGGAAGGTGTAGGCGCTGGAGAGAGTCATGCTCTGCCCATCGAGATCGGTTACCTGCACATCCACCGCGCCGGCTGCGTGAGCACCAGTCACTGCGGTGATGGTCGTGTCGTTGACCACCACGATGGTCGTGGCCAGCACGCCATCCAGCTGGACCTGCGCGCCGGCCCGGAAGTTGGAACCGGTGACGGTGATCGGCGTGCCACCGTTGATCGAGCCCGAGGCCGGCTCAATCGACGCAATGCTCGGCGAGGCCAAGTAGGTGTAGCCGTTGGCCAGCGTGAAGCTCTGACCGTTGGGATTGATCACCGTGACATCCACCACGCCGGCGACGTGCGCGCCAGAGCGGGCACTGATCTTGGTGGTGCTGATCACCGACACCTCGGTGGCCGGCACTCCACCGATGGTGACAGCGGCGCCAGGCAGGAAGTGAGCCCCCGCGAGCGTGACCAGGGCGTTGCCCGAGACGGCACCGGCCGGCGGAGTGATGCTCGACACCAGCGGAGCACCGGCGCCAAGCTTGGCCGCGAATCCGTCGTAGCTGCCACCGCCGTAGGTCGCCTGCATGGACCCGGCCGTAGCGAGGTTCTTGGAAGAGGTGAAGCCGGTCACGTACGCATCGCCGGAGTTGTCCACAGCGATTCCGAATGCCATGTCATCGCCGCTGCCGCCGAGGAACGTGGAGTAGACCAAGGCGGAGCCGTCTGCGTTGAGCTTGGCCACGAACGCGTCGTCGGGCCCACCACCGTGGTTTGGCTGCGGAGCATTGCCCACCGGAAAATCTCGCGAGCTGGTGATGCCGGTGACATGCGCGTTGCCGGACTGATCCACTGCAATCGCATTTCCGTAGTCGCCACCCTCGCCGCCGAGGAAGGTGGAGTAGACCAGCGCCGAGCCGGCCTCGCTGAGCTTGGTCACAAACGCATCCGAGGCAACCCTTATCGTCGGCTGGACTGCGCCCTTGGTGGTGGGGAAGCTGGCGGAGAAGGTGTATCCCGTCACGTATGCGCTGCCGGAGACATCGACCGCAATTCCAAACGCAGCGTCGGTGTCGCTGCCGCCGAGGAAGGTGGAGTAGACCAGCGCCGAGCCGGCCGGGTTCAGCTTGGAAACGAAGGCGTCGTAGCTCCCGCCGGCGTGGTTGGCCTGAAACGAATTCACCACCGGGAAGTTGGCCGAAGCCGTTGTGCCGGCGACGTAGGCGTTGCCGCCGGCATCGACCGCCACTGCGTAAGCATCGTCCTCGTCATTTCCGCCCAGGTAGGTGGAGTAGACCAGCGCCGAGCCAGACCCGTCGAGCTTGGCCACGAAAGCGTCATAACCGCCGCCGCCGAAGGCCGACTGAAACGCATTCACCGTCGGGAAGTTGCTCGAATCCGTGTAGCCGGTGACGTAGGCGTTTCCGGCGACATCCAGCTGGATGGCCGTGCCGTCGTCCTCCTGGCTACCGCCCAAATAGGTGGAGTAGAGCAGCGCGGAGCCGGCCGCGTTGAGCTTGGCCACGAACACGTCGTAGAAGCCGCCACCGTAAGTGGGCTGCAATGCATGAGCGGTCGGGAAATTCGTGGAATCGGTGGTGCCCACCACGTGAGCGTTGCCGGCCGCATCCACCGCAATGCCCTGACCGAATGAATCGGCGTTGCCGCCCAGGAAAGTCGAGTACACCAGCGCCGTGCCTTCCGCGTTCATCTTGGCGACGAAGGCCTGATATCCAGTGCTGGCACCGATGGGCTGAAGAGCTTTGGCGGCGGGGAAATTGGTAGAGTTGGTGAAGCCGGTGATGTACGCGTTGCCGGAACCATCGACCGCAATCGAAACGCCGACGTCGTATCCGGTCCCGCCCAGATAGCTGGAATAAACCAGCACCGGATCGATCACCAGGACGCGAGTGGTGTCATACGCACCGAGGTGAAAACCAACTTGGTGATTGGGCGCAAGCACGTACGAGCCAGGAATTTCCCGCTTCTCAGTGCCGACCTCCTGGTAGATCCGGGGTCGCTTCTGGAGGACTTCCCGACCAGCGACGCGCAGAACCAGGTCGCCGTCCGAATTCAAATTCAGCGCATCCACTCCCACGAACCCGAGGCGGATCGCGTCGGGATTCGCACCGGCCGCAATCACGAAGTCGTACTCCAACTGCCGCTGGTTCCCGTAGTAGACCATGTCCACCCCTGGATAAACGTTCGAGTATTTCACCCGGCGATAGGTGGGAACGCCCATGCGCCATGCCGAGGCGTCCTGGCCAACGAAGTAGTTGGCTTTGCCGGGCAGCTCCTCGAGCCCCACCGGAATCACTGAGGCATTACTTGCCACCAGGTCCATCCGGAAGGAGCTTCCGGGGCGGCGCTCACCCTTGTCCTGGTGCGGGCGCATTACCTTCTGGGCTCCCTCCTGGAGGGCCGGCTCACTCCGAAGGGCGAAGACCGCCCCAGTCGAGGTCAGGAACGCGTCGCCACCATTTCCGCGCGCGACGAATTTGGCATCCGCGCTGATCTGACCCTGGTTGGCCTCGAACGAGAGAGGAAGCTTGCTGTACGCTTCTCCCAGCGCTGAGCGAGCCAGCGTTTGTGCGCTGGAGACTTCAGGTTCCGTCGCAGAGAGCGACGAATGGTTGATAAAACGCACCGCACCGGCCGCGAAGACTGCCAGGGCGAGGCTGACTGAAACGAGAGGTTTGAAATTGCAGTTCATGGCTGCTGCTCCTATTTGAAATCTGAGTCCATCAGGGCTGGTTCGTGGGGGCTCAGTGCGAAGCGGGTGCCAGCGCTGCGAACGGCGCCGCCTCGTGGTCGAGCGTCGGACGAAGTGGCGGAATAGACTGCTGAACTGGCCACAAACTGCGCTCAGCGCGGCGGTGCAGCGATCGGAGAGCTGGAGCCGGATCCTGGTGACTCTGCCAGAGATCATGGAGGCGGCTCCATGGCAGAATCTCCCAGGGCGACCGGGAGAGGAAGACCGAGCGTGAGGCTCAAGCCGGCTCGGGGTCCGCCTGACCGACGCCGTATTGTTTCATCTTCACGTGTAAGGTCTTGTAATCGACCTTCAACAGCCGAGCGGCTTTGCTTTTGTTTCCCAGCGTTGTTTTTAGCGCTTCGACAATTGCTTGTTTCTCTGCCTCGCTGATTGCTGTTTTGGAGATTTCTTTGAGAGAGAGCCCGAGCGGCACCGGGATGGAAGCGACGGCCGAGCTCTTCACCGACCGGTGTTTGGTAAGGAGATGTCGAACATCCTCGGTCTGAATCGTCGGATGTGCCGTCTTCAGCACGGCTTGGCGAATCACGTTGCGAAGCTCTCTGACATTTCCTGGCCAGCCATATTGCACCAGCAGCTCGCCGGCCTGCTTGGAGATTCCACACACCCGCCTGCCCAGCTCCAGGCTCGCTTCCTCCTGAAATCGGCGAGCGAGTGGCAAGATGTCGTCGCGACGGTGACGTAGCGGCGGCAGCAGGATGGTGAACTCGGCGAGCCGATAATACAAATCTTGTCGGAAGCGACCAGCCTCTACCTGCGTGTCCAGGTAATCATTGGTGGCGGCGACCAGCCGTGCGTCCACCGGGGTTGTGGACGAGCTACCCAGGAGCTGAACCTGGCGCTCCTGAATCACCCGGAGGAGCTTACCTTGCGCGGTGAAGGGCAGGTTCCCAATCTCGTCGAGGAACAATGTCCCACCGTCGGCGATCTGGAAGTGCCCCTCTTTGCGGCGGTGTGCTCCGCTGAAGGCCCCTTTCTCATACCCAAACAGCTCCGATTCGAGCAGGGTCTCCGGAATCGCACCACAATCCAGTGGAACGAAAGTCTTGTCACCTCGATCGCTGTGTTGATGAATTGCCCGGGCCACCAGCTCCTTGCCGGTGCCGGTTTCACCTTGAATCAGGACGGTGAACTTGGAGGCGGCGACCTGCTGAATTTGATGGACCACTTTCTGGATTGCTTCGCTGGGTCCGACGAGCTTGGCCAGCGCGCCGGTGGAGCTGAGCTGTGACCTCAGATCGTGCAGCTCATTGATCAGATGGTGGCGCTCCAGTGCCCGGCGGACCGTGAGGACGAGCTGCTCGTTGTTCATTGGACGCGTGAGGAAATCGTACGCACCCAGCTTCATCGCCTCCACGGCCGCCGAGATTTCGCCATGGGCTGTGATCAAAATCACCGGAAGCTCTGGCGCCAGCGCCTTGATTTTGGCCAGCACCTCCATCCCGCTCAAACCGGGCATCCGAAGATCGAGCAGCACGACCGCCGGCGAATCGCTGGCAATGCGCGAAAGCGCTGACTCCCCATCCTGGGCCAACACCACCTTGAAGTCCTCGGCTTCGAACACCGCGCAGAGAAGCCGGCGATTCAGTGCGTTGTCATCCGCGACGAGGATCGTGGGCGTGGACCGTTCCATCGAGGAGCGGTGTGCAGTATAGCTCGTCAGATACAGGCCGGTGAGTGCCTGGTGTGGGCACGCCTCGCGCATCCGCTTCGTTGGCCAGCATTATCTGGTGGGGGTAGCATTCTCATCCGTTGCTCGTCCTCAACCGGCAACCCTCACCCACGAAATACGACCAGGAGCGGCTTGATTGGGCATCCCACTTCGCGTCCTAATCCTCGAAGACTCGGAGGATGATACCGCGCTCATCCTCCGGGAGCTCCGTCGCAGCGAGTACGATCCCAAGTATCTGCGGGTCGACTCACCCGAGGCGCTCGCCGAGGCGCTCAGCTCACAGAGCTGGGATCTGATCATCGCGGATTACGCCATGCCTCGCTTTTCAGCTCCCGTCGCGCTGGCCATGGTTCAGAACCAGGGGATCGATCTTCCCTTCATCGTCGTCTCTGGAGCCATTGGCGAAGACACAGCAGTGGCGATGATGAAATTCGGCGCGCACGATTACATGATGAAATCCAAATTGGCGCGGCTCGGGGCTGCCGTCCGCCGGGAGCTTCAGGAGGCGGTCGTGCGCGCCGAAAGAAACCAGGCGCAAACAGTGCTTCGCCAGACCCGGGCAGACCTGGAGAGAGCGCAGCAAGTCGCTCAGCTGGGCAGCTGGGTTGGCGACCTCGGAGGGCGGCTGGTCTCCTCGAAGGAAAACCTCCGGATCTTTGGGATGACGGAAGAGAGCTACGATGGACGTCAGGACTCGCTTTTTTCCCTCGTGCATCCGGATGATCGCCTGGCGCATCTCGCATTGCGGCAGGCCGCGATCGACGGAAAAGCACCGTACTCGATGGACTGCAGAATCCTTCGTGCAGATGGCAGCCTGCGCTGGGCTCATATCGAGGGGGTCGTCGAGCAGGATGAGGCGGGCCGGCCGCTTCGCCTGGTGGGAACCACCCAGGACATCACCGACCGGAAACAGACGGAAGAGCTGCTTCGCCAAAGCCAAACGCGATTCATGCGTCTGGCCGAATCCGGAATCATCGGCATTCTCATCGCCGACGTGTTTGGAAACATCAAAGAAGCCAATGATACATTCCTGAAAATGGTTGGATATTCCCGGGAGGAGCTGCTCTCGGGCCAACTGCGATGGGCGGAGATGACTCCGCCGGAGTGGTGGCAGCTCGATGAATTGGCTGCCGAAGAGCTGAAGACCCGGGGAAGCGCTCAGCCCTGGGAAAAAGAGTACATCCGCAAGGATGGGACACGCGTCCCAATCCTCGTCGGGGTGGCGATGCTCGACGAGGCGAACTACATCAGCTTCGTTCTCGATATCACCGAGCGGAAACGGCTAGAGGAAATCCGCACCAAGAGCATCGAGCTGGAAGAGCAGAGCCGCCGCGCGCAAGAAGCGAACCGCCTCAAGGGTGAATTCCTGGCCAACATGTCGCACGAGTTGCGCACGCCGCTGAACGCGATCATCGGGTTTGCTGAGCTGATGCACGATGGCAGGGTCGGACCTGTCTCGGCACAGCACAAGGAGTATCTGGGCGACATCCTAACCAGCGGCTGGCACCTGCTGACCCTGATCAATGACGTTTTGGACCTGTCGAAGATCGAAGCCGGCAGAATCGAGTTTCGACCCCAGCCCATCGAGCTGGCGGCCGTCGTCGGAGAGGTCCGCGACACGCTTCGCGAGGTCGCGGCAAAGAAGGCAATTCAGATCAGCATCGAGGTGGATTCCACCTTGACGCAGGTGGTGGCCGATCCGGCCAGACTCAAGCAAGTGCTTTACAATTATCTTTCCAACGCCATTAAGTTCAACTCTGACGGAGGGAGAGTAGCGGTTAGGGCTCTCACCGAGGGCGAACAGGACTTCCGACTCGAGGTGGAGGACTCGGGTGCCGGGATTCGCGCGGAGGATCTCGGGCGACTGTTCATGGAATTTCAACAGCTCGATTCCGGGACCTCCAAGAAACACGCTGGAACTGGCCTCGGCCTCGCACTGACCAAACGGATCGTCGGAGCTCAGGGCGGGCGCGTCGGCGTTCGCAGCTCGCCGGGTGAGGGCAGCACCTTCTTCGCGGTGCTCCCACGAGTTGCACGAGCCTCCGGAGAAGTTGCGCCCGTCTGCGAAATCGCGCCATTTCTGGTTCCCCGCCTAGGAGCACCAACCATTCTGGTCGTCGAAGATGAGCCGAGAGACAGTGCCTGGCTCGTTCGTACGCTCACCTCGGCCGGTTATGCGGTTCAGCCGGCGGAGACGGGCGCGGAAGCAGTGGCGCGGGCGCGGGAACACCGCTTCGATGCGGTGACGCTCGACGTGCTGCTTCCGGACGCGAATGGAATCGAGGTGGCTCGGCAAATCCGCGCCGATCCGCGGCACCGCGACGTTCCCATCATTCTGGTGACGGTGGTCGCCGGGAAGGGTGTCGCGGCGGGCTTTCCGGTGCGCGATGTCTTGTTAAAGCCGGTGACAGCCGAGCAGCTGCTGGTATCCCTGGAGCGAGCGCGGGTGCCCCCCGACGGGACGAAGAAAATACTCGTCGTCGACGATGACCCGCATGCCCTCAAGCTGATGGAAGCCATGCTAAAGCAACTCGGCTTCGTGGCAGTGTGCCGATCCAACGGGCCGGACGCACTGGAGACCACGCACGCCGAATACCCTGCCGCGGTGATTCTGGATTTGATGATGCCAGAAATGGATGGGTTCCAGTTCCTGGAGCAATTTCGGCGCACACCGGTGGGACGTCAGATTCCCGTTCTGCTCTGGACGGTGAAGGACCTCAGTGCGACCGAGCGCGGCCAGTTGCTCTCCCAGGTGCAAGGGTTCATTTCCAAGGGTCCTCGCGGAGGGGCAAGCTTGGTGGAGGAGCTGCGGGGCTACCTCGGACCGCGAGCGCCCAAGCTTCAGGTGGACTCGCCGGCGGAGCGAATCCCCGTCGCGAATCCGCAAAAATCCGAAGCGGGACCATTCTATGGCGGGTGAATCCATCCTCGTCGTTGACGACAATCTCTTGAACGTGAAGCTGCTTCGGTTGCTGTTGGAGAATGAGGGGTACGAGGTTCGAACCGCGCTCAATGCCGAGGACGCGATGGCTGTGCTGGTGAGTTTTCATCCTCGGCTGATCTTGATGGACTTGCAGCTCCCCGGCATGAACGGCCTGGAGCTGACGCGAAGGTTGAAGAGCAATTCTGAAACAGCATCGATCGTCGTGGTGGCTTTGACCGCATTCGCCATGAAGGGAGACGAGGGGAAGGCGCTCAGCGCCGGATGCGACGCCTACATCCGCAAGCCGATCGATACTCGCGCGCTGCCGTCGATGATTGCGGAGCACCTGGCAAAGGGTTGCGAATGAAAAGACGCTCCGCAGGTGTATCGTCGTCTCAAGACCGAGTACCGCCAGCTGATCAATGCTCTTGGACGCCTGGCGACCTCACGATGACGGCCACCACAAGGCGTGCGCTGCAACTGCATCGGGCTCTACTCATGCTTCCAGACCAATCAAACGACTCGCCGAGCGTCCTTTCTCCGTTCGAATGGGCGCAGGGAGGCACCGAGCCATGGCCAGAACACGGCGGTTCTCGCGCTCTAGCCGAAGTTGTTCCAGAGCAAGGTGCAGCGTCACCTTCAGCTCCGATGCGTTCCAGGGCTTGGGAATTAAGCGGTGAATCGCTCCATGATTGATGGCTTCGGCGATCGTCTGCACGTCGGCGGTTCCGGTTAGCATCATTCGCATGCAGTCGGGATGACGATCGCGAACGATCTTCAGGAACTCCAATCCAGTCATCCTCGGCATCAAGTGGTCTGAAATGACGAGGTCGACGGGAGTATTGGTGAGAAGACAGAGGGCATCGATCGGGTCATGTGCAAAGAAGAGCGTGTAGCCCTCTTCGCGCAGCGTGCGTTGAAGAGTTCTGCAGATGACAGCGTCGTCTTCGACGATCAGAATCCGGTGTGCAGCGTCGCGGTACATGGCATTTCTCCTTGGTGTAAGTTGCCATTGAGCAGTTTTGAATGGAGGCGCCAGCTCCTCTTCACTCGGGCCTACTGCGAACGGGGTGCCAGGGGCACGCGAAGCGCCACCACATCCTGCGCCAAACCCAACCTAACCAAGTCACTCCGGTTCTCGTTGGAGAGCATCGCTTCGCCGGTGTGTTGCAACGGAGGGGACGAAGTCAATTCTGGCAAGCTCGCCAGAAATTGTGGCGGGCTCTCCATAGAAAGTGTTCCAGCGGGGACCGAGAAACCGTTCGGGGTTGGCACCCAATCTCCATGGTGCCCAGCCCGAATATCCTCATTGCGGACGACGACCCCAGCATTCGCCAGACCATCGAGGTGATCGTTGAATCGGCCGGGATGCGCGTGCTCACTGCATCCAGCGGCGAGGAAGCGCTCGAAATCTGCAACCGTCAAAGCGTCGATCTTGTTTTGCTGGATGTTCAGCTCCCCGGCATTAATGGCCTGCAGGTACTGTCGCAGCGTGGCCGCCCGCGGCGCTAGACCGATGATCATCGGTCGGTCCGCTGCAATGGCGGCAGTAGTAGAAATCGCCAACAAGGTAGCAAAGAAGCCAGTGACGGTCATACTCACAGGTGAAAGCGGAACCGGCAAAGAGGTACTGGCGCGTTATCTCCACCAGCATAGCCGGCGAGCGAGTGGCCCGTTCGTGGCCGTCAATCTTCCCGCCATTCCTGATGAGCTGGTTGAAAGCACGCTGTTTGGCCACGAGAAAGGCTCATTCACCGGCGCCACGCGACAGACACTTGGCAAGTTCGAGCTGGCCCACGGCGGCACGCTCTTCCTCGACGAGATTGGCGCGCTCAAGCTGGACGTGCAAGTCAAGCTCCTGCGCGCTCTGTAGGAGCGCGAAATCGAGCGGGTTGGCAGCACTCGGCCCATCCACGTTGAAATCCGCATCATCTGCGCCACCAACCGCTCGCTGCCCAAGCTCGTCCAGGAGGGGCTCTTTCGCGAAGATCTCTATTGGCGCCTCAAGGTAGTTCCGATCGAACTTCCGCCCCTACGCGGTCGCCGCGAGGACATAGCCGACTTGGCTCGGCACTTTCTCACCCGTTTTGCAGCAACGTACGGACGGCCACCCCAGAAGCTTACCGGCGCCGCGATCGACGTGCTGACGCGCTATTCGTGGCCTGGCAACATCCGGGAGCTGGAGAATCTCACAGAGCGATTGGTGGTGGTGTGCGACGCGCAGGCGATCGACGCCAATGATCTGCCGCTCGATTTTTCGGTCGTGGCCGATTTGTCCCGGGAAGTGGAGCGAGAAGCGAGCTTTGCGGCTGCGGTCGCCGCCTTTGAAGAAGCCTAGCGTCGCTCGCACCATGAGCGAGAGCCGCGCCGGGATGTCCCGACGGTTCAAGGAGTCACCTCCCATTCGGGCAGCGATTCGAGCAAGTCGTACGGACCGAGCTTTGGGTTTTTTACGCGCGCGTCGATCGCTGCAGTGCGCTCGCGTCCACGCCCACGTAGCGATCGCTGATCACGTCGTAGAGGATGTGCTCACCTGGACGAACATCTCGGTAAAATCAGAACAAATCGTGAGAGCTGCATAGCGACCGCGCAGAGCAATGCTGGTGCCAACGCGGCTTGGAGAGCGCTCTGCCAAAAGGATCATGATCGCCTCACCGCTAACGCCGCGCATCTATTGAAGCAGATCACTTCACTGGCTCGAGAACTGGCCAGAGCTAATTTTCGGGCGATTGGCAATCAGTTCACAACGCGGCCGAAATGAAAGCCACTGTCCGCTTCGGGCAGCTTTTTCAAAGCCAACCCAGCGGAAACGAAAAGTCTTTTCCCGCGAGGCCTAAATCCGGGCCCCAAAGGCCAGGAAATGGCAAAAGCCATTGGCCCGCACCTTGCTCGACGAGACGTACGTGGAAACGCGCCCGGGCAGACTGATTGGAATCCGGCATCTTTGGGCTGGCACACGAAGAACTCTGGTGGTCCTCACACGCAATGAGGGTGAGAGCGTCGCCGGTCACTGCTTTCTCGAAGGCGCGGAGCGACCCATCATCGACGGACCAACGGCGGGTTGGGTCCTGGCGGCGATCGAAGACTCGTTCGAGGCGCTGCTCTTGGCGCGTTGCGAGCGGCAGTTGGCAGACGTGGACGAATGCGACTGAAAGCTAAGCCTTTACTCTCCCCCGGCAAAATTCGTTGGGTGCCCGATGAAAAAAAAGTTCATACTTCTAGTGGAAGACAACCCCGATGATGAAGCGCTGACGCTCAGAGCACTCAAGAGGTACCATATCTTGAACGAGGTGACGGTCGCGCATGACGGAGCTGAGGCGGTGAATTTCTTGTTTCAGCGGGCTCGCGATTCCGACTTGAAACCGCTACCGGAGCTGGTCCTCCTTGACCTATACCTGCCCAAGTTGAGTGGCATAGAGGTGCTCGGCCGAATACGAGAGGACGACCGGACCAAGCTCCTCCCCGTCGTGATCCTCACCTCTTCCATGGAGGAGAGGGATATGGTCGAAAGCTATCGACTGGGTGTAAACAGCTACGTGCGCAAGCCGGTTGACATTGCGCAGTTCACCGAAGCGATTGGACAGCTTGGACTCTATTGGCTGGTCGTCAACGAGTCACCACGCTCGCGGCGATGAACGAGTATTTCCTTATCTGTTCTTTTGTGGCACTGCCGCGCTCGCCGTTTCAGAAGGCAGGGTGAAATAGAAGGTGGCTCCTTCTCCAGGCCGACCCTCCGCCCAAACACGGCCTCCATGCCGATGAATGATGCGCTGAACGGTCGCCAGTCCGATGCCAGTTCCCTCGAACTCGCGCGTCGTATGAAGGCGCTGGAAAGCCCCGAACAGTTTGTTGGCATATTGCATATCGAAGCCAGCTCCATTGTCGCGGACAAAAAAGCTTGCCGTCCCATTGTCCTCTGTCACACTGAATTCAATCGCGGCGGCGGGCTGCTTCAAGGTAAATTTCCAAGCGTTGCCCAGAAGGTTTTCGACGACCACGCGCAATAGGCCGGGATCACCTTCACCGATCATGCCTTCCCGAATAAAGAATGATGCATTTCGGTCGGGATCCGACTTTTGAATTTCGCTTGCGACCGCTTTGCCAAGCACCGTCAAATCTACCTGTTCCGGCCTGATCGCCAAACGGCTCACGCGTGACAGATTGAGCAGGTCATCGATAAGCTGCGCCATTCGTTGGGCGTTCTGACGAATCCGCTGAAGATACTCTCGTCCCCGACTGTCGAGGTGCTCGGAACAGTCTTCAAGCAGCGCTTGGCTGAAGCCATCGATGCCGCGCAAGGGTGCCCGCAAATCGTGCGACACGGAGTAACTGAATGATTCCAATTCCCGGCTGGCCAGTTCAGCAGCCTCCTTGGCCAACCTCAGCAGAGTTTCATTGTTTTTGCGTTCAGTAATGTCGCGCGCGACCGCGTACAACGTGCCCGATGAATCTGGCGTGCTGACCCACGACAACCATCGGTATGAACCATCCTTACATCGATAGCGATTCTCGAAGTGAATCGTGGGAACCCCTCTGGCGAGCTTTTCGACTTGCGGAATTGTCGCAGCGTGGTCGTTCGGATGAACGAAATCGAGAAAAGGCTTCGCCAGGAGCTCCTCCCTTGTGTAGCCGAGCGATTCGAACGCGGGGTTCAGCCGTTTGAAGTAGCCATCCAGTCCGGCGATACAGAGCATGTCGAGAGACAGCGTGAAGAAGCGATCCAGCTCCTCTTTGCGCCCTGCCAATTCCGCATTGGCCGCGCGCAGCTGTTCATTGACACTCTGTATCTCCTGAGCCCTCCGGTAAACCTCCGCTTCCATCTGCTCCGCGCGCATCTGCAGCTTCTCGGTCAGCCGGTGCTGTTCGCTTCCTTGCTGTTTCAGCCGCACAAACTCGGTCACGTCCTCCACGCGATGGATGACGTATGCGATCTCCATCGCTGGACCAAGGACCGGTGAATTGACCGGACTCCAGTAGCGCTCCTCGAATTGACCTCCCTCCGACTGGGGCCGTCGAATGTCATACTTTTGCACGGCCATCGCATCGGGAACCTTGTTCTTGAGCACCCGCTCCAAAGAAGCTCGCAGATTGCCGACCCCGGTAGCGCTTGGGTCATCCGGGTTGTCGGGGAATACCTCGAAAAGCCCACGGCCCAGGATCTCGTTCCGCTTCGTCATCGTGGCCTTCAAGTAGGCATCGCTCACTGCCACGATGGTGAGACCTGGCGTCAATACTAGGTAGAGACCGGGTGCTGACTCGAAGAGTGTCCGAAAATCAGGGACCGGCAGAGAGAACGATTCGCGTTTCAACGTCGCGCCCCGTTCGACTTGAGCTCCACGTCGGCTCGAAAATCAGCAGCCGCCCGTCCGTTTCGGTGGAGCTCGCGAGCGATGAGCACGGCATCCTCCGGAGAGCCCTCGACGATGATTACCCGAGGCGGTGCACCCAACTAGACGACTCCCAGCCGTGGATACTCGTTGAGCACCAGCCAGTAAAGGCCGAGTTGGCGGACGGCTTCGGTGAACTGGACGAAGTCTACTGGCTTTCGAACGTAGCTGTTCGCGCCCAAGCTGTAGCTTTCCACCATGTCCTTGTCCTCTCGCGAGGAAGTAAGGATAACCACCGGAAGGAATTTCGTTCGTTGGTGGCTGCGGACTCGTCGCAGTACCTCTAGCCCATCGAGCTTCGGCAGCTTTAGATCCAACAAGATCAGCTCGGGCAATGTCCAGTTAGGTAGGCGAGAGCCCCCATGGAGGATCTCCACGGCTTCGACTCCATCCCGCGCGACGATGACTTCGTTCGCAATGTGGTTCTTCTTCAGAGCTCGAATCGCAAGCGCTTCGTCATCTGGATTGTCTTCAACCAGCAGTATGATTTTTGCCATCGTGTGCAGCCATCAAGAAGAGCAAGCGCGTTTAATCATACCTGAGGCGGTTCGGTCGGCCAGCCCAAGTGGGCTCCCGCGATGGGTGCGAAAGCCTACATCGCCTCCTGCTGAATAAGTTGCCAAGCGCGCCTGAGTACGAGTCGCGTCATCACCCGTTGCGAGATCTCACCAGCTGCAGCGCCGCGCGGGCGCTGTCCCTCACCGCCGCATTTCTGTTCGCTGACACCGTCTCGAGCGCTCCGACGCACGCGGGCGTGCCCACGCTGCCGAGCGCGGCACAGACGGCGACGTACAGTTCCTGCTCGGCCTGCGTCAACGAGTGCAGCAGCGCCTTCAACCCGGTGGGAAGCTGTCGCAGGCAGTCGATCAGAATGCCCTCCGCCTTCTTGCCGCCGGGCAGGGCCGCTGCACCTACGCGCGTCAGCGCTGTCGCCGAGGCGGCACGCATTTCGGGCGGGGCGGTTTGATCCAGAAGGGTGCTCTGATACTTCTCGAGCACATCCATCCGTCGCGAGCCGATGCGCGCCAGGCATTCGATGGCGCTCGAGCCGACATCGGGATCCGGATCGAACAATGCGGCGACCAGGCGCTCCTCCGCGACCGATTTGCCGAAGTTGGCCAGGGCCGGCAGAGCATGGCGGCGCACGCTGGGGGAGTGATGCGCGGTGAACTCCAGCACCGCCGCCAAGCAACCTGGACCGCCTTTGGAGGCGGAGGGAAGCAGAGCTTCGGCCACCGCTTCGTCCACATCGCCCCGTCCGAGCGCTGCCAGAAAGACCACCGTCACCTCGCGCGGCGCCATTTCTGCCACCGCCTCGCGCAGCCTCTGCGGATTGCGGGCGGCCTCGGCTTGCAGCAGCCTGTCCAGCTCGTGCGCACCGGGTTCGCCCGCGCTGCCGAGCAGAGTCAGAATCGACGAGCGCCGCGCGGGATCCTGGGCAGGCGTGGAGCGATACACTTTCGCCAATCCGGAGAGCGTCTGCTCGGTGAGAGCCGCCGCCACCATCGCGCGGGCCTCGGCGGTTTCCGAACCGAGCGCCGCCGCGATCGAGGCTGCATCGCCGTAGCATTCGCGACGCAGAAGCTCGCAGAGCACGCGTCCCGCCTCCTCGATCAGTTTCGGATCCCGGAGATTGGTCACTCTGGAATCGAGATCAGCCAGCCACTCGTCTGCGAGCCTGCGCACCTCCAGGGCGCGCTTGAGCGGCTCCGGAATCCGGCATGCCTCGATGGTGCCGCGCGCGGTCACCCGCTGAGCGAAATCTACAACCGGCGCGGCGGGTTCCTCGTCGGTCAGCGCCAGGCAGAGCGCCTCGAGCAGGTCGCGCAAGCTATGGCTGGCGTGACCGGCCGCGGCGAGGCGCTCGTGCTCCTGCTCGATTCGAAGGGCGGTGGAAAATCGAAGCGCAGGTGAAACGCGCGGCAGGATCTCGGTAACGGTGAGTGGGCGACCGCCCGCCACCTCGATGAGATCCAGGTTCAAGAGAATCTCCGAGAACAGCCCGGGATTGCTCGCTGGTCTCAGCACATCCCCCAGAATCTGCGCGCGGATCTCGAAGATGTCCGCGGTCGAGACGTCCTTGTAGATGGGAATCCGGGCCAGGTCTTTGCCCAGGCGCGAAAGCGCCAGCGCGGCGGGCCAGGACAGCTTGCGATGGCTGCCCACGATGTCCTTGCGGAAGAGAACCGTCACGTGCCGGATGTTTCGCGCCACCAGCTCCGAGTCGAGCCGCTTGACGGATTCGGCCTGTGAATCGTGCGGTCGGGCCATCAGCTCGAGAAAGGCGAGAAACTGAGCTTCATCGAGGAAATGGCTCAGCGTGAATGCGACGATGTCCGCTCGATTCATGAACTCGAGAAGCTTGGGCGAGAACAATTCGGCGGCTGCCCTACCGATCACCCTGGCAAACGGAACGTCGTCCAGCTCGGGGGCGGAGACCACGATGGACTCGTCCTCGTCCTGGCGGCGCAAGGCGAAGAAGCGAAGCTCGCCGTCGGGCACGGCGGCGCGCCATCGCTCGAACAGGCCTGTCACGCTGCGCCGTGCTTCCTGGTGCTCGGCGGAATAGTAGTTCGTGCGCAACAGGGCCTTGACGAACTCGACGATGAAGGGGCCCAGGGCACTCGCGGCCATCTTCAAAATTGTAGTTCACTCACGAGCGGTGTCTCGAATCCCACCTTGAGCGATTGACGCCTCCAAAATCCAGCCCATAGGCTCGTGATGTTTGCACGGCCCCCTTCAAATTTCCGTCCAGCCCAGGACTTGCAGCCGAGTGTCAATCAGGTGGATTGCCGTCCTGCGCCGCGTTTGGCAGCTGGACCGCGGCATCCGCCGCGGGCGAAGGCGATTGGCCGCAGCACTCGAGAACGCTGGAGAGGCGATGGCGCAGCGATTGCCTCTTGAGTTACCAGACCCGGCGTCGGAGCTTCTGGCACTGGCGACCGAAAATCGCGGGCTGCTGGTCGCGCTTTCGGACGCCAAGGCGCGCTCGCTCAACGAAGATCGCCGGGATTATTCCGCGGTTTCGTCCTGGGCGCGGCCGATGGTGATCGCCCGCGGGCTGTCTGCCAGAGCAGTGCTGCGCAATCGGATCGCTCGAGCGCGGCGCGATTTGCGTGCGCGCTGTCAACGGCTCGCAGCTCACGGTTTCGAGGACAAGATTGATCCGCTCTGCGACTCGGTGCCGGCTGAGCTCGCGCGCGACGTGGTTGCCCTTCGCACCGGGCTCGAGGATCGCGAGCGCGAGCGGGCGCAGATTCTCGCTCCCTTCGGAGGCGTTGCCCTGCCGCGTGCCTGTCACTGGGTAGCTCGCGAGCTCGCGCTGTTCATTCGGTTCACCGTGCGCGAGCTGAAGAACCGGTTCCTTCCCCGCCTTCCCGTGCTCGTAGGTCTTGCCGTGGGCTGGTGGGTCGCGCATACGTTCACCGATTCGCGAACGCCTGGACTGCTCCGGCTCCTCGGCTTCGGCCGGACCAGCAAGCACTATGTGCCGTCGGCCACCTTCAAGGCGATGAGCCTCTGGTTGCCGCTCCTGTCTTCAGTCGTCTGCGCCTATCTCGCGGATCGAGTTGGAGCCCTGATCCGCCACCGCTACGGGTCTGTATCCGAGGCTGCTCCAGTGGCTGCGCGCGGCACGAGCGAATCAGGGGCGGGTGCGGCGCCATCGAGCGCGGAACACCGAGCCGTCCCGGATCGAGCTGAACAATCGCGATAGCTGCTCCGCACGCGAAGCGTTGCAGCACGCCGTGATCCCGCGAGCGGCCCACCCATCACCGTACCAGGTTGTCGATCGGCAACGGCTCCACCGGTGGCGGGAGCGCAATCCCCAGCACCCTGGAGTAGAAGTAGAGTTCCGCGGTGAGGACGCGCCGGATGTTTTCCGCTTTCCGGAACCCGTGACCTTCGCCGGGAAATTCGATCAGCGCCGTGGGCACACCCTTCTTCTTCACCGCAGCATGCATCAGCCGCGCCTGATTGGCGGACACCACATCGTCTTCCACGCCCTGAAAAAAGATCACCGGCGCAGATATTCTGTGGGCGGAGTGCAGCGGCGATCGCGCGATGAAAACATCTCGCCGAGCCGGGTAGGGCCCCACCAGACGCTGCGTGTAGTGAGCCTCCAACTTGTCCGTCGCGCCCATCTGCTTCTCGAGCAGCTCCAGATCGCCCACCCCGTAGAGGCTCGCTCCAGCGCGAAAGACGTCGCGGAACGCGAGCGCCGCGAGCGTGGTGTAGCCACCAGCGCTCCCGCCGCGAATCAACAGGCGCGCCCCGTCCGCGTCGCCATGTTCGACCACGAATCTGGCGGCGGCGAGGCAGTCGTCGACGTCGACCTCGCCCCAGCGCTGGTTGAGCCTTTCGCGATAGGCGCGACCGTAGCCGGTGCTGCCGCCGTAGTTCACATCCAGCACGGCGAAGCCGCGGCTGGTCCAATACTGCGTCTCGGGAGAGAACACCGGCTCGCTCCTCGCAGTCGGACCGCCGTGGCTCCTCACCAACAGCGGTGGTTTCTCTCCTCGCGGCGCGGCGAAATCATCATTCCTGGGTCGATAGAAGTACGCGTGCGCGGTCAGGCCATGCCAGCCGGGAAAGCTGAGCGCCTCTGGCAATGACAAGTGGCGGTCATCGATCGAAAGGGAGCTGGAGCGGGCGAGGACCTCCATCCGCCCCGACGACAAATCGAGGTGCACCACGGAGAGAGGCTCGCGCGGCGAACCGGCGACCAAGACGGCCCCACCAGCGCTGGCGCTCAGCCACTGGAAAGTGCCGTACGGCATGTCGATCTGCTCGATCGACTTCGCCGGATCGATCGACGCGAGGTGCCCCGCGCCGTCCTCCTGATAGGTGGCGATGATCCGGTCGCCGGCAAAGCCGTACGTGGCGAGGCGAAACACGAACTGCGCTCGGCCGAAGTCCGCGCGCATGGGAGCGAGGGCCTCCGCGTGCGCTGGCGTGCCAACCGTTGCGGGCGCCCAGCGATACAGGTTCCAAAAACCACTGCGGTCGGAAACGAAATGAAGCACGCCGTTGGGTGACCACTCCGGCTGGAAGATCGATTCGTTCGGTCCTCCGGCTACGTGCTCGGGCGGAGAGAGCGAGCCGTTGCCCCGGATTTGGGCGCGCCAGAGATCGGTCCCGTCCCACGGCATGTTGGGATGATCCCAGGTCAGCCACACAACCTCGTCGGGCTGCGCGTTGCCGCCGGCATCAACGCTTTTTTTCCCGAGATGGACGCGGGGCGAGGAGAAGAAGTCGTGGCCGGAGGCGAACACCTGTGGTGCCCCTCGGCCCTCCAGATCCACCGAGACGAGCGCATCCACCGCTTCCTTCGCGCGGGTGGTGTGGTCCTCCCGAACGCAAATTGCGCGCTCCCGAGGCGCGTCTACCACGCAGTCCGCATAGCGAAAGTCGCCCTGCGGAGTGATCGCGCGGGGATGCTGACCCGAATCCATCCGGTAGATGCGCTGGTCGGCGAAGTTGGAAAAAAACACCGTCTCACCGTGGACGAAATAGGCGCCTCCGCCATAGGCGTTGACGCGAGACCGGACGTTGAAGGGTGGAGGGACCAGCTCCCGCTTTCCGCTGGTCGCCTCCCACCGCATGAGCGTGATCCTGCCGCCCTCATTGGGTCGCGATTCCAGCCAGTAGACGCGATCGCCGCTGAGAAGCGGCTCGGACACCGGTGCGCTGCTGGTCACGAGATCCGGAGTGATCGGCGATGGCCAGGCGCCATACGGAGCAATCCGTCGGTTCGAGGTTTCGGCATTTGCCGGAGGCGGGTTGCGCGAACAGGACATGGCGAGGGCAAGCAAGACCGGCACCGGCCACCGACAATGCATCGCCCGACTCCTTCACCCCGCCTTGAGGAGTGAGCGCGGGCTACCGGACATACGTGCGCAGTTCAGAGCTCGCAAGAGGGGTTCAGAGAAACCAACCCCGCCGCTGCAGCCCAGTTCCGCCACCCGGCGGGGAGGATCAACCCAATGCGACTCTAGTAGCGAGAGCCGGCGTCCGCGCGTCCGGCATCCGCGCCGCCGCCGGTACCCGTCTGGCTGGCCGGGCCAGAAGTCGTTCCGGTCCCTGCGGTTGTCTGGCCGTAGGTCGCGCTTCCGCTGCCGCTCGAGGTACCAGTGCCGCTCGTCGAGCCCGTTCTGTCGCTGCTCGAGCTGCTGCCACTGGTGCTCCCTTGCGAGCTGCCGGAGCCTCCGGTACCGCTGGTGTCCCTCATCGAACCGCTGGTGTCCCGGCTAGAACTGGTGGTTCCAGTGCGCGATGGAGAGCCAGAAGGGTTTCCCGTCCCTTGCGCTTCGGACGGCGCGCTTCCACCGGTTCCTCGTGATGTCGCTGATGTGCCGCTGCCCCGGTCCGACGACGACTGGCAACCCGCCACCATTGCTCCGGACGCGAGCAGCCCTGCCAGAAGAGTGTTGCGCCAAAACGTTCGACTCATCGTTTTCCTCCAGAAGTGAGCTCTCAATTAAGCACGCGCGAATCACTTTCAAGCGAGCACCGGCTGGGCGGAATGCCAGAAAGCTCGTCTGCGAGCTGGGGCGGACGGCTCTCGATCTCTCGCCTACTCGCCTTGGTTGCTCGCCGCGGTGGGCAGCTCTCTCAGGGCGCGCAGCTGTGCCCGTCTTCTCGGCGGGCGAGCGCTTCATGGTCCAGCAGCCAACGCTTGCGCTCCACGCCGCCGCCGTATCCGCACAAATCGCCATTGCCGCGGATCACGCGATGGCACGGGACGACGATAGAAACCGGATTCGCGGCGTTGGCAGCCCCGACCGCGCGGACCGCTGTCGGATGGCCCGCGGCGATGGCCAGCTGCGCGTAGGAGATTGTCGTTCCGAGCTCAATGCGCCGAAGCGAGCGCCAAACTTTCTTCTGGAACGCGGTTCCGCCGGTATCCACCTCGATTTCATCCAGCGCGGCCAGCTCGCCATCGAAATAGGCTGCCAGTCGCGAGCGCGCGCCGGCCGGATCGCTCGCGCGCTGCAGAGATACCGTTCCAAAGCGCCGCTCGAGGGCCGCCGCCAGACATGGCCAGCGATCGGTGAATCCCACGGCGCAGAGTCGCTCGCCATTCGCGACCAGGCGCAGCGTCCCAACAGGTGTCTTCAGCTCATCCATTTGCAGGTTCATGTTCTTCCCATCCAGAGGTGAATTGCAGCGTAGGCTCGCCAGGGACGCCAGGCTTCCGCTTTGCGGGCGAGCTCGCTGGCGGTCAACGGCTCCTGGCCTCGGGAAAACGCGCGTCGCAAGACGAGATCGTCGGTTGGAAATGCGTCGGGATCGCGCAGCGCTCTCATCGCGATGTACTGCGCGGTCCAGGCGCCGATCCCGGGCAGGGTTTCCAACTGCGCGATCACTTTTGCAGCGGGTTCCGAACCGTCGAGGCGAATTCGCCCGGCGACCAGTGCTTCGGAGAGGCTTTTGATTGCGGCCGCTCGCACCGCCGGCATTCCCAGCGCGCTGAGCTCGGCCGTGGCCAACCGCTCGGGCGAGGGAAAAAGCAGAGTCAAACCGCGCGCGCTCTCTCCGCTGCTGTCTTGCAACCGGGTGCCGAAAGCGGCCGCCAACCGTCCCGCCAGCGTCCGCGCCGCATCCACCGAAACTTGTTGGCCGAGCACGGCCCGGACCGCAAGCTCGAAAGCGTCCCACGCTCCGGGCACGCGCAGGCCCGGCCGAGAGCGGATCCAGGGCCGCAGCTCGGGGTCGGCGCTCAGCTGATCCTCGATCCGCCGCGAGTCCGACTCCAGGTCGAAGAGCCGATTCGCGCGCGCGAGAATCTGCATCAGCACGCCGGGAGGCGGCATGGTGAGGCTGATCCCCAGGCAGGATTGGTCGTCGTCGGGCCTCACCTCAAGCACGCCCGACCAATTGCCCCAGCCTGCGGTCCGCCGATAGGTGCGATCATCCACCTGCTCGACGCCGGGAAGGGCTCGTCGGCGCAAGAATGCCAGCAGCGCGTCCCAATCCAGCGGACGCCGGTACGGAAGGCGAAGGGAGAGCGAATCGCCCTGAAGCGGCCCTCGGCCTTCTTTGCGCCGCAGCGAGCCCGGAGGCTGACCGAAGGTTTCAAGCATCACGCCGTTGAACCGCCTCAGGCTCCTGAAGCCGGCGGCCAACGCGATCTGCGACAGCGGCAGCTCAGTCTCATCGAGAAGCTTACGCGCGAAGTGGGCCCGCCGCGTCCGCGCCAGCGAAAGCGGAGAGGCGCCCAGGTGTCTCGCGAAGAGGCGGCGAAGATGGCGATCGCCGACGCCCAGCCGGCTGGCCAATCCGTCGATGCCTGCGTCGTCGAGCGCGCCATCCCCGATCAGTCGGAGCGCTCGGCTGACGGTGCTCGAGGTTCCCTGCCAGGCCGCCGTTTGCGGCGAAGAGTCCGGACGACAGCGCCGGCACGGTCGAAAGCCGGCGCCCTCGGCCGCCGCGGGGTGGGCAAAGAACCGGGTGTTCTCGCGCCGCGGAATGCGGGCCGGGCAGCCCGGGCGGCAATAGATTCCGGTGCTGGTGACCGCCACCACGAAGTGTCCCTCGAACCTTCGGTCCCGGCTGGCGATCGCCCGGTAGCAAACGTTTTCGTCGAGCTGCATGGGCTTTCAATTACAACGGCGCGCCTCCTCTGTCTGGCCATTTTCGGACCTCGATGCGACCGAGTTAAAGGGTTCTCCGCGTTTGTTGAACTTTCTCCTTGAAAGCCTTCTTCGCCGAAGCCAGGGTGGTGCTTCGGGCCGAACGAGCTTCATCCAGGAGGAGAGCCATGCTTCGAGTAGTCCATTTCGAGATTCCTGCAGACAACCCGCAACGCGCCGGAGAGTTCTACCAAGGCGTTTTCGGCTGGAAGATTCAAAAGTGGGAAGGGCCGCAGCCGTATTGGCTCTGCGATACAGGAACGGGTCCCGGAATCAACGGCGGGATCATGCAGCGATCGCCGCAGTTCCAGACGGTCGTCAACACGATCGACGTCCCGTCCGTGGACGAGTACACCAAGAAGATCGCCGGCGCGGGCGGCAAGGTGGTAGCGCCGAAGATGGCGATCCCCAAGGTCGGCTACCTCGCGTATTGCCTGGACACCGAGGGAAACATCTTCGGGATCATGCAAAGCGACAGCTCCGCGAAGTAACGGCACCGCCCAGCCCATCGGCTGGACACATGGCGATCAATTTTGGCCCTCTGCCCAGTTTTGCTATGCACTGGGGACGGTGGCTGACCCTGCGCTCCTTCGGATTCTGAGGCGAAAGGCTCCGGCGTGAACGTCCGGATCTCGTTCGAGCCATCGCGAGAGCTATATCCGTTCAAGTCGCGTTGGTTCGAGAGCGCCGTCGGCAGAGTCCATTATGTCGACGAGGGCACTGGACCTCCGCTCTTGTTGCTCCACGGGAACCCGACCTGGAGCTTTCTCTATCGCGAGATCATCCGGCGGCTGCGAGATCGGTTCCGCTGCGTGGCGGTGGACTATCCCGGTTTCGGCCTGTCGGATCGCCCAGAAGGGTATCGCTACACACCGGGCGAGCACTCGCAGGTGGTGACCGATCTCCTGGCGCGGCTGGACCTGAGAGAGCTGCTGATCATGGGCCAGGATTGGGGAGGACCCATTGGGATGGCAATCGCGCTCGCCGATCCGGAGCGGGTTCGGGGCCTGGTGATGGGCAACACCTGGTTCTGGCCGGCCGATCGCTTCGGCATGAAGGCCTTCAGCCGACTGATGTCCACCGGCCCGCTGCAGCGAGCCATCCTGGAGCGGAACTTCTTCGTGGAGAAACTGATCCCCGGCGGCACCTCGCGGACCTTGTCCTCGAGCGAGATGCGCCACTACCGCGGAGTCCAACCGACGCCCGAGGCGCGCGTCGGCGTCGCGGAATTTCCGCGGCAGATCCTCGCTGCCGAATCCTGGCTGCGCGACCTGGCTGCCGGCGTCGATCGAACGCTGACCGGCAAACCGCTGCTGTTGGTGTGGGGGATGCGCGACCTGGCGCTCGGGCCGCGGCTCATCCCGCGTTGGCGCGCTACTTTTCCCGACCACCACCTGGTCCAGCTTCCCGCGGCGAAGCACTTCATCCAGGAAGACGCGCCCGCGGACATCGCGCGCGCCATTGAGGAGCGGTTTCCCGCCTGATGGACCACCGGCGGGCGTTAACACTTCTTAAAGCCAGGTCAAAGCATCAGCAACACGGCCGCCGCATGCTCTGCCCATGCCGCCGATGATCGGTGGCCGAGGCTCGGGCCCCACGGGCGCGGGCAATGCAAGGAGAACGAGATGAAGAAGGCAATCGCAATTGGAGTCGCAGCGCTTGCGGCAATTGGGCTGCTGGCCGGATTCGCGGGAAGGATGGAGCACGGCGATCCCCAGCGGGCAAAGGAGTTCATGTCCAAACGGATCGACCGAATGCTCGACCGGATCAACGCCACGCCTGAGCAGCGCGCGAAGATCAACGAGGTGAAGGATCAGCTGCTTCAGGAGAGCACCGCGATGAGGCAGGCGCAAAGGGATCTCAAGAAGGAGCTGATGGCCCAGTGGCAAAATCCCCAGGTGGACGCCGCCAAGGTGCACGCCATCGTCGACCAGAAGGTCGAAGCGTTCCGCGCAATGGCGCAGAAGGCCGCCGATGCCGCGATCCAGGTGCACGATGTGCTGACGCCGGAGCAACGCGCGCAGCTGCAGAAGGAGCTGAGTGAGCATCACCGGCATCGCGCCGAGGAGTGAGGTCTGGTTCAGGGTGCCATCCCGTTCAGCCCGAGCCCCTCGGCTACGCTCGGGACAGGCGTAGCGCCGCAGGCGCGGAGTCGAGGGCGACAGTTGGCGACCCTCGACTCCGCTGTACCCGTTCTGCCCGAGCGTAGTGCCGCACGCACGGAGTCGAGGGCGATCATTAGCGACCCCTCGACTCCGCTGTACCCGTTCTGCCCGAGCGTAGCGCCGCAGGCACGGAGTCGAGGGCGACAGTTGGCGACCCCTCGACTCCGCTTCGCTACGCTCGGGGCGAGCGGAGCGCTTCGCGGGACGAGCGTCTAGCGGCGCGAGCAGAAGACCGTCCAGAAAGGTGGTGGGCCGGCTGCTGAAGACCGCCATGAAACAGCGCAGGACGCAGCGACTGCCGTACTCGCGCCAAATCAACCGGAGGTTGGCCAGCACATCGCGTCGGGTGATAACTCCACGCATGACATCCTTGAGTGAGCTGGCGCATCCGATTCGTTACGCCACGCTGCGGAGATGGTTTGGCTGGCATCGCTTCCAGCCGAGCGTGCTAGCATCGCGCACGTGATCCGCCCGGCGACCAACGACGATGTCCCGACGATTGCCGCGCTGATTCGCGAGCTGGCCGAGTACGAGCGGCTGTCTCACGAAGTGGTGCTGCGCGAGAGCGATCTGCGGCGCCACCTCTTCGGCGAGCGGCGATACGCGGAGGTGCTGGTCGCCGAGGAACAGGGCGCTGTTGTCGGCTTCGCGTTGTTCTTCCACAACTACTCGACGTTCCTTGGACTGCCGGGGATCTATCTGGAGGATCTCTTCGTGCGCCCGGCGCATCGTGGAAAAGGCCACGGCAAGGCTTTGCTGCTGGAGCTGGCCCGGATCGCCGTTCAAGGGGGCTGCGGGCGATTGGAATGGGCGGTGCTTGATTGGAACGCGCCGGCGATCGAGTTCTATCGACGGCTGGGCGCCGTCCCGATGAACGATTGGAAGATTTTCCGGGTCACCGGAGAGGCGCTGCACAAGTTGGGGACCCCTTCAGCGGGGCGGCGTTCGCCAGACTAGTCGACGCGCGCGGCGCAGATGCACGGTGCACGCGGGCCGCATTGCTCCTCAGGTGCTGCATGGCGGCGACCATTGGAGTGGAGACCGAGACCCAGGCGGCGATCCACAACAGAGCGAACGCCGCCGCGAAAGCAAGCACCAGATTTCGGGACAACGGTGCGCGGGCAGGAATCCTCGGGTGGAGCCAGATGTGTTGAACGCTGTTGCTCATGACGACCTCTTCAGCCTGGGCGGCCATCTTTGAAACCCGCGCCGCAATAGAAAGTCTCAAGCGACCGGCAATACGTTACGCGTCGAGACCTATTGCTCAGGCATCCGCTTGCGCGTACTGGGCAATGCCATTGCCAAACGTGATCTGCACCAACAGCACGTCGTCGCATCGTTTCCTCCGGCGATTTTGAACTGTTGGATGTTTCAGCTTGGGCCGCGATTCATGGAGCGTGCTCGAGTTGAGAATGGAATAGGGTTGGCCCATGCGCATTGAGAATGCCGCCGTTGCTATTTGCTTATCGCTGTTGCTGAGCCCCTGGGCATCGGCCGTCGAGCCGCCCGTGTTGCGTTACGTCCCCAAACCCGGCGAGCTGAAATACGCGTTCGGCGGCGCATCCCCGACCCACCACATCAAACCGGGGACGCGCATCGTGAGTTGGACCGAGGACTGCTTCGACGGACGGGTGAAGGGACCGGATACCTTGCCCTCTAAAGTGATCCCGCCGGGGCACGACAATCCGCAGACCGGTCCGTTCTACGTCGACGGAGCGGAGCCGGGCGACACGCTCGCGATCCGCATCCTCAAGCTCGAGCCGGCGCGCGACTACGCGGTTTCCGCATTCGCTCCTGGCTTCGGGGCGCTCAACGGAACCGATCGCACGGCGCTGCTTGGCCCCGAGCTTTCCGAAACGGTGTGGAGATACGAAGTCGATCGCGTCAAGGGCGTGGCGCGATCGCATTCGCGCAGCGGCCGGCACTCCTGGGAAGTTCCACTCTCTCCTTTTCTGGGTTGCCTGGGCGTGGCACCCCCACTCGGAGAGGTCCGCTCCACGTTGGTACCGGGCAACTTTGGCGGGAATATGGATTGTCCGGAAGTGCGCGCCGGCAACACCGTCTATCTCGGCGTCAACGTCCCAGGAGGGCTCGTATCGTTTGGCGACGGTCACCTGGCGATGGGCGAAGGCGAAATCATCGGGGCGGCCGTCGAGGGCGCGCTCAACGTCGAGCTGACCGTGGACTTGATCAAGAAGCGCTCCACGCCGTGGCCGCGGATCGAGAACGCGGAGTGGATGATGTCGGTCGGCGCCGGGCGTCCGCTCGAGGATGCGGCGCGCGTGGCGTTCAAAGACATGGTGCAGTGGATTCGGGAAACGACGGGAGTGGAGGAGATGGATGCCTACCAGTTCGTTTCACAGAACGCGAAGGCGCCGATCGTTCAGATGGTCGATCCCGAGTACACGGTGATGGTCAAGATCGAGAAGAAGCGGCTGCCGAAGTGATCGCCCGGGCCAGACGCCTTCCCAAACGGAAGCTGCTTGCCGCAGACCTTGAGCGGCGTTTCGCGACCGCGCCGCCGAGCCGAGATCTCCGCGGAGTGCCCTCGGGCGAGGCGTTGGCCATGCTGGCCCGCCGCGGTTTCTTTCCCAAGCTTGCGCGTCCGGATCTGCCTCTTCCTGGCGATCTGGACGAGGCGCTCGCTGGGCGTTTGTCCGCCAGGCTTGGCCACTATGCATTCCGGCTCTTTCTTCGCGCAGCGATTCTCTCGCAAGGAGCGTTCGAGCCGGCGGCAGCGACGCGCTATCTGTCCACTGCCCAGGCGACGGCGCTGGCCGATGAGCTGGTGCAGCTGGGTCTCGCAGCAGCGATGGCCGAAGGTCGCTACAAGCTCAAATACCCGGCCCGGAGCTTCGGAGGGACGCTGGAGTGGTACGTGGCGCGGGAGCTGCATCGCCGCCTGGGCTTCGATGTCGCCACCGGTCTGAAGCTGCGGGGCAAGTCGGCAGGCGGAGACCTCGACGTCGTGGCCGCTGCGGAAGGAAAGCTGGTCTACGTCGAGCTGAAGTCCTCTCCGCCCAAGTATCTCTCCGGCAGCGAGGTATCCGCCTTCTTCACTCGGGTGCGAGCGCTTCGTCCGGACGTCTCGATCTTTGCGATGGACACCGCGCTGCGACTTTCGGACAAGGTGGTGCCGATGCTGGAGGCGGCGCTGCCGGACGGCACCCACGCGAAGCGGATCGAGCGCGAGCTGTGGGCTCTCACGCCTCATCTGTACGCGTCCAATGCGAAGCCCGACCTGGTGGGCAACGTGTGCCGCGCGATATCGGAAGGATTGTTGGCGCTCGCGCCGCGGCCGCCGTGATCTACCGGGAATCGAGCCCGGACGCTGCGCGCCGTTCAGCCCGAGCTCCTCGACTCCGCTGTCTCCGTTCTGCCCGAGCGTAGCGGCGCAGGCGCGTAGTCGAGGGCGTTATTGAGCGACCTCTCGACTCCCTTGACTCCGTTCTGCCCTGGCGTAGCGGCGAAGGCGCGTAGTCGAGGGCATTATTGAGCGACCCCTCGACTCCGCTTCGCTACGCTCGGGGTGAGCGGTTTGGGGGACCCCTCGACTCCGCTTCGCTACGCTCGGGGTGAGCGGTTTGGGGGACCCCTCGACTCCGCTTCGCTACGCTCGGGGTGAGCGGTTTGGGGGACCCCTCGACTCCGCTTCGCTGCCGTGAAAACTCCCCCCGGCGCGCGAGGACGACCGCTCGGTCCTGATTCGTACTGCGTAGATTTGGCAATCGCTGTGACCGTTGAATCCCGGTCGAGGGCATTCTTGAAAGTTTCTGGGAAAAGTTCTCGAAAATGGCCGGATTTTCAAGAAAGCTGGGCGGGAGTCCCGCTTGGCGGCATCCGCCACGGTAGGAACCAAGGAAATGGACATTCAAAAATGCTCCGAAGGACTTGAGGTCGTTTGCATGAGAGTTTTCATGAATGGTGATGGGTCCCCACGGGGCCCATGGGGTCTACGCTCGGGGTGAGCGGTTTGGGGGACCCCTCGACTCCGCTTCGCTACGCTCGGGGTGAGCGGTTTGGGGGACCCCTCGACTCCGCTTCGCTACGCTCGGGGTGAGCGGGTGCGCCTCGACATGGTTCGGCACGAGGCGTAAGGATTTTGGATGATGAAGAGCGCCCGATTTCGGTTCTACGCCGAGCTCAACGACTTCCTTCCGCCGCCGCGGAGAGGCGTCCAGTTCATGCATGCGTTCTCGGGGACGCCTTCGGTGAAGGACGCGATCGAATCGATCGGCGTTCCGCATGGCGAGGTCGATCTCGTGCTGGTGGACGGCGAGTCCGTCGATTTCCGCTTCCCACTGCGCGACGGCGCGCGGGTGAGCGTCTATCCGGTGTTCGAGGCGATCGACATCTCGCCCATCGCCCGCGTCCGACCCAGCCCGCTGCGCGAGCCGCGTTTCGTGCTCGATGTGCACCTGGGGAGACTGGCGGCGTATCTGCGGATGCTCGGCTTCGATGTGCTGGCACCGAAGGAGTCCGCCGACGCGGCGCTAGCGCGGATCTCCTCCGAACAGCGTCGGATCCTGTTGACCCGCGATCGCGACCTGCTCAAGCGGAGCGCGGTGACGCATGGCTACTGGGTCCGCGCGAAGAACCCTCAGCGGCAACTGTCGGAGGTGCTGGAGCGATTCGATCTGTTTCGCGCTATCTCGCCGTTCCGACGGTGCTTGCGCTGCAACTCGCCGCTGGAGGACGTCGACGACAAGGCATCGATCCGCGAGCGCCTGCCGCCGAGGATTGCAGACGCGCACGCGGAATTTCGAATCTGTCGCTCTTGCGATCGAATCTACTGGAAGGGATCGCATCACGCGCTCATGGAGCGCCTGATTCGCTTGGTGACAAGCCATCCGAATCGCGATGCGTCGAGCTAGCGGCGACCAGGCCTAGCCCAGACTGTCCAGCTCGCGCGGATCCAGTGCCTGCTCCTGCAGCGTGAGCGGCGACTTCTTCTGCAGGATTGCCTCCGGCACTCGCGTCTTGCCGATGTCATGAACCAGCCCGGCGGCGCCGATCCACCTCCTTCTCTGGAAGCCCCAGCGAGGCGGCTTGACATCCGGCGAGCATTCCCACGTTGACCGAGTGCACGTAGGTCAAGTCGTCGCGGTCGCGCAGCGCCGGCAGGGTCGCGATGGGCGTGTCGGAGCTGACGATCAAACCCAGCATCGCCGAGGACAGCTCCATGATCGGCCCCATGTCCACGGTTCCGCGGACGGCCGCAGCCTTGAACTCGCGTCCGAGCGCCTGCGCCCCCATCCCGAAGACGTCCCGGAAGGATTCGATGCCGGCGCCGCCGGCCATCAACCTCAGATGTTTGATCTGGATGTGATCGACGCCGCGCTCTTTGAGCCAGCTGCTCGCCTTCACCGCGGCCACGTCGGCCGCTTCAGCGCTGAGGAACGTCAAGAGCGTCTCCAGCTCGGCCGGCTTGCATTCGCGCTTCAACGCGATGATCTCGATGTCGCGCGCCTTGAGCTGCAAGGCCAGCCGTGCGACCGGTCCGGGCGCATTGACAATCGGGACCCCAGACACGGCCAAATGCGAGCGCGAGCGGACGCAGGTCGCCGCGCCGCTTCGATCGAGCGCGTTGAGTCCGGCGATGGCGGTACGGAGCGCAGGAAATGATGAAATGTATTGCCGATCAGAGGCGAGGTATTGAAGATCGCGCGCCCTTTGAGAGCGAAGATGAAGTCCAAGCTCGCATTTGCCGCGCTGGTGCTGATCACCGTCGCCGCCGCCTTGAGCGTGGCTCAGCGCGCCGGTCTCAGCCTTGCTTTCATTCCGACAGCAGCGCGGTGGGTGGCGATCGCCGCGTTGCTTGCCTACGCCGTCGTGCGGCGATCGCTGACCACTTCGATTCTGGTGAGCATGGTGGTGGGCGCAGAGATTGGCCACGATTGGCCTCAGCTCGCGATCAACCTGCGCGTGTTGAGCCAGATTTTTCTGCGGCTGATCAAGACGATCATCGCGCCCTTGTTGTTCGGGACGCTGGTGGTGGGCATCGCCGGCCACTCCGATCTCAAGAAAGTCGGGCGAATGGGGATCAAGGCGCTGATCTACTTCGAGATCGTCACCACTCTGGCGCTCTTCATCGGTCTCGCGGCGATCAACATCAGCAAGGCGGGGGTCGGCATCCAGCTGCCCCCGGCGGCGCGCACCGATCAACTCCCGGCGGCCAAGCAGAGCGCCACCGACGTGATCCTCCACGTCTTCCCCGAGAACATCGCCAAGTCGGTAGCAGAAGGGCAGCTGCTCCAGGTGGTGGTGTTCAGCATCATCTTCGGAATCGCGCTCGGGTTGATCAGCGAGCAAAAGCGACAGCCGATGCTGCGCTTCGCCGAGAGCCTCTCGGAAACGATGTTCAAGTTCACCAACATCGTGATGCTCTTTGCCCCGATCGGCGTCGGCGCCGCGATCGCCTACACCGTCGGTCACATGGGGCTGGGCGTTCTGGTCAACCTCTTCCAGCTGCTGGCCACATTATATGTGGCGCTGATCGCCTTCGTGCTTCTGGTGCTGTTGCCGGTGGCGCTCCTGGCTCGGGTTCCGATCCGGAAATTCGTCCGAGCCATCGCCGAGCCCGTCTCGATTGCCTTTGCGACGACCAGCTCGGAGGCAGCGTTGCCGCGCGCAATGGAAGCCATGGAGGCGGTGGGCGTGCCGCGGCCAATCGTCGCGTTCGTGATCCCCACCGGATACAGCTTCAACCTCGATGGGAGCGCCTTGTACCTCTCGCTGGCGTCCATCTTCGTCGCGCAGGCCGGCGGCATTTCGCTGAGCTTGGGCCAGCAGCTCCTGATGGTGTTTACGCTGATGCTCACCAGCAAGGGGGTGGCTGGAGTGCCGCGCGCTGCGCTGGTGATCCTGTTGGGCACCGCGGCATCGTTCAATCTGCCGCTGGAGCCGGTGTTCATCATCCTCGGCATCGATGAGCTGATGGACATGGGCCGCACCTCGGTCAACGTGATCGGCAACTGTCTGGCCACCGCGGTGGTCGCGCGCTGGGAGGGCGAGTTCGGCAAAGCGCAACCCTCGCCCGTGGTGGCCAAGGCCCTTGCGGACTAAGCATCCAATTGCAAAATCGTAGGCGCTGTTGCCTACCAGCTTGCGGCGGTTGAGCAGGTTCTCCTCATTCATCGACAGGAAGGTGGCCATCAGCTCCTTCTTGGCGTCGATCTTCAGCGGCGCGTCGAGCCCTTGCGGTGGTGCGACCAAAAGCTCTCTTCCGGATCGCACAAGTTGTTGCCGAACGGCGAGGCGCCGTGATCAACGGCTGCTGCGGCAACTTGCGGCAGCCGGTTTTCTTTGAAATATCCGCCCAAATGTTCGATCGCAGATCGATTCAGTCTGGAATGGTCGTCCGCTCGGCGGACGGGAAGCGACTCGGGACGGTGGCCGCGGCCGGGAAAAATTATCTGCACCTTCGAACCGGCTTGATTTCCAAGCGAGTGTATTGGGTGAAGTACCCCGACATCCGCGAGATCCGAGGGGGCGAAATCATCCTGCGCGGCGGCCGGGAGCTCCTGCTCGAACCGCCGGCCGACGAGCAGTCCGACGGTCCGCTCACCCATACCAAGCCGATTTACGCTGCCAACGGGCTCGCTTGAATCCGGCGGCTGGACGGCCGACCCATTGCAAAGTTGTCGGCGCAGTGTCAAACGTCGCCTGAATGAGACAGATGGTTTCGCTCGTGCGCGCGCCGGTCCTTTTGATCGCGCTGGCCGCTTCAGCGCAGTCCGGTCCCAACGCTCGCGATGGAGGTGGACGCATGGCTTTCACTCTGAAGTCCCCGAGCTTCTCCGAAAATGGAAACATTCCGGCGAAGTACACCTGCGAGGGTCAAGACACCTCGCCGCCGCTCTCCTGGTCCGGAGTGCCGGCGGGCACCAAGAGCCTGGCGCTGATCGTGGACGATCCCGATGCTCCGGATCCGCGCGCGCCGAAGATGACCTGGGTGCACTGGGTGCTCTACAACTTGCCGCCCTCGTCGAACGGCCTGCCGGAGAGCGTGTCCAAGAGCGCTCTTCCTCAAGGCACGCTCGAGGGCACCAACGACTGGAAGCGCACCGGCTATGGCGGGCCTTGCCCTCCGATTGGTCGGCACCGCTACTTCTTCAAGCTCTACGGGCTCGACACCGCCCTTCCCAATCTCGGCAATCCGACGAAGAAGCAACTGGAAGACGCGATGAAGGGTCACATCCTGGCTCAGACCGAGCTGGTGGGGACCTACGAGAAAGGCAAACGCTGAGCGGTGAGTCCCCGCTCGGAGTGGCCCCTCGACTCCGCTCCGCTACGCTACGCTCGGGGTAAGCGGCGTGGGTCGCTCCACGTCACCCGCGCTCAATCCAGGCAGCAGCCGATCCAGGTGGTGCCGGCCGGGTCGGTACCGGTTGGCGAGCCGGTGGTGACGACGATCTTGTTGCCGATCGCATCCGCCACCGCGCCCTTTCGCGGGCCAGGCAGCGGCGGCAGCGCGTCCCACTGGTCCGTCTGCGGATCGTAGAGCCAAACGTCGGCGCTCGGCCTCGCGCCGTTCACCGAACCGCCGATCACCACCAGGCGATCGCCGGCAGAGAAAGTGGAGGCGGCGATCTCCGAGCGACCTTGCGGAATGTCGGCCAACGCCGTCCAGCTCGAGCTTTGTGGGTCGAAGCGATGGAGGGCGGACTGATTTCCGCCGGTCTCATCCCACGAGTGGCGGCCGCCCACGATGAACACCTGCCCAAGCGCGGCGGCGCCGCCGAGGTGATTTCGCGGGTTGGGCAGGCCCGGCGCTGCCGTCCACTGCTCGTCATCGATGGACCAGTACGTATTCTCGGAAGAGTCCGAGCTGCCATCCACGGCGAGACCTCCGATCGCGTAGAACGTGTTGCCGACGTTGGCCAGGGACAGGGCCGCGCGGCGCGAAGGCAGCGGAGGCAGTGCGTTCCAGACGTCGCCGGCAAAGTCGTAGGCCCAAGACTCGGAGGTGGTCACCCAGGTTTGAATCGGCCCTCGAAAGCCACCGACCACGTAGACGGTCCCGTCTTTCGCCACCGCTGCGGCATGCGTTTCCGCACCCGGAAGATCCTGTCGCTGGCTCCACGCGTTCAGCTCCGGATCGAAGACGTCGACCCGCGAGGTCACGGCCAACGACCCGCTGATAAAGCCTCCCATCACCAGCAATTTGCCGTCTACGGCAAGGCCCATCGCCTCGAAGCGCGGGAGCGGACAATCCGCGACTTGGGTCCAGGTGAACTCAGAGCTGAGAGCCCCACGCCGTGACGCGGAAGGCTGACAAGCGAACAGCAAAACGGTTGCGAGCATCGCTGAAACGACTCTACGCATGAGCACCTCCCAGCTGCGAAAGGATTAATTGTTATGGCCGGCGAAAGGAAACACCCAGCGGCCGCAAGCGCGAGATTTGCCCGTTTGACACTTCGCCGCGAGCTCAGCGGACGGACAGCGTCGCCGTCGCGGTATGCGTTGCGGAGACTCCCCGGGCCGTAATCGTGAGTATTCCGGTGGTCACGCCCGCGGAGCTGCTGGCCGAGATGCGCAGCGTGGAGCTCGAGCCGGCGCTGATGGACGCGGGGCTGAACGTCTCGCTGACATTTCGGGGCAGGCCGGACACGGAGAGCTGGACGCTCTGCGAGCTGCCCGAGATGACGGCGGTGGAGACGGTATACGTTCCCGAGCTGCCCCGGCGCACGGTCAAGCTCGCCGGGCTCACCGCCACGGAGAAGTCGTTGGCCGAGGCGGCGCAGTTCGTGCCGAAGCAGATCGAGAGCACCGGATGAAGCTCGAACCCGTTCGGCGCCACGCCGTCCTGCCCGTGGATGAAATCGAAGAAGCCGACGCCGGTCACCGTGGCGGTGACGTTCGCGATCTGCTTGGTGGTGGTGGCGTGGAACCTGGCATCGAACGCCGCGCGGGCGGCTTGAATGCGCGCGGCGAAGGGGCTGCTCGCCCCGACGCAGTTGGGAAACGGGATTTCGGTGATCATCGTGCGGCTCCCGTCCGAAAGCACGAGGTGATAGTCGCTGTCGCTCTCCAGCTTGTAGCTGACCAGCGTCGCGTTCTGCAGCGAGAAGGTCTCTCGCTCGTGCGGCGCGACTCGATTGTTCGCCGGAAGGCTCGCTGGAGCGGGGAATCCGATCAGCGTGGCAAGGGTGGTGCTGCTCGGCGACTGGTTCACGGTTCCCACGTCCGGGTCTGTTCCCGTCTTGACCGACCAGCGCTCGACGCCGCAGCCGGAGATGGTCTGCTCCAGCTCGTCGATCTCGTCTGGCAAAGCGGCCTCGTCGATCTTGGCGCATCCGAGGATCGACACGCTCAGCGCGAAGCCGCCCACAACAGCCAACCTCAGGTGCAACTTGAGATGCGGTGCGCTCATTTCCCCTCCCTGGATTTTGCCGGCTGCGACAATTCCGGGAACTTCGCACAAGGCGGCCGACGGTCAACCGACAGAGCCGATTGTGGCGAAAACAGAGGCGGCGCGGCCGTCTGCTCAGGCGTTCAGGTCGTCGGTTCTGCGGGCGGGCCAAGCGCCTGGAAACGGCCCGCGAAGAGCGAAGGGCACGCTGTGGCAGCGGCTGCCACGGGCTGGCAATTTGTTCATCGCGGGAATTCTGCCGTCGTGACGTGAAAACAGCCCCGGCGAGGGTTGCTCGGAGCGCGGGTCGCGACCTTCCTGGGCTTGTGGTCGAGTGTCCAACTTCGTTCGATTTTTCGCTCGGGCATTGAACCGTGAACGAAGACTGGCTGCCGCTCGAGCGCTGGGAATGGGCATTTGCACGATCAGTTTGTACTTTTTGGTTTCGGTGGGTATTGCGGGTGGCCGATGCTCGGTGCGCTTCAATATGTGCTCGTGCGAAAACTGGGCGAAGGTCCCACGGCGGAAGTCCTTCTGGTTCGAGCGCCGGACGCGACGCAGCGGGTGCTCAAGGTTTTTGGGCGCCAGGGAACTCCCGAGCCCGCGGCGACGGCTCGATTCCTCAAGCAAGTAGAGCTGTGCCGCGCAGCGCAGCACCCGCGCGTGGTTCGCTGTTTTGAATCTGGAGTTCTGCCCGACGGCCGCCCCTTCCTGGTCCTCGAGCCCCTGGAGGGCGAGGATCTTGCCGGTCATCTGCGCGCGCGAGGTCCGCTTTCGCCCGCCGAGCTGGTCCGGCTGCTGGTCCCGCTTTGCGAAGCGCTGGACGATCTGATCGAGCGCGGCGTGCTGTACACGCAGCTGCGGCCCAATGACGTCTTCTTGGTCGGTGGTCTGTCGCAATTTCAGCCCAAGCTCCTCGACGTAGGCCGCGTGCATTTCGGCGGCTACGGACCCACTCGGCCGCCGGAGTGCTCGCCGGATCGCGAGGGCGATGCGAGATCGGTGGTGTTCGCGATCGGCGTCCTGATGTACGAGGCATTGGAAGGTCAGGCTCCGTTCATCTCCTGGGACGAGGAGGAATGGGCGCAGCGGATGAGGTTCTCCTGGTCTTCATTCCGCGGGCCGAGCGTCGCGCTGCTGCCGGTGATCGAGCGGTGCCTGTCGCGGGATCCGTATCAGCGCTTCGCCAACCCGGGCGAGTTGGCGCGCTCCCTCAGCCACAGCGGGACGCCGGTGGCGATCACCTGCGCGGCGCCCGAACCGACCGCCCCGCCGCCTCTTCTCGCAGAGGCTTCGGATACAGAAAAGGTCGGCGACGTGCTGGGCAACTACCGGTTGGAGCGGCTTCTGGGAGAGGGCTCGATGGGCCGCGTGTTCCTGGCGCGCCACACGCGCCTGGGCAGGACCGCTGCGATCAAGGTGATGCGCCTGGAGTACGCCCGCAATCCGCAATTCATCGAGCGCTTCTTCCAGGAAGCCAAGTCGGTCAATCAGATCAACCACGAGCACATCGTGGAGGTCTTCGACTTCGTCGAGGATCGCTCGCCGCAGGGGCTGGGCCGCGCTTATTGCGTGATGGAGATGTTGTCCGGATGCAGCTTGACCGAGCTGCTCCAGCGCGAGCGCATGATCGTCCGGCGCGCTGTCCACATCGCTCGGCAGATTTGCACCGGCCTGGATGCAGCGCACCGGCTGGGCGTGGTCCACCGCGACATCAAGCCCGATAATGTCTTCATCATCGACCGCGGTGGGACGCGGGACTTCGTCAAAATCGTCGACTTCGGTGTGGCCAAGGTTCTCTCGCCGACCGGCGCGCCCGCGGCGGGCAGAACGCTGGAAGGGATCATCATCGGCACGCCCAGCTACATGGCGCCTGAACAAGCGGCGGGCTTCCGCGCCGATCCGCGCGCGGACATCTACTCGGTGGGGGCGGTGCTCTACGAGATGTTGGCCGGACGCGTTCCGTTCGAGGGCGCCTCGTTCGGTCAGTTGATGGCCAAGGTGATCGCCCAGCGAGCGCCGCCGCTCAATGCGGTGAGCGCCTCGGGCGAGAAAATTCCGGCGGAGCTGGCGGCGCTGGTGATGCGCTGCCTGGAGAAAGATCCCAAGAGGCGGCCCGGCACGATGGGTGAGCTGAGCGGGGCGCTCGAGCCATTCGAGGCCGAGGGCTCCAGCTCGCCGCCCCAGAGACACTGGCGAGCGACCGCGGGACTGGCCGGGGCGGTGGCGCTGGCCGCAGCTGGATTGATCGCCCTGGTCCACCTACCGGCAGAACCGCGGCGCTCGCCCGAGCCACGCCACAGCGTGCCGTCCAGCTCCGGCCGCCACTTTCCCAGCTCGTCCGCGTTCTCCTCGGAGGCGCAGCTGGTGAATGTGCGGATTGCCTCGGATCCACCCGGCGCGCGCGTGATTCGCGCGGATTCGGGCGCGGAGCTGGGCACGACGCCCTTGTCCAGATCGTTCTCGCGGGCGGAGCGAGACGTGGTTTTGCGGCTGGAGCTGCCTGGCCATCGCCCCATCGAGCGCACCATTCATCCGGCGGACAGGTCCACCGTGGAAGTGAAGATGGCGCCGATCAAGAGCTCCGGCCCGCAGCGCAAGCGCGCGCTCAAATCCGAAAGGATCGGCCGAGATGGTCTCATTGATCCGTTTGCCGAATAGATCGGTCCTGGTTGGGCTGCGAACGCTGCTGCTGTTAGGCGGGCTGTCCGCGCTTCCGGCCGCGGCGCGGGACCCGGCGGAAACTCGCGCTCGCGAGCACTTTCGCGCGGGCCAGCAGGCGTACGAGGCCGGCAAGTACGACGAGGCGCTCAAGTCGTTCTCCGAGGCGTACGGCCTGCACCCGATGCCTGGCCTGCTCTTCAACATCGGACAGTGCCACCGCAAGTTGGGCAACTACGACCGCGCCGCGGTCTTCTACCAGCAGTACCTGGAGCTCTCGCGCAGCAGGGAGAACTTTTCCGCGGTGCGCGCGCTGCTCAGTGAAGTACAGACCGCCGACCGAGAGCAGAAGCGGAAGACCGCCGAGGAGGGGCTGCGGCAAAAGCAGATCAAGCTGGCGGGAACGGCGAACGTCAGCCGCGATCTGGGGCTGAAGGAGGCGTCGGCGAGCTCTGCGCGCGCTGAGCAGATCGCCAAGCCACCCAGCGATTCGATCTTCAAGAAGTGGTGGTTCTGGACCGGCGTCGGCGTGATCGCCGCCGGAACGACGGCGTACGTGGTGGTGTCCCACCATTCCAGCGACCCGACGCTGGGCACCGTGAACGCGCGATTGGGGCCCGTGAACGCGCGATGATGAGCGCAGGAGCGAAGGCGATCGCCGGCCTTCGACCGGGCCGCATCGGGCGCTGCGCGGCCACCGCTGGGTTGATTACGGTTCTGGCCAGCCGCTGCGGCGGCGACGGCACCGCGCTGTTCATCCGCGCCGAGCTGGCTCAGATCTCGCCCGTCACGCAGCTCAGGGTGACCGGCCAGACTCTGAGCGGGGTCGTTTTCGGGCCGTTCACCCGGCCCGAGAGGGCAGCCGGCCCGCTCCCGAGCGCGCAAACGATTCGAGTGTTGTTGCCTGATTACCTGGGCGGCCAGACGGTGCGGGTCTCGGTGCATGGGCTGGCCGACGGCGTGGTGCTGGCCCTAGGCGAGGCAGAAGCCATCGTCAGCCGAGGCGACGAGGTTGCGTTGACCGTCCGGCTCGCTCCGCTGAGCAGCACAATCGATCCCGCATGCAGCTCGTGCCTGGCATGCTGTCAGAATGGAAGCTGCCGCAACCGCTCCGTCTCGCAGTGCGCACCGGCTGGTGAGGCCTGCCGGTCGTGCGACCTGGTCGCCGCAGACTCCTGCTCACTCGGTGGCGAATGCCGATGCGGCGCGGGTTTGCCCTGCCCCAGCGGCCGCCGCTGCGAGGGCGGAACCTGCCGGTGACTGCTACCTCGCTCCACTTCTGCGCTCAACCTATGGTCTTATGTCCCGCTAGGTGCATTTAACTTTTTTTCAGGCCAAGGGCTTTTCCTCCTGTGAGGAATTGGAGCGCCATGGCTGAACGCAACAGGCCTGCGCCGCCCCCCAGCCGGCTGCGGCTGGTGGAAGGCGCGGGCGAAGCGCCGAGCGACACCGAGCTGTGCCGCGCGTTCATGGCCGGGGACGAGACTGCCTTCGGCGAGCTGATCCGCCGCCATCAGGATCTCGTTCTGGACATGGTCCGGCGCTACACGGCGCGGGTGGAGGACGCGCGCGATCTCTCCCAGCGCGCTTTCTTGAAATCGTTCCAGGCAGCCCGGCGCGCGCTGCGCAGGCTGGGCATGAAAGGGCAAGTTCCCTTCCGGGCGTGGCTTTTGCGCATCGTGATCAACCTGGGAAAGAACCACGCGCGACAGGAGCGCCGATGGCAGCGCGCGCCGGTCGAGCTGCTGGACGCCTCCACCGCCAACGCCCCGTCCGCCCTCGATGCGCTGGTCCGAGCAGAACGCGAGCGGCTGGCGAGGACGGCGGTGCTGGAGCTTCCCAAAGGACAGCGCGAGGTTCTCACCTTGCGCATCGACGGCGAGCTCGCATTTGCCGAGATCGCTCAGATTCTTGGAATCAGTGAGAACAACGCCAAAGTTCACTTTCACCATGCGGTGAAGCGCCTCAAGGCCATAATGGCCGAGCGGAACCGAGAGGAAGAAGCGTCATGAGACCCTGCCGAGACTTCGAGACACTGCTGATTGATCGGGCAGCGGGGGACCTTCAGGAAGAGGCCATGGAGATGCTCGCGCAACACATCTCGCATTGCCAGGCCTGCGCTGCGGAGGCTGCGGCGCTGGAGGAGACGCTGCAGTGGGTGAGGCTTCCACCGAAGACGGCCGAGGAGCGCGCGGCGATGGCTTCGCTTCCGCTGAGGACGGCAATCGCCTGGCGCCGGACCGAGCGCAGGCGCAGCACCGTGCAAGGGGCAGCCGCGGGTTTCATCGCCGCCGCCGCCGCTGCGGCGCTGGTATTCATTCCCATCGCGCGTCAGCGCGCAGCGGTGCCGCGGCCAGTCGAGCTGAGCGACACCGCCGCAGTGGAGCTGGAGATCTGGGCGATGGACGTTCCTTACGGAGAAGCTTTGACCGGCGGTGGCGGGGATCTTGGTCCGTCGGACCAAGTGTTGGATGACGAAGGAGAGTAGTTCATGAGGAGGTTTCTGATCGCGTTGCTCGCCTTTCCGCTGGCGAGCTTGGGGGCCAACCCCCCGACGCCCGCGGAGCGAGCCGCAGCCAACCAGAAGCGGGTGCAGAATGATATGCACCTGCTGCGGATCATCGGGCTGGCGGACGCGCTCGGACTGAGTGAAGCGGAGGCGCTGCGGCTCGATCGGATCATGCACCCGTTTGACGAGCGCAAGCGGGAGGTGCGGGTGCAGATCAACGAGGCGGCCAAAGTCATCCAGCGCGCCACCGAGGGCGATTCCGCCGCGCTCGCTCGGGTGGACCAGGCGATGGAGACGGTGCTGAGCGGACGCGTGTTGGTCGCGGAGATCGACAAGGAGATGATCCAAGCGGTGGCGCGCGAGATCACCCCGCAGCAGCGGGCGAAGATGTCGGTGTTCTTCGCCAAGTACGGCCAGCAAGCCAGACAGATGGCCGCCCAGGCGCAGAAGCTTCGGCAGGCACAACAGCAGAACAACGGGCAGCAGAACAAGGGCAACTAAAGCCCCTTCCATCGCCGTTTGGCGCCCGGTTCTTCCAGCACTGGACCTTGATTCAACGAGATCGGTGAATCGCGGGCACGTCCCTGGTAGCTTGCGCGCCCATGAGACACTTGATTGCCGCCGTCGCGCTGTTTCAATCGGTCGCCTACGCTGCGAGCACCGGAATTGCTGGAATGGAGCCGGTTTCGGGAAATCCGAATCTCCTGGCGAGTGGAATCCCAGCCATCCCGGTGGAGGTCAAGGCGCGCGCCGGTCAGTACCTCAACGCGCGCAGTGCCGCCTTGCTCGACCAGAGCGACGATGGGCAACAGGTGCTGATCTCCACCCGCTTTGCCTCCACCGCCCAGATGCACCTGGTCGAGCGGCCGATGGGCGCGCGGGTTCAGCTCACGTTTCTCGAGGAACCGATCAACGGCGCGCGCTTTCTGCCGGGCGATCTTCAGAAGATCTTCTACAGCCAGGACGTGGGCGGCGGCGAGTTCTATCAGCTCTATCAGCTCGATCGCCGCAGCGGCCGATCCGAGCTGATCACCGACGGAAAGAGCCGCCATGACTCGCTGGTGCTTTCCCCCAACGGGAAACGGCTGGCGTACAGCGGCACGGGACGCAATGGTCGGGACACCGATGTCTACCTGGCCGAGACGTCCATCCCTAAGCAGTCGCGCCGACTGACGGAGCTGCAGGGCGCCTGGTATCCCGTGGCGTTCTCGCCCGACGGCGAGCGGCTGTTGGTTGTCCAGTTCCGCGCGGCGACCGACGCCGACCTGCACTGGATGGATCTCAAGACCGGTCGGATGACCCAGCTCACCCCCAAGCAGGGAGCGGCGAGCGTCGGAAGCGCTCGGTTCAGCGCGGATGGCAAGAGCGTTTACCTGGTGACCGACCGCTACTCCGACTTCGACGAGCTGTACCGGATCGACCTGGCTTCGCCCGGCGCCCCGCCCCGCGCTTTGTCGCGTTCCATTCCCTGGGACGTGGAGCACCTCGCGGTAGCGGAAGATGGAGCGCGCGTCGCCTTCTCGGTGAACCAGGACGGCGTCAGCCGGGTGTATCTGCTGGAAGGTAAGAGCGCCAAACCGGTCCCGGTCGACGTGCCCAAGGGGATCATCGGCAACCTCCAATTTCCGCGTCGCCGAAGCAGCGTGCTGACCATGGCGCTGCAGACGGCGCGGTCGCCTTCCGACGTTTGGCAGCTCGACGTTCGCAGTCGAAAGCTGACGCGGTGGACGCACTCCGAGGTGGGCGGATTGAACGAGGCCAACTTCGTCGAGCCGGCCCTGGTTCGATATCGCTCGACGGACGGCGTCACCGTTCCCGCGTTCATCTATCGGCCCGCCAAGTCCGACGGAGCAAAGCGACCGGTGGTGATCGTCTGGCACGGCGGGCCGGAGGGGCAGAGCCGCCCGTCCTTTTCCAGCTTCGTGCAGCTGGCTGCCTCGGAGCTGGGCGTCGCCGTCGTTTTGCCGAACGTGCGCGGTTCCGCGGGGTACGGGAAGAAGTACCTATCTATGGACGACGGGGTAAAGCGCGAGGCCAGCTTGGCCGATATCGGCGCGACGCTGGATTGGATCGGCTCGCAGCCGGATCTCGATGCCGGCCGCGTGGGCGTCTACGGAGGCTCGTACGGAGGGTACATGGTGCTGGCCAGCGCGGCGTTCTTCCCGAAACGGATTCGCGCCGCGGTGGACGTGGTCGGAGTTTCCAGTTTCCCCAGCTTGCTGGCGAACACCTCTGCCTATCGTCAAGATCTGCGGCGCGCCGAGTATGGCGATGAGCGCATTCCGGAGGTGCGAGCGGTCCTGGAGCGCATCTCTCCTCTGCACAAGGCGGATGCGATCGAGGCAGCGCTCTTCGTACAGCAGGGCAAGAACGATCCGCGAGTGCCGATGTCCGAGGCCGAGCAGATCGTCAAAGCAGTGCGAGGCCGCGGCAAGGACGTCTGGTACCTGCTCGCCGAGAATGAGGGCCACGGGTTCAGGAAAAAGGAGAACGCGGACTACGCCACCACCGCCACGTTCTTTTTCTTCAAGCAGAAGCTGATCGACAGCGCCGCGGCCGGGATTTTTCCCGGATCTTCCTCTCAGTCCACCGCGCAGGCGCCAGGCAAGTAGCGCGGGAGCAGCTACGGCCTGGCGTATTTGCCGACCATGTTCACCAGATCGGCCATCGACACCGGCTTGCTGAGGTAGTCGGAAGCTCCAGTCTCCTGAGCCAGCGCGTGCAGGCTGGAGCGGTCGAGGGCCGACATCAGGATCACCGGAATCCCCACCATCTCTGCGTCACCGCGCATCCTGCGGCAGATATCCTTTCCATCCACGCCGGGCATCAGCACGTCCAGCAGCACCAGCTTCGGACGATGCTTGCGGATCAGCGCGATCGCGTCGTCCCCGCGCGTCGCGGTCTGCACCTGATACCCGCGATTGGTGAGGACCTTCACCAGAAAACCCAGCACGCCCGGATCGTCTTCGGCGATCAAGATGGGTTGCGAGACCGAAGCCATTTCTCTCACCCGGGCGAGCCGATTGATGCAGCGAATGATGCTGTCGGACGTCTCCTGTGGCAAGTCGAAGAACTTCACCCCCACCAGGCCCAGCTCGCTGCGCGACCAGGAAACCTCGGCGTGCACCATCAGCTCCTCGCCGTTGTCCAGCGTGACTTGAAGCTTGACCCGTTGCCCGAGGATCAGCGGCAAGGAGCATTTCGCCAGCAGGCCGCGCTCGGAGATGTTCTTCACCACGTAGGTCTCGTGGTTTGAAGGCACCAGGAACCGCAGCGCCAGCGCGCAGTCGATCCGCGAAACGCGACGGCCGGTCTCGCTGCGATCCTCGACTCGCGAGAGCCCCAGGTAGCTGCGGCATTTCTCCATCTCTTCCGGCGGAAACCTGACGAACACGCCCTCACCGAATCGATCGCTCTTGGGCCGCAGGCCGACGACGGTGCCGATCATCACGATGTGCAGGGGAAGCTCGGGCAGTACCACTTCTACCGGAACCTGGGATCCGATTCGCAGGCCGTCGTGGTCGGACTCGACGAACACCCGAGTCACTCCGGACTGAATCAGCTCGGTCCAAAGCCGATACTTGTCCGAGAACCTGAGCTGCAGTCCCATCCAGATCTCTCTTTCTTGCCCCGCCGAGCGTCCAGACGAGAACCCATTCTAGCTGGATGATGCTTGAATGTTTCACGGGCGGAGCACTGTGCGAGAAGCGCGGCGGACCGGCGATGTAGGGTGCGCGGATCCGGATGGGAGAAGTATTGGCCTGGCGCGCGTCAGCTGCGGTATGCCCAGCCGGTATGGATCGCCAGGTTGCCCTGATCACCGGCGGGTCTCGCGGCGTGGGCCGCGCAGCTTGCTTGGCCCTGGCGCGCCAGGGGATGGACGTGGTCGCGACATTTCGCCGCGACGCGCAAGCCGCGCGGCGGCTGGTCGAGGAGGTCGAGCAGCTCGGCGTGCGCTGCGAGACGCTGGCTGCAGATCAGCTTGACCCTGAGAACCTGCGCCCGGTCTTCGCGCACATCGGCGCGCAGTTCGGCCGCCTGGATGCGTTGGTGGCGAATGCAGCGTCGACGGCGTTCGTCCCGCTGATGCAGATGAAGCTCCACCAGATGGACAAGACGTTTCAGGTCACGGTGAAGAGCTTCCTGCTCGCGACGCAGCTCGCGGTTCCACTGATGAAAGGACGACAAGGAAGGATCGTCGCCGTTTCCGGAATGGACTCGAGAATGCCGTTGCCCTTTCACGGGTTCCTGGGAGCGATGAAGGGAGCAATGGAAGTGCTGGTCCGGTATCTTGCCTGCGAGCTCGCCGGGGACGGCATTCGCGTCAATGCCGTCAATCCCGGGTACATCGATACCGATTCGTCGCGCTTCTACATGGGGGATTCCTGGAGCGCGCTGAAAGAGCGGGTCAGCCGATCGCTTCCCGCCGGTCGCGTGGCGAGCCCGGAGGAGATCGCGGAGCCGATCGCATGGCTCTGCAGCGACGAAGCGCGGTACGTGAACGGTCAGACGCTGTTGGTCGACGGTGGTCTGGACGCAAGCTACGCGATGAGCCTGGCGAGCCAGCTCTCGGAGCCGGTGAAGCGGTAGATCGGATCCGGATGGTGCCGTGAGGGTTTTGGTCACCGCGTTGTTCTGGTTGGCGTTTGCCGCCACCGCGCCGATCGGATTCGTGCTCGGCGTGTTGCTTTTTGCGGCGAGCGCGCTCTTCGATCCGCAGCGACGGCTGGTCCACCTCTTCATCTGCCGCTGGTGTTTCACCTATCTCAAGCTCAATCCGCTGTGGGACGTCCGGGTCGAAGGGCGCGGGCGAATTCCCCGTGGCCCGAGCGTGATCATCGCCAACCACCAGTCGATGGCGGACATCGTCGCCTGCATGGGCTTGATGCGTTCCTTCAAGTTCGTTTCCAAGTCCTCCTTGTTCTCGATTGCGGTGGTGGGCTGGATGATGACTTTGGCGAAATACGTGAGCGTCGAGCGCGGCAAGCCCCATTCCACCCAGCAGATGTTGGATCGCTGCCGCTACTGGCTGCGGCGCGGAATGCCGGTGCTGATTTTTCCCGAGGGCACCTACAGCACCGATGGGCAATTGTTGCCCTTCAAGCGCGGGGCATTCGCCCTGGCGATCGAGCAAGGCGTGCCCATCGTTCCCGTGCTGATCGAGGGAACCACGGGGCTGGTGATCGAAGACGGCCCGTGGATGAACCCGCGCTGCAAAATCCGCATCACCGTGCTCGAGCCCCTCCAGGCAACCGCGCTGGGCAACGACGACGAGGAGCTCACCGCGCGCGTCCGAGCGCTGTTCGAGCGCGCGCTCGTCCTCCGGTCACCTCGAGCGTAGCGTCCTCCGGTCACCTCGAGCGTAGCGAAGCGGAGTCGAGAGGTCGCTCGGGTTCGGTCACCTCGAGCGTAGCGAAGCGGAGTCGAGAGGTCGCTCGGGTCCCTCGACTACGCCTTCGGCTACGCTCGGGACGAACGGGCACTTCGGCTACGCTCGGGTCCCTCGACTGCGCCTTCGGCTACGCTCGGGACGAACGGGCGCTTCGGCTACGCTCGGGACGAACGGGGGCGTCGGGTCCCTCGACTCACCGACTCTGAAGTGGCGCCTGCACGCGATACACCGGATACAGGTTGTAGCGCTCATCCCAGGAAGGGTGCCTGCGATAAAAAAATCTCAGCCGCGCGCTCGGGTCCTTGGCGAAGTCCGGCTCCTCGGCCAGCTTCTTGTCGAACTCCGCCTTGAGCTTGGGATTCTTCTTGATCAGGTCGCGCGCCACCTGCTCGGTGACGTAGTTCTCCATGCTCTCCTTCTGCTCGAAGGCGGCGTTGAAGAAACCCCAGGACAAGAATGAATCCGGGCCGTTGGGCTCGAGCAGATGCGCGATCAGCAGATTGCCCGGCTGAGCGATCGGGACGTACAGCGATCCCGCCGGCACGTCGCGCTTCTCCATTCCCCAGCTGCCCCTCACGTTGGGCTGCGAGCGGCCTTCGTAACTCTCAGGCCTGAATTTCACCTCGGTCGCCCTGAACGCCTCCACCTCGAGCCCCGTTCGGGCGGTCTTCACTTCCTGGAAAGCGATTCCGTGCAGGCGCAGCTTTTCGCGCATCCAGCTCGCGTCGGCAGCCGGAACGATGTAGCCGCCCTTTGGCAGCTTCACCGTGATCGCTGGCCGCAGCTCGTTGAGCAGCGGCACCTCCCAGATCTGCGGCTTCTTCGAGTCATAGCGCGTCCACAGCGTGCCCGAGATCTCCGACGGCTCTCGGGTATACGCGTAGCCGCGGAACTTGATCGGGACTGACTTGCCGGTGGGCTCGTAGCCAAGCGCCACCTCGGCGCCCCCCCGGTCGCGATCCGCCCGATCCACCTCGTGCGCGGCCTTGATCCAGGCGCCTGCCTCGGCCGCGGCCAGCTTGAGCAGTCCCTCCGAAACGTCGCGGGTAACCCGCACCCGGGTGGCGTAGTTCTTCCACGAGTGCGTCTCCACCAGAACCGCCAAGCGGTTTCGCGTCGGCCAGTATCCGGTGCCGAAGCGCGGAGGCGCAACCCCGATGGCGAAACCCGACCCGGGATCGTCGTCCCTCACGAAGGAAGGATAGAAGTCGAGCGGCAGGTGCTTCTGCGCCTCGAGCTCCCGAAAGAGCGCGTCGCGCACGGCGGCACCGATCTTTCGCAGATTCTCTGCGCCGCCATGGAGCGGCTCGATCAGCACGGACACATCGGGCTCGAAATCAGCGCCGTCGGTGACATGCAGGTCCACGTGCAGGATCGGATCCCACGCGTCCAACAGCTGCAGCATCGCCGCCATCTCCGGCGCGTCGACCTTGGTGTAGTCCCGGTTGAGATTGAGATTCTGGGAGCTGACCCGCCAGCCCATCTCTTTGGGCCCGTTCTGATTGGGCCGGTTGTTGGGACCGAAGCGCTCGTGGCCGTCCACGTTGAACACCGGGATGAACACCAGCGTCACCTTGGACAGCACGCCGCTCAGCGCCTTGCCGGCGAGAAGGTCGCGCAACAGCCAGAAGCCCGCATCCTTGCCGTCGATCTCTCCCGCGTGAATGCCTCCTTGCAGGAAGACGACCGGGCGCCGCTTCTTGCGCGACAGCTCCGGCTGTAGCACGCCGTCGGCGGAGGCGACCAGCGCGAGCATCGGCCTGCCCTCGGGCGTGGTTCCGAACTTGGCGCAGCGGACCTTCCCTCGATACGTCTTTTCGAACGCGGTGCAGAGGCGGACGACCTCCTCGTACCTTCCCGTCTCGGTCCAGCCGCTCTTCTCGGCGACGGTGGTCAGCGGCGTCTGAGCCAGTGAGGCGAGCAGCAGAATCTGCGATGGCGCGGTCATAGCGGCGAACCTACCGCGAACGGCGCCGCGCACGTACCGATGGCGAACTTTATGCACAAATGTCGCAAGACTTCTCCTTCCGCTCTTTCCATTTCAGGACGTGTTGTTAACATCGCGAGACGCGACGCTGCAATCGGGTCGCGGGCGTTCTCCGAAACAGTCGACCCGGGTTGCTGAGCCCTCCGCTCTGGGGTGCGGCAGCGCTCGAGCCAGGCGCCGCACCGTCGCCCAGCACAGCCGTGCTCGCGATATCAGCTGCGCGATATTTGATTACGGAACCCAGGCCACCGGCTGCTCCACAGATCGTACATTCGTTGTAAACAATTCAGGTGAATCGCGTGCGACAAGTCTGGCTGACTCGACGTTGGCGAGCTCAGTTACAATGACCGGCCGAATTTTCGTCCGACAAAAGCGACTAGTGCCTCTTGCTCCTCTTCCCTGGCGCCGTCAAGCCGGCACGACGGTCAGATCTCCACTCAGCCAGCGCTCAGAGGATGCCCTCCGCCAGCGACCGGCTTCGCTCTCTGCTCACTTCGGTACGGACGCAAACGGCTTGGTTGGCGTCAACGACGGGCTTCGGCCACGACCTCCGAGCTGCACTTCTCCGGCGCAAAGACGCGGGAGCGCTGCACCCCTGCGTCTCACTACGTTCTACGCCGGCGCACACGTCGACATTCCGCCGCAACACGAGCCGCCGGGCCCGCACGTTTCGGGCTCTCCACTACAGAAGCAGGTGAATGTTCCGCCGCCTTTCACCTCGTCCATTTCCGAGCGATTCAAGTTTTTCATCGTCTCTTTGTTTAGAGACAGTTTCTTGTTGGTCTTCTTCATGTTCCCCTCGTGCGATGTTTGTATTGCCCCCCAAAGACTCGCATCGATGTCATCGCGCCAGCGACTTCTTCAAGTCAAAACCTTTGTCAAGCCAGAGATCATGTTTCGACGCCAACATTCAGGCGCGATGAGAAACTGGGAGCAGCGATGCGCAACAAGGCCCGTTCTGCCAGCAATGGAGCGTCCCTGGTTACCCTGGTAAGTCCATTTGGACAGAGAATGCTCCCATCGCAGCGTCGGCCTCTAGCGGTTGCGATTGCCCCAGGTCTGCGGCTGGTTCCGCGCCGCTGCTATCTCGAGCGCGCTACGGGCTCGGAGTCTTCATGCATGGTAGTGGGCGCCATAGGGGCCCAGGGGGTCTACGCTCGGGGCGGCCCCTCGACTCCGCGACTATCGTCGCTACGCTCGGGGCGAGCGGTTACTGGGGCGGCCCCTCGACTACGGGCTTCGCCCTACGCTCGGGGCGAGCGGAGTTAACGCCGCAGCAGGACGTAGACGGCGCCGACGCCGCCGTCGTGGCGCTGCGCACTGGTAAACGCGAGCACATGGCGGCCGATCCGGCCTCGCGACAGCCAGACTTGAAGACCTGATTTGAGCACGGGGATTTGATCCTTCGAGTGAAGCCCGCGCCCGTGCACGATCAGCACCGTGCGCCGACCGCGGCGCTGCGAATCCTCGATGAATCGCTCCAACTCCTTCTTGGCCTCGGTGCGCGTCAGCCCGTGCAGATCGACGTGTCCTTGAATCGAGTAGTGGCCGCCGCGCAGCCGCTTCAGGATGCGCACGTCCAGGCCCGGCGCGTGTCCCTCGATGTACTCGTCCGAGTCGGTCAGGTCGAGCGGACCGCGCTGGGCAACCAGCTCGCACAGCTCCGAGAAGGCGTCCGCTTCGGGATCCAGAGCGCGCAAGCTCTCCGGCGAGGGCTGCGGGCGGACTGCCGGAAGCTTCGGCGAGCCGCGAACGGGCCTCACCTCTCCCACGATGGAGCGGAAAAGCTCGCCTTCGTCCTGCGGCGCGCGAAGTGGCTCCCCCTCCTCGACCAGCTCCGCATCGCGCCGCTCCGCCGCTGGCCGCGTGGACTTTGATTCGGGCAGCTTGAGCCCGGCGAACGGGTTATTGAATGGCTTGCTCGGCTTGCCCACGGCCTTCTCCGCTTGAGCGCACGATGCTAACCGAACGCGACGCCCACCGCTCCGCCGCGGAACGAGACGACCCATCGCCGGCAGCGACGACCCGGTTGACCTCAGACTGCACTTGTGTTCAGGCTGCGGGCATGTCTGTCTCGCAGCTGCGCCTCGAGCTCGGTTCATCCCAACCGCCGGCCTCGCATCCGTCGCTCGCCGCGTTCCATCCGCTGATCCAGCGCTGGTTCACAGAGCGGCTGGGCGACCCGAGCCCTCCCCAGCAGCAAGGTTGGCCGGCGATTCGGCGAGGTGAGGACGTTCTGATCGCCGCGCCCACGGGGTCGGGCAAGACGCTGGCCGCCTTCCTGGCGTGCGTCGACGAGCTGCTGCGCGCCGCGCTGGAGGGAAAGCTGACCGATCAGACGAGCATCGTCTACGTCTCGCCTCTGAAGGCGCTCGGCAACGACGTGCAGCTGAACCTGCTCAAGCCGCTGGAGGAGATCTACCAGCTCGCCCGCGCGGAGGGTCTGGCGCCGGAGAAGATCCGGGTCCGGGTCCGCTCCGGAGACACGCGGCCGTCCGAGCGCGCGGGAATGGTGAAGAAGCCGCCGCACATCCTGATCACCACGCCGGAGTCTCTCTACCTCTACCTGACCGCCCGGCAATCCCGCGAGACGCTGCGACTGGTGAAGACGGTGATCGTCGACGAGATCCACGCGCTGGCCCGCGACAAGCGAGGAAGCCACTTCACGCTCTCGATGGAGCGGCTGAAGGCGCTGGTGAGCGGCTCGCCGCAGCTGATCGGGCTCTCGGCCACCCAGAAGCCGCTGGAAGAAATCGCGGCGTTCCTCACCGGGCGGGCGAACGACGGTTCGCCGCGCGCGTGCACGCCCGTATCGGTCGGGCACATCCGCCCCTGGGAGATCTCGATCGAAACTCCCGACCAGGAGCTCTCGGCCGTGGCCACCCACGAGATGTGGGGACAGATCTACGACCGATTGGAAGCGCTCTCGCGCGAGCACCGGACGATCCTCATCTTCACCAACACCCGCCGGCTCTCGGAGCGGGTGGCGCACGACCTCGGCGAGCGCCTCGGCGAAGACAAGGTGGCCGCGCACCACGGCAGCATGGCGCGCGAGCTGCGACTGGCGGCGGAGAAGCGCCTCAAAGAGGGAAGTCTTCAAGTCATGGTGGCCACCGCGTCGCTCGAGCTGGGCATCGACATCGGATCCGTAGATCTGGTCTGCCAGCTCGGCTCGCCGAGATCGATCGCGGTCTGCCTCCAGCGGATCGGCCGCGCCGGTCATCACAAGGGGGGCGTGTCCAAGGGAATCCTCTTCGCGCTCACCCGGGACGAGCTGGTGGAGTGCGCCGCGCTGGTGCGGGCCATTCGCGAGGGCGAGCTGGATGCGGTGCGCCTGCCGCAGAAGCCGATGGACGTGCTGGCGCAGCAGGTCGTCGCGTCCTGCGCGGCGGAGGAATGGGACGAGGAGAACCTCTTCGCGCTGTTCAAACGCGCTCATCCCTACCGCAATCTCGACTGGTCCGAATTCGAGCAGCTGCTTCGAATGCTCTCCGAGGGCGTGTCGACGTCGCGCGGCCGCTCTCGCGTGCACCTGCACCGCGATCGCGTGAACGGGAAGCTGCGCGCCCGCCCCGGGGCGCGGATCACCGCTCTGACCAACGGCGGCGCGATTCCAGACACCTTCACCTATCCGGTGATCGCCGAGCCGGACGAGAAGATGGTGGGCACGCTCGACGAGGACTTCGCCGTGGAGAGCATGGCCGGCGACGTGTTTCTGCTCGGCTCCACGGCGTGGCGCTTCCAGCGGATTCTCGGCGGCACCGTTCGCGTCGAGGATGCCAAAGGTCAGGCGCCCACGGTGCCGTTCTGGGTCGGCGAGGCGCCGGCGCGCACCGACGAGCTGTCTTTTCAGGTGGGCCGCTTGCGCGAGGATCTCGCCGAGCAGTCCGACCCGGTTGAATTCCTCCATGCGAAGGTGGGGCTCGCCCCGCCCATCGCAGAATTCCTGGTCCGATACGTTCGCGCCGCGACCGATGTGCTGGGAGGCGTGCCCAGCCAGCGCACGGTGATCGCCGAGCGCTTCTTCGACGAGGCCGGCGGGATGCAGCTCATCCTGCACGCGCCCTTCGGCGGTCGGATCAACCGCGCATGGGGGCTGGCGCTGCGCAAGCGCTTCTGCCGGACCTTCGACTTCGAGCTGCAGGCGGCCGCCTCCGACGATGGCATTTTGCTCTCGCTGGGAGAGCAGCACAGCTTCCCGCTCCACGAGGTTTTCGATTTCCTATCGCCCGATGACGTGGAGGAGGTCCTCGTTCAGGCGCTGCTGCAGACGCCGATGTTCGGGACGCGCTTCCGCTGGAATGCCAGCCGGTCGCTGGCGCTGATGCGCTACTCGATGGGCAAGCGCGTGCCGCCGCAGATCCAGCGCGCCCGGTCGGACGACCTGATGGCCGCGGTTTTCCCGGCGCAGGTGGCCTGCCAGGAGAACGCCAACGCCCACGTCGAGCTCCCGGACCATCCGCTGGTGAATGAGACGGTGAAGGATTGCCTGCGCGAGGCGATGGACGTCGATGGGCTCAAAGAGGTGCTGCGCGGCATTCGCCAGGGGCGCATTCGCACGCTCTCCGTCGACTTGCCCGAGCCCTCGGTGTTCGCGCACCAGCTCTTGAATTCCAATCCATACACTTATCTCGACGACGCGCCCCTCGAGGAGCGGCGGGCTCGGGCGGTCAGCGTGCGCCGAACGCTTCCCCCGGAGGACGCGACCGCCTTCGGCGCTCTCGACGCGGAGGCCATCGAGCAGGTGCGATCCGATGCGTCGCCGCTGCTGCGGGACAAAGAGGAGCTTCACGACGCCCTGCTTCAGCTGGTGTTGATGAAGGAAGAGGGCGTCGACGCAGTGGATCTGGAAGCGTTGATCGGCGAGAGCCGCGTCGCGCGGCTGATGGTGAACGGGCGCGCGTTCCTGGTGGCCGCCGAACGCGTGGCTCACGCTTGGGTGCTGTTTCCACGGTCGCCCTTGTCGCCGCCGCTGCAGCTTCTGCCGGGTGATCAAGCGGTGTCCCGGGAGAGCGCGGTGCTGGCGCTGGTTCGCGGCTGGATGGAAATCTGCGGGCCGATCGCGCCGCGCGATCTCTCCGAGCGCCTGTTCATTTCCGAAGAGGAGGTGCGCCAGGCCCTGGCACAGCTCGAAGCGCAGGGACAGGTCCTGCGCGGGCGCTTCACTCCCGGCGCGGCCGCGGATGAGACCGAGTGGTGCGACCGGCGGTTGCTGCAACGAATTCATCGCCTGACGGTGGGTCGATTGCGCAAGGAGATCGAGCCGCTCTCGGCGAAGGACTTCATGCGCTTCCTCTTTCGCTGGCATCACCTGGACGCGGGTGATCCGCTCCGCGGGAAGGGCGGCCTGCTCAAAACAGTCGCGCTGCTGCAGGGGTACGAGGCTCCCGCCGCGGCGTGGGAACAGGTGCTGTTGCCCTCGCGGATGAGGCCGTACCTTCCGGAGCTGCTCGAGCGCGCGTGCTGGGACGGCGAGATCGCCTGGGGACGGCTGAGCCGTCGCGAAGGCAAGACGCCGCCAGGTCCCCGGCGCGGGGCAGGCAACGCTTCGGAGCTGGTGCCCCTCGACGGCGCGGGAGTGACCTCGCGAAGGGCGCTGCCCGGTCGGACTGCAAACATCACCTTCGTTCGGCGCGAGGAGCTGGATTGGCTGCTCGTCGCTGCGCGGCCGCACGCGGCAGAAGCCGCTCTCGAGCTGCCCAAGGACTTATCGCACGCAGCGGGCACGGTGGCAGAAGTTCTCCAGCGCCGAGGGGCGTCGTTCTTCACCGAGCTGGTTTCGGCCAGCCGCCGGCTTCCGGCCGAGGTCGAGGATGCGCTCTGGGAGCTTCTGGCGCGCGGTCTGGTGACCGCCGATGCGGTAGACAATCTGCGCGTGCTGCAGTCGCCCAAGCGGCGCAAGCGCCAGAAAGCGCTGCGGCGCGGCGGGCCAGGGCGCTGGACGCTGTTGAAGGCCGCCGAGCAACCGTCCACTGCGCAGGTGAACGAGCACCTCGCTCGCGTGTTTTTGCAGCGCTACGGGATCGTCTGGCGCGATCTGGTTCTGCGCGAGGCGCTGGCGCCCACCTGGCGCGAGCTGCTCTACGTCTACCGGCGGATGGAGGCCCGCGGGGAGATCCGCGGCGGCCGTTTCTTGTCTGGATTTGCCGGCGAGCAATTCGCCCTGCCGGAGGCCGTGGACATCGCCCGCGCCGTCCGCCGCTCCCCAGCGACCGGGAAGCCGGTTCAGCTCTCCGCGGTCGACCCGCTGAATCTCACCGGCGTGGTGACGCCTGGCCAACGCGTGGCTGCGATTCTCGGGAACGTCGTCACCTACGTGGACGGAGTGCCGCTGAGCGATGGCGAAATGCCGAGCGAGCGCAATTCCCAGACGGCCGAGCGAGCTTCCGTCGCGTGAGCCATCGACTCAGCGCTGCGGAATAAACGGCGTCTAATCAAACGAGAATTATTGGCGCGCTGCGGCGCAAATACCGCGGGTCCTATTTCTTGACGTCTGTGTTTGACTTCACGTATAAGCCCTGCCGCCGCTGGAATGCTTGGTAGAGGGGGGCAGCCCAAGCGCCTTGTGGCGTGGGGCAACAGGGAGCGGTTTGGCACCTTGCCGGCGTGTTCGCTCCGGGTCAGCCTCCTCCGATCACTCGAAACTGCACCATCCCGGCCGGGAGGTTGATCTTTGTCCCGATCATCAATGGCGAGTGTTCCACGGCGGAAGGGAATGGAGCTACCGAGGCTGAGCTCCGACGTTGTGCCGTGGACCTGATGCGAGCAGTCAACGTCCTCGAGGCTGAGCTCGACGGAGTGCGAATACAGGAGCTCAATGATTTTGAGTTCCAGTCACCTCTGTTCACCTATTGGCTGCCGGCAGATAATATCATTGGTATATCGGGCGGACCGCTGACCAGCCCCTCAGTGGCAGACGGATTCTTCATCATGCTTCGTCCCCTCTCGGTGGGTCAGCACACGCTTCACTTCAGGGGTGGATTCCCGGGTTTTGTTATCGACACCACGTATCACTTAAATATCGTCCGCTAAACGACTGTCTTCACCAATCACAATCGCGATGCAAACGAATTCATGACGCGGTGCGAGCTTGACTTCACTCCGCGAGTGGGCGCTAACAGTTAGCGCTCAGGAGCTTGCCAACGGTGGCTTGCGCTCCGCTGCGTTTTCTCGGCGCGTGGCCAACCGACCTGGCCGTCCTCAACCGCGGCCAGCGAGTTGCGTCGCGGCAGGAGGTGAGCGCGGCTCGCTGGCGCTAAGCGCAAGGCGCGCGCGCACGCGAATCGACGAACCGCTTCTCTCCCTGCGAATGGATGACGAGCAACGCGAGATCCGCGGGTCGCGCCGGGCGACGCACGAGTCGAATTCGTCGGAAGATGTAGGCGAGGGAGTCGAGGCGGGGGGTCAGGGCGCTAATCCATTTTGTCGGAAGAAAGGGCGCGCCGATTAGGCACGTGCCGCGCCCGGCACAAGGAATTGCTCCGGCTCCATAGTGCGGCGGATGCTCCGGCGTCCGATCCAAAAGCTGTCGCACGAAATTTCATCCGACAGATCCGATTAGTACTCTCGGCATGTGTCCGCCACCGCGGAGCCACGGCCCAGCTCTCGTCACAAGCTCGTGAGCGTGTCGGCGCACAGAAGTTGGGATCTCGTGAGGCGAGGGAGTCGAGGCGGGGAGTCACGGCACTAATCGATTTTGTCGGAAGAAAGGGCGTGCCGATTAGGCACGTGCCGCGCCGGGCACAAGGAATTGCTTCGGCTCGATCGTGCGTCGGCGGCTCCGGCGCCCGATCCAGGAAGCTGTCGCACGAAATTTCATCCGACAGATCCGATTAGTGCTCTCAGCATGTATCCGCCACCGGGGAGGATGCTTCCGTTCAAGAGTACAGAATCACGATTGCCCGATCCTTTCAGTTCGCGCACACTACTGTTGGTGTAGTTCAGCTTGAAACCTGCCACACTGGTTGGCCAGGCCTGAATCCAACACCGGTGAATTCTCGTTGCTCAACCTTTACTGCTCCTAATTGAGCACGCAACGCCGCAAGAATAGCATGATTGCCGGCCAGCAATTTGGTCAGCACTGCCCGTTCGAAATCATTCAGTGGGTCCATGCGAGCTCATTTCACTCCGCGAGTGGGCGCTAACAGTTAGCGCTCAGGAGCCTGACGGCGGTGGCCTGCACAGAGGGCTTCCTCGACGGCATGCTTCCCGGCCGCCTCACAAAACGTCTCGCTTCGCCGCTTCCAAAACGTCCTCGGCCTGGGGTCTCAATCTCCTGGACAGCCAGGCTTGCACCTTTTGAAACATTTTGCGTTTGGCCTTGCCCGCTTCGAGCAAGGCCGCGCGTGACTGCGCGGCCATAAAAAGCGCGTGTTCGCGGTCCGCGCGACTGTCCCAAAGGGCACGCGCCAATTGAAACCGAGTCCACGCCACCTTGGTAGGGTCGCCCTGGCTGGACTCGAGCAGGTGGAGTGCCCGTTCCAATCGCGGCCTTGCCTCCAGTGGTCGCTTCAGATCCAGGTAGGCTTCTCCCAGGCTCGCCAGTGTGTTTCCAATCACTGGGCTCTCCTCGGGGAAATTCTTCTCTCGAATGCCCAACGCCCGCTGGAGATGGGCCAACCCTATTGTTTGCCTTCTCTCGCTCTCAATCAGGCCAAGCTTGGCGAGCACATCCGCCGCTCCCGGGCTCTCAGGGCCTAACGCCTTTTCTCGGATCGCCAAAGCTCGGCGCAAGTAGCCAATCGCGATTTCGAAATTCTCTCCGTTGTTTAACTCGTATAATCCGAACCCCAGATTTTGAAGAGTGGTGGCGACTTCAGGGTCATCGGGCCCGAGTGCCTTTTCTCGAATGACCAGCACGCGGCGAAGGTGCTGCACGGCGGATCGAGTATCACCTTGATCGTGAAGCGCGCCTGCGAAGTTATTCAACACCGTAGCGACTTGCGGATGCTCGGGGCCGAGAGCTTTTTCCGCAATGGCGAGGGCGCGTCGATGATAGGCAAGACTGGCTTCGACATCGCCCAAATCTTTGGACACAGTGCCCAGGTTGCCCAGAGTGTCGACCAGGTCAGGATGCTCTGGCCCCAGTGCTTTTTCCTCAATCTCCAGCGCCCGCTGATGGAGCGGCAGCGCCTCAGCATACCGGCCCTGAAATCGGAGGACGGTACCCACGTTCATCAGAGACGCGGCGACGCGGGGATTCTCCGGCCCGAATACCTTCTCTCGAATGGCGAGCGCTCGCCGCTCAGCTTCCAGTGCTGCGTCAAATTTGCCCTGCCGCCGTAAAACATTGCCCAGGTTGGTGAACGCGTCAGCCACCAAGGGATGCTCTGATCCCAAGGTAATTTCCGAAATCTGGATTGCTTTCTGATAGTACGCCAGCGCTTCCTCGTACTGCCCCGCTTCCTTCGAGACAATTCCAAGCGCGTTGAGCGTACTGGCCACCTCGGGATGTTCGGGGCCCAAAGTTTTCTGCCGGATGTCCAGCGCCTGCTTCAAGCGCTGCAGGGCTTCGCCGTGTTCTCCCTGACGCAACAAAATTGTTCCGAGGACATGCTGTAATCCTGAGTCCAGCTCGGGTGGATTCCCGAGACGCTCGACCACCGCGCCCGCTTGTTGCGCGAGACGAAGGCCTTCGTCCATTCGAGTTGCCTGGTAACCCAGGACAAAGGCCAACTGGGTCCACGCTTGAGCTCGCCTTCGATCGTCCCGGACCGCGTCGGCGTTGATCGCAGCCAGACGGTATGCTTCTTCCGCCTCACTTGTTTGATTTGTCCGTGAGAGGAGGTCGCCGAGCATCAGCTCAGCCTCGGCTTCGAGCGGTTTGTAGCGCGTCTCGCGCGAAGCGGCGAGGAGAGGCTTTGCCATTTCCAGGCCCCGCGCATACATGCCGGTGTCCTTGAGCGCCTTGATTTCCGCGAGCGTGCTTCGGTGTCTCTCCACCCGGGCGTACGTCGCTGGATATTCCGGGGGCTTCACTTGTGCCGTGAGCGCCGCGGCATCGGCGCATCCACGCAACGGCGTGAGCGCCTGAGCCGCTTCGATGGACTTCTCCACCACCTGAGCGTCTGCTCGAGCAAACACGTTCGCCAGCGCTCTGATCTCGTCCAATCGGCTGCGAAGACATCCCATCCGCAAGTCAAGGAGAGTCTCCGATTGTTCGCCGCGCAGGCGGGTCGCTTGGCACGCTTCGGTGTGCATCGCGACCCACCCCTGCGATTGCGCATCCAGCGCACGCTTGATGCCTTTGAATGCATCCGCCGCAAACGGTTTGGCGGTCGACTCAAACGCTCGCCGAATTGCCTCCTCCCTCGCCGAATCCCAGATGCCGGCGAAGCTCAGCTCCGCGCCTCGGCAGATCGCGCTCTGCCGCTGAATGGTCACGCGATACCCGACAATGCAGCCGGCCGCCACGGCTGCAATGGCCAGCCCGGCGCCAATGCGTTTCCACGGGCTGCGCGGCTCCTCCAAGGACTTGATCAATTCGTCCAGGCTCTCGAAGCGTTTCGACCGGTCGAGGCTCAAGCCTCGCAGAATCGGGCGCAGCACCCATCGGGGCACGCCGCCGCCCGGGCGCACTTGTATCATTTGGCTGTTGCGACGCCTCGGCGGGCTGCCCACTGTTTCCGAGTACACGGACGCTTCCTCGAGCCGCGACGCCAAGGCAGCGAACATCGTTCCTTCGGAGAGCTTCTCGCGGGCGAGCGCCTCGTAGAGCGCGACGCAAAAGCTGTATTGGTCCGCGCGCGCGTCGGGCGTCTCGCCCCGAAGCTGCTCCGGCGCCATGTACGCCGGCGTCCCGCCCATCGCGATCCCGCTCGCCGCGCGGTCGCCCTGGGCAAAAGCCAGACCAAAATCCATGACCTTGACCGAGCCGCTCTTGCCCACCAGCACATTGCCGGGCTTGAAGTCCCGGTGCACCAGCCCCGCCGAGTGCGCCGCCGCGAGGCCTTTGCCTGCCTGGAGAAATACCGCCAGCACCTCGCGCCAGGAACGGGGCTTCTCCTTCACCCACTCGCCGAGCGTCCGCCCTTCGACGAACTCCATCGCCACGAATACCCTGTCTTCAAACCTGCCCACGTCGTGAACGGAAACCACGTTCGGATGCGACAGCCGCGCCATCGCCTGTGCCTCGCGCATCAGGCGAGCGCGAAGCTCGGCTGCGTCGCCGACGCGCTCCCGCAGGACTTTGACGGCCACCCTCCGGTCCAGCTCCGGGTCATAGGCAGCAAAGACGACTCCCATCCCGCCCTCGCCCAGGGTCGAGAGGATGACGTAGCGGCCGATGCTGCGCCCAGGCGCGAGCTCGGAGGGATTCGCCGCAACCAGACTCGCCGGCGAGTCGGCCGGGGGTTTTTCAACGTCGGAGGTACCTTGAGCTGCCGCCAGCAGCGATTCGACCTCGTAGCGCAGACCGGCATCGCCCGCGCAAGCGTCGTCGAGGAACGCCGAGCGCTGACTGCCTTCGCGCTCCAGGGCTGCGCCGAGGATCTCGTCGAGCTGACGCCAGCGCTCAGGTTGAATCTCTTTGCCGTTCATCGAGCTCCCGCTAGAGCCGAAATAGCGTAGCTCCACGATCTGACCTTGCGCGGATGGAGCTCGAGCGCGAGGACATCTGCCGCCCGCTCTTGTGTCACCAGCGCGACCTCGTCGAGCGGTGCCTGGCGCGCCCCTCCCCCGCGCTTGGCGTTACCGCCGGGTTCTGGCGTCGAGGGGCTCGGGGCGACCCCTCGACTCCGCTTCGCGAAGCCTGTCCCGAGCCTGTCGAGGGGCTCGGGGTGAGCGGCTCGGGGCGACCCCTCGACTCCGCTTCGCTACGCTCGGGGCGAGCGGGTTACCAGCCGGGCGGGCGCTGTCGATGGAACTGCGTGCGCCGCTGATACTCGCTTCCGAGCGACAGCAGCAGCTGCTCGCGAAAGACCGCGGAGACGAGCTGCATTCCGGTCGGGAGATTCTCCCGGCCGAAACCGTTGGGCAGACACAGCGCGGGCAAGCCGAGCAGATTGCCGACCTGGATCAACGAGCCGATCGGCGAGACGAAATCCTTCGGCCGATCTTTGGCCAGCTCGGGATACGCCTTGTCGAAGTCGAGACCGATCGGCAGCGCGACCGTGGCGCGAGATGGCGCGGCGAGCACGTCGAATCTCTCGAACAGCATTCGGTAAGGCGCTCGCAGCTTCTCGCGTAGCCGCAGCGCGTGGATGTAGTCGACCGCCCGGACCAGAGCGCCGCCGTAACCGCCGACGCGATCCGCCTCGGCGCGCAGCTGACGCAGCCCGCCGGATTCGATCAGCTCGATGAATGCGCTCGCGCCCTCCGCATCGACGATGGTGCTCGCCATCGGCCCGTACGGGAAATCCGGAAGCACCACGTCGCGCTGGACGTCGGCGAGCTTCGAGAGCACCGACACGCTCTGCTCGAAGTTCTGCGCCACCTCGGGTTGGGTGAAATCGGTCGAGCCCTTGAGCACGCCGATTCGAATCCGGGACTTCGTGGGCGCGGGCCGCCGGGGAACCTGCGCCGTCGTGGGGTCCGCCGGATCCGCTCCCTCGATGACCGAGAGGACGGTGCCGCAGTCCTGGGCGCTTCGCGCCATCGGCCCGAGCTTGTCCAGCGTCCAGCACAACGCCATCGCTCCGTGCCGGCTCACCCGGCCGTAGGTGGGACGAAGACCGGTGATGCCGCAAAAGCAGGAGGGCGTGAGAATCGAGCCCACCGTCTCCGAGCCAATCGCGAATGAAACCAGACCCGCCGCCACGGCGGAGCCGGGTCCGCTCGAAGAGCCGCCGCTCCAGTAGCCGGTGTTCCACGGATTCAACCCGGGACCGTTGAACGCCGCATCCGCGTTGCGATAGCCCATGCCGCCGGCCAGCTCCACCATCGACAGCTTCGCAACCAGGATCGCTCCGGCGTCGGCGAGCTTTCGAATCACCGTCGCGTCCGAGTCGAGCTGCTGCTTCTCGAAGGGCGCGGCGCCCCAGGTGGTGGGCATCTTTCGCGTGGCCAGCAGGTCCTTGGCTCCGTACGGAATCCCGTGCAAGACGCCCCGGTAACGCCCGCGGGCGATCTCCTTCTCCGCCTCGCGCGCCTGATCCAGGGCATGCTTTCCCGCGAGCGTCACCACCGCGTTCAGCTTCCTGCCGAGTGACTCCAAACGCTGGAGCGAGACCACGGCCAGCTTCACGGGCGAAAGCTTGCGCGCGCGGATCCGAGGCGCCAGCTCGGCGATCGGCGTGAAGAGCAATTCGCCGTCGCTCACCGTCGCACCGGTCGGAAATCGGTGGCGGGCTCCTCGTCGTTGCGCAGCTTGACCGATTGAAGCCGTTTGCTGTTCGTCTCGACCGCCGCAATCTTCTCGTCCAGCATTCCCAGCTGCTTCTCGTCGAGGAGCTTGCCGTAGCGCTCGCGTGCGAGGCGGGTCAGGCCTTCGGGCGGGCCCTTTTGCGCAGCGGAGCCGCCATCCCCCTTCGCCGCGGCGCCTGCGTCGCCAGCTTTGGCTGCCGAGCCCGCGTCGGGAGCCGGCCCAGGTAAAACGACGCCCAGCGGTGCAGTCGGGAATCGCGCGACCAGCAGCGTGGAAAACGCGCCCGCGGCGCCCACGAACGAACGTCGAGTGGTATTCATTGCTGACCTTCCTTGCCGTCGGCCAATGCGTCGGGAACCGCGTTGGGATTAACACAAGCCCGAGCCTCGGCCGAAAAGGATCTGGTTGAATTGGGACGGAGGCGCCATGGCACAAAATCTGAGGATCGGCGATGCGGTGATCGAGCTCGCTCGAGGAGACATCACTCGCGAGCAAGTGGATGCGATCGTGAACGCGGCCAACTCGGGCCTGATGGGCGGCGGCGGCGTGGATGGCGCCATCCATCGAGCGGGTGGGCCGTCCATTCTCGAGGATTGCAAGGCGATCGTGGAACGCCAGGGGCGCTGTCCGACGGGCAAAGCGGTGATCACCGGAGCCGGCAGGCTGAAGGCGCGGCACGTGATTCACGCAGTCGGCCCGCGCTTCGGACGCCACGGTGGGAAGGACGCGGACCTGTTGGCGTCGGTATACCGCGAGTCGCTGCGATTGGCGGCCGAGGCGGGATGCGAGAGCGTGGCGTTCCCGGCGATCAGCACCGGCGCGTACGGCTATCCGCTGGACGATGCAGCGCGGGTGTCGGTCGGCGCTGTGCGCGAATGGTTGCGGACGCCGACCTCGATCAAACGGGTCCGCTTCGTGCTGTTCGACGACGAAGCGCTGCGCGCGTTCGAGAGGGCTCTGGAGTCACCCCGCTCGCCCCGAGCGTAGCGAAGCGGAGTCGAGGGGTCGCTCAAGCCGCTCGCCCCGAGCCCCTCGACAGGCTCGGGACAGGCTTCGCGAAGCGGAGTCGAGGGGTCGCCCCAACCCGCTCGCCCCGAGCCCCTCGACAGGCTCGGGACAGGCTTCGCGAAGCGAAGTCGAGGGGTCGCAAGTTACCGCCCTCGACTCCGCGACTGACGTCGCTGCGCTCGGGCTGAACGGTACTCCCTTTAACCTCGGTCGCCATGTCGTGTTATGAGGTTCGCCGCTCGAGCAGAAAGCTCGGCGCGGGCCTGGCAACGGCCGACAACGAAGGGGGATCCGATGATTCTGGAGCAACGCCGTGGAAGAGCGTCGCATCGCAGCGAACTGCCGTGGGTCGCCTCGCTGGTGAGCGTGCTCGCCGCTTGCAGCACGCGGTCAGCAGATACCCAGGCCGAGCCGCCGCAGGAGGGCCAGACCAGCCGCCTCCAGCTCACGGTTCGCGCACAGACGGACCGACTGCTGGAAACCTCTGAATTCCTCGGCGGCGCGGCGGGAACCACCGCTTTGGAAGCCGAGGCGCGCGAACTCGCGCTCCGGCGCGAGGTGGCGATGACCGCGCTGATGGAGGCGGCGCCGCAGGTTGCGATCGGGTTGGCGCTGTCCGAGGCAGACCGGGCTCGCTTGCCCGAGGACATCCGCATCCATGTGGAGGCGCGTTCCAGCGAAAGCGGCGTTCTGGAGGTGCTCGGCGTGCTCAGGGACGACGGAGGCCGCGCAATCGAGCGCTATCTGGTCAACGGCAACCGGCGGCTCCGTTTGTCCATCGCGCAAATGCCCGAAGAATACCTGAGCGGAACGGTGCTCACCGTGAACGGGCTATTGCTGGGCGATCTACTCGCCGGCACGAATGGCGACGTCACCATCCACCAGGCGGTGACGGGCGCAGAGCCGAACAACATCGGCACGCGCTATGCGCTCGTAATCAACATCAACTTCAGCGACCAGCCGGCGCAGCCGTGGACCGTCGAGTTCGCCGACAATGTCTTCAACAACATGGTCAGGTCCTGGTTCGAAGAAGGTTCGTACGGACAAACCAGCCTGGTCGCGGATGTGATTGGTTGGTTCACCATCGACGCGCCATCCACATCCTGCGCCTCGGGCACTTTCCGAACGCTGGGCGAGGCCGCAGCACGTGCCGCGGGATACGAACCCAACGACTACAATCACGTGGTGTTGGCGTTTCCCCGGCCCAACGCCTGCTCCTGGGCGGGGCTGGGCCAGGTTCCCGGTCGGATCACCTGGATCAACGCCACCGTAATAGGAATGAACGTCCCCGTCCACGAGCTGGGCCATAACCTTGGCCTGGCGCATTCGCATTCGCGGCGCTGCAGCGAGGGACCGCTGAGCGGAAGCTGCACGGTGACCGAGTACGGCGATCGGTTCGATACGATGGGCAGCGGAGGCAGAGCGCATTACCACGCCTCGTATCGGCAATACGTCGGCTGGATTCCGAGCAGCGATGTCTTCAACCTGACGCCGGACGACCGGGACGCTGTAGTGGCGCTCAACTCGGCCGAGACCTCGTTCGGAACACGGGTGCTCCGCGTGCAGCGCACGGGCATGAATCAGTACCTGTTCGTCGAAGCACGCGAGGCGGTTGGCTTCGACTCCGTGCTCAGCATGTATCCGGCTCTGCTGAACGGCGTGGCGGTGTATCTCGGAACGACCATGCGCGACCAATCGATTGTGGATATCGGCTACACCACGACCACGGTCGCCGATGCACCGCTTCAGTTCGGCGAAACGCTCTACGACTTCGAGGGAGACGTGAGCATCACGCCGCTCTACAACGCGGACGGCCTGACCTACGTCCAGGTCCATTACGGCTTGGCGTTGTGAGCACCGCTCGCCCCGAGCGTAGACCCCTGGGCGCCTTTGGGGCCCAACACCATGCATGAAGACTCCGAGCCCGTCGCGCGCTCGAGATCGCAACGGCGCGGCACCAGCCCTGGCATGCACACCTGCGTCAATTCCAACCGCTAGAGGCCGGCGAGGCGATGGGTCCGAGCACTCTCTGTCCAAATGAACTTACCAGGGACGTTCAATTGCTGGCAGAACGGGCCTTGTTGCCGAGGTCCTCGGGGCCACGGAGTTGAGGGACCCGCATCCGTCGCCCCCGAACGGAGGCTGAACGGCTTGCTCAGCGGGGTCAGTGAACGGCCGGGGCGCTTCCTCGCAGCATGAAGAAGATCAGAACGCCGGTCACCGAGACGTAGAGCCAGATCGGAAGCGTCACCCGCGCGATGCGGCGGTGTTTGGCAAACGCGCCTTTCGCGGCGAAGTACAGCGACGTGAGCGCGAGCGGGACCACGGACATCGAGAGCAGCACGTGCGTCGACAGCACTGCGAAGTAAATCAGCCGCAGCGGACCGCTTCCCTGGTACTTCGTATCCCCATGCACGAAGTGGTACGTCAGGTAGCAGAGGAGAAACAGCGAGGACGCGGCGAAGGCGGAAACCATGCAGTACTTGTGCAGCCGCTGCGCTTTGTTGCGGATTGCCACGTATCCGGTGCAGAGGAACGCCGCCGCGAGCGCGTTGAGACTGGCATTCACCGCGGGAAGGAAGCGGAGCTCCATGCCGGCGTTCGGTGCGCCGCCATGAACGAGCAAGATGTAGGCGAGGAACGAGAGCGCGGCCACGGAGAGCACCGCGTTGAAGATGTAGAACTGGCGGTCGGAAACGGGCTGAGACGGCGCTGGCGACAAATTGGACATCGTCGGCTTCATCCTCGAGGAGCGTTCACTTCAACCGCGGCAGCCGCTGTTTACCGCCCAGCGCAGGAGCAAACAGATCGCCTACCTCCTGCACGCGCCGCGGCACGGTCTTTAGATTGAGCTGCATCGGATCGAGCTTGTCGGTTACCTCGCCCCAGCGAAGCGGCGTCGAGACGGGAGCGCCCTCGATCGCCCGCAGCGAGTACGGCGCGACGATCGTCTTGCCTTCCCCGTTCTGGAACGCGTCGAGATAGATGCGGCCTCCGCGCTTGGAGATGCTGCGCTCGGTGGTGGCGACCTCCGGGAAGCTCTTCTCCAGGACCCGGGTAATGGCCACCGCGAATTCAAGAGTATCCGCGTAGGTGTGGCCTCGCGCTACCGGGACCAGCACGTGCAATCCGCGCTTGCCCGTCGTCTTGGGCACGCTCTCCAGCCCCAGCTGCTCGAGCAGCCTGCGCAAGGTGTTGGCGATCTGGATCAGCTCCGCCCAACGCCCCTCGGTGGGGTCGAGATCGAACACCACCCAGTCGGGCTCGTTCAGGTGGGGCACGCGGCTGGACCAGATGTGAAGCGTGAGCGCGGACTGGTTGGCCAACCAGAGCAGCGTCTCCGGGCGATCGACAATCAGGTGGCGCACTGTGCGGCGCCCGTGCTCCACGTCCACGAAGCTGGCCCAGGCGGGAGCGCCGGAGACGTTCTGTCGGAAGAAGCTCGGCCCATCGATGCCCTTCGGCCACTGCTGCAGCGCGAGCGGACGGCCGGCGAGAGCGGGAACCATTACCGGAGCGATCTGCCGGTAGTACTCGAACACATCGCGCTTGGCGATCTTGCTCTTGGGAAACACCAGCCGGTCGGGATGGGTGAGCGCGACCGGTTCCACTTTGCTCGCCGGAGCGGCCTGGCCGCTCTTGCGCGAATGCCAGACGCCGAGCTTCTCGTCGCTTCTCTTCGGGGACTGAGCAGCGGCGGATCGGGCGCGGCGGCCTTTGGCCGGGCGCTGCTCTCCCTCGACGGCCTTCGGCACCTCGCGAGCTACCTGCTCGGGCTTCTTGTCGTCCCGCAATCCCTGGAAGGACGGATGCCGCATTTTTCCGTCCCGCGTCCATTCGGTGAATGCCACCTGCGCCACGTACTTCGGCTTCACCCAAATCGCATCGCGCATGCGCGGGGCGTCGGGTGCGGCGGAGCGCTCGATGCGATCCTTTTCCAGCATCGCTCGCAGCTTGCGGCGAAGCTCGTTGCTAAAACCGGTGCCGACTTTTCCCGCGTAGCGAAAACCTGCGCCGTCGTGGACCGCCACCAGGAGCGCGCCGATTTCGTCCCCGCCCTTCGAGATGGGGGTGAAGCCGATGATCGCCACCTCCTGCGACTGATTGACCTTGAGCTTCAGCCAGTCCGTTGATCTGCCCGGCGAGTACGGCGAGCCGCGCCGTTTGGCCATCACGCCCTCCAGCCCGCGCTTCTTTGCCTCCGCCAGCACCTCGCTCACCGATCCTTCGAGTCGCTCGGAAAGGACGATCGGCGGTGAAGCAGCGGCGAGGACGCTCTCCAGCAAATCCCTTCGCTCCTCGAGCGGGCGCTGCCGCAGATCCTCGCCCTCCAGCCAGAGCAGGTCAAAGGCCACGTACTGGTGCTCGGCGCCCTGCGCCATCAGCTGCTGGAAGTGAGATACGCCGCGCGCGTCGGTGGCGACCACCTCGCCGTCGATCACCGCCTCGCCCACCTTGATCTGTGAAAGAGCGCGAGCGATGTCGGGAAAACGCGACGACAGGTCGAGGCCGTTGCGCGACTGGAAGGCGACCCTTCCGCCGGAGATCGCGGCGAGCCCGCGGTACCCGTCGTACTTCACCTCGAACACGAATTCGCCTTCGTCCACCGAGCTGGGCTTGGCCAGCGTGGCGAGCATCGGCGGCCACACCTTCTTCAGCAGCGCTTCCGGATCCGGGTGGGAAGCGCGCAGCGTCTTCTTGCTCACCGGTCCGCGCGTCACGCGCCGGCCGCTCACCACGGACTCCGGTCGCTCGGCGATCACGTCGTAGCGCGCGTCCTCGGTTCCGTCCTTGGCCTTGAACAGCAGCCATTGGTCCTTGCCGCCCAACGGGCGCGTGCGCACCAGATGCCATCGGCCCTTGAGCTTTTCGCCGTGCAGCTCGAAGAAAAGGTGTCCTTTCTTCCGCTGCTCGCTGGCCTGCCCCGGCGGAATCGTTTCGTAGGTGCCGCGATCCCAGATGATTGAATCGCCGGCGCCGTACTCGCCGTCGGGAATGCGGCCCTCGAAGTCTCCGTACTCGAGCGGGTGATCTTCGGTCTGAACGGCCAGGCGCTTGACGTTGGGATCGTAGCTGGGACCTCTGGGAATCGCCCAGCTCGCCAGTGCGCCATCTATCTCCAGCCGCAAATCGTAGTGGAGTCGGGTGGCGTCGTGCTTGTGCACGACGAATCGAGGCTGGGCCGACGGCGCGCGCGGCTTGGCACGACCCGGCGCCGGCTCCGGCGTGACGCTGAAGTCGCGCTTTTCTTCGTAGGTCTTCAGTCGGCTGGTTTTGGCCATGGCCTTACGGTCGGGACCCCGACTCGCGGCGACCGGCGGGAGGCCCCGCGTACCTTTGCCAGGATCGAGGCGCAGGTCAACATGTCGCGGCGTTCGCAAGTTGCTCGCCCGACAGCCGCGTCGCCGGGTGGACCTCCTGGTCCAGAAGGTCCCGGAGCTTAGCGTCTCATCCTGCTGCAACCAGTTGGAGTCGAGAATGTTTCGCGATCGCTTGAAAATCCTCGTCCGCAGTCAGCAGCGCACAGCCAAAGTCGATGGCCACTTGAGCGATGAGCACGTCGATGGTTGACACGCTGATGCCCGCTCGCAAGCACCGGTCTTTCAGGCGCGCCGCCCGTTCATGTGTCAGGCGATCGGGATCGAGCATGGAAAACGGCGCCAAATGCTTGATCAGCTCCAGGCGCTGCTTTTCAAGGCGCACACCCTGAAGGACCTCCTGATAGATCACACCGGTCAGGAAGACACTACTGGACTGCTCCAGTTGCTTGCGGAGGCTACGCGCAACGGGATGTTCTTCGAAGCCGGCCGGGCGACGACGCAGCAGCAGAGACCAAGCGCTGGTATCTGGCAGGCAATTCACCGAGATCTTCGGTCCTTCTTGTAGTCGTAGCTTGGATTCCAGCTGACCTTTCCTGCGAGTCGCAGAATCTCCCTCTGACGGCGCCGAGCGATGTATTCGCGTAGAGCTTCATCGACCGTCTCCCGTTTGGTCTTGTGCTTTCCCGTCTTCTGAGCTTCGCGCAAGAGGCGTTGATCGATGCCAAGATTGGTCGCCATTGTGTGCCTCCTTGTGTGGGAGTTTACACATGCGCACCCGTGAACGGCAACTCGCCGTCCTCTTGGTACTCTCGATGGTCTGGCATTCGCCTGCCGCAACGGCCGCTGCGAATCGAGCGGGCGCACGCGAAGGCCGCCCCGGCTCGTCAGGTCTCGGTGATTTCCAGCTCGATCGACAGGCTCTGCTCCTCCAGCTCGTCGAGCGTGACCTCGAACTCGTGATCGGCGATCGGCGATGGCTGATCGGCAGGGCCCGAGTGCTCCTGGATCGCCGAGAGGACCGTGTCCAGCTCCGCGGCTTCGATTCCGGCCAGCGGCCCCTTCGGCTCGGGCCGGCTGGTTCGGGGAACGTATTCCGGTCCGACCGCGGCGAGCGCTTCGGGATCTGCCGGGCTGTAGCGCAGCACTGAAATCCAGCTGCGCTTGGACTCCGCCGTTCGACCGGCGCGAGAAAATCTGCGGGCGGCTTCCCGAAAAACCAGCAGTGCTTGAGGGGATTGGCCCATCCCCTCCAGGGCGCTAGCGCTGAGCACGATCAGGTCCGGATTGTTCGGCTCGGTGTCCAGCGCCAGGCGCAAGCTCGCCAGCGCTCGGCGGTTGTCGCGAAGCTGCAAGGCGCCGTTTGCCACTTCGATCGCGAGAGCGGGCTCCGCCGGGCCGAGCTGCAGCAGCCGCTCCAACACCAACAGCCGGTCCGGCGTGGCGTCGTTCTGCTTGCGAAGCTGATCGGCCGCCTGGTGCAACACGGCGACGGCGTCCTTCTTGCGGCCGCCGTCCGCCAGGGCTTGAGCCAGGGTGAGCTTGCAGCTCAAGCCTTCGTCCAGCTCCGCCGAGCGCTTGAGCATCTTCAATCGCCCCTGCGCGTCTCCGCTGGCCGCGGCCGCCTGGCTTCCCTTCTCCAGCACGTCCAGGGCGTCGCGCTTCTTCCCACCTTTCGCCAGAAGGTCCGCCAACAGTTGCGCTGCAACGACATGGGTAGGAACCAGCTTGAGCGCGCGCCGCAGCACCGCGTTGGCCTTGCCTTCCAGGCCATCCTTGGCGTGCATCACTCCCAGGCGGTGGAAAGCCTCTGCGGCGGCGGGCCCGTGGCCGAGGCGCTCGTGGATCTCCGCGAAGCGGAGCAGAACGCGCGCATCCGCCGGGTTGTTGTTGAGGTACTCGGCGTATGCGTCGGCAGCTTTGGCGAGATTGCCCTTCTTCTCGTGCTGCTGGGCAACCTCTAGCGGCGATCGGCGGATGGCCATGGGACGGTGACGGCCAAGTCTATTCGATTTAAGCTTCGATATCAGCGAGACGCGGCGAGCGGACCTGCACCCAAGCTCCGCTGCATCCGAAATGAAGCCGGAGACGGAATGACCATCGAACAACTGCTGGGCCTTTTGGGCGTCGGCGTCAAGAAAGGCGCGAGCGACATCCACCTCGAGGCAGGCTATCCGCCCTCTTATCGAATCCGGGGAGAGCTGTTCGCCGCCAAGCTGGACCGGCTGACGCCGAACGAAACGCTGATGCTGGCGCAGCAGATCTTGAGCAAGAACGATCCGTTCCTGCTCGGCAACCGCCACGACGTGGACCGCGGCTTCGGAATTCCCGGCGTGGCGCGGTTTCGGGCCAGCATCTTTCGCCAGCGGGGATCAGTGGGCCTGGTGCTCCGGGTGATTCCGTTCGAGGTGCCGGGCATCTCGCACCTTCACCTGCCGCAAGTGCTGGAGACGATCGCCGGCGCCCGCACCGGTCTGGTGCTGGTGACCGGCGCCACCGGAAACGGCAAGTCGACCACCATCGCCGCGATGCTCGATCACATGAACAAGAGCGACCGGGTGCACATCGTGATGATCGAGGATCCGATCGAGTACGTGCTCGCCTCGGAGAAGGCGGTGGTGATCCAGCGCGAGGTGGGAACGGACACCGACTCGTTCGCCACCGCGCTGCGCGCCGCGCTCCGGCAGGACCCGGACGTGATCATGGTCGGCGAGATGCGCGACTACGAGACGGCGGACACTTGCCTCAAGGCGGCGGAGACCGGTCACCTGGTGATCTCCTCGCTGCACACGCCGGACGTGCAGCGGACGATCGGGCGATTCGTGGGCATCTTCGCCCCCGAGGAGCAGGCTTCGGTGCGCCACCGGCTGGCGGACAATCTGAAGGCGATCGTCTCCTTGCGATTGGTGCCGAAGCAGGACGCCTCGATGTTGATCCCGGCGGTGGAGGTTCTGCTCGCCACCCGCACCGTCCAGGAGGCGATCCGCGATCCGTCCAAGACGGAGACCTTGCCCGGCTTGATGGAGAAGGGGCGCGACGACGTGCAGATGCAGACCTTCGATCAGCACCTGCTTCAGCTCTATCAAGCGGGAACCATCAACGCGGAGACCGCGAAGCGCGTGGCTACGCGGCGCGCGGATCTGGAGCGAGCGCTGATGCTCGGGAGCTCCTAGTGGGGTTGCAGCGGGCGGTCCTCGTCGATCGCGATCCCATGCTTCTCTCCCGGCTCACCGGCGAGCTGAGCCGGAGCGGGTATCTGGTGGAGTCGCTCGCCTCCACCGTCGGCCTGACGCCCGATCTGCTGGAGCTGTCCAATCCCGATCTGCTGCTGCTCGACGCCGAGCTTCCCGGCATCAAGCAATCCGCGCTGCTGGTGATCATCCGCTCGTTGAAGGCGCGGCGGCCGGTGAAGGTGATCGTCTCCACGGATCAGAATCCCGGCCTGATGCGGGACCAGCTGATGGCGGATCTGGCGATTCCCCGATCGAAGCTGGTCGCCCACGGCGCTGTCGCGCTGGGTCTGACCCTCAGTGCCGAAGCTTCGGTCGACGTGCGCGCCATCATCGACGCGGTGCTCGGAACCAAGGCGACCTCCGGCATCCAGCTGATCGAGCTTCGAATCGATCTCTTCAGCAAGGGAAACTTCTACGTCGGCAAGGACAATCAATTGGGCGTGTTCGTGCCCACTCCGGTGCTGCTGCCGGTGGGTCAGCGGGTCGAGGTGCACCTGGACCTCCAGGGCCGGCACCAGATCAAGCTCTCCGGCGAAGTGGCCTGGCAGCGCTCGCACAGCTCCTTCGGCGGCCGGATCGCCAGCGGAATGGGCATCAAGCCGCTGGAGATTCCAGCGACCCATCAAAAGGTGATCGCCCAGTTCGTCGAGACGCGGCAGCCGTTGACCTGGTCGAGCTGAGGGCTTCTACCGGCCCTTGGAGTGACCCTTCTTCCGGTGCTGCTTCATCACGGTGCGCGCGGCAACTTCCTTGGCTCGCTTGCCGTAGCGGCCCGATCGCTGCGCGCTGCGCTTGATGTGCTCGTACTGGCGTTGCTCTTTGCTTCCGGCGCCCCTGAGATGTTTGCCTCTCGGCATCGTTACCTCCGCGATTCGTCTGGCCTCTCCGCCAAAATTCCTTCAAGGATGAAGGTAGGGGCTCGCTGGAGTTATTGACAAGGGCTGTCCGCTCGCCCGCCGCGCTTGCGCCGAGCGTAGCGAAGCGGAGTCGAGGGGGCCGCCCAAGCCGCTCGCCCCGAGCGTAGCGAAGCGGAGTCGAGGGGGCCACCCAAGCCGCTCGCCCCGAGCGTAGCGAAGCGGAGTCGAGGGGTCGCTAACGTCGCCCTCGACTTCGCGCCTTCGGCGCTACGCTCGGGTAGAGCGGAGGTAGTCGCCCTCGACTTCGCGCCTTCGGCGCTACGCTCGGGCAGAGCGGAGGTAGTCGCCCTCGACTTCGCGCCTTCGGCGCTACGCTCGGGCAGAGCGGAGGTAGTCGCCCTCGACTTCGCGCCTTCGGCGCTACGCTCGGGCAGAGCGGAGGCGAATTCCGCTAGTGTAGGGAGCGATGCAGGCGCGAAACTTGAAACCCGATTGGCTCTGGTGGGCCGGCCGATTCCACGATGATCTGGTGCTCAGCGTGTCTGCGGACGGCCGCGTAGCAGAGCCTGGCACCTTGCCCGACGCGCCGACCGTTCGCCTCGGCGGGCGCGCGCTGCTCCCGGGTCTGGTGAATGGGCACTCGCACGCATTCCAACGGCTGTTGCGCGGGCGCACGGAATTTCGTAGCCGGGAGCGCCGTGACGAGAGCTTCTGGACCTGGCGCGATCGCATGTATCAGGTGGCCAGCGTTCTGGAGCCCGAGGAGCTTTACGTAGCGTCGCGCCAGGCGTTCCTGGAGATGGCTCTGGCGGGGATCACCTCGGTCGGAGAGTTCCACTACCTGCATCGCGCTCGGGACGGCGGCGCGTACCGGGATCCCAACGAGCTGGCGAAGCAGGTGATCCGGGCGGCCCGGGAGGTGGGTTTGCGGATCGCGCTCTTGCGCGTGGCCTACGCGCGCCCGGGGCATCGCCAGCCGATTCACTCGGCGCAGCGCCGATTCATCGAGCCTGACGCGCAAGCGTTCCTCGCTGCCGCGGAAGAGCTGGCGGCCTGGACCGCGCGCGATCGGTGCATCTCCAGCGGAATCGCTCCGCACAGCGTGCGGGCCGTACCCCGCGACTGGCTGGTCGAGCTGGCCCGCTGGCCGCGGGTGATCCACATGCACGTCGCCGAGCAATCTGCCGAGGTGGCGCAGTGTCTGGAGGAGCATCGACGGCGGCCGGTCGAGCTGTTGGACGAAACGGGCCTGCTGCGGCCGTCATTCACCGCCGTTCACGCCATCCACCTGTCGGAGCAGGAGATCGATCTTCTCGCCCGTTCGGGCGCGTGCACCTGCGCCTGTCCATCGACCGAGGCGAGCTTGGGCGACGGAGTGATGCCCGCGGATTCTCTCCTGCGCGCCGGCGTTCCCGTTTCGCTTGGATCCGACAGCCAAGCGGCGATCGATCTTCTGGAGGAGGCGCGTAAGTTGGAGGGCCATTTGCGGCTGGCTCGGCTCGCTCGAGCCGTGCTCGACCCCGGCCAGGGCGATCCGGAGGGTCTCGCGCGCGTGTTGCTGGAGTGCGCCACCCGAGCGGGCGCGCACAGCTTGGGCACGGAGACCGGCGAGCTGCGCGCCGGGGCGCCGGCCGATTTTTTCACCCTGGATCTGTCGCATCCGTCCGTCGCCGGTGCATCGAAGCAGAATCTCCTGGCGTCGATTGTCTTCGGAGCGGAGAAGGGAGCCATTCGCGAGGTGGCGGTTCAGGGCAAGATGATCGTGCAAGATGGAAGGCATCCGGCGCAGGAGCAAATCGGCGTCGACTTTTCGAAGCTCTGCGCAAAGGTGTTCTCGTGACGGACCATCTGAAGAGGCTGCTCGCCGAACTCGTGGCGATCGATTCGACTTCCACGCTCTCCAACGCGCCGATGATCGAGCTGCTCGAGCAACGTCTGCGCGCCCAGGGATTCGATTGCCAGCGCCAGCGATATCGCGACGAGGCCGGGATCGAGAAAATCAACTTGATCGGCGTTCGGGGAGCGCGCGGCGCGGATAAACCGGAGCTGGCGCTGGTCGGTCACTCGGACTGCGTTCCCTTTGATCCGGAGTGGGAGGAGGCGCTGCGGCTCGAAGAGCGGGACGGCCGGCTGTACGGACGCGGTGCCTGCGACACCAAGGCGTTCATTGCCGCCGCGCTGCTGGCGATCTCCCAGGTGCGATCTCGCCGCGCGCTGATGGCGGTGTTTACCGCCGATGAGGAGCTGGGCTGCTTCGGCGCGAAGCAACTCGCCGACGCCGGTCTGGGCCAGGCTCGCCAGGCGATCGTCGGCGAGCCGACCTCGCTGACGCCCATCCGCGGCAACAAAGGCTACTGCCTGGCCGAGGTGGAGATCGTCGGCAAGGAGGGCCATAGCGCGTACCCTGCGAGCGGCGCATCGGCGATCTTTCGCGCCGCGCGCTTCATTCGGCGAATCGAGCTGGCGCAGGCAGATCTGCGCAGCGAAACCGATGCGAGCTTCGATCCGCCGTACACCACATTCAACGTGGGAACGATCGCCGGCGGCAAGGCGAAGAACATCATCGCCGGCAGCTGCCGCTTTCCCGTCGAGTGGCGCCCCATCCCGAAGCAATCGATGGAACGCGGGCTGAATCTTCTGGAGCAAATCTGCCGCGAGCTTCGAGCTGATGATCCCGGTTTCGAGGCGCGGATTCGTCTGGTACGCACCGATCCCGGCGCGGACAGCCCGCCCGATTCGGCGGTGGTCCGCTTCCTGGTCGAGCAGAGCGGGAAGCCAGCATCGACGGTCGCCTTCGGGACAGAAGCTGGGCAGATGGCCGCGCTCGGAGCGGAAACTGTGGTTTTCGGGCCGGGAAACATCCAGACCGCGCACCGCACCGGCGAATTCGTTCCCATCGACGAGCTGGTGCGCGCCGAGCAGATCCTCGAGCGGGCCATCGCCCACTTCTGCGAGTGACTCCACTTGACGCGTTGGGTGCAGAATTGATCTTCGCCGCCCCTACGTCGTGAGCAGCGAACTCGCAAAGCGCATCGAGGGCTCGGGATCCAGGCTGCTCGTCAGCACAATCCGGGAATGTGGACGCCTGCGCATCTGAGTGTATGCGCAAGCGGCACTCGATGAGGTACCAGAGGATCGTTTCCGTCTGTCAGAGACGGCGCGTGCCCTGGATGGGTGCACTATTTCTTCCGACAAAAGCGACTAGTGCTCTCGATCCCCCTCCGGCTTCTCCGCGCACTCGCCTGTAGCCGTCCCAGCATGTTTGCGCCAGCGCGCCAGCGGTTCTTGCTGCCAAGCTCGCGCCAGTGGTTTGTGTGCTGAGCTCGCGGCAGTGGTTTGCACTCCCGAGTTTCCGATGAGAACCGCGATCTGAACGCGGTGGCTTGGAGAATGCAGAGAGCCATCCAGATCTCGCGAGGGAGGTGCAATCGGGAAGCGTGGTGCGCCTGGCTCGGGGCCTCTACGTCCTGCCTGGCGTGGTACCCAGTTGGGAGGCGATGGCGGCGAAGCGACTCGACCGGGGTGTTATCTGCCTCGAGTCGGCGCTCTGTTGGCGCTTCGCAGCTGGACGGCGGACGAATTCTCTCTGCGGTTCACGCGGCCGCCGCTGCGGTTGTCCCCAGGTCGCGCAGCACCTTCTTTGCCTCGGCGACCAGCTGCTGTCCCCTGGCTGTCTCCGGCAGCTTGGCGATCAGCTTCATGTCCGGCGTGAGGCGGTAGGCACCTCGCGAGCGCTGCACCAGCTTGGCCAGCTTCGCCGGCTCGAGCAGCGCATCCGCGCCCAGCGTGATCACCAGGCGCCCTGGACCTGCCTCCAGCGCCCGGAGCCGCAGGTCGCGCATCTCGATTTTGAGCAGCATCAGCTCGGACAGGTTGTCCACCTCGTCCGGAGCATCGCCGAATCGATCCACCAGCTCGGCGCGCAAGTCGCTCAGCTCATCGGGATTGGCCGCCACGGCGAAGCGCTTGTAGAAGAGCAGCCGCTGGTGGACATCGGGCACGTAGTCGTCCGGGATCAGCGCCGCGAGGGGCAGGTTGACGTCGGGCTCGACCTCGGTGCGCGGCGGCTCTCCGCGCATCTCGCGAACCGCTTCCTCGAGCAACTGGGTGTACAGGTCGAAGCCGATCGCCGCGATCGAGCCGGATTGATCCGGTCCGAGCAGATTGCCGGCGCCGCGGATCTCCAGATCGTGCGAGGCGATCGAAAACCCGGCGCCCAGCTCGCTGAAGGCCTGCAGCACCTCGAGCCGCCGCTGCGCGTCGCGAGTCACCGCTCGGCCCGCCGGCACCACCAGGTACGCATACGCGCGCTCGCTCGAGCGCCCCACGCGTCCGCGCAGTTGATATAGCTGCGCCAGCCCGAACGCATCCGCGCGGTTGACGATCATCGTGTTGGCGGAGGGGATGTCGATCCCGCTCTCGATGATCGACGTGCAGAGCAGCAGCTGGTGCTTGCGCTCCACGAACTCGACCATCACCTTCTCCAGCTGTCCCTCGCCCATCTGCCCGTGCGCCACGCCGATGGTCACCTCGGGGACCAGCTCGCGCAAGAAGCGCTCCATCGAGCGGATCGATTGGACGCGATTGTGCACGAAGAACACCTGACCGCCCCGGTGGATCTCCCGCAGGATGGCTTCGCGCATCTGCGCGGCGTCGAACTTGACCACGAAGGTGCGGATGGCGCGTCGGTCCTGCGGCGGCGTGGCCACGATGCTCATGTCGCGCAGACCGGACATGGACATGTTCAGCGTGCGCGGAATGGGCGTGGCGGAAAGGGTGAGCACGTCCACCTGCACCTTGAGCTTCTTGATCTGCTCCTTCTGCCGGACGCCGAACCGCTGCTCCTCGTCCACGATCAGAAGCCCGAGCTCCTTGAATGCGACGTCGCCGCCCAGCAACTTGTGCGTCCCGATCAGGATGTCCACCTTGCCTTCCTTGGTGCGCCGCAGCACCTCGCGGACCTCCTGGGGCTTGCGCATCCGGGAGATCACCTCCACCACGACCGGATAATCGGCGAAGCGCTTGCGGAAGGTCTGGAAGTGCTGTTGCGCGAGCACGGTGGTGGGCACCAGCATCGCCGCCTGCTTCTTGTCCAGCGCGGCCTTGAACGCGGCGCGCATGGCGATCTCCGTCTTGCCGTAACCGACGTCGCCGCAGACCAGCCGGTCCATCGGCTCGGGCTTGAGCATGTCCGAGACCACGTCCTCGATCGCCTTCGCCTGGTCGGGCGTCTCCTCGAACTCGAAGTCGGCCTCGAACTGTCGGAAATAATTGTCGGGCGGGGAGAACGAGGTGCCGGGATGCGCCTTGCGAGCGGCGTAGATCTGGAGCAGCTCGGCGGCCATCTTGAGGAGATTTTCCTTGACCCGCTTCTTGGTCTTCTCCCACGACGCGGTGCCCAGCTTGTCCAGCGCGACCTTGCTCGGATCGCCGCCGGTGAACTTCTGGATCAGCCGCATGCGGTTGACGGGGAGGTAGACCTTGTCGCGGCCGGCGTACTCGAGGATCAGAAAGTCACCTGGAATGCCGTTCACCTGCATCTTGGTGAGGCCGGCGTAACGGGCAATCCCAAAATCGGTGTGGACGACCAGGTCGCCCTCCTTCAGCTCGCGAAAGCCAGCGGTGAAGGGAAGATCGGCGCGCTTCTGGCGCACGCGGCGGCGAGCCCGGGCCCCGAAGATCTCCTCTTCGGAGAGGACGGCGAATGCGCCCGGCGCGTCGACGAAGCCGTGGGAAATCTCTTGGGGGAACAGGTGCGCGTGGATCGCCGGGTCGTACAGGCGGCTCGGTTCGGTCGGCGGCGCGGGGTGGACGCGCACCATGAGATTTCGGTCGAACAGCAGGCGCTTGAGGCGATCCGCTTGGCCGGCCGAGCCGCACGCGATCGCACCGGCCACGCCCATCTCGCGCCACTGCGTGAGCCGATCGACCAGCGGGCTCAGGGCGCCCTCTTCGCCGTGATGCGAGAGGATGGCCTCCCGGAGATCGTGCGTGCCGCCGAAGGTGAAGGCGATGGGAGCGCGCTGCGCATGGTGGAGCGAAAGCCCACCCCCCTCGATGGTCCGCAAAGGATGGAGCCTGGCGGCCACTTCATCGCCGCGCAGGAAGTGGAGCTCGGGCGGCAAGGTGAGATCGCCCCGCTTGTCCGAGTCGGCGAACGTCCGCGACAGCTCGCCCCACAGCTCGTCGGCGGCGCGCTCGAGCGCCATCGGGTCATCGAGATAAAAAATCGGCTCCTTCTTGAGGAACGGCAGGTAGTCGAAGATCGAGGCGAGCCCTCCCTCGAAAAATCCCGGCAGCAGCGGCTCCATGCCGAAGGCGGGGATGCCCTCGCGGATCTGCTCGATGCGCTCGCGGACCTTGGAGGTCGGCGTGGTGACGCGCTCGGCGGCGGCGCGGGTGGCGGCCTCGGCCGAGCGACGCGTTTGCGGCGTGAAGAGCAGCTCGCGCGTCGGGCAGAGATACACCTCCTGCCGCGAGGCGACGGTGCGCTGCGTCTCCGGATCAAAAATCCGGATCGACTCGATCGTGTCGCCGAAGAACTCCAGGCGGACCGGATTGGGATAGAGGGCCGGGAAGACGTCGACGATTCCGCCGCGGACGGAGAAAGTCCCCGCGTCCTCGACCAGCGGCGAGGACTGATAGCCCATCTCCACCAGCTTGCGCGCCAGCGCATCCCGCTCGTACTCCTGGCCGACGCCGATCAGCTCGGAAAGCTCGTCGACGATGCGGGGCGGCAGCTGCCTTCGGTAGAGGGCGCGCAGCGAGAGGACCACGGCCGAAACCGGCGTTCCCTGCCGCAGGTGGAAGAGGGCCCCGAGCCGTTCGCTGACCACCACCGGATTCGGCGACAGGTCGTCGTAGGGGAGCACCTCGTCGGCGGGAAGCCGCAGGACGTTGGGGTCGAGCAGTGTGCCGGCTCCGCCGAGAAAGAAGGCGAGGTCCGCAGCGAGGTGATCCGCCTCGTCCTCGTCAGCTGCGACGCACACCAGGGGCGCTCCGAGCTGGCGCGCGACCCGCGCCAGGACGTACCCGCGCGCTGCTCCCTTGAGCCCCTGCGTCCGTGCTTTGCGCTCGCCCTTGAGCGTATCGAGAAGGCGAGTGAACGCATTGGCGCCGGAGGGCGCTTCGGCAGGGCGGACGAGGTGGTCCGCGATGTTGACAGTCGACGATTCGGGCATCACCACGACGAGCGATGTAGCCCCGAGAGTGGGGCCCTCGTCAATTCACGGTAAGTAGCCGCCCAGGACCGCCGGCGCAACGCTCACCGCTCGCCCCGAGCGTAGCGAAGCGAAGTCGAGGGGTCGCCCGGAACTGTGCGAATGGCGTCGTACGCTTGGGCTGAGCGGGTATCGCCCTCGACTCCGCGACTGATGTCGCTACGCTCGAGCTGAACGGGAACCTCAGTACGATTGCCCCTCGGCGACGGGCACCTTGGCTGACCGCTCCAGGGTCCGAATGTCCAGCTGGCGCAGTGGCTCGGTCTTGCTGCCGAGCTCGAAGCCGCCGTCGCGGTTGCGCTCAGCCGGGGAACCAGACGGCCGTGCGGCGGCGTCGCGAACCGCTGAAACCACGGGCTCGATTCGAGTGGGCTCGACACTGCGCTGCTGGAGCGCAAAGGCGAGGGCGATCAGCGAAAGAATGAAGAGCATCAGCACGGTGGCGCTTTTCATCGGCCCTCCACGCGCAAAAGCTCATCCCCGTTCCGGAATTCACCCAGATGATCACCGCGCAATGCTTTCGTGATCGCCTGCGACCGCTCTCCTGCTCTGCGCTCGATAGCGCCTAGCATGAACGGGAGCTCTGGGAAACAAAAGCGCCAGCTGCGCACGCCGCCAGCACGCTCGCTCGATCTCTTCCCCCGCCAGCGGCCCCTACCTCTTGAGTGAGCGGATGTACTTCACCAGCGAATTGATCTCCGTCTCGCTCAGCTTGTCCTTGAACGGTTTCATCTTCGGGTTGTCGTCAGACCCCTCGGTGATCGTTTTCTTAATGAATGCGTCGTCATGCTCCGATTGCCAGCGGGCATTGGTCATGTCCGGAATTTTCTCCTTCAGCCCGACTTTGGTCTGAGCCTTCCCGTCGTCGCCGTGGCAAGCCTTGCACTTGGACTTCCAGATCTCCTCTGGAGTGTCAGCGTACGCCAGACGCGCCATGGAGAAAGTGAGTGCCAATGCGATCGAGAACATTCTCATCAGTTGACCTCCAGGAGTCATTCGGTTGGGAGCAACAATTGATGGGCGACGACGAGGTCGCAACTCGGCAGCGGTTCGGGTGTCATCCGTTAGGACGTACTCAGGTCGGGAAGCTTCACGGTTCGGCATCTCGGCTTGATGACACGTCCGCAAGTGTGAGGTTGCGCGTACGATTCCAAACCCGTCATCTTATTTGATCTCAGGCGGAGGGGTCGTTTTCGCCTCGGAGCCTAGATCGCTGCGCGCGAATCTGCAGCGATTAACTGAAGCCGGCGCGAGCGTGGTTGGACGGTTTCACCACCGGGCATTCGATTGGGCTCACCACCGGAATTTCGACCGGGTTCACCACAGGGTAGTTGCTTGGAGCTAGAATCCCGCATCCAGATGAATGCTCAGAGCGCGGCGCCGGCGCGTCGCAGCTTTCTGAAGTGGTTGGCCAGCCTCGCGGGCGGAGCCGCTGCGGCGATCGCGGGAATCCCGGTGCTCGGCGCCGCGCTGTTTCCGGTGCGCGTGCAAACCGTCACCGAAGGGGAGGGTTTCATCCCGGTGGCAGACGAGGCGAACCTCGCGGAAGGCACGCCGATCAAAGCGGCGGTGCGCACCACTCGGCACGACGCGTGGAGCGAGGTCAAGGGCGTGGAGCTCGCGGCGGTTTGGATTCAAAAAAAGCGGGATGGATCGGTCTCCGCTCTGAGCAGCATCTGTCCGCACCTGGGATGCTCGGTGGACTACTTGCCGGATAGCGACTGCTTCAATTGCTCGTGTCATGGGAGCGTGTTCACGCGCGAGGGTCAGGTGTCGTCGGGTCCATCGCCGCGCGCGCTCGATCCGCTGGAGACGCGCGTGGAGAACGGGAAGGTGCTGGTGAAATTCGAGCGCTTTACCCCGGGCGTTCCGGATCGGCGGAAGGCATGAGCGCTGTGGGGCGACCCCTCGACTCCGCGACTGGCGTCGCTACGCTCGGGGTGAGCGGGGTGGGGCGACCCCTCGACTCCGCGACTGACGTCGCTACGCTCGGGGTGAGCGGGGTGGGGCGACCCCTCGACTCCGCGACTGGCGTCGCTACGCTCGGGGTGAGCGGGGTGGGGCGACCCCTCGACTCCGCGACTGACGTCGCTACGCTCGGGGTGAGCGGGGAGGGGCGGCTGCGCCCTACGCTCGGGGTGAGCGGATGATTCGGAAGCTCTTCGCTGGATTGGTGCCGCCTGGATTGTTGGAGGGATTGAGAAAAAGCGCGCTCGACGAGCGCGTTCCGGGCGGGGCGAGATTCGTCTACGTCTTTGGCTCGGCGCTGGTGATCCTGTTCGGACTGCAGGCGCTCACCGGCATCGGGTTGGCGCTCTATTACAGCCCATCCGCGAACAACGCCTGGGCCTCCGTCTTCTACATCGAGCACAAGGTGGCGTTCGGGTACCTGCTGCGCGGGCTTCATCACTACGGCTCGTCGGCGATGGTCATCGTGCTGGGGATGCACCTCTTGCAGACGTTCACCTTCGGCGCATACCGTCAAACGCGCGCGCTGGTGTGGTGGAGCGGGCTGCTGCTGTTGTTCCTGGTAATCGGTTTCGGGCTGACCGGATATCTGCTGCCCTGGGATCAAAAAGGGTACTGGGCGACGCGCGTGGCCACGGACATCGCCGCCACCACGCCGCTGGTGGGCAAGCAGCTGCAGTACCTGATCCAGGGCGGCAACGAGTACGGCAATCTCACGCTGACGCGCTTCTACGCGATCCACGTGGTGATCCTTCCGGCTCTGCTCGTCTCGCTGTTGGCGGCGCACGTGGCGCTGTTCCGCAAAGTGGGCGGGGTGACGCCCAGCTGGCGACTTTCGGAGGGGCGCGCAGATCCTCGGTGGGCGCGGTGGATCCTGGTCACGGCCGTGGCGACGTTCTTGTTCGTCGGCGGTCTGGCCACTTCGCTGCTCATTTCATTCCGCGCGGCGCTGGCGATCGCATGCCTCGTCGCCGCGCTGCCGATCGGCATCGAGCTTCTGCGCTCAGCAGGACTCGTCTCCACCAAGGACGATCCGCGAGTCGTCGGCGAGTTCTGGCCGGATCAGTTGGCTCGCAATGCGCTGTTCGCCCTGGGCATCGTCGGCTTGCTGGCCGCGCTCAGCGCCTACCGCCACGTGCCGCTCGATGCGCCGGCCGATCCCACGCTGACCTACTTGCCTCGGCCCGACTGGCAGTTCCTGTTCCTGTTTCAGCTGCTCAAATATTTCGAGGGACACTTGATCATCATGGGCACGCTGGTGGTGCCCGGGCTGGCGACGTTGATCCTCTTCGCCTTGCCGCTGCTCGATCGCGGTCCATCGCGCAGCCCCCTCTCGCGGGCGCGCGCGCCGCTGGTGGCGGTGGTCTACGGGCTGGTCGCGGGCGTGCTGGTGCTGACCTACCTGGCCCTTCGCGCGGACCAGCGCAATCCGGAAGTGCACCGCCTGCGCCGCGAGGCGGATCGAGCGGCGTCGCGGGCCGCCGAGCTGGCGCAAAACGGCATTCCACCGGAGGGCGCCGCGTTTCTGTTCTCATCCGATCCGCGCGAACAGGGGCGCCGGATTTTCGGGACCTCGTGCGGGTCGTGTCACGCGCTCGACGGCGCCGGCGGCGCCAAGGCGCCCGACCTGACGAACTATCTGTCGCCCGAATGGATCGCCGGGCTGATCCGCAATCCCGACGACCCGCGCTATTTCGGCAAGACCAAGTTGCACGAGATGGAGTCGTACGCGCAGCTGGGCGAGGAGACGATTGATGCGCTCGCTGCGTTCGTCGGCGCGCTGGCGGACAACGACGTTGCTCCAGGCGCCTTTCCACCCGGGCTGCAGAGCGGGCGCAAGCTCTACGAGAAGGTCGGATGCGAGAGCTGTCACTCGCTCGAGCCGGGAGAGGAAGGAGCGGCGCCCAATCTGGCGGGCTACGGAAGCGACCGCTGGCTGCGCGAGTTCGTGCGGGATCCAGGGAGCCCGTTGTTCTACGGCAAGGACAACCAGATGCCGGTGTTCGGCAAGCGCCTTTCGCCGAACGAGATCGAAGCCGTGGTGGCGTTCCTTCGCGATCTCGCGCCGAAGCGCCCGGTTGCCGCGCGCGCGCCGCATTGAAGGGGCACCGGAATTTTGCGGCTTACGGACGAATCTCGCAGAGCCCCGTCCCCGACCAGTGACCGAAGGAGGTCAAGTCCAGTTTGGGCCAGCGCAGCTCGTGCCAGATCGCCAGCATGTTCCAGACGCGGATGTCGTCAAAGACAACCAGCGGGTCACCGTTGAAGTGCAGCCTCTCCAAGTTCCGAATGAGTTTCCGCTCGAGCACGCCGTCCTTCGCTGCGTCGATGAAAAAGAGATCCGTACTCTGCAATAGGTCGCGGTGTCGCTCCACCACGTCGGGATTGCCCAGGTCGTCCACTATCTGAGCCAGTCGCCCATCGTCAAAGTCGCGCTCCTCGAGGCACGAGTTGGAATAATTGCGCCAAGGAATGATGTCGAAGGTGACGACATTGCCAGCGGGCGAAAGGTTTTTCTTCAGGGCGAGCGCGGACATCCCTTCCGCCGTCCCGATTTCCACTACGCAGCGAGGTTTCAGTTTACGAACGAGGCCTGCGAGCAAGCGGTAGTGCTCCCCCGGCCAGACCTCCGGGATGTTGTCGGGAAATCGGAAGCGGCCTTTGAGTCGCGCGGTGATGAACGAAAGATCCTCTGTTCGGCCAGCGGCGATCGCCGCGAGCGCAACATCGAAGAGGCGTTCGGTAGGCGAGCTCTGCGCTCCATCGGCGCAGACAATCATCGAGTATTCGGCGTGGCGAACCGCCACTGGCGCGGGCATGAAGACTTTTTTCGCTGCGCGCTCGACGAAGCTCCAAGGTCGCGACTGACGGATGGAAGTCGGAACCTGCATGTTTCCTCCGGTGGATCAAGAGCTCTGGACGGTGCCGGCTCAAAACCGTAGCGTGTTCCAGTCATGGCGGCGAGATTTGCAAAGCAGGCGCGCGTCGAGGCGCCGGAGAGAAGCAGCGCCGATCGCGAGATGTTGCTGCTCGCCATCAGCGAGAGTCGGGCTTTTCCCTTCCCGCTCGCGCCTGGGACGCAGGTCCTGGTTGGCCGCGCGCCGAACGCCGATGTGAAGCTCGCCGATGCGAAGGTCGCGCCACAGCACTTGCTGCTGCGGCCACTGCCCGGAGAAATCCTCGAGGTCGAAGATCTCAACAGCCGCACCGGAACCCTTTTGAACGACGTTCAGCTGTCCGGAACCTCGATTGCACGGGTCGGGGATTTGATCTCCATCGGCGACAGCGCCCTGCTCGTCCTTCGAGCCCCATCGCTCGACCCAACCCAACCGAGGCTGGTGCCGGCAGCGGAGTTCGACGACCGCCTGCAAGCCGAGTCCGAGCGCGCGCGGCAGTTCCGGCGGCCATTCTCCGTCTTGCTGCTGCGCTCGCCGGCGGTGAGGACGGGATCTCGCCAGGAGCTGCTGGGAAGGCTGTTGCCCAATCCAGGTCCCGCCTGCGCGTGGAGCGAGCTTGGACCGCAGGTGTGCGCGCTGCTCTGTCCAGAGGTTTCAGCGCAGGAGTGCGCCACCCTCCGGGGCACGTTGGCCGCAGCGTTGGGAGAAGAAGGCCATCGCTTCTCGATCGGGTATGCCAGCTTCCCGGACGACGGCGTCGATGCGGACGCGATCATCGAGGGCGCGCTGCAGCGTCTTTCGGGACAGGATCCCAATCGCTCCTTCCCGGTGGACGAGGCCGTGTTTCTCGATCCGGTGATGGTGCGGCTCCTGGCAATGGTCGAACGGCTCGCCCGTTCGGAGGCGCCGGTTTTGTTTCAAGGCGAAAGGGGCGTGGGAAAGGAAATGCTCGCCCGAGCGCTGCATCAGCGCAGCGCCCGCAGCACCAAGCCTCTGGTGAAGATTTTCGGCGCCTCGCTGTGGGGATCGTCTGCCGAGAGCGCGCTCTTCGGCCCGCCGGGCGCGCTGGAAAGCGCTGCCGGAGGAACGCTGTTCATCGATGCCGTCTCGTTGTTGCCGCTGAGCATTCAGGCCAAGCTGGCGCATGCGCTCGAGAACCGAACCGCGGCGCAATCGCCGGCGGCTCCGGTGGACCCGCGAATCGTCTCCGCCACCGTGGAGGAAATGGCGGCCCGCGTTCGCGCCGGGCTGTTCAGGGAGGATCTGCTCGATCGGTTGTCTTCGATGACCTTGATGGTGCCTGCGCTTCGGGATCGGCCGGCGGAGATCCAGCCGCTCGCCGATCTTTTCCTCTCTCGCGCGCGCAAGTCGCACGGAAGGCCGCGCCTTTCCCTTGGAGGCGAGGCGCGCGCGGTGCTGCAGCGGTACGCGTGGCCCGGCAACGTCCGCGAGCTGAAGAACGCGATCGAGCGCGCGGCGATCGCTTCGGAGACGGATCAGATTCATCCCGATGCGCTGCCGCCGGCGGTGCTGCAATCGCATCGCAGCGAGGACGGAGCGATCGGCGCGGTGGACTTGCGCAGCTCGCTCAAGGTCGCCGAGCGGGATGCGCTGCTCAAGGCCCTCGCCGGAACTCGGTGGAACGTCACCGAGGCAGCAAAGCGGCTGGGACTGCCCAGGCGCACGGTGGTGTATCGGATGTCGCGGCTGGGTTTGCGCCGGCCGGGGCGGTAACGGGTTGTGAATCTGTTCGCACCGCGATAGCGCGGGTCGCCACCAGCGCCACCGCACTGAAACACCGCGGGCTCCTTCCTCCTCGACCCGACTGCCTCAAGCTGAACGGAATTGGCTCACAGCCGGTGCGCGCTGTGCGAGCAGCTCAGACGAACGCGCCGCCCGGTACTCGACTGCGCAGATTTGCCTCTGGGAGCATCGGCCGGGACAGGAGGCATCGATGGCAGTGACGTTCTGGAGACACTTTCGGGTCTGGGGGTGGCTGATTGTGATGTGCGGGTGTGGCGGACCATCCGTCGGAGCCAATGGACACGTGGTCGGAGCCCAGTGCTCCACCGATCGAGACTGCTCGAACCTCTGCACCCATAGCGACACCTTTGGGAACGGAATGTGTACCCGACCGTGCGCCACCGATCAGGACTGCCCAAGTGGCTCGGTATGCGTCACGACCGACAACGGAATCTGCGCGGTGGCTTGTCAGACCACCAACGACTGCTCCGGATTTGGTCGCGCCTTCGTCTGCGATAGCAAGAGCCGACCGGCTGGCGGCAGCGTTAACGTCTGCCGAGTGCCATAGGGGTTGAAAAGAGCGATGATAAATTCGCTTGCTCCCCGTTTTCCTCCGGTCCGGCCGCTGTTGGTCGCATGGTTTGCGGCATCCACCGTTGGCTGCACCACTCTCGGCCCCATGCCCGCTAGGACAGCTGTTTCAGCCGTTCCCGCCGGGCGCCCCGGCACCGAATTCCAGCTCGCGGCCGTACCTGGCCATTAGGGCAGCGGGGCGGTGAAGCCGCCTCAGGCGAACACCAGCAAAGCAAAGGCAAACGGTTCGTTGTCGTTTGCCAGATAAAGGAAAAGGAGAGTCACAATTGATAAAGCGAATACTTGCATTGGCCTTGTTTGCTGTGCTTGCACGGTGTGCGTCAGCTCCTGTCAATACCAGTAACTTTTCCGCAACCGAGGCGCCGATGCGCGCCGCTGAGGAGCTGGGCGCCAGCAGAGTTCCGGAAGCGGCGCTTGAGCTCAGGCTGGCACAAGACGAAATGGAGCAGGCAAAGCAATTCTCTAAGAACGGGAACAAGCAGCGCGCGGACATGATGCTGCTGCGCGCACAAGCCGACGCCGAGCTGGCGGTGGCTCTTGCCAAAGAGGCTCCGCTCGAGGCGGAAGCAAAGAATGCGGTCGAGCAAGTCAAGGCGCTCCAACAAAGCAGTCAATAATCCAAATCGATAAATGAATTGCCGAGCGGAAAGGGAAAGTCCTATGAGCCGAGCTATCCGGAGTTTTTCACTCTCGGGCCTGCCTGTCGTGTTGGGGTTGGCATGTGCGACGGTCCAACCCCCGAAGGAGCTTGTCGACGCGAGGAGCGAGTACGAGAAGGCAAGCAAGGGCCCTACTGCCAAGGTCAATCCAGCGGGTCTCTACGAGGCCAAAAAATCCCTGGACTATGCAAACAAGGCTTTCGATCAGGACCCCAAATCAGACGACACCCGAGACATTTCTTACATTGCCCTGCGAAAAATACAGCTCGCCAACGCCCAAGCAAAGATTGAATTAGCGACTCAGGAGAAGGCCCGGGCGGAACGGGAGAGGATGGCGATTGAACAAGCGCAACAGCAGAAGAAGCAGAAGTTGACCGAGGGCGAGCTGGCTGAGATTCGGAGAAAGCTGGCCGAGTCGGAGGAGCAGCGGCGAGCGGAGGAAGAGAAGCTTCGCGCCACCACTCAACAACTCGAGACAGAAAAGCAGGCCCGTCTGGATGCGGAAAAGAAAGCCGAGGAAGCCACGGCCAACCTCGCCAAGATTGCCCTGGTCAAGCAAGAGCAGAGAGGGTTGGTGATTACGCTTTCTGGCGGCGTTCTATTCGCCTCAGGTCACTACACGATTCTCCCCAACGCGCGCGCCAAGCTCGACGAGGTAGCCGAGGCGCTGCAGAAATCCGAAGGCGAGAGCTTCCTGGTCGAAGGGCACACCGACTCGCGCGGCTCCGAGTCCGTCAATCAGGAACTTTCGTTTCGGCGTGCGAAAACGGTCCGCGATTACCTCGTCGACCGGGGCGTTCCAGCCGAGAGAATCAGGGCCGTGGGATACGGAATGACCAGGCCGGTGGCCGACAACACTAGCGCCGAAGGCCGCGCCAACAACCGCCGCGTGGAAATTATCATCCAGCGCAAAGGACAGGCGAGCTAGCATCGCCCACTTTCACAGCCGCACCTGTATCTCGTAGCGCCGATTCTTTGCCTTCTTCGCCGCGGTGTCGTCCGGCGACACCAGTGGCTTGTCGGCGCCCATGCCGATCGAGGCGATCTCATTTTCTGGAACCCCGCGAGCGCCGAGCTCCTTGGCGATCACCGCCGCCCGCCGGTCCTTCTCCACCTTGGCGCCGGCCTCCTTGTGAGCGCGGGCTCGCTCGCCTCTTGCGCCGGTCAGCGCGCCGGGTAACGGAACGGCCAAGAAGTCGGCCACAGACTGCGCGCTTCAGCGCAGCCGGTGATGTTTCACTTTCCGGCCGAGCGTGACTGCGCTGACCGCCAGCTCCCGAGCCGCCTGGCGCACCACGCCGCGATGGCGTTGGAGCGCCGACCGGATCAGATCTCGCTCGACCTCTCGAAGGCGGCTCTTCAGCGAGCTGCGTGCGGGTGCTGGAGCGGCGAGGCTGCTGGAGACCACCTGGGGAAGCACTTCGAGATCCACCCGGTGGCCCGGAGCGGTGAGCAGAACCGCGCGCTCGATCGCGTTGCGCAGCTCGCGCACGTTTCCCGGCCAGTCATACCGCTGGAGAGCGGCCTCGGCTTCCGAGCTGAGCGCACCGGGCTCGCGCCCCATGGACTGGGCGATCCGGCGCAAGAAGTACCGCGCCAGGGGCAGGATGTCCTCCCTGCGCTCCTTCAGCGGGGGCAGATCGATGGGAAAGGTGTTCAGTCGATAGAACAGATCGGCGCGGAATCGCCCCGCCTCCATCTCCCCCCGAAGGTCGCGGTTGCTGGCCGCCACCAGCCGCACGTCCACCCGATGTACCTTGCTTCCACCCACTGGCCGCATTTCACCCGTGTCGATGATGCGCAACAGCTTCGCCTGCAGAGCGGGTGTGGTGTTCTCGATCTCGTCAAGAAAAAGCGTCCCTGTGTCGGCAACCTGGAACAGACCTGGCCGATCGGAAATCGCACCGGTGAAAGCGCCCTCCATGTGCCCAAACAATTCGCTCTCCAGCAGCGTCTCGGGAAGCGCGCCGCAATCGATGGCCACAAAGGGCCGGTCCGCCCGCGCGGACAAACCATGCAGCGCTCGCGCGAACAGCTCCTTGCCCGTCCCGGTGGGCCCTTGCAGCAACACGTGCGCTTTGTGCGGCGCTACGGTGCGGATCAACGCCAGCGCCGAACGCATCGCCGGGCTGTCGAAGATGACTTCAGAGAGCGGAATTTCCCGCGCATGCGGCAGCTGCGCCGTCCTCGCTTGGGGTGAAGCACGTTCCAACTCGAGCCGAAGCCGCCTCAGCTCACTGCGGATGGCGTAATCCTCGCAGGCCCCCTTGACGGCGACCTTCAGCCAGTGCGCGTCCACCGGCCGCGGCAGCGACTGGTACAGCTTTCCTTCGTTGTGCAGACGAAGCAGTTGCTGGGCGCTCCCCCGCGCGCAATAGATCACCCGCGCCACCAGGCCGAGCGGAGCAAGCTCGCTCCATGGCTCGTCGGCCGTCGCTCCCTCGGTCACGTGCTCCACCGTGCGCAGGGCCGTGTTCTCATCGTCGCCGAACACGATCAACGCTTGAATGTCTCCCCGTCTCAACAGGGGCCTCAGCTCCTCGTGCGATGAGGCCAGGTGCACGTGGACATCGGGCTCCAGCCTTTGCTTGCACAGTGCGCTCTCCGCAGTGGAAGCATGCGCCACCCCTATGTGCGGTCGGTAGTCGGCCAAGTATCGCGCGAGGACGGCCCGATCGTTGGGGCGGGCATCGACGAAGGAGATCCCGAATGCAAACCGGTGCGGGCCGCGAGCGTGGACAAGCGTCGGATGTACCCACTTGACGAGTCCGTGCATCGCCAGCCGTGGGCCGCCGTCGGGAAGCGAGAACTCGACTTCGATCGGGCTGCCCTCCACCGGCGCATTTGCGGAAGAAGCCGCCACGCCCAAGGCCATCCCGCCCGAGCTCAGATTCAGCGACCAGCACTCGCCGTGGTGGGGTCGGGTGATCACCGGCACATAAATGGGCACCCGCGGCTCGCGGTCCTGTTCGCCGTGTGAGAGACGTTGATGTTTCACCTTGGATCGAGCCACTTCAATAGTGAATCATGACAAATGTTTCAAACCGTTACAATTCATACATTGTGCGGCAGATCCGTGTGTCATTTCTGTTTCGTTGGCCCATGGCCGAGCAAGGATTTACGGACGGATGCGACCGGCACAATTTCTGCTCCTTCGCTGCTGCTCTTGTCCGAGCAGCGCCGACATGCCGCTCGGGTCCATGTCCGGAGGCAAAATGCAGCGGTTTCAGATTCGCGGCAGAACACATTTGAAGCTGGAAGGAGCTGGGCGAAGTGTGGTCGGGATCTGCCTGGCGACCTCCCTATGCGCAGGAACGGCGCTTGCGGACGGCCGCCCCACGCTGTTCCCCGCGACGCAGCGATATCGCGCCTCGAGCCCGTCCGCGGCGACCGGGCGCTCGGGGAGCGCAGAGCTCAGCGTGCGTGCCCTGCTCGACAAGGCAGGTCTCACCGAGGTCGAGGTGACCACCGGCGCGCTGGACAGCGCAGCTGCCGCCCCCGGGAATCTGTCGCAGGTGCAATTCGAGGCGTTCGACAGCTCGGGCGAGCTTCGCTACACGAAGAACTTCAATCACCTCAATGCAGGTGGGTCCGCGGACTTCACCTTCGACGATCTCCTGCGCGGCCAGGTGCTACAGGTCCAGGCCAACGTGAGGGGAATCGACGGTGCGCGGACCGACGTGGTCACCGTTCGTGAGACGGTGAAGCTACGTCCGGACATCGCCGTGCAGCGGATCAGCGCGCCATCCTCGGTAGCGGTCGGGGCGGCCGTAAATCTGTCTGCCGTGTTAGCAGAGCTCAACGGAGATGTCGGCGCCCATACCGACTGCGTTCTTTCGGTGGACGGGATGGAGGTCGATCGCGCACCAGGCATCTGGATTGATGCCGGCAGCTCTGTATCCTGCGCTTTCACCTACCGCTTCGAGCAGGTGGGTACCCGGATGATCACCGTGTCGGCGGTCAACGTCGTTCCGGCCGACTACGACCTTTCCAACAACAGCGCATCGGCGACGGTGGAGGTGATCAGCCCGGTTTCGTTCCACTACGCGGCCTCGGTGAGCAGCTTCGAGGTCGGCTCGTTCAACCTCAGCGAGGGTTGGTACGCGTATCCCGGTGCAACCTTCAGCAGCGGCAGCGACTTCAGTTACCTGAGCACCAGCCAGAGCTTCAGCGAACAGGCGAGCTTCTGGGGCGATATCTCGACGCAGGCTGGGTTCCCCTTGACCGTTTCGGCCTTCGAGCAGAGCGACGGAGCTCAGACCGGCGCCTTCGCTTTCGACATTGCAGCGCCGGATTTTGCGTACCACGCAGACTGGGCAGGTGGATTCTTTGACCAAGCGTGCGTCTGGCGTTTCGACCCGGTGTCATACGCTCACCTCAACCTGTGCTCCACGAACTACAGCGGCGATCAGCACACGGTTTTGAGCTACAACCGGTACGCCGGAGAGGTGACTTACTTCTCCAGCTCGTATACGCGGTACTGGACGCGGGACTACCTCACGGGACAAGAGACGTCCAGCAGCTGGAGCTGGAACTACGGGGGCCAGTATGCCAACGGCGCCCAGCGGTGGGCCGTTGGAGCGACGTACGGGTTCGACGTGAGCGTGAGCAGCGGAGGAGCCACCTATCGAGCAGCTCCCGTTTTCGCCACCACGCCTTTTGAATGGCAGACGGGACAACCCAGGACTTGCCGCGACTACAATTTCCCCAGCTACCAGTCTCATTTCTGCTTCACCTACAACATCTGGGAAAGAGGCGCGAGCGGATACGTGTCGGGCGAGACTCCCTGATCAAACCTAGGGCGCCAGGCGCACCGTTGTCGATCACCTGTCCCGCTGGGTTTGCGCCGACCGGGGCGGTAAGGACTAGACATGCCGCAAAGCAAGAAGCGACCGTTCACCTCCGCTGAGTCGAGCCGAAGAAATCGATGGCCTTGCCCCTCGGCGCAAGCAACTTGCGCAGCTCGCTCAAGGTCGCGAGGGCCGTTGCGCCGATCGCGGATCCGAGGTGGCGAAGCGCGAGAAAGATCAGTGCGCTGGCTCCCCCGCAGCCTTGACTGCCTGGATCGGCAGCCACATCGCCGTCGGTCGCGGGCGTGCTTCGGACTGGCCTTCGATCTGCTCGAACGGCGCGAAGCCGTACTTCGCGTAGAAGTCGATGGCACTCGGTTTCGCGTCGACCACCACGCCGGCGCAACCGACGTCATCGGCCATCTTCACGGCAAGCTTGAGCACGAAGCGGAGGAGCTGCCTGCCGAGCCCCATCGACTGCGCCGAATTGTCGACCGCGAGCCGCGCGAGCCCAAGGACCGGCACCGGGTAGCGGGGGAGCTTCTTCCGCGTGCGCTCAGGCAGGTTTTCGATGTCGACGTGCCGCGGGGCCACGGTGGCGAAGCCGAGGACACGGCCGGCGTCGACCGCGACATAGGTCACGCCGAGGTAATGCCGGAACTGGTTCTGGCCCGCATAGCGGTGGAAGAAGCGGTCGAGATCCTCGTCGCCAGACTGGAAGGCCGAGCGGTCGTCACTCGGGCGAAGCGCCCTAATCTCCATCGCGCATCAGTTCGCGGAGCGCAGACGTGGGCTTGGCCGATTCGGCCTGACGGAGCATCTCCTCGGCGGTCTTTCGCGAAACAACGATGCGCGGGTGGATGATGTACTCCACGGGCAGCTCTGCGAGGGCCTGGAAGTGGTGGAGGAGCGCCTGCTCGACCAAGTGGCCCTTCTTGACCCCGGTCTGGCGGACGTGCTTCTCCATGAGCTCGCGGGTCGTCTCCGAGATCTGGGCTGAAATCTGGGTGTCCTTCGCCATGATCAACTACCAATAGAAAATCTACGTTTTTGTAGCGCCGATGTCAAGCCACGGTTCCTGGCCGTCTTGGGGGCACAGGCCGCTCGCCGGCAGGTCGGGCTTGACGTTCGCGTGGGTCGCGGCACGAACGCTACCAAGTCGAGTTGGCCGACCAAGAATCGCGCGACAATTCGATGCTACTAAACTATCTCAATCCGAATGTGATGCGTGGAGACGAACGAGCATGTCCATTGTATACACGCCGCCCTTTGTATCTCCGACCTCGATCAGAAACCGGGTGGCGATTCCCGCCCGGATGAACTGCCAGAGTAGATAGCGAGCGGCGCTAACCACTCCGTGCACCACGGGTCCGCATTCGCGAAACTCCACTCGCGAATCGAATCCGGCGAGCGGCGCGAGTTGCTGGAAATTGTTGGGCGTGAACGCCCACTCGTGAGTGATATCCCAGTGCCGGGTAAGCCCACCAAAGGGAGAAATCGCATTGGGCACCATCGCTACCAGCGTTCCGCGGGTCGGAGCACCGTCGAATTTCCCTCAGCGTTGCGAGCAGCTGGTCCTTGGTGAGGTGCTCCAGAAAATTCAGGGCGATTACAAAGTCAATTGATCTCGATTGACATTGTTTCAAGTAATCGAGGACGTCTGATTTGACCAACTCGCTTTTTACATACGGACGAGCGCGCTCCAGTTCCTCAGCGCACAGATCGACGCCCGTGGTGCGTTGAAACCCATGCTGCTCCATTAAATAGACGACCTCGCCGCAACCATAGGCCAGATCGAGGCAGATCGCTGCTCGATCTTCGGGAAGCCAGGGCCGAAGTCTCAAAGTCAATCCGAGACTGGCGCGCTCATAATGCTCTTTCGATGAGACATGGCCGCGCTCCGCCGTCGTTTGATAATAGCGTTCAGCAACCTGCTCGCTCAGTGTCGACGAAGGTGTCGCCCTGATCTCATAGCGCAGGCGTCCCCGCCGACCAAATCGTGTTTCGACAACCCATCACCGGGCCTGCGCCCCTTTGCCACTGGGAAAAACCCAGACCGATTCCAGGTGAGCGACGGCGGGACTGTCCCGACGCGCATCCGCCGTCAGCCGCAGGGCGGAAAGATAGATGACGCACGTCGCGAGCGCACTTCCAATCACCCATCGGCCTTGAGTGGAATCGGATGGAATGAGATTGAGCGGAACAAGGAGAACGGCCACGGCCAACAAAAGGAGGATCGCGCCGCCCGCATATGCGCTTGGAACACCCGCCAGGGTGAGCACCGTGGGAGGCAGGTAGCCATCGCCGAATAGCTTCAGCGCCAACCCGAAGAACGCATTGGCGGCCGAGTCAGGGATGTAGTTGATCAGCGTCAGCGAGCCGGTGATCGCGATCGACAGCGCACAGAGCGCCGCCGCCAGGCCGAGCCGCAGTGACGCGGCGATGCCGCGGCCCTGGCGCAGCCGTTCAACACAGATCGCCGCTGGAAGCACGAGAAACGGAATGAGGCCCGTGAGGTGTCGCGGGCCGGTCGTCCAGCCCCATGACTCATAGCTGAAGGAGGAGGTGAAGTACGCGTAGCCCGCGAGCAGCACGACCTCGAACCAGAGCAGGGCGCGGTCGACGGATCTGGGGCGCGTCTGTTGCAGTTGCATTGCCATCCCCGGAAGAGCGAGCGCCAGGAATGGAGCGAGCGCGAAGAGGCCGCGCAAGGGCGAAAAGAAAGACTGGATAAACGCCCTCAAATCGGGGAGACGGATTCCGAGGAAACCGCCGACGTGCCATGGCTGGTAGCCGGCATCTGCCAGATGCTGGTAGCCCGTCTCGAAGGGATGGCCGAAGCAGGCTCGATGGTAGAAGAGCAGGCCAATGACGAACGGGAGAGCGCCGGCGCTGGCGAGGCCGAAGGCGCGGAGCAATCGCACCGCCTTTCCGGCCGCGCTCGCCGATGGGCGCCACAACGCCGTGAGAGCTCCGTAGAGCACCAGCGCCGCCACGCCGAGGGCACTGGTGTACTCGGCGAAGATCGCCGCACCGGCGAACGCTCCCGCCGCGAGGTAGCCGCGCTGCTCGCTCCAGTCGCCTCGGGCGCAGCGCCAGAGCGCATAGAAGGATGCGAACAGCAGCACAGCAGTCGTCTGGTGGCTCATGAACAGGAGCGAATAGCTGAAGGCGAGCGAACCCAGCGCATAGGTGGCGGTCAATGCGTCCGCGACGCCGTCCGAGACATACGCGCGCAGAAATCGGTGGAGCCACACCAGCATGGCAAGCGTGGGAATCACGGTAAGGAAGAGCCTGCAAAAGTAGACCAGGGACAGCTCCGTGACCGCGTATCGAAATCCACCGCTGAGCCACCGCAGCGCCGCGTAGATCGGCACCGCGGCGAATGAAAGCAAAGGGGCCTTGGAGGGATAGAAGCGACCGTCCTTGACCGAGAGGTCGCCGACGTAGCCATAGTTGGCGAGGGCCTGATTCAGCTCGAGCGTGCCGTATTCGACCAGGGCGCGGGCTTGCCACAGGCGGCACAGCTCGTTGGGTGAGCGAAGCTTGGGATGGTAGGGAAACGCGGTGAGGTAAAGAATGGCAACCAGACCGAAAAGGACGCGACGCGACGGCGCTGGGAAGGTCATCGTGGCGGGCGGCCCTGTGCAGTCGAGCTATAGAGCGTCGATCCCCCGCTCTCCGGTCCGGATGCGAACGGCTTCGTCGACGGGCAGCACGAAAATCTTACCGTCGCCGATCTTTCCTGATTTGGCAGCTCGCTCGATCGCCTCCACGACCTTGCGCACCTGGTCGTCATCGACCACCACCTCCACCTTGACCTTCGGCAGGAAGTCCACCACGTACTCCGCGCCTTTGTAGAGCTCGGTGTGCCCTCGCTGGCGACCGAATCCCTTCACTTCGACCGCGGTCAGGCCATGGATCCCGACCTCGCCCAGCGCGTCCTTCACGTCGTCGAGCTTGAACGGCTTGATGATCGCTTCGATCTTCTTCATTGCCACTCCCAGAATGCGCAAGCGGAAAGGCAAAGCCTTAATCCGATCCGCCGACGAAAGCGAGATCGCGGTCCGCTCCGGGCGAGCAGGCGAGCGCGAACCAGACTTCCGAGGCGGAATAGTAACGTTCTCGCCCGCGTCCGGGGTAGGAGCAAGTGGGGGCCGGACTTGAGGAGAATGACGCGAAAGCGATGAGATGGAGTAATGTTCGAGGCGCTGAGTTGAACGGCTAGCTGGGAGCGATGGTGGAAGCTTTAGAAGAAGGCTCGGCTGAAGTCCCGCGTGAACCCATCGATCCGATGCACTACCTGCGCATCGTTGCGCGCCGGCGCTGGCTCGTGCTCGCTTTCACCGCCGTGATTGTATCGATGGTCGGCCTCTACACGCTTCGCCAGCAGAAGATTTATCAGGCCACAAGTAGCCTCATCATCGACACGTCCGCACCAAAGTACTTGGACAACACTCAGGTCCAAGAGGTCGTCGAAAGTGGAACGGGAACGTACTGGTACAACAAAGAGCACTACGAGACTCAGTACAAAGTGATCGTCAGTCGAGCAGTGTCGAAACGAGTGGTCGACAAGCTGGGACTGGACAATGATCTGGCCTTTCTCGGGCTCGACAAGATCAAAGATCCGGCAATGCTGAAGGACGTCCTCACGCGCGTGGATCCAGTCGCAGTATTGCAATCGAAGATCAAGGTCCAACCTGTTAAGGATTCCCGTCTGGTCTATGTGGTCATCGAGGACCTGGATCCTGACCGTGCTGCGCTGCTCGCGAATGAGGTTGCACAGGCGTACATCGCCGAGAATCTGGCACTGAGGCTGCGAACGACCGAGACGGCGTCAGAATGGCTCGAAGATCGCCTGAAGGATCTGGAGCAACGCTCGAAGCAAAGCGAGCTTGCTGTCTATCAGTTCAAAAAAGATTCGGACATGCTGACGACCTCTCTCGAGGACCGCCAAAGTATGGTGAGCCAGCGACTGAACACTACCAATCTCGCACTGACGGAAGTGCGGACGAAGATCGCCGGCATGAAGGCTCGCGTGGATGCTATTTACAAGCTGCGCCATTCCTCGACGGATGATGAAGTGCACTGGGCCGAAGCGTTATCCAGTGCCGGGGAGAGTCTTCTCATTCAGCAGCTGAAAGTTCGTTATGCGACGCAGAAAGCAGAGTACGCCGAGCTCAAGGAGCGCTATCTCGAGGGACATCCGAAGCTCGCTGCTTGCGTCGACAAACTCCAATCCGCCAAGCAAGACTTGGTCCACGAGCTTACGAACATCGTCCATGCTGCCGAGACAGACCTATCGGAAGCTAGTGGGAGAGAGCAGAACCTGGTAGCGTTGCTGGAGTCTGCCAAGGCCGATGCATTCGAGGTGAACAAGAAGCAGATCGAGTTCGACCGGATAAAGCGCGAAGCGGACAACAACCAGCGTCTCTACGACCTCGTTTTAAAGCGCCTGAAAGATATCGAGCTCTCCGGCCTGCTTCGGACGAGCAACGTCCGAGTGCTGGATCCAGCCAGACCAAACAAGATTCCAATTAAACCGAATGTGCAGTTATCACTATTTGTTGCGTTATTGCTTGGATTGTTGGGAGGCTTAGGGCTGGCGTTTGGTCTCGAGTACCTTGATGCGAGCGTATCCAGTCAAGCGGAAGTCGAGGAGAAGCTCGGACTACCCTTTCTCGGAATCATGCCGGCTATATCTGAGGATACCGCCCCGGATCCAATCTCTCGCGACCTTCATGTTCACCGGCAACCGAAGTCTTCGGTTGCTGAATGCTGTCGTGCAATACGAACCAACCTGTTGTTCATGTCGCCGGACAAGCCATTCAAGACGATGTTGGTCAGTTCAAGTGGCCCGCAGGAGGGAAAATCGACCTCTGTTATCAGTCTGGGAATTGCAATGGCGCAGAGCGGAAACAAGGTGCTGATCATTGACACGGACATGCGACGTCCACGACTGCATCGAGCATTTGGCGTCCCCAACGAGATAGGGGTGAGCTCACTGGTGGTCGGCGAGGGTTCCCTCGATGCCGCTGTGAAAGCTACGGAGGTTCCCGGCGTCTTCCTTCTCCCGTGTGGCCCGATTCCACCGAATCCAGCAGAGCTCCTTCACACGCAGGCATTCAAGGAGCTACTGAAGAACGTCAGCCAACAGTTTGATCGCGTCATACTCGACAGCCCGCCGATTGGGCCGCTGACAGATGCGGTTATTCTTGGTACTCAGGTGGATGGCGTCGCCATGGTGCTCAAAGCCGGACGGACTTCGCGAGATGCGGTCAGGCGTGCGGCACGCTCGCTGTCGGATGTGAAGGCGAAGATCTTCGGCGTCATCTTGAATCAGATCGACCTGAGCGATCCCAAATACGGGGATTATTTTTATGCCTACCGTCAGTATGGGTATTACTACCGTGAGAAGAAGGACGAACTCGCGTCCTAGCATTCATCTTAATTACAGAAGAGTTCTCCATTGAGCACAACAGTAGGTATTGCCATTCCAGCGTATGGTCGCGGAAGGCACCTGAGACAGACACTCGAAAGTGCTTTGGCCCAGACCCGAGCGGCGAAAGAGATTGTGGTAGTCGATGACTGTTCGCCCGACGAAACGGGTGAGGTAGCTCGGTCACTCCAGAACCGAGGTGTCCGGTATGTCCGCAACCCTGTGAACCTGGGGGTTCCGGAGAACTACAATGCGAGTCTGATGCAGCTGTCTACCGACTACGTGATGATCCTGGAGGATCACGACCTGCTCGAACCGACATTCATTGAAGAGTGCGCGGGCCTGATGGACCAGCACTCGGACGTGAAATTGGTTGCCACTTGGATTGCGGGAATACACGAGGAGAGCGGAAAAGTGCTGCAGGTATTCTCGCCAGACTTCGCCCACGTTCAAGACGGCCGTCGCTTGGCGGAGTACCTGGTAACGAACACCACTGCCCCGTTCTGCCTGACGGCGTTAATAAGGCGGGCTGCCCTAATTGAGCTGGAACCTTGGTTCGACCGCAAATATTGGTGGTACGCGGACATCGATCTTTGGATTCGCCTTGCTCTTCGCGGAAGCTTTGGTTGCGTGCGCCGGCCCTTATTGCGGATGCGCAGGCGGGAGCAAAATCACTTCTTGAATGACAAACATTGGGAGGGATTGATCTGTTGCGATCGAATCCGGCGCGACTCTTGGGCGAAAGTGTTTCCAGAGAATACCTTAGGGATGAGATGGAAGTGGACCCGATACTGCGCGGCACGGGATTATGAGGGTTTTAAATTGCTGTTATCGCAACTCGCTCGTCGTCACAGGGACGTGCCTGAAGACGCCCGCGCCATGTTCACGCCCCTGGGGCAGTCTATGGCCCGCGTCTTGTCGCGAGCGCCGATTCCCGTTGCTCGGACAGTGCGAGCTCTTCACCATCTACTTGTACCGCGAACCTAAGAGCGTCAGGGTGGTGGTATTGCCTCTATCGAACGGTCATGCCTTTACCAGCTGCCTAACCCAGGTGCGCACCGAGCCATAGCCTACGGCTCTGAGCAGATCATCGACTGGTTTGCGGACAGCGGGAGCGGGCTCACCACGCCATCCCCTCTCTGCGATTGCTTCCCAATCCTTGGCCAGAAGGGAGTAATCGGCAAACGGACGTGCCCATTGTGGACCTGCCGTCGACAATCGCGAACGCAGGTCGTTGTCATTGAGCAAGCGCAGAATTGAATCCGCCAACGCCTCGGGATCCTCGCGATGCACCAATAAACCAGTGCGTTCGTTTGCTACAACCTCTGGAAGCGACCCTCGTGCTGCGCCAACGACTGGTGTTCCAGCCATCTGAGCTTCTACGGCCGCGCGACAATATGTTTCCAACGAGCCACGCCAATTGCAATTAACGACAGCCACGGCAGCAGACTTAAGGTTTCGATAGACCTCTCCCAACGTGCAAGCACCCAGCAACTCAATTCCGGTCCGTTCCGCAGTCTTCGCTTCGCTGAAAAATTCCGGAAACTCTGCTTCGACATCAGCATCGAGCACGCCAGTTTTGCCTACACGAGCTTGAGGGTCATGCATACGAGCTGAGCCACATACCTTCAATTGTGCATCGGGCCTTCTCCGTCTAATCGTCGACCATGCACGCAATAGATGATGAAATCCCTTGCTACGCCTTGGAACTGATATCGATAGGACGACCGGCTGTCGTGACTTCGGAATCAGCTCGTTCTCAATCAAATCGCTATCGACACCAAGGTATGAAACTTCAATCTTGTCGAACCCCGAATAAATTCGATAAACTTCACGCATCCAATTGCTGATGCACACAATTCGTTCTACATCTCCGGTTACAGCACGCCGTCTCCAGGTTGCATCCGCACCATTGTTAATCCAGAGAATGATTTGAATGCCCTTCTTCTTTAGATTGCGGATGCGCTCCCAGTCGTTCTCGGGCGGTGGGTCGTTCAACAAGATGATTGTCTCACCCGCAGCACTTTGACCGAGGGCTATCTCCAGTGAAGCTTCGCCGTCGAGCGCTCGCACGCCCTTGAGCTCTCCTTGCTCAACGTTGCCGACTAACGTCACTGTGTGGCCGCGCGCAGCGATCCAGAACAAGAGCCGCAGGCGTGCCACAGAGGCTGCGTATCGGGTTTGACCAGCAAAAAGTTCTTGCAAATTAAAACGGAATGCTTGGTGGTGGTAAAGGATTAGGTGCATTTGGTTGCTCGCGAAACGCGCTCCGCAATTACCAGCCCGTTGCCGGTCAGGGTAACATTGAGGGACTTGCCCTGGGAATCGACGAGGTTACGACTTCTCTCCTTGACGACACAGCCATTCAAAGTCAAATAGGAGGCTACCTCTTCTTCGCTTGCGAGGTATATAGCGTCATTGTCTATAGAATAAGGCTCACTCAGGCAACTGGGTAGTGTCTGTATCATGAAACGAAGCCGACCTTTGTTGACAATCTGATGCCGTAATTTGAGTATCTTCATTCGGTAAATAAACAGTCGTTCTAGATAGCTGCGGACCGCATCGAGGTAGTCACCGCGCCGCAATTTGGCCTTGATGCTGCCGGGCGTCATCCCAAATCGAACGGATGGAATTACACGACTAGGACGAGCGACGTAGTCCGGAAATGCCAAGGCGACATGGCCACCCGGCCGCGTGACGCGAATCATCTCATTCAGATAGGATAGCGGCCAGACGACATGCTCGATCGAGTAGAACGACACAACTAGATCAGCGGTACCAGATCGAAACGGCGTCTCGTACGCCGAACCGCATGCAAACACTCCGACCGAACCTGCATGGGAACCAGGGCTAGAGATATCGAAGCCGAAGTATAGAGACTTTGCAGCAACGAAATACTTGGCTGCGATACCCCCTCCGCAGCTGAATTCGATGACTGTCGCCCCGGGTCTTGCATATGTGAGTACCGCCTCCTGGGCCTTGTGATTGCCGTCCAGGAGATCCTCGTTACCCGAAGTGGCAATTGTGTGGTAGCTGGAATTCTGCTCAGCAGTTGCATAGAAGTCGCACATTTCTCGGTGCAGTCGGCGCAGGTCATGCGATTCGGGTCTATCGTAGCTGCTGATCCACTGGAATCGGTGGCGCCGCTCGGTTGGCTGCGGCAAGGCAGCTATGCGTTGGTGCTGAGGCCGTTCCTTGGGGATGGATATCGTCATTAAGGCGCCACGGACTTCACGTTTGCCGGAAGCCTCTGCGTGTTTGTCCTAAGTCCGAAAGACAAAAACGAATCCTGAAGTCGTCGCAGCAAATAGAAGAGCACAAGAAACTTTGGGAAATTCCATGCCAGATGGCGAACGGCTGAAAGTACCGTTGACGACCACGCTCCTGGTGCTGCCAGGAAACAAAAGGCAAGCATTGCAGCCCATTCGCGCTGTCGACGGCGCGCCCAACAGATACCCGTCAGTCCGCCGAAGATCAAGCCTACGAATCCGTAGACGAGTGGTATGCCAACCCAGCCGAAACGTCGATATCCTTCGCCGACCGTCGGCGTATACACCCAGCTTTTTACACCGTCATGACCCGTCCCATACTCCCGAGCGATTTCATTCCCTTCCGCTAGAGAAGGGCGATCTGGGTCGATGACTTTCGGACGCCAAACGGCAAACACACGCTCGAGGTCGCGAAAGCCGGCGAACGGGACACGATCAGGCGTGTACTCCATGATTCGGTCGACGGTGACGGCCGTTACCGCTTGCCAGAATATGTCTAGCGCGCTGGTGCGGCCCTCCTGCGATTGATCCTGCAACTCTGTCGCCGCGCTGGAAAAAGCGCCAACCCTGGCACCAAATCCTTCGTCGTAGCGAGAAGAGTAGGCTGGAGTACTCCGATATTGCACAACTATCGCGCTGACAGGAACGAACAGCATCACAAATACTACAAGCGAGCCGAGAACGATCTTCTTAGAAATTCCGCCAAAAAGGAATCCGATGGCAGAAAGTATGACTGCCACCAACGTCAGTCCTCGCGTACCCTCCAGGAAAGTATAGGTCGAGTGGCCCGCGATCGCCAAGAACCAAAGAACAAACAGCTTCGTGCTCCTTTGCCGTGCTGCTACAAAGGCGAGGAACATGAACACGACCTGCTGAACGGCGGAGAATGCGGAAGCAGCTGTCTGAACTTCGACGGTGGGTGTCTCAAACTGACCCAGACGACGAAATGCATTCGTTGCGTGCGCGTAGACCGTGATGGCGATGGCCGCAAACACGAGTAGAATTGTGTATCCGGTCCAGCGCCGGTCGGTTGGGTCGAGTTCACTACTCGACCAGGGGCGGAATATCTTGGCACCGAGCCGAAAGGCTCCCGCATATGTTAACGCAAAGGCTAACAGGCCCAGCACTGCGCCCCACTGAGCCAGCACCATTCCACGTTCCCGAAAGAGTTCGCCATTCACAGACAGGTAGCGCTGGCCAAGAGGGCCCAATGCGTAGCCAAGCAAGTGGTAGAGATAGGCATAACTAGCGGGGCCGATAAGCATGGTTGGATTGAGGTGCCGGTCCAAGAGCCAGAAGAGGGGACCAACCGCGACCACCGCAACGGCTCCGCCTTCCAATGTCAGCCCGAACGTGGACAACACGGCGCCAAAGCCGATTCCACTTAGAAGGGAGCCAATCGTGATCATCAATCCCGAGAAGTAGTTTTGGCGAGTTTTGCTCACTTGGCAGATCCTCCAGTTGCTGCTCGCAAGCCAGTGAAGATCTGCGCTACGCCACCCCTTCCAAAGCCCATCCAGAGCGTCGGGACGAGGAGGATTGGGGCAATCAGTGAGCACAGAACTAGTCTCGCCCAGCCGAAGGGCACAAAGTGTATACAGACTAGGCAGGCGATGACGACAGGCAACAGAGCGGCAATTGCACGACCCATCGCCCCGTAGATGCGAGAAGAAGGGATGTGCACAAATCGAGCTGCCAATCGCGGGAACACCGCGAGTCCACAAAGCACGTCGGCAACGGTGGTGGCAACGGCAGCACCTAAAACCCCCCAACCGAGCGACAGCGCGACCGTGGTGCTTGCAATGGTGAGGAGCGCATTAGCGAGGGACCATGCGGCAAGCCGAGAATGCTGATTTGCTGCAAGCAAAGGCCATGCGGAGGTAGACCAACCAGACATCATCACGGCTTGTAACACCAAAACCGCGAGCAGCGAGCTTTGCAGGGCGAAGCGGTGCCGCGTCCAGAGGGAGAAAACGACTGGAACCGCAACCCAAAGAGCTAATGCTAGAACTCCAGCTAGCAGCACGACTGCCCTAACAGAGAGAACAACCACTTTTTCTATGCGAGCGGTCTGCTTGCGCGCTACCAGGAACGAGAGCTCCGACCAGACGGCGGGTTGGAGCAAAGAAGTCGGGTAGCTGATGATGCCTACTGCGGCTCGATGCGTGCTGAAGAAGGCCACCGCGGTATCACCGAGAAAGCCAGAGAGAACGAGGAGCAGCCCCTGAAGATTCAATATTTGCGAAAGGGATACTACCCAATACACGAGCGAACCTCGAAGAAGAGAGCGTCCTTCCTTCGCTTTCGACCAAGACAGCACGATACCTCGAAGCGCCGGAATCTTGCGACGCGCCTCGAAGATGACCGCGCTGGTTGTAATCACGCCGGTGAATAGGAACACCGCTGCGTAGATTAAAGGCGAAACTTTGACCAGCAGCGCGAGGGCGAACAGCACGACTCCAATCACGCGGGAGACATTGCCAACCATGTTGCCACGAGCCAGCTGTCCGGTTGCGCGGAAGCAGCTGACCAACACCCCACCCGGAACCGACAACAATTGCGCCGTACCCACCAACACAATGATCGCGCGCCACTGGGGAGAAAGATTCCCGAACGGGAAGCAGAATGAGGCGATCAGAAGAATGGGGAACGCAGCAAGGACCAGGAACACAAACAGCGAGAGGCCGCTGGAAGCTTTGCGTCGGAACTCTTCTTCATCACCTTGCGCAAACGCGTGAGCCAGACTATTTCCGATGAATGCCTGGCCGCCAAGATCGAGAAGCGCCAAAGGTGCAACTGCAGCCAAAACTGCCAACCATCGACCATACTCGTCTGTGTTCCACGCTCGAAGAAACAGCGGCACGAGTAGAATGGCTTGTGTGAAGGTGAGTACTTGGCCCAGCACGGATGAAGCAAGTCCGCGCATCAGCCGTGCACTCGAGAACGCTTCAATGTCTCCAGAAGAGATCATCTCAGCAACAGCCGGAGGACAGATTTCATTGCGGGCGCCGCCAGGTGGGCCCAAGGGCGCCGCTCCTTTCTTGCCTCTCGCAGGAGCTGCAGACCCGCTGTAGCGTCGTACCACTGTTCGTAGAGAAGTGCATAACAGCGATCGACCTGGGCCCGACCCATCTTGCGAATTGGCGCGACTGGAGAGCGGTCCGCACTCACGGCTTGTAGAAGCCGCTCAAGCCGCAGCTCCAGTGTGTGCTTGGCACGGACTTCGGCTAGGCCAGCGGCCGCAATCCGAGCGCGCTCCTCTTCGTGCGTCAAATAGTGCTCAATCTGCTCGTAAAGCTCGGGTTCGCTCGAGAATGCTACAAAGTGCTGCCCTTCCTTGAAAAGGATCTCTTGGCCGTTCGCTATCCGGCGCGTAAGCAGCATCGCTCCGCAAGACATTGCCTCGAACGTCCTGAAGTTAAGATCGTCCTTCAGTGGCAAGTTAATTACTATTTTCGCAGCGGAATATACCAACGGTATCTCGGCTTGGGGGTAGTAACGCTGAGGGTTCGTCCGCCATCGGCGACCGATTTCGTTGGTAATCCGTCTTCGCTCGTGACCTGGGTTGAAGAGCTGACCCACAAATGCGACGTCCCATTCAGTCTGGACCTTGACAGGTGCAATAACTTCTGTGTCGCAGGCATAGGGCAGCCAATGAATGTGAGTGTTGGGGTGCTCAGTAAATTTAGAGATGTAGTTTCTTTGGTAGAGAAAAACGTGGTCGAAGAAGCGAGCTAAATGTTGCCGGCTTGCAAGATGGTTATGCATGTCGCAGAGGACGGCTGCGGTGACGAATGGTGCCTGGTCTATACCTTCTGGAATGAGACCTAGCGGCTCCACATACAAGAACAGATCGACAGGCCCAAAGTGCTTTTGCAACTCCTCAAAACGGGTCCTCGCAGCGTAACCGATGAAGGTGTCGATTCTATCTACCGGGCTTTCGCGAGAGGGAATCGAGACCGTCTTAACCTCGTGCCCCATCCGCTTGAGAACTCGCTCGTAGTGGATTCCCTCGGACTTATCACTGCCGCCGTGTCTGGAGAGGACGATTCTCAAGATCTGGGCTAAGATTCCTCTGGTTGAAATGAGGCGTCAATCGGGATCAGCTGGCATCGACGACTGGAGCAAGCAGGCAGCCTGATCAAGTCATGCTGCAGCCGACTTTCCTGCTGCAAAGTCTATGCTGGAGCCGAGGTGGGATCCAAAAATGCGCGTCGCCGAGATCAACACACATCCCATTCAGCGCTTTACTCTATCGCGGCGGGAGATCTCGATGCTGAAGGAAGTCGAGCTTCGGGTGCTCTAGTGTTCGGACTGCGGAGTTCAAGGGTGCGCGGATCCTGGATTTGGGATCACACTCAAGCGGAACGTTGACCTTCCTGCGAGGCGGGTGCGTAGTACTGCCGCGGGCTGGCCTGCCACAGCAGTACTGGTGAGGCGAGGGATCGAGCTTACGGATGCCGGTTAGTCTGACCTATCTAACGGCGGTCATGTTTTTTCCTTGTCCTGCTTGCGATGAACGAGTCGAAGGGGCAGTCGCCTGCTCTGGAAGATTCGATTACGACCGAGATGGAGAGCTCACTACGTGGAGTTACGATCTCTGCGTCTGCCCAACGTGCGGCATGGGTCGGCTAAATCGCATTCCCACCGCGGAAACGTTGCGCGAGTTCTACACATCCACGTACGACGCTTACCTGGAACCCACTGATGAGATTCTCACGACGCCCCTGCGCAGGGCGAAGATGTGGGAAGCGGCCGAGGTTGCGAAACGCTACTTTCACTGGGCAATAAACACGGGCGAAGGTGATTACATCGCCGCCCAATTCTCTCCTTGAAGACGCTGATCACTTCGATTCGTTGGGGCGTGACGTGACCGTCGTGATTGCTACTCATGACAGGCAGCAGTTGTACCAGGTTTCGCTCGAATGCCATCGTCCGGTTACGATGTCACTTCGCGCGGCTCCTAGTGAGTTGCTCGGGACGTCGTGCAGTGCGCGATACCTCGCTGCCATCTCGATTCCGGGGTAACGTATGTCGCGTTTGTTGCTCTGCGTTTTGGAACATCCCACGCAGTACGATCCTCCTCTCTGGAGTTGTCTGACCCGGCGACAGAAGCTGAGGCCTGTCGTATTTTACCAGCTCGCGAGCGTTCCGCCCGACAGCGAGATTAGCATTCAACCACGCTGGGGCCACGTTCCGGGCGATGGCTACGAACTCTACGCTGGCTCCTACTCACGGTTGCTCCGCGAGCTCGCATCACGCGAGCTACGACCCAGCGCTGTACTCGCGAGCGGGTGGACTCGGCCTCTCAACTGGGGAGCAACCCTTATCTGCCTATCCAGAGGTATTCCCTGCATCCTTCCTTCGGATCGGGTGGAAGCGCAAGGCGCGACGTCACGTTTCAGGCGCTTGCTTATGGTGCTGAAGAACCAGCCGTTCAGCGGCTTTTTTACCACCGGCTCGCGTGGCGCGGATGTGTTGCAAGCGCAAGGCGTTCGTTCTGAGCAGATCGCTACGGGTCTCTATCCCGTGGACGTGCAATGGTGGCTCAAGCGCCGAGAAGAGGGTCGCGTCACTTCTGAAGCGCTACGGAGCTGGGCAGGGCACGGCAATCCTGTGGTGCTGGCCGTGAGCAAGATGAGTGAACGTGAGGCGCCTCTGACAATTATCGATGCTTTTGCAAGGCTTCACTCCGACCGACCAGATGCCAGGCTGATCTATGTTGGGGATGGACCGATGCGAGCGACCGCCGAGGCACGCGTTGCGGCACTGGGTCTAGAGCGGGAGATCCGGATGGTCGGCTACGTGCCCTATACGGCGTTGGGTGGGTATTACGGAGCGGCGGACGTTTTCCTGCACGCGGCGGAGTTCGAGCCCTGGGGGATCAGCATTTGTGAAGCGCTCGCGTGTGGCGTACCGGTGGTGGCCTCGAGGAATGTCGGTGCAGCGGAACAGCTGCTGACTGAACTGGCCCAGGGCTCTCTTGCGAACTCTCGCACGCCGGACTCGCTCGCCGCCTCATTAGACGCCGTATTGCGCGCGCGAGGCGACAAGACACTTGAGAAGACTCACGCTGCCGCCGCTCTTGTAGACGTGGAAGCAGCGAGCAGCTCCCTTGAAGCGCTCGTGGACCGACTCGTGCACGGGACTCAGCGTACACCGCTCCATGTCGCCGTTCGAAGGTCGGTCTGGGGGAACTGACTGCCCACGCAGGCCGGTGTCCGGTGGCTCGGAGCGTGTGTCGACGCACCCCAACATTTTAGTGTTTCAGTGTTCCAGCACGATCGTGTTCGGGCATGACTCCAGTGCCGCGCTAGGCGGGCTTCCTGCCCTCGATCAGTAGATAGAGGCCAAACCCGTGGCCGAGACCCTTGATGAGACGGCGCGGATAGAGCTTCCAGATGAACTCGTAGATCGGGTGCTGGTATTTGAAGCTCCTCTTGATGTCGAGCAGGTCGCCCGGCCCGAGCCTGGTGGCGACCTTCACGTCCACGAAGCCGGCTTTCTCAGCGAGCCGCTTCGCCTCGTCGCGCGTGTAGACGTGGGTACCGGGGCTCTCAAGCTGTTCGAAGACCACCTCGCGAGGCGTGCGGAACGGGTGGCCGCCCAGGAGCGCGTGCCGCACCCAGAGCATCCACGTGGTCCAAGAGTGCAGGTGGTACACCATTGCCCTGAGTTCGCCGCCTGGCTTGATCACGCGGTACGCCTCAGCGAATGCTCGCGGCGGGTTCGGGGGCACGTGCAGCACCCCCCAGGAGTACACGATGTCGAAAGTGTTGCTCTCGAAGGGCAGTTTCTCGGCGTCGGCCCGTCGTAGATCCACCCTGGCTGGGTCGTGTCCGTTCAAAGCCAAGCGCTCGCGCGTCAGCTCGATCGCCCGGTCGGTGAGGTCGATGCCGGTCGCGACGGCGCCGTTTTTCACCCACTGGTGGAAGTCGGTCCCCGCGCCCACCCCGATCTCGAGCACGCGCTTCCCCTTAGCTCTCGCGAACCTAGCGAACTCGGGGATGTAGGGCTCGAGCTCGTACCGGGCCTTCTCGATCTGGTCGAAGTAATCCTTGCGGGCGGCGGCGGTGTCCGCATAGCGCGTCCCGCAGGCTTCGGCCTCCCAGTACGCCCGGATGTTTGCCTTGGCCGCCTGATCGTCCATCGGCGGAAGCGCTTCGAGCGCTCGCGAGTCCGTGTTCATCGATGTCTCGTTGGAGATGGATGGAGTGGAGCCGACATTTAGTACCGCAACTGTAAAGCCTCTTCAAGCATTCTCCAGGCTCCTTTCTTTTTCTCTTTTCGATCTCGTGGACGGAAGTCGGATATCGTCGTGGACTGTTCTGCAAGCTTCGCACCCCTCATGACCACGAGCATCCTCCGGATCTCCGCTTTCTATCGACGACAGCGCCGCGGCAATCGTCCAGGTCGGGAGGATCGCGCGGCCGCCCAGGAGATTATGCGGATCAAAGCTTTAGGAGGACTTTTAAGTGGGACGACCTCCTCGCTGGGTATAATTTGAGTTGCTCCCTATTCGCCGCAGGCAAATGAGCTTCTGTGAGACGGACAACCCGAAGATTGCGGAGGCTCTCGCACGCTTCTCGCCAGATGTGCTGTTGTTGTTTGGATATAGTCATTTCACGAACTGGCGCGCGCTCGTCTGTGCGATGCGATGGAGCACGGGTTGGCTGATTCTAACCGTTTTTCAATCTACAGGAGATCGGCCTTTGCTAAGCGCCTGCGATGCGCTCCTAGTGGCTTCCGAAATAGCTGCCCACTTCTGGTCACCGAAGCTTCGTACTTTGGGTTACCTACCTCTACGATCGCATCGGATGCCATTGGGTGCATTGGACTAAATCATACGGTGAGACGTGATCACAACAGCCGCGCCCTGGAGTTTGGGAAGGTGCATCTCCAGCAGTAATCCTTGGAAGGAGATGATCATTGAAGTCGCCTCAACCGGATTCTAAATCTATCGTTCATCACGTCACGATCGGTACGCAGGCCGCCCTCAAAGAGGAAGTGCCACGGAATTTACGTCTCCTTGTCGTGAGAGAAAACTGGCCGGGCAATAATGGCCTGTCGTTGCTCTCTGCCTTCGTTCGTGCTGGAGTCGACGCCCAGTCTATAGCCGAGCCAGATTATGTGCCTCTGATGTGGAAGCACCTTGCAGGTCGGCTGTTGCGTCGAGCAGTGAGGCCGGTTGCGGTTCGTGAGTTCAACGACGCGCTCATTGAAGCATGCGAGAATCCGCGACCTAATCTGTTCGTCGCAGTCAAGGGTACTTTTATACAAGCCGAAACGTTGAGCCAAATGCGACAAAAAGGGATAGTGCTTTATCTCTTGTACCCCGACGTGTCGATGTTCGCGCACGGACCGTACCTACCGCGCGCGATTCCAAAATACGATTGGGTGTTCACGACAAAGTCGTTTGGCCCCAAAGATCTCCAGGAACGGTTGAACGTGCGCAACTGCAGCTTCATGCCTCCGGCATTTGACCCGGAGGTCCATCATCCTAGGAGGGTGACCAGCGCGTTGCTCGATACATTTGGTTGTGATGTCGCTTTCATCGGAGCGTGGTCTCCCAAGAAGCAGAAAATACTCGAAGCACTCGTTCAACGTCGCCCTCAGCTGAAGCTCAGAGTCTGGGGTAACTCATGGAGCCGCCTAACGAAAGAGTCATGCTTAAGGCCGTTCGTCGCGTTTAGGCAGGTGCTGGGCATTGACTACGCTTCGGCAGTATCCTGTGCGAGAATAAATCTAGGTTTGCTCAGTGAGCTCGTTCCGGGTGCGTCCTCCGGAGATCTAATTACGACGAGAACCTTTGAAATTCCAGCCTGCGGGGGACTATTGCTGCATGAGCGCACCACCGACCTGCTGCAAATCTTCAAAGAAGACGAGAGCTGCGTGTGCTTTGAGGGAATAGATGAGTTGGTCAGGAAGATCGACGATCTTTTGTCTAACGAGCAAAGGCGACAGGCGATCGCAGCCCGTGGCCGAGAAGTGGTCGCCTCTGCGCATAGTTGGGACCACCGAGCTCGTGCCATGCTGGATCACTACTGGCAGAATCAGCCGAGACAGACGTGATGAGCGCTCTTCAAGCCAGAGAGAGGGAGAAGCTCATCAGGCGATTCGGGCTGCTCGCTGGTCGGACCCTGAGTCGCGTCCGAATCAGAGGTATCCCACGTCTCATGTACTGGAGTTCCCCGTTAATTGCCGAGCCCGGCATCCGGATTCTAGAGTCAGTCACAGGAGTTCGGATTGCAATTGACGTGCGCGACTACGCGAGCTGCATGATGCTCTGGGGGCGCTTCTCCCCCGAATTAATTACCTTGATTCGGAATCTCGTTCGGCCTGGGGAGTCAGTCATTGATGTAGGCGCACAGCTCGGTTATATTACGAGCCACTTGGCAGTCGCCGTCGGCGTTTCAGGGATTGTCTACAGCTTCGAACCGGATCCGAACGCGCTGAGACAGCTTCGGGCGACCGTTGAAGCAAACGGTCATACCTGGGTGAAGATTTTCCCCGTGGCTCTGGGCAGCCAGAAGACCGAGATCGAGTTCAATGTCTCACCGGTGCTCGGATGGTCTACCGCGGTCTCTGGTAGCCACTTCACAGATTTGTCGGCTATCAGGGTACCGGCAACGACGCTCGACAGCCTGTCTGAAGGCGGTGAGATCCGACGGCCTGTGCGGTTTGTAAAGATAGACGTAGAGGGCTTCGAGTGCGCCGTGCTAGATGGCATGAAGTCATTGATTGATCGAGATCGCCCGCTGATTCTAATTGAGGTCAATCCAACGATGCTTCGACCAGCGGGCAAGAAAGCGGAAGACGTTCTCAACCGGATCGCCAGTCATGAATATAAGCTTTATCGGGTGACCGAGCGAACAGGTATCATTAAGGGCGGCGAGGTCAAGCTCTCTCTTGTTAAACCTGAGGCGAAGCTCGAGTTTTGTGACGTGCTCGGTGTTCCGGAGGGTCGAGTACTACCGGAAAATTTTCCAGTCGGCGGACCAGATGCCGGAGCAAAGGCAGATGACGCTCGATTGCCTTGAACAACCAAGGATGGTCATTAGTGAGCAGCGCATTTTGAATACCGAAGGCTGAACTGAACTTGATGGAATAGGTTTGCACGGACTGAGAGGCATTCACGTCAATGGATCTGCACGCGTGATGATTTATTTTGAATTTCGCGGGTGGGACGTTTTGAGCCGCCCCGGGCTTTGGGTTCGCTCGAGGTCACACCATGAGCCGGTGGTGGTCCGAAAGCCGTTTGCGTCGAAGCTCAGCAGGTAGCCTTGAAGCGAACAATCGCGATTGTTGTTCCTGACTTGTCATCGGGCGGCGGTGTTCCGGCCGTAGCGATGTTTCTGCATCAGGTTCTCCGCCAATCAGATCGCTACTTACCGTCAGTGATCTCAATTGCTGTCTCGTCTCGGGATCGAGCGAGTGTTCGACTTAGGTCACTACGTAGTTGGACACAAGGTCCGCAGGTTATTGATGGTGAATGGCAGGGCGTTCCATTTCAGCATGTCGGATCGTATTTCGCGGAAATCGAGTTCGTGCGATACCTGCCACGTGCTCCGCTCACCGACATTGTTCAGCAATATGATCTGATACAAGTGGTTTCTGGAACACCTATGTTTGGTTTAAGTGTTGCGAGCTTGTCCAAACCTAAATGTATTACCGTTGGAACGACCATCCTGCAGGATCGGAGGAGTGCGTTGGCTGCCGCCCGCGGTGCAGGCAAAATGTGGAAAGCCGCGATGACCCAGGTGGACGTGCTGCTGGAGCACCTTGTTCTACCGCGAGTGAACCACGTTTTTGCTCAGAGCGAGTACACACGTAGACTGCTTGAGCCTGTGGTGCCCAAGGGAAGACTCTCGATCGGATGGCCAGGTGTTGATACCACGGTATTCCACCCCGGCCCCAATTTTGGAGATAAGTATATTCTGTCGGTGGGTAGGTTCTCTGATCCGCGAAAAAACGTTCGCATGTTATTGAGGGCGTACCGGCAACTCCGGCAACGTCTGCCTAGCGCGCCACGCCTTCTTTTGGCCGGAAGTGCCGGACCTACTCGCCAAGACTGGGTGCTCGCGCGAGAGCTGCAAATTAGCGAACACGTAGCCTTCTGTCAGGCGCCGTCAAGACACGAGTTGGCCGCGCTGTACCGGGACGCTGCAATATTCGCATTATCTTCGGACGAGGAGGGCTTCGGCGTCGTTCTCGCAGAAGCCATGGCGAGCGGGGTGCCCGTCGTTTGTACACGATGTGGTGGGCCAGAAACGATAGTTTCAGACGGCGAATCCGGCTATCTCACGCCGGTAGGAGATCCCGAAGCGCTGGCGACTGCGATGAGAGGACTGCTCACCCACCCAGAGCTCCGCAAGCGAATGGCGGAGGCAGCAAGGCGAGCAGCAGAAGCACGGTTTTCCCTCGCGGCAAGCAGTGCTGCCTACTTGGACGTGTACGATCGTTTGCTGTCGTGAGGTATCATTCATGTTTCAGCTTGGATCCAGTTGCCCAAGCAATGAAGGGCCCAAACGCGCGACCAGTGAACCTTGCCTGCGATCACCCCTGACTGCAAGCGCTCAACCTCACGAGTCCCCGCCGGGCTCAACAGCCAATTGGGTAGGGTCAGCATTTTTCCAGCCTGGATGTCGGCAGAAACCCATTTCTGCATCGGTAGTGAGAATCCAGTCTTCTTTCGGCGAACCACGGCTCTTGGCAACGGTCTAAGTACACTGCGCGCCAGCAGCGACTTTCCCTCTTTTGGCAACCCGGAAAGGCGCGGGCCAAGCGATTGGGTCAGCCGCGAATCCACGAACGGAACTCGCACCTCAAGGCTGTGGCTCATAGAAGCCCAGTCGGCATCTCGTAGCAGCTGATTGCGCATGTACACGCACTGCTCCGCGACCGCGACCTGTCGCCAGCTATCAAGGTGCTTCATGTGAAACGCTTCTCGCGCCGGCGTAAATATTCCGTCGGTGCCACCTGCCTCTTGCCAGAGATCTGGGTGAAGGAGCCCACGCACCTCGTCAGGAGTAAATAGTCCGCGGATTAGTTGGAACGTGCTCACAGGCGAAGCGAGGGCGGAAGCGAGAGCGCGAACCTTGTTCGCTCGCCTGGATGGGCCAAGATGGGCTAGGAATGCTGTGGCTCGGTGCAGGCCAGGGACGCGGGTCGCGGGTGCCAAGCTGCGGAGCCGAGGGTAAGTTCGAAAGGTTTGGTAACCGCCAAATAGCTCGTCTCCGCCAATACCAGATAGTACGGCCTTCAAGCCCGTCTCATGAACAGCTTTTGAGATCCAATAAACGTTGAGGCCGTCTATGGTGGGTTGATCCATGGCTGCGAAGAACTCAGACATCGACCTCCTCACGGTTTCCGCTGACAAAGTCACGATCGAGTGCTGGGCTTTGTAGTGACGCGCGACGTCCTGCGCAAGCGGCGCCTCGTCGTAATCGGTCCCCCTGAATTCTTCGAATGCCAAAGTCACCGCGTGGATTGGCTGCTCCCGGGCTTCCGATGCGAGTCCGACCAACACGCTGGAATCGATGCCGGAAGAGAGAAAGACCCCGACGGGAACATCTGCGACGAGATGCGCTTTCACGCTGTCGAGGAGCTCGTGCCTAGCGTCTTCGTTCAGAGTGTCTTGATATTGCTGGCGTTGAGCGTGCCCTGCATATACGTCTGGCAGAGACCAGTACCGATTAAACTGGGTTCGGCCGTGATCATCGATGTACATGGTGTAGCCTGCCGGGACCATTTGAATACTGCGATAGATGGTCAGCGGCTCCGGCACGCTACCCCAGGCCAAGAAGCCGATGATTGCGGCGGGATTGAGTTCCCGGGAAATAGCGCGACGGCTCAAAGCTCGTAACGAAGAGGCGAACCGAAGGCAAGTGCCGTCATCTGAATAGTACAGTGGCTTTATTCCATGAGGGTCGCGAGCCAAGAAGAGGCTCCGGGTGAGGCTATTCCAGACGGCGAAGGCGAACATTCCGCGAAGGCGAGAAATCATTCCCGGGCCGTCTCGACGAAACAGCTGAAGCACAACCTCGGTATCGCTGTGGGTTCGCAGCTGAACACCTTTCGCCTCGAGTTCTTCTCGCAAGACGAGATAGTTGTAGATCTCACCATTGAAAACGATGGTGAAGTGGCCATCGTCTGAGGTCATCGGTTGGGCCGCGGCGTTCGTCAGATCGATAATTGCAAGGCGTCGGTGCCCAAGAAGGCAGCGGCCTGATCGGTCGCGAAACAAGCCTGCGCCATCTGGGCCGCGGTGGCGCATCGCGTCTCGCACGGCAATGCACTCGGCTTCACTGGCGTCTGGTGCGACGCTCCGGTAAGAGAAAATTCCGTTGATTCCACACAAGGCTTAGGCCGACCCGTTAAGTGTGCAAAATCGAGCTTAGGTGAACCTCGCCTGACCACCAACTGCGCTATGGAACAGTACGCGGTTCTCCTGCAGGACCTGAAGGCTCGTGGCATGTGCCGCCCCGAACTTGCGCGCATTCATGGACCAGATATTCCACAAGCCCTCATCCATGTTCACACATTCATTGAGTACTGCCTCGAAAAGGTCTGGTCTATCCAGAGGGAGATCCCATCCAATCTTCTTCTGGTCAAGGTCCCTCCAAGGTGTTCGATTGCTGATCAGAGCCGGACAGCCGGCAAGAAATGACTCGAGTATGGCGTAACCGAAGTTCTCGCCAAGCGTTGGCATCAGGAACAGGTGATGCTGGCTGATCACTTCCTGAACCTGCTGGTGATCGATGGGGCCATGAAAGCGAACTCTTACATTGCTGGGAAGCGAGGCCATTTCTCGTTCACATTCGGACCAATACACCGCGTCGCTTAGCGGCCCATAGATGTTGAACTCGATGCTACCGGCAACCCGATGGAGGACTCTGAACGCCATCGATAGATTCTTCATTCTGGATATTCGCGATATACACACGATGCGAAGCCTTCCCGGCTGCTTGATGGGTCGAGTGCTTGTATGGGGTACGGCCTTGCCGTTAGCTTCTCCCAGATTGGGTGCTATCAGCACCGAACAACGAGAGCCGAACCAATGCCGGATGTCTCGTTCCTCATGCGAACTGGATGCCTGCCAAAGAACGCCTCGATAAAGTCCCAAGGCCTTAGCTGTTGCCAAATATAGACGTTTTTTCGTCTTCTTTAGCTGCAGCGCGCTTGGCGAGAACTCCCCGCGTGGCGCAACGATAAGCGGCGACCTAGGCGCGAGCCCAAGGCGCCGCATTGATACCGGTGTAATAGTAAACACGGGTGAAAAAAAACTGTTGAGATACAAGACATCATAGTCGGTTTGACGGAATATCTTCAGCAGGTGAGGAGCCGAAAGCCGATCCGGCGAGAGATACAGGACGCGCGCTCTCCCAACGGCTTGCCACGAGTTCACTGGCACATTTCGATAAGGTGCCTCGTCCCCCGAGTCACGATCCTGCGTCACTACCTTGAAGGAAAACTCTGCCCCCAGGCTCTCAATAAGGTTTGCCAGGCTCCGGATCGGTCCGCCCGCCTTGTAGCCTGGCAAGTATTGATCAGCTAGAACGAGGATTTGGATCAAGGCACAGGAGCCAGCGAACGGGTTGTATCCCTAGCGGACGGAGAACAAGATTACTCACAGTGCAGATTACTTCGGACCAGGATGGGAAACCCATTCATGCCACCCAGGAATGCAGATGGTAAATCATTCACGCGAGCGATCCCACCCGCTTTGAGCACGCGATGAATTTCCTCGATCCCTCTGATTGTGTTTGGCGTATGGTGGATGACGCCGTAGGCGTAGAAGATTATCAAAAGCACCGGTTTTGAACGGAAGGTTCTCAGCGACGGTTGCCTGGAGCTGCGCCGTGAGCCTCGCGATCTGCAACCTCTCACGGGCTCGAGCTATCGTTTGCTCGGCGAGATCCACGCCAGTCGCGTCCGTGCCGGCGCGCACCCACCGAACGAAGTCCCAGTGAGTCTTGACCAAGCGCTTTAGGTCTGGTGGCTGAATCGCCTCGGAGGCGTGCGGAAACGAGTTGCTCACGGGCGCAAGACTAACGTGGTTTCCACCAGGCGGGTAGGATCGTCCACCACACGTTTGGCGACAGTCCTGGTGAGCAAGCAGCGCTGAGAACTAGGCTCCCCTGGCGCCGTCCAACTGTCGCTCTGCGCCCTTCTGCGCTAAAACTGCCCCGGTCCACGCTGCATCCGCGGAGCTACCAAAGGGCATGAGGCAAGTGGTCCAGAGCGTCCGCTCTGGTGAGACGACGGTTCGGGAGCTGCCGGATCCGGTGGCGGCGCCGGGCGGGCTCATCGTGGCGAACGTGGCCTCGGTGATCTCGGCGGGCACGGAGCGCTACGTGGTCGAGCTGGCGCGCAAGAGCCTGCTGGGCAAGGCGCGCGAGCGCCCGGATCACGTTCGCCGCGTCCTGCAGAAGCTCAAGGAGGAGGGATTCTTCACCACGCTGCAACAGGTGAGGGCGAAGCTCGACGAGCCGATGCCGCTGGGCTACTCCTCGGCCGGCGTAGTGCTCGAGTGCGGCCGAGGCGTTCAGCATTTCAAGCCGGGCGACTGGGTGGCGTCCGCTGGGCCGCATGCGGGCGTGGTCTCCATCGGCAAGAACTTGTGCGCGCGAATTCCGGAAGGCGTCAGCTTCGAGCAGGCGGCGTACACCTCCCTGGCGGCGATCGCGCTGGAGGGCGTCCGGCTGGCGAAGGTGAGCCTGGGCGAGCGGGTGCTGGTGATCGGGCTCGGGCTGGTGGGTCAGATCTCGGTGGCGCTGCTCAAGGCGCAAGGCTGCCAGGTGTTCGGCGTGGACCTGGACCCGAACCGACTGGCGCTGGCGGCGAAGTTCGGCGTGGATCACGGCGCGGCCGGCGCGCCGCTCGACGAGGTGAGGGCATTCTCCGACGGCTTCGGCGTCGACGCGGCGATCATCACCGCCGCGACGGACAGCAATCAGCCGATCGAATTCGCCGCCGAGGCCTGCCGCGCGAAAGGGCGCATCGTCCTCGTGGGCGTGGCCGGCCTCAACCTCCCGCGCCCGCCGTTCTTCGCCAAGGAGCTGGAGTTCACCGTTTCATCCTCGCTCGGTCCGGGGCGCGGCGATCCATTCTACGAGGACAAGGGGCAGGATTATCCGATCGGCTTCGCTCGCTGGACGGCGCAGCGGAACATGCAGGCGGCGCTGGAGCTGATGGCGGCGGGAAAGCTGCCGGTCGAGCACCTCACCACCCATCGCTTCCCCATCGACCGTGCGACGGAAGCGTACGAGCTGGTCACGCAGCGCCGCGAACCGTCGCTGGGCATCCTGCTCCAGTATCCGCCGGCAAGCCCGGTCCGCACGCGCCGGGTCGCTCTTCGCGCATCGGCGGCTCCGCAGGGGGAACTCGGCGTCAGCTTGATCGGCGCGGGCAACTTCGCGCGCCTGATGCTCCTGCCGCTGCTGGAGCATGCGCCGAGAATCGCCTTTCGAGGCATCTGCACGGCAAAGGGAATGAACGCCGAGTACAGCGGGACGAAGCACGGATTCGCGTTCGCTACCACCGGCGCGCAGGAGATCTGGTCCGATCGCTCGACGGGCGCGGTGTTGATCGCCACGCGACACGACCTGCACGCGGAGCTGGTGATCGCCGCGTTGCGCGCGGGCAAACACGCCTTCGTCGAAAAGCCCCTGTGCATCCTCCCGGACGAGCTTTCCGCTCTGGAGCAATGCATCCTCGACCTGGGCGATCGCTGCCCGGTATTGATGGTCGGCTTCAACCGCCGGTTCTCGCCAGCGGTGGAAAAGCTGCGGGAGTTCTTCGCGGGGATCGCTCCACTGACGGTCAGCTATCGGTTCGCCTCGAAATCCATTCCAGCCGACCACTGGACACAGGACGCAGACATCGGAGGCGGCCGCATCATCGGCGAGGCCTGCCACGCGATCGACACCTGCGTGGCGCTCACCGGGAGCGTCGCATCGCGCGTCTATGCGGAGTCCGTCGGCGAGGTCCCCGCCAACGAAACCGCCGATGACCGCGTCTTCCTGACGCTGCGGCACGCCAACGGCAGCGCCTCGTCGATCTCCTATCAAGCGGGAGCCGACGCGACGTTTCCGCCGGAGCGCATCGAGATGATCGGCGGGGGGCGGTGCGCGATCCTCGACTCGTGGGGTTCCCTGAAGCTGTGGGCGAATGGTCGCTCCCGGAGATGGCGCGGCGCCAAGGACCGCGGCTACCGATTGGAGCTCGCGACTTTCTTGAATGCGTGCCGCTCGGGCGGCGCCTGGCCGATTCCCTGGGAACAGCTTTACGGAGTTGCCGAGGCATCGCTGCTGGCGGTCCAGAGCTTGCGCGAAGGGGTACCCCAGGCGTGCGGTCGGGTGAGCACCGAACCCGAACCGCTGTGAGGCGGGTTTCGCCATGTGCGGCATCGCCGGCATTTTTCATTACACTTCGCCAGACAAGCCGGTGAGCCGGAGCGCGCTGGAGCGGATGACGCGCGCGATCGCCCATCGCGGCCCGGACGGCGAGGGATTCCACGTCGATGGGCCGATTGGCTTTGGCCACCGGCGGCTCGCCATCGTCGACCTGACGCCCACCGGCGATCAGCCCATGGCAAACGAAGATCGCTCGCTTTGGATTGATTACAACGGCGAATTCTACAATCACGCGGTCAAGCGATCCGAGATTGCCGCGCGGCACGTGTTCCGCGGCACCTCCGATACCGAGACTTTCCTGCACCTCTTCGAGGAGCGCGGCGTCGACTGCCTGCAGGACCTGGCCGCCATCTTCGCCGTTGCGTTCTGGGATGCGCGCGCTCGACGGCTCACGCTGGCGCGCGACCCGCTGGGAGTGAAACAACTCTATTATCACGACGACGGCAAGCGGTTGGTGTTCGCCAGTGAGATCAAAGCGCTTCTCTGCTGCGAGGACGTGCCGCGAGCGATTGACCCCGAGGGCGTGAATCAATACCTGCACTTTCACACGCCCATTTTCGAACGCACCTTTTTCAAAGACATTCGCCAGCTCTGCCCCGGCGAGTATGTCGAGGTGACAGCGTCCGGTTTGAGGCGGCGAAAATATTGGGAAGTGAGCGATTTCACCGCTCGCGGCGGCTCGCCGGAGGAGAACGTGGGCGCGCTGCGGGACGTGCTTGCGCGCGTCGTTCGAGATCAGCTGATGTCCGATGTGCCGGTGGGCTCGTTCTTCAGCGGAGGAATCGACTCGAGCACCGTGGCGGCGTACGCCAAGCGGGCCGGCCAGGCACCGCGCTGTTTCGGCGTTCATTTCGCAGACCAGGGCGTCGCCGATGAAGGGCCGTATCAGGAAGCGGCGGCGAAGGCGCTGGGGTTGGATCTGGAGCTGATCACGCTGGACGGCTCGAGCTTCCCCGACGATCTGATGCGACTGATGTATCAGCAGGACCAGCCGGTAATCGGCGCGGCGATGTTGCCGATGTATCACGTGAGCAAGCTGGCGGCGGGCAAGGTGAAAGTTTGTCTGGGAGGCCAGGCGGCGGATGAGATTTTCGCCGGGTATACGCGATACGCGCTCGCTCGCCCATGGCTGGTGGCGAAATCCTGGTTTGCCGGGCGGCAGGCGCTCGCCTCGGGTGGCACAGAGGGAGCGTCGGTGGGCGGCAACCTGCTCCACGAAGTCGTCGACTTCAACAATTGGCGTCGCCTGTTCCGCAACGCGGCGCATCTGCCGAGCTGGCGGGCGCGATACTTCGAAAACATGGCGAAGGTTCCCGATTTGGCGTGGCGCACAATCTTCGCGCCGGGCGAGCTCGTGTCCAGGGACGAGTGCCGCGATTTGTATCACGATCGGCTAGATGCATCAGGGGCCACGGATCCGGCCACGCGGGTGATGCACTGGGAGATGCAGACGTACTTGACGGGTTTGTTTCACCAGGACGATCGGATGAGCATGGCGCATGGGCTGGAGTCGCGCGTGCCACTGGCCGATCCGCGCCTGGTGCGCTTCGCCTTCCGGATCCCGTTCGAGCTCAAGTTCCGCGCCGGGGCCACCAAGTGGATCCTTCGCGAAGCGGTGTCCGATGCCATACCGGGCGAAGTCCTCAACAGACGAAAAGTGGGTTTTGCGACTCCGGCTGAAAGATGGATGAAAGGCGCGCACGCTGGCTTCGTGCGGGAGGTGCTGCTCTCGTCCAGGGCGCGCCAGCGCGGACTGTGGAATCCCCGGGGCATCGGCGATCTTCTCGATCATCCCGAGCATCCGCTCTGGTTCGACGTCGCCTGGAAGGCGCTGTGCATCGAGGTCTGGGCACAAGTGTTCCTTGACCGCGCCGAGACGCGATCGGAGCGCGAGCCGTCGGCGCGATCACAGCATGAGCCCGCGGCGCAATCACAGGCCGAGCCCGCGGCGCGATCAGAGCGCGAGTCCGCGAAGGACCAAGCCGGTTTGTCGAGCGGCGTTCGCCTTCCGCTCGCCCTGGGCCCCACGACAGAGTTTGGGACGGGGGTAAGCCGAGGGCACGCGAACGTGCAGGGCAGCGCTCGACTACGCTTCGCTACGCCTGTCCCGAGCGTAGTCGAGGGGCTCGGGCTGAACGGTGGGCGAACCTTTACGGTGCGCAATGCGATCGAGGAGGCGAGGGATCTCGGACTCGGGCGGACGCTGTACCGCGCGCAATGGGAGCTGAAGCGCCGCAGCGGATGGATCGAGCGAACGGAACAGCCACCGCCGGCGCTCCCGGAAGCGACGGCCCAGCAGGCCGCGGAGATTTTGCGCCGCGCGCTGCCGTTCGATGCACCGAGCGTGGTGGACGCGGTGAGGGATCGCATCCCGGTCGAGAATCTCACCGAACTCGTTGAATCCGCCGATGATGCTACAAAAGGTCGAATTCTTTGTTTCAGTCGGTGGAAGTCGAATTTCGGTCAGCCGATCGATTGGCAGCTCAACCCACAGAATGGGCGCCGTTGGAATGTGCGCCTGCACTGGAGTCGCGCCCTGAAGGACGAGCCGCAGGTTGGGGACGTAAAGCTGACCTGGGAGGTCGCTCGGTTCCCGCAAGCGTTCTGGATGGCACGCGCCGGCGCATTCGTTCCACAGCTCAGAGAGCGAATGGCCGAATCGCTGACGGCTCAGGTGAGCGGATTCCTGGCCAGGAACCCGTACGGGTACGGCATTCACTGGGCTTCGGGGCAGGAGCTCGCGGTTCGTGCGATGGCGTGGATGTTTGGGTTCGCGGTGCTCGGGCGCGAGCCAATCCTGGAGCGAACTGCGGGCCTGATGGCGCGCGGCATCCACGAGGCGGTCACCCACGTCGAGCGCTACTTCGAATTCTCGCGCCGCGCGGTCAATAACAATCACCTGATTGCCGAGGCGCTGGCGCTCTTCCTCGGCGCGACGGTGTTTCCCGATTTGCCGGGCGCCGAGCGCCGTCGCCAGCTGGCGCTCTCCGTCCTCGAGGAGCAAGCCACCACCCAATTCTTCGCCGACGGCGTTCAATTCCAGTACTCGCACAATTATCAGCGCGTGGTGATGTTGTATTACCTCTGGGCGTCCGCCCTCCTGCAGCATCACGGTCGCCCGATTCCGCAAAGCTGGCGAACCGCGATGGAGAGGTCGCTCGACTTCTTGTTGGCTCACCAGAACCCGCTGGATGGTCGATTGCCCAATTTCGGCGCCAATGATGGAGCGTTGCCCTCGATTTTGAGCACCTGCAACTTCTCCGATTTTCGCCCGCTGCTGCAAATGCTGAGCATCCTGGTTCGCGGCGAGCGCATGTATCAGCCGGGGCCGTGGGATGAAGCGAGCGCGTGGATGCTGGGCGCGAAGTCGCTGGAGGCCCCTCTTCGGGCGCCGCGGATGCAATCGGTTTCCTTCACGCCAACTGGCTACCATGTGCTTCGCGGCAAGGACCCCTCGAGCTTCTGCGCGTTCCGCTGCGGCACGCTCAAGCAGCGGTTCTCGCAGGTGGACATGCTGGCGCTGGATGTGTGGTGGCGCGGTCACAACGTGCTCGTGGATGCGGGGACATATTTGTTCAACGGGCCGCAGCGCTGGCACGATCACTTCGTCGGCACCGAGAGCCACAACACGGTTCAAGTGGATCGGGCGGATCAAATGCTCCACTATCGCCGGTTCAAGAATCTGTATTGGACCAGGGCCAAGCTGTTGCGGTTCGAGGCGCAGGAGCGCTGGTCCGTCTGCGAGGGCGAGCACTACGGTTATCAGCGCTCGGCGGGATGCATTCACCGGCGCTCCGTGCTGTTCGCTGGAGACGAGGTCTGGGTTGTAATTGATCGCCTCGCCGGTAAAGGCTCGCACCACGTTCGGCTTCACTGGCTCGGGGGAGAATATCCATACGAATATTTGGCTCGTGATAACAGGTTCATACTTTCAACGCCTGCCGGTCCGTTCACCGTCTACGTCTTGGATGAGCGCGGCAAGTCGTTGTCAGGCGATGTCGCGTTCGGTGCAAACGATCCCCCGCGCGGTTGGCTCTCGCGCTACTACGGCGAGAAGGTTCCGGTGCCCTCATGGGCGGTGGAACGAGACGGTGCTCTCCCGTGCTGCTTCGTCAGCGTGCTCTCAGCCGGCGAGGCACACGTGGAGGTAAATGGCGCCCAGTGGCGCATCGAAGCGGGCGACACGTCGCTCGGCTTCACAATCGAAGATTCCCGGTTTGCCCAAGTGATTGTGGTCGATCGGGAGCACCAAAAGCGTGCTTCCCTTTAGCCCCTCGACTCCGCTTCGCTACGCTCGGGGTGATCGGGATTCGCTTCGCGACGTTCGGGGTGACCGACCCCCGACTCCGCTACGCTACGCTCGGAGTGATCGGCTGCAATCGGGTTTTCCCGAATGGTTCTTGTCGCCTAGGACAGGTAACAAGGACTTCAATTCGTCGTGCCTTGGCATCGGCTCTACTGTCTAGTCACGACGAAGTATTCGACTTAAACTCATGTCCCAGGACGTCATGCGAACGATTGATGAAATCCTCGAGCAGCTGAAGCGCCTTTCGGCGGAAGAACGAGAAGAATTACTCGAGAAACTGGAGAATGCCGTGCAAGACGACCAGCTCGACGCTCGCGCCCGCAGAGCAACGACTGGCCCTTACGCGCGTACCCTCGCGGCCGCGGGCACTGGTCACACAGACTTCCCTGACGTTTCGTCCCGGAAGGGCGAGCATCTCGCCGAAGCATACGCTCCCAAGCGTAGGGGCAAGTGAGGCGCGTATTCATTGACAGCAGTGCATTCTTCGCATTGATCGCTCGCCAGGATATGTTCCACCGAGAATCGGTCGCCCTTTTCTCTCGCGCCCAGAGTGAGCGATGGGAGCTGCTGACGACCAATGCGACCGTTTTCGAATGCCATGCGCTTCTTCTCAACCGGTCACGTCCCGGTCGCCAGAACGCGATCACGTTCCTCGACCTCATCGAACGTGATGAGTACCGAATCGAGCGCGTCGGGCGACGGGACGAGCAGCAAGCGATTCAGTTAGTAAGAGCCCACCAGCACAAGACGTATTCGCTTTGCGACGCGCTGAGCTTCGCGGTCATGGGACGCCTCGGCGTCGTTGATGCGATCGCCTTCGACGAAGATTTCCAGTCGTACGGCAGTTTCACCACCTTGAGAGCGGATTGAATAGGGGGGTGCGTGACCCCTCGACTCCGCTTCGCTACGCTCGGGGTGATCGGGGCGTGACCCCTCGACTCCGCTTCGCTACGCTCGGGGTGATCGGGGCGTGACCCCTCGACTCCGCTTCGCTACGCTCGGGGCGAACGAGAGCATGCGGATCCTCTACCTGAGCCAGTATTTTCCGCCGGAGATGGGCGCGCCGGCGGCGCGCGTGCACGAGCTGTCGCGCGAGTGGGCGGCGCTGGGCCACAGCGTCACGGTGCTCACCGGCTTTCCCAATCATCCGACCGGGACGATTCCTCCGGAGTACCGGGGCCACCTGTTCCGCCGCGAGCTCGTCGACGGAGTGCACGTGGTGCGGACGCCAATCTACGCGGCGGCGAACAAAGGAGTGGTCCGCCGCGCGGCGAACTACCTCTCCTACGCGGCATCGGCGGCGAGCTTCGGTCCGATCCTCACCGAGCGGCCGGACGTGGTGATCGCCACCAGCCCGCAGCTTTTGACCGCGGCCTCGGGCCTGTGGATGAGCACGCTCAAGCGCGCGCCGTTCGTGTTCGAAGTGCGGGACATCTGGCCGCGTTCGATCGTGGAGGTGGGTGCGCTGCCGGCGGCTCATCCCGCGGTGTGGGCGCTCGAGCGATTGGAGCTGTTCTTGTACGGAATGGCAGACCGCATCGTCGCGGTCACCGATGCCTTCGTGGACGAGCTCGCGGCTCGCGGCGTCCCGAGAGAGAAATTGCGCGTGGTGAAGAACGGCGTGGACCTGGAGCTCTTTCGCCCGCTGCCGCGCGACGACGATCTGCGCCGAGCGCTCGGGCTTACAGCAAACGACTTCATGTGCCTCTATGTCGGTACTCATGGAATGGCACACGGTCTGCAAACAATCCTCGAAGCGGCCGACCGACTGCGGGATCACCCGGAGATCCGCTTCGTCCTCGTCGGCGAAGGAGCGGACAAGAACGCGCTCAAGCGGCAAGCGCAATCGATGAACCTGCAGACGGTGATCTTCGTCGACAAGCAGCCGCGTGGTAAAATCCCCCAGTTCCTTGCAGCCTCGGATCTCTCCTTGGTTCTCTTGAAGGGAAAGCCGCTGTTCAAGACGGTGCTGCCGTCGAAGATCTTCGAGATCCTCGGCTCCGGTCGCCCGCTGGTGCTGGGCGTGGACGGTGAGGCGCGCAAGGTGGTGGAGGACGCGGGCGCGGGCATTTTCGTTCCGCCGGAAGACGCCGGCGCGGTCGCCGAGGCGATCCTGCGGCTGAAGGCGAATCCGGCGACCTGTGCGGAAATGGGTTCGAAGGGGCGCGCGTTCGTCGAGGCGAACTTTTCGCGAAAAGCACTGGCCCAGCAATACGTCGACATCCTGCGAGAGATCGCGCCCGCAGAGGCCTGATGATCACCTACTTCGTCGCTTTCCTTTGTTCGCTGATGGTCGGAATGGCCCTGACGCTGGCCGTTCGCAATCGAGCGCTCAGGTTCGGCTGGGTCGATCGCAACGACAGCAGCCGCAAGATTCACGCAGCGCCCATCCCGCGGTTGGGCGGCATTGCCATCGTGGGGGGCTTTTTTGCTCCGCTGTGCGCGCTGCTGATCATCGACACCGCCGTCGGGCGTATCTTCCGAGCGAATCCCGAGCTGATCGCCGGTCTATTCGCAGGTGGAATGGTGATCGCGCTGCTCGGGCTGTACGACGATTTCCACGGCGCGGGTGCTCGGCTGAAATTCGTGATCCAGTTTGCGGTGGCGGTCGGGCTCTATCGGGTCGGCTTCCGGATCGAGCAGATCGCCAATCCATTTGGCGAGCCGCTGCCGCTCGGAGTTCTAGGCGTCCCCTTCACGCTGCTGTGGATCGTCGGGTTGATGAACGCGATGAACTTGATCGACGGGCTGGACGGCCTGGCGGGTGGCGTCGCGTTTTTCGCCGTGGCCACGAACTTCATCCTCGCCTTCGCCCGAGGCGAGGTTCTCCTCTGCCTGGTGATGGCGGCGCTGGCCGGCGCGGTGCTCGGCTTTCTGGTGTTCAACCTGCATCCGGCGTCGATTTTCATGGGCGACACGGGAAGCATGTTCCTGGGGTTCGTGCTGGCCACCGTCTCGATCAGGACCTCGGCGAAGAGCGGCACCGCGGTGGCGATGCTGGTCCCAGTCATCGCGCTGGGCCTGCCGATCATGGACACGCTGCTGGCCATCTTCCGGCGCACGCTGCTCGGTCGCGCGGTGTTCAGCTCGGACAAGGAGCACATCCATCATCGGATGATGAGCCGGCTGGTGATGAGCCACCGCCGGGCGGTGCTCGTTCTGTACGGGATTTGCTGTCTCTTCGCGCTCACCGCGCTTGGGCTGGCTTATGCCAACAGCGCGCAGGGCGCCATGCTCCTGCTCGGCGTGGGTCTGGTGGTGTTCGTGCTGATGCGCAAGCTGGGCTACCTGAGCCTTCGCCAGGTGGCGGTGGTGAACGATGCCCGCCGCAGGAACATCCAGCTGCGCTCGTTGGTGAAACAGGTCAACGGAGACATTGCCCTGGCCGAAAACGTCGAGGAGATCTGGAGCTCGGTGCGCCCATTGGCAGAGGCGCTCCAGGCTGCCTGCCTCGAGCTGCGGATCGAAAAGCGCGCGGGGGAGGGCAAGGACGAAGTGGTTTTCGAAACGCGGCGACGGGCGGGCTCGGCGCTGCCGCTGGACGTAGGCGTGGACATCAATATCGGCGAGTCGCGGATCGGCCGGCTGCGGCTTTCCTGGCACGACGGCCGCGGCGAGGTCAATCGCGACGAGGAGCTGGCGCTGGAGATGGTGGCGGACTCGATCGCCAAGGCTGCAGCCGAGATCCTCTCCTTCGCCGGATTGGCGCACGATGCTGCGAAGCCGGTGAACGTCGTGTCGCTGCGGAAGTGATCGTGGCCGCGCTGGCTCAGCTCCTGCGCGCCACGCCCGGCACGCCCGAGGTCGTCCGCGAGAAGATGGCGCAGATGGATCCGCGCGAGCTGGTGCGGGATTGCGCGCGACATGGCTTGTCCGCCTTGGCTCGGCACGAGCTGGACCAAGCGGGCATCGCTCTGCCTCCCGACGACGCCGCCGAGCTGAAGCGCCATGCGATCTCCATCGCCGCCAATGCGCTGAAAGTGAAAGGGGTGCTGCTGCGGGTTCTCGATTCTCTGGGCCAACACGGCGTCACCCCGGTGCTGCTGAAGGGGTATGGGCTGGCAAGCCGGTTCTATCCCGATCCGCTGCTTCGCCCAATGACCGACGTTGACCTGCTGATTTCTCCGGGCGAGATGGCCGCGGCAACGGGGGCGCTTGGTCAAGCGGGTCTGAGCACGCAGGATGCCGGATTGGAGCGTTACTCGCGCGCTCACGCTCATCATGTGACCTTCTTCGGGGCAGCGGTGGGGGTCGAGCTGCACTTCGCGGCGATCAAGGATCTCGGAAGCTCGATCGAGGCTGATGCTCTTCTCGATCGCGCCCTCGACGGCACGCTGGACGGGCGCCGCGTCCGATATCTTCGACCCGAGGACGAAGTCGCCTATTTGTCGACGCATGCCACGCATCACCTGATGCGCGGCGCGGCCTGGCTCTACGACATCAAGCTGTTGCTGCGAAAGCATCCCGATCTGGAGTGGGCCGCGGTCCTCGCGCTGGCCAAGGACAGCGAGATGCAAAGCGCGGTCTACTTCGCGCTCAAAGCGGCACGCGATCTGCTGGGCGCCGGGGTACCGGATTCAGCGCTGGATTCGCTTCAGCCGCCTCGATGGCAGGCGGCACTCGGGGAAATGCTCTTCTCCGGCGAACGACTGGTGACAGCGCCCTTCGCCGAGGCGCGTTTTTCCTGGGCCGTCACCCCGCTGCTGGCCAGCAGTCTCTCCAACCTGGCGCGGGCCACTCTTTTCGTCGCCTGGCGCGCCCCGCTGCGCAAATTCGCACGCCACTTTCCTCAGCTCGCTCCGCGGCACTGGCGCAGCTGATCCGTTCACACCGAGCGTAGACCTCATGGGCCCCTTTGGGGCCCACCACCATTCATGAAAACTCCGAGCCCGTCGCGCGCTCGAGATGGTAGCGGCGCGGAACCAGCCATGGCATGCAGACCTCCGGCAATGGCAACCGCTGGAGGCCGACGCGCCGATGGGTTGAGAGCCCGAAGCGTAGACTGGTCCGCGCCGCATCATGGGTATCACCTTTTGTGACCTCAAGTCATCGGGGAGCACGCATGGCAGTGTCCACTCATACCCGCGGC
>Ga0207684_10000126_pt1 | contig 140178 bp, 120 predicted proteins | sample KBSK5501metaG_FD_184342 | JGI IMG/M metagenome (GOLD analysis project Ga0207684, IMG submission 184342) | Corn, switchgrass and miscanthus rhizosphere microbial communities from Kellogg Biological Station, Michigan, USA - KBS K5-50-1 metaG... | ecosystem: Host-associated > Plants > Roots >...
CCGAGAAACGGAATCTTGTCCGGAATCAAATCGAATGGGTCGACCAAATAATTGAGAGCAGCTACGATCCACATCAGAGCATCATTCGAAACCTGCTGGTATTCACCGCGCTCGTACGCGCGGACCAGCCGCAGCATCGTCTGAAGATACGCCCAATTCTCCTTGAACGGCTGCCTGGGGAGCGACGCCGCCTTTCTCGCGGCTTGTTCAAAAAGCGAGCGCAGACCGCCGGAACCGACGACACGCAATTTTGCTTGGCTGAGCGCCCGGACAAACGCCTCGCTGCGCAGGGCTAGTTTCTGATAGGAAACATGCCTTTCGGCGGTCGATTTCATTTTCGCTTTTTTCATCTGGCGCTATGAAAGCACCTCGATCCGCTGATGAGAAGCCAATTTCCGGGTAGCGCACGCATCCCGCGATTGCGAATTTTTCTCGCAGGCGCAGTCTTCCGCGCGCTCCGCATTTACAGAAACGACCGGGATTCCGCGTACAATTCCCCGCGCGCGGATTAATCCTGACCACGGTCCAAAGGCGCAACCACAGTGCTAAAATGCGTTTCGGTTCCGCGCGGCGGAGATCCGTTACTTGCGGGTTTCGGCGGCGTGCTTCCCTAATTTTTTCAAGAGCCGCAGCAATGTGAGCCGTTCGTTTTTTGAAAGAACGCCGGCCACATCTTCCATCGCGGCTGCGTGCTCGCCAAATCCCCGGCTAATCAGCGCCCGTCCTTTGGGTGTCAGTTCAACCCGGCGCACCCGGCGGTCGTCCGGGTGATCCTTGCGCGAAACCAGCCCTTTTTTAACCAGCCGATCGACCGCCACACTGATGGACCCCGGCGTGAGCCAGACCTTTGGGCCGATGGTATTCACCGGGAGCGGTCCCTTGTGCAGGAGGACTTCCAGGACGCGGAAATCGGAGTCGCCAAGTTCTGTCCGCTCGATGCTCTGCGCGGCGTGGGGGAAAAGCGCTTGAAAGGCTTTCATAAAGACGAGCCAGACATGAACACCGGAGGAGTCTTGGCCTGGAGCTGTTCTTTTCCGCCTCATTCTAATTTTATGTTGACACAGACTGTATTGATGTCAATATACTGTATATCAAACAAACGAACTAACATGAAAATCATTACTGCCATCGCCCGTTTTCTTCTTGGATTCATCTTTCTCGTCTTCGGATTGAACGGCTTCCTCCACTTCATTCCCAGCTCTCCGCCGTCCGGAACGGCTGGCCAGTTCGTCGGGGCGCTCTTTGTCTCCCATTATCTGGTCCCGATATTTCTGCTCCAAGTCATTTCCGCAGTCCTGCTCCTGGTTAATCGCTACGTCCCACTCGCGCTGACGCTACTCGCTCCGATCATCGTCAACATTCTGCTCATACATATATTGATGCTTCCGAGCGGCCTGCCTCTGGCTCTCGTCGTGACGATACTCTGGATCGTTGTGTTCCTGAGCGTCCGCTCCGCTTTCGCCGGTCTTTGGCAGCAGCGCGTCCCGGCGCAGGGGCCGCTGCAACAAAGTCACGGAGTCGTAAACCATCAAGGAGGAACCTATGCTTAGGATCGCAATCATTATCGGAAGCACGCGCCCGAATCGAAATGGTGAGGCGGTAGCGAAGTGGGTCTATAAAATCGCGCAAAAGCGCAGCGACGCCGAGTTCGAACTCGTGGACGTCAAAGATTTCAACCTGCCGCTTCTCGACGAACCGGTGCCGCCAATAATGGGGCAATACAGTAAGCCTCACACCAAAACATGGGCCGCCAAGATCGGCTCTTTCGATGCCTACGTTTTCGTCACGCCCGAGTACAACCATGGAACTTCCGGCGCCCTCAAGAACGCGATCGATTTTCTGTTCGCCGAGTGGAGCAACAAGGCGGCCGGGTTCGTCAGCTACGGCGGCGCCAGCGGCGCGCGCGCGGTCGAGCAACTGCGTCTGAACCTGGCGGAGGTGCAAATGGCCACCGTGCGCAATCAGGTCTTGCTCTCCCTGTATACCGACTTCGAAAACTTCAGCGTCTTCAAACCAGATTCACAAAAGGAGGCATCGGTCAACGCCATGCTGGATCAGCTCATCGCCTGGGGCGGCGTGTTGAAGGCGCTGCGGGAGAGACCGGCATAGGATGCGCTGGGGGGCGCGAATGGCTGAGCGGACCGCGCAAACTTTACTTATGCAAATTGGCGTAGATAGTTTCGTAGCGGCAACCGTTGACGCGGCTGGTCGTGCCGTTGATCCCGCGCGACATCTCAGCGAGTTGCTCCAAGCAATGACGCTCGCGGACGAGTTGGGCCTCGATGTGTTCGGCATCGGCGAACATCACCGGCACGAGTTCCTCGATTCCGCGCCCACGGTGATTCTCGCCGCTGCCGCGGCCCGAACCCGCCATATCCGCCTAACGAGTGCCGTCACGGTCCTGAGCGCAGCCGATCCGGTACGCGTGTTCGAGGAATTCGCTACACTTGATCTACTTTCGAACGGAAGGGCGGAGATCGTCGCAGGACGCGGCTCGTTCATCGAAGCGTTTCCGCTCTTCGGACTGGACCTCGATGACTACGATTCGCTCTTTGCTGAGAAGCTCGATCTGCTTCTGAAGATTCGCGAGAACACGCATGTCCATTGGTCGGGCAAGCACCGTGCTGCGCTCACCGGGCAGGGAGTTTACCCACGGCCGATGCAGAACCCGCTGCCGGTTTGGCTCGGCGTTGGAGGTACACCGGGCTCCTTCATTCGCGCCGGCATGCTCGGGCTACCATTGATGGTGGCGATCATTGGCGGCGAGCCGCACCGTTTTCGGCCCCTGATCGACCTTTATCGCCAGGCTGGCCTGCGCACCGGCCATTCCTCAAACCAGCTCAAGGCGGGCATCCATTCGTTAGGCTACGTCGCTGAGAGTTCAGCCAGGGCGGCGGACGATTTCTTTCCCGGTTATGCGCAAAGCTTTTCTGAGATCGGCAGGGAGCGCGGATGGCCACCTATGACTCGCGCGCACTTCGACGCCCAGCTCGGACCGACTGGTGCGCTCCTCGTGGGCGATCCCGAAACGGTCGCGGAAAAGATTCTGCACGTAAACGAATCGTTAGGCGGCATCTCCCGCCTTACGTTCCAGATGAGCGTCGCGGCATTGCCGCATGCCAAACTCATGCGTGCCATCGAGCTGCTTGGGACGCGCGTTGCTCCTCTGGTCCGAACCGCGCTTGCGTCTGAGACAGTGGCGGCGCCGTTGGACGAAACTCGTGTTGAGTTTCGTGAGGACAAGATCGATCGAATCGTGGATGATGTTCGCGAGCACGCGCACCTGAATGCTCATCGCGAAACTCAAGGCAAATACGAATAGGAATTGGTTAAAACCATGAGAAAAAATCCCCTAAACAAAGGTATTATAATGGAGAACGCCGCTGGCATTGGGACGGTGACGCCTGCGATGGTTGAAGCCCGCGCGAGAGAGTTAGCCACCATTAGCGGTCGTCGTTCTCTCGAACCGTCCGAGGCTGACTATCAACAGGCCAAACGTGAGCTGACGGGAGAAGCGGAAATGGATCCGCAGCAAGAGAGTCGCGAATCCGTACCCGAATCGGACGGTTGGGATCCCGTGCCGGGCTCGACCGGACGGCAAGCAGCAGACTCCCTCGGAGAAGATGAAGATGCCGAGGGACGGAGCGAGAGTGCGCAGCTTTTCGAAGAAGGCGTCAGCGAAGCGGAGCACGATCAAATGCGTCGGGCATCCCGGGCGGACGAGAAGAGCGACGAACTGGAACCCTAACTCCGGCGAGAGTGCCGCAGTGATTCCCGCTCCGCGAGCTTCGACATTTATCAGCCGGTGTCGTGCGATCGATGCCATGCAGATATTTTTCTTCCGTTGACGCCGCTGGCGTTGCCCAATCGAAAGGTGGCTTAAAGCTCTGACAATGGCGCTGACAAAAATAAGATTAAAGGCTAGCTATCGCTGGCCCGTTTTGGTTATTTGGCTGCCGAACTTTACACGGAGGGAATCTTATGAAGGCGGAAACTGTTGGAGCCGTCAGGAAAGCCAGTAGATGGTCAATGCTCTGGGGCATTCTGATGTTTATCTGTGGAATTCTGGCCATTAGCCTGCCTCTGGCGTCGTCGATTGGAATTGTGACTGTCCTAGCCTGGTTAATTCTGTTCGCAGGAATTTGCCATCTAATCTTCGCATTCCAATCTCACAGCGTCGGCGGATTCTTTTGGCAGCTGCTTCTCGCCGTAGTCTATGGAATCGCCGGGATTTATATGCTGCTGAACCCGCTTTTGGGCGTGCTCTCTCTTACTCTTCTTCTGGCGGTCTTTCTTCCCGTCGAAGGAATCTTGGAAATGGCTCTCTACTTCGGTATCCGCCGGGTTCGGCTCGCCGGCTGAGTTGTGTTCGATGGTATCGTTACGCTGATTCTTGGGATTTTAATCTGGGCGCAGTGGCCATCGAGTTCAGTCTGGGTGATCGGAACTCTGGTGGGAATCAGCTTGATATTTAGCGGCATCTCAAGGTTTATGCTTTCACTGGCTGTTCGCGATTTAAGTCCAGCCTGACCGTAATCCTTTGTTCTTCAAAAAGTGGCCTCGATAATCTCGACCTCCATTACATCGGCATTGGAGTAGCATTTAGCTGGCGCGCTTTCTATCTCGAACGAGGGATTACAAAACCCCACCCTTGCGCTATGGCAGTCTATTTCCGAGACGAATACCTTGTCAGCGTGATGGGCACGATGCTAATCATCTCCGCTTTGACTATTTTGCTCTTCGGCTTCGAATCGAGCTCGCGGAACGAACGAAATCGATTCAATCGCTGATCGGATTAAAGCAGATGGACGCTAGCCGGTGAAAACCAAGGAGAAATACCATGGCTCAGAAGCGAGTGGCGGATGTGTTGGTCGACACCATCATCGCGGCAGGCGTCAAGCGAGTGTACGGACTGGTCGGAGATTCGCTCAACGGCGTGACCGATTCGATTCGGCCTCGAGTTCAATATTCTCCTGGATGTCACGCCCATGGTCCTGTTCCAACCAGTCGTCCAGTAATACGCGAACGTGGGCGGAGGATCGGAAAGCGCCGTGGTGGTCGGATTCAGAACCAAAGTGGAGTTCTAAAAATGAATTCATGCGAAAGAAAGAAAGTGTCTCATGAACCTTGGCGGATTATTAGGCGCGCTGATCCCAGTCTTTTTTGTCCTTGCGCTTGGCTACATCGCTGGAAAACGCAACGCCTTTGATGCCGACCAAGCCGCGGGACTGAGCAAGCTTGCGTTGTCCTTCGCGCTGCCGGCTTCTTTGTTGTCGGCATGACGGACATCCGCAAAGACCTTCTTCTTCAGCAGGGACCTCTTGTTATTGCGTTGATTCTCGCTCACGCAGGACTTTTTGTGGCTGCGTGGTTAGGTCTGTCGCTGGTGAAGTCTCTCCGCGGAACCCCTTCTATTATATATGCGCTTGTGCTGTCGACATCCGCTACGCCAGTTTTTGGCCTCGCGATTCTCAAACCCATTCTTGGTCCTACCAGCGCGGGGGCAGTCGGGCTTGTGGCCCCGGCAATCAATCTGACGGTGCCTCCCGCGGTTATTTTACTGGAGATGGATGCAGCAGCGAAGCATCAGTAAGGCGCGACGGATCCCTTCGAAGCCGAGCGCCATCCTAACGGGACTGAATGCCGACCTGAAATCCCCACTGCTTTGGGCGCCCATTCTTGGAATCAGTGTGGTCCTTGCGGGCATCCATTTGCCGGCTGTCGTGGCAAGCTCTTTCGAGCTGATTGGCTCGGCCACTTCTGGGGAGCGATTTTTGTTTTAGGTCTCATTTTGGCGGCTCATCCGATTCGCTTTTCGCCCGGTGTATGCATCGGTTCACTTGCTCGTGTCACCGTGCAGTCCGCAGTTCTGTTCGTGCTACTGCATCTGTTGCAGGTCGATAGTCCGTTCGCGCGTGAGGCCCTGGTGTGCTGCAGTTTCCCGGCGGTATGGTAGCTGTGCTATTCGCGGCCCGGTACAAAGCCGTCCAATCGGAAGCGGCTTCCATGCTTCTCGTCTCCACGCTCGCCTTGGCGATCACCGTGCCGGCGATACTCTGGTTAAGCAAATGATTAATGACCTCGCAAAACCGGGACGCGACGACGATAAACATGCAGACCAGCTGCCCAGATAGCGCATCCCGAGAAAGAAGAATCATTGCTGAATCCACAAGAGCTTGAGACTAGGAAGAACCGGGCTTCCATACGCGAGGCGGTGCTTCATGGTGTAACGCTGGCTGTCTGGTGCGTGATCAGTTACTGGCTGGTCACCCAGTTGCTTGCTCGCGCGTTGTCGGTTTCGCGAGACGACGATTTACTCGGAGGCATGTGGGCCGTGGTTGCCACTGTATTTGTATATGGCTGCGGCTACGACCAAAGTGTCGGCGCCGCTTTATCACGTATCGCGGCGACGTCATTGAACTTTGTGCTTTGTTTTGTCTACTTGCTCCTTTTTCCGTTCCAGCTCTGGGGAATGGCTGCGTTAATCGGGGTCGGGGCAGTCGTGATGTCTTTGCTGGGTCGGCCGGACGACATAATCACTACGGGAATCACCACGACGGTGGTGATGGTTGTCGCAGCTATAAGTCCGGAGCACGCCTGGAAACAACCTGTCCTGCGAATGGTCGACACGATTGTTGGAATTGCTGTCGGCGTTGCTGGCCATTTACGGCGGCTATTTCGACGCGGGGATGAGCATCATGATGCTCTCGTTCCTCAGCGTTCTGGGGATGACGGACATCCTTCGGATGGACGCACTGACGAGTCTGTTTTCACTGTGTGTGAACGGCGTCGCGGCGATCTTGTTCATATCGATGAAGATGGTGGACTGGCACTATGTGCTTCCGATGGCGGTCGCGGGTCGCCGTCCGCCGGTTCGTGATTGCTGTTGGGTTCGGGGTCTCGATGATTCTTTTCGTTCGCCTATTTTAAAGCGCTGGCCGAGTCCTTCGCTCTCGAAAGAGATCCATGTCGCACTAATGGCCAGTATCGATCGCGCGAATGTGTGGCTTGATTATTCCATTGGCGCGTCGGCTTCAACGCGCGGAGCGCTCTACTCGTCCGCGCTCTTCACCGCAGTCGGCTGATCCTCCGGCCACACCGCCACGACGGCGAGAGCAACGATGATTCCAAGTGAGACTTCAAGGAACCTGTGCAACGCGATCGTCCACGCCGGAGCCGAGCGGGGAATTAGAACGATGATAGTAAGCGTAATGCTGGCATAGCGATATGCCGTCTTCTCCAAACGAAACGCGAACGACAACAATCCGAGGAGAAAAATCGCAACCGCGAACGCGACCAGATTTGGCCCGAAATAATTTGCTTCGAGTGCTCCAACTGAGGCGCCCACGGCGGTGGCGGCGATTCGCTCTAGCGAGAGCGTCAGCGTCGCGCCCAGCGTCGATTGCATCACGACCAAGGTCGCGATCGCGGCCCAATAAGCCTCGGGCATTTGCGCCAGCCGCGCGATGATGACTGACACGGTCGCAGCGGCTGCTGTGCGAATGGCGTGCGTGATCGAAGGAAGGTTCCTCTTGTCCCAAGTCCACAATTTCATAAAACGAATCATCTTCGCCGACGGTTTGCGTTGGCAAGATCACAATCCACATCGATTCGCCAGGGAAGTCGTTCGTGTAGGATTATTGATCTCCCTTTAATCCGAAAGGGGGAGTACCAATCATCTCCCGAGCGGTATTTCAAAATCCCACACAAGGGTCGTAGCGAGCGACTGAAGCGCGTCGTTAGGTTGTAGGCATGAAAACAATTAAATCTTCAGCAATCGCATTAATCGCGTTGTCGATCCTGGCCTCAAACGCCTTCGCGGTGATCAGATCACCCTATCCGCGCAAGTCCACCGCGCCGGATACAATCATCCTCATCACCGGTGACAAACATGATTCGGTTCGCACGACCCTTCGAGCCTCAAAGTAAACATCGTCAATGAGCACAACGTCGATTCCATTCTGGTTCGCCACGCTTAGCCCGTTGATCGGCTTAATAGTCGGATTTCTGGGCGCATGGTTGGTCAGTTAGTCGAAAGACAGGCGTCTGCGCGAAAATACGTCATCGAAAAAGTATGAACAAGCTAATCGAAGGAGACTTCTTTCCTCGGGAATCCAAGGTTCAATTTCCCTGGCCAGGCTCAACCCCGAATGCTTTCGGGGTCAAACAAGCGCCACGCATATTGATAGTCGATGACAGCCGTGACTTTATCCACTCTGCCAAGCTCGCTCTGGACCGGACTGGTCGCTATTTCGTTTGCGTGGAGAACGACGCGACAAAGGCTCACCAGAGTGCCCGGAATTTTGGGCCGGATCTGATCTTGCTAGACATAGTGATGCCAGAAATAGACGGGGGCGAAATAGCGGCACAAATCCAAGCTGATCCAGAATTGCGCAGAACGCCGATCATCTTTCTCACAGCGCTAGTCACAAAAGCTGAGGCAAAGGCTGGCCTTCGCATTCAGGGGCATCCGTTTCTCGCCAAGCCGATCACTGTTCCCGAATTGATCGACACAATCGAAGAAAATCTGCCTGGTGCATGCAGGGTGTTAAGCCATACATAGCGGCCGTGCGATGTATGGCTCGGTCAGTTTCTATTTGTAGAGACTTCGGGCAGTCACGCCGCGAAATTGCGCAAGTGAAACCCCAATAATAATATCATGACTCCTACACATCTTCCCACCAGCTGGTTGCTACCGGCCGTGCTGAGCACGACAGCCGGCGCGGTTGATGTCATCGGTTTTCTAACACTTGGTGGACTGTTTACTGCCCACATTACGGGCAACCTCGTGGTCGTCGCCGCGCACTACGTAACCGGTGGTTTCAGTCAAGTTGGGCCGCTCTTGGCGGTCCCGATCTTCATGGCGGTGATGGGCTTGGTGACACTGGCGTCCGGCGCCTTCGTACGGACTGGATCATCGGCGCTGGGCCCGTTGCTGTCCCTTCAGACTGCATTCCTGGCCACGTTTCTTGGGATTGGCGTCGGGTTTGGTCGCTTCCCTGATGCCGACAGCCCAGCAGCGGTGTTCGCGGGCATGTTCGGCGTCGCCGCGATGGCGACCCAGAATGTACTGGTGAAGCTTGCTCTGAAGGACGCGCCCTCTACGGCGGTAATGACGACAAACATCACTCAACTGACTCTCGATCTTTCGACGCTCGCCCGCAGCCAGGGAAATGCGGACGAACTCGCCAAAACGCGACGACGTGCAGGCATGACTTTCGCCTGCGTCATTGGGTTCGCGGCCGGCTGTGCCGCCGGAGCCGTCTTGGAAATCGAGGTCGGCCTTTGGGCGTTGGCGCTCCCAGTTGTTCTCAGCGCGCTGGCCGTCCCGCTCGGCCGATTTCAGGAGTAACCGCCGGGCACGCGTTCCGCGGAATTAGCTAATTCGAAACTCTATCTCGAACGAGGGAGTACGGAGCACCTCGCGAGCGGGACTAAAAAATCCCACCCTTGCGCCTTAGCGGCGGATTCGGTCCGGCGAATACTTTCTGTCATGAATGAAAGCGATACCGGACTGAATAGATACCTGCGAGAGATCGGGCGGATTCCTCGTTTGACGCCACAACAAGAGGTCGAGCTCGCACGGAAAATTAAAAATGGCGATGCGGCAGCGCGTGACCGGATGATTAACTCAAATCTGCGGCTGGTTGTCACCATCGCGCACGATTACGCAAATCTTGGTCTCCCGCTGCTTGACCTGATCTCCGAGGGAAATATTGGCCTAACGAAAGCGGTCGAGCGCTTCGATCCGGCGAGGGGCGCCAAGCTGAGCACCTATGCGATGTGGTGGATCAAACAAGCGATCAAGCGCGCTCTGGCAAATCAGGGCAAAACGATTCGGCTACCAGTGCATCTGGTCGATAAGGTCGCGAAAGTGCGCCGCGTGTCGCTCCAAATGAGCGACGAACTCGGGCGCGAACCAACCGACGACGAACTTGGGGAAGAACTCGGTATCGCCACCGAAAAAGTTGCGCGATTAAAGAGTGTCGGTATCCGCCCGGCTTCGCTCGATGTTCCGATTGCGGCTGACGATTCGTCAGAATTCGGCGAGATGATCAGTGACGAAGAAGCGCAAACTCCGTTTGAATTGTTACGCGACAAAAACCTGCGAGATGAAATGAGCAGCTTGCTCAAAGTCCTCGATGATCGGGAGAAGAAAATCATCTCTCAGCGTTTCGGTCTCGGCGGCGGAAACCCGAAGACCTTGGAAAACGTCGCGAAGAATTTTGGCATCACGCGGGAGCGTATTCGTCAGTTGCAAAACGTTGCGCTGGCGAAGCTGCGCCGCGCGCTGAGCAAGAAAGAGGATGCTCTAGACATCCGGCTCCTGGTCGGGGCTTAAAGAAAAATAAATAACTCATGAAAACACATGGTCCTCTAGTTACTAACGTAGCTCTCTGGTTCACCATGCTCAGCCCATTAATCGGCTTGATCGTCGGACTTTTGGGTGCGTGGCTTTTCAGTCAGCCGAGAGGTTAGGCAGCCGGCGCGACAAAATATCGTCGAAGATAGCACGTCCCGAGGGCGGGATTTTCGAATTCAAAATTCTTCGCGAGGTGAGAAAACATTACGCTTTACGGCTGAGCATAAAAAAGATATTGCGGAGGTTCAGGCGGTTCAAACCGATATGACATCGCTCACTGCGTTGCTCTCGAAATGGTCGCTCATTTGTCAGATTGCTGAGTGCGGGCGGACGCCTCGGACCTTGAGCGCACGGTGGCGTGGTCGGTAGTGGTAGCGGCCGAACAAGCCGGCCGCGTTCCTTTGATCGGCGATTCGCTGGCGCGCTTTATTTTGGGAGGCAACACGATCGGCGGCGCCACCTTGAGCCGCCTTTTTGCCATCCACATCTTCGTTATTCCCGCAATCATGTTCGCCTTGATCGGCTTGCATCTCTGGCTCGTCCTCCGTCATGGGATATCGGAGCCGCCGACGGCCGGGAAAATGGTTAACCCAGAAAACTTATCGCAAGGAATATGAGGAACTCCTAAAAAAAGCGGACGGCCATTTTGGCCAGACTTAGCCTGGCGCGACGTCATCTTCGGCACAGGGCTGATTCTGACCGTCGTCCTGTTTGCGTTCTTCATCGGCCCGCCCGCGCTCGACAAACCTCCTGATCCGAGCGTGCTCAAAGGGACCGCACATCGTCGCGTTGACCGGCGGCACACTTTATGGGCTGGGAGTTTTCCTCGCCAGCTTCTCATATAGGTTGTCGTGGTTATATCTAATCTACGGCGTGATCGGCGGATTCGACGACAACCAACAACAACTTATGAAAAAACAAAAACAATTCAGACGGCCTATCAACATAATCCCGGTGATGGCGTTAATCGTGTTCATCCCGGCCTGTGCGACGCAAACAGGCAACGTAGCGAGTTCCGATGTCCAGACGGCCCTGATCCAATCCGGATTCAAGGTGAGACCGGAGACAACGCACCAGCAGCAGCAACAACTTCAACGCCTACCCGAACATCAATTCACTGGTGTAAAGCAAAACGGGGAAAACTTTTATGTCTGGGCTGACAAGCCGAACAATCGACTCTACTGCGGAACCGAGCAGGCCTACCAGGGCTACAAGCAATATCGCAAGGCACAACGGGAGCGCGAATCAGGCGGAATCACTTGGATTGAGGAACCACGCGGAATACCCGTGACCGTCTTTCACGGATGGGCGTTTCCGGAGTGGTAATCGCAACGCACCTTCAGACAAGCGCGAAGTCATTCGGGCCGCGCCGAGTGCGTCGTTGGCACGACCTCAATTTCTCATAAAAAAGTTTTGCGCCTTGCGCGACGGCCCGCTGGTAAGACCCACCACCTCGGGTGAGAGCGGTGTGGCAAAGAAATTGGGAGACTAGGGGGATTTCATGCCGGCGACCCAAAGTGAGCCGATTGATGTCGCCCTCTTCCCGCTGCCGGCCCCGCACGATGGCGTAGCCGGATGAGCCCGGAGACGACCGCAGCGAAGCGTAACGGGAAGAGAAATTCTGCAATGACGGGGGCCCTCTCCCGAAAGAGGGAATGGCGATCAGTCCGTAGGAGTCAGGAATAAATCACCCGCACGCGCCGTGGCGGGAACGTGGTCCTAAACCGTAGCTTGGGGGCATGAAACCAACCAGTTCTCTGCCAAGTTCCACTTCAACGTTCACTCAGCCAGTTGCCTTGCCTGGCCGGATTCGCTCTTACACCGAACTCCAACAGCAAATTCACAATGACTTGCGTGTCCAGCATCCAGACTGGGTCGAGCCTAATGGTGATTGTCCCACCTGCGACTCCTATGAGTCGCGCCTCGTCGAACTGATCGGTCGTTTCCAATCCGCCGAACGCAACTCGGGTACTGCTTAATTGGCGGACCAATCCATCTAACAGAACAAAATACCCGCGAACATGAAGCCAACTCTCGAAGTAACCGAAGCGAACTTTGAAACCGAAGTCTTGAAAGCCAACCAACCGGTGCTGGTCGAATTTGCCACTGGATGGAGTCTTCCATCGATGATGTTGGATGGAGCTCTGGACGAAATTGCCGCGGAGTTCGTCGATCGCCTGAAGGTCGCCACGGTCAGGCTGGATCGGAACCCTAACCTCGGGTTGTGGTACGGCATTCGATGCATTCCGACGATGTTATGCTTTGTCGACGGCGAAGAGCGCGCCGGAATTTTTGGCACGACAAGCAAGGAAACAATTCTTTCTCAGTTGAAACTGGTGATCAACTCGCAGTGCGTGCCCGAGCCCAATGTTGCTTCGCTCCATGGAGGCTGACGCACCATGTGGATCAAAACTTACTTGTTCATCGCAGGAGGAGTAATCTCTATGGCTGGAGTTCAAGCACAAATTGTCTCGGCAGAGGAAGAGAGCGCGGCTTATGTGACTTCCCAGCCGGTCGAGAAGGGCAAAGCCCCCGGGATGCAAGTTCAGCTTTTGAGTGAAAATCACGGACGCAAGGAATATGCGGTGATTTTCAGCAAAGGAGACGAAGCATTTTCAGGTTTGAATGAGTTTGCCGACAAATTTCATGTGACGAGCGCTCATTTCAAGGCGATTGGCGCCTTGCGCGGAGCGACGCTCGCCTGGTTTTCACCTGAGCGAAAAATGTACAAGAAGATTCCTGTAGAAGGCCAGCTCGAGGTTGCTTCAATGATCGGCGACATCGCACTATTCAATGGAAAGCCCGTTGTTCATACCCATATGGTAGTCGGCCTTCCTGACGGAAGCGCCAGAGCGGGACATGTCCTCGAAGCACACGTTTGGCCTACACTCGAAGTGATGGTCACGGTCGAATCGAATGCCTTACGCAAGAGCCTTGACCCAGAAACCGGATTAGCGCTGATTGACCCAAGCCTGGCGAGTAAGGAAGGGAAATAAGATGCATTTTACACTGACTAGAGATGGTCGCCTCAGGTTTCGTAATCATGCTCCTGCTCGTGCTCGTGATCGGCTCTTGAGAGGAAAATTTCGATCATGATCAGGAGCACGAGCACGAGAAAGAGGCATTCACATATGATAAAGACAATCTCTTATCTCGGTCTCGGGACGATGGGTCGCGGCATGGCGTCCAACCTTCTCAAAGCCGGCTACAATCTGACTGTCTGGAATCGGAACGCTGAAAAATGCGAGCCATTTGCTAGAAAGGGCGCGCGTGTCGCCGATACGCCAGCGGACGCCGTCCGCGATGTCGAGCTGGTCATGTACTGTTTGAGTAACGATCAAGCCGTCGAGGAAGTTGTCTTTGGCGCGAAAGGAATTCTAAGTGGCATCAAAGAAGGCCAGATCGCGATCGACATGAGCACGGTTCTTCCCGCGACAAGTTTGCGAGAACAGGAAGCTTATGCAAAGCGCGGTGTCGATTTTCTCGATGTACCCGTCTTTGGCAGCAAACAAGAAGCCGCGGATGCCAAGCTTTGGATCATGGCCGCGGGCAACAAGGCCATTTTTGAAAAAGTGAAACCAGTCCTGGAGCATTTAGGGCAAACCGTTCACTACTTTGGCAAGAACGGAAACGCCGCAGCCATGAAGCTCGTGGGCAACCTCATTGTCGCATTGGAAATGGAAGCGCTCGCGGAAGGCCTGGTGCTCGCGCAAAAAGCCAGCCTTGATCTCAGTACCGTGATGGAAGTCGTGAAAGTTGCCGACTTCGGCTCACCGCTGCTCGTGAGCAACGGTCAAAATATTTTGAAACGCGATTTTTCTCCCAGTTTCGCACTCAAGCTCATGCTCAAGGACGCGGGCCTCATTGAAAAATTTGGTGAAAGTCTGGAGTCACCCATTCCGGCTCTGCGCGTCGTCGAAAAAAATCTTGAATCGGCCGTTGCGCTTGGCTTCAGGAAAGAGAACGCCTCCGCCGTAATCAAGGCACTCGAACAAGAAGCGGGCGTCGAAGTGAAAGGCGCTCCCCGAGCTGAGATCCCTGCCGTCTCAAAGAGACAGCCTACAACCGCCGGTCGTTTGTAGGGCGTCCGCCTTCAAGGGCTACCTCGAACGAGGGGGCGCAAATCACCTCGCCAGCAGCAGTGAAAAATCCCACCCACGCGCCATAGCGGCTTGTTGATCACGCCGCGTAAATTGCGGCGTGAAAACAAACTGCTTGCTTGCTCGCTCCGGCGCCGATATACGGGAGGCCTCGGCGTAGCCGCATCGGAGGAATGTTATGTGGATCGTTCGCTTAGCCCTTCGTCGGCCTTACACGTTTGTGGTGGCAGCCTTGCTGCTGCTCTTGATGACGCCTTTTGTCCTGACCAAGACGCCGACCGATATTTTTCCTGCGATTAATATTCCGGTGGTCAGTGTGATTTGGAGTTACACAGGACTGCCGGCCGACCAAATCGCTCAACGGCTTGTTTACAGCGAGGAACGCGCGCTCACGACCACGGTCGACAATATCGAGCACATCGAGTCAACCTCTTATGACAGCTTTGGCGTAATCAAAGTCTTCTTTCAACAGGGCACGAACCCTTCGACCGCCGTGGCCCAATTGACCGCCGTTTCCCAAACCATTTTGAGACAGCTCCCTCCGGGAACGACCCCGCCACTGATCATCCAATACAGCGCGTCCACGGTTTCTATTCTTCAGTTCGGAATCAGCAGCCCCAAGCTTTCCGAGCAGCAGGTTTTTGATATCACCTTGAACCAGATCCGCGTTGGGCTAGTGAGCGTGCCTGGAGTCAGCATTCCCTACCCATATGGCGGAAAGCAAAGAGTGGTGTCAGTTGATCTCGATCTTAAGGCATTGGAAGCAAACAACCTCGTCCAATCCGATGTAGTCACTGCGATCAGCAATGGCTCGCTAACTTACCCCAGCGGCGTCGCGAAAATTGGCGGCAAAGAGGTTCCGATTGACCTGAACGTCAATCCGCTGCGGATCAATCTGTTAAATGATCTGCCGATCAAAATGGTGGGCGGCACTGTGATTCATATAAGCGACGTGGCACAGGTGCGTGATGGCTATTTTCCGCAGGAAAACATCGTTCGGCAGGATGGCGTCCGCAGCACCCTGCTGAGCATCTTTAAGAATGGCAGCGCATCAACGCTCTCAGTGGCGGCGGGCGTGAAGGCGGCCATGGCCAACATTCTCAAGACCGTGACGAGCGATATCCAGGTGAAGCAATTCGCCGATCAATCCGTTTTCGTGAAGGCGGCGGTCAGCGGCGTCGTCAGGGAAGGTGTGATTGCAGCTGCTTTGACCGCGCTGATGATTTTGCTGTTTCTCGGTTCATGGAGAAGCACACTTATCATTGCGGTATCCATTCCGCTTTCGGTGTTGTCGTCTCTGGCAATCCTGAGCCTGCTCGGTCAGACGATCAACATCATGACGCTCGGCGGTCTGGCCCTCGCAGTCGGCATCCTGGTGGATGATGCCACGGTGACAATCGAAAACGTCGAGCGGCATCTGGCATCAGGTGAAAAATTGGAAGATGGAATTCTGAAAGGCGCGGGTGAAATCGCATTACCGGCTATGGTTTCCACGTTTTGCATCTGCATTGTTTTCGTGCCGATGTTCTCGCTAGCGGGCGTGGCGCGCTATCTTTTCGTGCCGTTGGCCGAGGCGGTCATGTTCGCCGTCATCTCCTCCTACGTGCTTTCGCGCACATTGGTGCCGACAATGATCATGTTCTTCGAGCGCCATCACCACAAACAAACAGGCGAAAAGCACGTCGCGTTTTGGACCCGGCCACTGGTTGCCCTCCAGCAAGGTTTTGAAAAAGCGTTCGATAGCCTTAGAACAGTATACGCAAACTTATTAGGCACAGTTCTCCAACACAGAGCGGCTTTCGCCGTTGGATTCTTGTCCTTTTGCGTTGGCTCATGGCTGCTCGTTCCTTTCCTTGGGCAAAATTTCTTTCCTTCAGTGGATGCCGGGACGTTTCGATTGCACGTGCGCGCGCCCACCGGCACGCGGATCGAGCAGACCGCCAAGCTGGTTGACGAAGTGGAAGCCGCCATTCGTCGTCAAATTCCCGCGAATGAAATGGAGGGTATCCTCGACAACATCGGACTTCCAGTTTCGGGTATCAACCTGAGTTACAACGACAGCGGAATATCAGGGCCGGCCGACGCCGACATTCTGGTTTCATTGAAACCTAATCATAAGCCGACGGTGAATTATGTCCGCAACCTGCGTCTCAGTCTTAATCGTGACTTTCCTGGAATAACCTTTTACTTCCTGCCGGCCGACATCGTCAGCGAAACAATTAACTTCGGACTTCCGGCTCCCCTCGACATTCAAGTTGTCGGACGAAATCAGACGATCGACCAGCAGGTAGCGAATTCCATTGCTCAAAAAATCCGTCAAGTTCGCGGGGCCGTTGATGTGCGGGTCCAGCAACCTAACGACTTACAGCGATTCGAGTTCAACGTCGATAGAACAAAGGCGGCGCAGGTCGGGCTCACGGAGAGAGATGTGGCCGGTTCGGTCCTGCTCGCTTTGAGCGGGAGCAGCCAGGTGACGCCGACCTACTGGCTTGATTACGCCACTGGCGTCCAATATCTCGTCAATGTCAGGGTCCCGGAACGTCAAACGACTACGCTTTCCGAGCTAAGGTCGATGCCGCTTAGCGCTTCTAAACCTGGAACCGGCAACGGCCAGGTCCTGAGTAATGTAACTGACGTAACCCGGATCACCAGCCAACCAATCTACACACACTACAACGTTATTCCGGTAGTCGATGTTTACGGCGGGGTTGGAGGCAGAGATCTCGGTGGAGTGCTAAGTGACATTAAGCCGATCGTTGCGCAGGCCCAGAAGACCGCGCCAAAAGGCGTCAGTATTGTTCTGCGGGGGCAGGCATCGACGATGAGTTCAAGCTTTCTCGGATTGGGCATCGGAATGTTGGTGGCGATTGCGCTGATCTATTTACTGCTCGTTGTAAATTTCCAGAGTTGGCTCGACCCATTCATTATTTTAACAGCATTGACCGGCGCACTCGCGGGCGTGATTTGGGGACTGCATATCACGAGCACGACGCTTAGCGTGCCGGCAATGATGGGCGCGATCATGTGTCTCGGCGTCGCGACTGCGAACTCTGTTTTGGTCGTGACCTTTGCGCGCACTCACCTTCAGGAAGGAATGGATTCGGTGAAAGCAGCGTGGGAAGCCGGCACCGGCCGCTTACGTCCAGTGATCATGACAGCAACAGCGATGATCATCGGAATGTTACCAATGACGCTTGGTCTTGGTGAAGGCGGCGAGCAGAACGCACCGCTCGGCCGCGCGGTAGTCGGAGGTCTCATGCTCGCCACCGTCGCCACGCTCCTTTTTGTGCCTGTGGTATTCAGCCTGTTGCATCGCCAAACAGCCGGCGCTGCCAAGGCAGAACCGGAAGAAAATGTTCCGTCAACGGCCCTTGAGGAGGCCGTTTCCGCAACCTAAACACATCCCTCCATATATATGAGCACGACTACTTCTACCGACAGCGTTGACTCCAACGAACATAAACCTGACCCGATCCGGACCCGTCGAAGACATCGCTTTATCCTGATGTCGGGCGGAGCATTGTTTCTGATCGCATTGGTCGCTGGCTTTGTTCCGCAGTTCCGGCAGCGGCAAACAGCTGCGGCTGATAGCAAGGAGTTGGCGATTCCTACCGTGGCAGTAGTTTCACCGACCGTTACCACGCCTCACAGTGGGCTTAACTTGCCGGCTGAAGTCAAACCGTGGCAGGAAGCATCTATCTATGCACGGGTCAACGGATATCTAAAAGACTGGCTCGTGGACATCGGCGCACACGTCAACAAAGACCAGTTGCTCGCCGAGATCGACACACCTGATCTTGATCAGCAACTCGCTCAGGCTCGCTCGCAGGCTGTGCTGGCGCAAAAAAGCTCCGAACTGGCCAAAAGCACGAACACCAAGTGGCAGGAGCTATACCACGAAGGTGTCGTCTCACAGCTCGATGCCGAAAACACCACCACTAGCCAGGGCACGACCCAGGCCAATGCCGATGCGTTCGCCGCCAATCTTCGGTTCCTTGAACAGGAGGTCGCCTTCAAACGGGTCACCGCGCCGTTCGCCGGCACCATCACGATCCGCAACGTAAATGTGGGGGATCTCATCACCGCGAATAACACCAGCATGGAGATGTTCCATATCCAACAAAGAGACCCGCTTCGTGTTTATTTCCGGATCCCGCAGACCGAGGCATCCAATATCGCGGTGGGACAAAGCTTCGACGTTCAGGTCAGGGCGCAAACCGCAAAAACGTATCCGGGAAAAGTGATCTCAACCTCTGAAGCCGTGTCGCCGGATTCGCGAACCATGCTTGTCCAGTTACAGGTAGATAACTCGAAGAATGAGATTCTGCCTGGCAGCTATGCCACGGTCCGGGTGCCACAGGTTGCTTTAGGGAAATTGGTTACCTTGCCTGATAACACACTCATATTTCGCGAGAAGAGTGTCCAAGTTGGCGTCGTGGACTCCAAGGGCGTCGTGCAGCTGCGTGATGTAAAGGTCGGACGAGACTTTGGCATCCAATCCGAAATCCTGAGCGGCGTGACTGAATCCGACAAGGTAATCGTTAATCCCTCGGACTCTCTTACTAGCGGAACAACGGTTCGCCTCGCCGCGACGCCTGCTGCTTCCCCCAGTCCGGCGGCGGCGAAGAAATAACAGCTCCATCCGAACATGAAACGAACAAGCCTGCTGCAACGAGCGAGCATCTTTATTCTCTCAATGAGCTTACTTGTGTTTGCCGACATTGCGCGCAAGGCGCCAGCGCAAAACGTAATGACGGTGGCGGCGTTGCCTGGGGTGCCGATCTCGCAGGAGCCGCATCATCACCTCGTCTTCCAAAACTCTTTGGTGAATGTTTACGAGATCGAGGTGGCGCCGGGCGATGCCACCCTCATGCACCAGCATTATTACGACAATTTGTTCGTCGTCTTCGGCGACGCGGACCTGACGAATACCGTGGCCGGCAAAAAACCGGAAAAGTTAGGTATTTCCGATTTGGGTATTCATTTCGCACGCGAACCTTACGCGCATATTATCGCGAACAACGGCAAAGTGTCGTTTCGTAATATCACGGTCGAACTGCTGCAGACACAAGGACAGGTTAAAAACTTCTCTTCATCGATCAACGACGCGCTGGGTACCGCGCCGCCTGATGGCGGCGGTATTCGTGAGGCCCGCGTGCTGGAGACCGACGAGGTTCGGGTAGTTGCCGTTGCGGTCCCCAGCAGCACCGCCTGGTCACCGTCGCATGATGGACACGACCGCCTCGCGGTCATGCTCGATAAGATCAATGATGGATCTGGACCGACGGAAAAAAACTCTCCGTTTCCCGCCGGAATGCTGGCTTGGTTCCCAGCGGACACACAGTTAAGCGTGCCTAACGAATCCGATGAGCAGATGAAGCTGATGATTCTGGAGTTCAAAAATACTCCTGCAAAGGTGGAGTGATTGTTGCCCCGACAGGCATGATGTTGCCGGGATCGAACAAAACAGAAGGAAGCAAAGATAACGAACCTTCGTTCTAAAAGAATTGCTCCGCGGAGAAAAACTTCGTTTCCTTCTGTTCTAATACTGGTCGGTGTTGGCGAGAAACGGTATTCGCGTGATTAGCTGAAAACTGGAGAAAATACAGTGGCAAAAAATTTCAAAGACCTTTCGGAACAGGAAATCCTCGCGCTGGCAATTTCGTCCGAGGAAACGGATGCGCGCATTTACGCAGACTTCGCCGCGGGTTTGAAAGCGGATTTCCCCGCGACCTCCCAAATCTTTAAGGAAATGGAGGCGGAAGAAGATGAGCATCGCCGGGGACTGATTGAGGAATACCGCCGCCGTTTTGGAGAGCACATCCCTTTGATCCGTCGAGAAGACGTGAAGGGGTTCGTGCACCGCAAACCGGTGTGGATGATCCGGCCGCTGGGAATCAAAACGGTTCGGCGCCAGGCAGAGATAATGGAGACAGAGACCCGACGTTTCTACGAGCGTGCTGCCAGTAAAGTCAGCGACGTGTCAACGCGAAAGCTACTGGGAGACTTGGCAGAGGCCGAGCGAAAGCATGTGACCTTAGCCGACAATCTCCAACAGGAATACCTGACTCCAGAAGTTGAGGCTCAAGAAGAGAAAGCCCATCGCCGATTGTTCGTTCTGCAAATCGTGCAACCCGGGCTGGCGGGACTGATGGACGGTTCAGTCTCAACCCTCGCGCCGGTTTTTGCGGCAGCGTTTGCAACCCACAACAGCCACGCCGCCTTCCTGGTCGGCCTCGCCGCCAGCGTCGGAGCAGGAATTTCAATGGGGTTCGCTGAGGCAGCTTCTGATGACGGCAGCCTGACCGGCCGCGGCAAACCTTTGCTCCGTGGAATCGTCTGTGGGTTGATGACCACGGCCGGAGGAATCGGTCACACGTTGCCATACTTGATTCCGTATTTTCGAACTGCTACCGCCGTCGCCGTTGTGGTCGTGGCAATTGAACTTCTTGTTATCAGTTGGGTTCGGAACCGGTATATGGATACGCCGTTTCTCCGCGCCGCTTTTCAAGTGATTGTCGGAGGCGTTTTGGTGTTTCTAGTTGGGATTTGGATCGGAAGCTCTTAACCGTCTGGATCGGGTGTAAGCGCAATCATTGACCAGGCTCCGCGTCGTTTTGTCGAGTCACTAAAAAACAAGCAAGTGTAAAGTCAAGAGTGGTTAAGGGTGCTCGTCGGATAAGTCATCCTCAATCCGGCTGACTCACTCATGACTGGCGACATTGCTCGTGTCGCATCACTGGTGCTGATTCCAGGATCGACCTCTTCTTCCTCCCAAGTCCCGAAAAATGATGGTCCTCGGCTGGTTCGGAACGTCAACCAATGGAGGGAGCGACAGCCACCCCGCGAGGGAGATTACAAAATCCCGCACACGCGCGATAGCGGCAAGCTACCGAGCGGTAATACCGTGGGAACATGAATGCCCCACGGTTTAATTACGGCCGCAACCCAGGCGCAACTTCGCTCCCTAGCGCTCGAAAATATCCCAAATGGATTCGGGTGTCGGACATCGGGTATCTCCGCGATTCCACAGGCTTAGGGCGAAAGAAAATCTTCGCCGTCGTCGCGCCACCAATGCCAGCCGATCTTGGCTGCAAAACGGTGAGACGCATTCTAATTTTTGATAACCATCCCGACAGTCTTCGTTTGGTTTTTGGCCCCCGCGCTTCACATGGGCAGCTTTCCGATCCGCAGCGCATGCCCTCATGGGTGGTTACCCTTCTCTGGATTCTGGTCGTGGGTCTAATGATGGCAATGTTCTGGCCGTTCTCTTGAGCTTGCCGTCATTGAATGCGAAAACAAACTTGGAGTTGTCGATCGCTCGCCGCAGCGCAGCGTAGCTCTCACTCGCAAGTGGAACCATGGCGCACGTCCCAAGCGGGGTACTAGAGTTGAACCACAATATCCGATCATGATGGTGCCAGCTCGTTCTTTTGAGCGGCACCATGACAATTTCGATCGAGACTCTGGTGTTCGAAATCGTCTGGCCGTTGTTGTAGCCGCGGTCACCGACTGCGGCTGCAGGCTTAGAAGCACTCACTCTGAAGAGGGAGCTATCAATACACCTCCAGTGGCATCACAAAATCCCGCAGACGCGCCATGGCTGTGACGAGTGGCTGGCGCGAGCTTAAGGTATGAAAACAAAAAGAATATTTAGCGTAATTGGCCTCACGCTGCTTGCACTCAGTCCGACCACATGGGCGGCTGGCCACGGTGGTGGTGGGGGAGGAGGATTTGGCGGCGGCGGTGGATTTGGTGGCGGCGGGCACTTCGGAGGCGGCGGAGGCGGCTTCCATGGGGGCGGTTTCGGCGGAGGCGGTTTCCGCGGCGGTGGGTTTCGTGGTGGTGGTTTCGGTGGAGCGCCGCACTTCTCAGCCGGGCCCGCGCGCTTCGGAGGCAGAAGCATGCCATTCGCAGGTGGGCCTGCGCGCTTCGGAGGCGGGGGCGTGCGCTTCGCAGACGGAGCTCGTATGTCACCGATCAGACCGCGCGTCTCTTCGGCACCCAGCCGGGTAACAAATAGTCGCCCGGCGCTTTCAAACGTCGCGCGCAATCGTGTCGCGATGCCTTCATCTGCGCATGCTTCGCGAACATTTCCGCAACGCGGATTGAACGGACGGACGGACCACATCGCTGAACGTCATGACGCAAATTGGCATCGCGACTGGGACCGGCGCCATGCCCACTTCTTCCACAATCGGTTCTTCGTCTTTGACGACGGCTTCTGGTTCGGGCTCGATGACGGATTTTTCCCGTGGGACTACCTACCGTATTACGCCTACGATTACTACCCATATGATTACTACGCGGACGTTGAGCCGAACGATTACACCGAGCCGGTTTATAACGCTGTCCCGGTAGCGGATCCGACGGTTCAAGCCGTTCAGACGCAGCTTAGTCAACTGGGCTATTATACCGGCCCGGTCGATGGCATTTTCGGTCCGGCGACCCGTGACGGGCTGGCGAAATATCAAATCGCGAAGCACCTGAACGTAACCGGAAGTCTATCGCCCGACACACTGCAGTCGCTTGGCTTGCCGCCGGCAACTCCGAGTTGAACAACAACACCCGATCACGATGAAACCACGCAACTGGTCGCGGCCTAACGAGGCGGGAATCTCACGACTTAAAACGAAAGAACTGAACAATGAAGACCAAGGAAAAATACATATGAAAACAAACCAAACAAACAACAACGTCAAAGCATCAACCTACGCCTTGCTCGTGCGCTCGGAAGACAAGACGCGCGCGCTTTTTGAGACGATTGTTTACGACTTGGTCATTTTGAGCGCGCTAACTGCAATTCTACAGTTCGCGGATCAGCCCGTTTTGTTCGGTGCTTAGACCCCGTACCGCGTGAGGAGACCTAGAGCATGAAAACGAAACTAAGAAAAATTGACATGAAAACAAACCAGCTCGGCAACTCAGACTTATCCATCACGCCGGTGGGCTTCGGGGCGTGGGCTATCGGCGGATCAGGTTGGGAATTTGGATGGGGCGACCAAGACGACAAACAATCGGTCGCGGCAATCCATCGGGCGCTCGACCTGGGCGTTAACTGGATCGACACGGCCGCCGTCTATGGAATGGGCCGCTCCGAGGAAGTGGTTGCGTTTGCGCTGAGAACCTGGCCGGGACGTCGGCCATACGTTTTCACCAAATGCGGTCTGCGCTGGGATGAACAAGGATACGTTCATCGCGATTTGACGGCAGATTCTATTCGCCGCGAATGCGAGGACAGTCTGCGCCGGCTGAACGTTGACGTGATCGACCTATATCAAATCCATTGGCCAACAGAGGACCTGGAAGAGGGCTGGAGCGCAATGTCTCAGCTGCAAAAGGAAGGGAAAGTTCGCTGGATCGGCGTATCAAATTTCAATGTCGAGGAATTACGCCGGGCGCAGAAGATCGCGCCGGTCACTTCGTTGCAGCCTCCCTATTCGTTGGTTCGTCGCGAAGTCGAGCAAGATATTCTGCCTTATTGTCGATCTAACGGCCTTGGCGTAATCGTCTATTCGCCGATGGCTTCCGGCTTGTTGACCGGCGCGATGACGCGCGCACGAGCAGCAAGTCTGCCCGAGAGCGATTGGCGCAGTCGCGACGTCGAGTTCCGGGAGCCGAGTCTCTCGAAAAATCTCGCACTCGTTGAACGCTTGCGAGAAGTCGGCCAACACCATGGACGTCCTCCGGGACAGGTCGCCGTTGCCTGGGCGCTTCACAATCCGGCGGTAACCGGCGCGATTGTCGGCGCGCGCAGCGCCAAGCAAGTCGAAGGAAACGTCGGCGCGGCTGAGCTTTATTTAACCGACGAAGAAATCGCGGAAATCGAGGGAAGAAATACCTACGAACCGGAGTTGGTCACCGCAACCTGAGAAAGGAATAGAAATGAAAACTGGTTTTATCGGTCTCGGTATAATGGGCAGCCGCATGGCAGCAAACTTGCAAAAGTACGGCTACCCACTGGTCGTGTTCAATCGAACGCGCGCCAAGGCGCAGCCGTTGCTCGACAAAGGTGCATGCTTCGCCGAATCCCCGGCGAAATTGGCTGAGCAGGTGGACGTTTTATTCACGATGCTGGCTCATCCCGACGCCGTCGAGCAAGCGGCGCTGGGTCACAACGGCTTTCTAAGCCATCTCGAGTCGGACACGCTTTGGGTTGATTACAGTTCGGTTAATCCCTCCTTCTCGAAGAAAATGGCTGCGGCAGCAGCAGCGCGGCAGATTCGCTTTGTCGACGCGCCGGTGACCGGTTCCGCTCCGGTCGCCGCCGAAGCCAAGCTCGTCTTCTGGGTGGGCGCCGATCCGGTCGACCTGGAAAGGATTCGTCCGCTGCTACTGTGCATGGGCAACAAGATTGTTCACGTCGGTGGGCACGGTGCAGGCGCTTCCATGAAAATGGTAATCAATCTGTTGTTAGGCACGGCCATGGCCGCCTTCGCCGAAGCCATGGCGTTGGGCGAAGGCCTCGGGCTCTCGCGCAAAATGTTGTTCGATTCATTGCTCGACATGCCCGCGGTCGCGCCGTTTCTGGCGGCGAAGCGGGAGAAGATCGAGAGGGGAAATTACGAGGCCGAATTTCCATTGCGCTGGATGCAAAAAGACATGCATCTTGCGGCAGTGAGCGCCTACGAATCGGGTGTGGCCATGCCCTTAACCAATGCTGCGAAAGAACTGTATCGCCTCGCGATGAGGGAAGGACATGCCAGCCAGGATTTCTCGGCCATCTACGACTACCTCGCTAGTAATCACGACTTCCCGGCGATCGACCAAAAGCCGCCGCCGCCACGCGATAGCGCAATTTCATCAAGCCGAGAGAAATATTAGCTTCTATCAAGATAGGCACGAAGCGTACACTAGCTTCTACTGTGAAGCGCGTTTTGCTCTTTGTTGCGATGGTGGCAGGGATCGTTACGCTGATTTCCGGTTGTGAGCGTTCGGCCAAAAGAGCGAGCTCGCAACTACCACTAATTCCAGAAACGGATCCTTTAGCGCAGCCGAAGTCGCTTCAACAAGTTGGCGCGGCCGTGGCGATGACTCGTGGCGAGATCCCCTCGGACAATCCGCAAACCCCTGAGAAAATTGCCCTGGGCCAGAAACTTTTTTTCGACCGTCGTCTGTCGGCTGACGGCACCGTCTCGTGCAGCACATGCCATGATCCAGCGCTCGCCTTTACCGACAGGAAGCCCACCTCCGTCGGCATCAAAGGCCGCGTCGGGCAACGCAACGCACCGACCATTTTGAATGCTCTCTATAATAAGACGCAGTTCTGGGACGGCCGGGTGAACACGCTCGAGGAGCAGGCGGCAAACCCCATTGTCAATGCCTTTGAGATGGGCTACCCAAACCTGGATGCGGCTGTGGCCCAGATCGCAGGGGTCGAGGAATACCAGCAAGCCTTCCGTGTCGTCTTTGGCCGCCCTCCCAACGGCCCTGACCTGTTGCGCGCCATCGCGTCCTACGAACGAACCCAACTGTCCTTTGATTCTCCGTTTGATCACTTCATCGCCGGTGAGACAAACGCGATCGACGAATCGGCCAAGCGCGGCTGGGAGATCTTTAACACCAGCGGTCGTTGCAATAAATGCCATGCGCTGACGGAAACCACGCGAGACGTCACGAACCTTATCGATAACGACTTTCACAACATCGGCATCGGAATCATCAGACACAACGTCGTAGCGCTGGCGCGCCAGGCCGAGCAGCTCATCAAGTCAGGCGATACGGCGGCCATCGATCGGGCCGCGATTCAGACAGACATGTCGGCGCTGGGCCGCTTTCTCATCACCAAGAAAGAGAAAGACATTGCCTCTTTCAAGACACCGAATATCCGCAACGTGCTCGTGACCGGCCCTTACTTTCACGATGGCTCACAAGAGACGCTTTGGGATGTGGTCGACCACTACAACAAAGGCGACGGCTTGCAGAATCCGTATCTCGACGAAGACATCCAACCGCTCGCCCTGACTGAGAGTAATATTGATGATCTCGTGGCTTTCATGGCGTCGCTCACGAGCGCGAACTACAAGGAACAGGGAGCGGCAGAGTTAGCGCGCCAGCGCGCCCTTTCTCGGACAAATCGGCCCCAGCGCGACACCGCTCGGGCGTTTGGCCCGAAACCGCCGCGGCCCGCTCCGCCCAAATAGGCTGCCTTAGCTTTCGCGACCGGTGTGCTCATTGGCAATTCATTTTGAAAGGTCGGATGACGGTGAGCACGTACGAAACCGGTGTCGCCGTGCCGCTAACTAATGTGACCAAAGAAATGTACCGACTGGCAATGCGCGATGGACATGCCACCGAAGATTTCCTCGGCCATTTATGAGTTCCTAACGAACATTCGACTTCCACTAGAAACGAAGTCTGGTGCGTCCGTGTGCTAGAATTTGTGCTAGAATGACGATGTTTCTACTCGTCCCTCGTGAACACGACTCTTTGCGTGAAAAAATGCGTTTTTCTCTCGTAAATCGGCTGTTTTTTGAAAGGAAAAGCGATGTTTTGAAAGTGATGATTTCGTAATCCTAAGTCTGGCGCGTCTGCCAATTTCGCCACCCTAGCCAAAAGCGCGGTTGACACATCCAAGAAGCCCAATGCTTGACTTTTCCGTTCCCAATCATCGGGCTCAGTTTATCGCCGCGCGCGATTCTCGCAATCGCAGAATCCCAGGTCTCGACGCGGCCTAACGATACTTCTGTCTGATTAACGCAGCCGGATGGCGGCGAATCTGCAGAAGCACCGCTATTCACTGGTCGTGTTCAATCGCACTCGCGCCAAAACAGCGAAAGGCCGGCAATTTCGTTGGCGCCTTTCTGCCCAACTCGCGGACGGCCGCTGTCGCGAAAATGGAACGATGCGTTCCCAATCGTGGAACGCATTGGCGGTCGCGTTTCCAGGTGTGACATTCTGAATCACAACGCATCCAATAACTTACGATTGCCATTTGTTCGATGGCATGGCGGGTGCATTACGACAGACGAACCCAAAATCGTATGAACCAAGAATTCGAATCCACCTACGCTTTGATAGTCCGCTCGGAAGAGAAGAGCCGCACTGTTCTTGAGACTGTGCTCTACGCGATCTTCGTTCTCAGCGTCATCGTGGGGATCTGGCAGTTCGCGCAAACGCCGGTCAAGGTTTCTGCGCCTGGTCTTGAACCGTGCGTCGTCTGCCAAGTTCTCGCAAAGCAGAGTCCAGCAGAAAGTTGAGAAATTCGTTAGTCGCAAGCAGCGATCATGGATCGACATGCGCGATCTGCCTTGCGCCGATACGGATGGTGCTGAAGCTGCAGGGATTTATCGTCATCGTCGTTGCATCGGCAACGGATGATTAGCGATGGATTGACACCGCGTCGGAAACGCGGTTGACAGGTAAGCGTGGCCAGAATCTTGATCGCAGACGATCAGCGCGACGTCTTGGAAGCGCTGCGCATACTCCTGAAAGGTGAAGGACATCAGACGGACGCCGTCACATCCCTCGCCGGAGTTTTTAACTCCTTAGAAAAACGCGATTATTCGCTCCTGATGATGGATCTCAACTACACGCGCGACACGACTTCGGGTGGGGAAGGTCTGGAAGTAATCCCGAGGATTCAGGCGATTGATAGCACTTTGCCGATCATCGTCATGACGGCCTGGGCAACGATCGACCTTGCGGTTGAGGCGATGAAACGGGGGGCCCGCGATTTTGTTCCAAAGCCGTGGGACAACGAGCGGTTACTGACAATTATCCGGACCCAGATTGAGCTCGCCGGCGCTTTACGCCGTGGCCGCAAACTCGAGGCAGAAAACCAGCTGCTCCGAGGCAGCGCTCCCAATCTCATCGCGGAATCGCCCGCGATGCGGCCGGTGATCGAAATGATCTCACAGGTCGCACCGTCCGACGCAAACGTTCTGATTACTGGAGAAAACGGCACCGGAAAAGGATTGGTTGCGCAAGCGCTTCACTCGCTCTCCCCGCGCGCCGTCAAGTCGATGATCACAGTCAACATGGGCGGTCTTTCCGAAACGCTGTTCGAAAGCGAACTGTTTGGACACGTAAAAGGAGCATTTACCGACGCCAAAGCCGATCGCGCTGGCCGATTCGAGCTTGCGGATGAAAGCACCCTGTTCATGGACGAAATTGCAAATATTCCGCTCAGCCAGCAGACCAAACTACTACGCGTAATCGAGAGTGGTGAATTTGAACGAGTCGGCTCCTCAAAGACTTTGCGCGCGAATGTGCGAATCGTTTCCGCCACCAATGCGAACCTGCCTGATGAAGTTGCTGCGGGTCGCTTTCGTCAGGATTTGCTCTTTCGCTTAAACACAATCGAGATCCCGTTACCTCCGCTGCGTGACCGCCGGGAAGATATCATGCTGTTAGCGAATCATTTTCTGCGTCAGCATGCCCGGCGTTATCGCAAGCAAATCGGCGGCTTCGATGAACCCGCTCGCGAGCGGCTGCTGCAGCATTCGTTCCCAGGCAATGTCCGTGAACTGGACCACGTGATCGAGCGGGCGGTCCTGATGACGCGCGGTTCGCAAATCAAGCCGGCCGATCTCGGCCTAACGACCGGTCGCGATGATTCGCGGAGCCTCGAAGAGATGAGTCTTGAGCAGATGGAGGTTTTTCTTATCAAGAAAGCGCTCGCGCGTAACGACGGAAATGCCCGTAAAGCCGCCGAGGCGCTCGGCTTGAGCCGAAGCGCATTTTATCGACGACTCCAGCATTATGGACTGTAATTGGGCGCAAGCGACCTCGCGTACAAATGCCAGTCCGGCTCAGACTCGCGGCTACCCGCCGCGAACATTGCTTTTGGAGAAGCGACCGGCGAGGGCGCCGACCGTCGCATGCGAGGTGCCCGCGCACCGGCGGGCAGGCTGTGCGCTCCTCAAAACGAATCCGTTATGAAGCGCGCTCCGAAAGATCGACGTCGTCTTTCACACGAGAATCGTGTGACCTGGCTTGCGTTCGGAGCAGCTGCACCCGCTATCATTGTTGCTCTTATCATTCTGTGGTTTGGCGATTACAGCGCCAAAGTTCAATGGACGCTCAGCATTTTCATCGTCGGCTGGTTTGCAGGATTCATATTCAGCGCGCGAGAACATCTTGTCCGTCCGCTACAAACGATGACGAATCTTTTGGCGGCCTTACGCGAGGGAGATTATTCAATTCGTGCCCGCGGCGCTCGCGAAAATGACGCGCTTGGTGAAGCGCTTCTCGAAGTCAATTTGCTCGGCGAAACACTGCGGGTGCAGCGCCTCGGCGCATTCGAAGCGACGGCACTGCTTCGCACGATTATGGCCGAGATCGATGTCGCCGTGTTCACTTTCGATCCCAACCGTCGTTTGCGTCTGGTGAATCGCGCCGGCGAGCATTTACTCGGGCGCCCAATGGACAAATTGCTCGGAAGAAGCGCTGAGGAGCTCGGGCTTGCAGTTTGTCTGGCTTCTAACGAAGACGCGCCGCTCACACTGAATTTTCCTGGAGGATCCGGCCGATGGGGTATTCGACGAAGCACTTTTCGCGAGCGCGGTTTGCCGCATGAGCTGCTCGTGCTCACGGATCTCAGTCGCACTCTGCGCGAAGAAGAGCGTCGCGCCTGGCAGCGTCTTGTACGAGTGCTCGGGCACGAAATGAACAACTCACTGGCGCCAATCAAATCGATCGCAGCGAGTTTGGAAACACTTCTGCAACGCGAGCCGCCGCCAATCGATTGGCAGGACGATGCGCGCAGCGGTTTGAAATCAATTGCTGCAAGGGCGGAGGCGCTGAGCCGTTTCATGGATGCATATTCCAGGCTTGCGCGTTTGCCCCAGCCGCAAAAAGAAGATGTCGATCTGGGCGACCTCGTCCAGCGGGTGGTAAATCTGGAGCCGCGGCTCCGCCTGAACCTGTTGCCCGGCCCGCAAGCAAGAATCAGCGCCGACGCCGCACAGATTGAGCAGGCACTCATCAATCTCGTCCACAATGCGGTGGACGCGTCACTCGAAACTGGTGGCGGAGTTTCGATAGGCTGGCGGGCGAACGGCGATTGCGTCGAAGTCTTCATTGATGACGAGGGCCACGGAATCATGAACCCCGGTAATTTGTTCGTTCCATTTTTTACGACCAAGCCCAACGGATCCGGCATCGGTCTGGCGCTAAGCCGCCAAATAGCGGAAGCACATGGCGGTTCGCTGAGTGTCAGTAATCGACTTGATCGCAGCGGTGTGGAAGCGCTTTTGCGTCTGCCACGCTGAGCGGCTCCGCGGAGCCTTATCACGTTTGACCTGCCGGCCAAAGGGCTCAGAACAGGGTGTCAGCAGTCCCACTACCGGGACGGACTAATCCCACAAGCGAAGTCATTTCAGTAAACCGGACTTTCGCACCATCAACACAAGTCATTTACTGTGAACATATTATGACTTTACTTTCAGGATGGCATGCACATTGCAATAGGGGCGCCCGGAAGATCTAAATCCAATCGACCCCAGTAACGCATCCTAAAAGAGCCAAGAAGTATGAAACCATTTTCATCCATCCAGAACGGCCGACGCGGCGCGAACCGCAGACTTCCGACCATCGATTGCAATTATCGCTCGCCTTCTTTTAGCGAATCTAAGGTATGTTGCGGGCGAACACCGCGCCCATCTTTCACCGCAATCAGCCGCGACTATTTTAACAAGGAAGCCGACCGCAATTTTGTCATCGAAGCAGTCGGGTTCGCTCTCGTCGCCTTAACAACGATACCGGCGATGTTCGATTGCGGTCGTGCTCTTCTCGAATTCATGCACGCGATCAATGGCACGTAGTGGAAGTTCAACCCCAATGACGAATCCTGAGAGAAAAACTGAAGACACAATTGTGCGACCCACTGGTTTTACCTCAACTCTGTCTGCCATGGACATTCCGCGGCCAGATGTTGCCGCCAAAAAACGAAAACGCCGAATCATTACGATTTCGGCTATCACGCTCGGAGTCATTCTGGCCACGATTGGGCTATCGCGATTGAAGCCCGCAGTGCCAACTGTCGATCGCTCGACGGTCTGGATCGATACCGTGAAGCGCGGACCGATGGTGCGGCAAGTGCGCGGGCTTGGCACGCTGGTCCCCGAAGACATTCGCTGGATTCCGGCAAACACTGAAGGTCGTGTCGAAAAAATCATTGTCTGGCCAGGCACACACGTAGAATCCGACACGGTCATATTGGAGTTGAGTAGCCCTGAGCTCGAACAAGCCGCTCACGATGCCGAGCTGCAAGCGACCGCGGCTGAGGCGGAGCTAACTACTTTGCGCGCGACTCTGCAGCGCGGATTGCTCGACCAGGAAGCAACTACCGCAAAAGCAAAATCGGATTACGAACAGGCAAAGATGGAGCGTGAAACGAACGACCAACTAGCCAAGAACGGCTTGATCGCCGACCTCCAATATAAAACCTCGAAGGTGAAAGAAGCCGAGCTGGCGAACCGCAACGAGATCGAACAAAAGCGTCTCAGCTTTGCGCATGACTCAATAGACCCGCAGCTTGCAGCAAAGCAGGCCGCCGTCGATCAAGCCAAGCAGCTCGCGAAATTGAAACTCGATCAGGTTGAAGCACTGCATGTGCGCGCTGGGATGTCGGGCGTGCTGCAGCAATTGCCCGTGCAAATCGGGCAGCGTGTGAAAATCGCCGATAACTTGGCGCGCGTCGCTGACCCAACCAAACTGAAAGCTCAGGTCAAAATTGCTGAGACCCAGGCGAAAGATATTCAAATTGATGAGAAAACGGAGATCGACACCCGCAACGGCGTTGTGAATGGCCACGTTATCCGAGTTGATCCAGCGGTGGAACAGGGAACCGTCACCGTCGACGTTGCCATTGATGGCGAATTGCCAAAGGGCGCGCGCCCGGATTTGAGTGTCGATGGTACGATCGAGCTCGAGCGGTTGAATGATGTGATTTATGTGGGCCGGCCGGCGTTCGGACAGGAGAACAACACGGTTGGTATGTTCAAACTTGTCGGCGGCAGCACTGAAGCCGTTCGCACTCCAGTCAAACTCGGCAAGAGCTCAGTTAACACGATTGAAATTGTAAACGGCCTCCAGCCCGGCGACCAGGTGATTTTATCCGACACCAGCGCGTGGGATTCCCACGAACGGATTCGACTGAATTGATTGCTGATTTTCGATGAACGCCAAGGAACTTAAAGACCGGACAAAACAATTCGCACTTCGGACCCCCTCTTTTGAAAGAGGCGGAGGAGTCAGTCGCCATCATGGCTGCCTCTTACATCTCCGCCTTACGCGATTCCAAACGACCGCGCGAATTCGCGGCTAACAATCAGCAATCAGACCATGAACAACGGATCAACTCCTCTTATTCACCTCGACAACGTCACCAAAGTTTTTCTCACCGACGAAGTGGAAACGCACGCGCTCTCCGGCATTCATCTGGACATTCGCCCGGGCGAATACGTTTCCATCGCCGGCCCGTCCGGCTGCGGCAAATCAACCCTATTGTCGATCCTCGGTCTGCTCGACACGCCTTCGAATGGGAGTTACTCGCTCAAGGGCCACGAGGTTGCGAATCTGTCGTTTCCCGATCGCGCACGCATCCGCAATCGAGAGATCGGCTTCATTTTCCAAAGTTTCAACCTCATCGGCGACCTGACTGTTTACGAAAACGTCGAGTTGCCGTTGACCTATCGCGGAATGTCTGCTGGCGAGCGTAAGCAATTCGTGACGGAAGCACTTGAGCGCGTGGGGATGGGACACCGCGCCAAACATTTGCCCAGCCAGCTTTCCGGAGGTCAGCAACAACGCGTCGCTGTCGCGCGAGCGCTGGCAGGAAAGCCCTCCATACTTCTCGCGGACGAGCCGACCGGCAACCTCGATTCGCGCAACGGTGAAGCCGTCATGGAGTTGTTGAAGGAACTCCACGCAGGCGGCGCGACCATTTGCATGGTCACACACGATGAGCGCTTCGCGCAGCATGCGGACCGAACAGTGCATCTCTTTGACGGACGCGTGGTAGAAGATCGCATCGCCGCCTAACGACAACATCGACATCTTATGTTTGGAGAACTCTGGCAAGATCTCCGCTACGGCGCGCGAATCTTGCTGAAATCTCCTGCTTACAGCGCCATCGCGGTTGTTGCGCTCGCAGTGACCATCGGCGCAAACACCGCCATTTTCAGCGCAGTCAATACGCTGTTGCTGCGCCCGCTGCCGCTGGAAGATTTGGACCGACTGGTTTTCAGCGTCGCGCTGCGCGAAGGCTTCGATCCGTTCGAATCCTCCTTACTGGAACTTGAAGCCTATCAGCAGCGAAATCATTCCTTCGCAAGCATCGGTGCAGCGAGGCAGCGTTCGTTCAATTTGATCGGACGCGGTGAACCTGAGCGCATTCGCGGTGCGTCGATCATGGCGGATTATTTGACGACGCTCGGCGTGAAGCCGATCCTCGGTCGTAACTTTTCCGCCCAGGAGGATCAGCCCGGCGGCGCTGCCGTCGTCCTGATCAGTTACAGCTTTTGGCAAAATCATTTCGGCGGAAAGCCGAGCGTCATTGGTGAAACGCTGAATCTCGAAGGTCGCACCTGCACAGTCATCGGGGTGATGCCGCCGGGGTTTGATCTTCCTGCGGCGGCTGACATCTGGGTGCCACTGCAAATCAAGATCGATAGCGTGCCGTTCACCGAACGCGCTGTGCCCAACTATGAAATCGTGGCCAGGCTTCGTCCTGGAATCAGCCTCGAACAGGCGGATGCGCAATCAAAATCTATCGCGCGCCAATTGGAGCAGGAGTTCCCTCAAGTGCGCCGCGGCTGGAGCGTGAAGCTGATTTGGCTACGGCAACAATTGCTTGGTGATTATGCAGGACGCGTAAACAAAGCGCTCGCCGCGCTTATGGGCGCAGTGGGATTCCTTTTGCTCATCTGCTGTGCCAACGTGGCGAACCTTCAACTCGCTCGCGGCATCGCGCGCACGCGCGAACTGGCGTTGCGGCGCGCCTTGGGCGCAAGTCGGTCTCGGCTGATTCGACAACTTCTCACCGAGAGCATGTTGCTGGCGTTGCTGGGCGGCGTTGGCGGTCTATTGCTGGCGCATTGGATCGTTCCGTTGCTGGCGGCGATTAATCCAGTGCAGGGCTTTTCGCTCGCGGGCTTCTTCCACGATTTCAAGATCGACAGTCGCGTCTTGAGTTTCGCGCTCCTGGTGACGCTCGCCACCGGTGTCATTTTCGGATTCCTGCCTGCACTGAAGGGCGTCGGTGAACGCGAAGTGATGCCGTCTCTCCGAGAGGGTGATCAACGCAGCGCTAGTGCCCCCGGTCGCGGTTGGCTTAACATTCTGATCGTCGCGGAGATTGCTGTAGCGATGATGTTGTTGGTGGGCGGCACGCTAATCGTGCGGAGTTTCAATCGCCTTCAACACGTCGATCTCGGGTTTAGACCGGATCATCTGCTCATGATGAAAATGATTTTGCCGGCGTCGAAATATTCTGAGCACTGGCAGCGCGTTGCATTTGTCGATCAGGTTCTCGAGCGAGTGAAAAATTTGCCCGGCGTACTTTCTGCAGGCACAACCACCAACATTCCACTTGAGCGCGAGATCGCCTACGACGCCATCTTCAGCGTTGAAGGACGGCCGCCGCGCAACCCCAACGACGTTCCAATCACATCGCACCGTCTTGTTAGTCCGAACTATTTGAAAACGCTCGGCGTGACTCTGGTCAAAGGCAGGTTGATCGATGAGACCGATCGCGCCGGCCAACCACCGGTCGTGGTGATCAGCGACGAGTTAGCGCGTCAGGCATGGCCGGGAGAAGATCCACTCGGCAAACGGATCAAGCGAGTCCGGCCGGGTCAGGAGTTTCCCTGGATGACGGTAATCGGCCTCACCAAAAATGTGAAAGAAGATTTCTCGAATTACCGGATCAATCGGCCTGTGTGGTATGTGCCTTACGCGCAGTTAGAAAACAATTTTCCGGTTAATCTCGTGGTGCGAACCAGTGGCGATCCAGCAAGTGCGACAGCGGCCGTGCGCGACGCAATTCATGCTGTCGATCCCGATCAGTCGATTTCGAATGTGATGACAATGGACGAAAATCTCGCGCGCGTTCTGCTGGCTGAACGTTTCAGTGCGATTTTGATGAGCGTGCTGGCTGCATCTGGTCTTCTGCTCGCAGCACTCGGACTCTATGGCGTGATGGCCTATTCGGTTTCACAACGCACCGCTGAGATCGGATTGCGCGTCGCACTAGGCGCACAACGCGCACACGTGCTGCAACTCGTCCTCAGCCAGGGCGTAAAACTAACATTGTTAGGCGTAGCGATCGGTTTGACTGCCGCCTGGGGTCTTTCGCGATTGCTTGCGAGTTTGCTCTTCGGCGTGAGCGCGACCGATCCGGCGACATTTGCTTCGATTTCGCTTCTGCTCGTGTCAATCGCGTTACTTGCATGTTTCCTGCCGGCGCGCCGTGCGTTGACTGTCGATCCCATGGTCGCGCTTCGCTACGAATGACCAATATGACGAACGAGATCAAAGTTGCACTGCGCGGGCTCCTGAAAACTCCCGGGTTCTGTGTCATTGCGATCGCCACCCTCGCCCTGGCAATCGGTGCAAATAGCGCGGTCGTCAGCCTGATCAGCGCGCTACTCGTTAGGCCGCTGCCGTATCATGATTCATCCAGGCTCGTTTTGATCTGGGAACAGTTTAAGACAATGGGATTGGAACGTATTCCGGTTTCGACGCCAGAATACGTCGATTTGGAGCGGGATTTTCACGGCTGCCAACAGATTGGAGCATTCGCTTACCGGAATTTCAACCTGGGCGGCGAGGGCACACCGGAAAGAATTTCGGGCGCGGTGGTATCGCCTGCGTTGTTTCCCCTTCTCGGTGTCGAACCGATCGCTGGGCGGACGTTTGCCCGCGAGGAGCAAGGTGAAGGGCATGACGATGTCGTTGTCATCAGCGAACGACTTTCGAAAAACCGCTTTAATTCCGATCCATACCTGGTGGGCAAATCGCTGCTGCTCAATGGTCGCAATTACACGGTGATTGGCGTAATGCCTGCCAGCTTCGAGTTTCCAATCCCGCTCTTTGGGGTTCAAGGCAATCAATTCGCCGCGCGCGCCGATATCTGGAAACCAGTCGCGTTTACCCAACACGAGTTGAAAGATCGCGGCGATCGAAATTACAGCGTGATCGCGCGCTTGCCCGAAAAAGTCAGTATGCAACAAGCGCAAGTCGAACTTGATAACGTGATTGCCACCTGGTCCCGGCAGTATCCGGACAACTACGTCAACGGAAGTTTTGGCGCGAAAATTTATCCGTTGCAAGAACAGGTGATCGGCGGCATGCGAAGCGGGCTGGCCATTCTGCTTGGTGCAGTCGCGTTCGTTTTGCTGATCGCCTGCGCAAATCTTGCGACCATGTTGCTGGCGCGCGCGAGCGCGCGAGAACGTGAGCTAGCTATTCGCGTTGCGCTTGGCGCTGGTCGGTGGCGTTTGCTCCGCCAAATGCTGACCGAAAGTATTTTGCTCGCGTTCGGCGGGGGCATTGCGGGCGTGATGCTCTCGGTTTGGGGAATTGAATTTTTGAAACGCGCTGGGGCGCGTACCATTCCCCGTCTCAATGAGGTAAATGTCGACCTTACCGTCCTGATCGTAATGGCTGTTGTCGCGATTGGAACTGGGGTTTTGTTCGGGCTCCTTCCGGGTTTAGCAAGTGCGAATCCAGAATTGACCGAAGCATTGAAAGAAGGCGGGCGTGGCGCGACCGCAAGCCGACGTCACAATCAGATCCGCAACGGTTTGGTCGTAGGCGAAATCGCGCTCGCTCTTGTCCTGCTCGTCGGTGCCGGACTCTTAACGAAAAGTTACGCGCTTCTGCAAAACGTAAATCCCGGATTCAATCCGCACAATGTGCTGACGATGGAGATTTCGTTGCCGCAGCTGAAATATCCGGCACCAGAGACGTTTTTTTATCTCGGAACTGAGACAACGACGCGATTCGTTGCAGAAGCAAATCGGCGAATCGCGAGGTTGCCCGGGGTCCAGTCAACTGCGGCAACAGACGTCCTTCCGCTCAGTGGAACCAACACTGACTCTTCTTTCATGATTGAGGGGCGCGAGTCCCAAGCTGGGCCAGGCGCGGATGAAGAAATTCGAACGGTTACGCCGGATTATTTTCGCGTCTTGCAGACGCCGCTTTTGCAGGGTCGATTTTTCAATGATGCAGATACGTCCGATTCGACGCCCGTCGTAATCGTGAACCGCACGTTTGCCCGAAAATTTTTCTCGGATGGAGATGCGCTCGGCAAACGGATCACCTTTGACGATCCCAAACACAATCCCAAATGGGCGACGATTGTCGGAATCGTCGAGGACATCAGACATCGCAGCCTCGATGTCGATCCTCAGCCGGAATATTACCGGCCCCATACACAATTCCCAGAGCGCAGCATGATTTTGGTTGTGCGCAGCGCTCAAGATCCACGCTCGCTCGCATCTGTGATTCGCCGTGAGATTCAGTCGATCGATCCCGACGAGCCAATTGCGAAGGTTCGACCATTGGAGGCCGTCGTCTCTGAATCGGTTGCTCCGCGTCGATTTGCCGTTGTGCTGTTGAGCGTGTTCGCTGCCGGTGCATTGTTGCTCGCGGCGGTCGGCGTTTACGGCGTGATGTCGTATCTCGTGGTCCAACGGAGTCACGAAATCGGTGTGCGCATGGCGCTCGGCGCGCAACGTCGCGATGTCTTGGGTTTAGTTGTCGGCCACGCTGGAAAACTGGTCGGGGTCGGCACAGCCATCGGCTTGCTGCTGACTTGCTTTTCGACTCGCGCGCTCTCCGTTCTCCTCTATGGCGTTGGCACGTTCGATCTCGTCACCTTTGCTTTCGTCACTGTCATGCTTGCCGCGGTTTCGTTAATCGCGAGTTACATCCCAGCCGTTCGTGCCACCCGTTCCGATCCAATGATCGCTCTCAGTCACAACGCTTAAATTATGATCAAACTGCGCCGAATCGAACGGTTCTACCCGTTGGCCAAAGGAAAATTCTTCTACGTCCTGCGGGACATCAATATCGATATCGAAGAAGGCGAGTTTGTGTCCATCATGGGGCCATCCGGCGCCGGAAAGTCGTCGCTGCTTCACATCCTCGGGATGCACGACCACGGCTGGAGCGGCGAATACTTCCTGGGAGAGACGGCCGTCCATCCTCTCAAGGCAAAAGAGCGCGCTGCGCTTCGTAATGAGCAGATCGGGTTTGTGTTTCAGCAATATCATTTGCTCGACGACCTCACCGTTTATGAAAATCTCGAGATCCCGCTGTCGTATCGCAGGGTAGGCAAAAGCGAACGAGAAGGCATCGTAGCCGACACCCTCGATCGTTTCCAAATAGTCGGGAAAAAGGATTTGTACCCTCGCCAATTGTCCGGCGGGCAACAGCAATTGGTCGGCGTGGCCCGCGCGATCGTCTCGAATCCAAAACTTCTTTTGGCGGACGAGCCGACCGGAAATCTTCACTCGAGTCAGGGCGAAGAAATCATGGGCCTTTTCAAAAGACTGAACGCCGAAGGAACAACCATCGTGCAGGTCACGCATTCGGAAAAGAATGCAGCCTACGGCAACCGCGTCATCCAACTGCGTGATGGTTGGGTTATTAACAACTAACCAGGAGAAATTTGTCATGATTCTAGATTCATTTCGTCAGGATGTGCGAGTCGGCCTCCGTGTTTTGTTCAAGGACAAAGCTTTTTGTTTTCTGGCCGTGCTCGTGTTCGGGCTCGGCATCGGCGGCGCCACCAGCCAGTTCACGGTGGTCAACGGCGTTGTCTTGCGCGGGCTGTCATTTCCTCGTTCCGAGCAGTTGATGAACATCGGTCTGATCGATCCGCAGGCCAGCGCGTCCAATAATAATTTCGGATTGGGCGTTATTCCATGGACGCAGGATTACGAGGATTTGCGCAACGCGCAGCAATCCTTTGCGATGATGGCCGGTTATCTTAGCAGAAGGACAGTCAACGTAACCTATAAAAACAATCCCCAGCGTTACGCCGGCGCCTATGTGACAGAGGACTTCCTCAAAATTCTCGGGGTGTCGCCGATCATGGGCCGTGATTTCACGCCGGCTGACAACAAACCCGGCGCCGAAAAGGTCACGATTCTGAGTCATGAAATCTGGCGGCGCGATTTCAACGGTGATCCGAACATTATTGGTCAAAGCGTTCGGATGAACGGCAAAGCCGTGACCATTATCGGCGTGATGCCGCCGAATTTTAAATTTCCGGTGGACGAACAACTTTGGGTCCCACTTTATAATGAGTTTCCTCCAAGACAGCGCGGAGATCTCACCGAGTTGGTGAACGGCTCGCCGCCGTCGGTCATGGGGCGGCTCAAGCCGGGCGTGACCATCGATCAAGCAAATGCGGAGTTTGTTGGCCTGGCGCGGCGTTTGGCGCAGGACAATCCGAAAACGAACAGCACTTTGGTGTCGGCCAGCGTGCAGCCGCTTCTGAATGCGCTCACTGGTCCGCAATTGCGCCAGCAAGTTTGGGGGATGCTTGCCGCAGTCATCCTCGTTTTGCTGATCGCGTGCGTAAATGTGATGAACATGCAGTTTGGCCGTGCTGCTCTGCGCGCAAAGGAAGTGGCGATCCGCGGCGCTCTAGGCGCGACGCGTTGGAGACTCGTGCGCCAAATGTTGACCGAAAGTTTCGTCGTCGCCGTATTCGGAGCGGTCGCAGGCGTGGTGCTGGCCTATTGGGGAGTTGATATGTTGACTCGCGCGACCAGCGCGCTCCCCGACCCATTGCCTTACTGGATTCAATTTAAGATGGATGGCCCGGTTCTCATATTCACAGTCGCGATCACATTAGTGGCGACGCTTGCTTCCGGTCTGGTCCCTGCCCTGGTCGCCGCGAAAGGCAACTCGGCTGAGATCCTGAAAGAGGGCGGCCGCGGTAATAGCAGTCGCCTCGTAAATATCATCACCCGGGTGCTCGTGGTTGGGCAAATTGCCTTGACCGCCGCGCTCCTGATCGCGGCTACGCTGCAAATCAAATCGATCCGAAATCAAGTTACGCTCAATTACGGTTACGACGAGAACGCTGTTTACACCGCGCGCGTAGCTTTGATGGAAGGCGCTTATCCGACAGAGGAAGCGCGCCGGGAATTTTTGCTTCGCGCGGTGCGTGCGTTGCGCGCCAAACCCCAGTTTGATTCTGTCGCCATGAGCGATCGCTTTCGCATGACATTTGCCGGCCAAGGTCAATATGAAGTGGATGGCCAAAATTATGTGACGGATCGTGATCGACCGCGCGGAAACTTCGAAGGTGTTTCGGATAATTATTTTGCCATGCTCGGTCTAAAGATTCTCGAAGGCCGCGACTTCACGACTGATGACGCCGATGCAAAACAACCGGTGGCAATCGTAAACGCGAGTTTCGCGCGAAAATATTACGGTCACGAAAGTCCGATCGGTCGGAGGGTTCGATTCTTCAATCCCGGTCAGCCGCAGCCGTGGCGAACCATCGTGGGAGTCGTGCCGGACACCTTGATGCAGGGTCCGTTCGACCAGGAGACCGACACCGCCGGCATTTACTTGCCGCTGCTTGGCGAAAATCCAGCCGAACAATATTGCACCATCATTGTTCGCCCACGTCCAGGACAACGCGCCGACACGCTCGGTCCTGCCCTGAGCAAAGCCGTCGCCGAACTCGATTCAAATCTACCGACTTATTACGTTGGAACACCCGCGCAATTGCACAGTGAAATTCTTGGGGGAAACCGCATTATCGCGACGCTATTCGCAATCTTCGGAGCGGTTGCATTCGTTCTTTCTGCCGTCGGTCTTTACGGCGTGATGAGTTTCTCTGTGAACCAGCGCACGCAGGAGTTTGGCATTCGGATGGCACTCGGCGCGGACGCGGCCCGGATTTTCCGCATGGTCATGAGGCAAGGCGCCTGGCAGTTGGTTATAGGCCTTGTTCTTGGTGCGGGTAGCGCCGCGCTCCTTCTTGGAGTTGTCGCCACCGCAGCTTTGCAAAATCTTCTTTTCAAAGTCAACGCGCTCGACCCGTCCATTTATTTTGCGGTCGCAGCGTTGCTCACAATCGTCGCGGCCGCCTCCTGCTTCGTTCCCGCGCGCCGCGCTACCCGCGTCGATCCGATGATCGCACTGCGTTATGAGTGACGCCGGTCGGAAACCCAGATAGCGGAGGAATTCGAATATGATTAGCGATCTGCGTTTTGCTGTCCGGATGCTGATTAAGTATCCGGCTTTCTCAATTGTCGCGTTTCTCGCTTTGGTTCTCGGAATTGGCGCGAACACGACTGTCTTTGGAATCATCAACGCCTTGTTGCTTCGCCCGTTGCCCGTCGGCCACTCCAAAGAAGTAGTGAAGGTTTTTACGACCGATAATCACATCAAGGGCAACCAATCGACCTCCTACTTAAACTTCCAGGATTACGCGAACCAGAACACGGCCTTCAGCTCGATGGCTGCGTACACATTCGCGGGCATGGGAATGACTCGCGGCACCGACACGCTGAATGTTACCGGTTTGCTCGTGAGCGGAAACTATTTCGATCTGCTTCAGGTCAAACCGGCCCTCGGCCGCACTTTTTTAGCGGAGGAAGATTCAACGCCTAACGGCCATCCCGTTGTCGTGCTCGGTTACAAGTTCTGGAGAAAACTGGGAGCCGATCCGAAGATCGTCGGCAGTCAGGTTACGCTCAATGGACATTCCTTCACCGTTATTGGCATCGCGCCGGCGGCTTTTACCGGAGTCGACGTCGGCTTTTCTCCGGACCTTTGGGTGCCGATCTCGATGCATCAATGGGTCCGGCCAGGCGGCGACTTCTGGTTCGAGGAGCGCCGGGCGTTGTTGCTGAGCATTGTCGCGCGGCTCAAGCCGGGGGTGATAATATCCGAAGCTCAAGCGCAAATGCGCACGATCGCAAAGCAGCTCGAGCAAGCTTACCCCGATGTAAATAAAGAACGCTCGATCGCGCTGATGTCGCTCGAAGCAGCCAAGTCACAAGCATTGGGCGGCCCAAACAATGAAGACCTCGCGCGCAACGTTTCGCTTCTTTTAGTCGCTGCGTCCGCCAGCATTCTGCTGATCGCGTGCGCCAACGTCGCCAATCTGCTGCTTGCGCGATCCGCTGCCCGACAACGGGAGATGGCCGTCCGTTTGGCACTCGGAGCGGGCCGCGGACGTATCGTGCGACAATTACTCACGGAAAGCATTCTGCTCGGCCTGATTGGCGGCATCGGTGGCGTTGTTCTCGCCTACTGTCTTGGCGATGTCCTAGTCGCGCTGCTTCCGCCACTTCCGTTTCCGATTGACTTGAATCCGCAACCGGACTGGCGGGTGCTCAGTTTCTCGTGCGTCGTCGCCATCTTGAGCGGGGTTATGTTCGGATTGGCGCCCGCATTGCAAATGGCCCGCTGGAACCTCACCGAGGGTTTGCGGGAGCGCGCTTCCACCGGAGGCGGCGCGGTCACGCGGCTGAATCTGCGTAGTTTGCTTGTGGTCGCGCAAATTGCCGTTTCTTTGCTATTGTTAATCGGGTCCGGTTTGTTTCTGAAGTCGTTCCACAAAGCCCAAGCGATCGATCCCGGCTTCCGCACTGAGAATCTCGACATTGTCACGATCAACCCGGTGCTCGCAGGTTATGATAGCGATCGCGCTCTTCAAGTCGTGCGCGCAATCGCTGATCAAATCAGGCACGATCCGCGCGTTGCCGGAGCCGATTTGAACAACTGGGTTCCGCTTTTTGGCGGCGAGGGCAGAACTGTCGTGATCGATGGTCGCGACCTAACCGATCAACACAACCGTAAATTCGCAAATTACAGTCCGATTACGCCCGGTTATTTCCAGACCATGGGCATTCAACTTCTGCGCGGTCGTAATTTTACCGAGCACGATGCAGAAAAGAACGCCGCGCCAGTCGCGATTATCGACGAGACCATGGCCAAGGAGTTTTGGCCAAATGAAGATGCTTTGGGCCGCCGATTCAGGTTCCTAGTCTATAAGACACCGATCGAAGTAATCGGAATCGCCCGGAATTCGAAGGCAGTAACGCTCGGCGAAGTTCCGACCCCGATGGTTTACGGGCCGCTCAACGAGCTTACCGACACCGGGATTACGTTATTCGTTCACACCACTGGCGCCCCGGGTGTGATGTTGAGCGAGATTCGCCGCATCATTCGTGACGTCGACATCCACATTCCGATCACCTATGAAAAGACCATTCGCGACCACATGGCCATTGCGCTGTGGCCGTCGTGGATGGGTGCAATGCTGCTGGGCAGTCTCGGATTGCTCGCGTTCGTTCTTGCTTCGATGGGCGTCTATGGAGTGATGGCTTATTCCGTCAGCCAACGAACTCGTGAATTAGGAATTCGGATGGCGCTCGGCGCGCAGACGAGCCAGGTCATTCAACTCGTGTTGCGCCAGGGGATGTTACTAACCGTGATCGGTCTGGGGGTTGGGTTGTTTGCAGCATTCGGGTCGACCCGTCTCGCCGGATCTTTGCTTTACGGAGTGAATCCAAGCGATCCGGTTATTTTCATCGGAGTCACCTCGTTCCTTGCAGTCGCCGCTTTTGCGGCGTGCTATTTCCCGGCGCGGCGCGCGCTGAAGATCAATCCGGTCACCGCATTGCGAATTGATTAGTCGACGGTCAAGAAAGGTTGACGGCTGATGTTGGAGAGTTGGGAGCCGCGTCGCGCCAATGATCTTGGCACTTCTGCAGCTGATTTCTTGAATCGACTCAAGCGACCGACCCAACGCTTGAAATGAAAATGAGAATACTGCTCGCCCACGAAAGGTTGCTAAAAAAGAGAGCTGGCAATTAAGTCCGTAACGCCCGGACCGGATCAATCCGTGTCGCGCGCCAGGCTGGCAAGGAACAGGCGATCAATGCGACCGCGATCATGATGATAAAGGCCAATCCAAAGGCAAGCGGGTCGCGCGGGCTCACTTTGTAAAGAAGATTGCCCATTAAACGCGTCACTGTCAGCGCCGCAACGACGCCCAAGACAATGCCACCTCCGGTTAAGAGCAATCCGCGCGACATGACCAGTCGCAACAGGTCAGAAACGCCCGCTCCCAATGCCATTCGCAGCCCCAGCTCGCGCGTGCTCTGCGAAACCGCATATGAAATCACCGCATAAAGGCCGATCGCGGCCAAAAAGAGAGCCATTCCTCCAAAGGCCGCAACAAGAGTCACGGCCAATCGTTGCGTGTAACTCATTCGATCCACTTGTTCTTGAATGGTGATCGTGTCTAACGGCGCGAGATTCGGATCGAGCGCGTGGATTTCGCGGACGAAAGCGTTCATGACCGCGGTCGCGCTTTGCTCCGTCCGAATGATGAAGCCGTTTTGGACGACAAAATTCCGTCGAACCGGCACATAAAAAAATGGTGTCGGCTGCTCAAGCTTGGTCCGGTAGTTCGCATTTTTTGCCACGCCCACGACCTCCATCCATTTGTCTTTCACCTTAAGGCGCTGACCGACCACGTCTTTTCCCGGCCAATATTTTGCCGCCATCGTTTCATTGACGATCGCGGCCGGTGGTGCGTTTTCGTCATCGTTGCGGGTGAATTCCCGGCCTGCAACAATGGGGATGCCGATTGTGCTAAAGTATCCTTCGCCAACTTCATTGTAGTCCGCTGTCAGCTGTTCATTGCGCGGCGGCTGGTAACCTTCGATCTCCAGCGGTGCTGACGAGTAAACCGCATAGCTGAAAGGCCTGACCCGCGCCAATGCTACCGATTCAACGCCGGGGAGCGTCCGGATGCGCTCGAGCATTTGCTCGTAAAAAATTTTGGCCCGATCGGGCTTGTAGCCGGCAGACAAAAGATCCACCGACGACACGACGACCTTTCGTGTCGAAAATCCCGGATCGGAGTTTTGCATTTGCACCATGCTTCGCAGCAGTAATCCGGTTCCGACAATGAGCACAAAACTCAGCGCCACTTGAACGAACACAAGCGCCGAGCGCAGTCGCGCTTGGCCGCTGCCGCCTACTACTCCGCTGCCTTCACTTTTCAACGCGCCGGAAAGATCGGCATGGCTCGCTTGAATCGCAGGTACCAACGCGAACAGCATTGTCGACCCGATGCAAACCGCGACGCTTAGAACTAGAACACGCCAGTCGAGCTGTCCCGGATAATCAATTGTGATGCCTGGAGTCCGGACCGGAGAAACAAGCACGAGAGCGTTACGGCACCAGTAGGCCACCATGATTCCACCGGCGGCTGCAATGACAGAAAGAAGCAAGCCTTCGGTGAAAAGTTGTTTCACGAGACGGCGGCGTCCGGCGCCGAGTGCCAGGCGCATTGTCATTTCATGACGACGCAATAACGATCGAGCGAGGAGCAGATTACTCACGTTCGCGCAGGCGATTAAAAGAACGAAAAACGCGACCCCAGTTGTAATCGCCAGCGTGGGTGACAGATTTCCGACGGCGTTGAATGGCGTTTTCCAGAGCGGAAAAAGTTCAAAGCTCTGCCCGCGGTTTGTCTTCGGAAAATCGTTCTCGAGGCGTTGCGCGATCGCGGAAAGCTCGGCTTGCGCCTGTTGACGGGTCACGCCCGGTTTCAAAAATGCGTAAGCTTCAATCCAGCGCGCCCCGCGGTCTTCGAGCTTGTAGCCGGTCGAATCAAATGTCTCCTGCATCGACGTCGGCACCCAGAAGTTAAACGAGTAGCCGATGAAGGTACCGTGAAATTTTTCCGGCGCGACGCCAATGATCGTGTGTTGAACCCCGTTGAGATATTGCGTTTTGCCGATGATCGCCGGGTCGCCCTTGTAACGGTCCTGCCAGGTTAGGTAACTAATTACGGTGACCGGATGTGCATTGCGCCCCATGCCTTCTTCCGGCCTGAAGCCGCGGCCCAGCATCGGGCGAAGACCGAGCGCATCGAAATAATTCGCCGAAACGATTCCGCCCGTGGCGCGCTCCGCCCGATCGCCCACGCTCAACCTCGTACCCACGATCCGATCGACGATGAACGACTCGAAAAGAGTTGAGTTCTTTTCCAAATCGACAAAGTCAGGATACGACAGTCCGTGGCCTTCCGTCTCGCCGCGTGTTGTCCCGCCAAGGGCGAACATTCGGTCCTGGTGCGCAACCAGCGGATAGGGACGAATGAGAATCCCTTCGATCCAGCTAAAGACGGCGGCGTTTGTTCCGATCCCGAGCGTAAGGCAGAGGATCGCAAGAATCGAAAATCCCGGCGCTCGCCAAAGCATTCGCGCGCCGAAACGCACGTCCTGCAGAAATTCGTCAGCCCATCTCCAGATGCGTTGGTCGCGGGCGGCTTCCTTGATTTGCTCGACCCCGCCGAACTGTCGAAGCGCCGCGTTTCGCGCTTCGTGGGGCAACATGCCTGCGGCAATGTTCCGTTCGATCAAAAGATCGAGGTGCGCTTGGATTTCTTCCGCCATCTCGGCGTCTCGGCGGTTTCTCCGAGACAATCCGAACAAGCGAGAGAACCAGGCGCGGAGTCGCGGCATAATTTATTAGCCTCCGGCGAGCACGAGATCGATTCCCTTGGTAATGCGGAGCCAATGCTCCTTTTCTGCGGCCAATTGTTTCCGCCCAGCTGTGGTCAATTCATAATAGCGCGCCTTGCGATTGTTGTCGGAAACTCCCCACTTCGCCTTGATCCAGCCTTGCGCCTCCAACCGATACAGGGCCGGATAGAGTGAGCCTTGCTCTACACGCAGGATGTCGTTCGACATTTGCTGAATTCGATCCGCGATGCCGAGGCCATGCCGCGGCTCGTGCTGTAGTGCTTTCAAAATCAACATGTCGAGCGTGCCGTAAACGAGGTCAGGCTTTTCTTTTGCCATAAATCTTCAGACCTAGACAGTCTTGAGGAAGAGATCGTTCAATTATTTAGCTAGACTGTCAAGAGGAGAATCATTGATTGTTTCAGTGAATCCGACGCCCTCGGCAGAGTTGAACAATCGAGTCGATATTCTAAGTCATATCCTATAAGGATGGGTATGAGACTTTGGCGCAAGAATGGTGATCGCGTTTTGGTGGTCGCCATTTTTCAAAGCCTGGGGACTGGTCGGGCCGTACTGAAGAATCTGCGTCGGGCCCGGTTTCGCCGAGTCGCCGCAATCCACGTCTCGGCCGGAGGCCGGCCGCGGGTCGAGGAATGTGGCGTCTCGGCGATCACCGGAGCGGTCGCCGCCTCGGCCGCCGGCCTGGCCATCGGGGCATTCATCTTTTGGCACTGCGGAGTTCTGGCGGATTACCGACCCGGCGCCCTGGCGCTGTTGCTGGCCGCGTTCGCGTTGGCGGGCGCTCTGAGCGGATGGGTTCTCGTCCGGTCGCTTCAGCAGCATGTTGATGAGACAAGGCTGGCCCGGTGCGCGAGCACGATCCTGCCGAACGAAACGTTTGTGATGGCCGAGGCTGAAGCCAGCGAAACGGCGCGCATACTGGTGATTTTGCGGGACGTGGAAGCCGAGGCACCCGTCACGTTCGCTTTTCATTCGCCCCCGCCTTCCTCCGTCGAATCGACCACGCGACCGCTTTGGCAGGAACGACCTTCCAGTCAGCGTCTCTCGGAAAACGCCGCGCACCTCGCCAGCTCGATCGTGGTCAGCCGGAAAGCGCGGCCGCGTGGGCAATCCTTTCTGCGACGGCTGCGAGAAGTAGAAAAAGCGCTGGAGTGGGCGAACGCGAGTCTAAGGATGTCGGCCGAAATGCACCACGCCTTCACCCTTTCGGCGGAGTGGCTGCTCGATAATGCCTATTTGATTCGGGAGCAGGTGACCGATTTGCGGCGGAGTCTCCCGCAAAAATATTATGGAGATCTCCCTCTCATCGCCCACGGTCCCGAGGCAGGGCTGCCGCGTGTTTACCATGTCGCCTCGGAAATGGTATTAGAGAGCGGCGGCGCATTGGAGCCGGAGATCATCCGGAAATTCCTGGTCGCTTTTCAGGCGATCGCGCCACTGGACATCGGAGAACTCTGGGCCCTGCCGCTGATGTTGCGCTTGCAGTTACTCGAATGTCTGCGCGCGCTCGCGATCCAGGTCGAGCAACTGCAAAGCCAGAGCGAGCAGGCCGATTTTTGGGCCAATCGGCTGATCACCGCCGCGCGCCACAGCTCGACGCGGTTGCTCAGGATGATGGAAGAACTGGTGGAACGTCATCCTGAGCCGACCGCGCATTTTGCGAGCGAACTGATGGCGCATCTCTATGACGAAGAGGCGGCGCTACCGCTGGTGAGCGGGTGGCTGGAACGCTCTCTACGCGCGCCTCTCCTCGAAGTCATGCAGCAGGAACATCGGCGCCAGGCCGTGCAGCAGACCGCGCTGGCCGATGTGATCAATAGTTGCCGCCTCCTTGCGCAAATCGCGTGGCCGGAATTCTTCGAGTCGATCAGCTGGGCGGAAAGCGAATTAGCCGCCGATCCCGCCGGAGTTTATGCCCGCGTGGATTTTGAAACGGGGGATCGTTGCCGGCGCGCGGTGGAGGAAATTGCGCGATGGTCAAAACGTTCGGAACAGGAAATTATCGACCAAACACTGGCGTTGGCGAAGGCCGCCGAGGACGAAGTCAAGCGACACGTCGGATATTATTTGATCGACGCGGGCCGGCCGGCGCTCGAGCGGGCAACGGGCGCCCGCGTACCGCTGGCGGAACGGTCGCAACGATGGCTTCGCGCGCAGGCGGCGGGCGCGTATTTCGGAAGTCTTTTCGTGCTCGCGGTCGCGGTGGTGGCGACTCCTCTGCTTTTCATTGCCGGGTCCGTCCCCGGGGTGACGCTCGGGCTGCTCGGCCTTCTGCTTCTCTTGCCCGCGAGTGAGCTGGCGGTGCTGGCCGTGAATTATTTCGTGACCTCGGTTCTGCCTCCGCAGGTGTTGCCGAAGATGTCCTTCAAAAAAGAAGGCATTCCCGATGATTGCCGCACGCTGGTGGTGGTGCCGATGTTACTCACCACTCCGAACGCGATCCAAAGCGAGCTCAACCGCCTCGAAATTCGCTATCTCGGAAACACGGATGCGAATCTGCGCTTCTCGCTCCTGACGGATTTTCCCGACGCACCGCGGCAGAGCATGCCGGAGGACGAGGAGTATATCGACATTGTGGCCCGCGGGATTGAGGAACTGAATCGCCGCCACGGAGAGGGGCGCTTCTTTCTTTTTCACCGTGGGCGCTCGTGGAGTGAGAGCGAGCAACGCTGGATCGGCTGGGAGCGCAAGCGCGGCAAACTTGAGCAGCTCAATCGATTCCTCATCGGCGAGTCCGCGCCCGAGTTGGAAGGATTTCTCTACGCGGGCGATCGCACTCAACTGGAAGGCATTCGGTTTGTCATCACGCTGGATGCCGATACGCAACTGCTCCGCGGCGCCGCCCGAAGGATGATCGAAACCCTAGCGCATCCGCTGAATCAGGCGCGGCTTTCGCCGGATTACGGCCGGGTGATTCGCGGTTACACGATCATTCAACCAAGCGTCAGCGCTACGCTTCCGAGCGCCACGGCCACATGGTTCTCACGCATCTTCGCCGATCCGCGTGGGATTGATCCGTATACCCACGCAGTCTCCGACATTTACCAGGATCTGATCGGTGAAGGCAGCTATCACGGCAAAGGCATTTACGAATTGCAGACATTTCATCGCCTCTTGTCCAGGCGATTTCCAACGGCGCACTTGTTGAGCCATGATCTGTTGGAAGGCAGCCATGTCCGTGTCGGGCTGGCGACAGACATCGAACTGCTCGACGTCTTTCCGAGCAGCTACATCGCCTGGTGGAATCGGCAGCACCGCTGGATTCGGGGCGACTGGCAAATCATTGATTGGCTGAAGCCGCGCGTGCCCGTGGGCGGGGGCAGGGTAGAACCCAACCCGCTTTCCGCCTTCAACCGGTGGAAGATCTTCGACAATCTGCGCCGCAGTCTGGTGCCACCAGCGACCGTGGCCCTCCTCCTGGCGGGCTGGCTTCTCACGCCCGTGCCAATGCTGTGGAGCGGCATTATCGCCGGACTGATGTTGTGGCCCGTCCTGAATTCTCTCCTCGCGCTTTTTTTCCATCCGCCGCCGCCCGGGACGAGATTCTGGCGCGAACCGCGCGACCGCCTGCTGCGCTCCGTGTTCGCGGTTATTTTTCTGGTAGATTATGCGAGCATGGCGCTCGATGCCATCGCTCGCGTGGTTTACCGGCGAATGGCTTCCCATCGCTTACTACTCGAATGGGAGACGGCACAGGACGCCCATCAACGCGCAAAAAATCAACAGCGGCAGTTCGTTTTCCACCGGCTTTGGATCCCGGCTGCAGGCGTGCTTTTTCTCGCCGGTGCAGCTTGGCAGGGAGGATCGGCGATGGTGGCCGTGGCGCCGTTCCTCCTTTTGTGGGCTCTCTTTCCGGTAGCGGTAATCGTGATCAATCGCCCGGCGAAGAGCTGGCGCGGCGGAATTTTAACGGCGGACGATCGGCGGTTCCTGCGCACCGCCGCGCGACGAACCTGGAGATATTTTGATGATTTTGTCGGGCCGCAAACCTCCTGGCTGCCGCCAGACAATGTTCAGGAGACGCCAAAGCGGGAAATTTTCCTGCGCACTTCGCCAACGAACATCGGGCTTTGGATGCTGGCCACCGTGGCGGCGAACGACTTTGGTTATATCACGATCGACGACTTGGTGGCGCGCAACCTGGGCACCCTCGAAACAGTAAGTCGCCTCGAGCGTTTCGAAGGCCATCTCTTCAATTGGTACGACCTGAGCACACTGGAGCCGTTGCATCCTCGCTACGTCTCGACAGTGGATAGCGGCAATTTGCTCGCGAGCCTCTGGACTTTCGAGACCAGCTGCAATGAACTGGCCACGCGCCCCCTTCTGGACGCGAGCGCCTTGCGTGGAATAGCCGACACGCTCGGTGTGATGCGGCAAATCGGCGCCACAATGAAGGAAGCAGAACATCCTCCGGCGTTTCTGCGCTTGGCGGAACTGACCACAACCCAGCCGGCTAATCTGGAGGAAGTCATCCTGCGTCTGCGCGCGGCTCGATCGCCCGCGCAGGATCTGCTGCTTTTCTTCCACGGGCCAGAGACCGATCCGCGCGCTTACTGGGCGCAAGAAGTCGCGAAGCAGGTCGCGGCCTGGAATGCCGTCATCGATAAATATTTTCGGCCGGTGGAAATCCTGATGGCGCCGCCTTCGCAATTGATGTCGTTAGGCGAAGCGGCGCACGAACGCCGGCGCGAGGCGCTGGCGGCGACCTTTTCGCTGCGAAACATTGCCACTGAGGGAATCCCGGGGCTCGTGCCGCTGCTAGCATTTCACGGGCAACGAGAGGAACCGGAGCTTCCCGAACCCGTGCGCCAGTGGTTTGATCTTCTGGTGACCGAAGCAGAGCGCTCACGCCAGGGCGCCTCCGAGCAGCTCGCGCAATTGGACGAATTGATCGCCCAGAGCCAGCAATTGGAAAGCGGCATGGGGCTGCGATTTCTTTACGATGAGGAACGGCGGATTTTTGCCATTGGGTACCAAGTGGCGCAACGGCGACTAGACACTTCCTTCTACGATTTGCTCGCAAGCGAGGCACGCCTAACGAGTTTCCTGGCCATCGCGCGCGGAGAAGTGCCGGTGGAACACTGGTGGGCTTTGAGCCGGCCCTTTGGCTCTGCATACGGTCGGCTGCCCCTCCTTTCCTGGAGCGGAACAATGTTCGAATATTTGATGCCGCTCCTGCTCACTCAGACACACGAGAATTCGCTGCTCGATCGAGCCTGTTATGATGCCGTGCGCTGCCAGATTGCCTATGCCCAGCAAAGCAGCGTGCCGTGGGGCATCTCAGAATCCGCCTTCAGCGCGCTCGACCGGCATAATGTCTATCAGTACCGCGCGTTCGGCGTGCCGGCGCTGGCCTTGAGGCGCGAGCAGGAACAGGACCTCGTCGTCGCTCCGTATGCGGCAGCGCTCGCTCTCAGCGTGGAACCGGCCGCCGCCATGAAGAATCTACGGCGGCTCGCCACGCTGGGCGACTCGGCGCTGCTCGGCGACTACGGTTACTGCGAGGCGATCGACTATTCGCGACGGACCGAACCCGGAGGCGCGGCTGGGATTATCATCCATTGTTACATGGTGCATCACCAGGGGATGTCGCTTCTCGCCTACGACAATGCTTTACATAACAATACAATGCGGAGGCGTTTCCATTCCGACCCGCGCATTCGCGCTACCGAGCCGCTCTTGCACGAGCATATCCCGGAACAAATTTTGCCGACTACCGACGAGGTGCACGAAGAGCGACCTCTGCCTCGCACGATTCCGATCCTCGGCAGCGCGGTAGCAACGCAAACACCCGATATCGCCTCGCCGCGTATTCACCTCCTCTCCAACGGAACCTGCTCGGTCGCGGTGACGAATTCCGGCGGCGGCTACTTGCGCTGGTTGGATCTGGACATCACGCGCTGGCACGCCGACACGACCTGCGATGTGCCGGGCGCGATTTGTTATATCCGGGATTTGGAAAGCGGCACGATCTGGAGCAACACCCATCAACCGGTGCGAACTCCCGAGCGCCGTTACACATGGAGTTTCGCTCCAGACAAAGCGGAGTTCCGGCGGAGAAGCGGGCCGTGCGAGACCTTTACCGAAATTGTCGTCTCCGCAGAAGACGACGCCGAAGTCCGGCGCATGACTTTGGTCAACATCTCGCGCAAACCGTGCCGTCTGGAGGTGACCACTTACCTCGAGATCGCTCTCGCGCCGCACCGGGCCGATCGGGCGCATCCCGCTTTCAGCAATCTCTTCATCGAAACCGAATGGCTTCCGCATTGCGAAGCCCTGCTTGCCCGTCGTCGCCTTCGCGCGCCAGACGAACAGCCGATCTGGGCCGCGCACCTCATGGTCCCCGAGCCTTCCTCCTTCACCGGCACGACTGAGTTCGAAACCGACCGCGCCCAGTTCCTCGGCCGAGGCCGCACGCCGGAAAATCCCGTTGCCCTCGCCCGCAGCCTAACGAACCGGGTCGGCGCCGTGCTGGATCCGATCTTCAGCCTGCGCCGGCATATCACGATCCTGCCTAACCAACGATTTCAGTTTGCGCTCGTCACGGTGGCGGCGGAGTCGCGCGAAGCCGTCATCCGGCTGGCCGAACGCTACGCGGAGTTTCACACGTGCGCGCGCGCCTTCGAGACTGCGTGGACTCATTCCCAACTTGAGATGCGCCGGCTCCACATCCGCCCGAGAGATGTTCGGACTTTCCAACAACTGGCGGCACACGTCCTTTTTCCACAGGCTCAACTGCGACCGCCACCCGCGCGCCTCGGTCGCCGCGGCGAAGGTCAGCGCGCGCTCTGGCGGCAGGGCATTTCCGGTGACCTCCCGATTATCGTCGTCATGATCGGTCACCTCCGCGACATCGAAGTGGTGCGCGAGATGTTGACCGCGCACACCTTCTGGCATCTGCGCGGGTTGAAAGCCGATCTTGTGCTGGTCAGCGAGGAACCCGCCAGCTACGAAGAACCGTTGATGGGCGACCTGCGCGGGCTCATTGAGGCACAGGCGCACCTGACTGCCGTGGACCAACCTGGAGGCGTTTATCTCCGCTCGGCGGCTAAAATTTCAAAGGAAGAGCTAATCGCACTTCAGGCCGCCGCGCGGATGGTCGTGGTCGCAGCCCGCGGCACCCTGCGCCAACAGCTTGCCGCGACCACACCGGTTACTGTGAAACCGCAGCTGCTATTACCCGGTCCGCACTTCCGCGAAGAGCCCTCCGCGCCTCTCGCTTTCATGAAGCTGGAATACTTCAATGGCCTCGGCGGCTTTACCGAGGACGGCAAGGAATTCGTCATCTATCTTGGACCGGGCGGGCAAACGCCGCTTCCCTGGGTCAACATCATGGCCAATTCGAAGTTCGGCACGCTGGTTTCCGAGGCTGGCGCCGAGTTCGTCTGGGGCAGGAATAGCCAGAACGATCGCCTCACGCCCTGGCTCAACGACCCGATCGCCGATCCGCCCGCGACCGCTATTTACATCCGCGATGATGACATCGGGGTCGTTTGGTCGCCCACGCCCCAGCCAATCCGGGAGAGGGATGCCTATCGCGCACGGCATGGGCAGGGTTACACAAGCTTTGAACACAACAGCCACGCGATCGAACAAAGGCTGGTCACTTTCGTGCCGGTCGATGATGCCGGCGGCCTGCCGGTGCGCCTTCAGAGGCTGCACCTTCGCAACAGCTCGTCGCGCAGGCGGAAGTTAACGATCACCTCTTACGCCACTTTTGTCCTTGGATCCGATCCTGAGGAAACCGGCATGCATATGGTCACGAAATGGGATCTGCAAAGCCAGAGCCTGTTTGTCCGCAACTCCTACGAACCGGAGTTCTGCGAACGCATCGCTTTTGCCGCTTCTGCGCCGGCGCCCACCTCCTTCACGGGTGATCGCGCCGCGTTCATCGGACGCAACCGCTCGCTGCGCGACCCTGCCGCGATGGAGCACGAACGATTGACCGGGGACATTGGCGCCGGTTTGGATCCTTGCGCCGCCTTGCAGGTCGTGGCCGAGATCGACCCGGGACAAACCGCCGAGATAACTTTTCTCCTCGGGGAGGCGGACGACGAAGAAAAAGCGCGTGCACTCGTGAATCGATTTCGCGATCCCGCCAACGTCGAAGCCGCCTTGCAGGAAACCCGGCATTGGTGGGACCGGCTCCTGAGCACGATCGAAGTGGAAACGCCGGAGCTTTCCACGAATTTTCTGCTCAACCGCTGGCTGCTTTACCAGACTCTCAGCTGCCGCATCTGGGGCCGCTCAGCCCTTTATCAATCGAGCGGCGCTTACGGATTCCGCGACCAGTTGCAGGACGTAATGGCCCTCGCGCACGCCGCGCCCGAAATCGTGCGCGGCCACATCTTGCGCGCGGCCGCGCGACAATTTGTGGAAGGTGATGTCCAGCACTGGTGGCACCCCGAGTCAGGCGCTGGCGTTCGTACGCGGATCAGCGACGATCTTCTCTGGCTTCCCTTCGTCACCGCGCACTATGTCCGCACTACTGGCGACGCCGCAATCCTCGATCAGATAGTTCCGTTTCTCGAAGCCAAACCGCTCGAGGCCCAACAGATAGAAAGCCTCTCCATTCCAGTCGTTTCGCACACGGAGGGCACGCTGCTCGAACATTGCCGGCGCGCCATCGCGCGCTCCGCCACCGCCGGCCCGCATGGACTGCCGCTGATCGGAGGGGGCGATTGGAACGACGGCCTCAACCGTGTCGGACTCGGCAGCAAAGGCGAGAGCGTTTGGCTTGCCTGGTTTGAAATTTGTGTGCTCAATGAGTTCACCGAATTGCTCACCCTGCGCGAACTCCATGAGGAGGCAAAAGCCTGTCGCGCCCGAGCCGCCCAGCTCGCACAGACTGTCGACGCTCAGGCTTGGGACGGAGGGTGGTATCGCCGCGGATACCTTGACGATGGCACGCCTTTCGGATCCAGGGAAAACGCCGAAGCCCGCATCGATTCACTCCCGCAAACTTGGGCCGCGATTTCCGGCGCAGGCGACTCGGATCGCGTAGAGGTCGCGCTGCGATCGCTGGAGCAAAACCTCGTGCGTGAAGCCGACGACCTGATCTTGCTCTTCACTCCGCCTTTCGACAAAACCACCGCCGACGTTGGCTACATCAAGGGTTACCCGCCTGGCGTGCGGGAAAACGGCGGCCAATACACGCATGCCGCCACTTGGGTGGCCATGGCTTTTGCCCGCCAGGGCGACGGCGATAAAGCCGTCCGACTTTTGCGGATGCTGAATCCGGTCGAGCACGCCCGAGACGAGAAGGATTGCGAACGCTACAAGGTCGAGCCGTACGTCATGCCGGGTGACGTTTACTCGCTAGCCGGCCACGTCGGGCGTGGTGGCTGGACGTGGTACACGGGCGCGGCGGCTTGGACCTATCGCGTCTGGCTCGAAGAGATTCTGGGATTCCAACGCCGCGGCAACACGCTCACGATCAACCCGGTCATACCGAAAGATTGGCCTGCGTTCCGTCTGCGATACCGTTTCCAGAATACCATTTATCGCATCGCGGTCGAGAATCCAGACCACTGTTCCCGAGGTGTCACCCTGGTGGAATTGGATGGAGTCGCGGCTGTCGACAAAATCGTGACGTTGCGTGACGACGCGCTGCCTCACGAGGTGCGTGTTGTCCTGGGAACCAAACCGCCGGCGTGAGGATCACCTGCTCGCGGCCGCACTCCCAGAGCAGATACGTCGTGACGGTCGCTCGGAAAAAGTAGCATATTCGGTAACCCGGTAAATTCTACCTCGGATGGGCCGTGGTTAAGGATACTGGCCCAAATTTTGAGCAACGCGATCTAAAGAGACAGAAGTCGGCATGCCCGAATCCGGAATCGGGCCTGCAAATCGTTAGGCCACGGCGCGCGATTGGTGAAACTGGGTCCGCGCGCCAAGATCGATAATCGAAATTGTCAGCTGCGCTTTCCGCTGCGGGAAGACATCAAGAAGACCACGCCAAAAGCGGCTAGTACGGCAGCGACGACAAAACTGGCCGTCGAAATTTCCAAGCGCCCATGAAAATTCATTTTCATTCGCGCGGCGAACCCGAGGAGACAAAACAGCAGTGCGCTGTAGAACGAAATTACGCTGATTGCTTTTCCTGTGTCGGGTGAGATTTTCATCCTGCGCCGAGCAATCCAATATAATTGCCCGGCAAGAATTCAAGCCAAAGCGAGTTGTAGCCACCAGCGCATGGTCGGTTCAAGACAACCTTGCCAAAAAAATCAACGGCTCACAGAGCCGTCGCTACAACGGGTGCGGCCTTCCTTTCGACTTTCAAGCCTAACTCGCGCAGCAATGCCAGATCGACATCGATCTCCGGGTTTTTCGCAGTGAGCAATTTGTCGCCGAAGAAAATGGAATTTGCGCCAGCGAAAAAGCAAAGCGCCTGCCCTTCACGAGAAATGCGCGTGCGCCCGGCAGCGAGCCGCACCCGCGCTTTTGGCAACGCGATCCGCGCAACCGCAATTAGCCTAACGAGTTCGAAAATATCGACCGGCGGTTGATCCGCCAGCGGCGTGCCCGGCATCGCCATCAAACAATTGATCGGTACACTTTGCGGCTGGGGATCAAGCTCACTTAAAACCTCGATCATGCCCAAGCGATCGTCGATCGATTCGCCCATGCCAACGATTCCGCCGCTGCAAACCGACATACCGCTCTCTTGCACGGCGGCGATCGTGTTCAAGCGATCCTGAAACGTGTGTGTACTCACGATCTCGCGATAAAATTCCCGCGACGTATCGATGTTGTGATTGTAAGCGGTTACGCCGGCGGCTTTGAGCTTATGCGCCTCTGCCGGGCCGATCTCGCCGAGTGTGACGCAGACTTCCATGCCAAGCCCGCTGACTTCGCGCACGATCTCGAGCACGCGCTCAAATTTTTCGTTGCCCTGGCGCACACCGCGCCATGCCGCGCCCATGCAAAAGCGGGTCGCACCTTGCGCCCGGGCCCGTTTGGCAACATCGACAACGCGTTGGATTGACAATAACTCTTCGCGCTCGAGCCCGGTCGCGTAATGCGCGCTTTGCGCGCAATAAGCGCAATCTTCACTGCATCCGCCGGTCTTGATACTGAGCAAACTGCACCGCTGCACTTCTTCTCCGCGCCAATGCTCGAGATGAATTTCCCGGCTTTGCGAAATCAAATCGAAGAGCGGCTGGTAATAGAGCCCGTGCAGCCAATCAAATTTCATCGCGCGCGAGCCTAGCAGAAACAATGACAAATGACGAATGTCGAATGACGAAGGAATGACGAAATCCGAATGATAAAAGCTAGGCTCGCGTTGTCATCATTCGAGCATTCGGTTTTGTTTCGCCATTTGTCATTCGTGCTTCGTCCATTTCTTCAGTTCACCCATTTACCGCCTTCAGATGTAAGAATCGGCAGTTCCTCCATCATGAACTGCGTTTTGCCGATGGCGCCGATCATGTGCGTGCCGGTGGCGGCGTGCCATTTTTTCGACATTTCCTCGCCCGTGTGGCAGCCCCAGCTCTTGACGTACGCGCCATAGACAAAGTCGGTCCGCTGGATTTGGAACAAGTCATTCTCATGCAGCCACGATTTCGACGCGCTGTCGAGCACGTTGCTGTAGTCGAACATGAAACAGGCCCGGTTCGAATGACCGAAATATTCGAATCCGGCGATCTTTACCTGATGTCGTGGCTGGCCATTATTCAAATAATCAATCACCGTCGAGCCGGAGTGGAACCAGACCAGGTTCAAATTGTATTTGTCGCGAATTGAATTGATGAAGCCAATCAAATCCTGGTGTTCCTGCTCGGCGCGATCGAGATAGCCTTGCTTGTAAACTAGCCAAGTGATCATCTGGTCGGGGCCGAGCTGGGCGCGCAAGTCCTCGGTGCGCAAACGCGCTGCGTGCACAAAGTTCGCCCACCAATGATCGTGCGGCTGGGCCTTATATTTTTCCCATTGATGCAAGGAAGGCCCGCCGACAACGATGATCCATTCCGTCGGCGCCTTCGCCGCGAAAGCGGTTTGCGAAATCATCAGCGAAAACAGCAATAAAAGAGGGAAACGACGCATACAAATCAAAGCAGAGCAGTATTTATGCAGAAGACGAAAATCTTCAACCGGAGTGTAGCCGCCTCTTCGCCAGTCGGACGGACTCGTCCCGTGGCGAGCTTTGTCGAGGCGCGCACCAGACACGGCAACAGAGCGTCGTGGCTACAACTCGAGTTCATCGCGCACAAGGTCTTTCCAAGTTTGCCGCTTGCGGATGATCGCAAATCTGTCGCCGCGAACTAAAACTTCTGCCGGCAATGGTCGCGAATTATAGTTTGAGGCCATTACAAATCCGTAAGCGCCCGCGCTCATGATCGCGAGCAAGTCGCCTTCGTGCACTTCCGGCATTTCGCGATCGAGCGCAAAAAAATCCCCGGATTCGCAGACCGGCCCAACGATGTCGATCTTTTCTGTGGTGGCGGTTTGACTTCGGCCCTCACCTCGCGTGCGCGCGCGTGGTTCGTGGACTGGAACGATTTCGTGATAACTGTGGTAAAGCGCGGGGCGAATCAGATCGTTCATGCCCGCATCGACGATCACAAATTTCTTCTGTCCGGTTTGTTTGATGTAGCGAACGCGCGTAAGCAGAACGCCAGCGTTGCCAACGAGCAAGCGGCCCGGCTCGAGCAAAATTCGCAGGTTCAATTCGCGCAACGTCGGCAGGATCGTATTGACATATTGCTGGATCGACAAAGCCCTACTCTTATTCGTGCTCGTATTCGTATTCTCCTTCCACCATTCACTGCTGCCGCTTTCAAATGACGATTCGTAAACAATTCCGAGCCCGCCGCCGATGCTGAAGAATTTGATCCCGTATTTCGACTTCAAGTCGCGCACGCTGGGCGCAACTTTCTTGATCGCGTCGGCGAATGGTTCCGCTTTCGTGATCTGCGAGCCAATGTGCATCTGCACGCCCAGAATATCGATGTTGCGCATGTTCGCCGCACGCTCGTAAACCGTGGCGAGGCGGCCAAGCGAAATGCCGAATTTGTTCTCGTGCGAGCCGGTCGCGATGTATTCGTGTGTGTGCGGATCGACACCTGGATTGGCGCGCAAGGCAATCGGCGCGCGCAAATTCTTCGCGTTGGCGATTCGATCGATGTAGTCCAGTTCCGCTTCGCTCTCGACATTGAAACTGTAAACGCGCTGGTCGAGTGCGTATTCGATTTCCTCGCGTGATTTGCCCACGCCGGCGAAGGTGCATTTGCCAGGGTCGCCGCCCGCTTTGAGGACGCGAAAGAGTTCGCCACCGGAAACAATGTCGAACCCGGCGCCCGCCTCCGAGAGCAATTTCAGGATCGCGCGGTTCGAGTTCGCTTTGACCGCGTAACAAACCAAATGATCGAGAGAAACGAGCGCTGCATCAAGCCGGCGGTAATGATCGAGAATAGTTCCGGCGCTATAAACATAAAGGGGCGTTCCAAATTCTTGCGCGACACGCGGGAGATCAACGTCTTCGCAATGAAGTTTGCCGTCGTGGTAACGGAAGAAATGCACCCGCGAATGTAGCCGCAGCGTCCGGGTAACGCACGCGTCTCTCGTGTGTGGCGACGGCGTCGCGAGCTTTCCTGTAGCCACACTCCTGGGCTTCTGGGCAAAAGATTAACGAATCCTTCCTCAGCTTTACCTGAGGAAAAGATTGTTTCGGCGACGACACCGAAACCAGACACGCGAAACGCGTGCGCTACCCAAGCGTTCTCAATCCGAGATTGAGAAGTCCAATCAATGCCACGCCTGCTAAAAAGCTCGTCATCACAAATCCTTTTCCGTGCTTCAACATTTCGCCCAGAACCGCATGGGCGGCGAGATAGAAAAATCCGCCACCGACGTGCGCCATGATTAGGCCTAACCAAAATGTCGAAGCATTCGCCAGGAAGAAAAAGCCGATGACGCCGCCGAGGAGCGTCGTTGCCTCAACTGCGGCGACCCAGCCGAGCGCGGCGGCGCGTTGAAATCCGGCGCCGATCAAAAGGCTGCCGAGCGCGAGGCCTTCCGGGACTTTGTGTATACAAAGCGCAGAGAAGAGTGACCATTTAGTCGCTTCCGGCGCGAGAGTTTCCTGCCCGATTCCCAGTGCCAGCCCATCGGTGGTGCTGTGGATCGACAATGCCACGATGAGCGCGATTGCGATCTCGCTGAAGTGCCGCGCGGCGTCCGCGTCGAAGTGGCTGGCCGCGCAGGCGGGGCAAACGTGATGCACATACTTGCTGACGAAGAAAAAGAGGGCGTATCCGGTAGCCGCTGCCAGCGCGACCGCCCACCACGGACAGCTGCTCAAGCTTTCAGGCAAAATGTCGAAGAGCGTGACACCGAGCAGCGTTCCGGCGGCCAGACTGATCAACGCGCAAAGCGGCTTGTGCCCCAGATGCAGCGAGGTGCTGATTGAGCCGCCGGCGAGGGCGAAAGCATAGGCCGCGATGATCTGCCACAGAGTGATTTGACCGTTCAAGACGTAGCGAGCCCCGCGGTCGCGGGGTGGTCTTCGCGGCAATGCTGCGTCTCGATGGTGATGTGAACCAGTTCGTCGTGTTCGCGGAGTAGCTCCCGATAAAAATCCGAACTCCGCGGCTCGTGCGCGCACACGGAAACCATGGCTGCAAATTTTCCCGCGCCGGCCTGCCAAACGTGAAGATCGGTCACGACCGAATCGCCATCGCTTTCCACAGCCCGGCGAATTTCGCCAGGCAAATCGGAACTTGCAGGCGTGCGATCGAGCAGAATGCCACTGGTATCGCGCAACAGATTGTAAGCCCAGGAAAATACGACGCCGCTACCGATGAGACCGACGACCGGATCGAGCCACGCCCAGCCGAAAAATTTTCCGGAAGTCAGGGCGACGATGGCGAGGCAGCTCGTGAACGCATCCGCTAGCACGTGCAAATATGCCGCCCGCAAATTTAAATCATGCTGATGCGAATGACTCCCGTGATGTTCGTGCGCATGATGGTGAGGATCTTCCCTGAGAAGAAAAGCGCAGACGAGATTTACGGTGAGCGCAATGCACGCGATGCCGATTGCCTCGTCAAAGTGAATCGTTAGGGGCACAAAGATGCGATGGACCGACTCGCCGGCCATGAGCAGCGCGACGACCGAGAGCACGACCGCGCTGGCGAATCCACCGAGCACCCCAATTTTTCCGGTGCCAAAACTGAACTGCTCGTTGGCTGCCAGCCGCCGGGTAAAGTAGTAGGCGATCGCCGTGATAAGGAACGCAGTCACGTGCGTACTCATGTGCCAGCCATCGGCCAGCAATGCCATCGAATGAGAGAGGAGGCCGGCGGCGATTTCGACCACCATCATTACGCCGGTGATGGCGATCACGATCCGCGTCCGCCGTTCGCCCTTGGAAAAGTCGGGAACGAAATCGTGCGACTTCCGGAACCGGGAATGATCAGTCCGATGCATCTGGCCGAAGATACCGCGATTCTCGGAAGATCAGCTTAAAAATCGCAGGCGATTGTTGCGTAGGAACCCCACCCGCGGTTGACCAAATTGCGGCGCGCCGCACACTGTTATTGTGAATCCCGCATCCCGACAGAAGGCGCTCGACGATGTTGCCACAACGCGAAAAGCGAGATGAGGATTAGCAATGCGCCAAACGTGCAGACGATCGCTGCACCGGAAGGCAAATCCCACCAGTAGGAAAGAAATAATCCAGCGATCCCGCCGATCAGCGCGATGAGCCAGCCAATGAGGAGGCGATTAGCGGTTCGTTGGGCGAGATTGATTCCGCAAACGGCGGGCACAATGAGATAACTGAAGACGAGTAGCACGCCCGCGATCCGGACGAAGCTCGTCACGACCAAACCGAACACCGCATAAAAAAGAAAATCCCACCAGCGCACGCGCAAACCTTTTTGGTAAGCCCCATCGCGATCAAACGAAACGAGCAGGAAATTTTTGCGCAGAACAAAATGTAAGATCCCAATGGCCGCAAAGAGCGCGAAGCGCTCCCAAACTTCGCGCGGTGTCACGAGCAGAATATTTCCAACGAGCATGTTTTTGATTTCTTCGTCGCCTTCCGCCGCGCGGCTAAGCAGCAGCACTGCCGCGGCTGCTGCTACCACATAGGAGATGCCGATGACGGCTTCCTGTGGAATTTGGCTTGCCCGCTTCCCCGTCACGGAAAAAATCGCGGCGCCTGCGAGCGTGAAGCCGAGCGCAATTCCAAAAGTTGTCCAGCTTTCGAGATCGAGATGTAGCAGCACGGCGAGACAAATTCCCAGCGACGCCATTTGAGCCATGGCGATGTCGATGAAGATGATGCCGCGCTGCACAACATGCAGGCCGAGATAAACGAGCAACCAGGGCAAAAGCACGCAGGCCACGATTGGCCAAAACATTACCTCCCACATAAGTCGGCGGGTAGGGACGGATCGCCGAGCCGTCCGTGTTTGTATCCATTTACTCGGCGCGCCCGGCGGTCGCGCCCTACCGGGCGATACGATTTCATTTCAATGCCGCACCCAGTCGCGAGACGAGGGCGTCGATGAGCTTCATATAACTGTCCGTTCCCGGCAGGCCGCCTGGGAATTGCGAAAAGTCGACAACTTTCGCACCGGTCGCGCTCGCAACTTTCTCCGCGATTCTGCGGTCGTGAAAAGGCTCGATAATAATCGCTTTAATGTGTTGCGCCTTCATCTGCGCAATCACTTCCGTGAGATGCGATGGCGAAGGCGGGATGCCCGGCTTCGGCTCGAGGAAGATGTCGATGTTCAAGCCGAAACGGTGCGCAAAATATGGCCACGAATCGTGATAGGCGACTACGTTCTGACCTTTGAACGGTAGCATTGCGGCGCCCCACTCCTGCAATTTTGCGTTAATGGTAGCTTCGAATTTCTTGTAGTTTCCCTCGTAAAATCCCGCGTTGGCCGAATCGAGCGCCGAAAATGATTGCGCAATGTGCTGCGCAATCGCCTTAGCAATGATCGGATCCGACATGAAATGCGGGTTGCCGAGCGCATGCACGTCTCCCGCGGCGCGTGTCACATTCGTGGGCACGTTCATGAGACGAATTCCCTGCGAAGCCTGAACGCGCCCCGGTTTGCCGACTTCGATTTTCGGATTGCGCGCGTTTTGTAAAAGCGGCGGCAACCAGCCGATTTCCAGCTCCGCTCCGCCGTCAATCAATACGTCGGCGTTACGCAATGAGACCACAAAGCTCGGTCGGGCATCGACGAAGTGCGGATCCTCCGTAGGCTTCGCCAAGATGACGAGGTTCATTTTGTCGCCGCCGATTTCGCGCGCGAGCGAGCCGAAATCAGGCAACGTAGCGACGACGTTCAGTTTGGCCGACGCGGAAGCGGCCGCGGCCAGAATTGTGAAAAGGATCAGTTGGGTTTTCTTCATGAGCTAAAATTTGTGCGCGCCATGCGAGCCGAGGATGAATTCGAATTGAAAAAACACCGAATCTACGTCCCGGCCGGGAAGTAAAAAGTTCTCTTGCAGGAAGTCGTGATTGTATTGCAGTCGGAGTTTTGAAAATTCGGTTGGATACCAGGTGAGGTCGGCTGAAACGCGCGAGCGCGATTGGCGATCCGGGTCGTCGGTAAATCTCGAATCCTGCATGTTAACGTAATCGCCGCGGACGCCCACGACCCAACCCTTTTTGAAACCCCAGAGCACTTGCGAGTACATCCCCCAGTCGTGAAACGTCTCCGCGACCGGAAACGTGTCATCCATCCCGCGCCCGGCTTCGAAGCGCCGATACATCACTTCGGTTTGCCATTTCACAAACGGAAATCCTCCTTCGGCCCGTGCGCTCTTCCATTTGTAGAGAAAATCGCCGCCATAAATTTGCGTGCGCGTGTTCGAGCCGGTATCATTTGAACCAAAGGCGCCCGAAGCGCCGACCAGCACAACTTGAGTGGGGCTCAGATCGACCGAATTCTCCCAACGGGGAACCCAAACAAAATCTTCCAGGCCGCGCATCTCGCGGTCGGTCGTCATCCGGTCGAAGAAAATGCCGTTGTCGCCCGGATTGCGAAATGAAAAACCGGTGCTGCCGCGACCATTTTGTACGCCGAGGATCAACTGCGAATACCACGGCACCGGGACGACCCACGAGAGTTGCCCACCGACTCCGCGCAAACCGTCCGGCCCGAGGAAAAGCCCGTGCACCAGCGGATCGTCCGCAAAATCCCAGGTATGCGGATGAGTCGGATTGATGCGGCCAAAGGCGGCGAAGAATTGCCCGCCTTTGAGTTGCAAATTAAAAGGAAGATCGGTCGTTTGCATGAATGCTTCTTCCACCTCGACCGAGGTTTCGTTGTCGTTATCGAGTTTGAAAACGATGTTGGCGAAGCCTTCGAAGTAAGGATCGACCGCCCCGTCGAACGCGAGCTCGATGTTGCGGGCGTTAAATCCGCGCTGCTGCGGATCATGATCGCCCACTTCGATTTGGTTGAGGTCTCGCGCGCTGGAGTAGGCAAGCGCAAACAATCCGTCGAACGAAATGTTCATGTAATTCTTGCCGCCACCGATGGTGATCGGGGCCGTCAGGGACGGCGCAGCCGGCGCAACAGGTGACGTTTCGCCCGCCGATGACACGACTGAAGTGTCGGTCGTCGGGAAAGATCCGGGCGGCGCGGCCGCATTTGCTGTGACCCCGGGAGCGGGAGACGTGAGCGGTCCTGCCGAGGAGGAAACAACGGATGCGTCTTCGGTCGGAAAACGAGCCGACCCGCTCCCGGACGGTGTTTGCGAAGGCGAAGCCACCGCTGCTGCGATCGGGGATGGCTCCGGACTCTGCGGATTCTGCGCGCTTTGCTGATTTATCTGATCGATCTTCCCTTGCTGGTCCTTCACCTGTTGCTGCAATGCCTTCACCGTCTCGGTCAGCGCCTGCACTTGCTGGCGCAAACCTTCCACATCAGGTGATGCGGCCGGCGTTGGAGCCGCATCCTGCGCAGTGGCGATTGCGAGCGGCGAAATCGTCAACATGGCCAAAATAAACTTGTTCATAAAAACTCCTGGTTAAGACTCGGACGGAGAACCGCCCAACGAGCTTGCGTTCTGCGCACGTTGATTTGGCGGCGTTTCGAACGCCTTCTACGCCGCGATCCCGCGGACGCGGGACACGATCAACGGATCAGGAGTGAGCGGGCGGTGCGTGCTCCAAAATCGACATCTTCACCGGTGCGGCGAAGATCGACAATCGGCGCGGAACAGGAGCGGGTGTTGGGGGAAGCGGCCGGACCTCGACTTTAACCAAATCCCCACCGGTGTGAATGCAACTGGCCGAAGCGAACAGAGTCGCCGCGCATTCATGCTGAGGTTGGTCCGCGTCCGGATGAACACGCTCGTGCAGTTGCGGCGAAAGCGAGAGCGCATTCGCAAAGAGGAACGCACCGATCAATCCGAAATGGATCGCAATGCGCTTCATCGCGACGCGATCTTCTCTCTCGACTAAGCGTTGTGCAACAGATTTTTGCACGATCGATGATCGTTATAGCGGAGGTTGTGCCAAACGCCGCGCCACGGACATCGAAGGAAGCGCAAAAGCCCAAGACGGCGACGAGCGGAACCGGCAATGGTTCGGGAGAGCGCTATCATCCGTCGCGGTCGACCGTTTGGGAAGTTCATCCGGTGATGAAGTCGACGACCTCGGAACGAAATGACTGTGAGGCTGGACAGTGCCGCCCTGTTGGATTACGAATGCGCCAAGCCCACAGTTATGGATCCGGTTAAACTTTACTTCATCATCTTCGGCGCGCTGACTATCATTGGTGGGATTATTGGCTACGTCAAAGCGGGCAGCATGCCGTCCATTATCGCGGGCTCGATCACCGGGGTTTTGCTGCTCATTGCCGGCTCGCTTCTGCCGCAACATCGCGCCATTGGCCTCACGACAGCGTTGATTATTTCGCTCGTTCTCGCCGCGCAATTCGTTCCGAAATTCTTTCGCACCGGAAGAATGATGCCCGCAGGCCTGATGTCGATCTTAAGCGTGATCGGCCTCATCGTGGCGGTTGTCGCCTGGTTGAAAAAATAATCACGTGGCAAAAGTTCGTCTGCGCACGTGGCGACGGCTCGTGCTCTTTGTGTTCGGGGTGATTTTTGCGGTGATTGTTTACCGCTGGATTTCCCTAGAACGGCTACAGCGCTTCGCGCCGCCGGAAGTTACAGCGAAGCCATCGCCGCAGCCGACGCCCACTCGGCCGCCAGTCATTACGGGCAAACTCGATACCGGAAAATTATTCAACGGTATCACACTGCATTCGACGGTGGAAGCGTCTCCTGGCGCCGACGCAACTACGGAGCGTGTCGATCCGGACAGTTATGTTCTCGACCTAAAGTTGCGGGCGCGAGTCCCGACGCCTAACAAGACCATTGGCGAGCTGGCCAAGGTCAGTCCGCAATTGCCTGCGCTGTTGCCCGGTCTGGCGGCGATGTTTTCTCCCGAACCGGTGTCGCCGCTTTTTGCCGAGCTTTACGACACAAAGGTGCGCATGTTGCGCGAAAATCTGGTGCGCTTGGATTTGCTGCTCTCGCGCCACAACTTCTTCGACTGCCAAACCGTCTTGCAGTTGCGACACCCGCAAAGTCATCGCAAAGCTTTGTTGCTTCAGGCGGACATGGATGTGGACGCAGACGGCTCGGATGCCGACCGAATACCGATCGGCGCTGGCGCGCCAACCAACTTCAAACCGTTCACGAGTTATCGCTGGCTCAAAAAAACACCTGCGCCGAATCCGTATCTCCCAGCGGCCGAAGAGCGATTAAAGCGCGCGCAAGACGAACTGGGCTTGACCACGACCACGCCGGAACGGAAGCGCGATTTGCGCAATGCGGTCACGCAATTGCGCGCTGAAGTGGGAACGCTAAAAAAATTCAGCTTCCTTATCGGCGCAACCGATCCCTACATCGTCATTCCCGGGGCGTTCACGCACGGGCGCGAGGCGGCGAAGACTGGAGATTATGCGCTGGTCATTTTCGGGGACGCCATTTATCCAGCGACCGTTGGCGACATAGGGCCTAACGACAAGGTCGGCGAAGCATCGCTGCGCGTCGCGAAAGAGATCAATGCGCTGGCGAATCCGTACAGTCGGCCGGTAAGCGATCTCAAAGTGACGTATTTGATTTTTCAGGGGACGGCAGACACGCCGTTCGGGCCGCCTGATTTGAACAAGATCGAAGCACGCTGTCAAAAACTTGTCGATGAAATCGGCGGCGCGACCGTGCCGTTGCATCACTGGGAGAACATTATTCCGCCGCCGCCAACCCCGACACCGACTCCGACGCTGGCGCCGCAGCCAACGGCAGCGGCTACAACGCCAACACCGACAGCATCACTTTCACCCGGTCCATCGATATCTCCGGCCGCTTCTGCATCGGCGACGTTTGCTTTCCCGCTGCCGAGTCCGAGTGCAACGCATTAAGGTGCCATTAGCATATTCTGGTCTGGAGAGCACAGGCCGCCAGCGGCCTGTGCTCCCGATACAGCCAAGCGGATGATCTGGCGCGTTCTCTAAATGCAGTTGCATGCTGCATTCTTTACGTCCATGGGATGAAATCTCTGGCAAAACGTTGGTGGTTTTGGCTGCTTATTGTCGTGGCCACGGCTTTCATCGTCGTGCACACGTATCTCGCGATCTGGGTGCGTGATTATGTAAATCGCAAGCTCTCCGAAATTCCAGGCTATCGGGCGGGTGTGGCCGCCGTCACGCTCCATCTCTGGCGCGGCGCCTATCAAGTCCACAATATCGACATTAAGAAAACGAGTGGGAAAGTGCCGGTCCCGTTTTTCGCCGCGCCACTTGTCGATCTTTCCGTGCAATGGCACGCGTTAATCTTCGAGCGCTCGTTCGTCGGCAACATCGAGTTCCACCGGCCGAAGATGAATTTGGTGAACGGCCCAACCGAAGGAGCTCGCACCCAAACCGACGTGGATAAACCATGGGCGCAAAAAATTAAGCAATTGTTCCCGCTCAGAATCAATCGCTTCGCCGTTCACAACGGGGAGATTCATTATCGCGATTTCAGCAGAAACCCGAAAGTGGACGTCGTGGCAGACCGCGTGCAGATGGTCGCCGTTAACCTAACCAACAGCAAAAAGCTCTCGAAGAGCCTGATCGCTGACATACGGATCGAGGGACGTCCATTGCGGGCCAGCGATGCGCGCGCGCAGATTTCGCTCGACCCGTACGCGACGCGGCCCACGTTCGCGCTTAACCTGGAGGTCAAAGGTATGCCGGTGGTTAAATTGAACGACTTCGCCAAGGCCTACGGCAATTTCACGTTTGATCAGGGGACCTTGAACCTTGCAATGGAAGCAAGCGCGAAAAAACGGCTCTTACCAAGGCTACATCGAGCCGGTGTTCGATCACCTGGGCATCTTCAATCCGGCCAAGGCCGACAATCCGATCACACTGGCTTGGGAAGCGATTCTCGGCGGGTTGACTGAAATCGTGCGTAACTATCCGAAAGACCGATTCGGCACGAAGGTGCCGTTTTCCGGCACCTTCGAGCATCCGCAACCCGACATTTTCGCGACCATCGGGAATGCATTTCGCAATGCATTCGTGCAAGCGTTCTCCGGAAAATTGGAGAACTGGAAAAATTTGCCTCCGGTTAAGCCAGAAGAAAAACAGTAGGAGCCGCGTTGGCGATACCAGCGAGACTGCACAGCGGGCAAGCGGAGGTGGATCGACCTCACTAATCGTACGGCGGGTAACCCGGAGGATAGAAAGGCTGTGGTCGAGGCACGAAATTTTCCGGCCGCTCGATCATGTGTTGCCGTCGGGGTGCTTCCATCTCCTCATCCGGAAACCCTGGCGTGACAATGACGATGCGGCCCGACGGCAACCGCAGAATCTTCCTTCCGTCAGCCGTTTTGCCGAGGAATCTCGCGTGAACCGAACCGCTGCGAACTCGGCCCGGCGCGCCGGAATCGAACTCATCAGGCGAACTCTGGGTACCGCGCGCTCGCTGCGATGTCGATCTTCGTTTCGAATTCGACGCGATCGCGTTGCTGCGCGAACTGGAGTCCAAATCGCTCGCTGCGTTTTCCGAAGTTTGTTTGTTAGTTGGTTTTTGTTGCGTCGCAGAATTCTCGCCCAGCCCTTCGGCTGGCTGTTCCGGTTTAGACTCGAGAGTCGTCGAAGCGATTTGTGCAGGCGAACTAGCATTCGATGCTACCGGAGCAGGCGACGGATTCGTCACGGGCTGATTTGCCGTGTCCGGCGCAGACTCTTTTGGTATCGGCGATCTCGATGCTACTACTGGCGCGGAAGCGGTCTGAGCAGTGGCTGTTGCATCAGGCACTCCAACCGGAACCCCAACTTTGTCCGTCGCGCGGTTTACATGGAAAAATGGAATTGTCCCTTTCGGCAATAGAAAAGCGGCTACCGCAGCGGCTGTCAGCAGAAGTGCAACAAACACGAGCGCGCCGCGGACAATTTGCATCGCCGGCGTGGGCAAGGGTTTCGTTTCTTTCGAAGTCGGTCTTGCAATCACTGCCGCGATCGGCATTCCCAATTTGCGGCGAATCGCCTGGTGTCGCTCGACCGTGGTCAGACATTTCCGAATTTCCTGTTCAAAAAGGACCGGATCTTGCGGGCGTTCCGCCGGATTTTCGCGCAACATGTGGGCAAGCAAGGTACGCAGCGCTTTGGGCGCCCGGCGCAATTCGGGTAAACGTCGCGTACGCCAGCGAGCTGTCCCTCCGATCGGGGCGAGCGGCACTGCGCCGGTAAGCAGAAAACACATCGTGGCGCCAAGCGAATAGATTTCCGAGCGGAAATCGAGCGGGCGATTCTGCAATTGCTCGGGGCTGGCGAACTGCGGGGCGATCGATGGCGCGAGCTCGCGCGCTTCCACGCTCTCCGAATGCGACTCCAGACCTGCAAGCCCGAAGTTCAACAATTTCACGAACGGCCAGCCGCCATCGTCCGTTTGCCCTGGGGCAATCATGATGTTGGACGGTTGGATCGCCCGATGGGTCAGAGAGAAAAACGCAGCGGCTGCGAGCCCCCGAACAACTTGAATGCCGACCCGCAGCACCGCATCCGCAGCCATCGGACCACGCGTGACTATCCAAGAATCGGTTTTTTCGCCTTCCATGTATTCGCTGACGAGCGCGATGTGCTCGTGCTCGACGCCGGCCGCGAAAAGTTTCGCGATGTTTATATGGTCGAGCTTCTGCACCGCGCGCGCGCGCTCCTGGAATTGCTCCAGTGTTGCGGGATCAACGCTCGCGAGCGGCACCAGTTGCAGCGCAACCGGTTCATTCGAACGAACGTCGATCGCCTTGTAGTTGGTTGCAGCGCCGGTTCGGCTCACCTCATACGGGGAGCCGTCGGCGTTTGTGCAAATCCGGTAGTGCTCGAAAAAAAGCTTGTCTTCCATATCTCGCTTCCAAGGCAAGGTTTATCGCCACCTGCCGACGCGCGACACAACCGGCGCCATCTATCTCAACTTAGACTGCTCCGGCCCCCGAACCATTCATCGCGCCCAAAAAAAGGCAACGCCCTTTCCGTATTAAATGAACCAGCGTCGAGCACCTAAAGTTGCGAAAACCCCAATCGGCCACCTACGTGCCCGAATGCTTTCGGGTTTACGCGGGCTACCCCGCTTGGTCGAACCGCGTAAAAAAGCTTCGCTTCACGCGGTTCAACTGAATTAATCATCGCGTGTTTTACGTGTATGCGCTGTATTCTGTTACGGAGCGCGGCTTTTACATCGCCTACTCTATAGATTTGAAGCGACGATTGTGGGAGCATAACCAAGGCGCCTCGATCGCCACGAGGCACCCTAGATCGCGGAAGCTGATGTGTACGCCGAACAAAACGACGCGAGAGGACGAGAACGCTATTTTAAGAGCGGCGCCGGCAGACGCTTCCTACGACGCCAATTGAGCCATTATCTCGAAAAATTTCGCGTTCGATCAGCCACGTGAGGCGTAAGCCTTTTTACGTGGCTACCCCGCTTGGATTCGAACCAAGAATAACGCCTCCAAAGGGCGCTGTGTTACCGTTACACCACGGGGTAATTTGTCGAAAGGTTGAGGAATATCGGTAATCGATTCTGGCAAGTTGTCGTTCCGAAAGTGGGAGGCGGGAGAACGCGGAAGACATTCAAAGATCGACAAGATGCAGAGACGTATCTCGATCTTGCTCGAATTCAAGTCCGAAACTACAGCACGCCGGCAATGACGATCAGCGGCGCACTCCGTAGCGGGGCGATCAAATGCGGTGAATTGCTCGCTTCCTTTGGAAAGACCATCCATCGGACGCCAGCCATCTTTATCTCGAACATTTCCAAGCGATTAGGGCCAGCCAAAGCGTTAGCTGGGCGGGCAGCGAGCAACCCGATTTTAATTGAGGCGACGGTAATCCGGTCCCCCTGCGTCGGCCGCGACGCCAGGACAGGGGACGCCTGCCTCATTTTAATTTTTACGTGAATACCGAACTATTGGCACCAAAATTGCGACTTTTCTATAGAACGTTAATTTCATTATCATGAATATAAAAACACTATCCTTAATCACTGCGGCATCGTTCCTCGTATTTGCGGTCGCTGTTTCGCATGCAGCTGTTACCACCGGAGGCACGCACGTTTTGACGAGAATTTCCAATGAGACCGGAGTTCCCGTCGATACACTCCAAACCCAAAAATCAACGACGGGGCTCGGCTACGGTAGCTTGGAACATGCAAACTTGCTGGCCAACGCATCGGGCCAAAGCTTCGACACGATCGTAGGGAAGTTCAAAGCTGGCGAAGGCTGGGGTGAAATTGCGCACGACTACGGCCTGAACCTCGGCAAGCTTGTGAGCGCCGCTCACCGGTCGAGCCAGGCAACGCTGCATGCTCAGAGCGTCCATGGCAAGAGTAGCACCGTGCATGGCAACAGCAGCACCATGCATGGCAAGAGCGTCACTCGTTTTGAAAATAGCCAGACAATCTCCGCTAAGGCCGGTCGAGGAGGTGCAGCCAATACGGTTCACGGCCATGGCGGCCATTAAATCGCCACGGGGACCGTATCTATAAATCAGGTAGGGACGCGCTGCGATGTCTTTGGACGCCGTAGCGCGCTGTCCTTTGACCAATCGCTTGCAAGAGCAGGGGCGCCGGAAGCATGCTTTTAGATAATCCTCAATCGACCGCCGCCACAACCGCCACTCACGGAAAGCGGCTTAATCCACTTTGCAAGATAATTCTGAAAACGAGACCTCGGATCCTCTGGGCTATGGCGCGCCGTGCGAACGCTCCGCCGTTGTGGGTGCGCAGGCGCAGCGAGATGACGATATTGATATTGACTTCCGTTCGGCCATTTGAAAATGAATTTTCTCCAACGCAAATAAATAGGAGGAAAAATCAATGAAAATCGGGGATACAGCGCCGGATTTCGAGGCGGAAACGAGTGAGGGCGGGATCAGCTTTCATGACTGGATCGGCGATTCCTGGGCCGTCCTGTTCTCCCACCCGAAGGACTTCACCCCGGTCTGCACGACCGAACTCGGCTATATGGCAAAGATTAAGCCAGAGTTCGACCGCAGAAACGTGAAGGTCATCGGATTGTCGGTCGATTCGACCGGCGATCATCAAGGATGGGCGAAGGACATCGAGGAAACGCAAGGCTACGCGCCGAATTACCCGATTATCGGGGACGCTGATCTCAAGGTTTCGAAGCTGTACGGGATGCTACCGGCCGATACCGCGGGCGATGCCAAAACGCGCAAGCCGAGCGATAACGCGACCGTGCGCAACGTTTACGTCATCGGCCCAGACAAGAAGATCAAGCTCATCCTTGCCTACCCGATGACCACGGGCCGGAACTTCGACGAGGTGCTTCGGGTGATCGATTCGCTGCAATTAACCGCGAGACACCAGGTCGCTACGCCAGTCAACTGGAAGCCGGGCGACGAGGTGATCATCGCCGGTTCGGTCTCCGACGACGAGGCCAAGCGGCGTTATCCGCAAGGCTGGAAGGCGCCGAAACCGTACATCCGGATCGTGCCGCAACCCCAGTAAGGTGCTGACGGAGCGGTCATATCATGCAGCCGCTCCTCGAGCAACGCTCCGCTTCGCTGACACGGACCTGAGGAAAAAGCTGCGATTTGATGCACCCCCGATTTCCTCGTCCATTTTTGGGGCCACTTCTGTGCGCGATCCAATGTTCGATCCGTTCCGGAATGATCCGCGCTTCGAGAAAATCGTTCCCTCGCTCGCACCGAAATAGAAAGGGTCAGCTTTCGTCGAACTAGAATGATTTCCGAGGAACAAAACAAAGCGCTGGACGCGTGGCAAACCTCTGCGCGGTATTGGGACAAGTATCGACTGCTGATCGCACAAATGTTCGCGCCATTAACGTCCGGTCTAGTCGAAGAAGCACGCATCGGAATCGGCCAGGAGGTGCTCGATATCGGTGGCGGAAGCGGCGAGCCCTCACTCACAATCTCATGCATTGTCGGGCCAACAGGATCAGTAATGTACACGGATCCTGTAGCCGGTATGGTCGAGACTGCTCAGGCGGAAGCAGGCAGGCGGGGCCTGAAAAACATCCACTTCAGGCAATGTTCTGCCGATGACCTACCGTTCGCGGACCGTACATTTGATATAGCCGTAGGCAGGTTATCAGCAATGTTTTTCGTCGATCCCGTCGCTGGGGTGCGGGAGGCGCTGAGAGTGATTGTTGAAGATGGATATGTCTCGTTTGTCGTCTGGGGTCCAAAGGAAGCTAATCCTTTCTTTTCGACTGTCAGTGACGTGATAGACCAGTTTGTAGAGGTTCCTCGAGAGGATCCCGATGCGCCAGATGCATTCCGTTTTTCCGTTCCTGGTAAGCTGGCTGGAATCCTGGAAAACGCTGACGCTAAAAATGTGATCGAACGCCAGCTGAATTTTCAGATTAAAGCGGCAATCTCATTTGAGCAGTTCTGGCAGTTGCGGACTGAAATGTCAGGAACTTTGCGGGAAAAAATGGCCGGACTCGCGCCCGCTCAACTACCAGCCCTAAAGCACGCTGTTGCCGATGCAGCGCGGAGATACTTTGTGAACGGAACAATGAGCTTCCCGGCGGAGGCATTAATTGTTAGCGGTAGGAGATCCGCCGTATAGCGAATCGACAACCCCTACTGTCAAAACAGGACTGCACCACCTGGTTCAAGTCGGCACCAGCTTTCGTAAAAGCCCAGAAGCCCCCAGAGAAGCCCGCCGCCCCTACAGTCAGAAACCACTGTTGCGTGGAGCCGTTTTGATGCGTGCAAGCGCACAACTCTGTCGGCCCGAACGCACGGAATTATTGCTGCTCGATTACTGGGAATCCAGATTGCGTGTTACTGCTGGTTAGGCTCCGCTGCTTTACTGGTTGTTGAAGGCCATTTGCGGCGCAGCTTTGCTCACTTCAAGCTGCGCGTTCACCTTCTGGAGTTGTGATGCCTGTTCTTTAAGACCCGCGGTGATGGCCTTAATTCCTTCTGCTGCTGAACGACCGTTACCTCCAAATCCTTCACTTTGTGGTGCTCGTTGAGCAACATCGCGTTGACCGCCTCGTAGCGCACAGTCTAAACCTCGCACTGGACGTCACGCACTACCAGGTTGGGGTTCACCTCGGCTCCGGCGCTCGCCGTGGCGAACACGGCTATACTTTGTCTGGAAACTCCTCGGGCCATGACCCACCGACAGCTCCCGCCACTGGCCCCAAACGACCGAGTCTGTCGCCGGGGCTCGATCGCTCAGGAACGTAGTCGAAAAAGTTCCTTAGAAAGCGCCTTTTAAACGCCACATACCAGTATCATCCTTTGATGTCGAAGGCCGATTCGTCGTAGCCGTTTTCAAGCGCTGTGGCGACGAACGGCGTGTCCAGATCGAAGATATTGTTCATACCCAGGGTGATGATTGTGTCATTTAGCAGTCGCTTTTACTTGGGCAACACGAAATTTGCAGTTTGATGTTGCCTTCCGTGGCGGTGGTATATCCAGGTAATCGGCGCACAAATCGCGAAATCCGCTCACCAAGCCATCGGCTCGCACCAAAGTGCTCTGTGCGGTGCTTAGAACTTCTTTATCAATCGAGCATAGACGAACCGTCCCAAGTTATCATACAGGAATCCCGGGTATTTAGTGCCATTGTTAAACTCGAATCCAAACTCAGTAGGCGGATCTTCGCCGAATATATTATTCACCCCCACGGTGAGCGTCGTGTTGTTCAAGATGGTCTTCCAGCAGGGCATCGAATAAGCCGCTGTGCTTTCCATGGGCTTACCCTCTTTGTTGGTCAAGACCTCCTTGCCACCTTTGGAGTAGCCCGCCACAGGTTGGGACTCCACTGGAAGCGTGAAGATGAAGCTGTAGGAGAGCGAAGCGTCTGTGAACCAGGTTGCATTAACATAATGTAGTCTCTCAATTCCATCGAACTGCTTGGGAAAGATTTCTTCCCGGAATCCGCCAATATAATGCACGGTCCAGTTCAGGTCCCAGTTCTTCCACGTCCAATCGAGATTTTCTATTCCCCTCCATCGCATCCAGCCGTCGCCGCCCGTCGCCATTCCGAAGAACGCGCCTTCGATAAAATCGTTGTTGGCGCGCCCGGCCACATGGAACGCTTGTTTGCTTCCGGGGAATGCGAACACGAAGTCCTCCAGGTAACTTGTGCGGGTGAGAGAACTCAATGTCCCAACGGGGGTTTGAATTTGGTACTGAAGTTCAAGATCAACCCCGCGCGCGTCCTGCTTTCCACCGTTTAGAAGCGGACTCGCGACCCCGACGAAATCGCCTGCCGGGTCGAATAGAACCGCTGTCTGTCCTTCTTTGGGTGTTAGCGGACGAGTTAAAGCGACTACACCTGGCGCGCCCGCCACAAACTCATTAATTATCACCTGAGGAGCAACCCCCCCAACAAGGCCCGTCCGCTCGATATCCCAGAAATCAACCGTGAATGTTAGACTTCCCCATTGCGGCGGGATCCCCTTTGGCGTGTAAACAAAACCACCGGTCCAAGTACGGTCATGCTCGGCGGCAAGGTTCTTGTTCGGGAGCTCTTGGATGCTTGTTTCCGCATTCCTTTCGCCCGTAGGTGTGAAGATCGACGGCCCGAGACCGGAAATTGTAGGTCCATACAACTCGGTCATTGATGGCTCAAGGAAGCCTTCGCCCCAGGTGCTGCGAATGGTAAGCTGCCCATCAAACGGCTGCCAGCGCAGCGCTACTTTGGGTACCATTACATTTGTGTCGTTGTTCCTCCAATCCTCAAAACGCCCCCCGGCGTCGAACTCCAGCGAGTGGAGGCCGGGTATACCCATCTCTGGGCTGAAAATGGGAATGCGTAATTCACCGTAAAACGCCACTTCTTTGCGGCCGGCTTTAACAGGCTGGACCCCGCCGATACTAAGTTCCTGTGGATGGTCGAGCCTGCCCTGATCATCGGGATTGATATCGTAGGTCTCCCGGCTAAACGAACCACCCAAGGCAAGTCCGACGGGACCGCCGGGCAAATCAAACAAGTCGGTAGTGTAAATGTTCAAGTCCAATGTCGCGAGCTTGGATGTATTAAGATCTCTCCTATGTAGCGTCGCGAAGTTAATCAATGGCAGGTTGGTCTTGATAGGAACCTTAAAATCGTTGAACGGATTGTACGGAATCGTCTGTCCGATGAAATCACTCGAGGCCGGATTAAAGAGTGAATCGTTAGCGTTGAGAATGCGCTCGAATCGTGGGCCATTGACATCCTGGATGCGAAAAATACTCAGGATTTGGCTATATCGAAATGCTCCGTCGTAGCCCCAGCTTCCGTCAAAGAGCTTGTCCCCCTTTATACCAATAGTGGTCAGCCAAGCTTCATTCTCAGTATCAATGAGCCTATTGCCGAAATCGGCAATGCGCGCTTGAGATTGCCCAGAAATGAACTGCCCAAACGGGTTAAATGGATTAAAGGCACCCGTAGGCGCGCTGACTTCCGCAGCAGTCGGAGTGTTCGGAGGCTCAGCGCCAGCTACGATAGGCGCATGGGGCGGGATGAAGATCGCAAAATTGCCAGGCACCTCGAAAGGGCCCGTTGCCTGTGGCGCAAGTTCATCATGCGACTTTACGTCGGCATAATAAAAGTCAGCGTAAAGCTGAAGCTGATCGTCACAGATCTTATCGTTGAAAGCGGCGTAGCCACCCCAGCGTTCCTGTTCCGGAAAGGAACCCGAGAACGCGTTGAAGTTAAAGCCCGGGAGCACAGCGCCGAACCGTATGGGCCCTCTGGCTTGAAACCCAATAAATACCGGAGCTGCTGTTGTGCCGACGTTGAATTCCGGCCCGAGGATGTAAGTACTGGCCGAAGCCAATCCATTAGTACCGTTCGGCGGAGTAACAATTTCCTTTCCGTTGACGGTTGGGATCGGCTCGCTCGGTGCGCCGGCGGCCGCCGCCACATCGCTGCTCACCTGAAGATTGTACGGGCTCGAGTTCGTGCTCAGGAACGGTTCCTTCTGGGAGTTGCCGCGGTCGCGGTTGAACATTGAATTGTGGTGATAGAAGAAGATGTCACCAACAACGCTGACTTTGTCGTCGCCTGTTCCAAAGAGAATGTTGCCGCTGTAAAGACCGGCATCCTTATCTAACGTGTCGCCGTAATACAGGGTCAGTTGGGCGCCACGATACTCTTTGTAGAACTTGAAGTTGATGACGCCGGCAACCGCGTCGGCTCCGTAGGTAGTAGAAGCGCCATCTTTTAGAATCTCGATGCTTTGGACCGCCGTAATGGGAAGAGTAAGCAAATCGATGAATCCGGCGCCCGAAACGGCGTTCCCCGGAAAGGGCGTGACGCGACGCCCATCGACAAGAACCAGGGTGGCGCCTGGATCAAACCCCCGCAGCGAGACCGAAGCTGTGCCCGTGGGGCCGCCCGTGGCGTTCGCGTTGTTACTAACCGGGATGCCGCTCGCATTCATCACTGGCTGGATCTTGAGAAACTGCTCCGCGCTGGTGCCTTGACCTGATTTATTGATCAACTCACGGTTGAGATTAAAGACCGGGTTCGGACCGACTTCTTCCGCAGTCGGAATGTTTGAACCGGTCACAATAACTTCCTCGATGGTAACGCCAGGCTCGCCAGTTGTCCGCGGCGCGGGCACTGGATTCTGCGCAAACGTCAAGAGGACCGGACAAAAGAAGCCCGCCGCGATCCCAACACACAGCCGGGTATCAAGAGGCTTCTTCATTCACTGCCGGGGGCTGGCGACCGCATTCGACGGAGGGCGGAGTTGATCTGGGGCCGGAAAGCGGCCGTCCGATTATAACTACGGATGAGGACTTTTGATCCCCCAGAGAAGTCGAACAATTCATAGAGAGTTTCTTTCTTCTCCCGGGTGTTAATCGTTGGGACCGCAAACCTGAAAGGGAGGGAGCTACGTGGAGGAAACGCCCGGCCTGATTCAGATTCTGTTTGCGACCGGCGATTTTGTGCGGGGGCCGGGCCAATGTCAAGACGATAGGATCAAATCTCGCAAAGAGAGGTCTCGAAACCTCTCAAGATAGCAATATTGAATCTCGCAACGCGCGAATTGAAGATCACTGCGGAGCACGACATCCCTCTTTGCTAGGCAAAGGCGGGCGCAGTGCCTTGCACCGGCATGAACTAGTGTCCTGGGCTGGCGGCCGCATTCGGCGGAAGGGCGAGTTGATCTGGGGCCGGAAACATCGTCAGCAATTCTTGTGGAACTGCTCGCGCATCCTGCAACTGGCCGTCGAAATAAACTCGGACAACGAATCCGCCATATCGCCGTTGTTCAGCGGAAAACATCTGCGTTTTCGACCGCACGTAAGTCGCGGCGAGGAACTTCGGAGTCCCATCCGTCCAGTCGCGTTCAGACGTAAGCCAATCATAACCAACCCGCGCATCAGTTGGCTTCATTTTGTTATCTCGCGTCTGGTCATAGAAGGAGACGATAATCCTTACAACGTGGCCATTTTGCGTATTTGGTCGCGGCTTCACTCCAACTTTGAGGTTGAAGTGAGCCTGGGCATTCGGATCGGCAACCTCTGATAGAGTTGTCTCCGTGATCACCAAGACTGAGCTGGGCGAGGCCGCGCCGATTCGCTGCAGGAGATGAGGGAAACGCGCATCAGGGCGGAGCGCACGAAATTCGGGAAGGAAGGCGATCCACTGCAGAATGCCCGAGTGTTCTTGAAAGGCGCGATCGAGCCAGCGGAAGGCTTCCTCCTTTTCGCCGAACGCGACGTAAACGGCCGCAATCGAATGTGCGGAAACGTATCGTTTCTCCCGTTCTTTCATAAGCTGATCGAGAATCTTCCGCGCCTCGGCTGGCCGGCCCATCCGCACGTAGGTGATGGCAAGGCCGCTACTCGGGAGCTGTCTCGCCTCCTGGGCTTTCGTGTAGAGCGCGATCGCTTCCGCAAAGTTGCCTTTCTCTCGATACGCGGCGGCAAGATTCGAATCCAAATAGAAGTAATTTGGATCGAGCTGGCCCAGCCGCTGGCCCTCGATGATCGCGTCGTCGATGCGGTCGTTCGCCAGATAGGCCGCGGTGGCAACGTAACTAATGATGGGCGAGAGGGGGTCCAACTTCTCCGCTTCCAGCACAAGCCGGAGCCCTTCATTCAGCTCGCCGCGGAAGAGAGGCAGCAGCGCCGAGAAGAAGTGAGCTGGCGCTGAGTTGGGGTCGAGCTCCAGCGCCCGTTTCAACTCTGCCTCTTCGCCCGGCAGATCCCAGTCAAGGACTCGTTTCGCTTCGCCGAGGTAGCAATGCGCCTCAGCGTCTTTCTCGTCGAGCTCAATCGCCTTCAACGCAGCTGCTTTTGATGCCGGATAAGCCTCGAGCGGTTTTACGTAAACGTCCGCCAAGAAAAACCAAACCTTCGCGATCCCAGTCCAGGCGCGGGAAAATTTCGGATCTTTGTCGAGAGCCCGCTGAAAGAAACCAAGCGCCTTCCGCAAATCCTCCTCGCCGCCTTTATTCGAGAAATACAGGCCTTGCAGATAAAGATCGTATGCTTCCGTGTTCCGCTGTTCATGGGCGGGGAGGGAAATGGCGAGCTTGATCTTAAGCGCCTCGACAATTGCCCGAGTGATTTCATCCTGGAGCGCAAATACGCCTTGCAGTTCGCGTTCATAAGTTTCCGACCAAAGCTGAAAACCGTTACGCGCATTAATCAACTGCGCGGTGATACGAATCCGGTTACCTTCACGCCGCAAACTTCCTTCCACCACATTCGCGACATTTAGCTTTTTCCCAACCTCGCTCACGTCCAGGTTCTTTCCTTTGAATGAAAAGGACGAGGTACGGGCAACGACGCGCAGTCCCTCGATTTTTGCCAAGGCGTCGAGAATTTCCTCGCTCATGCCGTCGCAGAAATATTCCTGATCCTTTGTCTGACTAAGATCGAGGAACGGCAACACCGCGATGCTTTTCTCGGGAACCACCGACGCTTGTACTGGTGGTGGCGGATTCGGCGCCTGTCGTTTCGATATGCTCAAGTACCATCCAGCAATCGCTATCAGGCAAATCGCCACGAACCCGGTCCATAGCATTACTTTCTTTGGCCGCTTCGCTGAAATCGCACTAACCGTTAGTGTTCGCGGTGGAGACAACTGCAGCCGTCGCGCAACTTCCGCGGTCGATTGCGGGCGCCGTGTTGGGTCCTTTGCCAGACAAGCTGCCACCCATTCTTCCCACACCGCTGGAATTGGATCCGCTTCAATCTCAAATTCTTTTCGTCGCTCTGTCATTGATGGGGGAATTTTCTCCCGAATCTGCCGGTCGATGTTACCGACATAAAAAGGAGGCTTGCTGGTAAGTAGCTCATAAACGCTCGCGCCCAGCGAATAGATGTCGTCGAGATGCGTGGCGTGCTCGCCGTCCAGTTGCTGCGGACTCATATAGACCAGCGTTCCGCTCGTCGCTTTTCCGATGGTGAGGCGGCTGATTGAATCACCCAGACTGCGCGCAATCCCGAAGTCGGATACCTTGAGCTCGCCGCGCTGATTGACCATCAGATTGGCCGGCTTGAGATCGCGGTGAATAATTCGCGCGTAGCTGTGCGCGTAGTCGAGCGCATCGCAGAGCTGGCTCATCCAATCGGCCAGTTCGGCCGTCTCAAAGACCTTTCGCTCCTTATCGCAGCGCAAGTTCGAGAGCGTGTCGCCATCGATGTATTCCATCGAAATGCAGCCCGAGCGTTCGTCGTGCACGAAGTCGTAAATGCGTACAATGTTCTTGTGGGTGAGTTCAAGGCAACGTCTCGTCTCGCGCTTGAGATCGCTTAGTACCGCAGCATCGTGAATGATCAAATCGGGCAGAAATTTCAGCGCGACCTCGCGTTCCAGTTCTTCATCGCGCGCCAGCCAGACAATTCCCATTCCCCCTTTACCCAGAATCTTAACGAGCGTGTAGCGGCCGAAGAGTCTTTGTCCGCCGACAAACTCACGCTCCGTCACGTCCGACGCGCTGCCGGTTCGCTCGCCGCTCACCCTCTCAGGATAATCCTCAAAGGAACACCAATAAAGCAGAAAACAGTGAATTGTAACTGTTGGCAGACAAGTTACGAAACCAGCTTTGTCGAGGAAGTCGCCACTTTGCTTTGGCCGCCAGTTTTTGGTAGAAACTAGTTAATGAATCGGCCGCAAGAGGAGGGCGCCTGGCTTGAAACGAACGGTGAACACCATACCCTTCACGGTAATTGGTCGGTGGGGCGAGCTGCCGCCAATACCCTTGTTCTGGACTTGCCAAAAGTCTCCAGACTGCATGCGCTCATCCAGCTGCAAAATATCGGCGAGTTCTGGCTGATCGATTTGGGTAGTAGCAATGGAACCTTTCTGAACAAACGGCGCGTTCATCAGCCGGTTCGGCTGCATGACCAGGATAAAATCTTCATCGGCAGCAGACAGTTTATTTTTCGACAGCCGGAGGAGATTCCGCCCGACTATCAGACCGCGATTACAGAGCGAACCATCAAGGAGATCCAGAATGTGCCTTGCTGGCTCCTGGTCGCGGACATCGTAGATTTCACCGCGCTCAGTCGCAGCCTGGTAAGTGAGCGATTGGCAGCGTTGGTTGGCGGCTGGTTCGCCGCTTGCAAGAAGATTATCGAAGAGCATGACGGAACCATAAATAAATACCTCGGTGACGGGATTCTGGCTTATTGGCACGAGAGCGATTCGACCCCGGAAGGCGTTGCTGCCACAATCACAGCGCTCAAGAAAGCTCAAGCGCTTGCACAACCCCGTTTCCGATTCATCGTCCATTTTGGTTTGGTCGCGATTGGCGGTGTGGCCTCACTGGGCGAGGAAAGTTTAATGGGCGTCGAAGTTAATTTCGCGTTCCGCCTCGAAAAGCTGGCCGCCTCACTCGGCGAAGCATGTGGGCTCAGCGATGCCGCGAGCAGCAAACTCGAAGGCTTTATTTCATCGCGGCGGTTGGGCGATTACGAACTGAAAGGTTTCGTACGCAAACGCTCCTTCTTCATCGTTTAGCGTCCGACGCAGAAACCGCAAGGCAGCACGGCGCGTTGAGACGATGATCGACTCGGTGCCAGGTAGCTGCGCGCTCTGGTAGCAGGGCAGTAAGGAGCAACAACTCCGATTTAATTGAAGCGATTGGCTATCCGGTCCGCACAGAGGAGCTAAATCACGACTGCTCGATTACTGGGAATCCTGATTGCGAAATGCGACTGCTGACTGGGCCCCGCAGCTTTACTCATTGTCGGCGACAAGTTGCGGCGCGAATTCACTCTCTTCAAGCCGGTCGCTAACCTTTCGAATTAGCTCCGCTTGTTCTATTTAGTTGAGTAGCAAGGGCTGCAATCACTTTCTGTTGCTGCGCGATGGTCGCGTCTTGTTCCTCAACTTTCCGGTGCTCCGCTTCGTAGCGCACGCTGTAAACCTTTCCGTCAGCGTCGCGAACTACTAGGTCGGGGTTCACCTTCTCCACTTGCTCAGCCACTAGGCCAAACTGCGGAATGCCATCGGGGTCGAACTCTTTCTTCTAATGAAAGGTGACCGGCTTCAGCGCAAGAATCGCTGCGCTCGCCTTGCCTATCGGCTTGATTCCTTCCTTGAACCGCGCAGACGACGTGGTGAAAGTCGCCCTATGCCCGAGATCGTGTCTGTTCGCTCGTTACCCTAGGCTAGTAAACGGAAAAGACGACGATAACAAGCGGCTCAATCGCGTGCTCGCCATCCTACTCCTTGGCGGGCACCGGGAAGGTGCGCAGATCGTCGGCGACTTGGGGATATTTCGCCGCCAGCGCATCGACGTCGCCAATCTCGACATCAACTGGTTCTACGCCGGGCCATTCGGTGCTCGCACCGAGAAACCAGCGGCGGCGTCCGATCACACGCGCGGTGTGGAACGTATTGCCGGGAATCAGGAGCTGCACCAGCTGCCCGCCGCGCAGGTCCGGCCCGACCACGACGCGCTCGGTCGTGCCATCGACCCGCAGCATTAGCACTTCTAGCGGATCACCAAGATAATAATGATAAAGCTGATCGTTGCGGATACGATGCAACCGAACCGGTGCGCCCGGCGTTACCATGAAATAGAGCGCGGAGCCGACAGGCCGCCCAGCAGCGAATGGCGCGGGTAACCCTCCTGGCGCAATCCTCTCCTTGCTCATGAATGTCACCCGCACGAATCCGCACGTGGCGTGCGGCTCGAGCTTCAGCAGGTTGCGAACCTCATCGGCACTCAACTCATCGGGTGTCTGTGTCACCGGATTTTTTGAAGGTCGCTGCGCGTTTGTTGCCAATCCGGGCGCCACGACGGCAGCGCCAACGAATGTTGCTCGCTTGAGAAAATTTCGGCGGCCGACGAAGTCTGGATCATGCCGTTTGGACATGGCGAGCCTATTAATAACATTCAATTACGAGGACAACATCAATGCAAATCATTCCACTTAAAGATCAAGAATGTGAATTTCACCTGAACCAAACTCGCGCGGTTTTCAGCGTAATTATTCCAGCGCAGAAAAGTCGCCGCGGCCCGTGCGGAACCGCCTGTTGCCGCAACGTAACCCGGCAGCATGAAACGACTGCTCGACTGCGCGAAACCGAAAACAAAAAGCCCCAGTGAGTTCCCCCACCGAGGCTTTTGATTTCTTCTTTGCGCTCTCGCTTTAGGGCATCATCTACCTCCCAGGGATCGGCGCCCCTGTCGTCCCACGGAATTCGGCGAACTCGGTCGAGTTGCTTATCTTGGTGACGACCCACGGCTCCGGCCCGAGGTTAGCTGATGGCTGTTCCTGGATGACGCGGCCGATGGGCGTTGGCCCAAAGGCGATCGAGTGACCGCTCTTTGCCACGGTGATGTAGTTTTGGCCTCTGTTTTGGCAGAGGAAAAACCCTTCCTCACCTTGGAGCAGGCTTGCCAAGTCCAGGCCGCTGACCGGCACATTGATTTGGAGTTTCATTTGCGATTTTCCTTTCTTCTTTTGCCTGACTTTCATGCACGGTTGATGATCGCCAGGTAACTTAAGTTGCATTTTTAATCCCCCGATTGGGGAGCAGCACACCTGATTACAGGGCGGATGCGGCCTAATTTATGGCGGGGCCCCGGCATGATGAATCGTAAGCCTTGCGCGCGGGCCGTGCGCCTCTAAAGCGGGGACGTTCCTGTCGGCCGGGACGCACAGCAAACCGTTTTGTCGAGTCGCAGGGAGCCGCGAATCAGGGGGGACCAAGCCATCACGGAAACGCCGGCAGAAATACATCCACAAAGCCCGAGGGATTTTTCTCCTGACCGGGCTGCTTGCACTACTATTACTACAATGGGTAAAGAATCACTTGCCTAACTCTGCATAGCTAGGTAATGAGAAAGATATGGACACATCTCTTAATTCGCTGGAAGAAGCCCTTTCAATCCGCAGGAAAATGGACACTCTCGAAAAACGCCTTGCTTCAATACTGGGGACTGCCGTTTCCTCCGGTTCAACCACTAGGAGGGGTCCTCAAAGAATGTCAGCCGCTACTCGTGCTAAGATAGCCGCTGCCGCACGAGCGCGTTGGGCTAGGGTGAAAGCTGGTAGGGCGGGAACGCCTACCACCGTGCCAGGACAAAAGAAGAGCGGCGGTCTTACTCCTGCTGGACGCAAGCGTCTGTCTCAACTTATGAAAGCCCGCTGGGCAGCCAGCAGAAACGCGGCCGTCAAGAAATAAACTGATAATCATTGGCGGCAAATGCAGAAGATTGATGGCCCTGTTGAAAAGCAGACCAGCACAGCGGCGGATTGAAAGCGCCGTTAGCCGCGACCTGTCTGTAGGCCTGGGCCAATAGATTAATCCAAGCGCCGAAGCGGCATGGAAATCAACCGCCGTTTCATGCCCCTCCTAACGAAGCTTGGCGGTTGGGACATGGATTTTTGCTATAAACATGTCGCACCAAACGGCGCTCCCGCGCTTTAGCCCGGCTTTTTAACAGAGCCAAGATTGGTCGGCATTTTTTAGGCGATTTCGTTAGACTAGGCCAAGCGAAACAACTGTCGGCTCGTCAATTGCCGCCGTGATTGCAAGACCGTGGTCGCGTTGGTAATCCGCGATTGCCGCGCGCGTGAGTGGCCCAAGGACACCATCGATCGGGCCGGAGTAATAACCCGCGTTCTGCAGTTCTATCTGGACGTTTGTGATCACTTGGTCTGGTGGCAATCCGTTGTAGCCATAGATAGGACCATCGTAGGGATAATAAGCTCCAGGGTAGTAACCCCAACACGGATACCAGTATCCTGCATCAAAGAAAAAAGGGAATGGTTGGGCGAAGACGGAAACGAAGACGATTCGGTCGTGATTGTGCCTCCACCAATCCCTATCATGCAATTGGGACTGGTAATTGTGGAACGCCGTATATTGTTGTCCGGTAAAATTGGGGGCTCTCCAATTATTGGTCACGGCCACGCGTGTCTGTCCCCGAGCCGCGGTGGTTGCTGCCATCGACCGATTCACGATCGCCGTGCTCGTGCTTGGTCCCATCGTTGGCGCCGTCTTAAACGTCGGTCGGCGAAACGGCGCGGTTGAAAATGTGCGCTGGGGTCCCACCATCTGCCGAAAATTGCTGACCCCTCCGCGTCCGCCCAACGCAGCCGCCCTTTGCGACGGCTGAGTGTTTGGCGTGCCCTTTTTCTGCGGCGGGTTGTTTTGCTCTTCCGCGCGCGCCGTCAGCGCGAGCGTTAAGCTTCCGATACAAATTAGGAGAACGATCCGTTTCATAATTTTTCCTTATTTAACTTCGTTAATTAAACACCATTCCCGGGGCGAGAGTTGCCGCTCCGACCAACAAAGACCGACAATCGTCCACGGCGATTACGCTAGGCCCATTGTCGCGAGCAATCGGCGGTGGATCGCGCCGTCAATCGGTAGGCCGTGGCTGCGCTCGAAGGCGCGGATTGCGCGTCGCGTACCGCTGCCGACTATACCATCTATTGGGCCGGAGTAATAACCGGCGCTGGCGAGCCGGCGCTGTACTTGGACAACCAGCGAGCCGTTCACTCCATATCCACTTTGATAACCGTATCCACCATATCCACTCTGATAGCCGTATCCACCGTATCCGTATGGGTAGTAGGGATACGGGTAATAGAACGGAGAACCAAAGAACGCAGAACCAAAGAACGGAGAACCGAAGTTATCGAAAACAATGATCTCGTTGAAACGGTGGAAGCGACGGAACCCATCATCCCGATCGAAGTCACCGTCGTTGAAACGGTTGAAGGAATGAAAGCGACCATCCCGATTGAAGTTGCCGCCGCGCGAACGTTGAAAGGCGGAGGCGGAGTTTATCATAGGAGCGCGGTGCATCAGCATCGGCGCTGTCGAACCTAGCATGGGAGCGCGGTGCATCGGCGTCCGCGCTGTCGAAGCACGGTGCCCCATCATCTGCGCCGTCGCAGTCGAGACCGCGAAAACGCACGGCACCATGCAACTGAGGAGGAGAATGAATTTTTTGCAGTTCATAACTTTATGGGTTTCTAAAAAATTAAACGCGCCGGGATTCGAAAAGTTTCGCCCGTGCCGCATCGGAAAGGTAACGCCGTTGTAACTTTTGAAAGAGTCAATAGTCAGACGCGAGCTTCGTCTTCTTGCAGGCCTTCGAAGGCACCAATGATCGCTCAGCAAGTCTTCCTGCGAGCTAGCAAGTGGGGCACTCGGTAGAGGGGCTGTTGCCCAAATGCTCTTTTTGTCATGTCGAGCGCAGTCGAGACATCTCTTGCTGCTGGAAATTCTTAAAATGAGAGATTCCTCGACTCCGCTCGGAATAACAAAGGAGGAAAACCCCATTGTGAGATGTTGCCGTGCGTTTGAGCAACACGCCCTAGATATTTAACGACCACGTTGCCGAATCGTGGATTTTGCTGCGCTCATGCGCGCTTCAATCAATCGCAATTTCAGCTACTCCTCCTATGAAAATCGTGTTTCAGAGGAAAACTCGGCCGGCCGAACATCACAACGCCGAAACTACCGCCAAACCCGCCCCCACAGGGGCTGTGTTACCGTTACACCACGGGGTAAGTGATTATTTCGGATTTTGAATTACGGATTTGCAAACCGTAGCGCGCCCGGCGACGCGCGCAATCAGTCCGCAGCCGGTTTCGGCAAACGGATGTCCACTGTGGTGCCTTTGCCGGGCACGCTCGCGATTGAGATTTTTCCATTGTGTGCTTCAACGATGGCTTTGACAATCGCCAGGCCGGTTCCGGCACGATGTGAATGCTCATCTGGTTCGAATGGCTCGTAAAGTCTTGGCAGCATCTCGGAAGGAATGCCCGCACCCGTGTCCGAGAGCCGCAGGACAACCTCGTCGTGAACGAGGTCGCTCGTAAAAGTGATGACGCCTCCGGCGGGCATCGCATGAATTGAATTGTCGATCACGTTGCCAAGAGCACGCGCGAAGCGGCCAAGGTCGATGTCGATGTTGCCCTGGTAGCGAATGTGTTTGACGAAATCGATCTTCTTGGCCGGCAAGAGATGGAGCGAACGGCGATTGAGTTCGTCGAGCAACCGCCAGATGGAGACTGGCCGTTTGTTTACCGAAACTGAGCCGCGCGTGTAGTCGAGAAGATCGAGCGTCATTCCGAGGATGCTGTTCACGGCCTCGGTCAGCATTTTACTCAACTCGCGCAACTGCGGATCGGTCGATTCGGTTGCGATCAAGTCCGAACAGCAACGCGCGATGCAGACCGGGTTTTTCAAATCCTGAATCATGGCGTTGGCGAGCGCACCAGCCACGCGCAATCGCTCGGCGCGCACTGTTTCGCGCATGAATTGCGCGTTCACGCGGCGCATCCGGTCGGTGACCGCGCGGAGGAAATTCATGTGCACGCGGCTGGGCGCCAGCTCGAGAATTTGTTGGAACGTATCTTCTTTGACCGCGCCGATTAAGGCGGGCCCAGCCGCCACGGCCGTGGCGGAGCGCGGTTGGCCTGCCAATAGCGCCGTTGCCCCAAAAAAATTCCCCGGATCGACATATCCGACGATCTCATGCTCGCCCACCGGGGCGGGTGTAGAGATTTTCACGGAACCCTCACCCACCAGGTAAAGCGAGTCTCCAGGGTCGCCCTCACGGAAAATGATTTCTCCGGGCTGCATCCGCAGCACGCCAATCTGTGGCGTAATTTTTTTCAGGAGCTCGGCATCAATTCCCTCGAAGAGACGATTCTCCGAAAAGCGTCCCAAATCCCGGACCCGTCGTGCTGAGCTCATCCCTTCACGCTAGCCAGCCAAAGAGGACGAATCTCCAGGTATGCGCGAATACTTCACGCTCTCCAAAACCGAGCGGACGTTACTAACGATTTCGTCAGCGGCCAACGGCTTTCGCAAGTAGCCCGTCAGCCCTGCCTTCAGCAAACCATCGAGGCGCTCGCCCTGAATGAAACCGGTGCAAAGCACGACCGGCACGTCCGATCGAATTTCGCGGACCCGGTGAAAGGTTTCTTCGCCATCCATGAACGGCATCGTAAGATCGAGAAGAACCAACTGATATGCGTGCGGACGGCGACGAAACAGATCGAGACATTCGAAGCCCGATTGCGCGGTTGTGACATGATATCCGGCGGTGCAAAGAAGTTGTTTCATCAAAGTCAATGCCATCTCTTCATCGTCCACAACGAGAATACCAGGCTTCGGACTCGGCGTTGGCGCGATGGATTTCGGTTTTACGAACGCGGCCAGCTCGGGATGCATGAGCACTTTTTTTTCGGCGCCGCCTGCCTGCTCTGCCAACTGCGCAGCCACCATCTCCGCGCGCTCAATGCTTGCTCGCAGCATCTCCAGATATTTTTCCGAGCCAGCGCTGCCATCCCACAGATTCTCGATCTCGGCACTCGTGCCCGAGATAATCTGCAAGAGGTTGTTCAGCTCGCTCGTCGCCTTCGAAATCGATTCCCTGGGAATGGATGCGTCGGAAGCGGGCGTAGATCTATTGTCGGGGTTCATCTAGTTAAAGCCGGAGCATGCCGAATGCCTCTCGCCTGGCTCATTTAGAAAAATCAGGCCGATTCGCGCCAAATCGGCACAAACGCTAAGACCGGCAATCGGGCACCGTCATGAAATCCCGTTCGCAATCGAACGAAACCGGTTTATATTTTTGGTCCTGCGTATGAAGGAGCTTCGTGTCGAGAACCTCCACGCAACGATCGCTGACAAGGAGATCGTCCGTGGACTCAGCCTGAGTGTGCCCCGCGGCCAAGTGCATGCGGTTATGGGCCCGAACGGCTCGGGCAAAAGTACTTTGGCCAAGGTCTTGGCTGGGCATCCCGATTACCACGTGACGAAGGGCAGCGTCTCCATGGATGGCGAAAATCTACTCGAGCTCGAGCCTGATGAACGGGCCCGGCGCGGGCTTTTCATGGCGTTCCAATACCCGAGCGAAATTCCGGGCGTGACCATTGCGAATTTTCTCCGGGCCGCGCTGCAAGCGCGTTTGCCCGAAGGCGAAGAACTGGATGCGGCCGATTATTACGCAAAACTTTACGAGAAGATGGAGCTGCTCGGCATGGACCGCGCGTTTACGTCGCGCTCAGTCAATGAAGGGTTTTCCGGCGGCGAAAAGAAGCGCACCGAGATTCTGCAGCTGGCCATGATTGAGCCGAAATATGCGGTTCTCGACGAAACCGACAGCGGCCTCGATATCGATGCGCTCAAAACCGTCGCCCACGGCGTTAATTCCTTGAGGGGGCCGAATCTGGGAATTCTTCTGATCACGCACTACCAACGGCTTTTGAACTACGTCGTGCCGGACTATGTCCATGTTATGGTAGCGGGGCGCATCGTGCGCAGCGGACGCAAGGAACTGGCGCTCGAACTGGAGGAGCGCGGTTACGATTGGGCGCGGGAGGAAGAGGGCGAGATGGCCCTCACAAGATAAGGATAGGATCGACAATGAAAACTGAAACTGACACCAAAGCAGTCGAGATCAACCGCAGCATCGGCGACTTTCATTATCAGGTTGATTATGCCAAAGACGCCGGCTCCGGTTTGAGCGAAAAAACGATTCATTATATTTCCGACGTCAAAGAGGATCCGGATTGGGTCCGCGAATTTCGTTTGCGCGGTCTGAAAACGTTTCTCGAGAAACCGCTGCCGACGCATTGGGCGAGCAAGGACCTCGAGGCAATCGATTTCGACAAAATTCGTTATTACCTTTCGTCCGGCGCCGCAGCGAAGCGCAGTTGGGACGAAGTGCCGGAGGACATCAAGCGCACCTTCGAGCGGCTCGGAATCCCGGAACAGGAACGCAAGTTTCTCGCCGGCGTGGAAGCGCAATTCGATAGCGAAGCGGTTTACTCAAACATCAAGAAAGCGGTCGGCGAACAGGGCGTCATCTTTGTTGGATCGACAGAGGGATTGAAGAATCACCCGGAAATTTTCCGGAGATGGTTTGGCAAGGTCATTCCAATCGCCGACAACAAATTCAGCGCGCTCAACAGTGCGGTCTTCAGCGGTGGCTCGTTCATTTACGTCCCACCGGGCGTGAAGGTAAAACACCCGCTCCAGGCTTATTTCCGTATCAACGCCGAAAACTTCGGCCAATTCGAGCGCACGCTGATCATTGCCGACGAAGGCAGCGAAGTGACTTACATGGAAGGCTGCACGGCGCCAAAGTTCAACACCGCAACCTTGCATAGCGCGGTGGTCGAGTTGGTCGCGCTCAAAGGCGCGAAGATCCAATACATCACCGTGCAGAACTGGAGCCCGAACGTCTTCAATCTCGTGACCAAACGCGGGCTCGCACATGAAAATGCGGAAGTGAAATGGATCGATTGCAACATCGGCTCGCGCCTGACCATGAAATATCCGGGTGTCATCATGAAAGGCCGGAAAGCCCGCGGTGAAGTGCTTTCGATCGCGCTCGCCAACGACGGCCAGCATCAGGACACCGGCGCGAAGATGATTCACGCCGCCGATGAAACGACGTCGAACATCATCTCCAAGTCGATCTCGATCGGGACGGGGCGCTCCACTTATCGCGGGCTCGTTCACGTGCCGAAGCATCTCAAGCATTGCAAGAACAACACCGAGTGCGATGCGCTCCTCATCAACGCCACTTCGCGCACCGACACTTACCCGGCTATCACGGTCCGTGGCACCGGCAACGCCGTGCAGCATGAAGCCAGCGTCAGCCAGGTCAGCGCCGAGCAGATTTTCTACATGCAACAGCGTGGCCTGACCGAAGCGCAGGCGATGAGCCTGAGTGTCAACGGTTTCGTCAACGATCTGGTCCGCCAATTCCCGATGGAATACAGCGTCGAGCTCAAACGCCTGATCGAGCTCGAGATGGAAGGCTCGGTCGGTTAAAGTGGCGTAAGCCTCTGGGTTCCATTGTTAGGGCGCAAGCGAGGATGCTCGTGCTACCCTGGCCCGGCGATCCGTCTAAGATCGATATGTCGTTAGTCACGCACGAAGAACTGAAGCAAACTCGGTCGATTCTTTCCGGCTCGACCGAGTTGCCCGAATTTCCCGACTGGTTCCGCGACCAGCAGCGTGCCGCCTGGAACCAGTTCGAATCGCTACCGTCGCCGACCCGCAAAGATCAGCTCTGGCGATTTTCCAATGTCGATCTTCTCGATCTAAGGCCATTCAAGTTCACTGGCGCCCTTTCTGACGAAGATCGCGCCGCGATTCTCCGGCAATCCCGAGGACTTGATGAAATTGCCGCCCGTGTGGTGTTCGCCGGCGACGAGCTAATTAACCGCGACGTCGTTTCCGAACAACTCAAGAAACGCCACGTTATTTTTCAGCCGCTCGAGCGCGCAATGGTCGAGCACCCCGATCTGTTCGGGAAATATTTCATGTCGCAGCCGGCGGTGCTTGGCTCGGCCAAGTTCGCGGCCCTGCATCAAGCACTCGTTTCATCCGGAACATTTCTTTACGTGCCGCGGGGCGTCGAAATCGAAATGCCGATCGAGATTTTCCACTGGTTGCACGGCCAGAACGGTTCCGTGTTCCCGCATTTGCTTCTTGTCGCAGACGAACTGGCAAAAGTCACCGTGATCGAATCGTTCCGCTCGTTAGACGGGGAAACAGGCGGATTCGCATGCGGTGTGAACGATCTGATCGCCGGGCCGGGCGCGAAAGTCACTTACGTTTGCGCGCAAACATGGGGCGAAAACGTGCGCGCGTTGCAGATCAACACCACCACCGTCGATCACGATGCCTCGGCCATGAGTCTGAACCTCCATCTCGGCGCAAGATATTCCCGCTTCGAAAGTCTTAGTCGCCTCGTCGGCGAAGGTGCGCGCAGCGATCTTCTCGCCGTCTCCGTCGCCACTAACGAACAGGAATTCGACGCGCGCACCTTGCAGGACCACATTTCGCCGCACACGGCCAGCGATCTTCTTTACAAGAACGCGCTCGACGATCGCGCCCGTTGTACGTTCGGCGGCCTAATCCGGGTCGAACCGCACGCGCATTTCACGGACGCATACCAAAAGGTCAGAAATCTTCTCTTGAGCGATGACGCCGAAGCGAACTCGATGCCCGGTCTCGAAATTCTGGCTGATAACGTCCGTTGCACCCACGGCGCGACTTCCGGCCAGGTCGACGAAGACGAATTGTTCTATCTCCACTCGCGTGGGATCCCGACGAAAATCGCGCAACGCCTCATCGTCACCGGTTTCTTGAACGAAGTCATTCAACGGCTCGATCAACCCGCAATCCCGGCGCATTTGCATCGATTGATTGAGGCGAAGTTCGCACACAGGTAGATCAGGGTATTTGGATGTCGGCGGCTTCGTAGTTGCTGCCAAATGTTCTGTGGGAGCAGACGTGCCCTCACGTGTTGGTTTCGGCGCCCCGCCGAAACAGTTCTTATCGGACCGGCACGGCAGCAAAGTTTGTGATCGAGAGGGCGCGTGCGCTCCCCAGAACGAGAAAATTCCGTTGCATCGCGAACCGGTGCGGTTGTATTTTGAGCTCCCTTTTTTTAGCGCATGGACGTCGGCGGAAATATCGGTGGGATTCTTAGCCAAAAGCGCGGTGAAATTTATTCGATTTCGCCAGACGCAATGGTGTTCGAGGCGATCGAGATGATGGACAACAAGAATGTCGGTGCACTGCTGGTGATGGAAGATGCGCGACTGGTCGGCATCATTTCCGAGCGCGATTACACCAGAAAAGTTTTCCTGCGCGGCAAACGCTCGCGCGAGACGACGGTGGCCGAAATCATGTCCACGGACGTTTTTACAACTCGGCTGCAGGAAGGCGTGGAGGAATGTTTGCGGCTGATGACCGAGAAGCACATCCGCCACCTCCCGGTCGTTGATGGCGATAAGGTGATCGGCGTCATTTCAATCGGCGATCTCGTCAAACACGTGATCTCGTGCCAGAGCGCCACCATCGCGCATCTGGAAAATTACATCAGCGGCGGATACACCGGATAATTGTAGGCGGTCCGTGTGAGGCAGCTCCTGGGTGGCGTTTGACACAAACGCCCTACAGTTTCCAAACGGTCTCTCCCCTAACAATCGTCCGCACCGCGCGCCCTTTTAATTTCCATCCCTCGAATGGCGAGTTGCGCGACACGGATTGGAAGTTGTCAATCTTAACCGCCCATTCCAAATCGGGATCGATCAGCGTCACGTCGGCGGCTGCAGCTACTGACAATGTTCCCGCATCGAGCTTTAGCAATTTCGCCGGTTCAATCGTGTACATCTCAATCAAACGCCGGATGTCGATCCTGTGATGCTTATGCACAAGCAGGTCGAGGAACAGTCCCAGTTCGGTTTCCAAGCCAACAATCCCAAACGGAGCGGCGTCGAATTCGACTTCTTTTTCGAAATCCGCGTGCGGCGCGTGATCGCTCGCCAGGATCGACAAAGTTCCGTCGGCGATTCCTTCCAGGATCGCATTGACATCTGCTTGCGATCGTAGCGGCGGATTCATTTTGAAATTGGTGTCGAAATTTTGGATCGCTTCGTCGGTCAATGCGATGTGATGCGGGCAAACTTCGCCGCTGATTTTCACGCCGCGCGCTCGCGCTTCGCGAATCAAGCGCACGCCGCCGGCCGCGCTGATGTGCTGGCAATGAATGTGATGATCGCAAAGTTCCGCGAGCAAAATGTTGCGCATGACGATCGCTTCTTCGCCCGCTGCCGGCCAACCCGGCAAACCGAGCAGCGTGCTCCAATAACCCTCATGCACCACCCCGTTGCCGACCAAATTGTAATCCTGGCAATGATCGAGCACCGGCAAGCCAATCATGCTTGCGTACTCGACCGCGCGCCGCATTAACTCATGATTCTGAATGCAACGGCCGTCATCAGTAATCGCCACCACGCCGGCCTGGCCTAACGCACCGATAGGCGCGAGTTCTTCGCCCGCGAGATTTTTCGAAATCGCGCCCGTCGGCAAAACATTCACGCTCGCAACGTCGGCTGCGCGATCTTTGATCCACGCAATCGTCGCGGGATTGTCAGCCGGCGGCGAGGTGTTCGGCATGCACACAATCGTGGTGAATCCACCCGCCGCCGCCGCCCGCGCACCCGACTCGATCGTTTCCTTGTGACTAAATCCCGGCTCGCGCAGATGCACGTGCATGTCGATCAAGCCGGGGCAGACAATGAGTGCGCTCGCGTCAATCTCTTCAGCGCCATCAAAATTCTGACTTCCGACCTCCGACTTGTGGCCAATGCGCCCATCGACAAGGATGAGATCGGCAACTTCATCCCGCTTATTCGCAGGGTCGATTACGCGGCCGTTGCGAATGATCGTCGCGCTCATGTGATGTCTCTGATCTGGGGAGCGCGAGCATTCTGCTCGCACCGTCCGGCATGTTGCCGGACGGAATCTACGCCGCGCGCGCCATCATGATTTTGGTCGCGCACGACCACGCGCGTTGGGTTCGCGGCAGAATGCCGCCAACAGCGCGCAACATGCCCGCGCTCCCCACTGCATTCTGAAAATCGCGCAAACATTAGCTCGATATTCCTCCGCACAAATAGAGAACAGCCATGCGCACGGCCAGGCCGTTGGTCACCTGGTCGAGAACGACGCTTTGCAGGCCATCGGCAACTTGGCTGTCGATCTCGACGCCGCGATTGATCGGACCGGGGTGCATGATCAGGCAATCCGGCTTTAGCATTTTCGCCCGCTCTTTCGTTAGGCCGAAGAGATTCGTGTACTCACCCGTACCGGGGAAATATTCTTTGCGCTGACGTTCGTGTTGAATGCGCAGCAGATTCACCACGTCGGCATCCGGGAGGACATGGTCGATCCGGTGCGAGACAGTGACACCCAGCTTTTCAAACTCTCGCGGCACGAGCGTGCTCGGCCCGACCAGGGTGACGCGCGCGCCGAGCTTCGTTAGGCCAAAAATGTTCGAGCGCGCGACCCGACTGAACAAAATATCGCCGACGATGACGACGTGCAGGTTGTCGATCCTCCCACGTCTTTCGCGGATTGTGTAGATATCAAGCAGCGCTTGCGTCGGATGTTCATGTGCGCCATCGCCAGCATTGATCACGCTGGTTTTGAGACGCTGCGCGAGGAATTGTGGCGCGCCGGCCAAACTGTGGCGCAGCACCAGAAAATCGGCGTGCAGCGCCTCCAGATTGCGCGCCGTATCCTTGAGCGTCTCACCTTTTGTTAGGCTGGATGTGCTCTTGGAAATGTTGATGACATCGGCGCTCAAACGAAAAGCGGCTAGCTCGAACGACGTCCGCGTGCGGGTGCTCGGCTCGATAAAAAAATTCACCAGTGTCTTGCCGCGCAACGCCGGGACCTTCTTTATCTCGCGTGTGCCAACTTGCTTAAATGCGTCCGCCGTTTCGACGATGAAATTGATCTCGTCGGCCGAAAGCTCGCGCAGGCCGACCAAATCTTTTCGTGTCCAACGGGTGGTCATAATTTCCGTCCTACCCCGCGTTTGGCGTTCTGGGTACCGCGTGCGTCCCGCGTGTCCGCCAGAGGGACGGACTTGTCCTGCGGCGCGCTGGCGAGCGCGTCCTCGTGCTCGCGAACTTTTCTTTGAAGGTAAAGGCATACGCCGCCGTCATACACGAGGAAAGGCTGTTTCGGCGAGACGCTAAAACGCGGGACGCGTGTGCTAACCGGAACTCGCGCGCGTTTCATTCCTTCAACAACCACACCGCATCCGGCTCTTGATCTGTCTCTTCCAAGCGCACTTGGATCTGCTCGCGCGTGGCAGTCGGCAAATTCCTCCCAACATAGTCGGCGCGAATGGGCAATTCGCGGTGGCCGCGGTCGATTAGCGCGGCCAGTTGAATACGCGCCGGCCGGCCGAAGGAGCTTATCGCGTCCATCGCAGCCCGCACCGTCCTGCCGGTGAACAAAACATCATCGACGATCACAACCGTTCGCTCTTCCAGTGGCAGCGGAAGTTTCGAGGCGCGGACGATCGGCAATTCGGCGCGCGTACCAACGTCATCGCGATGCATCGCCACATCGATGACGCCGGTTTCGAGGTCGACCTTTTCGATCTCGCGAATAGATGCAGCGATCCGATGTGCGATCTCCACCCCGCGCGATGGAATTCCTGCCAGCACAACCGATTTCAAATCGTGATTGCGCTCGGCAATTTCGTGCGCGATCCGCCGCAGCGCGCCACGAATTGCCTCCGCGCCCATGATCCGGACGCCGGCGGAAGTCGAGTGTTGATCTTTCATTGCATTCCTTGGCGACCTCGCAGGATCGCGTTAAAGGAAAAAAATCAGGAGGCGGCCTTTTCTGTGCGCGCCTCCTTCAGTCGCTTCGCTCGCCAATTGGAACGATGTTTCACGATCCAATCGAGCAGCGCTTTTTCAAAGCCGATGTCCTTACCGGCCTTTTCGCTCTCGATCCACTTATGTTTCAAAATTTCTTCGCGCTCAGCCAGGAACTCCTTGTAGAGCACAGAGTTCTTAACGAACTGAGACTGATCCTCTTTTGAAGATGGCATCGCTCGATCCTTTTCCATAAAAACGAGAAACAGTCAATCACCACCTAACAACAGGCGGTCAAAGTGTGACGTAATATCTGTCGCGCCTATTTAACTTGATGCGAAATAATTTGTTTCGTCAAATCAGGGCGCCTCGGATTCGGCCTGCGATTTTCAGAAATTCCTGCGTGACTGCAGATTGTCGGTCTTCGCCTACGATGGGCATGCCGCGATCGCCCGCTTCGCGAGTCGCGATATCGAGCGGGATTTGGCCGAGCAAAGGAACGCGTAGCCGTTTCGCCTCGCGCACGCCGCCGCCGGTGCCGAAAATGTCATAACGTTTGCCATCGCCCGGGCAGATGAAGTAGCTCATGTTCTCAATCAAGCCGAGCACCGGCACGTTCACTTTGTCGAACATGGTGGCGGCTTTGCGCGCATCGATCAGCGCGACCTCCTGCGGCGTGGTCACGATGATTGCGCCCGAGAGTGAGACCGTCTGCACGATTGTCAGCTGGATGTCGCCCGTGCCCGGCGGAAGATCGAGAACCAGATAATCGAGCTCGCCCCATTCCACTTGCCGCAAAAATTGTTGGGTGTAACGCGTGACCATCGGGCCGCGCAAAATCGCCGGTGAAGTATCATCGAGCAGAAATCCCATCGACATCAGCTTCAGGTTATATTGCTGGATTGGGACAATTTTATTCTCCTCAGTCGCCATCGGTCGCTCACGGGTGCCGAACATGAGCGAGATGCTCGGGCCATAGATATCGCAATCGCAAAGACCGACGCGCGCTTCCGTTTGGTCAAGAGCGACGGCAAGGTTGGCCGCGATGGTTGATTTACCAACGCCGCCCTTACCGCTCGCCACCGCAACAATGTGTTTAATCCCGGGAACGCGTGTCGCCCCAATCGCTGCACCTGCTCCGGCCGGCGGCGCATGGATGTCGATCAAAACTTTCGCGCTTTCCACGCCAGCGAGGCCCCGCAAAATTTTTTCGGCATCGTTTTTGATCGTTGCCGGAACGCTTGGGTCGTTTGTGGTGAGTGCCAGCTGCACTTTGACCTGACCGTCGTCAACGTTAACCGACTTGACCAAGCCGAAAGAAACAATGTCACGGCTAAAGCCCGGATATTTCACCGACTTTAGCGCGTCTCGAATCTGTTCTTCGGAAACGGACATCACCGAAACTTAGCGAGTGTGGAGAACGAGTAAAGATTAGCGAAAAGTGGGCGAGGCTGCTTTGGTGATAAATGCTTGGACTGCAAAAGAGCTAGCCGACAAGATAGCCGCATGAAAATAAAATCTTCTCATCGATTCGTTCTAGCGGCTCTTGCGTTGGCAGCGTTGGGTGCCTGCGCGACTTACCCAAAGACTGGGCAAGCGGCACTGGTCGGAACTTGGGCGAATTCTTTCGGCACGGTCTGGATGATCAGAGCCGACGGGACGTTCGATGTCGATCTTCGGCATCACGGCCAGCGGGATGCGTGGGGCACGTACGCCGTTTCCGGCGATACGGTCACTCTTCAACGCACGGGGGGAATGAATCCGAAAGGTTGCACCGGTCCCGGCGTTTACAAATTCAGCCGCACCGACGAGAAAACTTTGAGTTTCACCTTGGTGAAAGACGCCTGCAAACTGCGCAAGAAGAATGTACTTGAGGCGTGGCACCAAAAATAGGCAGAGCGGTTCACCGCCCTCAAACGATTTGGGGTGAATCGCCCCGCCTCCAGGCGCCGTGGATCAGACGCGGTCTTTTAACTGCGTCTTCCCGGAGCTGCGTGCGCAGTGGACACAGCAGAAAATCTGGCCCCCCTGCTCAACGCCGTGCCCGACGACCCGGCAGCTGCAATGTGGGCAAACCGGGGCCAAGGCATGGATCGCGCACTCGAAACTGTCGAATGTGTGATGCTCCCCAGCCACAACAACTTCAAACGCCTTGTCATATTCGTTTTCGCAAACTTCACATGTAGCCATATCTAAGAACCTTTCGCGCGCCGCGAGCGCTGCAGCGGTATCCATTTTATTTCCATGAGATGAGCCGCTGCGAAAAGCCGAAATCGCGGCAAGATCGACATCGTCGGCGCCTTCAATCGTTGCGCCGTTTTTTGTTCAGGACGAACCTGAACAGTGAAAGCTCTTCGACCTCTGCGCCGATCAAAGCCGGGCGAGGCGCTTGTTTCTTTCCTCGAATCGCCGGCATCATATCCACATCTCCCGCCTCAGGTCGGCTCGATCCAGACGCACATCTCTTGGGTCTTCATCGCGTCGCCCTTTGTCTTCAAAGTGAAGAAACCAGTGAATCTCGGGTTTCTCGACTTCAGCACCTTGGAAAAGCGCCGCTATTTCTGTCAACGCGAGCTTGAATTGAATCAGCGGCTTGCTCCGAAAATGTATTTGGAAGTTGCCCCGATATACAAAGACGCAGGCGGCTTTTCGTTCGAAACCAAGGGAGAAATCGCTGAATACGCCGTGAAAATGCGAGAACTGCCGGATGGCTGGTTCTTGAGCGAATTGTTCGCGAAAGGGTTAGTGGGCGCAAAGGAAATTAATCGCGTGATTTCTTGCCTGCATCGATTTTACGAGTCTCAAAGGCCGAGCGCGGAGATCGAGGAGTGGGGACGGCCGCAGAAACTGAAGATCAGCACGGACGAAAATTTCACGCAGGTCGAGCCGTTCGTAGGAAACACCCTTTCGTGGGTCGCCTTCGAAACAATTCGCCATTTCACGAACCACTTCTACGCGGCGAAGGAAAATCTGTTTCGCAAACGAACTCAGCAGCACCGGATTCGCGATTGCCATGGCGACTTGCACTTGGACCACATCCACATCACTTCGCACGCAACGACGATCTTTGACTGCATCGAATTCAATGACCGGTTCCGCTTCATCGATATCGCGAACGACCTCGCGTTTTTAGCAATGGATTTTGATTTTAAAGGCGGGCGCGATCTGGGAAATCTCCTCCTCCGAACTGCAGCGCGCGAATTTCGCGACGCCGGCATGTTGAAGGTCGCGGACTTCTACAAGTGTTACCGCGCCTTTGTGCGGGGAAAAGTGAAGAGCATTCAAGCGGCGTCGAAGGGAGCGCCGGATCCTGAGGAACATCGAAAACAAGCAGCCCGCTACTTTCGCCTCGCGTTGCGATATTCGGTAAGCGGCTCCGAGCCATTGCTCTTAGTCGTAATGGGCCGCGTTAGCACGGCCAAAACGACTGTCGCCAGACAACTGGGAATTGAATTGGACTGGCCGGTTTTTTCTTCTGACCAGATCCGCAAAACGCTCGCTGGTGTCCCATTAACACAGCGGACCGGAGCAGAACGACGCGACGAAGTTTACTCGCCGCGAATGACCGAACAGACCTACAAGAGACTTTTGGAACAGGGGATTGCCGCAGTCGCCGGTTGTAGCCGAGCTCGCCCCGCAACTGCGTGGCCGCGAGTAACCCACAGCGGTGTCATCCTCGACGCTACTTTTTCAAGCCGAGCACGCCGCGAACTTTTGCGCAACGAATGCGAGAAAGCTCACGTTCGTTTTCAGCTTGTAGAACTCGATGTCGATCCTGGCGAGATCGAGCGCAGGCTGAAATCACGCGACCAGATCGCCGGCGAGATCTCAGATGCTCGCCTTGAGGACCTTGAAAAGTTGAACGCTGCTTACGAGCCACCGTTGGAATTTGCGCCTAACCTCATCAAGATCTCAGCCAACAATTCGGTTTCCGATACCGTGAAATCGGTATTGCTGCAGTTGACCGAGAAGAAGCACCGCTAACTTAATCGGGCCACGACCTTGGCGATTTGCTGGCGAAAAAGTTTTGCGCCGCCGGAAGCAGGATGGCGGACGTAGTGTGGATCGACATCCAGATTCTTAAGTTGCGAGGCAGCGATGCGACCGAGCGCGACAACTTCGTCGCATGGAAAAAGATTGAGGAAAGCTATGAGCACCGGTAGTCCAGCGGACCGTTCCGACTTAGCCGGTGTTCGATTGCTTAACATGCCTCGATGTAAATCGAATGAATGCCACGGGAACGCATTCCAGAGAACGAATTGATCTGGCGACAACCCGAGCTGCAACAAAGTTTTCCAGGCGATTGTCGCAGTAGGCTCGGAAAATCCATCTGAGCATTTCTGAGATCTGCTTGTGCGTCGTGGAGCGGCTCCTGAAAGGATATCTTCGGGTTTAATTCCGGCCTCCTCTTTTTTTCCGAGCAGAATGCGCTCGGAGGTCATCGGGATCCCCGTGAAATGACCGCCGCGATATCCGAGCGCTTCGCCGATTATTACCAGTCGCGCCTTTTTGAGCCGACCGAGAATATAAGCGCGCAATTGTTTCCTTCGGATGCCCGGCGCATTCCGGTCATTGTCGTTTTCCTTATCAACATCCCACCACGGATTGAAGACAGCGCCGGGCGACGACTTTTTCAACAATCGCATGAACTTTTCGACGGAGTCTGCGGACACAGCTGTAACTTACATGGAAATGAATTCCGAACTAAAGCCGCTGCGCCTGTTTCTTTGCGGCGATGTGATGACCGGGCGCGGTATCGACCAGGCGCTGCCGCACCCCGTCGATCCGGTTTTGTACGAATCGTACGTGCGCGACGCGCGTGAATATGTCGATCTCGCCGAAAAGGCTAATGGCCCAATCCAGCGACCGGTGAGCTTTGATTACGTCTGGGGCGATGCGCTGCAAGAGCTGGAGCAGGCGCGCGTGGACGCGAGGATCATTAATCTTGAGACCAGCATCACATCTGCCGAGAACCATTGGCCGGGCAAGGTAATTCATTACCGCATGGATCCGCAGAACATCCCCTGCCTCTCCGCCGTTCGCATTAGTGCTTGCGCGCTGGCCAACAATCACATGTTGGACTGGGGATATGCAGGTTTGTCCGAGACGCTGCACACTTTGGATGCGACCGGCATCGCTCACTCGGGCGCGGGGAACAACGCCGACGACGCAGCGAGTCCCGCCGTCCTCGATGTCCCGGGCAAAGGACGAGTTCTTCTGTTCTCATTTGGATCGACAACCAGCGGCATTCCGCGCGAGTGGCGCGCCACCATTTCTCGCGCAGGGGTGAATTTGCTGGACGACCTTTTGGAAGCGACTGCCAATCGAATCGCGAGTCAAATGCGGCAGCATCAGCGGCCCGGCGACCTCCTCATCGCGTCAATCCACTGGGACAGCAATTGGGGTTACGAAATTCCGCGTGAACAAATCGCGTTTGCCCATCGCTTAATCGAGGAAGGCGTCGCAATCGTGCATGGCCACTCCTCTCATCACGTCAAGGCGGTCGAAGTCTTCAAAAGTCGGTTGATTCTTTATGGCTGCGGAGATTTTCTCACCGACTACGAAGGGATTAGCGGTTATGAGGAGTTTCGTGGCGATCTTGCGCTGATGTATCTGATCGACCTCGATGCCCGTTGTGGAGAGCTCACGTCAGCGCGACTAGTTCCGATGCGGATGCGGCGCTTCCGGCTCGAGCACGTATTGGCCACCGATACGGCTTGGCTTTGCGACCGCCTGAACAGCCTCGGGAAGCCATTCGGCACTGAGACGCGCCTAACCGAAAACAACAGCATGAGTCTTGGGTGGCAGTGATTTGAATAGTTCCCCGAAGCGATTCCAAACAGACGCTAACAAAGAAAACCAAGACTTACCTATTGGCCATCATCGATGCCGCAGAAAAAAGCTCGAGCTTCGATTACGAGATTCCTTGCTCGGCTTGGGAATGACAAAACTAGCGGGCTGATTTCCCGCCGATGTGATTGACGAACCAGTCGCGGGCGAGTTTGGCAACTTTTTCCAAGGCACCCTGCTCTTCGAAAAGGTGCGTCGCGCCAGGCACGATGTCGATCTTAATTTCACATCGCATTTGCGCACGGGCTTGTTCATTGAGTTCGATGACAAGGTGATCTTCGCCGCCAACGATGAGTAGCGTCGGCGCTTTCACTTTCGGCAAGGCGTCGCCAGCCAAATCGGGACGACCGCCACGCGAAACAACCACACCGACGTCATCTGGCAACTCCGCCGCTGCGACCAATGCCGCGCCTCCGCCGGTGCTTGATCCGAAATAACCGACGCGCAAGTCACGCGTTTGTTGTTGCTGCTTCGCCCATTTCGTGGCGTGGACAAGCCGTTCGGCGAGCAGGCCGATGTTGAATCGATGCTCGCGAGTGCGCAGATCGACTGACTCTTCTTCTGGCGTGAGCAGATCAAAAAGAAGTGTGCCCAGTCCGGCCTGATTTAGCATCCGGGCGACAAACTGATTGCGCGGACTGTGCCGGCTGCTGCCGCTGCCGTGTGCAAACAACACCAAACCGCTTGTGCTTTGCGGCACGGTCAAATTACCATCGACAATCACCGGTCCTGCGGGAATGTGAACTTCGTCCATCGCTAGGGCCAGTCCGCCTCAATCGCGAGAACCGAGAAATTTTTTTCTACGATGAGCCGTTTGGTAATCGCGGCACGCTCGAAATAGAATTCGTGAGTACCGTGGGATGCTTCGCCCAACAACACGATGCGCGCGTCGCCGATTAGTTTCAGGAGTTCATCGTAATCGTTTGCTTCGCTGCTGAGCGGCTGCGCGACTTCGCGAACAAATTCGGGATCGGTCATTCTTGTCGCTCCTGCATGGGTAGATTTTGCGCAGCGCGGGCGAGCAATTCACGCACTTCTTCGTCGCTCGTCTGCGAAAAATCCTGGTAATACTGCCCGACCGCCTGAAAAAACTCAGGCACGATCACGCAAACGGTTTCATCGACAAGCTGCTCTAATTCGCGGCATGTCTCCGGCGCGCCTACAGGCACGGCGACGATAATTTTCGCCACACCGCGTTGCCGCAACGCGGCCACTGCCGCACGCATCGTTGCGCCCGTGGCCAATCCATCATCGACCAGAATGACAATGCGATCGCGCAACTCCGGTGCCGGCCGGCCATCACGATAGCTTTGCTCGCGCCGCTGCAACTCGACGGCTTCCCTCGCCGTGACCGATTCAATGATTTCATCTGCGTGCGACAGCGCGCGCACCACATCATCATTGAGAACGCGCACACCGCCGGAGGCAATCGCGCCGGCCGCGAGTTCTTCGAAACCGGGAACGCCGAGCTTGCGCACGATAAAAACATCAAGCGGAAGGCGTAAACGCTGCGCCACTTCGTAAGCCACCGGTACCCCGCCGCGCGGCAGCCCCAGCACAATGACATCTTCGCGCCCGACATAATTTCCGAGCTTCTCCGCAAGGAAACGGCCAGCCTCGGCTCGATTTGAAAAGGCTCTTTCCATTCGGCTGGTCGCATCCTCTACGCTGCCGAAGCGAGGGCGGGAAATAAGGATTGAATGGCGGTTCTCCCAACTGGATCAATCTCGGCCGGCAACCGGTTCCCCACGGTTTGCAGCGCCGCGCGGCGCGATTTGTAGGCGTTGCCTTTTTTCATATGCAACTTCACGCTACGCGCGCGCTCCAGTCATTGCACTTTCTGCGCTGCGATTGATCGGTTCAAAAGCTTGCTGGCTAATATCTAGGTCCTTTCACGAAGCGCTCGCGCACGAAATGCGCGATTGCATCCTCCTTCTGGTTTCGCTTCTCGATCCAGCGGCGCGCGTGTTGAAGAGGCTCTGATCTTTTCGTTGGACGATCGCGTAAGCCGGTGACCTCATGGCCTGCCACGAATGATTTGGCTCATCGGCGGGAGGTCTTTAACCGGTCGGCTGGTTTCAACGATCCTACTGTCGCGGCGATCCATGAGCGTCGAAATTTGCTCTTCTTACTTTGGCAACAGTCGCTCGATATTCCCTATGGAACGGTCAGGTTTTTCGGCGTTCGTCGAAATCGATCAGGTCGGGAATCGTGGCGACGTCGGTTCGATCCGCTATGCCGTATTTCTGCTTCGCCTGCTCGAGCGTTGGCGTGGCGAAATCGCGCCAGCCGAGCTTCGAGGCGAAACCATTCCAAACGACCAAATCGCCTTGGTTCAGGCGCCGACCTTTCTCGAAACACCACTCGAGAATCTCTTCGTCGTTCCCACCTCGCAGCACACGCTCGCACAGATCTCGATAATGGACGCGTAGAAGATTGCAGCAGACGCCGTCGGCCGCTTTCATCGCGCCGAGGTTCTTGTGATAGTCTTCGTGCAGCTCGCCGCGTGCGTGCAGGCGAATCTTGTCGAGCATCCGCGGGAAATAAATCATCCCGCGCGTCATTTCATTCGGGCTTTTGGGACACTTTTTCATTGCGAAAGATAAAGTAACCCACCGCCGATTGCACTAGTCTTCCAAGGACCTAAAAGGCCCTCATGGGCTCAGTGGCGTTCGCGCAAACATCCACGTCCTCCACCACGGCTGCCACGCAACCCAATGGAGTGACTGAAACCACGACCACGACAACCGAAAGTCTTGGCACCGCCACGGAGTTCACTCCGGGCGATTCCCTGACCCTGAAAACCGAAGCAACCGAACCCATGCACTACACATTCGGCAAGGATGTCACATACGTAAATGCACACGGAAAGGTGATTGAAGCTTCGAAAATCAAAAAAGATTCGACGGTTCGGGTCCACTCCCTCAAACACGGCAACGACATGGTAGTTGATAAAGTTATCCTCACGCCGGACCGCCACTAAGCCACTAAGTCCTGGCACGAGTTGCTTGGCTAAGTTTAGAGCCAGGCTAGCAATTCAGCGCCTGGCGGATCGAGACAGTTCTCGCCGCCAGGCGTTTTGTTTTCTTTGATATGAATCTGAAAGCCAGACCTGTCATTCAGCCGCCGATCACGCGTTTCCTCAGTATGCACAAGATTAGGGTCGACTCTGACAATAAGCGGTGAGCGCGATGCACCGGGATGGGTTCTATTCGATCCAGAAAGGTAAATATATGAATACATTAATAACATGGAATCAGCTTAGAGAGATGGATGAAGCGCAAAATCGCTTAAATCGGTTTTTCCTGGGCGGATTTCCGAACAGAATAGGCAGTGGGGAGACCCACAGCTTGACGGTCGCAGATTGGTCACCGGAGGTTGATATCAGTGAGGATGATCGCGGGTACCTCCTCAAAGCAGACCTGCCTGAAATGAAGAAGGATGACGTTAGGGTAACAGTCGAAGATGGCATCCTCTGCGTTTCCGGAGAACGCAAAAGCGAGAAGGAAGATCAGAAAAGAAAATTCCATCGCGTCGAGCGATCCTTTGGTAACTTCCGACGCAGCTTCACCCTGCCTGAAGATGCCGACAGCACGAAAGTGACGGCGGAGTTCCGCGACGGAGTGCTGAAAGTGCACCTCCCGACGACGCCGATAGCAAAATCAAAAGCCATCGAAGTTAAAGTGGCGTAATGCGCTAACACTGACGGCGAGCGTGTGGAAGGTTCCGTGCGTTCGCCCCACCAGTGTAAGGGCGGCTAACTTAGCTGCTTCCTCCTTATACCGAGCGTCGCAACTTGGGAAGCGATTCGCGAAACTGCGTGGGAGAGCGACCGGCGATTCGTTTAAACGCGCGATTGAAGTTCGTCATCGATCGAAATCCGCATGCGAAGGCAGCTTCGCTGATTCGCGAGTTGGGATTGAGTAAAAGCGTTTTCGATTTCTCAACTCGGACTCTCGAGAGGTAGTCGATGAAATGCATCCCGGTTGCTTTCTTGAACATCTTGCAAAAGTAATGCCTGCTGATGTTAGCCGCGTGGGCTACGCGCCCGAGCGACAGCGGCTCCGCCTGATGCTTCTCGATGAATTGCCGTGCTCGCGCCATGTTCGCGGGCTCTTCCTTCTCCTGCCGTGCGACCAGTTGATTGGATAAGATCGAAAGATGTTGCGCAAAAATACTCAGGAGACGCAACATCGCCCGATACCGGTCCGGCGATAAAACACACGACCGAAAATAGGCCCGCTCAAGTTGCTTCCAATCCGTCTTGTAGCCCCACGCGCGAAGCTGCCGGGTAATGGTCGCGAAGTGTTTCTTAGTCGGGTTCTTGAGCATCACTTCGCCCGTTTCGAGAAAACCAAGAATGTGGTCACCTACATACACCGGCACTGCACTTTCGGAGAGTCCCGCAAACCAAGTAACGGTGCGCACTGTCGAGTCCGGTTCTCGAGATGCGTCGGCTTGAGCCCTTAAACATGCGGCGCGAGCCTTGTTGAAACGAGCGAGGATTGACGCGAGCGAGTCGTGATCCTCTTTTCCATGATGCACCGGCGACCACGAATCGTGCCCTCGGATATTAAGCGGCAAACCCATGGCTTCGCTGAAAGCCCGTTCGTAATCTTTGAAAATCTGCGAGCGCGAAAGATGTCGCATCACTTCCTGATCAGAGGATCGGGATGCGCTTCGTTTGGTCGTTACAGCTTGAGAAGTGGTGTTTCTAACCACGCTGGCGGGTCGTATCATCGCTCACATTCTAAGATGCGAATCCTCTCAGCGGCAGTTGTCCTGATCGAAGGCCTTGCGCGATGTATGCGTCGTCGACTGCTTTCTGCTTAACATCGCGGGTCTGATTTGTGGATGAAGCGCGAAGCTGCCGGAAAAGCACAGCCCGACGCTTTGACTCTTTATGTCGCTTGAAATAAATCGCGCTGCTTTGTGTGAGTGTTGGTTGCATTTTTAGTCTTGTCTTTGATGCTACGGGACGCTCATTCGGGCTGTGCTCGCTTCGCCGGCGTTCTTCTGGCCGCTCCGGAGGGAGGATTCGCGAGGATACGCAGTTGAATCACGACATTCCATTTGTGCAGCGATTATTTGCGAAATTTGCTCGAGGCCCGTCGAACAGGGGCGTTGTGAGCTGGTTGTTTGCGTTGCTTCGGAGAAGCCCTTTCCGATCGTGGCCTATCGCGCTTTGGAACCGAGCCACTATCACCGAAATCATGCTTGCGTCTTTGTTTGGGGCATGTCTGAGGGTCGATTTCGCAAAGGGCTTAGAGTTGGCGCAGAGGGAAGGGGCCGCACCCGCGGTCGATTGACGCTGCAAAGTTAGCCAGTCAATATACACCACAAAAGCCAATCGCCTAATACTCGCCGGGCATTCGAGCTCTCCTGCTGACCAAACTCAGCACACAGCCGGGATGTGTTGCCTCTTTGTCGGGCGACGCGCGATGGGGGCCGGATCAAAACGAACTGCGATGAGTTTCAAACAGCTGCTGTTGCAACGGTGGATACCGGGATGACCGCAGATCGCGCGTAGGCCGCTTTGTCTCTGGCGTGGCGTGCGCGACCTGGTCATCCGGCGCAAGAATCGAGACTTCGCCCTCGGGACGCCGACGAATTTTGATGTCCGCTGCGGGATTGGCGGAAAGATATCCACGGCGCCGTCCGAATTCGAGCAACACGCTTACCTTGCGCCGATAAGACTCGCGAGAGGCCGTAGACCACATCTTTCCGGTCGGAAAAGGCATCGAGGTCTGGTTTGTATTTGCTCACAGGAGCTTGCGGGGCCTAAAGAGAAAAAGATTAGCGGCCGTCTTGAGAAGCGCAATCGAAGCTTTTGACAACTCACTTTCGAGTTCGAGAAACGTTGTCAGCCTTTCGTCGGCTCTGACGATGAACCTCTCTCCATTGTGGCGGTGCTCGTCTGCTATGAAAAGCGCGCGACCAGTCGAATCACCTCAGCGACAGCGGGCGTAATGATGAACTGCTGGCCGTTGTCGATGTTCATCTGCACCGCTTTGTCACTGCTTCAAATTCCCCGTTTGGTATTAGCGAATGACGAAATAATGCGCCGGACGCGGTTAGGCAGCCGCAAAGTCATCGGTTGAGAATCGCCGTCTTAGCGATATTGGTGTTGAATAGATGAAGGCGCTTCCGGATATGAACCTAACAAACGGACGCGGGAAGAAAGAGAAGCGATTGCGTCCGCCTAAGGCGCTTGGAAAGCGAGTCGCTGGTGAAAAGAATGTAAAGCCCGCGACGCCTTCTTTCGTTGTCGGGCTGGGAGCGTCGGCAGGCGGATTGGAGGCGCTGGGAAGTTTCTTCGATGCAATGCCAGCAGATAGCGGGATGGCGTTTGTCGTGATCCAGCATTTGTCGCCGGATCATAAAAGCATGATGGCGGAGCTACTCTCGCGGCACACGCGGATGCCGGTTTGTCAGGCTGAGGACGGTGCGACAGCCGAGCCGAACCACGTTTATCTGATCCCGCCCAAAAAGTGTTTGACCATTTTCAACGGCAAACTGTTGCTCACTGAGTGGGATTCGGAAAACGGCCCTAACCTGGCAATTGACACCTTCTTTTCTTCGCTCGCGCGGGACGGCAGCGAGCGGGCGATCGGCATCGCGCTTTCTGGCACGGGCAGCGATGGGACGCGCGGTATCAGGTCGATCAAGGAAGCGGGCGGCCTGATTATGATTCAGGATGAGCACTCGGCAAAATTCAGTGGGATGCCGCACAGCGCGATTGCGACGGGGTTGGCAGACTACATTCTGCCGGCCGGGGAGATGCCCTCCGCCTTGCTCAAATTCATCCGGCATCCGCTCCTCGCGCAGCCCGGTGGTTCGCAACTGCAGCCGACCGCGAACACCATGCTGAAAGTCGAAGAGCTGGTCCGCGCTCGAACCGGCGTCGATTTTTCGGGGTACAAACAGAGCACGGTGCTGCGCCGCCTCGAACGGCGGATCGGAATTTCTCAAGTCGAGAACACCGAGCAATATTTGGAATATCTCCGGCAAACGCCGCAGGAAGTGGCGGCGTTTTATAACGATCTTCTAATCAGCGTCACAAAATTTTTTCGCGACCGTGAAGCCTTCAACCGTCTCCGCGAAGAAGTCATTCCGGTCATGTTCGCCAACGCCTCGAAGAATGGAAAAATCCGCGTCTGGGTGCCGGGTTGTGCAACAGGTGAGGAAGCCTATTCCATCGCAATTCTGATGCAGGAGCATGCCGCAACGCTGGGCGAGAGATACGAGGTGAAGATCTTCGCCACGGACGTGAACAAAGAAACGGTCGAATTCGCAGGCGGCGGTCTTTATCCAAGCAGCATTGCCGCGGACGTTTCCGTAGACCTCCTCGCGCGCTATTTTGTAAAAACGGAAAATGGCTACCGGATTTCTCGGGGCATTCGGGATCAGGTCGTTTTCGCACAGCACAACATCTTAAAGGATTCGCCATTTACTCGGATGGATTTGATATCATGCCGCAATTTGCTGATCTATCTGCAATCGCCCGAGCAGAGCAAAGTGCTGTCGCTTCTCCATTTCGCGCTGAGTCCTGAAAGATATCTGTTTCTCGGCGCGAGTGAGACTGTAGGCGAGCAGCACGACGCGTTTGAGCCGATTAATGCGAAGGCGCGGATTTTTCAAAAGCGAGCCGTCGCATCACTCGCGGGTCCGGCGCTGGCGAACATCGCGCCCATTCGTAAAGCACTATCGACTGTTTCCAGCATCTCGAATGGCGGCAAACGGCCGCAGGAGAAACTTTTGGAGGCGGTTAACGCGAAGCTCATCACCGACTATGCTCCGACCTGCTTCGCTGTGAACGAGAAAAACGAAATCCTTTACAGCTTCGGACAGCCGCAAGCGTTCATTGCGATGCCAGCCGGTCGGGCAAACTTGAATTTGCTCAAGCTGGTGCCGCACGACCTTTCGCTTGCGATCGCCACGGCGCTTCGTCAGGCGAAGAAACAAAATGCGGTGGTGCGTTACCGGCGGGTGAAGTTTCAACGGGATCAGGCCACGAGTCTTATCAATCTCAAAGTCGAACCAATGCGGGCGGAGCAGGGCGCGCCGGGAGTGACTCTCATCTTTCTAGAAGAGAGAGAGAAGCTCGCGACCTCGAATGGTCTTGCGGGTGAAGCGTTCGATCCCAGCGACAAATCGGCGCAGCGCATTGCCGATCTCGAGGAAGACCTCCAGAGGACTCGTGAAAATCTCCACAGCGCGATTGAGCAGCAGGAAACATCAGCGGAGGAATTGCAGTCCACGAACGAGGAGTTGATCGCCTCGAACGAAGAACTGCAAAGCAGCAACGAGGAACTTGAATCGATCAACGAAGAGCTGGCCACGCTCAACGCCGAATACCAGGAAAAGAACAATGAACTATGGGTGGCGAACAACGACATCGACAATTTTCTACGCACCTCACAGATCGGCACGATTTTCCTCGATGAATCGCTCCACATCCGCAGGTTTACACCGGTGGTGGCAGCGGAGATGAGGCTTCTGCCGCATGATGCCGGCCGGCTGCTGAGCGATCTGTCGCACCCGCTTATTGGTGAGTTGACCCGCGAAGCGCAACGTGTTTTTCACGACGGAGCACCGGTGGAGAAAACAGTCGAGACCAGGCCAGGAGTCTGGTATCTGCTACGCGTCTCGCCTTACCAGCGCGCGGGCGCGAGCGATCTGGGGGTCGTCATCACATTCGTCAACGTAAGCGCACTGAAACAGGCTGAGCAGGATTTGGGGAAAAGCCGCGAAAACGAAAAGAAATAGAAATTTCCCGCCCCGTTCCTAAACTCGAAATTTTCGAAACACTCGCCGCGGCACTCGAACGTGTCGCACGTGCGAAATAGATCGCGGGAAACTGCACAGATCGCGTCGGGGCTTTCGCAACCTCGCTTGCTTTACGGTCGAAGCTGGTTGCATTCGCGCCCGAATCTTCGATCGCGACGCAGGCATCGGTGAGCGTCCAAGGTGACCCCGGGTGAGAGACTCGGCGTTGGAGTAAGTATGGAAATTCTGACAAAATTGGGCCTAACGACTCGACAATTTCTTGCGCATCTTGCGACCGGCACGACGCGTGCTGCCTAGCTTGCTTATCGACGCGACGCAAGCGATTCGAACGTCGTCACAATTAGCGATTGAACTTGTTGAGATAGGCGCAGCGTGGTTTGCGGAGCGGCGGCGAAAGCGAGTAGACACACAGTGATTCCAGTCAGTCCCCTAAGGACCTTTGAAGCGTTGCGGCGTCTAGCGGAGAAAATCCTGCAGGCTCCCAAAGTTAAGGCACCAAAGTCCGTAACTCGGGCAGCTCTAACTCATGCCCTCGAAGAGCTTCGCATCCACGGCGCAGAGCTGGAAATCCAGAACGAAGAACTGGGGCAAAGCCGCAGGCAGGCGGAGGAGTTGCAAAGGAGATATTTCCGCCACTTCGACCTGGCGCCGGTTGGGATGATCCGGCTCGATGAGAATGGTATCGTCTTGGAAGCGAATATCCTGGGTGCCCAAATGCTCGGGATTGACCGCATCCGGTTTCACTCGACGAAAGTCGCTTTTGCTGTCTATCTAACACGCGACTCGCAAACGATCTTCCAGCCTCATCTCAAGAGCGCGCTTGGTTCCGGCGAAATGGAATCCTGCGAGATATGTCTGCGAAACAAAACCGGCGGCCGGGAAACATTTGTGCAGATGCAAAGCATCGCGAGTCGTGGATCAGAGGGCGCGACAGATTTGTTTGCGACACTGACCGATCTCACCGATCACCGGCGGGCTGAAGTCCAGCGCCTAGAGATCGAGCACAAACTGGCCGAACGCCAGAAACTTGAAAATATTGGCACGCTCGCTGGAGGGATCGCGCACGACCTCAACAACATTCTTCAGGTTATCGACTCCAGCCTGGATATCGCAAAAGAGAAAGCGACCTCCGAGGCCTCGTTGCTGAAACACATCTCACGCGCAAGACAGGCTGCGGACCGCGCGACCAATCTCTCGAGGCGGCTACTCACATTCTCCAAAGGCGGAAGCCCGGTCAAGCAAATCGTCAACCTCCGGCAAATCCTCGAATCTTCGATCGAGTTTTGGCTAAGTAGTTCGAAGCTCCGGCTCGAGCTTTCTGTTGCGCCCGATTTGCTTCCCGTGTTTGTCGACCCCGTTCAATTCGCGCAAGTGATCGAGAATGTGGTAATCAATGCCCGCGAAGCCACATCACATAGGGGAAAGCTTTTTGTTCGCGCAACTAATGTTCTTCCCGGGACTGCGGAGGTCGCCGACCTTAGCGATGGGCCGTACGTCAAAATAGAAATCGAAGATGAGGGAGGCGGCATCCCTGAGTACCTTCGCGAGAGAATTTTCGAGATTTGCTTCACCACGAAAGCTGGAGGCAGCGGCATCGGTTTGGCGACCGCGAAGTCGATCATGGATCAACACGGTGGCCGGATCGCAGTGAAATCGGTGGCAGGCCAGGGAACCACTGTCTCGCTCTTCCTTGCGGCGGTGGCGCGATCGTTCAAGCCCGCCGCGCCGCCACCGGCGAAGGTGCTCGCGAAGGGCACCGGGCGAATCCTTGTGATCGACGACGAGGAAATGATTTTGGACGTGACTCGTTCAATCCTGCAAGACCTCGGCTATGGTTGTGTAGTGGCAAAGGACGGAATCGATGGCTGCGCAGCTTACAAGCTTGCGATGGCCGAAGGTAAACCCTTCGCCGCAGTTCTGCTCGATGCCACCATCCCAGGTGGCCTGGGTGGCGAACCGGCCTTGAAGCGCCTGCTGGAAGTGGACCCGCTCGCACGGGTAATCCTGTTTAGCGGCTACGCCGATAGCGACCTGATGATAAAAGCCGAAGAACTTGGCTTTCACGGCCGGCTGGCGAAACCGTTTACAGTCCGGCAACTCGCGGCGGCCATCCATGAATTGCATTCTTGAGCCGTATCCGGCTCAAGAAGCACCTTTTTCCTTATCAGCATCACGTCCAGCATTGCTTAGTCAGAGCGACCAAGCGGAAACGTTGCGTCTCACGCTCTCTTTACACGTTGTGTGCCCTGGTCAGCTCTGCTGCTCTACGCCGCTCACAGCTCTCACGGTACCGGCGCGCCAGATCATCAGCCACTTCAAGGAGTAATCAAGAACTGCTGGCGATTGTCGATCGAGACGTTGACCGCGCAGCAGGCAGTGGAGAAGACGGGTGCGTGACTCAGAGGCTGCGCGGTCTGCAATCCGCGTGCCGGGAGTGCGTGAACACTCAGCCGCCGAATTCGGTGTACGCGAGCGACGCGACGCCGACATTGGTGCTCGTGACGATGGCGACGTTGGGACCGCGGCTTGCTTGTCGTTGGGGTTGCGTTTGCGACAGCGGCACGCCGGCGGGCGAATCGCTTCGGTGGTCGTTGTAGCGGTAGCTCGCCATTCACGTCGATGGGTAACCGCGCGATTGTGTCGGTGCCGATTGTCACGTTGACTGCGGCGAGCAGTTCGCGAATGAGTCTGAGCGAGGCATTCTTCTGCCGCAGCTCGATGATGTTTTCGTTGAGGGCATGTGCTTTGCGTAGCGGCTCGGTGACGGCTGCCTGAATGCCCGGACAAACACCCATTGAACGCTGCGTCTGCGCAGCTGCTGTCGGGCAGAATGACAATGCGTTCGCCGACGTGATCACGTTCGCGCTGAGCGCCCGTTGAAGCTGCGAATGCGGCGAATCAGAAATTCCTTACTTTCACTAAAGGGTAGGGCGTCCCTCTTATCAAAGCCCACGGTTCTTTCCGTGGGCAAGGCTGGTTGAAGATGCTTTCGTCATGCTTCGCCGGTAAGCAAACCGCCATCTTTGATGGTGGGTGAAAAGGCGATTAAATTTGAATACCCTTGCTTTGCGTCTGAACACGCGTGTTGCGGTTCGACGGACTGATGCCGGGTGCGATCTTAGAAATCGTCTCGACCGATTCCACTTTTGCGCTTGCCGCTGTGAGAAATTCACGAATCTCCACTGGCATGGCGGCAAGGCCGGGCTCGCCACAGTGGCTCGAAGGGATTCGGGAGCGGATTCGACTTTCGCCCGGTCTGTGGTTCGAAACCCACGGCGCCATTGAGCCGAAGCTCGGCTCGATTCTAAAGGTACCGGAACTGCGCGTTACCGCGCTCCAGAAACGGAAGAACGACATCGTTAAATTCTGCATTCTTAACGACATTCCATGCCGGATTCTGACGCTTAAGTGCCGACAAGACGGCAGCTCCACCTTTGCCGTGGCGATTGGGTATCGATGGCTCTCCAATATGCGCGCCACCGGTTGCATCATCGGCGGCTCCCACGACCAAGGTGCGAATCTTTTTCGCAAGCTGCGCATCTTGGCTGAGCACGACGATTTCGATCCGCGGAATAAATGTCACGTGCTGGACCGAAAAGCGCGCTGGCCTAACGGTTCGCTTATGGAACAACTTACTGCGGGGAACCCAGAAGTAGGCCGGTCTGGAACTTATCAGGTAGCGATTTGCACGGAGGTAGCGCGCTGGGCCGAGGAAGGTGTAGCAAATGCCGCAGACATTCTCGCTGGTCTACTTAAGTGCATCCCCAACGAACGACTGACGTTTGTCGAATTGGAATCTACAGCGCGGGGACAGTCCGGCGATTTCTACGAGCGATGGCAAAACGCGATCACGTTTGACGAGCTCAAGGCCGGTAAACGCGGCTTCGTGAAAGTGTTTGCGCCCTGGTTTGAGGCGCCAGAGCGGCGATTGAATCCCGCTTTCGAGCAAGATCGCGAGCAATGCGTGCCCCCGGAAAAAGTTGAGGAACTGCGCAAACGTTATGGACTCGACGACGCGCAAATCGCCTGGATGCAATGGGCCGTACGCGAGGAGTGCGCAAAGGACTTCGACAAGTTTTGCGAGGATTACCCGTTCGATCCCGAGACCGCGTTTCGGACCAGTGGCCGGCGCCGGTTCAACGGCACGAATCTGCGAAAGATGCTTGAAAAATCGCTCATGTTTCCGCCGGAGTTCGGCAACATCGACATGGTGGACAACCGCGCCGTGTGGCGACCGTCCGCAAGTGAAGAAGCACTGGTCATAAGATGGGAGCAACCCAGAGGTAACTGTCGCTACTTGGTCAGCGTGGATCCCATGACCGGCGAGATGCAAGTGGGCGGCAAAGACCCAGACAATCATGCGGTTGGCGTATTGCGTGCTGGGTATTTCGATGTAAACCGCGGATGGATACCGCCGAAGCTCGTGGCGCGCCTGATTAGCGATTGGGGACTATGGGAACGCAATCGACGCTACGAATTACGATGGGATATTGACGTTCTAGAAGAACAAATCTGGCGACTGGCTCAGTATTACGGCAATTGTCTCATTGTGCCGGAAGCAAACATGGACCGCGGGTTGATCGAGCTTTTGAAACTGCGCGGGAGCGCAAACATCTTCGTTAGGAAAGTGTTCAATCGTCGCGAGCAAACGGAGCAGAAAGCTTACGGGTGGCAGACGACGCCGAGTACGCGCGAAATGATCATCGAGGGTCTGGCACGAGCGATTCGCGAGCAAGGGAAGGAAGCGGAAGGCATTGATATTTTCTGTCCGATCACGCTGAGTGAACTTGAAACCTTCGTGGTGAAAGCCAGCGGCCGCAGCGAAGCGATGCCTGGGAAACACGATGATCTAGCACTGCAAATTGCAATTGGACTTGCTTGCATCGAAGGCGCGACAACGTTCGTCCAACCGATCACAGCCCCTGCGCTACCACCAGACTTGATTGCGTTGGAGAGGGAAGAAGACGCGAACGCGAGATCCGGGATGGCGATGCGATGGTAAATTTCCTAGCGCAGCGACGAGGGAGTCATCTCGGCTAAGGGCGTGACTCTTTACTTTTCGGCCAAAATGTTAGGAGCGAAGAAAGGCCCATACAGGGCAGCATCTCCGGAAACGAACGTCCGCCAGCCGCCGAAAAGTAAAGAGCCATCCACGGGCGGGCACCAGTAAGCGCTCTAACTTCCCGCAGTATTCCTTTCTTTCTTTGGTTTGATCGATCGTGCGACGGAAGGACTTGGAACACTTCCAGCGAATTCGTCTGAGGCGAGCCTCCGGTTAAACTCGGCCACATCTGCCGCCAAGATGTATCGTCTGTTCGTGATTAAATGCGTCCGTAGCCATCCGCGTTTCTCGTAGCGCCACGCCGAAACCTTAGATAAACCTGTGATCTCGCAGAAGCGATGCAATGACATCGGTGGGACGTACTCATGAGGAACGGTCTTTTGTGCGTTAGCAGAGGAATTTTGTGAGCTCATATGAGCCTGTTACAGACGCCACGGACTTAAAATTGCTGTGTTTGCGGCTTCTGCGCTTTGCACAGCCAATCAAATCTAGCGTGATTTACCTGGGTAAATTGCCCAAATTCGCGAATTTCTTCTGTTTGTTATAGGGCGAGCAGAAATGGGCGCACTCTTGCACAAATTCTTGCACACGGAGGCGATGGGCTCCGTTTGCTATAGCACCGAAAGAATCACAACAAAACGCGACAAACAATGTCGGTTAGCATCTTAGGTATTGGCTCTCTGCTTAGCGTGAGGACGTTGTGTCTTCTTTTTCAATTCCTTGCTGTTGGTTTTATCGCATCCGATTCGTTTTGCGAAAGCGAAGGATCGACGCGCAGCTAAAATCCCGATAAATCCGTTGTAGCCAACCGCTCTAGGCGGGGTCATGGCAAACGAAAGGTCACCGGCATCGCTGCAATTGCACGAAATACTGGAAGCCGAGTTCAATGCTCTCCACGGTAAATTGCCGGAAGATAATCCGACTCCAAGGCCTCGCCCGATGCGGATTGCTCGATAAATTTCACTATCTTTCCACGGTCTCCGGCGGCGGATACATCGGCAGTTGGTTGAGCGCCTGGATCAAGACTGATTCAGAGGGGAGTCGCGGCGTCATGAAGGAGCTGAGACGCCAGCCGGATTCCACTCTCAAACCCGGGCTTCCCAAAATGGAAGGAGTAGTGTAATGAAAACCCCGCGAGCTCTTGTATACGATCTCTCAACCACATTTGTCCCAATCCTTTGATCGGCTCCTGGCGGTTTTGCGCCGCTGCGGAGGCGAGCAAAAACCAACAACCCGACAAGAAAGGTTAACATGACATCGAAAACATTAATCGCCGGCGCAGCGGTTGCCGGACTAATGAGCGGTGCGTCTGCAGTGCAGGCGCATGCCGCCAATATCAGCACAAAAGCTGGCATTTCGCTTCAGCAAGATGCCAGTAAGAAAGACAAGCACGCCTGCCAGGGCCAAAACTCCTGTAAGGGCAAGGGCGGTTGCAAAACTGGCGACAATGGTTGCAAGGGAAAGAACTCCTGCAAAGGAAAGGGTGGCTGCGCCACTGATGGCAGCAAGCCGGCGCCATCGCCGAGTTAATATAACCCGCCGTTAGTCATCGCGGTTTATCGGGAGCCGGGGTTTTATCCCCGGCTCTCAGACCTTGTTTTGAAAATCATGTAACGCGATGCCCGCAAATTCCTTCAATAATTTCACCGACTATGGGATCGGCATCGGCCTTCGCGTTCCACATTACCGCCATATCCTGGCGAAAAAACCAGTCGTCGATTGGTTCGAGATCATATCGGAAAATTTCATGGTCGACGGCGGCCGGCCGCTCGAGGTGTTGGACGCGATCCTCGAACAGTATCGCGTGGTTCAACATGGTGTGGCCATGTATTTCGGATCGGCCGACCGCCTCAACCACGAGCATCTGAAAAAACTGAAGCGCCTGGTCAAGCGAACCAACACTCCGTGGCTGTCCGATCACCTCTGCTGGGGCAGCGTCGACGGACGTTACACGCATGATCTGCTCCCCATGCCCTACACTTTTGCGTGCGCCAAGGTCACTGCGGAGAACATTCGCGAAGCGAGCGATTTCCTTGAGGTTCCGATTTGTGTTGAAAACGTCAGCAGCTACGCGGAATTCCACGCCTCGGAAATGACGGAATGGGAATTCCTGAGCGAAGTTGTAGAGCGGGCGGATTGCGGGATCCTTCTCGACGTGAATAACATTTATGTTTCTTCCAAGAACCACTCGTTCGATCCCTACGAGTACCTGAACAACGTGCCGCATCATCGCGTTGGCCAGATTCACATCGCGGGTCATTCCAAGTTCGAGAAATACATTCTGGACACGCACGATCATCCCGTGCTCGATCCGGTGTGGAGGCTCTATTCTCACGCAGTCAGGCAGGTAGGGCGCACCGCCACTCTTTTGGAATGGGACGATCGTATCCCGACTTTCGACGAAGTTCACAATGAAGCTCTCAAAGCCACGCGGTTCATTGACCAGCTCGAGAACGCCGCCGCTTAAGGCCAGTTCCCGGGCGCAGTTGAAGCAACTGCAAAAGGTCATGGCAACAGCCCTGTTCCGACCGTTAACCGCAGACGAGCGAATGCAGCCGACCTGGGTGGATGGAAGATCGATGAACAAGGTGGCCGACAGCTTTATCAAGCCTAACGACCGCCTGACTTCCTTTGAACGACTTGAAATCTACAATCGGGTTTACTGGTTCCGGGTCCTCGATTGCCTTTACGACGATTATCCGGGGCTCCGCGCAGTGCTCGGCGAGAGAAAATTCATGAAGCTGATCACTGCCTATTTGGCGAAGTATCCTTCAGCCTCGTTCACCCTTCGTAACCTCGGAAGTCGCCTTGAGAAATTCATCCGGGAACAGCCGAAATGGGCCCATCCGCACGGACGAGTCGCGCTCGACATGATCCGTTTTGAATGGGCCCAGGTGGTTGCCTTCGATGATCCGGCCAAACCAAGTATTACGCCGGACGATATTCTCGATGCCAGGCCGGAAAAATTGCGGCTCAGATTGCAACCCTACCTATCACTCTTGCAACTGGATTACGCCGTGGACGAGTTCCTCATCGCGGTCAGAAAGAGCGAATCCGACGTTTTGCGGAGCGAGGCCAGCAACATCGTCGAAGCAATGCCCAAAGCGTCACGCCGCTCGAAAAAGGAAGTCCGGCCGCCTAAACGCCAGCGCGTCCATCTCGCTGTTCATCGGTTCGACAACATGCTCTATTATAAGCGTCTCGAACCGGAAGCCTTCGCAATTCTGATTGCACTCCGGGATGGCGAGACCGTCGCGAATGCCTGTGCCATCGGCCTGGCTGCAAGCCGGCGCCGACGATTCAATTGGTCCTCGCAAATTAAGAATTGGTTTAACGACTGGAGTTCACTCGGCTGGTTCTGCCGCGCCTAACATGAAACTAATCAACGCCACTCTTGCTCGCTGGCTGGTGCCCGAATGTACACTGTTGCAATCTATAGCGACATGAAAAACCTATGGCAGTCTGTCTGCAAGCTGCACGCGCGCTTCGTTGCCGTCGCTTCTTACCTTCAGTCCCCCTTTCTACTGCTCTTCGTTCGCGTGTACTGGGGCTGGGAGTTTGCGGAGGATGGCTGGGGCAAGATTCATAACCTCGGCAAAGTGACCGACTACTTCGCGAGTCTAAATCTACCGATGCCTGGACAAACGGCCTTGTTCGTGTCTGTTGTCGAACTCGTCGGTGGCGTCTTGCTCATCCTCGGGCTGCTATCGCGTCTCACGGGACTCGTGCTCACGGTGAATATGATCGTGGCGTTCCTGTCCGTCGAGGGCGATCGCGCAGCCCTTTTTTCCGTCTTCACCGACCCGGACAAATTCTCCGCTGCGACGCCCTACGGGTTTCTTTTTGCCTCGCTCGTGATACTCATTTTCGGAGCGGGAAGATTCTCGCTCGATTGGTTGATTACGCGCAAGGTTCGAGGATCCCAAGCAACGTAAGGAGGGACGCGGCGAAGCCGCTTCGCCGGGTTAAGCGGGAACAAATTTGTGAAACCGACGCTGGGCCAAATCTTTGGACTGAGCCTGCTCGGCCTCACGATAATCCTAGCCATTCTTTTCTATATCGTCTTCCACGAATCGCAGGAGACGATTATCGAAAGTTCGAACCGGATTCGCGATGGCGCGAGCCGTGAGATTGGCCAGCGGGTAACGACCTTTTTGTCGAGAGCACCCGAGACGGCGCGGCAGTTTCAGTTGGAACTTAACCGCGGCCTGCTCGATGCGCGCGATCACTTGGCCCTCGAGGCAGCCTTATTCAGCCTCCTTTTATCCAACCGCGACATTAGTGAGCTAACCTTCACCTACGGTGAGAAAACGGGCTTTGATGCGGATGGGGCGCTGCAACTGGCGGCGACACCGCGCGGGCAGATCAGCGTAGTGCGTAGTTCGATCGGCCAGGACGACGAGCGCTGGTGGAGCCGGCACATTAAACAGGAAGCGGGCGGATTCGTATCGGACCGGCGACAATTGGAATCCTCGGCCCGTTTCTCTGCCCTGCCATTGCACCGTGAAAGCCGGACCGATATCCCCGATCCCACCACACATCCGACTTTTACGACACCCGCGCGCCGGAATTTCTTTGGTCAACTCTTGTGGAGCGACCTGCACTGGTCGCAGCTCGATGCCGAACTCCCGCCCTCGCAACGCCGGGCGGAAGTCAGCGTGCAGCAAACCATGACCGATGCTGATGGAGAGTTCGTCGGTGTGCTGCGCGTCGGATTGCTGACCCAGCAACTTGATCGCGCCGTGCGATTACCACTGGCAACGAACGGTCAGAACGACCCGCATCGGATTTTTATTTGCGATGCTCAAGGCCGGTTGATCACGCCCTTGTCGCCGTCCGATCGCTTGCAGGAATTCGGCGATGATTTGCGCATTGCCCCAAAGAATCTTCCCCCCGAAGTGCCGGGCGCTCTGGCTAATCCAATGCTTCGCGCCGTCGGAGAAACAAGGCCAAGCATGTCGGGACATTTTCGTCTGAACGGAGAAGAATTCCTGACTACGTTTCGGGCTTTACCGGAGACACAGGGTTGGATTGTTGGAATTGTCGTTCCGCGCGCCTACTATCTTGGCCGGCTCGCTGTCATCCGTAATCGTCTCCTCCTCATCTCACTTGGTATCATCGCAGCGCTGATTGCCGGCGGGACGTTGATCCTCCGCCGCGTTAAGAGTTCGCTCGCGCAGGTTACGCATGAGAGCCTGAAGATGGACGCGTTCGAATTTACGCCCGCTCCCACTACATCCTCCTTCCGCGACGTGAGCGAGGTCTTGGAAAGCCTGGAGATAGCGAAAACGGCCATGCGCGCGATGAGCAAATATGTTCCGGTGGATCTGGTTCGCAGGTTGTATCGGAGCAAAACCGAACCGGTCCTCGGGGGCGAGTTGACCGAGCTTTCGATCATGTTCGCTGACATCAAAGACTTCACGACCTTTTCCGAACAGCTTGAACCGAATGAGCTGGCCCGCGCCCTCGGACGTTATCTCGACGTCATGGCGCGTATCATTCAGCAGGAGACCAGCGGCACGATCGACAAGTTTATCGGTGATGCGATCATGACCTTTTGGAACGCGCCCGAACCGGTGGCAGACCATGCACGCAAAGCGTGCCTGGCCGCATTGCGTTGTCGAGAAGCGGGGCGCGCCCTTTCGAAATCGCCTGATTGGCAGAACCTTCCGCCATTCGAAACTCGCTTTGGTCTGCACCAGGATGAAGCAATGGTCGGACACTTCGGAGCACCGGACCGAATGAATTACACCGCGATTGGTGATGGAATTAATTTGGCCTCCCGCCTGGAAGGGTTAAACAAGCAATACGGTACCACCATCCTGGCGAGTGATCGCATCGTGGAAGACGCTCGGGCCCAGTTCGATTTCCGCTTGCTCGACTTGGTGGCGGTGAAAGGAAAGACCGGCGCGATCAAAATTTACGAATTGCTCGGCGAGAAAAACACCTCGGGCCACTTGAGTCAGAAAGTGGCCGCATACGAAGCCGCATTCGACGCCTATGTGATGCGGGACTTCGCACAAGCGATCGCCATTTTGGAACAGAACAACGGCGATCCGCCCAGCACTGTCTTGCTCAACCGTTGCCTGGAATTTCAAAAGGCGCCGCCGCCCGCAGATTGGCACGGAGTTCACGTTTCAATGTCCAAGTAAAGCCCACCTGAATTGGTTATGACTGACACTAAAAAGCGGGTTCTCATCCTCGGCGGCGGATTTGGCGGCGTCTATGTCGCAGTCCACTTGGGCAAGCTCCTTTCCAAAAAAGAACGCGAAGAAATCGAGATCGTCCTAGTCAACCGGGAGAATTACATCGTTTTCCAGCCGCTCTTGCCTGAAGTCGTTTCGGGATCGGTCGCATTAAATCATGTGATCGCTCCGATTCGCCGCATGGCCCCGAGGGCGAATCTTTTTACCCGCGATGTTGAATCGATCGACCCGTTTAAGCGGATCGTAACGCTCAGCCCCGGTACGCGGCCGGCAGCAACCTCGATCCATTACGATCATCTGGTCATCGCCATGGGCACGCGCCTGGATCATTCGAAAATTCCCGGCATGCGCGAACATGCCCATCCATTCAAGTATCTGGGCGACGCTCTTTATCTGCGCAATCAGCTCGTGCATACGCTGGAGGAAGCCGAAGCCGAATCCGATTCCGCGATCAGACAACGTCTTCTCACCTTCGTCGTCGCCGGTGGAGGTTTTTCCGGCGTCGAATGCATCGCGGAAATGAATGACTTTCTGCGCGAAGCCGTTCACGCCTATCACGACATCTCGGAAAAAGATCTGCGCCTGATCCTGCTCCAGCGCGGCGAGCGCATTCTCCCGGAATTGACCGAGTCTCTGGCGGCGTTTGCCCACAAGTTGCTCGCCAAACGCGGGGTCGACATTCGCCTCGGGACGGGCTTGAAAGCAGTTAGCGCCGACGCTGTTGTCGTTGAAGATAGAAGGAACCGGCAAACCGAGGTCATAGCGACTCGCACCACCATCGCTACGGTTCCGGCCGGGCCGCATCCATTGCTCACTTCCCTGCCTTTTCGCCAAGACAAAGGACGCATCGTGGTCAATCACCAAACCGAAGTTCCGGATTGGCCGGGAGTCTGGGCGCTCGGTGATTGCGCCGCCATCAAGCAAGTCGACGGACAGATGTCGCCTGCGACGGCTCAACATGCGCTGCGTCAGGCAAAAACCTGCGCACAAAATATTGTGGCCTCATTCCGCGGGACGCCAAAGAAGATCTTTGCCTTCACCGGGCTTGGAAAGCTCGGTTCACTGGGCCGCCGCTCAGCCGTCGCCGAGATGTTTGGCATTCACCTCAAAGGACTCATCGCCTGGCTGTTCTGGCGGGGCGTTTACGTCACTAAATTTCCCGGACTGGACGGACAGGTGCGGCTGATCGCCGACTGGTTCCTGGATACTTTTCTGCCACGCGACATCACCCAGCTGCGACTCTTTCACGGAGAAGACGTGCATCGGGAACATTTCGAGCCAGGCGAAACCGTGTTCGGCTCCGGTGATTTTGGCGATAAAATCTACTTCCTGGTCAAAGGCGAAGTAACGGTCGAGCGTAACGGCGCCACCCTTGGGACTCTGCGTGACGGCGACGTATTCGGCGAAGCCGCGCTGATTTCGGATCTTCCACGCAACGCGACCATACGCGCCACGACATCAGTGGATGCAATCGCTGTTTCGCGCGAGGCTTTCCGGGAATTGCTCGGGCACTTGCCAGGACTGAACGAAACAATGGAGAAAATCATGGAAACACGACTCGAACGAGCTGTCGACCTCGCGCGGGAGATGCCGGACGCCCGAGCGCGTGCTGGAGCAGGACGGGCGAGAGCCTAGCAAATGCTCACACTAAATATGGCAGCATCATCTGCAGAGCAGTCCTCTCGCATCCCAATCTGAACATGGTGCGCCGTCTGGTTATTCCTCTGTTTTTTCTGACACTGGTGGCGTCCAGTGGCACCGGCACAGGCGAAAAGAAGAAGCCCGGCATTGAGTGGCGGGAATGGTCGGATGATATTTTTGCGCAGGCAAAGAAACAAAACCGCTTTGTTCTGCTCGATCTTGGCGCGGTCTGGTGCCACTGGTGCCACGTGATGGAGGAAATCACCTATCGCGATCCGAAAGTAATCGCTTTGATCAACTCAAAGTATATCCCGGTTCGGGTCGATCAGGATTCAAGACCGGACTTGTCGAATCGCTACGAAGACTATGGCTGGCCCGCGACAATCGTTTTCAACACAGACGGCAGCGAAATCGTCAAGCGCCAGGGCTACATCCCGCCCAAACCGATGGCTTCGATGCTTCAGGCGATCATCGATGATCCTTCTCCGGGTCCGTCCATCGTCGCCGAAGCGCCACTCGAGCCTAACAAGGACGGCGATTTGACCGAGGCGGAGCGGATCGGCCTGCGCCAGATCCTGCGTGAAAACTATGACCCAAAAAATCAGGGCTGGGGCACGGTCCAGAAATATCTCAATTGGGATATTATCGAATACTGCGACGGCGAAGCGATGCGTAGCGACCGCGAGGCGGAAAGAATGGCCCGGGCAACCCTCGATGCGCAACGCCAACTGATCGATCCGGTCTGGGGTGGCGTTTATCAATATTCAACCGACGGTGATTGGAAACATCCGCATTTCGAGAAGATCATGCAGATGCAGGCTGAGAATCTGCGGACCTACATTCAGTCTTACTCGCTCTGGAAGGAGCAACGCTACCTCGAAGCGGCCAGAAAAATTCGCGGATACTTGGAAAATTTTCTCAAGAGTCCAGAAGGTGCGTTCTATACTAGCCAGGACGCCGACCTCGTTCCGGGTGAACATTCAGCCGACTATTTCGCTCTCGCCGATTCTGCGCGGCGAGCGCGGGGAGTTCCGCGTGTGGATCAACACATCTATGCGCGTGAAAATGGATGGGCGCTGAACGCCCTAGCTCTGTTTTATGGAGTGACCGGTGACGAGAGTGCGCTGGGCGAAGCCACCAGATCGGCCGAATGGATCATCGCCAAGCGAGCTCTTCCCGATGGCGGATTCCGTCACGACGCCGAGAATGACGGCGGACCTTATCTCGGCGACTCCGCCTCAATGGTCCGCGCATTTCTCAGCCTCTATACCGTAACCGCGGATCGAAAATGGCTCGGTCTCGCGGAGAAGACGGCCGGCTTCGTTGAATCAAACTTCAAAGGCGACATCGGATACGTCGCTTTCGTCGAACCGCTCGCCGGAAAATTACAGCCTCGCCCACAGGTCGACGAGAATGTGACCGTCGCGCGGACGATGAACATGCTCAGTTACTACACGGGTAACACGCACTATCGCGATATGGCACATCATGCCTTGCGTTTTCTTTCCGCGCCATCGATAGCCGAGCACCACGGATTCGAGGTGGCTGGCATTCTGCTGACGGCCCGCGAGCTCAATACTCCGCCGCTCCATCTTACCATCGTCGGTCGAAAGGATGATGCCGCCGCGCGCGCTCTTTTTCGGGCCGCTGTTGGACATTCCGTGATTTACAAACGAGTGGAATGGTGGGACACGCGCGAAGGGAAGCTGCCAAATCCAGATGTCGAATATCCTCAATTCGATAAGGCTGCCGCTTTTGTCTGCACCGATCGCAGCTGTTCGGCGCCGATTTTTGACCCGGCGAAAATCACTCAGTTCAGACCAAAGACGAAATGACGGCCGGACGAATGACTGCCAGTCTGCTGTCGCTAATCGTGGCCGGGCATGCCTGCGCCAGCAATGATGAGCAATTGCAAGTTGGCGGCGCCGACATCGTCGTCCAGTTCAATTCGACGCCAGCGCCGGCTCTACGCGAGCTTGTCTTGGATTGGGTTACAAAATCCGCCAAAGCGGTAACGACCTATTACAAAAAATTCCCAGTCTCCGCCGTCCACATTCACATCCTGTTTTACGACGGTCGAGGGACTCGGTCGGGACATACCAACGGTTGGAACGGTTCGTCGATTAGAATTGCCGTCGGCACAAAGAGTAGCGCGTCCGATTTCGCTAAAGACTGGATGATGACGCACGAGATGGTTCACTTGGCCTTTCCGTCCGTAGCGACAGATCACCATTGGATTGAGGAAGGCCTCGCCACTTATATCGAACCTGTTGCCCGGGCTCGCGCAGGAGATTTGACGCCGGAAAAAGTATGGGGCGATCTGATGGATGGATTGCCGAATGGGTTGCCCGGCCCTGAAGATCGAGGCTTGGACTTCACGCCGACATGGGGCCGGACCTACTGGGGCGGCGCACTCTTTTGTCTGCTGGCGGACGTCAGGATTCGTGAACAAACCGGGAACCGGAGAGGCTTGGAAGATGCACTGCGTGCGGTTGTTGCGGCAGGCGGTACCGTCGAAGCAGAATGGCCGCTGACCAAAGCATTGCAGGTCGGCGATGATGAGACCGGTGTTCCAGTGCTGAGCGAGTTATATGAAAAAATGAAAGCTTCGCCGTTTCCGGTTGATTTGGGCGCCCTCTGGAAGGAATTGGGGGTGGCGAAGAGGGACGGGCTAATCGAATTTAACGATGCGGCGCCACTCGCCGCCATCCGGCGCACCATCACGACGACGACACCACACGACGGCGTTACCGGACAGGAAAACAATCGAGATCGTTTGCAAATGCAACCGGGCCCGAAAAGTTCCTACTGATTTCCGATTGGGTCTCTTGTTCCTTGCCTAAGGTCCGCAGCATTCGGTGAGACAGCACGAGACTCTTGACTTGCGCCGCCTGAGCGATCTGCCCGATTACAGAAGGAGGCATATGCAGCCGCCGCTCAACCCCGGTAGCTCCTTCTGGAACAGCGTTGTGAGCGATAAATAAATCCGCGTCCTTTGCTAAGTGCACCAGGCCGGCTCCGTCGCCATTGGTATCTCCGCTAAACACAATGGACTTGCCGCCGATCTCGACCCTCCACGCTAAGGCTGGTACCGACCCGTGAATTACCCGAGCTGCGTAGGCCGAAAGATGTTCGCTGCGGAAAACTGCCGAGGATTCTGCGCCCTCAACCACGTTGTGTGGCTGCATTTTGTAGCTGCCCTTCTCTTGAGGAACCAGTAGCTCACTTAAATAACGATAAATACCGCTTCGATCGTTGAAGAAAGCGTGCACGAAGCCTACCGTCGACGGCATCACGCTGTTGCCCGCTGGGCCGTAGACAGGCAGTGGGCGGTCGCGCTCTTCAAACCAAGATGAGAAGATGAGCGTGGGAAAATCAGCGCTATGGTCAACGTGGAAGTGGCTGAACAAAATCACGTCGAGCTGGGACATTTTTGCGCCACTCTCTCCGAAGCGGAGGGCGCTGCCACCACCCGCGTCTACTAACACGCGTGCTTGTCCGTCTTGCCAGATCAAATAGCTGCTGGAAGCGCGCTTGTCCTGTAACTCCGGTCCTCCCGATCCGAGCACTTGAACAGCGACACCTTTTTCTCCGCAAGTTTGAGCACTCGCCGAAGGAACAAATGGCCGATTGACCGAAAGAATCGTTAAACAAAGCGACGGTATTGCGAGAAGAACCCTTCGAAGCATTTGTCTTTCGCTCAATTTTTCCCGCCTCCACTCTGTCGATCCCATTCCCATTCCTTCTTAGAGCTAAAGGGACATCATAGGTTCCGATACAAGTGTTTGTCCATTGCGTCCGTGGGCCATGCCCTGTTGCGCGACAGGCAAATCCGCTGCGGGTATGGTCGAGAGCGCTCAGGCAGAAGCACACAGGCGGGGCCTAACAAACATCCGCTTCAGGCAATGTTGTGCTGATGATCTACCGTTCCCGGACCGTACATTTGATGTAGCCGTAGGCAGGTTATCAGCAATGTTTTTCGTTGATCCCGTAAAGGCAGTGCGGGAGGCGTTGAGAGTGATTCTGGAGGGTGGATATGTTTCATTTGTCGTCTGGGGTCCGAAGGAGGCTAATCCTTTCTTTTCGGTTATTGCGGACGTGATAGACCGATTTGTGGAGGGTCTTCCAGAGGATTCCGGTGCGCGAGATGCATTCCGTTTTGCCGTTCCCGATGAGCTGGCGGGAATCTTACAGCAGGCTGGCGCTAAAAATGTGGTCGAACGCCGGCTGGATTTTCAGATTGAAGCGGCGGTCTCATTTGAGCAGTTCTGGCAGTTGCGGACTGAAATGTCCGGAACTTTGCGAGAAAAAATGGCAGGACTCACGCCCGCTCAACTGCCAATCATAAAGCAGGCTGTTGCTGATTCAGCACGGAGATATTTTGCGGACGGAACAATGAATTTCCCTGCAGAGGCATTGATCGTTAGCGGCAGAAAACCTGCTGTATAGCAAATTGACGGCTTAAATCTGGAAGCCAGCGCCGATTGAATCAGTCTATCAGCGATCAGAGATAAGAGGGCAGAGGACCAGCCTTCGCACAAGGCTACGCTCGGCATGCAGATGTCAGAGATCAAAGCGGCTGACTTTCGTTTGCCTCAAGGTTTTGGCACGAAGGGCCAGAAGATCGGGATGAGGATGCTGGCTACGATCCAAAGTAGGATATTGAGCGGCGCACCGATTTTCGGGAAATCGGAAAAGTGGTAACCCCCCGCGCCGAAAACATAGGTGTTGGTCTGGTGCCCGATCGGGGTCGCGAAACTGGCTGCGCAACCGAACATGACTGCGACCGCGAACGGCCGCGCATCGACCCCCATCGCGGCCGCGATTTCGAAGGCGATCGGGGTTAGGAGGACGGCAACAGCGTTGTTGCTGATCAGCTCGGTGAGGAGCGTCGCCACCAGATACGTGACCGAGAGAGTGACAGCTGGTCCAAAGCGCCCGACCGCGCCGGTCACGCCGCTCGCGATGAGATGGGCGGCGCCAGTAGTTTCCATCGCGGTGCCGAGCGCGAGCATGCCAAGAATCATGTAGAGGATTCTCCATTCGACCGCTCCGCGCGCTTCCTCGATGTCGAGGCAGCGGGGTGAGGACGACGAAGGTGGCGGCGATCAAGGCTAGGGCAGCGATCGGCAGGACGTGAAAGGCGCTGAGCACGATAACGCTGCCGATGGCTATGATCGCGACCGGCGCTTTGTGCCGGCGAAAAGCGCGTTGTGTCGGCTCGGTGAGACTGAGGAAGTCGCGCTCTTGCATGAGGCGATGAATTCCCTCGGCCGGGCCTTGCACAAGGAGGGTGTCGCCAAAGGCCAGCTCAACATCTTCGAAATGTTCGCGCAGGTTTTCTCCCTGACGATGGACGGCAAGGATATGAACGCCGTATTGCTTCCGAAAATTGAGGTCACGGAGTGTCTTGCGGAGAAAGGTGGAGCGGTTCCCGATGATTCCTTCCATGAGGACGGCTTCGCGTTCGCCGGTGGTGGCAACGCCGAGCTCGGCTTCCGATTGGAAAAGCACACCGGACATTTCCTTGATTCCCTTGACTCCGGAGACTGGGGTCTCCAGCAGCAGCTGGTCACCGGCGGCAAGGCGAAAATTGTCGAGCGGCCTCTCGATCCGCTCGCCGTCGCGCACCACGCCGATGATCCGCGCCTCGCGCAGCCGGGCCAGCGGCGTCTCGGTGATGGTTTTCCCGACGAGTGGCGAGGCACTGCTGATCACCGCCTGGGTGAGAAATAGCCTCGGCATTCCGCCGCCGATCAGGGTCGCGAGGCTCTCACGGTAGGAATCACGACTGCAATGCTAATTCAGTGCGCCCGTGCAACGTTTGATTCCTTGTGGCGTCAGCTCAGAGGCCCACGCGAGAAAGTTCCGAAGCTTCACTTCCTGTTAGGTCCGATCTGCTCTGGACCTGAGAGCAACTTCTGGAAATCGGGACGATTACGGATCGGATCCCAGACTGGGTCAATCTTCAAGCGAGCGATGGACACTGCCCCACCTGCCGGGATGGAGAGCAAATGTCGAAGCCTTTTAATGGCTTCCTCAGGGGCGCCCGCCCGCACTTCGATTTGCGCGAGCCCGGTCTGGAAAGATGGACCAACCACAGCGTCCTTTTCAATAGAGATTAAATCTGCCGCCTGCCTCGAAAGGCGCGGAGCATCGGCATTGCGTCCGAGGGCGAGATAAACCCAAGAGAGCTCCCTCATAGCAAAAACGTCATCTGGTCGCTCTCTGAGTCTGGCCTCTAGCATTGGCAGCGCTTGTTCTCCTATTGACTTGGCTGCATCAGTCTGCCCTGCCAGAACGCGAAGGGCGACACGTCCGGCAACCTGCCGAAGATGTTCAAAGTCGTCTTTAGCTGCCTGCTTGTCCAAAGCTTGGGAAGCATCGGCGAAACGTCTTTCAATGACGTCGAGATACACCGGCGTACCGATGAGAGTCTGAATGTCCCCGCCCGAGCTATAGCCGCGGGCTGCGCTAATTAACCTACTCTTGGTATCCTCCGGGAAACCGTCGAAAGCTTGCCGGGCGGAGCCAACATCGCCCGCTCCGTTGAGGTGAGTTTCGAGCAGGAAAAACGCTGCAATCGTGTTGTGGGGATCCATGGCAAGAGCTCGCAATGTAACCTGCTGCGTATCCTTCCACTGACGCAATGCCAGGTAGGTTGCTGCAAGATTGGCCGGGATTGAAGCATCGCGCGGATCTAACTCTTCCGCTCGCCGAGAATCGGCCAGCGAGCGCTCCCATTCACCGCGTCGGCGGTAAACCCACCCGCAATATTCTCGAGCCAAAGCATTATTGGGTTGCAACTCCAGCGTGCGGTTAAACTCCGTGAGCGCCTCGTCGTATTGGCGATGACCCCAATAAAAAAATACCCCGAGCGCAAAGTGCCCTTCCGGCGAATTTGGAGCAAGCGCTAAAGAGCGGTCGATAACGGACTTCACTTCCTCCAATTCGCGCGGAGCTAACGGAGAGATAAACCAGTGCCGCGAGAGCCGACTGCGTGCGAGATCTGCAGCAGCCTGAGCAAAGTTTGGATCCCGTGCTAGGGCCTGCCGGTAAAACCCATCGGCACGATCGTAGGCATCTGCATCCGTCGTGTTCTCAGCTTGGTGAAACTCATACTCGCCTCTCAGAAATAGATCGTGAGCTTCCGTATCGTGTGTCCCGACTGAGGCGAGAGCAAGGGATTCACTTGGCGAAAGCTTCGCTTGCAATGCATCGGCAATTTCTTGTGAAACTTCGCTCTCAACCCTCAGGACATCTTTAAGGTCACGGTCGTAACTTTTGGCCCAAAGATGCGTGTCGGCGCGTGCATCGATTAACTGCACGTTCACCCGAACTTTGTCGCCAGCCTTTTGCACCGCTCCCTCCAGGACCGTGGCAACGCCGAGCTCTTGGGCAACAGTCTTTAAGTTGTCCGGCTTGCTCTGATACTTCGCCGTCGAAGTGCGCGAGATCACTTTCAGATCGGCGATCTCGGATAAGCGCGTCAGAATCTCATCCTGGATGCCCTCGGCAAAATAGGCGTTGCCTTTTTCTTCACTCAAGTTCTCAAAGGGTAAGACGGCAATCGACTTTTCCGGAATTGCTGGCGCTGCCGATGCGATCATGGAAGGCGGCGCTTTCGAGCTGGACCGATGAGCAAAAAAGTAAGACCGCGCTACGGCGGCAGCCGCAATGACGATAATGGCGCCGATCCAAGCCCATGCTCGGCCAGCCGGTTTCGCGTCGGACGCGGGAGCTGCCGGCGCTGCTTGTTCCTTATTTTTTGCCTGCCGAAATTTCTCCGGCACTTCCGGGTTGCCGAGTTCCTCAGTGTAGAGATTTACCACCGACATGCGGACGCCGTGCTTCACTTCGCATTCGCCGAGATCGTGCAGACACGGTTGCCACTGCCGGTATTGTTCGAGGTCATCCGCCACATGTTTCGAGAGCAAGATGTGTCCGCTATCGCCGCAATCCATTACCCGCTGCGCGACGTTGATGCCAGCACCAGCAATGTTCGCTTGTTCGTTTAGATCGGTAATCTCATTTACCGGGCCGCTGTGAATCCCCATCCGCACCCGAAGTTCAGGGTGTTTTTTTAGTTCCTTGTTGATCTCCAACGCGCACAACACTGGCGCTTCAGGACTGGTGCGAAAGACGAGCGCCCCACCATCGCCCGTGGGTAAACGCAACAATTTGCCTTCGGCTTCGGCCAAACGGAATTGCCCTGTGCCGCGCACGATCTCCCGCAACTTTTGCATCTGCTCGCTCTGCTCGTTAATGAGCAACTTCGAGTAGCCGACGATGTCGATGAAGAGGACATGACCGATCTCGAGCTGAATTTCTTTCTTAACCTCGGCGGACATCCCGTGAAGCTACGTGAAAACAAAGCAAATGATAATTCCGCTTACCGCCTATCGTCGAGAGCAAAGCTGACGTTGTCGAACCCTCTTCACTGCAACCCTGCACCTTGAACGCTCTGTAGCATTGCAGTCGTGATTCAGTGCGCCCGTGCAGCGGGGCGGTAATTGCTAGCCGACTACCGGGCTACGGGGGTTTCGGGAAGCTGGGGCAACACCAAGTGACTCTTCTGTCTCGCTGGAAGATCGCCGAAGCCTCTGTTCCACTGTTCCCATGAACCGGCTCCTGTGGCTCCGGTGAACGATCCGCGATCTCCTCTCACTCTAGGTCAAGTTGTCGATCTTGCGTCGCCGCCATCTTTCGCTCAATTGTCTGCGCCTCTTGGGTCGTGAAATAAATTGATGATCACCGGTGGCTGTTATTGCGGAAAAATTCGATTCGCGGTAAAGGGCGAACCGCGGGTGTGCGCGAATTGTCATTGCGAAAATTGCCGGCGCGCAGCTGGCGCCCAGGCCGTGGCCTGGGTCATCGTGAAGTCTTCCGACTTTGAATGGCAGAGCGGCAAACCGCATCGATACAAAACCGACACCGGCGCGTTTCGAACTTTCTGCGATTCTTGTGGAACATCGCTTACTTACGAAACCGAACGTCGGCCCGATGAGATCGACATCACGGCCGGAAGCCTCGACCATCCAGGAAATTTTCCGCCGACAAAAGACGTTTATCCTAAGGAAAAATTGCCGTGGGTCCACTTGATTAGCTAAGAACGAACTATGAGCGCAGACACGCTTTGCTGGACCGATATCCCGGTCACCAATCTCGATTCGCCCATGAGGCTGCCCTGATTCACTGCCACCCCGCTGCCCGAGTAACAGGCTTTCAGGGCGACAAAGCGGAATGGTCAAGTGCAGGAGCCGGCTGCCTACACCCCCTGCATCCCCGCACCCTGCCGTCGCTCTAGCTCAGGAATGTCGCGCAGCGTCACGGCAAGCTACTTGTAAACAGTCGTCGGCTCAGGTTCGGAAAGCAGCTTTTGAAACCCGGGATCGTTCCGGATCGGATCCCAGACGGGGTCGATCTTCAGACGCGCAATGGAAACGACTTCCCCGGACGGGGCTGTGAGAAGCTGGCGAAGTATTTTTACTGCTTCTTCGGGCCTGCCGGTGCGCGCTTCGATTTGCGCCAGCGCACAAACTAATCGCGGCCCGGAAAGCGCATCCTTTTCGACTGGCAGCGAATCTATGGCTTGTCGCGCAACGCGAAGGGCATCGGCATTGCGCCCGAGGCAAACATAAGTCCAAGCCAACGCTATCATGGAATTCCGGTCTTCCGGCCGTTCGGCTAATCGGGCTTCGAGCAAAGCGCGTGTTTGCTCGCACTCCGATCTTGCTGCCGCACCTTCGGCGCCAAGTAATTGAATCCCAACTCGCGCCTCCAGTTGGCGCAAACGCGCTTCGGGAGTGTTAGCCAACGGAACGTCCCAAGCCTTAAGAGCATCAGCGAAATGTCTCTCGATTACGTCCAGATATACTCGGTGGCCGATCAGGTCAGCAATATTGCCAGTACCGCTATTGACATTGATGGCGCGTTCTTCCTGTAATTCCTCGTACACTTTTCGAGCGCGCAGAATATCTCCGGTGCTGTTGACATATGTGATCGCGAGAAGCTGAGCAGCATCTCCAAAGTGCGGGTCGAGGGCCAGAGCGCGTTTCTGGGATTGTTCAGCGTCACTCCAGCGACGAAGCAAAAGGTAGGTGTTGCCAATCTCGTGGGGAATCAGAGGGTCACGCGGATTGAGTTCTGCCGCGCGTTGAAATTCAACGAGCGTCTGTTTCAATTCCCCGCGACGGCGGTAGATCGCCGCCCGGTACAGCCTACCATTGGAGCTACTCGGCTGAAGCTCGATAGCTCGGTCGAGCTCTTTCAATGCGGCATCGTAGTCACGATATCCCCAGTAATAAAATACACCGAGCGCCAGATGTCCGTCTGACAATGCCGGAGCTATTGCCAACGCGCGTTCGATGTCAGCTTTTACCTCTGCTAATTGGGCCGAAGCCAGAGGAGCGATAAACCAATGTTGATATAACCTGCTATAGGCCAGGTGGGCGTACGCAAGCGCGAAAGTCGGATCCTGCGCCAGCGCCTGCCGATAGAAAGATTGGGCGCGATGGAACAATTCCGTTTTCACTGCCTCGCTAGCCTGATTTTGCTCGTATTCACCCCTTAGGAACAGGTCATAAGCTTCCGAATCACGAGTGATGGGAGCAGCCAACGCGTTGGCTTCGCTCGGTGAAAGTTTAGCCTGCAATGCATCGGCAGTCTCCTGCGCGACCTCGCTTTCGACAGCAAATACATCCTTTAAATCACGATCATAACTCTTTGCCCATAGATGCGTGTCGAGCTGCGCGTCGAGCAGTTGAACGTTTACCCGCGCTTTATCTCCAGCCTTTTGCACGCTGCCCTCGAGCACAGTGGCCACGCCAAGCTCATGAGCCACTCTCTTTAAGTCTTCTGGTTTGCTTTTGTATTTGGCTGTGGAAGAACGTGAGATAACCTTCAGGTCGCTGATACCAGCGAGTTTAGTCAGAATTTCATCCTGGACGCCGTCAGCGAAATAAGCGTTCGCTTTTTCCTCGCTCAGGTTCTCGAATGGGAGTACCGCGATGCTTTTCGCGGGCGGCGAGGTCGTCGTCACGTTCCGGTGCCAGTAGAATGGAAGCGCGAGCGCCAAAGCAGCTACTAACAATATGAGCACCAGAGCGACCGGCGATTGTACCCAACGCAGCCATAAAGGAGCCGCAGTGGAGCGTTTCAACTCAGCCTCGACTTCCAATTTGTGACGAAGATTTTTGAGCGCCTCTAGCAACTCGTGTGTGCTGTGATACCGTTCTTCGCGATCTTTGCGCAGCGTTTTGCTGATGATCTGCTGAAGCTCAGCGGGAGCATCTGCGACGTAACGTGTGAGCGGCGGTGGCTCTTTCTTCAGAATCGAGGACATCACCTCTCCTGGTGTGTCTCCGGTGAATGGGGTCTGCCCGGTTAGCATTTCGTAAAGGACCACGCCAAGACTCCAGATATCGGTACTTTGATCAACGTGCTCTCCGCACGCCTGCTCGGGCGACATGTAACGAACGGTTCCCAGTACGGCCCCAAGATTGGTCTCAACCAGCAACAGCGCTTGGTCTCGCGGCATCGTCGTTGGCACCTCCTGTTCCGCAAGCTTTGCAATGCCAAAGTCGAGCACTTTTACGTAGCCGTCCGGCCGGAGCATGATGTTCTCCGGCTTGATATCGCGATGGACAATCCCTGACTGGTGAGCGGCTGCGAGCGCACTCGCCACTTGGATGGCGACATCAACAGCTTCACTCAACTGCATCGGTCCATGCGCCAGACCTTCACGCAGCGTCTCGCCTTCGATCAGTTCACTGGCTATGTAATGAATTGAGTGATCCTCACCGATCTCGTAAACGGTCAGGATATTTGGATGATTCAGACCAACGACTGCGTGCGCTTCTTGTTGAAACCGCCTCAGGCGCTCGGCGTCGCCCGTAAAATGCAAGGGCAGGAGTTTGAGTGCGGCCTTCCGGCCCGCTGTAATGTCGGTGGCCAGATAGACTTCGCCCATCCCGCCGGTGCCAATCGGTTCAGAGATTTTGTAGTGGCCGATCGTCTGACCGACGAGCGAATCCGCTTGCTCATTTTGAATAATCTTGGTCGCCAGACCGACGGGTGAGCTTTGCATAAACCGGCCTGCTTGTTGATCTGAAGTCAGGAGCGCTTCAACTTCGCGCCGCAGAGCCGCATCGCCTTCGCAGGCCGTGTCTAGGAACCCGCTGACCTGCTCCGGCTCTTGTTCCACTGCCGCAAGAAAGATTTCCTCAATCGTTTGGAACCGCGCCGGCGTCATATTCCACCCCGCTATCCGAGAGCAGTTAGGAGTTTAAATTATTCACTCTACGTTGTGCAATTCCTTGTACAGCCATGCCCTGGCAAATTTCCAGTCGCGCCTCACTGTCACAGGCGAGATCTTGAGCACTTCTGCCATCTCGTCGTAGTTGAGGCCGCCAAAATATTTAAGCTCGACTACTTGAGCTTTTCTTGAGTCGAGTGTGGCCAGCGTTTCCAGGGCCTCGTGGAGATCAACAATTTCCTTTGATTCCTCCGGTGAGACGAGCGCTGCTTCGTCAAAGTCTACCTTGAGCGCGCCGCCGCCGCGCTTTTGGGATTGCTGACTCCTCGCGTAGCTAACCAGGATTCGGCGCATCGCCCGAGCGGCCACAGCGAAGAAGTGGGCGCGGTTCTGCCAACGTGGATTGGCCTGGTCGGCCAACCGCAAATAAGCCTCATTCACCAGCGCCGTCGTTTGCAGTGTGTGGTTGGCACGTTCTGCGACCATTCGACGGTGAGCAAGTCGTCGCAGCTCGCCGTAGACGAGTGGCGTTAATTCCGCGAGGGCAGCATCGTCCCCTTGGCTCCAGCGTGCCAGGAGCTCCGTCACTCTTTGCTGAGAAACCGCGGGCGCATCCATCACCGGCCTTCACAGCCTATCAGCCTTAAAAAATCTCTGCACGCAGAAAGCGTCTCCGAAAAAAATCTCAATTCAGATGATCACTTTGATCGCTGTTTCTCGCTTTATCCCAATGAAAGCCAACCACAAACCAAAAAAGAAAAGGAAAAATAATGAATCCACTGACTCACTTCAGCAAAATACGAATCCTGCCACTCCTCAGTCTTGGCGCGATCTTCGCATTAGTTACCGCCGCTCACGCACAGAACCTCTACGTCTCAGCTAACCGCCCCCAATCCCTCGGGGGGCACGCAATCCTCGAGTTCACGCCATCTGGCGTGCAGAGCACCTACGCCTCCGGGTTAGAGAACCCTCGAGGGTTGGCCTTTGACGGTCTCGGCAATCTTTTCGCGGCGGAATTCCTTAACCAGGACGACATCGACCTCGGGAGAGTCCTGAAATTCAACCTGCGCAACAAGGTCAGTACCGTTGGCAGCGCCGCTCACTTTGTGTTCAACGGGCTGGCGTCAGACATGGCGGGCAATGCCTATGTCATGGCGTCAGATGACAACAGTCCCGTTGGCGCCGGCACGATCTTCAAGTTCACACCTGATGGAGACCGGCTTATTTTCGGCACCGTTCCCGGTACGACGGGGGACAATCTTCTGCAAGCAAACCAGGGCCTGGCTTTCGACAGCGCGGGCAATCTCTATGCAGCCGACGGCGGCGCACAAACGATCTTTAAATTCGCTCCGAATGGAACGCGCAATGTTTTCGCCGGGCCAAGCGCGTTCGCGCTCGGCGCCTATCCCACGGGCTTGACCTTCGACAGCAGTGGCAACCTCTTCGTTTCCACCGAATGTTTTTCCCCTTTCTTTTGCGAGCCCGGAAGCGACACAATTCTCAAGTTCACTCCAACCGGCGCAGAGAGCACCTTCGCGACCGGCCTAACTTATCCTCGGGGCCTGGCTTTTGACAGCTCGGACTATCTTTTTGTGGCGGAGAGCATTCCGGGCGGCGGCGATATCTTGAAGTTCCCTCCTGGCGGAGGCTCGCCGACCGTTTTTGCCTCCGGACTTGGTGGTTTTTTCCGCCCGCAATACCTCACCTTCGGGCCGCCGCGATAACACCAGCGCATCGCACTCCACTCAACTTAGATGATCACTTTGATCGCCCGTTTTCTGCGGATCCTCTCGCGCCCATTCCCCGCGCGCGCGCGAAAGCGCACCCACTAGGCTGTCCAGAATAGACAGAAACTCTGATTATTTCCGCGCGGCCGACTCGGCGAGTTTTTGAAAGCGGGGATCTTTTCGGAGCGGATCAAACATGGGATCCAGCCGGAGGAACACAGAAATGCAAACGCCGCTTGAGTTCCACGAAGAAGTTCACGCTTTGTGCTCTGGACGGGCCGCCGCTGCCGGTTCACTGATCGGCTTTGCCAATGCTCTACTTGTGATCGCACCTGCGCTGATTATCATCGCAGCGGCGGGGCGCACCCTGTGGGTGCACGCTCGCCCGGAGCGAAATCATGCGGTTGCTTGCGCTCCGACAAGCCCAAGTCACAAAGGGTCAGGGGAACAAGGGAACAGTGATGCAGCGGTGCACGAAGGCACTGAATCAATGCTGCAAGATTACAGGGAATCAAGGTCGCAGGGTTGCATTGCGGTAATTGGGCGGCGACACGTCGCGACGCGTGGTAACTCATAGG
>Ga0207684_10000128_pt1 | contig 139233 bp, 137 predicted proteins | sample KBSK5501metaG_FD_184342 | JGI IMG/M metagenome (GOLD analysis project Ga0207684, IMG submission 184342) | Corn, switchgrass and miscanthus rhizosphere microbial communities from Kellogg Biological Station, Michigan, USA - KBS K5-50-1 metaG... | ecosystem: Host-associated > Plants > Roots >...
TTCCGAAAAATCCCCCGTTACGGTGCACAAAAATTCGATTGTTTCCCGCGGCCGCGGCGCCTAGGAAAAGTCAGTCAGCGTTCAAGATCGGCATCTTGACAAGGCGCTTTTGTTCAACGAGCCTGCACGCCCGTTTCTTTTCAACGAATGGCGAATACAAAATCTGCGGCCAAACGCGCACGACAATCCATTAGCCGCGCGCGCCACAATCGCAGCGTGCGCATGCGGCTGCGCACCTTGCAAAAGCGGGTTCGGGCCCCAACCGCGAGTGGTTCCACGGACGTTTATGCGCTCATCTCCGCACTCGATAAAGCGGCCAAGCGTGGCATCATTCATCGCAATGCCGCTGATCGCCGTAAAGCGCGTTTAAGCCGCGCCCTGGCCGGCGCGGCCAGGACCTAACGAACACGGCCAGTGGCCATCCAAAAAAGTCGACTCGAGTAAGATCGATATCGCGTCACGCGCGCGATGAGGCCAAATGAGAGCTTTGCATATCGCGCAGGAGGGATAAATTCTTCGACGATGATTCCAGCGCTTCTTCTCATCGTTTCAGCCGTGGTTTATCGAATCGCCACTGGGCTCCTCATCCAGTCCGGAGCCACGGGATTGTCGAACTTTGCCCCACTGGCGGCCATCGCCTTGTGTGGAGCGGTTTATTTTCCGCCCAAATTGAAATTCTCAGTCCCGCTCATAGCGCTCTTTATTTCAGACGTTGTTCTCAACTATCATTACGCACGGTCGATTCTCGATCCGCACATTCTTTGCCGCTATTTTGCGCTTGCTCTCGTCGGTGGCATCGGGCTTCTGCTCCAAAACCATGCGTCGCTCAAGACGCTTTTGCCGGGATCGATTGTCGGATCGATAGTTTTCTACTTCATTACGAACACCTTTTCCTGGCTGAGCGACCCCGGTTACGTCAAAAATTTTGCCGGCCTAACCCAAGCGCTCACGATTGGTCTTCCTGAATACCGCGCCACCCCCACCTGGATGTTTTTCCGCAATTCGCTTTTGAGTGATCTCTTCTTCACCTCGCTTTTTGTCGTGTGCATGAGCTTTGGGCGAAGTACGCGCCGGACGTACGTTGCAGCGGCGTTGCCTCGCGTCACGTAAACTTTCATGCAGCGCGACGACCAACGCGACGAGGTCGAGATGCTCGCGCTGATGCTGTTGATCCGGCGTTTTGAAGAGCGCGCGAGTCAGCAATATCAAGCGCGCAAGATAGGTGGTTTCTGCCATCTCTACATTGGACAGGAAGCGGTCGCGGTCGGTGCGGTGGCGGCCACACGGTCGGACGATTACATTATCACCGCCTATCGGGATCACGGTCACGCGCTGGCCCGTGGTACGAGCGCCGGTGCTTGCATGGCAGAACTTTTCGGCAAGGAAACCGGCTGTTCGCGTGGGCTCGGCGGCTCGATGCATTTTTTCGACAAGACGAATCACATGTACGGCGGGCACGCCATTGTTGGGGCTCACGTGCCACTCGCCGCTGGGATGGCCTTCGCCTCCAAATATCGCAGCGAAGACCGCGTGACGCTTTGCTTTTTCGGAGATGGCGCGATCAATCAGGGTTCGTTTCATGAAGCGCTCAACCTGATCGCGCTTTACAAGCTGCCGGTCATCCTCATTTGCGAAAACAATCTCTTCGCCATGGGCACTTCGGTAAAAAGGTCGACATCGGTAAAGCAGATTGTCGATCGCGCGGAAGGTTATGATATCCCCGGAGACATCATCGATGGAATGAATTTTCGTGAGGTGCGAGACAAACTTGCAGAGATTATCGGCTCCATTCGCAAGGATTCGCATCCGGCGTTCGTTGAGGTTCGCACTTACCGGTATCGCGGGCATTCCATGTCGGATCCGGCCAGCTATCGGACAAAGGAAGAACTGGAAAAGTATCGGTTGGACGACCCGATTATCCGTTTGCGCGCGCAACTAACCCGTGAAGGCAAACTGACGAACGAAGAATTCGACGGGATCGACAAAAAAGCGAAGGAAACAGTGCTCGCCGCCGTGAAATTCGCCGAGCAGAGTCCGGAGCTACCGGTGGAAAGAGTTTACGATTACGTCTGCATCGACGGCGCAAAGCCATGAGAGAAATCACTTACCGCCAGGCCCTCAACGAAGCACTCGCTGAAGAACTTGAGCGTGACCCAAATGTTTTTCTCATGGGCGAGGAAGTCGCCGAGTATCACGGCGCTTACAAAGTGAGCCAGGGTTTGCTCGAACGTTTCGGCCCGAAACGCGTCATCGACACACCGATCAGCGAAAATGGTTTTGCAGGGCTTGGTGTGGGTGCGGCAATGGTGGGACTACGGCCGATCATTGAGTTCATGACGTCCAGTTTCTCGTTGGTCGCGTTCGACCAGGTCGTGAACAACGCGCCAAACATGTTCATGATGTCGGGCGGACAATTCAACATCCCAATCACTTTCCGCGGACCGAACGGGCCGGCACATCAACTCGCCGCAACACATTCGCACGCGACCGAAAATCTCTACGCGAGTGTGCCTGGTTTGAAGGTTTGCACACCGGCCACTCCGCGTGACGCCAAAGGTTTGTTGAAGACCGCCGTGCGCGACGATAATCCGGTGATCGTTCTCGAAGCCGAATTGCTTTACAGTTCTAAAGGAATGGTCGAGCCGCCGGACGAAGAGCTACTCGTCCCGCTCGGCAAAGCGGAAGTGAAGCGCGAAGGTAGCGACGTGTCGGTCATTTGCTACGCGCAAACTGTGCCGCTCGCGCTGGCGGCTGCGCAGCAGCTGGAAGACGAAGATATTTCGACTGAGATTGTCGATCTTCGCTCGATCAAGCCGCTTGATGAAAAAGCGATTTTCGATTCCGTCGCGAAAACACACCGTGCGGTCATTGTGGAGCAGGACCGCCCGTTCTGCGGAGTGGGAGCGGAAGTTTGTTACCGCATTCAGAAAAATATTTTCGATGCGCTCGACGCGCCCATTCAACGCGTTTCTCAAGAGGACGTGCCGATGCCTTACAACGAACGCCTTGAAAAATTCGTTTTGCCAAACGCTGACAAACTCATATCCGCGGTGAAAAAGGTCTGCTACGCTTGAACGACGTTAAAAGGGTTACAACTGTTGCAATGTGAAAGCCGTTGTAACGTAACTCTTTTAACTTTTTAACCTTCTGCGTCAGCCATGCCCGAAATTCAGATGCCTAAATTGAGCGATACGATGACGGAGGGAACTCTCGTCGCGTGGAAGAAGAAGAAGGGCGACAAAGTTTCAGCCGGCGAAGTGCTCGCCGAGATCGAGACTGACAAGGCGACAATGGAATGGGAATCGCCGGAGGATGGCATGCTCGCCGAGATTTACATCGGAGAAGGCGGCAAGGTCAACGTCGGCGATAGGATCGCTTTCATCGGCCAAGAAGGTGAGGAAGCTCCGACAAAAGAAGAAGGGGCTAAGGAGGAGGAAAAGCCAAAAGCGGAAAGGGAAGAAAAAAAGCCTGAGGAAACCAAGGCAAAAGAAAAAGAACCGGAGAAAAAAGAAGCAAAGTCGAGAGACGAGAAAAAGGAAGAGGAAAAACCGAAAGAGGCCATAGCCGAAAAGAAGGAAAAGAAAGAAAAAGCTGTTAAGGCAGGCGTGCCGTCCGCGAAGGGCGAAGAAGCGCGGGTGAAAGCATCGCCGGTTGCACGACGCGTGGCGGCCGAGCTCGGTATCGACCTTTCTAGCGTGAAGGGCACAGGTCCGGAAGGACGTGTGACCGAAACCGACGTGCGTGCAGCGGCGAAATCTGTAGCCGCGGTCGCCGACCGCGGTCGCGCAAAGGGTGAGCCAAAGCCAGCACCCTCGATCCAAGCCGGTGCAGCCGCGCGCATTCAACTCTCCGGGATGCGCAGAATCATCGCGCAACGCATGGCCGAAAGCCTCGGCCCCGTTCCGCATTTTTATCTTACCATTGACATCAACGCCGGGCCGCTCATGGCCGCGCGCGAAGAATTGAAAGCAGCGGGTGAAGAAAGCGACACTTCCAAAATCACCGTCAACGATTTCGTTTTGAAAGCAGCCGTAATGGCCGCGGTCAAAGTTCCTCGGGTGAACGCGTCATTCGACGGCGACGCGTTCGTGCAATACGCCGACGTCGATCTTGGAATCGCGGTCGCGATCGAAGACGGGCTGCTCACGCCAGTCATACGTGCAGCGCAAAACAGATCGCTGCGCGAGATCAGCGCCATGGCGAAGGACCTGGCGCACCGCGCGCGCAACAAGCGGATGAAACCGGAGGAATTTCAGGGCGGCACGTTCACTGTTTCGAACCTTGGCGGGATGGCGATCGACAATTTCTCTGCCGTGATCAATCCGCCGCAAGGTTTCATCCTTGCGGTCGGGAAGGTAAACAAGGTTCCCGTGATTGATGACTGGGACCAAATCGTCGTCGGTCATCGCATGTCAATCACGATGAGCTGCGACCACCGCGTTATCGACGGCGCGCTTGGCGCGGCATACCTAAAAGAAGTCCGCCATTTGCTCGAGAATCCCGCGCTCTTGTTGGTTTAGGGGGCATTACTTGGATCGGAACTTGCGATGAACAGCCAAATGTTTTATTGTTGACTTAGTCGAAGATATGCCTCCGTCACAGCAAACAATCTCCACTGATAAACCCCCGGTCCCGCCGCCCGCGCCTCCGCCGCCGAGTGGTATTCGCTCTACGGGGGGAACGAAGAAGGCGCGATAAAGTACGCAGCTAGGAGCAGCGCGAGATAGATCAGAGGCGCGGCGCATGCCAGTTTGATGCCTCGATTGATTGTAATGCCAATTTGCTCGTTACGCCTGTGATTCTTGTCGATCCGATCCTGATAACTCAGCGCTTCGGAAAACTTGATCAAACGGGTGTCGAGCTGAAACAGTTCTTGAGTGGCGAGGTTGTTAGGCGTGTTTCCGCCGTGCTCAAGTTCTTTTGAGGAGAGCGCCGTCCACATGATCATCGCGGCATCCGCTGCCGCGTAAAGCATGGTCAACAGCAGCGGCACGATTATTCCCCATTTTTGCTGCGACAAGGATTTCGCGCCATTGAATTGCGCTCCAGCTACGCCGACCAAGGCGGTAATTACAGTCAAAAGTCCACCGAGAAGGTAAACGCCAGATTTCGTCAAGGCTTCAGCGTCGGCGACGGTTGCGGTCAATTGTTCCTTTGCTTCCGCGAGGAGGAAATCAGCCTTGTCTTCGGTTATGAGATCAGAATCTGTGATTTGGCCCATGATTCGACCGGGCTAAAACCTTGCCGTTTCCCACGTCATGAAATCGTCGAGCGTTTGCCTGGTTTTTCCCACCGCAAAGGCGATTACGGCTGCGTCATCCACAAAGCCAAGAAACGGGATCTCGTCCGGAATCAAATCGAAGGGGTCGACGAAATAGCTTATGGCGGAAATAATTGACAGGAGGCCGTTCTGTGAAATGTGACGGTATTCGCCGCGGCAATAGGCACGGATTAAACGCAGCATGGCTTGGATGTAAGCCCAGTTCTCTTTGAACGGCTCCCTGGAGACCGATGCCGCTTTCCTGGCAGCTTCATCGAAAAGCGCACGTAACCGCTCGGGATCGTTAGCGCACGATTTTGCGTTGAGTATTGCTCTGGCGAACGCGCCACTTCGAATTGCCGCTTTCTCATAGGGAACACGTAGCTCAACATTCTTTGAAGGCGGGCCGCGTTTTCCACGCCCGGTTTTGGCTTTCCTCATCGAACGCTAATAAAAGCACCTCGATTCGCCGGTGAGAAGCCAATTAGCGCTTCAATCAAGGATCGACAATCGACCCTATGGCTTTGTCGCGAGAACCAGTGGCGAGGGGCCCGGTGCTTCGAGTTTGCGGGCTTTTTTAAAGCCGGCGTCCTCGAGCCAGCTTTTGATTTCGTTGAAGCTGAAAGTGTCGCCTTTCTCCGTGTTCACCAGCATTTGCACAGCGAACATCAGAGCGTGCACCGGCTGAGTGCGCCGATCGTTCACCAGCCACTCGGCGATCGCGATCGTGCCGCCGGATTTGAGCGCGCGGCAAGTTTTCTTGAGCAACTGCCGGCTGCGTTCTTGGCCTTCGCTGTGCAAAATATGGCCAAGTGTCACGACGTCGTAGTCGTGGCCGAAATCTGCTTCGAGCAAATCGCCTTCGATAAATTCGAAGCGATCGCGCACGCCGAATTTTTTCGTGATGCGCTTGGTCGTTGGAATCATTCCCGCCCAATCGATCGCGGTAACGCGGACGCGAGGCGATTTCTGCGCGAGCGCGATTCCCCAAATTCCGGATCCGGCTGCAAGATCGAGAACGCGCACTGTATTTTTCGCATTCGCAAGTTTTAGACGATCGCCGAGTTTCTGCGCACCGCCGTAACTCATCGGGACAATGTTCTCGACCAGCTCGGTGAAAAACTCGGTGCCGGGATGCTCCCGGTTACGCGATTCGGGCGGCCGTCCGGTGCGAACTATTTCATCCAGCTTCAACCAATGGGGAATCAATCGCCGCGCGTTCATAGGGAAAAATCCGGCAAGTGTGCCTGGCTTATTGCTCACCAGAAACGCGGCGCTTTCCGGCGTGAGCGAATATTTCTCTCGTCGATCTTTCTTCAACAGGTCGAGGCCGACGAGCGCATTCATGATAATGCGCAGGCCGCGCTCGGAAGCTCCGGTTTCCTTGCTGATTTGCTCGACCGTTCTCAGTCCGCTTTCCAGCGCGTCGAAAATTTTGTTGCTGACCGCCGCGCCGATCACGAGTGGCGGCGCGTAAGCAAAACCAAGTTGCATCAAACGTTCCGGCGTGAGCTGGTTTTTTTTGCGAGCTTTTTTGGACATGGCTGGATTTGAAGTTTCGGGTTGTAAGATCGACAAGTATCGAACACGTCTCTGCTGGCAAATGGAATGACGAACAACTCGCCGGAAGAAAAACCTCTGCGCACGGTTTCGTTCATCGTGCACGCGACCCGGGGCGTCATTCGCGACCACAACACGCGACGCAAAACCATGTTGATGCTGCTTGTCGCCGCAGTCGTTCTGTTATTTTCGGGAAGCACACTTTTGCAGCGAGCGCTCAATCCGCGGGTGCATCCCGGCTGGTTCATCTTGTTCTGGCTGACCTGCGCATGGCTAACGTTGACGGCAATGTTGCTGGCGATTTTCGATTTGCTGATTGTCAAACTCAAAGCCCACAAAGCGCAACGCCTCTTGCAGCAGGGACTGAAAACTCCCTCGCCAAGATCGACATCCGGCAAGTGATGGCGACTGTGAAGAACGGCTGGAAAACGCGCGAGCAAATGGAGGCAACTGAGCGCGCTCTGCTCGCTCCGTTCGCGCAAAAATCCGGCGAGTCGCATGGGCGAAAATATCCGGAGCCGAGTCACCCTTATCGCACAGAGTTCCAGCGAGACCGCGCGCGCATCATACATTCGCGCGCATTCCGCCGGATGGAATACAAGACGCAGGTTTTTTTAAACGGCACCGGCGACCATTTGCGCACTCGCTTGACTCATTCGATCGAAGTGGCATCGATCAGCCGCACGATCGCGCGAGCTCTTTCATTGAATGAAGATCTCGCGGAGGCAATCGCGCTGGCGCACGATCTGGGACACGCGCCATTCGGTCATTCTGGTGAAGAGGTGCTGGCCGAATGCATACGCGAGCATGGTGGCTTCGAACACAACCGGCAAAGTTTGCGCGTGGTCGAGCTGCTTGAGAACGCGTATCCGAATTTTCCGGGATTAAATCTAACGTTCGAAGTCCGCGAAGGTTTGCAGAAACATCAGGCGTTTTATGAGATGCCGGAAAGAGTAGCGCCGGCCTCGGGCTTGCGTGTGGAAGGAAGCAAGCTCGCCACCGGACGAGTTCGTCCGGTTGGCGGACGGGACGCTTCCGCTACTTTACAAAAATATCGCTGTCCATCGCTCGAAGCGCAGGTCGCGAATCTCGCGGACGAGATTACCTATTACAGCCATGATCTCGATGATGCACTCGATTTCGAAATTCTCGATTCCGGTCAATTGGAGGAGAATTTGGTTTGGCAGCGCAGCCATCGCTCTGTGATGGCGCGTTATCCCGACGCTCGGGAGCCGGAACTGCACAAGTTGATTATTCGGGACATCATCGATGTGCAAGTGCAGGACGTGGTGGCGACAAGCGCAAAGGCGATTGTCCATCTTGGGCCGCAAAGCGCGGACGAAGCGCGCATGCAAGCAGCGCCGCTCATCCGTTACAGCGATGGTTTACTCGAAGCAAATCGCGCCCTGCGTAAATTTCTTTACGCGAATGTTTATTATCATCCACGGGTGGCAGAGGTGAACAAGCGCGCCTGCGAGATGTTGCGAAAAGTCTTCGAAAGTTACCTTGTTGACCCGGGTCGGCTCGGGGATACGGCCGCGAAACGCATCGAGAGCGAAGGATTGCATCGAACGGTTTGCGATTACATCGCTGGAATGACCGACCGTTACCTGATGGAGGAATACGCGCGCCTAACGAGCGCGGACGTCTAAATGATAGCGATCAATCACGCGGCGGCGCTGCCGATTTCGTCGCGCAGATAAGTGATGACCAGGCGCAGGCGTTGGTTGATGGAAGATTCTTCGAGGACACGCTGCCGGCGCAACGGATCGCTGACGAAAGTCGAGGCTACGAGATCAGCCAGCATTTCCACGTCGTTCAACTGTGAGAGATAGCGATCGACTCTCGCCGGCAGCTTGCGTTCGTCACGTTTTAACTTGCGATAAAGCTCGAGTACTTTCTCCGCGAGCGCTTCTGTTTTGACCGTGGTCGCGTCGCGTGATTCGACGATGTCGATCCTGGCGACCGGGAACGGCGTTTCTTGTTCAAACTCAGTCAAACGGACGCGTTGCAAACCTTGCAAAATCAAATTGGACGTGCCGTCGCCGCGGCCAACGCAAGCGCGAATCAGGCCGACCGTGGTGAGATGAAAAAAATCTTCCGGCGCATGCCAATCTGGGCAACTCGGTTTGACCAGCGCCACGCAAAACATACGCTGATGATTCAGGGCGTGCTTGAGCATGTCGCTGTAGCGCGGCTCGAAAATGTAAAGCGGAAGCAGCGCATGCGGAAAAAGCACTGCGCCGGGTAGCGGCATCACCGGCACTTCATCAGGAAGTTCCATGTCACACCTACAAAAACCAGAAAATCCTTAACGTCCAACGCTCTCTCCGAGCCCGCTTCCTGCCCGTAGGGCATACAGGCCGGAGGGTAGGCTCTACAGAGTCGGAGGCACCTTCCAGCGGCGAATTTCAGAGAACGATGGCTGGCCACTGATATGCGCGCGGCGGAGATGCGCGTAATTCAAGACGGAGCCGCGTCGCATAAGCTCGCGCCGGGATTTGGCGCCAAGTTTACCGAAGCCCATCGCGCTCAAGGCAAGATTAACATCGTGGTTTGTGAAGAAATCGAGCAGACGCGCAAGTTGATCTGGCGAGTCGGTGCGTGTGGCAACTTTGAATATGTCCGCATCACACGATTTGGCGGCGCGCGCTTTGGCGTGGAGGCTCCGCACACTCGGAGTCGTATTCAAATCATGAAAGGAGAGTATGCAGCGAACATTTTTTCTGCGCGCCCGAGCAAGTAACAGTCGCAAGGCATTTACCGAGCGTAGTTCAACATCGACATAGCGCGCTCGCGGCAAAAATCGCACAAGCAAGTCGCGGCGTTTTTGGATCGACAAGTTGTTTGCGCCGCCTTCGCGAGGATGCCGCGCCGTAATAATGAGCGGCGCGGCTAATTTTGTAATTGCATCTTCCAGTTCCAGCAGGTGGCCGATCAAATGATCCAGCCGCAGCTCGAAGAGGTCGGGCGGCGCGGAGAGGCGCAGGGCGAAGCGAAGATCGACCGGCGTCAGGATTACACCCACGATCCGCGGACGGCGTGAGCGGGTTTTGGGAAATGTGTGCGTGGCCATGTTCGATGCGACGCGTGTACTATATATAGAGAGAAGCGACAATTAGCTAAGAATCGACAATTACCGCCGAGCCTACTGCGCCCGAGGCGGAAGCATCTTCTCGATGTACTTGGCCAGGATGTCGAATTCGAGGTTCAGCAAATCGCCCACTTGGGCGCGGTCGAGGTTGGTGTGGCGTTTGGTATAAGGAATGATCCAAACCGTTAAACTTGTCGGCGAAACTGCGGCGACCGTGAAGCTGATACCGTTGATGGCGATCGATCCCTTGCGGGCGACGTAATGTGCGAATTCACTGGGCAATTCAACTTCCAGGCGATGGTCCGCTCCGCTCTGTTCGAAGGCCAGGATTCGCGCTGCGCAATCAATGTGGCCTTGCACAAAATGCCCGCCGACGCGGCCATCCGCAGGCAGGGCCAGCTCCAGATTGACCAGGCTGTCAGGCCGCAGCGCTTTTAGGTTCGTCCGATCAAGTGTTTCTCCAAGAAGATCGAAAGTAAGCTGGCCGGCGCGCCGCGCGCTGACGGTCAGGCAACAACCATTCACTGCGACGCTGTCACCGATGTCGATCTTTTGTGCGATGCCCGCCGTCGCGACTTGTAGTTGGGCGCCGCCATCGCTCTTGCGGATGCAGAGCACACTGCCGACCTCTTCGATCAAGCCGGTAAACACGGCGGTACGGTAGGGACGTCGCCCTGCTATGTCCAGACGGCGGGATTTTGGAGTGCGGCGATCCGGCAGCCGCCGGACCGCTTTTCAAAGCGCGGAGATCTCCGCGCACTCCAAACCGTTTAGAAATCGTCCGGCACTTGGACTTGGTCGATTTTAAAACCTTTCACAGTGTTTACGAATGCGGGCGAGGCGTTGCGTTCGAACCATGAGGCCGAGCACCACCTGTAATTTTGCGCCAATGGGACGATGCCATGCCGCGCTGGATTATGATGAACGTAGTTCAGCCGCGCCAGGTACGATCGCTCGAATGTGATGCGGCTTTCCCAAAACTGAAACCACACTTTCCGTCGCGGCGTGTTGTCCCACAGATTGAGTTGTTTAGCCGTTTGCATGTGAAGTTTGCCGAGGAATTTCCGCAGCGTGCTGGGCTGGGCCGAAGCCGCAACAAAATGATAATGATTGGGCAAGACTGCCCAGGCGCGTAGATTCCAATCGAACTCGTTTGCGCGATCGAACAACGATTCCAAAAAGAAATCGAGCCGCTCTGGTGAATTCAAATGTCGCAGTCTCCGATAGGTACCAGCTGTGACGATGTAAACGCCAGATTCGAATAGCCAATGCGTCGGCCCGTGCGGCCACTTCATCTTAAAGTTATTGGCTGGGCCGAAAGATTCGTGCAATCGCAAATTTTGGAGTGCGGCGACGTGTCGCCGCTTTCAAGGCGCGGACATGTCCGCGCATTCCAAATACAATCAATGCCGGGAAACAGAGAAAGAAACAATCCAGAGAACCGGCAGGAGAATCGGCACGGCGAACTTGAAAATAAAGCCGACGAATGTCGGCGCGTGCACGCCTTGCCGATCGACAATGGCTTTGACCATGAAGTTAGGGCTGTTGCCGATGTAAGTGGCGGCGCCGAAGAAAACCGCGCCGATGGAAATGGCGGCAAGCTCCGGCGCGCCGGAATTAACAAACCCCTGCACGTCCACTGCATTCTCCACGCTTAAATTTTGTCGTCCCATGGCATTAGCGAGAAAGGTGAGGTAAGTCGGAGCGTTATCCAGCACACTGGAGAGCCCCCCGCTCAACCAGTAAAATTCCATCGGCGAATCAATTGGCAGCTCCGCCGCGTGAAACCGCATGAAATCGAGCACCGGCACCATGGTGAAAAAGATTCCCAGGAACAACCAGCCGACTTCCTTCAACGGCTCGAAGGAGAAGTCGTTCGCTTCGTGCAATCTTTTGGGTGTGGCAAAATACGAGGCGATGGCGGCCATGACCATGAGCGCTTCGCGGAGAAAAAGTGGTCGTTGAATGAAAACGGCGGCGAGCACGACAGCGAGGAAAATGAGATTGCGCAATCCTCCCATTTTGATGCCGCTGGTCTCGGTCAGGGCGCGGCGAATTTCTCGCGGGGCGCGCCGGTAATTGTGCCGATCGACAAAATAAAAAATGACGAGCAAAAGAAACATCGACATCGTCCACGGCCGCCAACATTCCGTGAGCACCCAAAAGAACGGCACCCCTTTCAAATAACCGAGAAAGAGCGGTGGCCCCATCGGCAGCAAACCGCCACCGAAATTACTGACGAGAAAGATGAAAAACGCGGTATGCAATGCGGTGTAGCGGAATTTGTTCAACCGAATCCATGGGCGGATCAGCAACATGGAAGCGCCGGTTGTGCCGAGGAAATTTCCGAGAATCCCGCCGAGCGCGAGAAAGAGACAGTTGCGCAACGGTTTGGCTTCGCCGCGCATTTCAATGTGAATCCCGCCGGCGATGACGAAGAGCGATCCGACCAGCGCCATGAAGCTGACGTAATCGGCCGCTTCGTGTACCAGCCGTTGCGGATAGCGCAGGACAAATGTGTAGTAGGCAGCTGTCAGCGCGGCGAGCGTGATTGCGATGCGATGATAGTTGCGTTCCCAATGATGTTTCAGAATGGATGGAAGGAGTGCGATGCAAAGCAGCATCGCCGCGAACGGCAGCATGCTGAGCGGATGCGGCTCGATCGGGTTGATCACGAGCGCGATGATCTCTTGCCTTTGCAAGATCGACAACTTTGGAGTGCGGTCCGGCAGCTGCCGGACCGCTTTCAAAAGCTCGCCACGGCGAGTCCGTCCTGTGGCGGACGCGGACATGTCCGCGCACTCCCAAATTGCGCGACCTAACGAGCTTTCAAATGCGTACGGTCGAATTTTTTGGGACGGTCGCGTCGAGCAAATGCAACAAAAGAGCGGCCAAAAAAATATTTATTTTTTTCTAGGCAGCGGCGGACGAATTCGATAAAACGGCCGAAAACGGTGTCCGCGGCATGACAATTGCGCCTATTTGGCCGTTCAAAAAATTTTCAAAAAAATGAAAAAAAGCCTTGCCAGGATGCAGAATCTTCAATAATGGCTACCCCAAACCTAACCAAACCAGGAGAAACCAATGAGTAGAAACGTACTGAAAAGAGTGGGATTCATTCGCGTCGCTTTTGTAGCAGGCGTCGGATTGCTTTTGTCCTTCACGACGAGCGCGAACGCGCAAAACCCAGGTGCACCGCCCGCGGGCCCCGGAGCGGGGGCTCCCGCTGCAGCCGGTGCGGGCGCTGCCGCAGGCGCTGCTGCCGGTCCCGCCGCGCAAGCCGAAGCTGAGCGGGTGATTGTGACCGGTTCCAACATTCCGACCGCGGAAGAAGTCGGCGCGAACCCGGTGTTTAGTCTCAATCGCGACTTGATCAACAAATCGGGTCAAGGCACCACGGTGGAGACCCTTCTCAAGGCCCAGCCGATCTTTAATGCGAGCAGTATCCCGGTCCAAAACAACGCCACCAGCCAGGGCGGCCCGGCCGGCACAGCTTCGGCTTCGCTGCGTGGGTTCGACCCGGCCGCCACCCTGGTTCTACTCGATGGGCGCCGCGTCGTGCATTTTCCTGGAAGCGCAAACTCGGGCGGCGGGTTCACCGATTTGCTCACCCTTCCGATTACGGCGGTCCAGAGCATCGAGATTCTGAAAGATGGCGCTTCCACGACCTATGGAGCCGACGCGGTTGCCGGCATCGTCAACCTGAAGCTTTACAAGGATTACCGGGGCGCCCAACTGACCCTGTATTACGGCGACACGCTGGATAGAGATGCCGGTCAGTACAATGGCGACCTTCTCTTTGGAACAGGCGACGACAAAGTCAGCGTTGTTGGTGACATCTTCTTTTTTCACCACAATTCACTGTTCAACCGCGATCGCGGCAACTCGGCGAAGCCGCCGTTCGTGAGCTCGAACGCGAGCCCATGGAACCTTGTGTTGAGTAAGGCAGTGGCGTTAGCTGCAGGCGCAGTGCAAGGAACAACGCCACAGGACTTAATACCTGGTGTGATACCGTCAGACGCTGGCGAAAAGGTATTTGCTACTGCGCCGACCGGTACGAACGGTTTGGCTCCGGTATCTCAGTTTATCTTCGACGAAAGCCGAATCAGACGGGTGGGCGGTTTGCTACCTGGCTTTAACTTCAACGCATTCTCGGGTTCCTTTCCGGAACAGGAACGCTGGGGCGGCTATGCCGCTTTCAACGATAAGATCTGTGACGATCAGCTCCAGCTTTATGGGGACTTTTTTTATGACGACGTAAAGACGCACGATGAGCTAGCGCCAAACGCAACCGGCGATTTCGAGACGCCTGGCTTCTTTACGGTCTTTGTCCCGCCCCATGCCCCTTTAGCACCCGGGACCGAGCCTCCAGGCACCCCGACTGCTGCGGAAGTCAGCGCGCCCTTTGGTGCCTTTAACCCATTTAACCCGTTTAACCAGTTCATCTCGAGCGGCTCTCGGGCGCGAATTGCCGATTTCGGCAACCGGATATTTCTTAATGAGAGCGAGGCTTGGCTAAATACCATTGGTGTAAAAGGGGACAAGCTCTTTGATGGAAGCTGGGGCTACGACGGAGCATTCCGTTATAGCCAAATTCTGAGTATTGGACAGGTCCAGGACGTCAATGGCCCGCGATTCGAGCAAATTCTCAACGCAAATGACGCCATCTTCAATCCGGCCTCGGCTAATTTTATCGGACAGACGGTACCGTACAATCCGTTCAACGATTTTCACGTTCCGATCAAAAGCAACATACCATTGATCAAATTTGCCACGCTGCATGAGCACAACCTTTTTACAGGCAAGCTCGCGACGTTTGACTTGAACATTTACACTACTGACCTGTTTGATTTGCCCGGCGGTCCAGTCGGACTCGCCTTGGGCGGTTCGTTCAATCGGGAGACCTACGATATCAATCCGGATGACCAAGCCCGCCTCATCCATCCACAGGAACTTGGTGTGGGCGGGACCACTCCTGTTAAAGCCGGCCGCAAAGAAGTGGCCTTTTATGGTGAAATACGCGTTCCAATTACTAGCCCGGAGATGGGTATCCCTGGCCTCCATTCGCTGGAATTCGACGCTGGGGGCCGTTTTGAGGACTGGAGGAATAATGACACGAATGCAATGGTGCCTAAGGTGACGCTGCGCTGGCAGCCGTTTGACGAACAGCTTACCATTCGCAGCACCTGGGGCGAAGGCTTCGTTGAGCCCTCGATGACCCAGTTATATGGACCGACAGTCTTTGGTCTCGGACCTGCGCACTTCAAGGGGTTCGCTCCTGCCGCATTATTTGGCGCCCCAAATAGCCCTACCAACCCCCTCCAGGACGTGATCAATCCGGAAACAACCGTCCAGGAACTTCCCAACAAGAATCTCTCGCCAGAGCATGACCGTACGTTTACTGCTGGTTTTGTTTATACGCCGAAGTGGGTGCCACCGCAGTGGGGGAGCTTCACTTTCTCGCTCGATTTGTGGGATATCGAGCGGACGGGCATCGCCCTGGCGGTTTCTCCTCAGTCCATAATTAATGAGTTTGAAGCGGAATGCGCAGCAAGCCCGCTCACGTGCGGCCAGGGTAAGATTGCGGGCCTAGTGAGTCCGTCCAAGCCCGCACCTGGACAGGAAGCGGTTCTATTCGACCCCACAGGCAGCTTCACTGAAGTGTCAAGCCCGTTTTTAAACGGTGGAAAGATGCGTGCGCAGGGTGTTGACCTTGAACTTCAGTACCAAATTCAAACGCCCATTGGAACATTCACTTCTTTGACCCGCACAAGTTACCTGGAAGACTTTGTGTTCGCATTCCCAGGATCCAAGCGAGCGTTTCACGTGGCCGGGCGCGCCAACAACGATTCCATAGAAGGGTTCTTGTTCGGACAAGCGACCGGCGGCGACGGTTGGTCGCGGTGGAGGGGGACGGAGGTCCTTGACTGGACCTGGAAGAACTTTGATCTGAACTGGACCGTCCATTACATTGGCGGATTCCGGGAAGAAGTCCTCAGCAAACAAGAAAACGGCGATGCCATTAACAAGCTGCATTTTGTCAATGCGACCTGGTTCACAGACGCTTCGCTCTCCTACAGCTTCATCTTCACGCCTCCAGTGGAGTCCCAACCTGTGGCGGGCTACTCCAAAGGTGGCAAGGAGGTCATGACGAGCAAAGAAGGTAAGGCCATCGAAAGCGCAGCGGCTTATTCGATGCCCTGCTGGAAGACCGTCTTGAACAACACCACGCTCACCGTCGGAGTGAATGACATATTCGGCGAGGACCCGCCCCACGAGATTGGAGAAGAGTTTGGCAATTCCACCGGCTTCCCGGGATTCCTATATGATAACTTGGGGCGGTTCGTCTATGGCAAAATAACAAAGAAGTTCTAACCATCGGCGGAGCTTTAATTCACGAGAGGCAGCTCCAAACGCTTTCGGGGCTGCCTCTTTGCTGTACGGACTGGAAAATCAGGTAGTTGCAGATCCTCCTCGCAGACACTGGTAACCACCCTCTGTAGCGGCGCCCCTGTGGGGCGCATTCGGGTATGAGCGCGCAGCGACCACAGCGTGATTTACAACGTCCCGATGGTGGTAGCCAACCGGCTCGCCACGGACGAGTCCGTCACTCGGCAGAAACCTGAGGGCGGTCGCTGACAAAAGAAACGTCGCACAGCGACGTGGCTACAACGTTCTGATAGGTGTAGCCACCGGCCACAGGAGCTTGTCGGACTTTGGCGCGATATGATAGGAGCACGTGCACATGAGCGCGCGTTTTGTAAATATTGATCGGGAGACTCCGATGTTGTTGCCCGCGGATCTACGAGAGTGGGTGCGTGGGGATGATCTGGCCCATTTCATTGTCGAAGCGGTCGAAGGGCTCGACATGGGCTCAGCGGCCATTAATCAGCGGGGCAGCGGAAGCGAGCAGTTCCCGCCGGCGATGATGATGGGGCTTTTGCTCTACTGTTATGCCCAAGGCATCTTCAGCTCGCGGCGCATTGAAGCGGCTACCTACAGCCATCTCTCGGTGCGTTATTTGGCGGGCAACACGCATCCTGATCATGACACGATCGCCACCTTCGGCGGGTAAACAAGGAGCTGGTGCGGGCCAGTTTTGTGCGGGTGCTGGAGTTGGCGCGCGAGCTAGGGCTTTTGCGGGTAGGGATGGTGGCGGTGGATGGGACCAAGCTTTGGGCCAACGCTTCCAAAGGAGCCACATTGAGCACGATCCAGCTGGAGGAGCAGATTGGGTTTTTGGAGCGCGAGGTGGATGAGCTTTTGGGAAAAGCCGAAGTGGCCGATGCCCAGGAGAGCGATGATGGAGGGACGTTGCCGCGTGAATTAGCCGACCGAGGGCAGCGGCGGGCCAAGCTCCAAGCGGCCCGGCTGGCGTTGAAAGAAAAAGCCGAGCAGCGGGCGCAGGCGGCGGCGTAGGAGCGGGCGCGGGCTGAGCGCGAAGGATGTGAAAGGCCGCGGCCACAGCCGGCGCAAGTTCGGCTTAACGACACAGTCAACACGACCGACATGCAGAGCGCGCTGCAGCCCACGGCGCGCGAAGAATTCATCCAAGGTTATAACGCGCAGGCGGCAGTGTGCATACAAAGCGGGTTAATGCTGGCGGCCCACGTTGTCAGCGACACAGGCGACCGGCGCCAACTTGCGCCGACCGTGTCCGCGATTCCGCCCAAAGTAGGCTTGCCCGAGACGATCATCGCTGACACCGGATACGATAACGCCGCACAAATCCTGGAAATCGAACGCACCACTGGCGCTAGCGTTTACTGTAGGTTGCAGCCGCCAAATCGTCCCCACGGCCGCATGGGAGCATGGCGCAAAAGCCAGCGCCGGAGCGCTCCCCAGCGATTGCGCCAAAGGATGGCCGCCCGACTCCAAAGCGAAGAAGGTCAGCGACTCTACGCTCTGCGCAAGGGCAGTGTGGAGCCCGTTTTTGGGATGATCAAAAGCGTGCTTGGCTTCCGGCGATTTAGTTTGCGTGGTCTGGAGAAAGTCAATATCGAATGGCAACTGCTAGGCGCTGCATTTAACTGCCGACGTCTGGCAGCGCGCCGCCGGTAGCAGCGATAAGAAAAGAGCCATGCCGCAGCGACTCACGGCGCAAGTCGGCGTAACCCTCCTTCTTAAATACCGCCGCCAAGCTCGAATTGAAAAATTTTCTCCCTTTCTCTTAACGCGAGCTGTAAGGAATCAGTTCACTCTGGAAAAGTCCGACAGGCTCCTGTGGCCGGTCGCTGACAAAAGAAACGTCGCACAGCGACGTGGCTACAACGTTCCGTGAGATGGGTTGGCCTCCACGTGCTCCAATCTTGCAGCGGATTTTTCTTCGAAACCCGCGTCGACTTTTAAGGTTGAATCAATTGACTGTAAAAAATAGAGAGGTAATTTGATTTATGAAGACGTCAAAATTGGTGGGGGCGTTGGTGGTAATGTTGGCGGTGCTTGCAACTGGGACCTTTGCGTCACCGAATGAGCGATCGAATGACCAGTACGCATATGTATGGGTGACGGGATCCTGGCTCCCGCAGAAAGTAAAGATAAAGCCGGTCGGCACCAACATCGCTTCACCGCTGTCCGTTTGGACCCGCCGTCAAATCGACCAGACAGGCCGGCAAACGACAGAGAGCGTGTTGGCACAGGATCCGGATCTTCGCGTGATTTTAGGCAGGCCGGGAACTGGACGATAGGCAAGCCGACCTTTGTCGGGTGATAATCGGTCGCCGTTGTAAGAAAAAAAGGGCGGGTAATTTCTGCCAGATTAGTTCTGCTGCCCGGGGCCCCCTGTCGGGCGCTGTGGGGAGGGTACGCCCACCTTTACCTTTGCGTTGATGCGATGTGGCTCTGCTGAAAAGCCGACGCTGAAGCGCGGGAGCGCCGTTAGGCGCGACATATTTATAGCAAAAATCCCTCTCCCAATCGCCAAGCTCCGTTAGCGAGCGGCATGAAACGGCGGCTCATTTCCATGCCGCTCCTACGGAGCTTGGATTAATTTACTGGCCAAATCTACAAACAGGTCGCGCCTAACGGCGCTTTCAATCCTCCGCTGTGCTGGTCGGCTTTTCAACGGTGCCATGCGACGTTTTTTGTATAAATGACGTAATCCGAGTTCCCGTTCTGTTTGCGGAGGTCTTGGGCAAGGCAGTTACGCTGTGGCTTTGCTGATTGCTGGAGCAAATCGGCAATTGGTTTGCCAAGGGCCGAAAAGTTTTTCAGCTGAAATTGCCAATTTTTATCTAGGAAACGGCTGGCATGGGCTCTGCTTGCAATAATCATACTCACTATGGTTACCGTAAGCATCACCCCTTATGCCCCACGCAAGCTCTTACTTTTTCTCGCTGCTCTCGTTACCCTCGTCGCCGCTTCCTGTTTTGCAGGTTCTTCTTTTCTGGCAGTCAACAATACTCCCTACGACCGGCAAATGAGTCGAATCCGGCCGGTGCTGTGTTCTTCGATCCACGGCCCAAAACAGGAAATTTCGCTGACCCTGGTCAATCATTGGATTGGGAATTTGCGGGCGATCCCCTACGACTTTTCAGCGGAGTGGAAGACGCCTGCCGAGGTGGAATCCGGAGCTACGGCCGATTGCAAAGGCAAAGCTGTTGCGCTTTATGATCTAATGCATGCGCGTGGTGCGGACGATGTTCGCCTAGTTATCGGCAGACGGACTTGGATCAGTCGAAAGACTCACGCTTGGCTGGAATGGACTACAGCCGCTGGAACGTACGTTCTCGACCCGACAATCAACTGGTCAGCGCTGCGCGCTGAACACTTGGGTCATAGCTCTTATATTCCGCTTTACGCCTACGCGGGAGATCGGAAATATCGCGCAGCCACCGGTACATCCTTCGCGCAGAATAGCTGGGGTGCGCATCGGTTAGCCGTTGCTTCAGCCCCAGCTGCTCGTTAGATCGACAACAATCGCGCTCGCGCCGCCGACAGATCGCAGCTCCGGCGAAGTTGTTTTGGAGCGTCCCGCCTTTGCGGTTCCGCTTAGCAGGATCCGCGGCGAAGAATTCTGCGTATGTGAGAAAATTTGTATTGCCAGGGAACGCCCGGCCCGATAGCATCTTTGTTGCAGTTATGGAAATTATGCGCGCCTCCGCATTGCATCCACTCCGAGTTACGGCGTTAATTTGCTGTCTCACCCTGCTTCCCGCTTCAGGATTGTTCGCTGCGGATTTGGTTCTGCAAAAAGTCCCGCCGCTCACCCTCGCGCAGGTGCCGGCTTATCCGCAAAATCTCGCCCGCTACCATTTCGGCGCGCGAGTTGAAGCCGCGCCACGGAGCAATGCGATCGTGAGCCTGCAACTCAGCTCAAACTCCGAAGATCGCAACGTCGCCGAAGCGGCGTTGCTCTGCGACGATCCAACCGTCGGTTATCCGTTATCCAACGGCAGCACGAGCTTGCTGATTTCCCTCTCCAAAATCGAGAACATAGACAAGATTTCATTTCGCAATAGTGGTGCGAAAGGCGAAGTAACGGTTGCGACCTCGAGCGCGAAGTTGCCGGCGGATAGCGCGCAATGGCACCAGGTCATACGGCGGGAGCTGACTTCAAATGTGGTCACGGCAAGCGTGGGCCCCAGCGACGCAAAATACGTGAAACTTACGTTCACCATTACGGAGCCGGGTCGAATCGCGGGATTAGGCGTGTATTCGGTTCCAGCCGTAGCGGACTTCACGATGCCGCGTAGGCGTGGAGTGACTCAGGAAAACTCGCAAAGCATCGCGTTTATTAGTTACAATCTCTCCGACGTCCACGCTAAGGCTCGTGCGCTCTACGTCAGTTCGGGCGACGATTTGGAGCAAGCCAATAACATGATCGACACTCAACCGGGCACGACTTACACCTTCGGCGCCGACGATGCTAGACCGACTGCCGTTATTGATTTGGGCAGGGAAACGACCGTGCAGCGTATCTCCACAACTTATTCGCCACGAGAAGCGAGGGTGGATTTTTATGTGCTGGGAAGCTTGCCTGGCGAGCAAGCAGGCGGCGCGGTCGTACCAAAAACGTTGCACCTAAGCGATAATGCCCTTGCTGGTTTAAAGCCGGTTGCCTCTGTCGCTGATACTGGAAAAGGCCGGGCCGCGATCGACTTCGCGCCAGCCATAGGGCGTTACATCATGGTGAGATGGGCCCCGGTGAGCCACGAAGATACCTCCTTTTCGGTGGATGAGATCGCCGTGTTCAGCGGAAACGGCTCAAAAGCTTTGACCGCTGCCAACACCGGTTACGGCGGAAAAGAGGCCAAGGACTTCAAGGACTTCAAAGACTTAGGCGAAGGCAAGGAAGCGAAAGAAATGCCTGGGGAAGGTCCGCCGGCCGAAGGACCTCCTCCGAGCTTACCGGATCCGCCGCCATTTGTGTTTGTACCCGAGATCGTTCCCACGAGTCCGTAAGTCTGCTTGGTATTCAGCAGGATTCAAAGCTGGTGGGCGCACAGGCCGCAGATCTATCTTTCGATCTGGATTGTCGATGTAATCGCAGAACAGTTTTAGTGATCAAAGCTCGTCTTGAATGATTTTAAAAATCTGTATATTGTCAATGGAACCGTGCAGCGCCTCAGTCCCTGGTCCGGTTCCGAATGCAACGACATCTTCTACCGTGTTGAGTGCAGATTTCGTGTAGAACGCGGCTGGCTCCGAATCGTCACTCTTCACAGCTTCGGGTTGACCATTTCCTTCCGGCGTCTTTGGTCTGCCGTATGATCGCGTTCCCTTTGGTCCGCTCGCCCAAGTGATCCAGGGTTGTCCGGCCGAATTCAGACCGAGCAGCGCCAGGCCGCTGTCTTTGCGAAAGGGAAAACCATTCAGACTTAAGCCGCCAATCGCGACGTCGCCGCAAGCAATGATTGTCGATTTTGCTCCGGCATAACCCCGCGCTACCGAGATCGCACGATCCAACTCCACTGTTTGTTCAAATGTTCTTTCGGCGTCGTTCTGTTTGGCGGCCTTGCCCATGAGAGCGGCATCGACTACGAGCAAGTATCCCCCGGAGTTGTATTGCAAGAGCTCGATGGCACGGCGAACCATGTCCGGTAAGCTGGGCTGCTCGCTCCATTGGTCGAGTTGGTTGGCAAACGCCAATTCGCTCTTGCTAAAAACTCCGAAAAGTTTCGGGCGACGCCACGCGGGAATCGATTCCAGTTCCGCTCGATTGGAAACGATGTCGAAACCATTCCCGCGCAACTCCAGCAAGAGATCGCGATTATCCTGACGCTGACCACCTTTTGTTTCCGGCAAAAATTCAGCGCTGCCGCCGCCCATCGCAATGTCGATCTTTCCGCCGTCGATCAACTGGGATGCGAGATTGTCTTCATCACTTCCGTCCCGAGCGTGCGCGTAAAACGCAGCGCAAACTGGGCCGATTAATTTTCCATTTGTCACCAGCCCGATCGCACGCCCCCGTTGCCTGGCCAATTCCACGACGCTCGTGAGTGGTTTGCCGTTCGGGCCGACTGCGATCGCCCCGTTGTTTGCTTTGGCGCCCGTAGCAATTGCTGTCGCGGCTGCTGCCGAATCGGACACGGCAAAATCTTTCGACGCATTGCTCATGAAAGCCGCATAGTTCATGGAATCCAGTGCGAGATGCGCGTCCGCACCGCCAACGTAAACGCGCGTGGCGGCCAGACGTTCCGGCCCGAGCCCTTCCCCAATGAACAAAATTATGCCGAACGGTTTTTGGATGACCCAGTGTTGAAAATAGAGCACGCCTAATCCGGCGAAGACAAAAAGACAGAAAAGCGCGAGCAATTGATTGCGCCATTTCATCAGGCGATGTAGCGGCGCGCTCTCTGAGTTGTCAACCCCGCAACCGCGGGAAACCGCTTGTCGAGCTTCGCATTCCTCGGCAGAGTCCCGCAATATGGCGCCGCCGCTGATGCTCATCATTCGCGATGGCTGGGGAATCAATCCCGGCGGCAAAGAGAAACGCGAGGAAAACGACGACGCTACGCTTCTCGCGCGCACGCCGGTTCACGATCGGCTCTACCGCGAGTATCCAGGAAGCAAGCTGCGAGCGAGCGGATCGGACGTGGGCTTGCCGGACGGACAGATGGGCAATTCGGAAGTGGGTCATCTGAACCTCGGCGCCGGCCGAATCGTTTATCAAGATCTAACTCGCATCAACAAAGCCATTGCCGAAAGTGAGCTCACGCGGAACCGCGTCGTGCGGGAAGCTTTCGCAGCCGCGCGCGGCCATCGCCTTCATTTGCTCGGGCTTGTTTCCGATGGCGGCGTGCACAGCCATTACTCGCACATGATCGCGCTCGCGAATGCGGCCAAAGCCGCTGGTGTCACTGAGATCTTCGTTCATGCCTTTACTGATGGGCGCGACGCTTCGCCGACCGGTGGCGGCGATTGCCTGAAAATCTGCGAAGAGGAATTGCAAGCAAGCGGCGCCAGGATTGTTACCGTGGTGGGTCGTTACTTCGCAATGGACCGCGATCGCCGCTGGGACCGGACGAAAAAAGCGTGGGACGCAATTGTCTTCGGCCGCGGCGAAGTTTGTGCGTCCTCGCCGTCGGCTGCGTTGGATCGACAATATCAACTCGGCAAGACAGATGAGTTCATGCCGCCGCTCGTTTTTGAATGCGCGAGTCAGCAGCGCGTTCGCGATCGGGATACCGTTTTGTTTTTTAATTTTCGCGCCGACCGGGCCCGCCAGCTCTCCCAAGCGTTCTTGTTCAAAGACTTTGACGGCTTCGATCGCGAAGCCTGGCCGCAAGTCAACTTCGTCACCATGACGCAGTACGATGCAACATATCCGTCACCGTTTATTTTTGCGCCTGAGGAACTGCTCCACATTTTGGGCGAACTGGTGAGCGCGGCCGGCAAATCGCAGTTGCGTATCGCCGAGACGGAAAAATATGCGCACGTCACTTATTTTTTTAACGGCGGCATCGAGCGCGCATTTTCAAAAGAGGACCGCAAGATTGTGCCGTCGCCTAAAGTTGCGACGTACGATTTACGACCGGAGATGAGCGCGTTCGAAGTCACGGATGAAGTACTTGCGCGCATGGAGGACTACCACCTGATTGTGCTGAATTTTGCCAACCCGGACATGGTTGGGCACACGGGTGTCGTTTCTGCTGGCATCAAAGCAGTCGAGACCGTCGATGAATGCGTCGGACAGATTGTGACGAAGTTATTGTCGATCCACGGAAAATGTCTCATCACGGCCGATCACGGAAATTGCGAGCAGATGCGCAACCCGGACGGCTCACCAAATACTGCGCACACGACTAATCTCGTTCATTTCATCTACGTCGCAGAGGACGCCGCGAAATTCCGCTGCCGGGACGGAATTCTCGCCGATGTCGCGCCGACACTTCTGTTTCTTCTCGGCATGAAGCAACCGTCCGAAATGACCGGACGCAATCTGCTCGGTCCTGCGTAAGCCTGGCTCGCACGAAGCCGATACTTCTTTGACCACCTCTGTCCCTCGGATCTCTGATTCGCTTTTGCACACGCGCAAACTTGGAATACTTTCACGCAGACCCTTCCCGAAAGGAGAAAAAATATGGCTAATTACGTTTGTCTTCTTCAGTTTACCGACCAGGGCATCCGCAACGTCAAGAAGACGATCAAACGCGCCGAAGCCGCCACCGCCGAGGCCGAGAAAATGGGCGCAAAAATCACCCAGGCATTCTGGACGATGGGCGCTTACGACGTCATCCTCGTGCTCGAAGCGCCCGATGACGAGACCGCGAGCGCTTTTGCCGCCAAGCTCGGATCGCTGGGCAACGTCAAGACCCAGACTATGCGCGCCTTTGGCCGGCAAGAAATCGAAAAGATTCTGGCTAAGATTAAATAGCTGGGCTGCGCGAGCTATTCGTTTTCATCACGCGCGGATGTTGCGCTGGATTGCGACAAGCTTACGTGTCCCAACGGGTGCTGGTCCATCCGATTGATACCGCGCGCCGCTGCCTGTTCGAGAAGCGACCGAAGCTGCGCGGAGTCGTACGGTTTCGTCAGATGATAATCGAACCCGGTGAGCTTCGCCTCGCGCACTTCCTCCGGATAACTGTAGGCAGACAATGCAATAGCCAACACATCGATCCCGCGCCGCCGCACCTCACTGATCAAGGCGTACCCCGTTCCGTCCGGGAGCGCGATATCGCTGAGGATCGCGCCGAACCGATGAGCTTGCAATAAGTTCAGGCCGTTTTTCAATGTTCCGGCGCTGAGAACGTCATAACCGCAACGCGTAACAAAGCGCTCAAGGAGCACCCGGGTCTCCTCATGATCTTCCAAAAGTAGAACATGCATCAACTTTCTCCCCTGGCGCTCGACCTCAATTCCTAAATTCGGATTTGCTAAGCTAAAAAGATGCCACTCGGCGCTAAATAAGCTGGTCGGCGACGAGGGAAAACGGTTGCCGATTCGGAATCTGAATCGCCTCGGAAAAGCTCTTCAGGCAATCTTGCACGGGTCACGGCATCCTCGTCGTACGGTAAATCGCGCAAAGCCGATGATAACCATCGGCGATGATAATCCTCCCGTTGGTGGGATGTCTTATCAGGAGCGGCGGCGACAACGCCTTTCCCCCCCCGATTGAGGCACGTAGGCGGTTGCGCCACTAGGCGTTGGGGTGTTGGGCACCTGCTCGCGAAAACTTTCGGAGTTGAGTGCCTGCTCGCGAAAGCGTTCGGAGCTGGACGTTTTCCTTCTCTGTTGCGCCGTCCTCTACGGTCTACCTGTCTATCCAGCTTCGCCCGGCAAAGCATCAATCGTTTTCCACTCTGCCGGAGCTAGTTTGAGCTTCGCGGCAGCGACGTTTTCTTCCAGGTGCGCGACAGACGACGTGCCAGGAATTGGCAGCATCACCGGCGATCGCTGCAGAAGCCAGGCAAGCGCGACCTGCACAACGCCGGCACCCTGTTCCTTCGCCACCGTTTCAAGCGCATCGCCAGCTTTCAAGCCCCTGTTTCCCCCAATCGGCGACCACGGCATAAACCCGAGGCCCTCCTTCTCGCAATAAACTAGAGTGTTTTCCCACTTCCGGTCCGCGATGTTGTACCGGTTCTGCACACTCACGATCGGAAGAACCTTGCGCGCCCGCTCGATTTCTTCCGGCGCCACCTCTGATAGTCCGACGTGCCGGATCTTCCCGGCACGCTGCATCTCCTTGAGGGCGCCGAGCGATTCTTCCATCGGCACTTTCGGATCGACGCGGTGCAATTGATACAAATCGATACGTTCGAGCCGAAGCCGCTTCAAACTCTTCTCCACAGCTTGTTTGAGATATTCAGGCCGACCGTTTGGCACCCACTGGCCGGGTCCTGGTCGGGTCAGGCCACCTTTTGTCGCGATAACCAGCCCCCTGGGGTAAGGATGGAGCGCCTCGGCAATGACCAGTTCGCTTGTTTCCGGCCCGTACGCGTCGGCTGTGTCGATCAAATTCACACCAAGCTCGACTGCGCGCCGCAGAACTTTGAGCGCATTCTCCCGGTCAGGCGGCCAACCCCAAATGCCTTTCCCGGTGATTCGCATCGCGCCAAAGCCAAGCCGATTGACTGGGAAATCGCCGCCTAATTTAAAAGTGGAATTAGTGGCCAGGCTCGGTGTCGTTGATGAGCCGGCGCCGAAGATCGCGCCCGATCCTCCCGCCAACAGTGTGGCTCCGCTTGTCAGACTCATCCCAACGAATCTTCGGCGAGTAACACTGCTGTCCACCCGTTTTTCTTTCGCGCCTGAAGAATTGTTGTTCATGCTGTCTTCAGATTTTCAAATCCGTGCCGTAAACGCGTTTGAGCAATCGCCCTCTCGCCGGTCTTGTCGTCATCAGAGACTTGAGCGTAACCGGAATGTCCCGGCGCTTTCGCACCCCGCCCGGCGATGTGAGCACTTTCCTCTTCAGCCGCTCGAACGCTAATCGCGAGAGCAACCAAACCCAGCAACGCAATGAGAAATGTTTTCATAGAATCTTTTCCCTAACCTATGGCTATTTCGCGCCTGCTGCGCGCCACGGACTTAGTTTTCGAAAGTGGAAAATTGACGGCGAAAGGGAAGATCCGACAAAATCGCAATCCGCGCTTCGAAAATTTCCTGAGCCTTTAATTTCTAATTCTTCGCCGCTCTCTGACCTCTCTCGCGTTTTCTACTTTAGCCCTTCTACTTTCTAATTTTGATTTCTACTTCTCTGTTGGTGAGCGAAGCATCGATTAGCGACGGGAAATTGTTTTTCTCGCGGCTCGGCCACTGGGCGGCGGAATTGCTTCTCGTCTTCGTCGGCGCGTATGCGGCGTTCTGGCTCACAAATTACCAGCAACATCAGGACGAAGTGCGACGACACAATCAGCTTCTGGCCGCGCTTGAAGACGAAGTGACCCAGGCGATCGCGAGTGCCAAAACCCAATGTGCACGCGAGGCGAAAACCGTAGCTGAGTTTCGGCACGCCCTCGCTACCGGCGAAATGCCGCCGCTCCGGCCATTTTCGTTTACCTCCAATTACAGCGCTACCGACGTCGCCACCTTGCTTTAGTCCGGCGGTTATCAGTTCCTGGATGTGAAAACGTTGATCGCGGTGCGCAACGTGGAATCCACTCTGCGGGGGGCTAACCGCGATTCAGCACTACCAGAAATTGAGCGACGACCTGATCGTTCCGAACCTGGACTAGGACGCTTCATTCTTTTACGATCCGGCCACGAGAAACTGCGGAAACGCTTTGCCGGATACGCCGATGTGCTGGAAAGAGTCGTGCGTCTCTTCGACGACCACGCAAAAGCGGAAACAGCTCTCTTAAGCCAAATCCACGCCGAACGTCAGCGCCGCTGATCGTTGCTTGCCCCCACTAAGCGTTTTGTGCCTTCTTCAGCTCGGCCCGCTTTTCTCCATCTGGATCAAGCGCGGCCTGAGTTTGTCATTGGCATGGCTCAACGATTTGATCAGCAACATGCAGAACGACGCCACGATCAGCAGCATCGCCATGCCGATCGCGAAATGATGCGCGCGCAGTCGTTGCCATCGCGGTGCGAAGAGCAATACGCCTGCGACGGCCGATAAAAGAAAAATGCCGTAATTGAGATGATGCACATGTGTCCCGCCCATATGCAGAAAGGGATGGGGCATTTTGCGAGCCATGATCAGAATTACCAGTGTCCGCGACGCGATAAACGTGAGGAGAAACGCCACAAATGTCAGCCGCGCCAAGTGGCGCAGCGGATTCGCTGGACTCGCCGCAACGCTCGCCTTCATAGATCAGCCTTCCCCGTTAGTCCCACTTCCTGTCCAGCTCCTATCTGCTGTCCTTTTGAGGCTCTGATTCGCTCAGCGCCCGCACTTTCAGCGTCGGACGCCCATCAATGCTGAGGTACGTCGCCTCAACTTTGTGATCGCTGCGCTCGAATTTATGTTCTTTCAACGTGTCGTGACGCGTCCAGGTGGCGCGGGCGGCATTTGCCTTAAGGAATTTGGAGATTTCTTTAGCAGAAAGATCGCGACCGTCGATACGAGAATACGTTTCTAAAATGCTCCGACGGCTTTCGAAAACTACGAAGTAAAGATATCGGTTCTTGTGATAAAGTATGCTGACGGTTCCGTCATCGCGCAAGCGTCGCTCGACCAGTATGCCATATGAATCCTCAATTTTGTCGTCGCTATCACCCAGATTAGCGCAGACAGAGCTCAGGCCTGTGAAGACCGCCAGAACAACAACTAAAAAGTGCGTCAAATAATCCTTCATTCGGACAATTTTGGAGAAATCCGCAATCTGAGATCCGCAATTAACCAATAACCGAAACGCCACGTTTTTCCCATTAACAAATCCGCCAAAGGACGGATTCGTCCTGGTCGCCGGGGCGACCGAGGCGAACCTTCGATAACTGAAAGCTCCGCCTCCTTGCTGCTAATCTCTGGTGCTTCGTCAATACCTAAGGAATGCCAAAGCAAACCATTAAGAACCTCACCTTTGGAATTGGCGGGACGCTACCTTTCCTTGCCCTAGTCATCTGGGGTTAGGGCGATTGGACAACTTTCTTTTCTCATCCAGCGCGGGCCGGCCTCATCCTCCTTGCGTTGGTTGGCGGAATCGCCTTCGGTTTTTCCGGAAGCAGCAGTTTCGGAATAGGTCGGCGCGAAGATCCCTCCAGTCGGTGGATTTTCATCCCGTTGATTATCATCGCCATCGTTTTTGCGTGGCTGCCGCCACGTCTCGATCGTCTCGACCGCTGGACTATCGACGGCGACACCATCCGTTATCTCGGATTATTCATCGCCGCCATCGGCGGTTTTTTGCGCGTCGCCACGGTATTTGAGCTAGGCCATCGCTTCAGCATCTTCGTGGCACTGCAAGCCAATCATCACCTCAAAACCAACGGCTTCTATCGTTTCGTCCGGCACCCCAGCTATCTCGGAGCGCTTCTCGCGATGGCAGGCTGGGCGCTCGTCTTTCGCAGCAGCAGCGGTCTGCTTTTAACTGCGGCGATGTGCATGCCCATCATCGCGCGCATCCGGGCCGAGGAAGACTTTCTAGTGCGCGAATTCGGCGACCAATATCGCGCCTATCAAGGCCGCACCCGCTGGCGATTACTTCCGTTCATCTACTGACTCCTGTCTTCTGTCCCTGTCCCCTGTCCTCTGTCCTGTCGAAAGGCAAAGCAGTATCGGAAGCGTGGAACGCAGGCGTAGCCAGCAGGTGGTTTAATATTTACGCCTCCAAGCTAGGCTATGATTGGCCCCTGTTGAAAAGCCGACCAGCACAGCGGCGGATTGAAAGCTCCGCAGGAGCGGCATGGAAATCAGCCATCTTTTCATGCCCATCCTAACGGAGCCTGGCGGTTGGGACATGGATTTTTGCTATAAACATGTCGCGCCTAACGGCGCACCTGCTGTTCAGTGCTGGCTTTTCAGCAGAGCCGCTAAAATTCTGGGCTCGTTAGGCATATTGCAGCGAGTTTATTTGAACCGTTCCCAAAAGGAGTCGCCTGGCCAACCGGCGCCAAATCGCCGCAGAGATTGATAAACGGCAGTGCATTGAAAACTCGTTGCAGAAAGATCGGGCATCGCTTCGTAAGCGAGAATCGTGTCTGCCTCCTTTCGAGATAATGCCGTCTTCCGACTATCTTCCAAGGTCACAACGCCATGGCTTTGATAAAGGAGATCGTGCACCCAGCCTCCCAATTCGATGCGTGGGTCATCACTGGTCATGAAAAACGACCACGCAAACTGTGGAATCGACGCCAGATCAGAAATGTAATCTTTCGGAACCACGATCACGCCGCCTGCTATGTCGCTGCGAAATCTTAGCGGCACCTTCAGGACGAATAGCGCCGTGCTGACCCGCTTCCCTCGAGCTTGCAGTTCCCAAGGCGCAAGCTCCAGGGAGATGTCGCCATCGATGTCGAAGAAACGGTTCATGCCGCAGCGCTAACTTATTGGTACAGCCGACGCACGGGAGAGAAAGCGGCCAGCTCTTACTATCGACACCGCGGGCCAAGCTCGCGGGTTATTGGTTACTGGTCATCAGTTCTAGGGAGTAAAATCCTGGTCCTTCTTTAGATTTGCGCAGAAGGCGGCGAGCAGGTGCGCGCTATTTTGGAGATCGTCGAGCGACAGCAGTTCGTTAGGCGTGTGCATGTAACGCAGCGGGACGGAAAGCAGACCGGTGGCCATTCCGCCGCGGGAAAGCTGCATCGGATTGGCATCGGTGCCTGTGCCGCGCGCGGCCGAGGCCACCTGATGCGGAATCTTTTTCGCTTTTGCCGCTGAGACGAGCAAATCAAACACGCGTGGGTTTATGTTCGCACCGCGAAAGATCATGGGCCCTTTGCCAACGTGAAAATCGCCGGCCCGCTTTTTCTCGATACCAGGCGTGTCGGTGCCGTGCGCGACATCAAGCGCAATGCCGACGTCCGCTTCGCTCGAGAACGCGCTCGCGGTCGCACCGCGCAACCCGATTTCTTCCTGCACGGTTGAGACACCGATGAGACAGGCGTCGAACTGGCGGCGGTGAAGCAGCCGGAGCGTTTCGGTGACGATCCACGTGCCCATTTTGTTGTCGAACGCCATCGAGACGGCGCGTCGATTCGCGAGCTCGAGGTAAGGCTGCAGGAAAATCCCAGCGTCACCGATCGAAACAACCTTGAGCGCGTTTTCTTTGCTCGTGGCGCCGATATCGATGTAAAGATCGTGAATCTTCGGGACTTTCTTTTTGTCCTCGTCGTCCATGAGATGAATCGCTTTGCGGCCGATGACGCCCGGGACCAGACCGCGGCGCGCCATGATCGAGACGCGCTGCGATGTGGCCACGACCGGGTCGACGCCGCCGATCGGCTCGAGATGTAGGAACCCTTCGTCCGTGATGTATTGCACGATAAACCCGATCTGGTCGCAGTGGCCGGCGAGCATGATGCGCGGTTTGCCTTCGGGATTGCGAATGCCAAAAACGTTGCCCATGACATCGGTACGAACGCTGTCGCACCACGGTCGGATCCGCTCGCGCACGAGCTTCTGCACATCGTGCTCGTAACCAGACGGGCTCGGCGTTTCGACGAGTTGCTTAAGAAAATCTTTGCTGTCGGCGTTTATGATCGGTGGAGCAAATCTTGCCGCGATACAACGCACCCGACAAGCTGAGAAGTTAGGTTGCCTCTTGCCGGGATGCGGCCGCGCGGTAGCGTCCGGCTGTGTTGTTTGGAATATTTACTAAACTGTCAGCCATGAGTTGGCGATTCCTTTTTGCTTGCGCTGTGCTGCTGGTGTCCGCGAGTGTCGCATCCGGCGACGGGATTTATCAGCGCACGAAAAACGGCGAGACCCTGGTCTGGAACAACGATCCCAAGCCTGGCGACGAAGCAAAGTGGTCGGGCGATCGCGATCGCGAGGACTACGCGAGCGGGTTTGGCACGCTCACCTGGTACAGAGCGGAAAAAAGCGGAACGGGCACAGCCCAGTCGGTCCTTTATGCGCGCTACTGGGGCAGGATGGTGCGAGGGAAATTTAACGGACCCGTGAATACTCATTCGAAGGGTAAAACAGATCACGCTATTTTCACCGACGGCGTTCAAACGACGCGTTGGGCTGCTGGGCCGGCGCCGTCGCAAATCGTCGCTGAGCCTGCTAAACAGCTCGCCGGCGCGAAATCGGAAACGCCAAACGTTCAACGCCCAACTCCGAAAGCTTTCGCGAGCGGGCAGTCCAACGATCAACGTCCGATCACAGAGACGCTCGCGGGGAACCCGTCGACGACGCCCGCAGAGGGAGATGTTCCGAAACAAGACAATATCGAACGCCAAAAATCGAACTCCGAACGCCCCATTGCAGAAGCGCCGTCCAAAAGACCATCGACCAATCAGCCGAAAGCAGAAGCCGCCCAATTCTCAAATCTCAACTCTCAAGGCTCAACGCAAGAACCAGCCGGGGGACCATCGGCTGCGCGAACCGTTGCGAAGTCAGAAGACGCCGAAGGTACAATGTCCAACTCCGAAAGCTTTCGCGAGCAGGCAGCCCAACGTCCAATCGAAGACACGCCGGAAAAACCTGTTGGAACGCCGCCGACAGCCAACGAGCCAAGCGCTGAAGTCGATGATTCTCTACGCGCGTTGGTTGGACCGCCATCGTCTTTGCGCACAAAGCCGGTTGCCGATGCCGCGTCGGCAGGCGCGGAACCCGAGACAGCGCCATTGCCGGGCGCTAATGCCCACCTCACTCGAGAGGAAGTGACCGATCTGGCTGACGCCGAAGCCCGCGCACAAGGTTGCAATCTTGATGAATATCAGCGACCAAAGGCAGACTACTCCGCAGTGGCGGACAAGTGGTCGCTCTTCTACGATCAAAAACCGGGTGACGGAATGCCGGAGATTGGGAAATATTTCAGCGCCACGGTTGATGATAAGACAAAAAAAGTAGAAATTAAAAAGTAGAAAGGAGAATGGCGCGGGGCGCGCGACGTAGAAAGGCGAACAGGCGCAAGTCGCCAAGTTCTCATCGGTTGGCGGCTGCGTTTTCATCGGGCCGGGCTCGTAATGTCGTTTTGTACTGCGAGACCGCGTCGCATCGGCTCCGCCCGAATCACAATCATGCCTGTATATATACGCATCGTTGGACAAGTTACTTGGAGATCAAAGGAGTAATCGCGCAAGAGACCGAGAGAACATCGGCGGTTCGTGCTCGCGGCATCTCGCCTTCGCTCAACCGCTAGGATGCGTTCAAAGCCGGTATACCTGCTTTCGTTGAGAAAACGCAAGCTGAGCCAAAAAACCTCTTTTACGATTTCACCATAAATGGCGATGAGGTACTCTGTCGCGAAGGTTACATCGACGCTGAATGGCTCCGTGCGCATCTTGCGAACGTCGATGCGCTATTGAAAGAGGCGTTGAAGATCGCTGACCTGTACCGCCTGGAGGTGCACGGTCCCGCCGAACAGCTCGATCAGCTCAGAGGCCCCTTGGCTGAACTCAAACCGACCTGGTTCGTTCGGGAGTGCGGGGTCGAGAAATTGAGAGTTTGAGGTGTTGAGGAATAAACCGGAGAAGAGAAGTTAGACGTCAGCAATCAGAGCGCTTTCAAGGCTCCATATCGAAGGTCGAATTCAAAACGTATAACGCGGGGAAGCGGACGACACGCGGTGACCATATGGAGTCGCGCGGGCGCGCCGATTTTCCCTTGTAACGGAATCAGGTGGCAAATTGCGCGCGGACATCGGCAGGAACGCGGATCGGCTTTCCAGTTTGAGAATCGATCGGGCACCAAAGAGTGCGGGCTTGCGACAAAAGTTCATTGTTGACCTCATCAGGCCGACCGCGCTTCCGGCGGATCTCGGTGAAGCGTTCGAAGGTGAGTCGCGTCGCTTTTCCAACCCAGGTGCGCAACAGAATTTCGTCGCCGAGACAGGCGGGCGCTTTGTAGTCGATCTCGTGTCGTAACACAACCCAGCCGATGAGTCGTTGAGCTTCGGCGCTGGCGAGTGCGCGCCAGTGCGCGGTGGCGACGTCTTGCACCCATCGTAGGTAAACGGTGTTGTTAACGTGGCGTTGCTCATCGATGTCAGCCGGCAGAACCGGAACTGTCATTTCGAAAACTGAAACCATGGTGAACGGATCGAAAAGGAAACGTCGAACGCCCAACGCCGAACGTCCAACGTCGAATAAATGCAAAATTGGGGCGCCGAGGGGTTAAGCGGTTGAGGAAGGGCGCGGAGGACAGCGGGCTTCGCTAAAAGTTCTGGCGAACAAGGGGCTAGCGCCTGGCAAGGAAGTCAGAGGACAGCGGAGGTCGACCACGCGCAACGAGTACGTCGTCAAATGTAATTTCTAGTTGGCGATTCAAAACGCGCGTGCCGGCGGCGGCGATTCGCTGCAGCAGTTGGAGACGTTTCTCGGGCGGGCTTTCTTGCCAGACCGGTTTGCACACGAGTTCGAGTACGCCGTTTGATTCCACGAGCGCGCCCCAGCCACGCGGAATTTCCGGTTCCCGAAACAGTTGCCTAGGCAAAACCAGAAAAAAGAGATTCGCGCTGCGATAACGCAGCAACGTCTCGAACTTTGTGCAATCGACGAGACGATTTTGCAATGCGCTCACCTCCCGCAGGACGCGCGCATAGCCGCGATGTTTGATCGCGCTAAAATCGTGCGAGTCGAATTCAGAAAACAATGAATCAACGATTCGAAGTTGCGGATAATGGACACGCAGATTTTTTTCCAGGAGTTGGCGGCGCTGATGAAGCTTCGTTAGTCGGTCGCGCGTTTCCGCACTCGAGCCATTGTCGCGGTGAAGATCGACAAGTGCTTGTTTGCATTCAAAGATAGAGGTCGTTCCGACTTCGTTAGGCTGTGAGCGGTGGGCTGCGACATCCGCGCGATAGCGGCACCGCGGCAAGCTGACTTCCATGGCGCAGGCGGAATAACCTTGAGCCTGCGCCCAAAGCACAGCCAATCGCTTCAGCCGAGCATGTCCGGCTGTCTCGCATCGACCGCTGTTTGACGCGACCATCCGCTAAACATGCTTAATCACGCCCAAAAAGAGAAGCCAGAGTTTGAACTCAGAAGATGGCCACGAAAGACGCGAAGGAAAAGAGATGGAGGCGCGAATTCTGCTGAACTTCCCGCTTTTTCAGTGCGTTTCGTGGATGAATCGTTCTCCAAGTTCAGGGCCTAGGGAGTAATTTCATTGTGGAATGGCCATTCCAGCGGAATACGCGAAATGACGCTAAAAATGGAGCCAGAGCTATGCTGAACTTTTGACGTAATTTGGCGTGTTTGGCGGATTTATTGCCGTGTCCATTCGGCGAGCTCGCGCGCCCAATAGGTGACGATGATGTCGGCGCCGGCGCGTTTAAGGGAGGTCATAATTTCAAGAGCGGCGGCACGCTCATCAACGAGTCCCTTTTCGGCCGCCGCTTTGATCATCGCATATTCGCCGCTCACGTGATAGACCGCGGTCGGTTTGCCGAAGCGGTCATGAACGCGCCATAAGACGTCGATGTACGGCAGCGCCGGTTTGACCATAATGATGTCGGCGCCTTCATCGATATCGAGCGCCACTTCGCGCAAAGCTTCCTCAGCATTGGCAAAATCCATTTGATATGAATGGCGATCGCCAAACTGCGGCGGACTTTCCGCGGCATCGCGAAACGGGCCGTAAAATGAAGACGCAAATTTGGCCGCGTAACTGATGATCCCAGTTTGGTCGAAGCCGTTCGCATCGAGCGCTTCGCGGACGGCGCCGATGCGCCCGTCCATCATGTCGCTGGGTGCGACCATGTCTGCGCCGGCCCGCCCGTGCGATAGCGCTGTCTTCACCAAAAGATCGACAGTCTCATCGTTGAGCACGTGAAAATGATCGCCGTCGATGCGCGTCACGCCGCAATGGCCGTGGGTCATGTATTCACATAGGCAAACGTCCGTCAGAACGATGAGTTCCGGAGATTTCGATTTGATTGCGCGCACGGCTCTTTGAACGATGCCGTCCTCCGCGTACGCGCCACTGGCTTGCTCGTCTTTTTTTTCCGGAATTCCGAAGAGCAGGACTGCTTGCAAGCCGAGGCGCTGGGCTCGCTGCGCTTCATCGACAATTTCGCCTAACGAGAACTGCGAAACGCCCGGCATAGACGCGATTGGCTTCTGCTCGTCGATCTTTTCGCTAACGAAGAGGGGAAGGACGAAATTGTGAGGGTGCAATCGCGTTTCTCGAACGAGGTTGCGCAACGCGGGCGAGCGGCGCAATCGCCGTGGCCGGTGGATGAGTTTCTTCACGAAGCGAGGCTACGCGGTGCAGCCAAGCGTCGCAAGGCGCGGGGACCAACCTAGCGGAATCGCTCGCATTCGCACGCGGGACACCCACCAGGCTGGCGGCGGTGAGTCTTTCCTCTGGCGGAGTGAAAGCCTGTGCTACTGAGCTTGACGGGGCGCGGCGTTCCGTGGCTGCATTGCGGTCATGGGGCGCGCGGCTAATTATTTGTTGATCGACATCAGCAATTCGTTCACGAAGCTGGCTTACGCCTCAAAAATGAAAATTGGCCGGTGTCAAAAGGTCGCGACGTCGCGTTTCGACGGCAATTTTTTGCGCCAATTCATCAACCGAAGAAGAATCGATAGCTGGATTGTCTCGTCGGTTGTGCCGAAGAAAGACCGCGAGGTGCGGAAGGCGGCGGGAAAAACAAAAGTGCTTTGGTTGAATTCGCGGTTGAAACTCGGGGTTGGGATTGATTATCCGAGACCGAAATCGATCGGGGCGGACCGATTGGCGAACGCCGCCGCGGTCGCAGCGCTTTACGGTTGTCCGGCGATCGTGGTCGATTTCGGCACGGCCGTCACGTTCGACATTGTCTCGGAAGGAAAAAATTATATCGGTGGAGTGATCGCGCCAGGGCTCGAAGCGATGACCAATTTTCTTTACCAACGGACAGCCTTGCTGCCAAAGCTTTCTTTGAAGGAGCCGCGCCGCGCGATTGGAAGGTCGACGATCGACGCGATGAGATCGGGAGCAGTTTTGGGATATCGCGGTTTGGTGCGGGAGATAATCGCGCGAATCAAAGCGGAACGATTTTCGCGGAGAAAAGTGCATGTCGTTGCGACGGGCGGGTACGCCGAATTGATTTCAGGGCGCTTGCCGGAGATCGACGCGGTGCATCGCGAACTGACCTTGGAAGGACTGCGCATTGTCGGGAATCTCAATTCCTGACTTTGCCGCAGGCCGAGGGCAAGCGGTCGATCTTGGGCGCAAGTGGAGGACTCGATTCCTGCTCTTTGTCCTGGGAAATTCGCCGCCCAAATTTTAGACTTGTCATTGGCCCTGAGCAGAGATCATATGATGAGCTGCATGAAAATTCAGAAATTCGCTGCGATTGCAGTTTTGGTGCTTGGTTCGTTCGCGGCGGACAACGTCGCTCCATCGAAAGCGGAATTGGAGGCAATGTATGACAAAGCTTTTCGGGCGTTCGACGCGGGCAATTTCCCAGAAGCATTAAAAGAACTCGACGCGATTGATGCGCGTCAGCCGGATGTGGCGGAATCGCAAAATCTGCGCGGCGTCATCTTGATGCGGGACGGGATTTACGACAAGGCAGAAGCAGCCTTACACGAGGCGCTCCGCATCGACCCGAAATTTTGGAATGCGCGCTTCAATTTGGCGGAGATTCCGTTCCTGAAGAAGGACTGGGCGGAGGCGCGCAATCGTTTTGAGGAGCTTCTCTCAAACAACGCGTCCGAATTGCAAGGCGAAGCCACCCAGCTGATTCAGTACAAGATTCTCCTGACTTACTTGCTGGACGGGAAGGAGAACATGGTCGATTCCATTTTGGCCAAGTTCGAGCTAACGCGAGACACGCCGGCGGTGCATTACTCCAACGCGGCGATCGCACTGCAACGTAAGGACACGAAAGAAGCGAAGAACTGGATGCTGGCGGCCGAGAAGAATTTTTCGCCGCAGTTAAACAAACTCTTCGCCGAATCGCTTTACGAAGTGGGCTGGCTGCAGAAGCCAGCAGGGCAGGGCAGGGCCGCTCTGGAGTTGACGACAGCCGCCGAACGCGCGGCTAAGATGAAAGCGTTCGCGCAGTCGCGCTTTGAGGAGGCGCAACAGGCCGTTCAGCAGCATGATTTCGCAGCGGCGCGAAAGTTTATCGACGAGGCGGATGCGGCCGAGCCCAACCAGGCCCGTATCCTCAACTTGCGCGGTGAGATTTTGATGGAGCAAAAGGAATTCGGTCAGGCCGAGGCGGAGTTCAAAAAAGCCTTAAAGGCCGATCCGAAATATCGCGAAGCGCAATACAACCTCGCGCAAATTCCATTCAAGCAAAAGGAATATGCCAAAGCGCGAGATCGATTCGAGGCCCTCTTTAGCCGAACACCGGGTGGCGACAAAAACCAGGCGGCGCAACTTATTAGATTCAAAATCTACATGACGCTGTTGCTCGAGGACAAAGAAAGCCGCGCGCAAAGGATGATGGAGCAGTTCCAATTTACTGGCGACACCCCGGCGCTCTATTACGCGCAGGCGGCCTGGGAGTTTAAGCATAATAATCCCACCAAGGCCACGGATTGGATTGCATCGGCCAAGAAAATTTACTCGCCAGCGCTGAACGTAGCTTTTGTGGATGCTTTTTATGACCTCGGCTGGCTGCAAACTCCATCGCTAGGTACTTCGCCCGCGCCGGCGACGGAGGCGGCAGTGGCGATGGCGGGGACGCAAACGGAATCGAGTCCCGCGATTGAACCAAGCCCCATCCCGGGTGCTGCGCTGGCAAAGAAGGAGAAAGCGAAAGAATCGAAAGGGCAAACCCCCGCGGCCCCGTCGTCGTCGGCTACCCCTGCTATCGCAGGGATGGAAGCAACACCATCGCACACCGAAGCGCCTGGCCCTGCTGTGGTCTTGCAGCCTCCACCTAGTATTCCGAGTGGATCTTTCGCGGCCGGCACGCCGGCAAAGCCTGAAGAAATGCCTGCCGCACCTGTTCCAGCTGTGTCGCCAGTTGTCGAGGCCCCAGTTACCGCCAGCGCTTCGCCTGCTTCCTCGGCAATTGCCTCAGAGTCAGCTGCTATCGCCGAGTCGAAAACCGCCGCTTCGCCCGCCGAAGCGATATCGATGGCTTCTGCGTCTGTTGCGGCTGCTTCTGCAACGCCTGCGACCGCCCTGGCGCCTGCCCACGTGCACGAATTGTCGCAGCCGAGCCGATTTGATTGGCAGATATTGCTGGTCGGCGGCCTCGTCGCGGCCGGCATCGCTTTGTTAGGGTGGGTATTCTTGCCGGAAATCCGTCGCCGCGGTATTCACCTTCGCCTGCCGAGTTTCGGCCGCGCCGCCACCGCCAACGGTCCGCGCATCAGCGACATTGGCATTCCTCGTGTCGCTGCTGCGCAAAAGGAAATGGAAGCCACCCCACGGCTTGTCGGTGGGCCGCGGCAAATCTCGCTGCGATTAAAAGCGTCCGAACCTTCGCTGCGTCGCCCTGTGGTCCCGGTAGGCAAACCAACCCGCCTGTTTACGCTGCCTGCGGAGCCAGTGATCGAGCGGAATGGCGAGCCAGAAGCGGTCATAATGCCGCCGATTTCGGAACCAGTCTTTGAATCGTCCGTCGGCCCCGTTGTGGAACAAGGCGCGGCTACAGCTATGCCAGAGATCGCGGCCGCACCAGAGCCAGTCGAGCAAACCTGGGCCACACTGGTTGAAACAGCACCGGAACCATCACCCATGACGCCGGAGGTGCCAGAGGAGTGGGCAGCGCCGGATCCGGTTGCCGCGATAGCTATGCCAGTTGAGCAAACCTGGGCCACGCCGGTCGAAACGGCACCGGAACCGTCCGTGACTCTAGGTCCGCCAGAGGAGTGGGCAGCCCCGAGTCCGGTTGTCGCGCAAGCGCCAACTGTCGATTTTGCCGAGTCCGAGCCGTTTTTCAGTGAGCGTGCCCCAGTTGTCGCTGAACCCGAGGCCGAATTTGAGCCTGTCGGGCAAGGTCAGCCAATTCCGCAGTTGACGCCGGTAATGAGCAGTGAACCTTATGCAGCTGAGACCATCATCGAACCGAACGGAGAAGGGATCGAGGTCGGCGGGCTTCGCCAAATAACCGAACCGCCCTTTCTCGATCAATCAACTGCTTTCACCGAACCTGTTATTTCGCAACCAACAACATCCGTTATCATGCCCGAACCTATCCAAACACCAACCGCTTCCGTAGTTCGAACCTCCGCACCCGGTGGTCCACCACAGCCCGGCCCCATGCAAACGGCCGTGCAATTGACTTTCGCTTTCGAGATCGCCTCGATGCAATTGACACCGACCTTCAAGATGGGCGCGGTGCAGTTGCGTCCCGCTTCCAAGATCGTGACGATGCGTCTCGCGCCATCGCCGCATCCACAGCCCTCGATGAATCTTCAAGTCTCGTTCGAGATCTCGCGAATTCAGCCCTCCGGCGGAACCCTCGGCAGCGTCCGGCTGACACCCTCGCAGCAGCAACGGGCGACCCCCGTCGGGGCGCCTTCCTTCACGGTCGCTGGTTTGCAGCTCGTTTCCGATTTTGCGGCGGCACCGCTTCAACTGACGCCTTCACCACAAGATCACACCTCTGTGCACGTGACAGCTCCGTTCCAGATTGCGACAGTGGAATTTTCACCTTCGTTCGAGATCGCTTCGATTGTTCTGAATTCAACCTCCAGACAGGTCTCGGTGCAGTTACCTGGTGCCGGACCCGTTGAAGGTGCTCCGATTTTCGAAATCGCCAATCTCCAGCTGACCGGAACCGGTGATATCGGAATGATGCAGTTGCATTTGCTGGGTCATGGCCCCAAGCGCACCTGACAAGCCAAGATCGACAATCAAGCTTCGCGTTCTGAACGGAACTAGAATTTGGCGCGCCTGCTTTTGTGCAGATGATCACGGTTGAGCGAGCGTAATTGTTTCGGCAAAAATTCGCCGTCGTGCCGGATTAACTTACCGTCGAAGTAAATTTCGCCGCCGCCATAATCCGGGCGCTGAATGCTGACCATGTCCCAGTGTACCTGGCTTCGGTTTCCGTTGTCCGCTTCTTCGTACGCTTGACCGGGCGTCAAGTGAAACGAGCCGGCGATTTTTTCGTCAAACAATATGTCGCGCATCGGGTGCAGAACATGCGGATTAAAGCCAAGAGAAAATTCGCCGATGTAGCGCGCGCCTGTGTCTGAGTCGAGAATCTTGTTCAGCTTTGCCGTGTGATTGCTCGTCGCATCGACAATTTTGCCTGCCCGAAACTCAAGACGAATTCCATCAAAAGCCACGCTCTGATAAATACTCGGCGTGTTGAAAGTGATATGCCCTTCGATCGAATTCTTTACCGGACAAGTGAAGACTTCACCGTCCGGTATATTGCGATCACCTCCGCAAATGACGGCGGGAATTTTTTTGATGCTGAACCGCAAGTCGGTGCCCGGCCCTTTGATCTCCACGTGGTCTGTTCTTTCCATTAACGTCTTGAGCGCTTTCATGCCCGGTTGCAATTGCCGGTAATCCAAAGTGCACACTTCGAAGTAATAATCTTCGAACCCCTCGGTGCTCATGCCGGCCAGTTGCGCCATCGACGGCGTAGGCCAACGTAGCACTACCCATTTAGTTCTTTTTACGCGCTGGTCCTGCACCGGCCGCATTTTTTTCGCGATTAACTGCATTCGCTCAGCGGAAACATCCGAAAGCTCCGTGATGTTATTGCTGCCACGCAATCCGATATACGCGTCCATCTTTTTCATCCGCGCCAGCTCGTCTCGAGCGGCGAAGTTCAGTTGGCGATCCGACGCCTCGAGGGCGAGCTCACGGTTGACGCATCCCCGCTGGATTTGCACAAATGGAACTGCGCCAACCCTTCGCACTGCGCGGATCAGCGCGATGGTCATCTCGTCGGGGGCGTCAAACGATTCGATCAAGACAGTCTCATTACGTTTGAGCCTGGTCGAATATTCAACTAGAAGCCTAGCGAGTTTATCAAAACGGCCGTCGTGCATAGAAATTTAGGATTCCATCGTGTGAGCTGAACGCAACCCGCGTTCCGTCGGTCTTGCTTAACCCGCCCTGATAAATTTCGCAGCAAAAGCGCCATCGAGATGTTCCCGAAACGGCAAAGATTGCCTTTGCTCCTGCAAATCCAAGATCGACATGCTTCTGAGAGCGTTTTGTACGACATGTTCGTTTTCTTCCGGCTCGATACTACACGTGCTATAAACCAGGATACCGCGCGGTTTCAATAATTTGGTGGCGGCGTTGACGATCTGGATTTGGAGTCTTTGCATTCGAACAAAATCCAGTGGGCGTAAGCGCCAGCGCACGTCCACGCGGCGGCGCATCACGCCGGTATTGGTGCAGGGCGCATCTAGCAATATGCGGTCGAACGGGGCGAGCGCGGCAATTGCCGGTGGGATGCGGTCGCTCGCCCAGTCGTGGCGAAAGATGCGCGCGATCCCTACCCCGAGGCGGACCATGTTTTCTTTAAGAACTCTCACACGGCTCGGCTCGCGATCGCACGCCACGATGACGCCGCGATTATCCATCAGTTCCCCGAGATAACCTGTTTTTCCTCCGGGAGCGGCGCAGGCATCGAGAATTTTTTCGCCCGGTTGCGGGCCGAGAAGTTCGCAAGCGATCGCCGTGCTCGGGTCTTGAATGTAGCATTCGCCTCGTTCGAGAGCTCTTTGGACAACATCGGTCATGCCGACGAAATTTTTGTGGTCAGGCAAAAGGAAGCTGCCTGAGTAAAGACGCAAAAATTTCTCCGGTGACGTCCTGATTTGATTGACTCTGGCATAAAGCGGCGCAGGGCGATTGTTCCAGGAACAAAGATCGATAACTGCTTGCCGCCCGAAGTTTTTACCCCAGCGCTGGAGCAAGAACTGCGGATGAGAGAATCGAACGTGGACTGGCTGCGCTCTTGTTGCTGTTTCCAAATCGTCAGCGCGGCGCAACGCGGCCCGCAGGATCCCGTTAATGAATGGACGATGTTTCTTTTGCGTGAGCTCGACGGTCTCATGCACAGCGGCATGTGGCGAAGTCTCAAGAACAAAAAGCTGATAGAACCCGAGCCGAAGAATGTCGCGAAGATCGAGATCAATCCTGGTGGATCGGCGTAACCCGATCCAGAAATCGAGTAAAGTCAGGTTGCGCAAGACGCCGTAGAATAATTCCAGAGCGAATGCCCGGTCGGCCGGGCGCAGCTTCGAAGCGTCCAGCAATTCTGAAATGATCGAATCGGCGAACTGTTTTTCGGTTCGCCACGTTCGCAGCGCGGCTAGCGCGACTTGACGAGCTGAGGTCCGCGCCACCAGTTCTAGTGTGGTGTGACACTTCCCCGGCCGATCGAGTAATAGTGAAAGCCGAGTTGGCCCATCGTTTCCGGGTTAAACAAATTGCGACCGTCAAAAATGATCGGCGTGGTCATCTTTTCCTTGACCACGGCAAGATCGACATTACCGAACTCGCTCCATTCCGTCGCGATGACGAGGGCTTCGGCGCCTTCAACCGCTTCAAGCGCGCTGGAAGCAAAATTGGCGGTTGCGATTGTTCCGACCTCGCGCGCTTTATCCCTTGCTTTCGGATCGTAAACCGTGACATGCGCACCCTCGCGCAACATATCGGCGACTAGATCGATGGCGACCGATGAGCGGATATCGTCCGTGTCTGGTTTGAAGGTGATTCCCCACACGGCGATCTTCTTCTCGCGCAGGACCCAGAGCGTTTCGCGAATCAGTTTTAAGAAACGTTCTTTCTGCGACGTATTGATGCGCTGTACCTCCTTCAACAAATTGAAGGGGACTCCAAGTTGTTCGCTGATCGCGATAAAAGCCGCGACATCTTTTGGAAAACACGAGCCGCCGTAGCCGATCCCAGCATTGAGAAACTGTCGGCCGATTCGATGATCCATTCCAATCCCGTCCGCCACTTTTTCGACATCGGCACCGCTGGCCGCGCAAATCGCGGCAATGGCGTTGATGTAGGAAATTTTCAGAGCCAGAAATGAATTGGCGGCGTGCTTGATCAGCTCCGCGCTGTTGATGTCGGTGACCAGAATCGGGGCCATAAACGGCTCGTAAACCTTTTTCATGAGACCGACGGCATGCTCGCTTTGCGCCCCGATCACAATCCGGTCCGGATGCATTAAGTCGCCAACTGCGCAGCCTTCGCGCAGAAATTCCGGATTGCTGACCACATCGAATTTTGCACCGTGCCGATTGTAACGTTTAATCGATTCTGCGACGCGTTCGCCTGTTTTTACGGGCACCGTGCTTTTATCTACAATCACGCGGTAATCGGTAAGAATGCCGGCGATTTCGCGAGAGACTTTCTCGATGAAACTAAGATCGACATCTCCATTTGGCTGTTGCGGAGTGGGGACCGCGATAAAAACGATCTGTGAATTATCAACGCCTTCGCGGATGCTCCCGCTAAACCGCAGTCGATGGGCTGAGACATTGCGATGAATGATTTCTTCGAGGCCCGGCTCGAAAATTGGAACGCGGCCAGCTTGGAGCGTCTCGATTTTTCGCGCATCGTTATCGATGCAAATAACATTGTGTCCGACATCAGCGAAACACGCGCCGGTGACAAGGCCAACGTAACCTGAACCGATGATTGAAATATCCATCGCGAATTAGAATACGCAGCGACTAAGTCGCGGCGGATAATCACCGATCAGAGCAGGAAGAATGCAAGATGATTTGCAGGAGCGAGGCTCATTGGTTTTCGCCGGCGCTCCCTGGATCGAAGTTCAAGTCGAACCCGAATTTGGGAAAGGCCTTTAGAGTGAAAGTCAGCAAGACACCGTATTCTTTCACCCCGGCGTTGTCCCGTACCACCGCGCCAAACGAAGCAACCCAGTTCGTTAGGTCGCGATAAACCGCGTAACGTTGCTGCTCGAGAATCCCAGTGTTTGCTTCGTATTGCTCTTGAAAGCCGACGCCCCAGTTGTCATCGAACCGGTAATAGCCCCCGACCACAAACAAGCTGCTGTTGTCGAAAAACGGATTGTTGTGTAAATAGCGATGCCCAACGCTAATCTGCAAATTTGCCATGGGTTGCACGGAGACGCTGGTATTGACCTCAGTAAAACCCCTGTCGAAGGCCGGAATCTGCGAGTTGATGATGAGCGACGCCCACGGCAACGGTGTGAAGCGGAGGTTATTGAAGAGATTTGAATATGGGGTGCGATCGTACGGATTGGTGAAGTTCACATCGAAAAACGTCTCGAGTTCAAGCCAAGTGACAGTCAGATCGTCGCGGCGTGTCTCGAGCCGATTGCGAACACCAAGACGCCAGATGGTCCAACTGTCTATCGAATCGAGGATGGTAAGCTGCGGAAAATCGATCGGACGCAGCTGTGTGGATGGTTCAAAGCGGTCGAACTGGAGAATGGCGGCAGGGTTGATTCCATTTTCCAAAGCGTAGGAAAAATTCGTAAACGGCTGGATGACGTGGAGCAACCCATCCAGCCCGAGCACGCGGCTTTGTACGTCTTCCCAGGTCCGGGAAACCTTAAAAGACCCTTCCGCGCCCGTGTTAAAAACGGTGCGAACTCCTGAGCCGGCATTCACAATTGGATTCTTGAACGTTGGGTCCGGTACGAGAAATTCGGGAACTAAAGGATTGGTATCGGGCGCGAACAGTGTCTTCCCAAGATCGCGCGTTTCGTCGTAGTAGGTCGCGCGGAAACCGACCCGGGGAACGATCGAAAGCCAGCCAAAGTAAGTGTTAGGATAGAGAAGCTGGTGAAATGTGTCCAAACGCGTAGTGGCGAAATCCTCAAAGCCGGACCCTTCAGCAAAGTTGCGATGCAAATCAGCAACGCCCGTCTCGCCTTCGTAAAAGATCGGTCCCTCAAAAAGAGCATGGCGTTTGATATCGAGCACAATTTCGGGAAGCCGTTCGGTTTGCTCAAAAAATTCATTGGCCTGAAACCGTGTAATGGCTGTGAGCGTATAAAACGGATCGCTTTTGGTTAACGCGACCACATTGTCCGGCACAGGATTGATGCGGAACTCGTTTTGATAAAAATCCTGCATCACAAATGGATCGCTCAGCTTCGTGATGTCCACGATCGCATAAATATCGTCAGTGAAATTTGTGCGATCTTCCAGACTCACCCGGTAGCGGCCCGTTGGCACGGCATTGCGCGGCAGGGCGGTGCGGTTCAGCAACGGATTTTGGTCCTGGAGATAATAAGTCTTCAGCTTCGCATAGCTCGAGTTGTCTTTGCCGTAATCGATATCGGATTCAAATCCGATGGCCAGGCCGCGGCGTCCCCGGTAATCGAGCCGAAGCCGGCCTTTGATGTTGTCAGTTATCGGAAAAGTCACCTGTGTCAGGAGTGACGGCCCCCATGAGCTTAAGTAGGCCGGTGACACGGTGAAATTAAAAGCGTCATTGAGTGACTGATACAGGTACGGCCACCAAAAAACCGGAACGTTCCCGACGTAAAAGGTTACATCTCGAAATACTACATGATCATTTTCGTAAACACGCACCGTACGCGCATGGAGATGGAAATCGGGATTAGGAGCATCGTCCGTTGTGAAGGTTGCATTTTCCACTCGATAAGCATTCTGCGAAGTCTGCGTCACGTTTTGGCCACTCAGGAAATAGGGATCGTATTCCGTGCGCATGTTCGTGGTGCGAATCTCCTTCGTGTCGATATTATAAACCCCGCGCTCTGCTAAATAGAGATTCACGTCGCGATAGATTCGGACGTGGCCCTCTGCCAAAACCTCATGCGTACCGGAATTATACTGGGCAAAATCAGCGTAGATATCCGTGTCTCCAATGTGGATGGCCACGTTATCTCGCGCAGTGGCCACACCGTTTTGGTAAGTCGTTTCGCCGCTCGAAGTGATCTCCACCGGCTGATTCTCCGGCGTCTGCGCAAACCCACCAGTCGCTCCCGACCCGATAAAGAAGAGAATAATGAGCGAAACTGGCGTCCGCACGACGGAAGCCGATCGTAGGGAGTGACTTCGCCCGCGCAAAGTTAAAAGCGAAGCACGCATTCGGGTAAGCTCGACAATCATATTAGATCGACAGCCGCAACGCGGCAACCTGCTGGTTCAAGCCGCAACTCAAAACAATCGCCGTGCTGGCCGACGCTTCCTTTCCTGAAGCAAACGAAACACCTCCGGCATCCTCTGGATCGACATGCAACAACGGCGGCAGCCTTTTCGTTCGCAGCGATTGCGCCGCCGCAATCACTTGCCAAATCGCGCTCGCGCCGACGCTTTCGCCCAGGGCCGGTTTCAGTGAATAAATTGTCGCCCCAGGCATTTCGCGCGAAACTGCGTTTTTTTCCGCAAGATCGACAAACGTTCCATTTGCGCTGGCGATCAAGATTTCGGATCGGCCGCCTGCTAAATCGGAAAGAATTCGGATGATGCGTTTGCTGGCCTCTTTTCGCTGCGAAAAGTTGGCGCCAGCATGAATTTCATTCGCGGCAATCGGACCGTCGCGGCCGAGCAAGATTGCGCCTGCGCCTTCGCTCAGAATCATGCCGCGCGGCGGATGGCGAAATGGCTCGATCGGCGGCTGCGTTTTGAGAAGCCGCCATTTTCGATAGGCATCACAAAGCAGCCAATCAGCTTCCTCCGCGCCAACCACCAGGCAAAAATCCAGCTCCTCATTCGTCATCAGATCGTCCGCCATCTTCATGGCGAGAATTCCAACGGCGCCGTCGCCGACCACTGTGTAGCTCGCTCCGGTAATTCCGAGAATGGCGGCGAGATGACTCGCTGGAGCGTTGAAGACCGTCTCCGGAAAAAGTAACGGGCTCGCCGACTGCGCGCCGGACTCAGCGATGTCCTCATAAAACCGCTTTGTGTAAACGACGCCGCCGTTCGACACCGCGAAGACGAGCGCAATTCGCTCCATGCCAATCCCTTGCGCCCGACGATTTTGAGAGTTGGCGAAATCGAAAGCTTTCGCATGCTCGCGAGTCGCGGCCAGAGTTGTCGATCTTGCTTCTTCCAAAGCGTCCAAGCCAGCCGCGGCGGCGAAGCGCGAAATTGCGCTGGCCCGGCGCAGGCGTGGATGTGGCGGCAAACTCTTCAATTCCGCACTCGGCACCGGAAAGAATGGATATTTCTTTCCTTCCGGGCCGTCTGCAATCGATTGCGCGCTCGCCTCTTCCCCGGCAACCAGCCGCTCCCAAACAGGCTGAACACCCCGGCCGAGTGGCGTGACCCAGCCCATTCCTGCAATTCGCAGGCTCATGCTGCGAATTTCTGCATCACAATCGAAGCGTTTGTGCCACCGAAACCGAATGAGTTTGACAGAACGATCTCGATCTTCGCCGCACGCGATTCATTGGCGACTACATTAAGATCGACATCTTCGTCGCCGGTGCGGAAATTGATATTTGGCGGCAGAAACTGATTTTCTAAGGCGAGCAAGCAAAAGATTGCTTCAATTGCGCCGGCCGCGCCTAACGAGTGCCCCATCATTCCTTTGGTTGAGCTGACCGGTACCTGATCGAATAATTCGGCGATGGCCTTGCCCTCGACTGCATCGTTGAACGATGTGGCCGTGCCGTGCGCGTTGATGTAATCGATTGCTTGGACGGGAATCGCGGCTCTTGCCAGCGCGTGTTCCATCGCCTGTCGCGCTCCACTTCCCGACGGATCGGGTTGCGTGAGGTGAAAATTGTCCGTGGAAACGCCGTAGCCGGTGATTTCCGCCCAAATGCGCGCGCCGCGAGATTTCGCGCGATCCAAATTCTCGAGCGCAAGAATGGCCGCGCCTTCACCGAGCACCATTCCAGTGCGATCCCGATCAAACGGCCGGCACTTTTCGGGTGTCGCAGCTTGGAGCGAATCGAAGCCAACGAACACGAGTTCGGAAAGCGCGTCGTAGCCGCCCGCCAAGACGCGCTCGTATTTGGCGGAGCGGACGCATTCGAACGCGTGGCCGATTGCGTTTGTGCCGGAGGCGCAGGCATTGGCTATGACCTGGCATGGCGCGGAAATGCCAACCGCTTCCTGGGCATCAATCACCGGTTTTTGCGGTGGATAATTGGCGATCCAGCTCGGAGAGTGCCGCAAACTGCCATGCCGATGGACCGCGCGATAGTAGTCCTGGCCGAAAGACATGCCGCCGCTTGTCGTACCGATCACGGTCAACTCCGGTTTAAACCGCATGTCTTGCGCGAGCGCCTCGTGCAGCGCGCAGATCATCATTTGCGAAGCCCGATGCAAACGTTTTGCTTTGCGCCCGCTTGGTCGATGCTCGAGAAGCCTTTCGTCGGCAATTTGTCCGGCAGTCTTGCAGCGGCACTGTTCGACATCGAACCGCGTTACTCGACCGACGCAGTCCTGGCCGCCGCGCAGCGCCTGAAGCGTCTCGGTCAAACCGAAACCGAGCGGGCTCACAATACCGGCCGCGACAACGGCGACTCGCGCGTTCTTTGTTTTTCCGTGTGAAGCGTTAAATATCGACATTTTCAGCGCCAAGTGGATTGGATTTGTTATTGCTTTCTCAACCAAAACATTTTACTAAAAGACCCGAAAGGGGAAAACAGCAGCTCGGCAGTTGGTGGATTGTCAGTTGAGTTTATTCAGCGGCGATTTGAAATCCGATAAGCGGGAACAGTGACCTTGCGGCGTTTTCCAGAATAAACTCAATGGCAACTAAATTATACGTGGGAAACCTCCCATTCAACACGACCGAGAACGAACTTCAGGAACTCTTCTCCCAAGCTGGCGCTGTTCAGGAAGTCATGCTGATGCAGGACAAATTTACCGGCAAATCGCGCGGCTTCGCTTTTGTGACCATGGGCTCCGAACAAGACGCGCAAAACGCGATCTCCCAGATCAATGGCAAGACGCTCGAAGGCCGGGCGCTGACGGTCAACGAGGCTAGGCCTCGCGAACAGCGGCCCGCTGGGGGCGGGGGCGGCTACGGAGGCGGTTATGGAGGGGGCCGGAGAGACGGCGGCCAACGCCGCGGTCGCTAAACCTAGCGCACCTTTTTCAAAAAGCGCTTGATCTATTCAGGCGCTTTACTTATTTGACGGATTCGACATGCAGGCACGGCCGCTAGAGCTGTGCCGTGCGATTCCGCTTTGAACACAACTACGAAGGAGCTTGATATGCCTGACGAGCCGGAAGCACAACAAACCGAAGGTCAGCCTGCGGCTGAGAAAATTGAGATTCCACCAATTCCAAAGGAAACAGCCGGCGCGGTGGCTGGCGCCGCACTTGGGAGCATGGTTGGCCCGGCGGGTGCGATCGTCGGTGGGGTGGTCGGCGCACTCGCGGGGAAGGCGGCAGCCAGCGGGCGACCGCCTATTGCGGCTGCGAAGAAAACCGTAAAAAAAACCTTGGGAACGCCCAGAACTCGGGCGAAAAAAGCAAAGCCCCGGCCTGTTGCTAAATCGCGGAAAGCGGCAACTCGTTCAAGAGCCAAGACGAGAAGAAAAAAGCCGTCGCGCAGAGCAGCTGCTGCCAGATCGCGTAAACGTTCGACCCGTTCTCGAAGAGTTGCGAAAGCTCGGCGAAGATCGACACCTTCGCGTGCAAAACGCAGCGGGACGCGCCGGCACAGACGTTAGCAATTGACTTGGGCAGGGCTGGATTCGAACCAGCGAAGGCGTAAAGCCAGCAGATTTACAGTCTGCCCCGTTTGGCCACTCCGGAACCTACCCATCTGATGCCTCGAAAGCTTTCGGGGGTTCATATAACTCGCAGATCATACGTCGCAACTAATTTGGCCACGCCTGATTTGGGCCCAGGTGCAAGTGACCTTCTGCCTGAAGAATTCTGCGATCGAATTTACCACATATGATTGTGCTTCACTCAAAGTTTTCAGGGTGAACGGGCAACGTCGGGCTCTCGCGAGCGGCCTGCTCTGCTTCTGGGAAGGCGCCGAGCTTGTAATCAACATAATCAAAACATTCTTTCTCGTGCAGGCCGAGCGGATTGTAGATCGCCGTTTCAATCTCGCGCCGCCGTGAGATGCTGGCGCAATTCGTCGCGCCTGGTACGCGAATCACGTGTTATGATACATGTGCTGATTTGTTAGGCTGCGCTCGGCGCTGCGAGTCCTTTTAAGCTTTCGGAGGAATCGGTCATGGGCCGACGCTTCGGAGGCTGGGAAGCGTGCATGCCACAGTCAGGCAGGATGCTCGACCTGCGCATTCAACCCTTCGTTGACCGGACATTTTGCTTGCGCTAACGTCCCGCCCATGGCTTTGCTGCGCGGGCTGTTTTGGTTCGCCCTTTTCGTGTTCTTCACGTTTTGCTTCGTCGTTCTTTTCGAATACGGGACGTCGGACTTTACCAACGGATTTCAAAAAGAGTTCGCGCGGATTAAGTCGTTCGTGATTCAGGAGACTGAAAAATCCCAGAAGCCAAAGAAATAAGGGCGCGACAATTGGGGCCCCTGTCTCACTTGACGAACTCGATTTCGAATTGGTTGTCGATGTAACGCGCGCTCTGCGCTTCTTCCAGAAACTTTCGGATTGCAGTGCGCCCGACTTCTCCGTAGTCGCGGGTATAATCGTTCACATACATTCCAATGAATTTGCCTGCCAGCTCGACGTTCATGTCCCGTGCATAGGGGAGCGAATGGCGCACTGCTTCGGCGCGATGGGCGAGACCGTAATCGATACTTTTCCGAATGATCTCGCTCAGATCATGCCGCACATCCGGTGGAATATCTTTGCGCAAGACATTCCCGCCGAGCGGAAGCGGCAGGCCGGTCTCGCGTTTCCACCACTCCCCAAGATCGACAATCTTTGTGAAACCCGATTGCGCATAAGTGAGCTGTCCTTCGTGAATGATTAGTCCAGCATCCGCGCGTCCGCTCTTCACCGCATCAAAAATTTCGTCAAACGGCATAACAACATGTCTGAAATTTCCGAGATAAAGTTGGAGCGCGAGAAACGCGCTGGTCATGCGTCCAGGAACAGCAATCATGCAATTGCGTAACCATTCGCGAAGATCGACATCTTCTTTGAGCATTGAACTGGCTGTTCGCGAAGTCTCTCGGAGTTGAGCTGGTTGCTCCCGAAGCTTTTCGGAGTTGAGCGCCTGCCGCGCCGTAGCCTTGCGAAGGCGGGTTGGGCGTTTTCTGATCACAATCGGCCCGTAGCCGTCGCCCATGCTCGCACCGCAGGGCAGCAGCGCATATTTGTCCGCAACGTAGGCGTACGCGTGGATCGAGATCGCCGAAATATGCAGTTCTCCTCGCAACGCTCGTTCATTCAACGTCTGGATGTCTTCGAGCCGATGCTCAAACCGATAACCGCAGAGGTCGATTTTGTTCTTCGCAATCGCATAAAACATGAAGGCATCATCCGGATCGGGTGAGTGTCCGAGCGTGAAAACCTCCGGCAGCGACTGCATCGCGACATGCTATCTTTACCGCCCAGCGGGCGCAACAACGTCCCCGACGCTCGGGTAGTGTGGTACAGCTTGAGAAACTGTACCCTACAGGCGCCTGTTGCTGTTTGCGTTCCCAAGATTGTTTCGATAGCCTCAGGTAAATGGCGAAATCCGGTCTTGGCAAAGGTCTGGGCGCACTCATCAGCCCGCGCGTTAGTTTGCCGCTGGGGACGGCGGCCTCTACAGAAGAGATTTCCGGCGAGCAGATTCACCAAGTCAGTCTTGAGAGCATTGTGCCAAGTTCGTTGCAGCCGCGCAAAGATTTTGGACGCGAAGCGCTCCGGGAGCTGGTGGATTCGATCCGGCAACACGGGATTATTCAGCCGCTGATTGTTCGCCAAATAAACGGGCGCTACGAACTGATTGCGGGGGAGCGACGCTGGCGTGCCGCGCAGGAAGCCGGCCTTACGCAAGTGCCGGTAATCATTCGCGTAGCAAGCGATCTGGAAGTGCTGGAGCTTTCGTTGATTGAAAATTTACAGCGGGCCGATCTTAACCCGATCGAGGAAGCGCAAGGTTACGCTCGGCTTGCCAGCGAATTTGGCATGCGTCAGGAGGACATCGCCGCAAAAGTTGGGCGCAGTCGGGCGGCGGTAGCCAATGCGATGCGATTACTCGATTTGCATCCGCAAATTCAAGTTTGGCTCACGCAGAATTTGCTTTCAGTGGGTCACGCCAAAGTCCTGCTTGGGTTGAAAGCTCCGGAGGACCAACTGCACATTGCCGAAACGGTCTTGCGACGAAGTGCGACGGTGCGTGGCACCGAGCGATTGGTTGCCCGCCAACTTGGGCTCCGCCGCGGCGGCGGAAAACGCGGGACCGGCGAGACAACTGCCACGCCGGCGTCGATCGAAGATTTGCAAAATCGCTTGCAACAAAAACTTGGGACGCACGTGAGGATCCATCACGGGGACAAGCGCGGCCGGATCGAGATCGAATACTATGGCAATGACGATCTTCAGCGCATCGTGGGCGCCTTGGGTTTGGGAGCGAGCGAAAGCTGAGCGGTTAAGCCGTTGGAGTAATGGAGTGAAGGAGCGTTGGAGTGAAGTGAATCCATTACTCCATTACTCCACCATTCCATTCGTCCTTCTGGCGTTGGCTTCGATTGCGCTCGTTTCCTGCCGCCGCGCCGAATCGGCACCTGCGTCGGACACGAAAATCTGGGAGCAATTTTCCGGTGAAAAGGCGCTCGCCCACGTGCGGCATCTTGTCGATCTTGGGCCGCGCACACCTGGCTCGGAGGCGATCGAAGAAAGCCGCAACTACATCGAGAACCAGCTCAAGGCGAGCGGCTGGCAGACTATCCAGCAAGCTTTTTCCGACGAAACGCCGCGCGGAAAAGTGCGCTTCATAAATCTCATCGCACGATTCGATGGAAGCAAGACTGCAACAGCGCCGGCGTTTCTTTTATGCTCGCATTACGACACTAAAACCTTCGATACGATCCGCTTTGTCGGCGCGAACGATGCCGGTTCGAGCGCCGGCCTGCTCTTGGAATTGGCCAGGGTGCTCGGCCAACATCCCGATCTTGCCGCCAAAATTGAGCTGGTCTTCTTCGATGGTGAAGAAGCGTATGAGGATTTTTCGGACACGGACGGGCTCTACGGCAGCCGTTATTTTGCCAAGCAACTTTCCGAATCAAAAACGGCAAAACAATTCAGCGGTGGAATTTTGTTCGACATGGTAGGCGACCGCTCGCTGGATATAACTCTGCCGCCGGATTCGCCTGCCAAAATAGCACGCGACGTCTTTGCATCGGCTGACGCACTGAAACTGCGAAATTACTTTACCTATTTCGATCGAAGCATCCTCGACGATCACGCACCGCTGAATCGGATTGGTATTCCCACTATCGACATCATCGATTTCGACTACCCGCCGTGGCACACGGCCGAGGATACGATGGACAAGCTCAGCGCACGAAGTCTTCAAATCGTTGGCTCTGTGGCGGCGTATTACTTGTCTGAGTTCGCTCTCAAGTGAAGCAGACCGTCTTTATTCTTCTGCTGCTGATTGTCGCTGCGGCGAGTATAGCGTGCGGCGAAATTGGCTTGTCGGTTGCCAGGTTGCCGGTGGAGACACCACTGTCGATTATCGATGCAAAGCGCAAGTTAATTGAATCGCTTTTTGCGCGCCTTGCCCATGGCGAGACGCGCCGGTAACCGGATTGCAAACTTCTGGTTGCGTGACCGAACATTTCGCCCCAGTCTGATTATCCACTGGTGGTTCAGAGGGATTATATGCTCCGCCGCTCGCAAAGAAACGTTGGAATCATCGGTCTCGGCATCATCGGGACCCGGGTGATGGACACCCTTCGCCACAAAGGGTTCCATGTTTTCGTGTGGAACCGGAGCCCGCGCCCCATTCCAAATTTCGTAGGGGCGCCTGCGGAAATCGCCGAGACGTGTGATTACGTGCAGATTTTTGTATCAGACGACGACGCGCTCCTGGACATTGTGCAGCAAATATCGCCCGCTCTCACGCCTCGCCACATTGTTCTGGCGCATCCGACGGTGGCGCCGCACTCCATGCGAGCCGCGGCCGATATCGTCGAGCGCCGAGGCGCTCGTTTTGTAGAAGCGCCTTTCACCGGGAGCAAGATCGGCGCGGAAAAAGGCGAACTCGTGTATTACGTGGCGGGGGATGAGGCAGCGTTGCGCGAAGCGCGCCCTATTCTGGAAGCGAGCGCCAAGGAGATTATCGAGATCGGCGAGATCGGTCAGGCTACCGCGATTAAGGTCGCAACGAACATTGTGACTGCCGCGGCGGTGCAAGCCGCGGCCGAGGCATTGGCGCTCGTTCAGAATTCAGGCGTTTCTCTGGAGAAGTTCATCGCGGCGATGCAGAGCAACGCGAGCAATTCCGGCGTGCTCTCTCTGAAGCTGCCGAAGATGATCGAGGGCGACTTTGAGCCGCACTTTTCCATCAAACACATGCTCAAGGACATGCAAATCGCCACTCGCCTCGGCTTATTGAATCATCTTGAATTGAGCGTGACGACGGCGGCGCGTGATCGCCTGCTCGAGCAAATGCAACTCGGTTACGGCGACGAAGATTTTTCGGCCGTGGCGCGAAAATATTTTCATGAAATCCGGCCGGTTCGTCAACAGGAGGCCGACCTGGAGTTGTTTGAGCAACCGAGGGAAGCCGAGCAACCCACGATTCCGTCGGAGATGGAGGCGCCAGTCGCAGCGGCGTGGAATAACGAGGCGGAACCGGCAAAAGCGGAAATGGGTTCGCCAACGCCGGAGGCGGTCGAATCGGAGCCAATGCCGAAAATAGAGGCTTTGGGCAGCGCGGCGGAGACTGCAAGTGAAGGTGAAAAGGAGGATCCCGATCTTCAAAGCGAAAACGCGGCTACTCCGGAATCAACTGCGCCAGCGCAGCCGGAAGAAGCCGCTGACGTGATGCCATCGCACCGCGGTTTTTTCGATCGATTGCTGGGGCGCGGCAGCGAACCTTGAAGATTGACTCTGGCGCAGCTAAAAATGGCCGCGCGGTTTTTGTCGATTGAGTACCGCCTTTTTCGATCTCTCGCCGCGCGTGAAACTACGCGTCACTGGAACTGATCGCGAGCGGTTTTTGAACGGACAATTCAGCAACGATGTGCGCAAGGCGACCAAGACGCATGCGATCGAGGCTTGCATCTTGAATGCAAAGGGCAAGTTGAACGCTCACGTCTTTGTGGCGGCGGAAGGTCAAAGTTATATCCTGGATGCCGACGCTCGACTTCGCGAGTCGCTCCAACCACGACTCGAACGCTACATCATTGCCGACGACGTGCAGCTTGGGGATGAGAGCGACCGATTCTCGATCTTTCACCTTCTAGGAGGAGCGCTGCCGGAATCGCCTAACGAATGCCAGCTTAGATCGACAATCCGGTTTGGCGAACCGGGTTACGATATTTGGGTCGAAGGGACGCGACGGAAGGATTTGCTTCGAGAATTGTCGCGGCAATTCAAGTTCTACGATACGGATCGCGCGGAAGTGTTTCGAATTGAAAGAGGAATTCCACGCTGGGGACGCGAACTGACGGAGGAAATCATCCCGGTCGAAGCGAATTTGGAGGATAGGGCGATCGATTATGAAAAAGGTTGCTACATCGGTCAGGAAGTGATTTCGCGAATGAAGATGTCGGGGCAAACTAATAAGCGGCTTTGCGGCTTCGTGGCGGTGAAGGGTTCGCCCCTCACCCCAGGCATGAAGCTATTTCCGAAGGGCGAAGAAAAGAAGGAAGTCGGCTGGATCACGAGCGCCGCACATTCCGAGCATTTGGGAAAAGAAATTGCTCTCGGGTTTGTAAAACGCGGCTTCAATCTCTTCAAGACACAATTGGACGCGATCATGCCGGGGAATCGCGCTGCCGGCGTTGCGGTCGAAATTGTCAATCTTCCATTTGATTAATGGAAGCGCATATCGGCTAATGGCCTCGAGTGATCGAGGCCGTCGATCATCGCCTAATCTTGCTTAGGGCCGGTAATTTACACGACTTTTCGGATTGCTTTTTCAGAAACAAATCGTGTAAAGTCCCACGCTCATAGCTTTCGGTGACATGAACCAAAGATTGCTTGCAGAGATCGGTCGCACTCAGCGCTTGGAAATCTTGAACTCGCTCAAGCGCACCCGGGGAATGTCCGTGAACGAGCTCGTCGAAAAAATGCAGATGAGTTACATGGGGATCAAGCAACACTGCCTGACGCTGCAACGCGACGGGTATCTCGATACCTGGCGCCGTCCGCAGAAAATGGGTCGGCCCGAGATGGTTTACCGTCTGACCCGTCGCAGCCACGATCTCTTTCAGAGCGATAGTAACACGTTCACCCTCGACCTCCTCAAATCGGTCCGCGAAATTTACGGGCCGAACGCGCCGGAGAAGCTTCTCTATAGCATCTTCGAACGAAAAACGGCCGCGCTCAAAGGGAAGGCAAAAGGAGAAACGGTGGCCGAGCGCGCGAAGTGGCTGGCCAGGATACGCGACGATGAAGGTTACATGGCGCAATTTCTTCCGGACGGAACAGACGGCGGCGCACAGATTTTAGAATGTCACTCGCCGATCCTGAACTTGCTTGAGCGCTACCCGCTCATTGGACGGCTCGAGCGCGACATGTTTCAGGCCGTTCTTGGCGCGGGGGTACGCCGGGAAGAAACCCGCAACTCCGGCCAGTACGAGTGCGCATTTTACTTTGCCTAATTGGCTCCGCCTTCGAACGCATGCGCAACCGCCGATGACTTCCGGGTTGCCGGTCTTGTCGCAAGAGCCGCGCTGACAATCGCTGGGCGATCCATTGGCAGGTCATTGCTGCCTGCGATTTGTTCTTTCGCAATCGGCTAATTTCAGTTGATTCAAGGCCCATGACTCGGGCCTTTCCCAGCGCCGTCATCGAGAATTTGCAGCCGCTTATCGACGGCGGACGTTACCCGATTAAGCGTGTCGTTGGCGAAGACCTGGTTGTCGAAGCGGATGTTTTCAAGGACGGGCATGACGTTGTCGCGGCAGTCTTGAGATGGCGCCTCTTTGGAGAGACCCGCTGGCACGAAACGCCGATGAATTTCGTCGATAACGACCGCTGGCACGGCGTTTTCACGCTCTACAAAGTGGGCATTTACGAATACACCGTCGAGGCGTGGACGGACACTTTCCGCGGATGGCGACGTGAATTCGCCGCAAAGTTCGAAGCTGGCATTTCGGTGCTGACGGCGGAAGCACTGGAAGGCGCTGCGCTGGTGGAAGCAGCCGCACAGCGCGCCCATGTTGCCGCCGATGCGGTGCGGTTACGTGAGCTATCTGAAAACATCCGCACGAGCGGGAACGCGCAGGTAAACGAGATCGCGCACTCCGGCGAACTTGAAGTGCTGATGGCGACCTATCCCGGTCGTTCCGGTGCGACGCAATATGTCCCGGCTCCACGGGTGATTGTCGATCGAACAAGAGCGCGGATGGCCGCGTGGTATGAATTTTTTCCGCGCTCGGCTGAAGGCCGCGGTGATCGCGGTTCCCGATTGCGCGATTGTTTGCCGCGAATCGACGACGCCAAGGCCATGGGCTTTGACGTGATTTATTTCCCGCCAATCCATCCGATCGGCCATACCCATCGCAAGGGCCGCAACAATTCGGTCACCTGCGAACCGGGCGAACCGGGTGTGCCATGGGCGATCGGCAGCGAAGCCGGCGGACACAAAGCAATCGAGCCATCGCTGGGCACGCTCGAAGATTTTGACTGGTTGCAAGCGGAAGTGCGCAGTCGCGGAATGGAAATCGCACTCGATTTTGCAATCAACTGCTCGCCTGATCATCCCTATGTTCAGGAGCATCCGGAGTGGTTCTACAAACGACCTGATGGCTCCATCAAATACGCCGAAAATCCGCCGAAGAAATACGAGGACATTTATCCGCTGAATTTCCGGTGCGAGACCTGGCCCGAGCTATGGGCCGAGATGAAAAGCATCGTTCTTTTTTGGGCCAAGCGCGGTGTGCGCATTTTTCGTGTCGATAATCCGCATACCAAGCCAGTCGCCTTTTGGGAATATTTGATCAGCGGAGTGTGGCAAATTTATCCGGATACGCTTTTTCTTTCGGAGGCATTCACCCGGCCGAAAATGATGAAGGTGTTGGCCAAAACGGGCTTCACGCAGAGCTACACTTATTTCACTTGGCGCAATTCGAAGCAGGAGCTTACGGACTACTTCACCGAGCTGATGGAAAGCGGCATGCGCGAATATTTTCGCGGTAATCTTTGGACGAACACGCCGGACATTTTGCCATTTGTTCTCCAGGAAGGCGGCCGCTCAGCATTTATGACTCGGGTCGTGCTAGCCGCCACGCTCTCGAGTTTGTACGGCATCTACAGCGGATATGAATTGTGCGAAAACGAAGCGTTGCCCGGACGCGAGGAATATCTCGATTCGGAAAAGTACCAGTTGAAGGAGCGCGACTGGAACGCGCCGGGCAATATCAAGGACTGGATTGCGCGCCTGAACCAAATCCGAAAAGAAAACCGGGCGCTACATTTTTACGACAACCTCCGGTTCTATCATGCCGATAACGACGCGATTCTGTTTTACGGAAAAATGACCGCGGCGCGTGACAATATCATTTTGGTGGTGGTGAATCTTGATCCGCACCGCAAACAACATTCCTATGTCGATGTGCCAATCGAGCAGTTCGGCTCGATGGACGGGGACGCCTATCAAGTGCACGATCTCTTGAGCGACGCGCGCTATATCTGGCATGGCCGTCGAAATTATGTGGAACTCGATCCCGAAATTCAGCCCGCGCATGTCTTTCGGGTTCGACGATGGATTGGTGGCGATCGATTTGTTTAGTGTTCTCGGAGCGCGCGGACATGTCTGTCTCCGCCAGTCGAACGGCCTCGTTCGGTGGCGACCTTTCGGAAGCGGCGGACCGCACTCCAAATCGGCCATGCTGATTTGCATCCATCACTGCTCTGTCTATGGTTAAGGACTTTCGGCATGAAGATTTTGCTCCCGCTGATCGCCGCGGCGATCGCGACTCCTTTGCTCGCACAGACCATTACCGCACCGGTGACTCCACCGGATATTCCACATTCGAAAACGGTGATGGATGCGCTCATTGCGGCGGGTCCGGTCATGATCTTCCTTTTTGCCCTGTCCGTATTCTTTGTCATGCTCGTGATTGTTTATTTGATGACTATCCGCCGCGGCGCAGTCGTCTCGAGCGGATTCATGGCCACGGCCGATGCGCTTTTGCGCAAGCGCGATTATCTCGGATTGCTCGCCGTTTCGAATCGCCATGGGGAAGCCATCGCGCGCGTTGTGCAAAAAATGTTGGACTTCACCACGAAGAATCCTGATGCCGATTTTGGCCAGGTGCGTGAAATTGCGGAGACGGAGGGAACACGCGTCGCCGCCAGCTTAAACAATCGTGTCATTTATCTCGCGGACATAGGGATGATCGCGCCGCTGCTCGGTCTGCTCGGCACCGTGCTCGGCATCATTCGGTCTTTCGGCGCGCTTGGAGCCGATCTCGGTACGGCACGCTACGTTTTGCTTTCCAAGGGCATCAGTGAGGCCTTGGTCAACACTTGCGCTGGGCTCGCCATTGGTATTCCAGCGATGATTTTTTATGCGTTTTTCCGCGGCAAAACGCAAAAGCTGATTTCGGAGCTGGAATCTGCCACCACGCACGTACTGGCGCTCCTCTCTTTGCAATATGAAAAGCGAGCCGAGCGAACCCCCGTCCTGATCGAGGACGAACTGTAAGATCGACATCGCTGTTTCTGTCACATGAATCTCCGTGGCCGCGCCCCCCTCCATCATCCAGGCATTCAACTGGCGCCGCTCGTCGACGTATTGCTTCTGCTACTGATTTTCTTTCTGCTTACCTGGAACGCCGCGCGCAATGAAAACGAGCTCGACGTGAAGGTACCGAAAGCTTCGGCAGCGAAGGAAAAGAGCGCCCCGATTGGCGATGTAGTCGTAAACGTGAAGGCAGATGGCAACGTGGTGGTCAACCGACGAACGCTGAGCGGTCCGGAACTGGGCGAATTGCTGAAAAGCCTGGTTCAGCTCAATTCCGAGCAGGCGGTTGTCATTCGCGGCGATGAATCCGGCGCTTACAAGAATATTATCGGCGTGCTGGATATTTGCACCCAGGCTGGAATAACCAACGTCGCCTTCGCGACCGCAAAATGAAATTCGCGTATGGCGCGGCCGGTTCGTTGCGACTGGCAGTTCTTTTTTCCCTTTCGGCGACAGCTTTCGCTCAGCGGTACGATGTGCGTCGGGCGCAGCCGGCGGATGAATTACCGCCACCGCGGGCACTGCCGATCGAAGAAGCAACGGCGACCCCGCCACCAGTAGAAACGGTACCGCCTGACCGCCGGCAGCTTGATTACGCTAACGCGCTCTTTACTCGCAAACTCTACGATCTCGCCATCCCCGAATACCAAAGATATCTGGACGATTATCCGGGAGCGGCGGGGAGAGCGAATGCTTACTTCTCGCTGGGCGAATGCTATCGCAACTTGAACAAGCCCTCCAGCGCACGTACTAACTTTCAGCGAGTGCTGAATGATTACGACGATAGTGAGTTTGCTGGCCCGGCCGCGTACGCGCTGGGCGAAATGGCTTTCACGCAAAAGGACTACTCGACCGCGCTTCCGTTGTTTCATCGCTCGGCGGCGAAATCGAAGGAGTCCGCGGTTTCCCTTTCGGCGCGTTACTTTGAAGCGCGCTGCCTGGAAGCGCTCGACCGCAAAGATGAAGCATGTGACATTTACCAGCAGGTTGCCGAAGCCAAAGATCCAAACCCGTATCGGGAAGACGCGCGCGCAACCGCGGCCTCGATTGCCCTCGCGCGCGGGCGAAAGAATGACGCGTTCAAACAGTACGAAGCGCTAGCCAGTGAGACGCAAAAGCCTGCGTTGAAAGCCGAAGCGACTGTGCGCGCCGGTTTGCTCGCTGTCGATTTTGCCCAAACAGACAAAGGCAAGATCGACAAGGCGACAGCGGAAAAAGCGATGGTGCTGCTCCAGAGAGGACGCTCGCTGCCGGAGGCGGGGCGCTGGCGCTCTCTCGCGCAAGTTGGCATTCTGCGTTTGGAATACCAATCGGGTCAGTACGCGCAGTTACTCGCCAGTTACGAAAAAGTGCTGCAACAAGCCCCGGAAGAAGCCCGCCCCGAGATCATGTTATTTGTCGCGAACAGCCAACGTCAGCTTGGACATGCCAAAGAGGCCGAGACAATCTACCGCGAAATCATCGAAAAATATCCGAGGCGTGAAGAAGCGAAAGATGCCGCCTATCAACGGCTCATTAACATTTATAACTCCGATCCTTCGACGCTTCCACCCGAGGTTGATGAATTTCTCGCCTCGAATCCGACGGCTGAGCGCGCCGATCAAGCCAAGCTTCTGAAAGCGGAAGCGCTCTATAAACAGCAAAACTATCCACGCGCCGCTCCGATCTACGCTGAACTGCGCGCATCACAGCTTTCGCCGAAATTGCGCAATGAAGCGGCGCTCAAGCTCGGTTTGTGTCACATCCAGATGAAGGACAATGCCGGGATCATCGAAGATTTCAGCTATTTCGTGCAAGCTTTTCCCGACAGCCCGCAAGCTCCTTTCGCCTTGGCTCAGCGCGCCCTCGCGTACCAGGAAAACAAAAATTACGAAGCCGAACTTTCAGATTTGAACATGATTCTGACGAAATATCCCGGCGCGCATGAGCGCGAGGCTGCTTTGCAACAAAAGGCGCTCATCCTGGGCGAGCAACAAAACCCAAAAGGAATGACCGAAACGTTTCGCCAACTGTTGAAGGAATTTCCGAAGAGTCCGGTCGCCGCGCAGGCGCAATATTACATCGGCAAAGCTGCTTTCGAAGCGAAGGATTATAAGGCTGCGCTCAATGCACTCGATGCCGCTCGCCGTCTGAACAAGGACCAATACTACAATCTCGCTACCATCCGCATCATCTCGTCTTTTTATTATCTGCACGATCGCGTTTCCCTAACGAATGAAGTAAATAATTTCATGGCTGCGGTTCCAGACGCGCCCGTCCCGGGTGAGATTCTCGACTGGCTCGGCATCGAGTATTACAACGAGAAAAATTATGCTGCCGCGGAAAAATATCTGAGCGCGCTCGGCAAGTCCGCTCGCCGCGGCGAGACGGACTCGTCCCGTGGCGAGATCGACAATGCCTCAAACGTGAAGCCGGATTTTTGGTTTTACCTCGGCGACGCGGCGGCCAAGTTGCAGAGCTTTGACGAATCAGAAAATGCATTTGGCAAATATTTGCAGATCGCCACCGACCCGGCGGGCAAAGCCAAAGTGTTGCTGGCGCTGGGGGCGGTAAAAATCGCGGCTCACAAGCCGGATGAGGCGCAAAAAATCGCCGAGCAAATCATGTCGTTGCAGCCGGAAGGGCGCGTCAATGCCGAGGCGCGGTTGCTCGCGGGCGAGGTGCAGTTCGAACGCGGTCGTTTCGAAGACGCGGGCAAGGCTTTCATGGGCGTCGCATTGCTTTACGATGATCCGGCTGTCACGCCGCGCGCACTGCAAAAAGCGGCCACGGCCTATCAGCGGGCCGGAAAGACTGACGAAGCGGACCGCGCCGCGCGGCAGTTGCATGAGAAATATCCAAATTACGCTGGAGGCTAGACTTGAAAAGCCAACGATAGCGGAGCGATGTAGATCTTCTCTCGCGCTTGTCACAGCGCGGGCAATTTGATTGCATCAAGGAATGGATAAACTCTGTGTTTGCTTCGCTGAATTCATTGGCACGTTTGCGCTGATCTTTGTCGGGATCGGCGCCATCAAAACCGCCGGTCACGACGTCCTGGGCGTCGCCCTTGCGCACGGCCTCACCATCGCGGCCTTCGTTTCCGCGACGATGCATATCTCGGGCGGCCAGTTAAATCCGGCGGTGACTTTCGGGTTGCTTTGTGGCGGTCACATGACGATCGCAAACGCCGTTCGCTATTGGATCTCGCAATTGCTTGGCGGTTTTATCGCTGCTTTGATCTGTCTCGGCTTGTTTGGGCGCGATGTGGTCGTCACCGGAACCCCCCAGCTTGCCATCAATCTCAATGCGGCTCAGGGAATTTTGGTCGAGGCGATTCTGACGTTTTTCCTCGTCTTTGTTGTCTATGGCACTGCTGTAGACGAAAGGGGACGCAGGGTCGCTGGTTTTGCCATCGGATCGACAATCACTCTCGATATTTTGTTTGGCGGGCCGCTCACTGGCGCAGCCATGAATCCAGCGCGCGTTTTCGGGCCCGCTCTGGCAGCGAATTTTTGGCACGATCATTACGTTTATTGGCTCGGCCCTTTGATCGGCGGCGCACTTGGCGGTCTTGTTTACGGACTCTTCATGGAGCGGAGGCCCGCGACGGCCGGAACCTAGGACTATGCCCGGTACGGATAGCGGAGATTTTCTCCGCTGTTTGAAAGTGCCGTTAGGCGCGACCTGTTTGTAGACTTAGGCCAATAAATTAATCCAAGCTCCGTAGGAGCGGCATGGAAATCAGCCGCGCCAAAGCCCAGCACTTCCTGGATCTAAGAAGGGAAAAGAGAGACAGGATTAACAAGATTGATGGAGAAGAGCTTCTTCTTCCGATCTTTTAATCGAAGTAATCCTGTTAATCCTGTCTAATTCTTCTTCGGTTTAGCAAGTGCTGGGTGATGGCGTGGCGGTTTGATGCCGCTCCTAACGGAGCTTGGCGGTTGGGAGATGGATTTTTGCTATGAACATGTCGCGCCTAACGGCGCTTCCGCGCTTAAGCGCCGGCTTTTCAACAGAGCTACTCAAGTCTATCTTCCGATCATATTGCCAGTATCTCGATCGGTAACGGCGCGAGAAATTTTTTCGCATCCTCGATTTGTAAAACGGGCCGGGCCAGGTGCGCTGCGAGAAAACTCGCATCCGGCAAAGGTGCGATGCCAGCTTGTGCGCTAATCTTGCATTTGCGCAATCGTTCTATTACGCGCGAAAGCTTGGAAGACAGGCATCCTGCCTGTCCTGGCAAATGAGCATCTAGCCCGTTGCAGACAGGCTGGAAGCCTGTCTCCCCTGACAGCCGAGGTGGCTGCCTACCGGGCGTAAATTGAATCGTGCAAACGCCGGGCGCAGTCGCTTCCACATAGGGAGAAAGCGTGAAGGCGTGCTCAAGTAAAATTTGCTCGATCAATTTTTCCTGTGTGCGGACACGTACTTTGATCACGACGTGCAAATAACGCGCTAATGCCTGACTCGGCGTCATTCCTTTGCGAATGCCGGCAGTTTGGGCCGCTTCGTTCAGTTGAATGATGAGCGGTTTATTTTCCTGTTCTTCAATCAGGGCCACCGGCTTCGCCTGCAATTTCGGCTGATGACGCAATGCGGCTTGCAAATAAAAATTCGGCGCATAAATCGTCGCAAACATCAATTTTAACTGACCTTTGACCTGAGATGTGATCGTCGAACGCGGAATCGCACTCGCGAGATCGCATTCGGTTCATCGAAAGTTGAAAGCGTCCAGGAATTCTCGAGAACGATTTTGAGTTGAGCGCTGCTCACCATGCTCTGGCGGCTTATGATTAAGCAGGCCGTGGAAGCTGCTTCGACCAGCCGTTGCAAACGATACCAGCTCGTTTGCGGGATCTTACGCAACTCCTCTGGCGCATTGAGGACAAGATCGATAATCACCAAAAGGAAATTGCCGTCGCGCAAAAGCAAGTCGGCGGCTTTGATGGCTTCAAATGTTTTTATGCAACGTACCCAGAGAAGGTGGCGCAGAGAAGCATTGTCGGGTCCCAAGGCAAATGGATCGAAGGAATCGCGTCCATCGATCAACGCGAGAAAGTAACGATCACGCTGTGCGCACTGCAGAAGCGCGTGGATAAGTGACGCGCTTCCCGCGCTTGGTTGTGGGCTGATCAATTCGGTGATGGCGCTTTTGGGGAAGCCGCCACCGATCGCATGATCGAGAAACGGTAATTTGGTGGTTAAAACCGTTGCCGCGGGCGAAGAAGCGCGAGGAAAACGCTCGGCCAACAAATTTCGAAGATCGACAATCGAGCCGGCGGGAGCTGGGCAAGAAAGACGGGCAGCCCGAGAGGGTGACGAACCGGGACGTGAGTCATCAATTTTATCACTCGCCGCGGCTGCCATGGGCCAAAGATGGCACGTTCCGAGATAATGTTCAAATGAACATTTATGAAGGCTTGCGCAGTTGTTTCCGTACTAGCGAAACCATCACGCCTTGAATCTTCAATTCACGCGCGGGGATCAAATCCGGATAGCGCGGGTTCTCAGCTTTCAAATAGGGCCGCCCATGTTCGAGGACATAACGCTTTAAGCTGGTCTCACCGTCAATTAGCGCCGCCACGATGTCTCCGTTTTGCACATCTTTGCTGCCTTCTAAAATGACAATGTCCCCATCGACAATGTGCGCACCGATCATCGAGTCTCCCCGCACACGCAAGGCAAAGGTGCCGCGGTTTTTTGAAATGTTGGCTGAGCGCGCATCGAGCGAAACGTGCCCCTCAATCATCTCTTCCGTCAACGCAGACATGCCGGCTGGAATTTGACCGTAAATCGGCACGTCGGTGATGCGGACTTTTTGCACGGGCGTAATCAAAGCGCGCGCTTTGTGTGGATGCCGGTTCAGAAAACCCTTGCGCTCGAGCACGGTAATGTACTGCATGACTGAAGTCTGGCTCGCGAATCGGAAATGACTTTGGATCTCGCGCGTGCTCGGGGTGATTCCTTTCTCCCGTTGCTCGCGTTGAATAAAATCGAGGACTCGTCGTTGGCGCACCGTCAGCACGATCCATGATCGCCCGGACAAGATGGCGTTGCAAGTTCAAATGAACAGGTATGCTACTTCGCCCACTCCGCGCAAAGGTCGGAGGCTGTTGAGCGATTTGTCCCACGGGTTGTGGGACAGTTTCACCGGAAGATTGTGTCGCAGTCTGTGACAGAATCAGTGGAGATAATTCTTGCGCAGGCTGTCCGACAATTTCTGAAACGGGTTGTTTCAGTTTTGACGACGAACCACTCCTTTCCTGTTGTCTCAAAGATTCTGAAACAGCTTGTTTCAGAATCGGTTTTTCGCCTGCATACGCGAGAAAGAAGGCTCGCATAAACCAGAGGTTGCGCGCGGTGAAGCCGTCCATGTCCGGGAATTCTTGTCTGAGATCGGTCGATAACATCTCGACCACTTGCTTGCCGTAGCCTTTATCCTCCTGAGCTTCAACGATCGCCCGGCCAATGTCCCAGTAGAGCAGAACCAACTCACGGTTAGCCGAAAGAGCGGCTTTGACTTGTGCAGTCCGGACGCGCTCTTTTACGCTCGCCAGCAGCGCTGCGTATCCAACGGGCAGCAGGGACTTACCTGCCATACTGCAACTCTTTCAGGTTTTCCCAAATCGTTTTCTCCAGCTTCGCCGATTCCGCGAAATTGCTCCTCCAGCATCGTGGTTAGGCGCTTCATCTTTTCTTCGAACGGTTCGCCGTCGTCTTCGGCTGCTTCCGCGCCGACGTAGCGCCCGGGCGTGAGCACGTGACCGTGCGAGCGAATTTCGCCGAGCGTTGCGCTTTTGCAGAAGCCTTTGATGTCCGCGTACTCGCCGGCGTCTTTGTCGCCGCGCCAAGCGTGATACGTGCCGGCGATGCGAAGAATTTCTTCTTCGGAAAGTTCACGATGAATTCGATCGATCAAATGACCGAGTTTTCGGGCATCGATGAACAACGTTTTGCCACGCCGGTCTTGGAAACGGCTATTACGCTTGTCGCGCGCGATGAACCACAAGCACACCGGAATTTGCGTGGAGTAAAAAAGTTGGCCGGGCAGCGCTACCATGCAGTCGACTAAGTCGGCCTCGACAATCTTTCTCCGAATTTCGCCTTCGCCTGATTGATTCGAAGACATGCTTCCATTCGCTAAAACAAATCCGGCGAGTCCGGTCGGCGAGAGATGATGAATGAAATGCTGGACCCAGGCGAAGTTTGCGTTGCCCGCTGGCGGCGCGCCGAATTTCCATCGAACATCATCACGTAACCGGTCGCCGCCCCAATCGCTGTCGTTAAACGGCGGATTTGCCAAAACGTAATCGGCTTTCAAATCCTGGTGCAAATCGCGATGGAAAGAATCGGCTGGCTCAGCGCCGAGGTTTCCGTCGATGCCGCGAATGGCGAGATTCATTTTCGCCAGCCGCCAAGTTGTCGGGTTGCTCTCCTGACCGAAGATCGACACATCGCCGACACGGCCGCCGTGTGCTTCCACGAATTTTTCGCTTAACACGAACATGCCGCCGGAACCGCAGCACGGATCGAACACGCGGCCCTTGTAGGGCGCCAGCATTTCCACGAGCAACCGGACCACCGGGCGCGGCGTGTAGAATTGGCCGCCTTTCTTTCCTTCCGCGCTCGCGAATTGACTCAGGAAATATTCGTAAACGCGACCGAGAATGTCTTTCGAACGGCTCTCTTTGTCTCCTAGTCCGATGTTGCCGATCAGATTGATCAATTCGCCGAGACGCTGCTTGTCGAGATGCGGTCGCGCGTAATCTTTCGGCAACACGCCTTTGAGCGAAGGGTTGTCGCGCTCGATCGCGACCATCGCGTCATCGATTAGCTTTCCGATCAACGGATCCTTTGCCCGGCCGCGAAGATAAGACCAGCGGGCCTCCGGCAGCACCCAAAAGATGCTCTCGGCCAGGTACTCATCGCGGTCTTCGGGATCAGCTCCTTTTTCTTGAGCTAGCTCCGCGTGTTTCTCTTCGAACGCGTCGGAAACATATTTCAGGAAGATTAACCCGAGAACAACGTGCTTGTATTCCGCAGCATCAAGATTTCCGCGGAGCTTATCGGCAGCTTGCCACAAGATTGACTCGAACTTCGGCGTTAGAGTGACCTTTGAATTACGCTTCGCCATTGTGACAGGTTAACTAAAATGCGCCCCGCTGGGCAAGCGGGGGGCGCGTTTCGACAAGCTAGGCCGCGAAACTTTGCCCGCAGGAGCAATGCGCGACCGCGTTTGGATTCGTGACTTGGAACCCGCCTTTCTGCAAATCGTCGCTGTAATCTAAAATGGAACCACTGACAAAAAGGGCGCTTTTCGGATCGACAACTACGCGCACGCCGGCGCTTTCGACGAGAATATCGCGGTCGGCCGGACCATCGACTAAGTCCATTTTGTATTGCAGGCCCGAGCACCCGCCACCGATCACCGCCAGGCGAAGCGCGCCCTTTTGCCGGGCTTGTTGTTCAAGAAGTGAACGCAGTTTGTGCGATGCTTTCTCCGTCACTTTAATCAGCCGTTCATTGCCGATCTTGTAATTAATCGCCGTCGATTCTGTGATCATTTCAACAAACCAAAGCAGGAATTTCGGCTTTCGGCCGGTCCGATTTCTCGCGAAACATATTTTCTTTTGCGATGGTCTCAATTTCAAGGAGCGTCGAGACGCGTGCGAATTTTTCGCGCAACCGTTTCGCCTCAGGCATACCGCGAGCATATGCCATCAAACGTGCGCGCATTGATCGAATGGCCGGGTCTTCAACGCCGCGTTGGCGCACGGCCAGTTCGCAATGGCGCAGGATCAAATTCCATTTTTCGCCCAGATCCGGTTGATCGACAATCTCACCGGTGGCGAGATACGCTTTTATTTCGCGGAAAACCCACGGTGCACTCATGGCGGCGCGCCCAATCATTGCTCCGGCAATTCCGGTCTCGCGGCGGTGCTTCGCTACATCAACAGCCGTCGAAAGATCGCCATTCCCAATCACTGGAATTGGAGCAGCGGCGGCAACTTCGGCGATAACGTTCCAATCGGCCGTGCCAGAATAGCCTTGAGCGCGCGTGCGCCCGTGGACGGTAAGTGCGCTGATTCCCGCATCGACCAGGATCTTTGCGACACGCACCGCATTGATTGAATCGGCGTCCCAGCCAATGCGGATTTTCGCTGTCACCGGCATCGGCGAAACGGCGCGCACGACGAGAGCCGCAATCCTGGCCAACGTTGCACAATCTTTGAGCAACGCCGAGCCACCGTTCTTGCAGACGACTTTGTTGACTGGGCAACCAAAATTTAGATCGACAAAATCGGGCCTCACCCAATCGACGACCTGCCGCGCTGCCGCGGCCATGTGTTCGGCATTCGCCCCGAAAAGTTGCACGCCGATTGGATGTTCGGTCTCGTCAAAATCGAGGTATTCGCGGGTACGCTGGTTGCGGCGAAAAATTCCTTCGGCGGAAACGAATTCGGTTATAAGAACATCGGCGCCGTATTCTTTGCAGAGTTGTCGGAAAATCTTGTTCGACACGCCAGCCATGGGCGCGAGATAGAGCGGAAAACGGGAAAACCATGGGGGCATGCGATTGCCGATCCTCTGCTCGCGATGACTATCGGAGTTGTCCATTCAGATCGAATCCCTCAATTGTGAGCGGCGGTTTTCAGTAACTGTGCCACTTCGTTTTGCACATTCTCGAGCTCGGTCAGCCGCAACTGCGGATCAGTCACGATGAAAACGTCACCGCTGGCGCCATGTTCGTAAATCAACACGCGACCGTTCTGCGCGTTTTCGGTTTTGATCTGTTTTAAAATACGCTTGCGCTCGAGCATGGCAGCGAGGACGTAGCACGCCGCCGCCGGCGGTCTTTCGGACGCAATCAAACGGCGAAAAAGCTGCTCGGCGTCTTCTTTCGGCAAAGGCTCAGTTACAGGTGGCAGCGGTTCGTAGCGCGTTTTCCAAAATGAAAACGGTTGAATATTTTGATTCCGATTCGACCACGCTTCTTCGCTCAAATCCTCGCGCCGGTACCCGTCGGACTCGCGAAACAGGAGGGTATAAAAATACTCGCCGGACAGGAACCGCCGTCCCGTCGCGTTGCAAGCGTCGGCGCGATGTTTGATTGCCCAGTCGTTAAGGAGCGGATTCATTACGAAAATATACGCCGCGCGGTGGCCAGATGAAAGCGCGGTGCTTCCCGATTGGAGGCGCGCAGGTAAAGAAGGTAGAGACCGATAATGGTGAAGAGGACGTTCGGCGTCCAGGCAGCAAGTAAAGGCGAAATCCGGTCCCCTTCGCCGAGGGCGAGAAACAAATGCGTGAGAAAATTCATCGAGAAAATAAGAATGACTGCGCTCGCGACGCTGGCCAGAACGCCGCGCCGGGAGTAACCGATGCCGAGTGGCGCAGCGATGCAGACCACGACCAAACAGGTCCAGGGCAGTGCGAGGCGATATTGAAAGTGCGTGCGGAACGGCGCCAGCAAAGTCGCTGGGAAATCCGAGTTGAACTGCAAGTATCGGCGCAACTCCGGCACGCTCAGAAACTCGGCGCGCACATTGGCACTGCCGAGTCGAAACGGCGTCTCGCTCCAGTTGTCGATCTTGAGCGATGGATAAATGTGCTCGTCGAGAATGTTTCCCGCCGCATCGTAGTGCACCACTTTCGCATTTTCGAATTCCCAGACTTTCGCGTCCGGATGATAAATGGCGCGCGCAGCGAGATAATTCGCGACAATATTGTCGTGCACATCCTGTTGCAGCACTTGCACGGTGTTGAAGACGGCGTGACCTGGCCTGAAATTCTGGATAAACCAGGTGCGCGCGTCCGTGCGATTGCGAAAGATTTGCCCCTCGACCATCGGGCCTTGGCGCGCGCGAGCGGCGGAAAGAAAAGTTTTGCGCGCCAGCTCGGCATGCGGCGCGAGGGAGTAATTGAGCGCGGCCGTAGCGGCGACGGTGAGCAGCCCGATTGCAATTAACGGCAGCAGAACACGGGGGACGCTTACACCCGCAGTGAGCATCGATACGATTTCATTTGCCCGCGACATTCGGCCTAACGAAAAGAGCAAAGCCAATAAAAGCGACACAGGCAAAAGGATGATCAAGATTTGCGGCACTTGTGTGGCGTAGTAGCGGATGGTGAGGACAAAGCCGACGTGCTGGTCGATAAAGGTCGAAATATTGTCGCTGATGTCGAAGATCAGCCAGATTGAGATGAAACCGGCAATGCAGTAAAGGTAGGCCTGCAAAAAGTTTCCAATGACATAGCGATCCAGGAGTCTCACGAGATTTCGGACTAAATTAGCACTTCACCGGTCGGATTTCCTGATAATAGCCCAGCCCCGAAAGTATTCGGGGCTGGGAGCCGATTCGGAGGGCAGACCCAATTCCCGGCAGGGGCGAAAGAACCCTCTTTCGGAAACGCGAACCGAAGCGTATGTTTTCAGGGGCAACAATTTTCTGCCGTCCTTTCGGGACTTGCAAAAGATCGTTATGATGCCCCAGCCTTGGGCTAGGCTACTTCTAAATGATCGCACTGAAGGATTCTCTGGGCACTGAATTTGTCGAACGGATTCGGAGCATTTTTTCGGAGAATGGCCTTCTCTCGAAGGCGAAAAATTTCGAATTCCGCCCACAACAGCAGGGGATGGGAGTGGCGGTCGCGCGCGCGTTGGAGGAAGATCGACATCTGGTGGTGGAAGCGGGCACCGGCGTGGGTAAATCGCTGGCTTATCTGGTGCCGGCGATTCTGTTCGCGCTCGAACAGCACAAAAAGGCGATCGTCTCAACGCACACCATCAATCTTCAGGAACAGCTTCTTTACAAAGACATCCCGATCTTGAAAAAAATTCTGCCGGTGGACTTCGAGGCAGCGCTGATGAAGGGCCGTCAAAATTACATTTGCCCGCGGCGATTAGAGCGCGCGCTACAGAGCGCGACTGAACTTTTCACGGGACCGGAACAAGCCGAATTGCGACGGCTGGCGGAATGGACGAACACGACACCCGACGGCTCGCTCAGCGATTTGCCGGTCGAGCCTGATCCAAAAGTGTGGACGCAAGTCTGCAGCGAAGCGCACATCTGCACGCAAAAAACGTGCGGCCAAAACCCGCGCTGTTTTTATCAGCAGGCGCGCAAACGCCTGATGGCCGCGGACTTGATCGTGATGAACCACACCCTGCTCTTCATTCTTTTGGGTAGTCCGGAGCTGCAAGAGGACCGCGAGAGCGGTTTTCTTTTCCCGAACGACTTCATCATTTTCGACGAGGCCCACACCGTCGAGCAGGTGGCGTCCCGGCAAATCGGCGTGGGAGTTTCGCAATATGGCCTAAGATCGACAATTCAACGGCTCTACAATGCACGCACGCGCAAAGGGCTTTTCACCGTAATGCGCGATGCAAATGGCGTGAGACTCGCGGCTGAGCTCGTCGATGACGTGGACAAATTCTTCGCCGCGGTGGAATCGAGGTCTGATTTTAGAAAAGGCCGCGAGTTCCGCGTGCGCGATGTCGATCTTGTGCCGGACACCATCAGCGGCCGATTGACTGCGTTGCAGGGGCGTATTGCGGAAGTGGTGAAGCGCGCCGACGACGAATTTCTAAAAGCCGAACTGCAGGAATTTGGCCGGCGCATTCGCGACGCGCGGGAAGGCATCACGATCTTTCTCGAGCAAAGCGCGCGCGAGCACGTTTACTGGGTAGAGCGCACCGGTAAGACGGCTCAGTTTCTTTCGCTCAACGCCGCACCTGTTGATCTTGCGCCAGTCCTGCGGCGCATGATTTTCCGGGAAAATTGCTGTTGCGTGATGACCAGCGCGACGCTGGCGGTCGGCCGCGCGGACCTCGCTTATTTCCGTAATCGCATTGGCGCGACTGAGGCCGAGCCCTTGCAACTTGGCAGTCCGTTCGATTTTCAAAAACAAATGCAAATGTTTGTCGTTCAGAAAATGCCCGATCCACGCGATGCCGATTATCAGAAGGCGTTGGAACGCTGGATCGCGCATTTCGTGCAGAAAACGGACGGACGCGCGTTTGTTCTTTTTACAAGCTACCGCGACATGCAACAGCTGGCCGGCCAAATGCAGAAGTTTTTTGGCCAGAACAGGATGCATCTTCTCGTGCAAGGTAGCGGCGCGCCGCGCGGAAAGCTTCTTGAACAATTCAAAACGACTCCACGTAGCGTCCTGTTCGGGACCGACAGTTTCTGGAGCGGCGTCGATGTTCCTGGCGAGGCGCTCTCAAACGTAATTATCACCCGGCTTCCCTTCGCGGTGCCTGATCATCCACTGATCGAGGCGAAACTGGAATTGGTGCAGGAACGTGGTGGCGATCCCTTCACCGAATATTCCCTGCCCGAAGCCATCCTAAAACTTCGACAAGGCGTTGGGCGCCTTATCCGAACGCAAACCGATCACGGCATCGTTGTTATTCTCGATAACCGGATCATGACCAAGCCATACGGCCGCGCTTTCATGCAAGCGCTGCCGAAATGTCCGGTCGAGATCATTTGAAATGGCCGAACCGAACCTCCGATGAAAATGGCGTGACTGCAGTGGCATAGGCGGATCGCCTGTAAAAAGCTTCTTGTTAGTGTCTAAGCAATAAGGAAAATTCATGACCGGAGTAAAAGGACCATTATGAAGACGTTCAGCTACGGCAGGCGCAACGCCCTCATTCTGATGGCGGCCTCTCTGTTTCTTAGCGGATATGCCGCCAGTCAGGCGATCAGTGCTGACCCGCAGCCACGTCGCTACGCTGCGGAGCCTTCTACGTTTGCGCGACCTGCAAACGGTGATGCTCGTTTAATCATACGGCGAGTTCCAGATCTGGGTAATTATGTGGTGGCCCACCTGTATGTTGATGGCGTGCTGGTTACAACGATCGCATATGGCCGCACTTACGAAGGTTTTTTGGCGCCTGGACGACATGTTTTGTCGCTGCTGCCCACTCCTGATCCGAAGTGGCCGGCTCCACCTCAAATGACTCTGGACGTCCGAAGCAGGCAGACCTACAGCTTCACGGCAATGGGAAATTCAGGGTATTTAATTCTGAGGGCGCCTGGCGAACCAGAACTTCCGCGCGGCCGGTAGCGGATAAAACCGGACCATCAAACGCGCTGACACCGCGCTTTCAGAGGAGATGAAAAAGAAGACTGTTCAGATCGGTCGGAAGAAACTTCTTGATCGATCTACAACGACTCCGCACAGCGTCCTTTTCGACGCCGACAGTTTCAGGAGCGGTGTCAATGTTGCCGGCGAAGCGCTCTCGAACACGATCATCACGCGGCTGCCCTTCGCCGTACCGAATCATCCATTGATCGTAGCCAAACTCGAGTTGGTTTAGCAGCGCGGCCGTGATCCCTTCACGGAATATTCGTTGCCAGAAGCTATCCAGCTGTGTTGAAAAGCCGACCAGCACAGCGGCGGATTGAAAGCGCCGTTAGGCGCGACCTGTTTGTAGACTTGGGCCAATAAATTAATCCAAGCTCCGTAGGAGCGGCATGGAAATCAGCCGCGATTTCATGCCGCTCGCTAGCGGAGCTTGGCGGTTGGAAATCGATTTTTGCTATAAACATGTCGCGCCTAACGGCGCTCCCACGTTTCAGCGCCGGCTTTTCAACAGAGTTAAGCTATCCTAAAACTTCGGCAAGGCGTTGGGCGCCCTCATCCGAACCAAGACCGACCACGGCGTCATCGTCATCCTCGACACAAAACCTTACAACCGCATAAGATGTCGCCTAACAAAAAGCTTGACATTATCTATCGTAATTATCAAAAATCGCGACTCAACCCATTCCACTACTTACCTCGTGATGAGATCAAGCAGCGGAACGAACTAAAATAAGTAATAAAAAATCAACAGGAGTAACCAATGTAGACCAATGAAAAAATTAAGCATTCTTAGCTGTGCCATGATCGCTCTCGCGAGCTTCATGGCTACCACTACAGTGCGGGCACAAAACCCACACTTCGTCGGGACAGTCACCGCCACACTTACCCGCAATAACGACGTTCAAGTGTGTTGGAAAGAGGCCGGCCTGGGCAGCAACGTGAGCATCACTTACGATGCGACCGCCAACGCCACTGCCACATTCGTCTGTGCGAATGGCGGGGGGAATTGTCCCAACGCCGCCAACAAAACGACGGTTAATGGGCCAGTATCAGCAACGGGGACGTTTTCGTCCGGCAAGAATGGCTCGATCTCACAGTGCCTCACCTTCACTCCACCGGGCGCAGGAACCTTCTCGTGCCCCTCGGGCCAGAAGCTGACGTTGTCTGAGGTCAGCTACACGAACATTACAATCACAGACACCACCAATAGCATTGCTGTGGTCGCTACACCTAGCGCGCTCTCGGCAACGCCCTTTACGTGTCCCTAACCAGGTAATATAGATGAGAGGCGATGGGTGATCACACCCATCGCCTTCTCGGCGAACCTCTTCCCGCAGTGTCCGTAGGCTAAAGCCTGCAAAGGCGCTCGCAGCCTACTCTGACGGAGGTAGCACGCCTAGTGCAAGAAGCTCGCGGGTACTCTCGGCTAAAGTGGTCGAGAGTACCGGGCTTATTTGTCTGCTGGTAGCGTGCTGCCAGACGGTGGCTGACGTACAACTCAGCCGCTCCATAAAACAGCGCGTAGTCGAAAAATAATTGCTCGGTATCCACGATGAATTGGGCAAGTCCGCGAAAGCCGACCAGTGTGAACTGAGTAAAGCGGCCGGATCCAATTTCCGCCTGGTCGCAAATTCGCGAGACATCCCGGCGGAAACGGAGCTGACGGGAACGAATGGACATGGACGCGGCGCCGAAAGCGTGAGCTTTTGGAAAAGCGAATCAATCGACGCCGGCGCCGTTTTGGCAGAAGTCTTATGCGCCCTGTGTCACGCAATCTATCCCCGGAGAAAATCCATGGCTGTTTGCTGCGGCGCATGATTTTCCGGGAAAAATGGCTGCTGCGTGATGACGAGCGCAACATTCGCGGTCCGTTGCGCCGATGTTGCCTACTTTCCCAATCGCATCGGCGCGGATGAAACCGAACCGTTTCAGCTTGGCCGCCTGTTCGGTTCTTAGAAGCAGCTGAAAATATTTGCGGTGCAAAAAGGCCCGACACGCAGGACGCCGATTATCAAAACGCGCTGGAGCGCTCGATCGCGCATATTGTGGAAAAAAAATCGATGGCAGTGCTGTGTTTGGTTTTTGCGAGCTATCGCGATCTGCAACAGCTGGTCGCTCACATGCCGAACTTTTTGTGGAGAAGGGGATGAATCTGCTCGCGCATCGCGGTGGCGCGCGGCATCGGAAATTACTGGAACAATTCAAAACGACTCTGCCCAGCGTGGCTCCGTCGCAACCGAAGTTGAGCCCGCGAATAACGCGAATGAACGCAAATAGGAATGTAAAAGATTCGCTGCTCGATTTGGCGAAGCTTTGGAGTGCGACACGTCGTCGTGTCGCTTTGGATCGAAGGAAGCGTGGGCCCAAAAGCGGTGCGAGGACGCCCCGCACTCCAAAAGCACGTCCCGCACGCGGCAGGCAGGCAGTTCGAAACCCTGTCGTCATTCGCGTCAATTAGCGCGATTCGCGGGCAGAAAAATCTTCGCAAAACGCGGCGAATTTCGGCTACAGCCGTGCAGCGTCCTTTTTCGGGATCAACAGTTTCTGGAGCGGTGTTGATTTTTGCGGCCAAGCTCTCTCGAACACGATCATCAGAGGGCTGCCCTTGGCCGTGCTGGATCATCCATTGATCGACGCCAAAGTCGACCTCGTTCGGGAGCGCGGCACTATTCCGTTCACGGGATATTGATTGTCATCTACCGCCTGCTGAATTGCGGACTGAACCCTACGTAAATACCAGGTGTTGTCCGACAAAAAAGCCTTGACATAATCTTTGCGACTCTCAAAAATCGGCCCTTTCCCCTACTTGCAGGGCGATAGGGCCAAGCGGCGGAACGAACTAAAACTAATAACAAATCAACAGGAGTAACCAATGTAAACCAATGAAAAAATTAAGCATTCTCAGCTTCACCATGATCGCTCTCTTGAGCTTCATGGCTACCACAGCGCGGGCGCAAAGCCCGCACTTCGTCGGGAAAGTCACCGCCACACTTACGGGCAATAACGTTCAAGTGTGTTGGAAAGAGGCCGGCCTGGGCAACAACCAGAACATCACTTACGAGGCGAGCGCCACCGCCACTGCCACATACGTCTGTGTGAATGGCGGGGGGCAGTGTCCCAACGCCGCCAACAAAACGACGGTTAATGGGCCAGTATCAGCAACGGGGACGTTTAACTCCGGCCAGAATGGTTCGATCTCACAGTGCCTCACCTTCACTCCACCGAGTGCAGGAGCCTTCTCGTGCCCCGGGGGCCAGAACCTGACGTTGTCTCACGTCAGCTACTCGGGCATTACAATCACAGACACGACCAATAACGTTGCTAAGGCCGCTACACCTAGCGCGCTCGCGGCAACGCCCTTTACGTGTCCATAACCAGGTAATATAGATGAGAGGCGATGGGTGATCACACCCATCGCCTTCTCGGCGAACCTCTTCCCGCAGTGTCCGTAGGCTAAAGCCTGCAAAGGCGCTCGCCGCCTACTCTGACGGAGGTGGCACGCCCAGTGCAAGAAGCCCCCGGGTACTCTCGGCCAAAGTGGTCGAGAGTACCGGGCTTATTTTCGTGTTGGGTAGCGGGGAGCGGCAAGGCTTGCCCGTGCTGATTCCCGACCTGCACCTCGGCTGTCGTTCGCCAAAATCCAAACGTGCTGGAAACGTCCTTACTTCCCAGCTGGTCCGATTTCTGACCTCTGATCTTCGCCACGGCGAATCCGTCCATTGTCGGATCTGATCTTCGACCGCTGATATCTGACTTCAGATTGGATTCTCGCTTAGGTCAGAGACTCTGATCTCTGACCTCTGACCTCCGACCTTCTGGTCCTTGGCTCCGATTCAACGGCTGGTCAATTGCCAAATCGCTGCTTCCAGTTTTTGGAAATTAACCGGCTTTGTCAGATGCGCTTCGAATCCTGCTTGTTTGCATTTGGTCACATCCTCCTCCATTCCAAAACCGGAAAGAGCCAGTGCCGGCGTCTTGCAACTTCCTCGAACACGTTCCAGCAGCTGGAATCCAGTGCCATCTGGCAATCCAATGTCGCACACGAGCAGATCGAATTTACCTCGCTGTATTGCCTCAATTCCGGCCGCGACCGTGCCCGCCGTCTGCACTTGGTAACCGCGAGTTGTCAAGAGCCGCACTAGCGCTTGCGCAGTATCTCCGTGATCTTCCACCAGCAGAATTTTCATCCGGCCTTCCTCCGGGCGTTTAGCTTTGCGGACCTCCCTTCCGTCTCTATGCTCGTGAACTTCTTGCATCGCGGGAAACGTCACCGTAAAAAGCGATCCCTCTCCGAGCCCGGCGCTTTCTGCCGTGATTGCTCCGCCCAAAAGTTCAACCAGCGCGCGAGAGATCGCCATTCCGAGCCCTAATCCGCCGTAGCGCCGGCCCAACCGCTGGTCAGCTTGTTCAAATGGCCGGAAAAGCCGGGCGATTGTCTCAGTGGTCATCCCAATGCCGGTGTCACGTATCGCGATGCTCAGATTTCCAAGGGCGTCATTTGAGGTTAAGATCGTAATCGTGCCACCCGCCTCGGTAAACTTTCCTGCGTTCTTGATAATGTTCCAAAGCACCTGTTGCAGCCGTCCCGCATCCGTGTGGACATAATGATTCGGCGCGTGCAATTGCATCAAAAGCAGTAGGCGTTTCTGGTGAAACTCGCTGTGGCAAATTCCTACCAGGAACTGGAGCACCTCGTGCACATCGGTATCTTCTGGCGAAAAGGAGAGCATTCCCTTCGCGATGCGGGTTAGATCGAGAAGATCGTCGATAATCCTTGCTTCCAGCTCCACGCTACGCCGCAGCATTTGCACATCGCCCTGCATCGAAGGTGGCAGATCATCGCTCGCCTCCCACAAATTCAATGTCGCCAGTACCGGAGTCAGCGGCGTGCGCAGCTCGTGCGAAAGCATCGCCAGAAATTGGTCCTTCGCCTTGTTCGCATTTTCCGCCGTTTCCTTTGCATCCCGGAGGGCTCTTTCCGCTTCTTTGTGCTCGGAAAAATCGCGAAACACCAGCACCGCCCCGCGAATCGTTCCGTCCACTTCCTTGATGGGGGCTCCGCTGTCGTCGATCGGCACCTCGCTACCGTCTTTTGTAATGAGCAGCGTGTGGTTGGCCAACCCGACAATCACCCCCGTCGTCATCACTTTTTCGACCGGATTCTCGACGGGTTCGCCCGTATGTTCGTTCACGATCCTGAACACCTGCCCAGTCGGCTGGAGGCTGGCTTCGGCAAAACTCCAGCCTGTTAATTTTTCGGCCACATGGTTCATGAAAGTGATCCGGCCTTGTTCATCACTCACGATTACGCAGTCGCCGATGCTCGAGAGTGTCACGCTGAGAAGGTCTTTCTGGCGTTGAATCTCGCTTCGAGCTGCTTCGGTTTCGGCGAGGGCCACCTCTCGTCCTTTGATCGCCGAACTGATCCGCTGGTATGCCCAAACAATAAAGAGAAGGCTGATAAGACCGCTGAGCGTAAATATGAGGGTGCGTGTGCGAGTAGCCGTCTCGACAGCGTTTGTTTCCGTGCGCAGCGCGGTTTCCTGCTGCTGTTGTAATTGGGCGATCGCGACACGCAGATTGTCCATGGTTTCCTTGCCCACGCCGCTCTTGACCATCGCGACGGCTGCATCCAACCCGCCGGTGCGGCGAAGCTGAATTCCGGTTTGCAGGTCGCTCAATTTTTCCTGGGCCAGTTGCTTGATGCTTGCCAGGTCTTCAACCGGAATGGCAACCTTTGTCATCCCTTTCAAGTCGGCGACTTCTTCGGGCAAACGCGCGAGCGCCACATTGTAGGGCTCGAGATATTTTTCGTCACCGGTGATGATGAACCCGCGTTGACCTGTTTCTGCATCTTTGAGGGTGGAGAGCAGTTCTTCTGATTGGGCGATTACATGGCGATGAAAAACAGCCCGAGACTGTGTGTCGATGACACGTTGACCCGCCCAGAAAGTAACGATTGTCGATCCGGCGATAACGATCGCCATGATCGCAAAAACGCCGCGAATGCCGCGCAACCTCTTAATCATTCAATCTGGCCGCCCGATGAGCTTCACTCAGACTGGCGATTCGTCAATTGCAAGATTTGCTTGAGCGGGAGGTGGCAATCGTTTAAGCTGTTCACTTGAACATATACTTTTGACGGCTTAAATTGAGCGCATGCGAGGCTCCGCATCATCAAATTCTGCGGCTGCAAAAGATCGACAAGCTGAGATTCGGCAAATCCTGGAGATCTTGCACAAGTGGGGAATTCACACACTTGGACAATTCGCAGCCCTCGACAAAGAGCAGATCGCAGCACGGCTTGGCCCGGAAGCGGTTCGCCTTTGGGAGCGCGCAAATGGGATATCGAATCGGTTGGTTAAACTTGTTCAGCCGCCGGAATCATTCGAAGAAAGCTTTGAATTTGAGCACCAAATCGAAACTGCCCAGCCGCTGCTTTTCATGCTCCGCCGCTTTTTGGAGCAGCTTGCAATGCGGTTGAGCGCGATTTATCTCGTTGTCACAGAAGTCAGGCTGCGGATCACGTTTGCGAACAAGCAGAGTTATGAACGCATTTTCAAAATCCCACAGCCGACCAACGATGTCGATCTTCTCTTCCGGATGCTGCAGACGCATCTGGAAAATTTTAAATCGGAACATCCGATTGTTGCCGTCGCCTTAACTGCACAACCAACCAAATCCATTTCACAGTCCCGAATGCTTTCGGAGTTTGAAATGGCTCTGCAAAATCCGCAGCAGCTTTACGAAACGCTCGCGCGCCTTACCGCTTTGCTTGGCGCCGATTGCGTCGGCACGCCGGTCTTGGAAGAAACGCATCGGCCAGATGCATTTCGAATGGAGCCGTTCACGTGGAATTTGAGTTTCGCAGCCAACTCGCCACCGGACGAGTCCGTCCGATCCGCCACAGGAGGGATTCGTCCGACAGGCGAATTGGCGGACACGGCTGCCTCTCCAGAAGAAAAGAAGGAATCGTGGCCGTTCATCGCGCTACGGAGATTTAGGCCGCCTGTAGGTGCCTCGATTTTCAGTTCGGAAAATCGGCCCGCTTCGCGTCCGATGGACAGCCGGTTGAAACAACCGGCTGGGTTGCCCAGCTCCTTCTATTTGGCCGGTTATGAAGAGCGCGTGATTTCGTTTGAAGGAGCTGCCTGCGTGACGCAGGTTCGGCGGCATCTTCAGAGCGAAAAAATTCGCGGCAAAGTTGTCAATCAAAGCGGCCCTTACTTGCTTTCCGGAAATTGGTGGGATGAAAAATCGTGGGCACGCGCTGAATGGGACCTGCAACTCGAGGACGGCGTTGTATGTAGATCTTATCAAAGCGAGGGCGGTTGGAAGGTCGACGGAATTTACGATTGAACATGTTTCCGCCGCCGACTCCTCACTATATCCCTCTCCTCTTTGCAAAGTTTGGAGTGCGCGGACATGTCCGCGCTTTGGAAAGTGGCAACATGTTGCCGCACTCCGAAAGAAAGCCAAGGGGACAGGAGGAATGTCCGATTTAACGATTTAGCGATTTAGCGATTCAACGAGACGCATGTCCTACATCGAGCTTCATGCCTGCAGCGCGTTCAGCTTTTTGCGAGGTGGATCGTTTCCTGAGCAACTAGCTGAAATCGCGGCCGAATTGGAGATGTCGGCGATGGCACTGCTGGATCGGAACGGTGTTTATGGCGCACAACGATTTTCCGTGACGGCGCGCGAAAAAAACGTGCGCCCGATCATCGGCTGCGAATTGTCGATGGAAGACGGCGCTCTTCTCCCGGTGCTGGTTGAAAATCGCACCGGTTATAAAAATCTTTGCGAACTGCTGACCCAGGCGCATCTCCGCAGCGAAAAAGGCAATTGCGCAGTGAAATGGAATGAGTTGCTAGAATTCGCGGAGGGTTTGATCGCGCTCTTTGGATTGGGTAGCGCATGCGTCTCGCGTGCTGGTTTCGGCGTCGCGCCGAAACAATCTTTTCCTGCGATGCTAAACACAATGAAAGTTCGCGATGGCGTGGACGCCATCGCCAGCACACGAGACGCGTGCGCTACCGAGAATTCCGCTGATCGCACGCGGTTTCTGATCGACGCTTTCGGTCGGGAAAATGTTTTTGTCGAGCTCCAGCGGCATTTTAATCGCGGCGAAGAGCGTACCAACCGGCAACTTGTCGATCTTGCCCGCACGAATGGATTGTCGATCCTGGCGACCAATGGTGTTCAGTACGCAAAGCCGTACGGACGCGAGGTGCTCGATGTGTTTACCTGTATTCGCGAGCACACCCATCTGGATGCGGCCGGCAAATTGTTAACGCAAAACGCTGAGCGCCATTTGAAGAGCGATCGCGAAATGCGGGAACTGTTTCGTGATTTGCCTGAAGCGATCGAAAATACATCGCGTCTGGCGGAGCGGCTGACGTTCTCGCTCGAGAACATCGGTTATGAGTTTCCATCATTTTCCGTTCCCGCAGGTCACAGCATGGATTCCTTTCTACGCACAATCGTTTGGTTTGGCGCCCAACAGCGTTATGCCGCGATCAGCAGCAAGGTAAAACGGCAGCTTGAAGAAGAGCTCGCGCTCATCACCAAGCTCGGATTTCCCGGATATTTTTTGATTGTCTGGGACATCGTGAATTTTTGCCGCGAACACCATATTATGGTACAGGGCCGCGGCAGCGCGGCGAACAGCGCTGTGTGTTACTGCCTCGGCATAACGCCGGTCGATCCTGTCAGCAGTAATTTGGTTTTCGAGCGCTTTCTGAACGAAAGCCGCAAGGGTTGGCCGGATATCGATCTCGATCTTCCGAGCGGCGACCGGCGCGAAGCTGTCATTCAGGAAATCTATCGCCGTTACGGCGAACATGGCGCGGCCATGACCGCGAACGTCATCACATATCGCGGGCGAAGCGCCGCGCGCGAGATCGGTAAAGCGCTCAATTTTTCACCGAGCATTCTCGACCGCTTCTCCCATCTGTTTGCGAGCGGGGACTTCCCGCACACCCTGGAATTGGAATCGCAAATCGAACAGGCTGGCTTGCCGAAAGCGCATCCGCGCATGCCGGCATTCGTTAGGCTGTATCACGCGATCTACGGATTGCCGCGCCATCTGGGCCAGCATTCCGGCGGCATGATCATTTGCCAGAACAAGCTCAGCTCCTTTGTGCCGCTGGAAAACGCGTCGATGCCGGGTCGCGTCGTCGCGCAATGGGACAAGGACGACTGCGAAGACCTCGGCATCGTGAAGGTCGATTTGTTAGGCCTCGGCATGATGTCCGTGATGCAGGATACGCTCGAGCTTTGCCGCGAACGCGGGCGACCTCTCGATCTTGCTCACATTCCAACAGACGATGCAGCAACCTTCGAGATCATGCAAAACGCGGATACGATCGGGGTCTTTCAAATCGAGAGCCGTGCGCAAATGGCGACGTTGCCGCGGATGAAACCGAAATGTTTTTATGATGTCGTGATTGAAGTTGCGATTATTCGGCCAGGGCCGATCCAGGGCGACATGGTGCATCCTTATCTCGCGCGCCGAGCTGGGAAAGAGGCGCTCACATATTTCGATCCACGATTGGAGCCGGTGCTGGGTCGCACGCTCGGCGTGCCGTTATTCCAGGAGCAGATGCTCAAGATCGCCATGGTGATGGCGGATTTTTCGGGTGATCAAGCGGAGGAACTTCGCCGCGCGCTGAGTTTTCATCGCTCCGAGGAACGGATGAACAGAGTCTGCGCAAAATTGCGCGTGGCAATGGAACGGAAAGGCGTTGCGCCCGACAAGATCGACAAGATTATTCAGTCGATCTCGTCGTTTGCGCTTTACGGATTTCCCGAGTCGCACGCGATCAGTTTCGCCATTCTCGCTTACGGCAGCGCGTATTTGAAAGTGCATCGTGCGCCCGAGTTTTACGCGAGTTTGTTGAACAATCAGCCGATGGGTTTTTACACGCCGGCAACCATCGTGAAAGACGCGCAGCGGCACGGCCTAAAGATCAGGCCGGTTTGCGTCGCGCAATCCGATTGGCGATGCACCGTCGTCGATGACAATACGGTGCGTTTGGGATTTTGTGTGGTGAACGGATTGCGCGAGGCGCCCGTGAAAGAGCTCGTTAGGCAACGGCAAGATCGACAATTCGATTCGCTAGATGATTTCAAGCGACGCATTTTGCTTTCGAAAGAAGAATTGCGCACGCTGGCAGAACTCGGCGCGCTCAATTGTTTGGCCGAACATCGCCGCGCCGCGATGTGGGAGGTGGAAGAGGCGATGCATCACGATGATCTTCTGGATTGGACGACTCTGGGTAGCGCATGCGTCTCGCGTGCTGGCGAGGGCGTCCTCGCCATCGCGAACTTTTCTGAACGCGCGAAACTCATGGCGAGTTGCGAATCCTTCGAAAGATTGTTTCGGCGCGACGCCGAAACCAGCACGCGAGACGCGTGCGCTACCCAGACTCTGCAATCGCCGCTTGTTCCAATGACGGTTCCGGAGCGCGTGCGGGCGGATTACGAGACGATGAACTTAACGACCGGGCCCCATCCAATGAAATTGCTGCGCGAGAATTTACCGGATATTTGGCGCGCGACTGATCTCATTCATGCTCCTCACGGCGCAACTGTGCGGATTGCGGGAAATGTCATTTGCCGTCAGCGTCCGGGCACGGCGAAAGGATTTGTTTTCATTAGTCTTGAAGACGAGACCGGAGTTTCAAATGCGATTGTCGATCCAGAGTTGTTCGAGCGCTTTCGTCTTTTGATTACCGAGGAGGATTTTCTGCTCATTGAAGGTGAAGTGCAAAACTCCGAGGGTGTTGTCTTACTTAAAACGCGTGAAATCAAACCGCTTGTACACCACCGACTCGTTGGGAGCGAATCGCACGATTTTCGTTAGAAGCCCTCTCGCAGATCGTGCCAACGACGTCGATGAAAGCAGGGTCACGGCGCTGAAGCGCGAAAGCGCCGCTAGGCGCGACATGTTTATAACAAAATTCATCTCCGTCTCGCCAAGCTCCATTAGGAGCGGCATGAAAGGCTGCTGATTTCCATGCCGCTCCTACGGAGCTAGGATTGATCTATTGGCCGCAAGTCTATAAACATGTCGCGCCTAACAGCGCTCTAATCGGACGCCGCGCTAGCCGGCCTTTCAATAAGACGAGATAGCTTCTGGATCGACAGCTATTCACCCGCATGACGCAACGACGACTCTTTCGGCTCGGCAGGTTTTCCGACCGGCTTGTAATCGGATTCCATCCATTCGGTGTGAAAGACGCCGGGTTTATCGATCCGCTCGTAAGTGTGTGCGCCAAAAAAATCGCGCTGTGCCTGCAACAAATTCGAAGGCAAACGCGCCGAACGGTAACTGTCGAAGTAAGCGAGCGACGCCAAAAACGCCGGAACGGCGACACCATGTTCAACGGCGGCGGCGACGGCGACGCGCCAGTTGTCCTGCGTGTTTTTAATGATGTCGGTGAAATACGGATCGAGCAGAAGATTGTGCAGACCCGGATCGCGTTTATAAGCATCGACGATGCAGTTGAGAAATTTGGCGCGAATGATGCATCCGCCACGCCAGATCGTGGCGATGTCGCCGAAGTTCAAGTTCCAGTTGTATTGTTTGCTGGCGGCGACAAGAAGTTCCATCCCCTGCGCGTAGGAAACGATCTTGGACGCGTAAAGCGCGTTCCGCACGGCATCGACCAATTTTTTCCGGTCGCCGGTGAATTTTCTCGGCTTCGGCTGCGGCAGAATCTTTGAAGCAGCGACGCGCTCGTCTTTTCGGGAGGAAATGACGCGAGCTTCGACGGCGGCATTGATCGTCGAAATGACGACCGATTGAGCGATGGCGGATTGCAACGTCCACATGCCCGTCCCTTTTTGACCGGCCTTGTCGAGAATAACATCGACCAGCGGCTTGCCGGTGTCGGGATCTTTCTTGCGAAAAATCCGCGACGTGATGTCGATCAAATAACTATCGAGCTCGCCTTTGTTCCATTCAGTGAAAGTCTCGGCGAGCTCTTTGTCATTCATTCCGATGACGTCTTTCATGATGGCGTAGGCTTCGCAGATAAGCTGCATGTCGCCGTATTCGATTCCGTTGTGCACCATCTTGACATAGTGACCGGCGCCGTCCGGCCCCATGTATCGGCAACACGGTTCGCCATCCACCTGCGCGGCGATCTTGCGAAAAATCGGGGCGATGATTTCCCACGACTCACGCGATCCGCCCGGCATGAGCGAAGGACCTTTGAGCGCGCCTTCCTCGCCGCCGGAAACGCCGCAGCCAACGTAGTGGATTCCTTTTCCTTCAAGATCTTTGCAGCGACGTTGCGTGTCGGTGAAAAGTGAATTGCCGCCATCGATAACGACGTCGCCTTTTTCCAAAAAAGGCATTAACTCGCCGATCACTTGATCGACCGGCTTGCCGGCCTTGATCATGATCATGACTTTGCGCGGCTTTTTCAATGCGCCGAGAAGCTCTTCGATCGTGCGCGTGGGCTGAATATTTTTTCCTTTGGCGCGGCCGGCAGCGAATTTCTCGGTGACTTCGGTGGTGCGATTGAAAACCGCGACCGAAAACCCTTTCGATTCCATGTTGAGAACGAGGTTCTCGCCCATCACCGCCAGGCCGATGAGGCCAATATCGCATTGATTCGAGGTCATTTTGGGTCTCCTTTCTTAGAGCGACGCGCGGACGCCTAACCGGCAGCTTAGCGACGAATCAGAACACATGGCAAACTCCGTTTGTGAAGTTTTATTAACCGAAGCCCGACTCGAAGCGCCAAGGGAAGATGTCGCCGAACCCGCCTTCGTCGGCCAGCCCCTTCGAAGCAAGTCACGCGCTGGTCGTTACGAGCCAAATAGAAGGGGCCGGGCGATCCAGCCGATTGGTGCAACCGGCCGCCCGTCGGGCGCGAAGCGGGTTAATCCGGGCGCCGGAGCGATTGTCGATTTTTGGGGCGTGGTGCGAGAGTTGGAAGATGGGCGCGAGATTCACGGGATTAATTATGAAGCGCACGCCGCCATGGCGGAGCATCAGCTCCGGTTGATCGCGGAAGAATCGGCAAAGAATTTCCAGGTCAAGAAAGTTATCGTCCGTCATCGCATCGGATTTGTTAATGCTGGCGAGGCTTCGCTGTTTCTGCAAGTTACAGCCGGGCACCGAGGCGCGGCGTTTGCGGCCGGCGAGTGGATTGTCGATGAATTGAAAAAGCGCGTGCCGATCTGGAAACGGCCGCGATTTAAGAGCAAGAAGCGCGTTGCGAAACGGGCACCCCGAAGGCCGGGATCGCCGATCCCGACTACAACATGAACTGGGCCAACCGAATTACACTTAGCCGGCTTGCGCTGACTGTGCTTTTTGTGATGGCGCTCAATTCCTCTTGGCATTATGCGCGCACCGCAGCGCTCGTGATTTTCCTAATCGCTGGCCTGACAGATTTTATCGACGGCGAAATCGCGCGTCGTTACGCGTGGGTTACGAATTTCGGCAAACTGATGGATCCCCTCGTGGATAAGATCATGATGGCAGCTGCGTTTATTTCGTTAGTGCCTCTCAAAGCGGTGCCGGCTTGGGCGGCGACGACGGTCGTGGCGCGGGATTTCTTGATTACCGGTTTGCGATTAATGGCAAGTGCCAAGGGCCATGTTTTGCCAGCGGAACGCCTCGGGAAGCAAAAAACTTCCTGGCAGGTAATCACCGTAATTTTTTTCCTCGGCTTGCTCTCGATCGCCGAGTTGCGCCACGCGAATGAAAGATCGACATGGTGGTTTCGCGCCTGGCACGATGCCGGCCCGGTCCTGGTTTGGATCACCGTGGCGCTAACAGTTTACTCCGGTCTTGCCTACGCATGGCGACACCGCGAGCTGATTGTATCGGATCAATAGCGCAGTCGCGCCGTCTGCGGTTGCGTAGCGTGCCATCGGTTGCATCGCAAACGTGATGTTGGATTGGTGAAGATCTTATTCGCCCGATAAATTTCTTCGCTTGAGCGGCAAGCTGTGGGGCGGAAGCTAGAGGGGCGATAGTTCTGTTGAAAAGCCGGTGCTAAAGGGGCGAAGCGCCGTTTAGGCGCGACACGTTTATAGGGTTGGACCAATAAACCAAGCCAAGCTCCGTAGGAGCGGCATGGGAAATCAGTCGCCGTTTCATGCCGCTCCTAACGGAGCTTGGCGGTTGGGAGATAGATTTTTGCTATAAACATGTCGCGCCTACCGGCGCTCCCGCGCTTCAGCGCCGGCTTTTCAACAGTACGATCGCCCCGCTAGCTTGGTCCTGGATCCTTTCTGGGACGTCTGTGGTCGTAAGAAATTTCTGCTGGACTCGGCGGAAAATCGCTTGACTTGACAAGCCTCCGGCCGAGCATCCGGATATGAATATCATGGCAAATATGAGAATCACGGTGGTTCGGATGCGCCAGCTCGGCGTCATCTTTTTTATCCTGGCAGGTTTGTTGGGGATCATGGCGTTGGCCAATCCCCCTTCTGGCAAGGGCAGTCCTGGTTCTGCCGGCGGTGCAGGCAAGGGTAAGGTGATTCTTTCTAACACCATACTGGTGAAGCTTACAGCGCAAGCCCGCGCAAACCTCAAGATCGTGGGGGAAGACGTGAACCCATCGGCGACCGGGTTAGCATCCCTTGACGTGATTTGCCGAGACTTTGGCGTCAAAGAATTCCATAGCATCACGACCTCAGGTGCGCATCGAGACCCAAATGCAGCGATCAATTCCTGGTACAAGATCACTTTGGCGGGCACTGAAAAGCGCATTACGCTAATGGAGCAGACGAATGACGATGCGTTAAACCTCGTCTATTCGGGTGCTGAGCCATTGGGTCGTCTGATGGCACGCCTTAAGCAGGACTCCAGCGTCGAATCTGTGGCCCTCGACTATGTCGTGCAGGCGCTGTTTGTCCCAAATGATCCTTATTACTCCACGCCTTATCCAACGTCCTACTATGGCAATATTGCTCAGTGGGCCCCCCAATTCATTGGAGCGAACCAAGCCTGGGACAGCACGCTGGGTGATCCTTCCATCATCATTGCTATCGTGGATACCGGCATTGATGCAAATCATCCAGATCTGGCTGGCAAAATTGTTCTGGCTAAGAACTTTGTTAAGGGCGAGCGGGTCTCGGATTCATTCGGTCACGGTACGCATGTGGCTGGTATCGCGGCGGCCCAAATCAACAACGGCATTGGAATCGATGGAATCTGTGGTGGCTGTAGCCTGATGTCAGTCAAGGTTTTGGGCGCAGATGGCTCTGGTTCTACCTCAAACGTTGCTTCCGGTATCGCTTATGCCACAGATTTCGGGGCGCGGGTCATCAATCTATCTTTAGGAAGTTCCGCGCGCACCACTATCATCCGCGACGCCCTGGATTATGCATTAAACAACAACGTTCTTCCAGTTGTAGCGATGGGCAATTCAAACACAGACCAAGTCGGAGATTTAGCCTATTGGTATAGCGCATTGAGCGTCGGAGCTCTCGATCAACAAGGAGCGAAAGCTTCCTTCTCTAACTTCGGCCTTCAAACCGATGTGACTGCCCCAGGAGTAGCCGTGCTCTCCACCATGCCTACCTATCCTGTGACGCTAAATACGCAATATGGCTACAAGATGAACTATGACGCGCTCTCCGGCACATCAATGGCGACGCCGGTTGTCGCCGGACTAGCCGGGCTGATCCTGTCGGAAAATCCAGCCCTCACTGCAACCCAGGTGAAGGGTATGATCGAATCATCGGCGGGCGATGCAGCAAGCTTCAACCTCATGTCCGGCTTTGGACTAGTGCATGCTCCTGCGGCAGTCTCTTTAGCTCTTCAAGGGGACAACACCGCTCCTACACTGGGTTCGCTTCTGCCACAATTCGGTTCAGTTCTGGTAAGAAATGTTACCTTTTCGACCGCCGTTACCGACAATGTGGCCGTCCATCACGTCGATTTCATTAACTCTGGAGCGAGGTATTTCCTTCCTGCGACCTCGGTGGGTTATCCGAGTGCAACGGGTAAGAACGGTAAGAACGCCTCACCCACTATCGCGCCCTGGTCATCGCTCTTCTCCTCGACCACTCATTGGAACGGATTGGTTAATCTCACGGTGACAGTCTTCGACCAATCAGGTAACTCCACATCGAGCGTTGGCGACTTCGACATCGAAAATATCTATGCGACGAAAGTATTCACGACGCATCTTTGCGATCCGAGTAAATCCAAGTGCCCAACCATTGCTTGGGATGCAAACTTCTCTCTTAGCTATCCCGCCATAGCCAAGGAACACATCGAATGGTTCAATTCGAATTTCTCCAGCAACTACGCTGGGTTGGTGGCCGGAGGCGTTACCGATGGCTTCAACGCCAGTTTTTCCGGGGTATTCCCACGATATTGGACGGGAAATACTTTTGATTACGATTTCGGCAAGCCGGTCTTCTCGGCTGGCTCCACGAACAATATCGGCGCCTTGCTAGGGAGTCTCTATCTTTGCTTAGGCAAGGATTGCCCCATCACCGCCGGAACGGCTGAGACCGATATAACGGTAACCATCACGTACCCCCAGTGATTGGGTCGCGTCGTCGCGACGACGCGTGAGTGCGCGGATGTTTTGCTGGAGCCCTAAGAGGATCGGTTGCCTGTTATTAAGCAGCTCTTTCGTCACTCGGGCACCGGCAGCACCGCAAGGGTGCGTGGCTTCCACCGATTTTTACCGGTTCGATTCCGAGGTAACCATCAAGTTACGCCCCTTGGGCTTCCAAGGAGGGGGTTGTTTTCATTGGGGGATAGCGGGCAACGGGAATCGAACCCGCATGGCCAGCTTGGAAGGCTGGAACTTTACCATTAAGCTATGCCCGCACGAAAACAAATTGCCGTGACGTCGTCGCGCTGCCAAGTGCTTTTTTGCTCGTTTGCTTGCGCTTGCTATTTTAGCTGTCGACGTCTAGCTACTGGACCATGAAACTGACCAGTTTTTGTTTTCTCTTCAGCATTGCGTCGCTCCTCCCCGCTCGCGCCGATCTCACGATCGTGCAAAAAGTCGAGGGGATACATGAGAGCGGGCAAATGACGATCAAAATCAAAGGCGACAAAGCGCGGATTGAGGCCACCCCACAGATAACTACGATTGTCGATACCAAAACTGGCGAAATGGCCCAGGTGATGAACGATCAGAAAATGGTCGTTCGTATTTCGCCTGAAAAAATGAGGGCCGCGATGGAGACCTTGAATAAATTTTCCGGGAAGCAGGAAAGCAGCGCCATGCAATCGAAGCTGACCGCCACCGGGAAAAAAGAAGCCATCAACGGATACGAGACCGAGGAATACGTTTACGAAACACCGAGCTTCAAAGCGACATATTGGATCGCGCCGAAATATCCGAACACTTCCGCTATTCTCAAACAGTTGGAAGTGTTGAATTCTGGTGCATGGAAACCGAAGGACATGCCGATGGTTAATTACACGGATTTTCCCGGTGTACCGATCAAGAGCGTTGTTACGGTCAACGGAAATGAAATCACCACCACGGTGACGGCCATTAAAGAAGATTCGTTGAGCGATTCTGAGTTCACCGTGCCGAAAGACTTTCAGGAAGTAAAATCGCCGGAAATGAAGCTGGAGCCCACGCAAAACCAAGCCACGCCAGCGGGGGGAGCTTCGCCTAAACCGTAGCGGCAAGCCGGGCGTGAATGCGTCCTTGCTGCTCGCGTCAAATTCGCCGCGCCGCCGCGCGCTGCTAGCCGAGGCTGGCTTCGATTTCGCCACCGTCGTTCTGGGAACCGTCGAGAGGTTCGATGTCGACCTTACCTTGCGCGAGCTCACGGCATTCAACGCGATTCGCAAAGCGATGTCGGTCGCGCGAATGCATCCCGGGAAAATCGTGCTTGCGGCGGACACTTTGGTTGCGCTTGGACATGAAATCATCGGCAAACCGAAGGATCGCGCGGAGGCAATTGTAACCCTGCGCCGCTTAAGCGGACGCGCGCATGAGGTTTGCTCCTCCGTTTTCATTTGTCACGTCGCGCGCGCTCGCCACGGTCAGTCCGTCCGGTGGCGGACAAGATCGACAAGTTTTCAGGAAATCTCGCGCGTTTATTTTCGCAAACTGAGCGACGCTGCGATTCGCGCTTACATCGATGATGTGGATCCGTTGGACAAAGCCGGTGCATACGCAGCGCAGGGACGTGGTGTTGAGATCATCGAGAAGATCGAGGGCTCTTACACCAATGTCGTCGGTCTGCCGATGGAGAAGACGGTGGCCACGCTCGCCAAGTTCGGCATCAGACCGAAACTGGCCTAACGAGTCTCGACCAGTTCTTTCTTCGGTGCGGTGTGCGGTTCCGCGTTGTCCCGCTTCAGGACAAGATACAAGAACCAGACGATGAAACAATTGACGACAAGAACAACGCTGGCGCCCACGCTCGGCTTCGTCCACAAATGATATGCTTCGAACGGAATCAAGGCCGCTGTCGCGCAGATCATGAGAAATTCCGCCCAGCGTTGCTGGAAATAAACGCCGGTGCCTTCTGTGAACAAGACGGCCGAATAAAAAAGTGCAACCAAACCTGTGCCGCGCAGATGGCCGCCGGCCAGCGCGTTTTGCAATTGGTTCAATAGATAGTGGAGCGTGTGACTATGGACAACAAGCAACTCGTCGTCCGCCCAATCTGAAATTGAGTCCATCCAGTACGTCCGGCTGTTGAGAACGATCAAGGAAAAACCGAGCGCAAGCAGCAGCAGGCCTTTGGCGATCTTGAAAAGCGCGATCAGTTTGAGATAACGGACACGGCGTTGCCCCTGCAAAATGGCAGGAACATGCGCCGGATCGCTCATTGTCGAACTGTTCGCCGAAATCCCATTACTCTGCAACGACGGGATTTTCGCGGCAACAGATCTCGAACTGGTTGCCGTCGGGGTCTTCGAAAAAGAAGGCATAATAGCCGGGACTATAGTCGGTACAAACTTCCGGCCCTTCCAGATTTTGGCCGCCGATGTCGCGCACCAGTCTTGCGATTTTATCGACTTCATTACGCGTTTCCGCCCAAAAAGCGATTCGCGTACCGTTCGCTTGATGCTGTCGATCTTCGATGAATCCGAAAAACTCCGACGGCTTGTCCTTGCCGACTGAATAAAACGTGCCCCACGTCTCGTCCGATCGATCGCAAGTAAACCCAAGCTCGGGCAGAAGTTTCTCGTAAAATTTCATCGCCCGCTGAAAATCTTTTACTCGCAAATCAATGTGATCAAAATGTCGGGTTTTCATTTTAATGATGTCGATTTTTGATATTCGCGGCGAACCGTCAGCTTCGGTCCCTCACTAGGTTTCGTCGTCCGCTCATTACTTTTATATTGATTCACAGCGATAGCGCAACATCGGCGTCCCATCTCCGGGCTGACGCGCCGGCAGATTTTGATGACGGGCCGACGATGCACTCTTTGCACATTCATCGACAGTTGGTATTTATTGTCTTTCGCCTTCCGTAAGCGTTTGGCCTTTGTAATAAGCATCAGTGATGTAGGCAACCGGTAATCCGATAAAAAACATCAGCAGCGCCGTGGCGATAAGGGCTGAGCTCCATTGAAATGGGGGATGAGTAATTTCGTCCTTGGCAGCACAATCCGATTCATCACGAACCAGACAAACAGGCCATACAGTAAGCCGCTTGCCAGTGTATGTTTTTTGAGAAAGGGGAGATAGGGATACAGCAAAACATAGGCAGTAGTAAAACAATAGGCTATGATGTAATGGAATCCCAGACCGCACATAGCCATTGCCCACCCACCTTTTAAGGCTGCCTGACCAAGGGCCGCGCTCGCAATGCGCTACAGAATCAACATAACCGGGCCCTTGCACAATATCAACGAATAAACGGTAAGAGCGCCAAGGATGTCCAGGGTTCCTGCTACCAAACCCGCAAGAAGGATTAGTCTGATGGGATGGCGTGCGCATAAAAGATATGTGCAGTGCTTATCGATCTTCTATTTACTGCCTTCCAGTTATTTCGGCAGCCAGCCGACGGCGGTCGCTCGAATATCGTCGCACGAGAAGTGAGATCGGTAATCCAATGAAGAGCAGAAGAGCTAGGACACCGTTGACCCTTGAAGCAATTGTGACGGCGCTCCGTGGATGCGGAACTCCAGAGAGCGGCAGGACGATGAAATTCATGAACAGGTATATGGCGCCGCCATATACCAGACCACTGACAACAGGCCGTCGGCCCAGAATTGCAAACTTGCGGCTTGCCGCATAGAAGACGCCCGTCCAGATGAGGGCAATTGTGTAATGTAGCGCCACACCGAGAGCGACCGATGGCAGACCGCTCCGGAAAGCCTGCGTACCAATCAATCCGCTCGCAATGTAATGAAACACCATCTTCGGCGTAATCCCACGCACTTGGTTAAAGATAAGATTATCCGCTATGTCCAATGTGCCGGCGAACAAACCGATCCATAGAATCGTCACCAGAGATCTGATTTTACCTGCCATCGAGAATTGCAACCGGTACCAGGGATTCGTTAGTTAATCGGCGATTGAGCCGCTACTCATGCTGACGAATCGTCCCTGTCATCGCGCTAACCTGCTATAATTTCTCCACCTTGTTTTCCTGCGCATTGATTGCTTGCCAGCGCCCGTCGCGATAAACGAAGACGTCTGTAAAGATTGTCCGGCTGACATCCTTTCCATCTTTGTCGCTGGTCACAACTATGCCGTTCACTATGCCGACATCGCCGTACATCCGCACGCGCAGATTGCCGAAACGGTTCTTTAGATTGGCAGGTGGTCGGTGCCTGCTTGAGTAGTAGATATGCTGCGCTTTAGTTAGGAAATCGCCTGTCACGACCGGATGAATGAAATCAGATGCAAGAATCGGATCCAGCACGGCGGCGTCATGCTCACCCTTTAGCCATGTGTTTTCCAATGCGATCAGGGCTTGCCGATCTTGCTCTGCTGTGCGCCCTGGTGTCGCCATGGCGGTGCCCATATGCATTAGCCAAATCCATACAGCGAGAAGACCAACTGATACTGAAACAACTTTAGCGACGAGATTTATATGAGTCATAAGCAGTTGAACTGGTGGCGCAACTAATCACCTCCCTTTCGCGCGACGATCACCCTGTAAACGGAGCCTGGTCGATCAGGTCGCAGATATTGGTTGGGTGAAATTGTTCGACGTTGCGCTCACCGATATCGCGCATGAAACTGCGAGACGCGCTTCCGGGAAACTGCCGTACGACTCCTGCGCAAGTTTTGACAAAGGCGTGCTTGAAATCCAGTCTGGGGAACGCATTCAGCACCGCTGCCTTTGCACTCTCTGGAATTTTCTCAAGGTCCAAGCCGGCAACGTCGGCACCGGCGCCTGCGCTCACGAGGGCAATCTCGGGCTGCTTGAAGGAAGCCATCGCTAATGGATGCATGGCGATACCATCCCAGACCATGTTGGCTTGATCGCGCGGCAACCCATTGTTGGTCAGAAATGCCCGGGCAGCCTGAGCGCCTTGAATTTCAAATGGAAGTGGCCCGGCAAAGCGCTCTGTCAGACCCAAGTCATGCAAGATGCAAGCGAGGTACAGGATCTCGGAATCGAATTTCAAATTACTCGCGTTGCCGATGAGGGCCCCAAACAGAAATGTTCTGGCTGCATGGTTGAAGAGATACTCGGGGGATGTGTCTCTCGCCAATTCTGTAGCGAGCCGCGCCATTTTCGAATCTACCAGCGCGATTCCTGCAACGGTCTTGGGCCATTGCGTAGTTGGTCTCTTATCGCGCTCGGTTCTTCTTTGCGAATTCTGCGATGACATTGTGCCCCCGTTCCTGATTAAGCCTATCAGCGCTGCAGCCAAAGTTTGGACAATTTGCGCCGGTCGATCATAGATTACCTTTGATGTAGGTTGGCGAGCCAATTATCACGGAGCCGCCGGCAACGAGATGTTACGAAGATCTTCCAGTGTCCGTCACCCTCGCGCTTCCACACTGTACTGAACCGCCCCTTACGGACAGCGCCGTTGAGAAAACGTGCCTCTGCGTAACCGGATTCATAAGCGAGGTCGTGATCGACATGCAATGTCTCGCTGCGAACAAACCCACTGGTTGCACGTCCGAACCTGGCAATTATCTCCTTGTATTGCACAGCCACTGCCATCGGTCCTTTGACGCAGTCGCCAGCAGCGTTGCAGTTAACGGAGTCTTGAGAGTAGCTGGAAACGATATGGTTTGCATCTCCGGCCTTGAGACCATCGACCCATGCTTGGTTACCAGTATCGATGTCCTTCTTAAGGTTCGCGGGCAAGTCTGCGGCCACGCATGCACAACCAAAAAATAATAGTGTACTCGTCAAACGCATAACAGATTTACGTGTACTTTCGCAGCGGCAGAAGGAATCAAAAGGTCTTTCATCCTACGTATTCGGTCGAGCCGAGAGGAGCCTTCGTTGAGTTTGGCCATCCTCTGAATCAAAATATTGTTTTTGAGTAGCATGATTGCGCTTTGTTGTATTGCAGTTCAACCCAGATAACCTTCTCTTCAGCTACACGAGTGTCCCTTATCAGGAGCAGGCGTGCTTGGCTTGAGACTCGGTAGCCGCAATTGCCAACATGGCCTCCAAACTGCGTTCCACGTCGAACTCTGTCGTTGCCCAAGATGACACGCTAATTCGCATGGCCCCGCGTCCTTTCCACACCGTACCGCCACACCAACAAGTTCCGTCTGCCTGTATGCTGTCGATGACTCGTGTAGTAGTTTCATCGTCGCCGAAGGAGATGAGCACCTGATTCAACACCACGTCATTGAGCACTTCGTATCCCGCCCCTCGAAAGCCCGCTGCAAACGCTTCCGCATGCCGACAGGTTCGTTCGACCAGGTCCGCCACACCCTGCGTGCCGAGCGAGCGCAATGCTGCCCAGATTTCAACGGCGCGCGCGCGACGGGATGACTCAGGCCCCCACTGCATCGGCTCGCGTTTGGAACTAGGATCCGGGTAGTACGAGGCTTCGATCGACATGGCACGCCCTAGCGCCTCGGGGTCGCGCACGATAGCGATGCCGCTATCCTGCGGCACGTTGAGCCATTTGTGTGCGTCGGTGGCCCACGAATCAGCATGAGCCACGCCATCTACCAGGTATTTCCGCGCCGGAGAGGTTGTCGCCCAGAGGCCGAATGCCCCATCGACGTGTACCCAGGCGTCCATGTCACGCGAAACCTCGCAGATTTCTCCCACCGGATCGCAGGCTCCAGTATTCACATTGCCGACCTGGGCACAGATAATCACCGGCCCGGGCAGCTGCGGAATCGCGGACGGTTTCATACGTCCTTGCGAGTCTGCGGGCACAATGTGCACCCGGTTCCTTCCAAGGCCGAGCATTGCCAACGCTTTCAACATCGTCGCGTGAACCTCCTCACCGACGATCACCGACACGGGTGGCGCGTCAAATAAGCCGTCGGCTTCGACGTCCCAACCCAGCTTGTGCAGCAGGGCATGGCGGGCTGCAGCAAGAGCCGTTACATCGGCCATCTGTGTACCGGTAACAGAGGCCCCAGCGGAGGTTGCTGGGAGGCCGAGAAGATTCAGCAGCCAGCCGAGCACCACGTCCTCAAGGTACGCCCCGACAGGTGAGAAGTCGAACAAGCATGCATTTTGATCCCACGCGCCCGCCAACCAATGAGCGGCAACGGTTGCCGGCAGCGCGCCTCCGATGACACCTCCAAAGAGGCGGCCCCCGGTGCTTGCTATCGTAGCCGGGGAACCAATCTCATCAAGCAATTGCAACACTAGCTTCGGCTCCTGTCCCTGCGCTGGCAATGTGCCGGCAAGTGCCGGCAGTCTGTCGAGGGCCTCTTGCGTCACGCCGACGCAGCGTTCCCTAATTGTTTGCAGATACCGGTGGGCGCGCGCAGCGGCTTCGCCCAGTATTTCTTGGAATGGGTCTTCTAAATTCAGCGCCTTACCTGGTTTCATTTCTAGTGAAAGCTTTGTTTCCAGGGAGTCCATCTTTGATATAACCACCAATATCTATCTTTAGAGGTTACCTTGCGAGGAATGAATTCAGGTATTGTCCGCGAAGCTGCGGCGTCCCTCTTAAGGTTCGCGGGCAAGTCTGCGGCCACACATCCACAACCAAAAAATAATAGTGCACTCGTCAAACGCATAACAGATTTACGTGTACTTTCCTAGTGGTAGATGAAATCAAAAGGTCATTTATCCTACGTATTCAGCCCCGAGCCGAGAGAAGTCTTCCTTGAGTCTGGCATCCTGTCGGTTTTCCTGCTGTGGGAAGGGCTTCTGCGCCAGGTGACTGTCTTACCAAGGTCGATGACCATTAGATCCTTGGCGACGACAAACGGACCTTTATATTGCTCGTGTACTGCATCCCAAAGCCCTTCTTCGTCCTTGTAATGATAGATAACACCAAGCTTAGGTCTCACCGTCGCAAAGACGCGCCCTGCATCCTCTGCAGACGCAATTGACCGCATGGACGGAGGCATAGGATTCTTCCAACCAGCAGTCCAGGCAACATGGATCAGGCAGTCTGCGTCCTTGGCGAAGTCTATAAGGTTCTGGCAAAACTTCGTATCCCCGGAAATGACCAGAGAGTGTCCCGCATAGTCGACGCGGTATCCAAATGCGGGTTTCACAGGACCGTGATCGACAGCAAACGCAGAGACTCGCACTGAACCGTCATCGTACACGTTGCCCTGGTCGATTTCTTTGGCATCGATTTCGGCGCCTTTGGCTGGAAGGCCCTCAGGAGCGGCCTCACGAATACGGATATCAAAAGCGAATGCCTGAAGAAGATGTTCCCCCATGCTCCGCGTCCCTGAAGGGCCCCAAACTCGGAGAGGCCTATCGCGCCCCAGGAACCACCCCGAAAGCCACAAATCCGGAATTCCCACAACATGGTCGGAGTGAAGATGAGTGAGAAAGAGGCCGTCGATTTCGCTCGGGCTCACTCCAGCCTGCGTCAGGCGAATCACGGCACCGCGGCCACAATCAAACAGGAGCCGCTTGCCTGCGGCTTCGACGAGAATGGCTGAGCCAAATCGCTCAGCATTCGGGAAGGGAGTTCCCGTACCGAGCATTGTGACTCGCATCGTATTATAGCGCTCGGCTGCCGAAATGCTGCCTAGCGCGCATACCCAAAGGATTAGGGCAATCAACAGTACTAAGGATCTCGTGCTTATAACCTTATGTGGACTCTAGTTGTGGCATAACAGCAACTCCTAATGATTCTGCTTTACCTTCTCAGTCATACCCCAGCGACAGCAGCAAACGGGTCCCACGAACTCTCCTCGTGCCACTCATATTCCGCTCTCCTTGCGATCTATAAACTCTTTTCCCGACCGCATAGCTTCGCTATTAAGGCCAATGTCATATCTATCCCAGCACTGACACCGGAGGACGTGAAATACTTGCCGTCCTCCACCCATCGCGCCTTCGCAATCCACTCCACCTTTCGGCGCATAGCCTTTTACAAGCCGAAATACTCGCTTATTCGATGTCGCCTTGCATCCGTCGAGCAATCCCGTCTTGCGAGCAACAAGCTTCCAGTGCATACGGTCGCTACAATCCGCGATGCCTCCGCCAGTCGCTTTAGTTCGGCGAGGAATTGCGGGTTGGCCGTTTCTTTCCAAGTGCCGATTCCTCCTGGAATGAGCAGCACGTCAAACCCCCCAGAACCCGCCATGGCCGCTTCGGCCACACCACACATAAGGACAAATTGGTGAGCCAACGGCCACACTGATACCAGCCAGAAAGTCACGCCTTTTCATGGGCCGACCGCGAAATTGAATGCCGCGTCGATATGCACGGCCGTAGTGTTAATAAACAAGATGTCACCGTACTCAAAGGTCGCGAGTTGTTTCATCCTCGCAAAAGCGAGAGGTAGCTCAGTGCACGCCAGGCACACCGCTGGCTGATCTTCGAACCGGCTCTCGTCGAGCGAGAGTCTCGCTAGGGTTGCGAGCCGCTGGTCTGCGTTTTCTGATTTGCCAAGCTGCAGGTCCGTAATCAACTCCGCCGTCATCGTTCTGAGGGATTCGTCGAGTGGACCAGACGCTTCAATCCCATACTTGGCAAATGTTTCTCGAAATTTTGGCGATCTCATCGTCAAAGCAGTACCCAAAAGAAGGACTTGTTGGGCTCCGATCCGCGCGCTTTCCTTCGCCATCTCATCTAGAATGCTGATGACCGGGATTCGAACGCTTCGCACGATGGCTTCGAAGCGGTGATGAGGCGTATTGCTCGCCATCAGCGCGAAGTCGGCTCCATTCGCTTCCAGGCGCTCGAGAGCGCGCCGGTGATAGTCGTCAAATTGTGACCAAGACTGTTCATCATCATCAGAGCCGAGGTAAGAAATCGCCTTAGCCAAATCCAAAGACTCGATGGTGATCTCAGGCATCGTGGGTACGCCGCGTGGGTTCCTGGCAAGATGGAACTGTTCGCTTCGGCGGCAGAGCTCGGGGTAGTACTCTGTCGTAGATTGCCATCCGACGCCGCCGACAATGCCAATTCTCTTCATTTCGAGCAGCTCCTCCAGAGCCAGTCTGCGTCACTCTAGCCCTGTCACGCTCCTTCATGGAACGTCGAGGGCACGCCGAACGTTCCCTCCACGATTTCGACGAAATTTCGCTGCTCGCGGAGAATGAGCCGCTTAGCCTGTGCCATGGCAAAATTTTCACGTGCTTCCGGATCTGACTTCAGGCGCGCTTTGTAGCGCTCATATGAGGCGAGGCTATCGAACGCAATCAGGGCCCAGCCGACATCGTTGGTACCTTCGTGAGGAAGAAAATACCCGACGAGATGTCCACCGCATCGCGGAATGATGCGGCCCCAGTTCTCCGCATACTGCTTAAAGGCGTCCCGCTGGAAAGGATCAATCTGGTAGCGGATGACGCAAGTGATCTTCACCAGTTTTCTCCTAGCCGTGGGTTCGGTCGATACCGCGTCGCATCCCATGGTCAGTGCCGCTCCCGTAGTTGCAACAACCCGCATGAATTCGCGGCGATCCATCTGCAACGTTGAAGATGCGGTCGGCGCCATCTTTACTCTTAGGTTTGGCCATTCTCTGAATCAAAATCTAGTTAATGATTGAGCCAGCAGTTAGGCTGACACAGCTGGGAATGAGTTCAGGTATTGTACGCGAAGGTGCGGCGTTCGATTACTTTGCAGTGGCGGACGTCACCGTTCCGACGGTCGTGCTGGCGTATCCGCAAACGAGAAGCATTACGAGAAAGTGGATGTTGCGTTTAACCGTCTTCATAAATCAACCCTAGATCCATTTCATTGTCGGTTTATCGCGCACATGGCCGACGACGCAATGACGCTAAACCGACCTATTCGGCTGTTCTCTCAACCGAATTTTCTTCTCAATAGCGCTTTTCGTGAGATGTCCGAAAGTGTAGGATTAACGTCATATTGGACATGCCGATATGAGCGGAGAATTAAGCCGGGAAGTGTGATGAGCCCCAAGCGAATTGGTCTTATTGGATACAACGGAGTCGTCGCGATCGATCTCGCCGGCCCCGCTGAGGTATTCGGATCCGCTAAAATCGTGGAAGCAGACCGAGAGGCAAAACCTTGCTACGAGGTAATCACGATTGCGTCATCAAATCGCGCATTCGTTGCTGACTCCGGGCTGATGTTTAAACCGCAAAAAACGTTTCAAAATGCACCTCCGTTGGACACCCTCATCGTTCCCGGCGGAGTTGGTTTGCGCGACTCAGATATCTGTACGTCCGTGTCAGCGTTTATAAAGAAGCAGGCAGGTCGTACGCGTCGGGTTGCATCTGTCTGCACGGGAATCTACGCCTTGGCCAGCACGGGGTTGCTTTCCGGACGAAAGGTTACTACCCACTGGCGGTGGGCACATGATGTCGCGCGGCGCTTTCCGGATCTGCAAATTAACGACAACGCGATTTTCCTCAAAGACGGCCCGTTCTACACGTCTGCCGGAGCTACAGCCGGGATTGATTTGTCGCTTTCCTTAGTTGAAGAAGATTACGGCCCGGGTGTGGCCATGGCTGTAGCGCGACTGCTGGTGGTTTATCTCAGGCGCTCTGGCGGGCAGGAACAGTATTCTGAGCCTTTGCAGTTTCAAACGCAATCAGTCTCGCGTTTATCGGACTTGGTAACATGGATCTTAAGTCATTTGAATGAAGATTTGTCTGTGGAAGTTCTTGCGGCCAAAGCGTGTCTCTGTCCGAGGCACTTTAGTCGACGATTCAAGGCAGAATTGGGCCATACTCCAGCCGATTTCGTTGAAAGATTGCGCCTTGATGAAGCGCGTCGCCGACTTGAGGCCGATAATAGCATCGATAACGTTGGGTCGTCGGTAGGATTTAAAAGCGCTGACGCCTTTCGCCGCGCGTTCGAGCGCCGGCTGGGAATTAATCCAAGCGATTATCGGAGGCGTTTACGAATCCTACCATCGCCTCCTCGGCGTCGCGAGCTGAATAGGATTTCCGTAGCGCAGCGTTCGGACTGGAGTTTTCCCCATCCCATCACGGGAAAACTGGCAGTTTGAGACTTGCTAATCAACTGTTAGCTCTTTCGAGTGCGCATACCCGTTTGAACCATTCGGGACTGTCGTGCGTGGCGATCGTCGATCTTCCAGGTAGCTGCTCGGTCGAGAGCCGAACTTGCGTTCGAAAGCCCGCTGAAAAGCGTCCGAATTCTTGAAACCAACCGACCGAGAGACCGTTCGAAGCGTCTTCTGTCGCTTTGCGAGCCGCCGACGAGCTTCGTTCAAACGAAGATTCTGCACAAAATCTCTTGGCGGCTCCCCAAAGACGCTTTTGAATACTTTGCTGAAATGACTGGGACACATGCACGCTCGTCTTGCCATGACTTCGACCGAAAGATCGGCATGAAGATTTCGAATAACCCAGGCAATTAGGTCGGAGAACCGATCAATCGGATGATTATCGAAAACCACTGGATCGGACGGAAGTTCCTCCTGATCTTCCTTTGTAAGGCGGAGAGTGAGCTCTTGTTCGACGGATTGCGCGACGTAGGGGCCGTAGTCTTCCTGAATCATCGCCAGGGCTAAGTTCATGCCTCCGGTAAGTCCGGTCGTGCTATAGTATGGGCCGTCTCGAATAAATGGCTTTCTATGGTCGATTTTTAGCCGGGGAAATCGCCGCGCCAGATCCCGCGCGAAGCGCCAGTTGATGGTTACGTCGCGTCCATTAAGCAAACCAGTCGCCGCCAATGCGTAAACTCCGGTGCAGACGGCGCCGATGCGTCGGGTGTTATTGACGCGCTTCAGGATCCAGGCCGCTACTTTATCGCAAACTTCTGGGCGAAGAATCCCATGGCCACCGGCGACAACAATCGTGTCGAACTCGGGTGCCATGCTCAACGTCGCCTGCGCTTCAAACAAAAGGCCGGCTTCGGTCCGGAACCGATCTGAAAAGACGCCGATGGTGTGGACTTCGTAACACGCGATGCGGTTGCCATAACCATCATCCAGGGCAGTAGCGGCGAAACTATCGCCGAGACCGACTAGATGTAACGCTGCAACCTGATCGAATCCGACTATCCCGACGCGTTTTGGGCTAAAGGCCGAACGTGGGTCACGGAGGCTCGTCATTTACCCCAGAATGCTTTATGATGCGCGGCGACACTAGGACATCTAGCCGACAAAACCGGCCACCGGTGGTAAGTCGCGAACTGATCGGCCGAATCGGTCACGGCGTCGGCGAAAATTACGTGGCCGGTAGCGCTCGAGTTAACATCCGTTTAGATAATCAAGGACCTGGTCGGCGTAAACCCCGTTACGTCCGTGAAAGTCCTAAAACGTCTGATTTATGTCTGTACCTGTCGGCAGCGCATTGCTAGTTTAGACATTAGGAGACGGCCACTCGCGAGGTGAGCAGCGACTGTCCGGACGAGGTTTTGTTGGACTTTTTTCGTTGAGGAGTTGTATAGTATCGTTTGTTCCCCAGTCCAAAGATGCGGATGAAGCACGACCCGCAAAAAGATCGGAGGATTGGTGCAAGTCGATTCAGCGAATCGCGCCGTTCAATGTTAACATGACTTCTGGGAAGACTGACGCGGACGCGCTCGCCGAGATGATGCCAGAGGTATATGAAGATCTGCGGCGATTAGCCGCGAGTTACCTTCGCGGGGAGCGATCAGAGCATACCCTGCAACGAACGGCCTTGGTACACGAGGCTTATTTACGCCTTGCCGAGCAGCGACAGGAGGCCGCGTGGCAAAACCGCGCCCACTTTCTTGGCATCTTTGCACGGATCATGCGCCAGACCCTAACGAACTACGCTATTGCTCGGCAGCGAAAGAAACGAGGCGGTACACATCCAGTGGAACAGGCCCTTGAATTTTATGACCAACGAAAAATTGATGTGACTGCTCTGGATGCCGCGCTTCGAGACCTTGAGGCGCTGGATCCGCGCCAAGGTCAAATCGTCGAACTGCGCTTTTTCGGCGGCTTGACGGTGGATGAAATCGCTTCCGTGATGGGAATTTCTCCTGCAACGGTCAAGCGAGATTGGGCGACCGCAAAGATATGGCTTCGCCGGGAATTATCTCGCAGTAGTTAAAAATATTCTTCCGTTACTTTTCGGCTATACTTTATCATATCGTAAAGGGAAAGAGAGCGGTAGGTTTATGGATTCGCATCGGTGGCAACGACTTAAACTGATTCTCGCGGAAGCGCTCGAGCAAGAATCACCGGCGGCCAGGACTGCGCTGGTCGGGCGTTCATGTGGCAATGATGCCGACCTTCTCCGCGAGATTGAATCTCTTTTAGCGGAGGCGGAGCCGCTTCTCAATGAGACGCCTGATGAATTGGAGGAGTGTGCTAACAACTTTGCCGCAGCACTTCCGCGCAAGGATACCTCGGAAATTGGCAAGCGTATCGGAGCATACGTCATCATTCGCGAGATTGGCCAAGGAGGAATGGGAACTGTCTATCTCGCGGCGCGCGCAGATGGGTATTTCGAAAAGCAAGTAGCTATAAAGTTGCTGAAACGGGGGGTCGCTAATGAAGAGGTTCTTCGTCGTTTTCGCTCGGAACGCGAAGTCTTGGCCCGCCTCGACCATCCGAATATTGCGAGGTTGATTGACGCCGGCACGACCGACGATGGTCTCCCATATTTCGTGATGGAATACATCGATGGAATACCGATCACTCGTTTCGTCGATGAGAATCATGAGACATTAGCGGACCGACTTAACCTTTTCCTGAAAATTAGCGCTGCAGTAGAAGCAGCGCACCGTAATTCCGTCATTCACCGCGATCTGAAATCAAACAACATTCTTGTTAATTGCGAGGGAGAGCCAAAGCTGCTTGATTTTGGAATTGCCAAGTTCGTCGGGAAGAATACTAATCCTCTCGAACTCACTGCCCTTGGCCGCGAGCGACTCACGCCGGTATCGGCCTCACCGGAGCAAGCCAAAGGTGAACCAGTCACGATCTCTAGCGACATCTACGGGCTTGGCGTGATCCTTTATGAGATGCTGACTGGTGTTAGACCGCATCGCTTTCTAACATCCGATCCTTCGCGCGAGGACCTCGTGGAGGTTGTCTGCAAACAACTACCGACGCTTGCCAGTCTCGTGGTAAAGAATCGCGAGAGACAGCGCCAGCTCCGCGGGGATCTGGATGCGATCTTGGTCCGAGCGCTGCAGAAGGAGCCGGCTTTACGTTATCCATCGGTTGCTGAATTCGCCGACGATATTCGACGTCACCTCAACGGCAAACCCGTTCGAGCGCGAGAGTATGAGGCGGCTTATCGAATTAAGACTCGCTTGCTGCACAATAGGAACGTTCAAGTTTCGGTCGGCACGGCAATCCTCGCCTTGTTGTTTGTGGCGGCGTTTGTTTTTAGTTCGCGAGTGCGATCAGGTCTAAAGCAGGCGATCCTCCGGCAGACTCACGCACACGCTCGCAACGCTTCCCCCCTTTCATCGGAGTCCTCCATTCCCGAAAAAAGCATCGCGGTGTTGCCGTTCGAGAATCTGAGCGAGGACAAGTCCAACGCTTTCTTTGCCGATGGTGTGCAGGACGAAATTCTGACCGACCTGGCGAGGGTGGCTGATCTGAAGGTAATCAGCCGCACCAGTGTGATGCAGTATCGGAACGCGGCCGTGCGCAATCTGCGCGAGATCGGACAACAGCTCGGTGTCGCCCATGTGCTCGAAGGCACCGTCCAACGCGCGGCTGATAAAGTGCGAGTGAACGTGCAGTTGATCAATGCACGGACGGATGCACATGAATGGGCGGAGAATTACGATCGACCCATTAATGACGTTTTTGCGATCCAGAGTGAGATCGCCAAAACAATCGCCGAGCAGCTCCAAGCGCATCTGTTGCCGAGCGAGAAAGCCGCGATCGCCGAAGCGCCCACTAAAGATGTCGTCGCATACGATCTTTTTGTGCGAGCGATGGCACTGGAGGACATGGTGAACGACCCCGGCGGAAAGGAAAGTTTACTGCAAGCCGTCGGTCTGCTTGGGGAAGCAGTCAGACGCGATCCTAAGTTCCTGTCCGCCTACTGTCTCCTGTGTGCAATAAATCTTGATCTTTACTGGTTTGGCTTTGATCACACGCCGGCACGGCGGGAACAGGCCCACGATGCTTTGCAAGCAGCCGAACGCATCCAACCCGATGCGGGTGAAGTTCACGTGGGAAAAGGCATGTATGCTTATCACGGATTTCGCGACTACGATCGTGCGCGTGGCGAATTTGAGCTCGCGCGGAAAAAATTGCCCAACGCGGCCGGCCTCTACGCTTCACTCGGCGCCGTTGATCGCCGGCAAGCGCGCTGGGATGATGCAATCAGAAATTTTGATCGAGCCGTCCAATTGGACCCGCGCAACTTTTCGAACGCTGAGGAAGCGGGCTTCACCTACGGGGGACTGGGCCGGAATGCCGAAGCGGTGAGATTCCTGAAACGGGCGATCGAACTGTCTCCCAAGGATTATTTTGCGCGAATCCACCTCGCTGCGAACTCGTATTTCGAGCACGCCGATCTGGGCCCGTTGCGAGCGCAGCTGAATATCTTTGTTAAAGAAGGGTCGGATGCTACCGCCAATGCGGCGCAGTTCTTTGTTCTTTGCGCGTTGGCCGAGCGCGACCGCGCGGCGGCTGAACAGGCGCTCACTTTTATTCCTTCAGAAGGGACGGTGTCCCGCAATTTTCTGATACCTCGGGATTGGTTTGTCGGACTCGTTGCGCGAAGTTTTGGCGACGGGAAAGAAGCGCAAAAAGCTTTCACAGCTGCTCGCGTGATCGCGGCGAAAACCGTACAAGAACAACCTGATTATGCACCGGCTTGGAGCCTCCTCGGGATGATCGACGCGGGTCTGGGTCGCAAAGCGGACGCCATCGCTGAAGGCAACCGTGCTTGTGAGATACTTCCAATTTCCAAAGATTCGTGGGAAGGCCAAATCTACGTTACTAACCTTGCTCTCATCTACGCTTGGCTGGGCGAAAAAGATCGCGCATTGGAACAACTTGCCATCTCCGCCAAGAGCACCATGGCCGGGATCAGTTATGGCGAACTTAAGCTCGATCCTACTTGGGATTCACTTCGCGGGGATCCGAGTTTCGAAAAAATCGTCGCCTCGGTTGCTCCAAAAGAATGATGTAGAGGCGTCGCCACGGTGAACGCCTAAAGCGACCACACGATGGCTGAAACGGAAAAAACACGGCCTTAGTACACGAGGCTTATTTACGCCTTGCCGAGCAGCGACAGGAGGCCGCGTGGCAAAACCGCGCCCACTTTCTTGGCATCTTTGCGCGGATCATGCGCCAGACCCTAACGAACTACGCTATTGCTCGGCAGCGAAAGAAACGAGGCGGTACACATCCAGTGGAACAGGCCCTTGAATTTTATGACCAACGAAAAATTGATGTGACTGCTCTGGATGCCGCGCTTCGAGACCTTGAGGCGCTGGATCCGCGCCAAGGTCAAATCGTCGAACTGCGCTTTTTCGGCGGCTTGACGGTGGATGAAATCGCTTCCGTGATGGGAATTTCTCCTGCAACGGTCAAGCGAGATTGGGCGACCGCAAAGATATGGCTTCGCCGGGAATTATCTCGCAGTAGTTAAAAATATTCTTCCGTTACTTTTCGGCTATACTTTATCATATCGTAAAGGGAAAGAGAGCGGTAGGTTTATGGATTCGCATCGGTGGCAACGACTTAAACTGATTCTCGCGGAAGCGCTCGAGCAAGAATCACCGGCGGCCAGGACTGCGCTGGTCGGGCGTTCATGTGGCAATGATGCCGACCTTCTCCGCGAGATTGAATCTCTTTTAGCGGAGGCGGAGCCGCTTCTCAATGAGACGCCTGATGAATTGGAGGAGTGTGCTAACAACTTTGCCGCAGCACTTCCGCGCAAGGATACCTCGGAAATTGGCAAGCGTATCGGAGCATACGTCATCATTCGCGAGATTGGCCAAGGAGGAATGGGAACTGTCTATCTCGCGGCGCGCGCAGATGGGTATTTCGAAAAGCAAGTAGCTATAAAGTTGCTGAAACGGGGGGTCGCTAATGAAGAGGTTCTTCGTCGTTTTCGCTCGGAACGCGAAGTCTTGGCCCGCCTCGACCATCCGAATATTGCGAGGTTGATTGACGCCGGCACGACCGACGATGGTCTCCCATATTTCGTGATGGAATACATCGATGGAATACCGATCACTCGTTTCGTCGATGAGAATCATGAGACATTAGCGGACCGACTTAACCTTTTCCTGAAAATTAGCGCTGCAGTAGAAGCAGCGCACCGTAATTCCGTCATTCACCGCGATCTGAAATCAAACAACATTCTTGTTAATTGCGAGGGAGAGCCAAAGCTGCTTGATTTTGGAATTGCCAAGTTCGTCGGGAAGAATACTAATCCTCTCGAACTCACTGCCCTTGGCCGCGAGCGACTCACGCCGGTATCGGCCTCACCGGAGCAAGCCAAAGGTGAACCAGTCACGATCTCTAGCGACATCTACGGGCTTGGCGTGATCCTTTATGAGATGCTGACTGGTGTTAGACCGCATCGCTTTCTAACATCCGATCCTTCGCGCGAGGACCTCGTGGAGGTTGTCTGCAAACAACTACCGACGCTTGCCAGTCTCGTGGTAAAGAATCGCGAGAGACAGCGCCAGCTCCGCGGGGATCTGGATGCGATCTTGGTCCGAGCGCTGCAGAAGGAGCCGGCTTTACGTTATCCATCGGTTGCTGAATTCGCCGACGATATTCGACGTCACCTCAACGGCAAACCCGTTCGAGCGCGAGGGTCCGAGACCGCTTATCGAATTAAGACGCGCTGGCTCTACAATAGGAACGTTCGAGTTTCGGTCGGCGGTGCGGCCCTCGCCTTGTTGTTTGTGGCGGCGTTTGTTTTTAGTTCGCGAGTGCGATCAGGTCTACAGCGGGTGGGTTTGCAACCTTCGGCCGCGGCCTTGGGCCGGAGCGACGCGCAGGCCTTTTTAGAAAAAAGTGTCGCGGTCCTGCCGTTCGATGTTTTTAGCAACGACGCAAAAAACGCTTACTTTGCCGATGGCGTCCAGGAAGCGATCATCACCGATTTGGCCAACGTCGCCGCACTTAAGGTCATCAGCCGTAGCAGCGTTGCGTCCTACCGTGGCAAAGCCAAGAACGAGCGCGACCTTGGCCAAGCCCTCGGTGTTTCCCATATGGTAGAAGGCAGCGTGCAAAAAGCCGGGGATCGCGTTCGAGTCAATGCGCGGCTTATAGATGCTCGGACGCTGACGGAAGTTTGGGCGCAACAATACGATCGAAAGCTCGACGATTTATTTACTGTTGAGAGCGATCTCGCTCAAGCGATCGTGTCGCAGCTTAAGGGCAAGTTGTCGCCGGACGAGAAAGCCGCGATCGAAAACCGGCCGACCAAAGACATGCTCGCATATGAGCTCTATCTGCGAGCGCGCGAATCGTTTTTTCAAAGCAATTGGCAAAATGCTGTGCACCTCCTCGAACAAGCGATTGCTCGCGACCCAGAGTTCGCACTTGCTTATTGTTCCTTAGCCGAAGTGGATCTCTACATGTACCGGTTTCATGACGACCGGACAACGAGTTGGCTAGATCACGCTAATAAAGCCGCTGACACTGCTTTACAACTCGCACCGAAACTCCCACAGTCGCATTTGGCTAAAGCCCAGTATTACTACTATGGCTTGCGCGATTACGAACATGCGTTGGCTGAATTGAATGCAGCCGGTCCCACTGGGAGGGAGCAAGCACAGTTTGTCGATCTAGGCGCGTTGATTAAACGAAGGCTCTGGCATTGGAAGGACGCGATTCGCGACGGCGAGAAAGCGGCCGAGCTTGATCCACAAAACCCTTTCATCATAAATGAGCTTGTCGAAAGCTACACCTCAGTACGGCGATTTACGGACGCGGAGCGGCTTGCTGACAAAGGGATCAAAGCAGCAATCGCACAAGACGGGCATCTTTGGGCGCTCAAGAGCGTGGCTCTGCTTGGAATGGGCCGGATCAAGGAGGCTAGTGCAGCCCTTGAAAACTCGCCCGAGGACATGAGGCACCTTTATCTATCCTTAATGGCGGCAATGTTCGCCCGAGATTTCGCTCGAGCCTTTCGATTGCTGGAAAACGCGACGCCGGTCGAGAAAGAGAGTGACACGGTTCCTTTTTTGGAAGGAATCGTCGCCCGAGCCCAACATGATGCCACAAGAGCACGCTCCTCCTTTCAACTTGCCCATGACCGCTTGACCGCGAAGTTGCGCGAGCACCCCGAGGATGCACAACTGATGAGCTATCTTGGCGTGGTCGATGCCGGACTTGGTTTCAAAGAGGACGCATTGCGTGAAGCTAGTCGGTCTATCGAGTTGTGCCCGCTTTCGCACGACGCAGTCGACGCACCGGGCTACCAGATGATGCTAGCGGTAGTTTACGCCTGGACAGGTGAACGCGACGCAGCACTGGCCCAGTTGGAAAACATTGTCAGGCTCCCATGCGGGCCGGACTATGGCGAATTGCGTTTTGACCCCTGGTGGGATGAAATCCGTAACGATCCGCGGTTTGACAGATTATTGAGTCAGGCGGCGCTTCCACCCGTCTACGAATGAAGACTTTGCCGAGTCAGGTCGCCCGCTGAGTTTTTTGTTCAACCTTTATCCAAACGGCGAACAGGCTCGCTTAATCTATGCAGAGGTCGCGGCCGTTAATTAGGCTCGCCGGACGCCGCATTACCACGCGGCTGAGGCCATTCGTGAGTCGGCGCGGCGTATTCAAAAGGTCGCATTTCGGGAATTTTAAGACTTTTTTTGAGCCTTTTTCCCCTTCGTTATTGCACTTCTTTATGTGGGACCAAGTTTATCGAAACCCAGGCCTGCTGATCGATTCCTTTCTATTTGGCAAGAACTGCCGAGGAGGCGGCCGTCTCGATGAAAATCGAGAAACGGAATGGCGCAGGACCGTTGTCAATTGCGATCTTCGGCTTCGATGGCGTCAACGCGCTGGATCTGACCGGCCCGCTTGAGACATTCGCGGCTGCGCGGGTGGACGACGCCGAAATTGAGCGGTCTGCTCTGTATCAGGTCAGAATGATTGGTGTAACCGGCAAGAGCTTTGTTTCCGAATCGGGGATCGTTTTCAAGACGCAGTACCCGCTGCGCAACGCGCTGACGGTGGACACCGTCATTGTTCCCGGCGGCGCGGGAGCTCGAACCGGAGAAGCAAACCGCAAAATCGCGGAGTGGCTCAGCGCTCGCGCCCCGAATGTTCGGCGGATCGTTTCTGTTTGCACGGGCATTTATGCGATCGCCAAAGCAGGTGTGTTGGACGGGCGCAAGGTCGCAACTCACTGGAAGTTCGCTCAAGACGTCAGCCGACGGTTTCCCAGATTGGACGTCGATCCTGCGGCGTCATTCATTAAGGATGGAAGGTTCTATTCGTGTGGCGGTGGAACGGCCGCAATCGAGATGACGTTGGCTTTGATTGAGGAGGATTACGGCCCGCGTCGCGCTCTTTCTGTCGCCCGCGAACTTGTTATGCGACTAAGACCGCCCGGTGATAAGGAAAGTTCACTTGAGCCATTACAGTTTGAATGCGCGCCGATGGATCGCTTTGCTGATTTACCGGCCTGGATTGCTTCGCATTTAAGCGACAATCTTTCGGTGGAGGTGCTGGCAAACAGAGTGTGTTTGTGTCCGCGCCATTTCAGTCGTCTCTTCAAGCGTTTTTTTCACGCTGCGCCCGCGGCATTTGTCGAACAACTTCGGCTGGATGAAGCACGGCGTCGTTTGAGACTTCCGCGAAACAGTGTCGAGAACGTCGCGCGCGCTGTTGGGTATCAAAGCGCTGATTCATTTCGACGCGCCTTTGAGCGGCGTCACGGTGTTAGCCCGCTTGGTTATAAGCGAAATCTTCAAGTCGGGCGTAATCGCGTTTACCACTCGTCCTTATTCGCAGCGTAGTCGTCACAGGGGATTCGTAAACGATGATAGTAGTCTTGCCGTATTGTGGCAGAATCACCGCCGCTTTTCGCGGACGAAGTATAAGATTTCGACTTCAGTTGTAGTGGAGCGCCGGTATTCAAGCCGCCGAAATCACGCCCCGCCCCGAGTCCTTAATCGTCTGAATAATGTCCTTACTCCTCCGCTCGCGAACCGGTTAGTTTGCGACCAATACGAAGAATGGCAGAGGCAGTAACAATGCCGCTGCAGCCTAACTAAACAAACCTAGGAGAAACCAATGAGTAGAAACGTACTGAAAAGAGTGGGATTCATTCGCGCCGCTTTCGTAGCGGGCGTTGGATTGCCTTTGATCATGGCAACGAGCGCGAGCGCGCAAAACGCAGGTGCACCGCCGGCGGGCTCCGGAGCGGGCGCTCCCGCTGCAGCCGGTGTAGGCGCTGCCGCAGGAGCGGCTGCCGGTGCTGGCGCGCAAGCCGAAGCCGAGCGCGTGATCGTGACCGGCTCCAACATTCCGACCTCGGAAGAAGTTGGTGCGAACCCGGTGTTTAATCTCAACCGCGATTTGATCAACAAATCAGGTCAAGGCACCACCGTAGAGCAGCTGCTCAAGACCCAGCCGATAGCGAACTCGAACTCTGGCCCGACCAATAATAACGGTACCAGCCAGGGCGGCCCGGTCGGCACAGCTTCCCTCGCGCTGCGCGGATTCGATCCCGGCGCCACACTGGTTCTGGTTGACGGCCGCCGCGTCGCACCGTTTGCGGGGTCGGCGACCGCTAACTCGGGCGCCGGATTCGTCGATTTGCTCACCCTTCCTATTACCGCAGTCCAGAACATCGAAATTCTAAAAGACGGTGCTTCTACCACCTACGGAGCCGATGCGGTTGCGGGCGTTGTTAACCTCAAGTTCTATAAAGAGTACCGTGGCGCCCAGCTGACCTTGTATTACGGGGACACCTTGGATAAGGACGCTGGTCAGTACAACGGCGACATTCTCTTTGGCACAGGCGACGACAAAACGAGCATTGTTGGTGACATCTTCTTCTTCCACCACAACTCAATGTTCAACCACGATCGCGGCAACTCGGCAGTGCCACCGTTCAAGAGCTCGAATACGAGCCCATGGAATCTTCAGGTGAGCACTGCTGTGTTCACAGCTGCCGGTGGCAACGGCGGGGTTACTCCTCCAGGCGCTGGCACGCGGATATTTATCAGTCCACCAGACGGTACCAACGGTCTCGCTCCGGCAAGTGCTTTTCCTTTCGATGTCGTCTCCCGGGTGAGGGGGTTGCCAACCAATCCTGCCTCGATATTGCCGGGCTTTAACTTCAACGCAACTTCGGGGTCCTATCCGGAGCAGGAACGCTGGGGCGGTTATGTCGCGTTCAATGAAAAGATCTGCGACGATCAGCTTCAGCTCTACGGCGATTTCTACTATACCGACGTGAAGTCCCATGATGAACTGGCGCCAAGCGCAACCGGGAGTTTCCAGACTCCTGGCATATTTACGCTCTTTATCCCGCCCCATGCGCCTATCGCAGCTGGGTCCGAGCCTGCGCACACTCCGACTGCTACGGAAGTTGGCGCGACTCCAGGTGCATTTAACCCATTTAACCCGTTTGGGCAGTTCATCTCGGGCGGCTCTCGTGCGCGTGTCGCCGATTTCGGCAACCGCCTGTTCGATACCGAAAACGAGGCTTGGCTGACCACCATCGGTGTGAAGGGCGACAAGCTCTTTGACGGGAGCTGGGGTTACGATGGAGCATTCCGATATAGCCAAATTCTGGATATTAATCAGGTTCAGGACGTCAATGGCCCGCGCTTCGAGCAAATCCTTAACGCGAACGACCCGATCTTTAACCCGGCCTCGAGCACTTTTATTGGGCAGACGACCCCCTACAACCCGTTCAACGATTTCAAGGTTCCGATTAAAACCAACGTACCACTGATCAAATTCGCCACGCTGCATCGGAGAGACCTTAATACGTCTAAGCTAGCGACGTTGGACTTGAACATTTACACCACCGACTTGTTTGATTTGCCAGGTGGTCCGGTTGGCCTTGCCTTGGGCGCCTCGTTTAGCCGGGATACGTACACAATCAATCCGGATGACGAGATCAACCTCCTCCATCCGGAGGAACTTGGCGTCAATGGGATCCACGCTGAGCACGCCGGCCGCAAGGAGGTGGCGTTCTATGGTGAAATACGCGTTCCGATCTTCTCGCCGGAGATGGGTATACCCGGATTCCATTCGCTAGAGGTTGACGCCGGCGCGCGTTTTGAGGATTGGAGAAACAATGACACCAACGCACTTGTGCCGAAGGTGACTCTGCGCTGGCAGCCAATTGATGAACAGTTCACCGTTCGCAGCACCTGGGGCGAAGGCTTTCTCGAGCCTTCGATGGCCCAACTGTACGGACCGACAGATTTCGTCCTCGGGCCAACTGTCTTTAACGGCACGCTGCCTGGTCATGCACCTGACGTGTTCAATCCGAAAACCGGGGTGACATTCCCGGCCCAGGGAACGCAAGCGGAAACGACGCTGGAATTACAACCTAACAAGAACCTTGCGCCTGAACATGACCGCACCTGGACTGGTGGTTTCGTCTGGACGCCGTCGAAATTGATCCCGCCACAGTATGGATCGTTGACGTTCTCGGTCGATTTCTGGGATGTGGAGCGGACCGGTGTGATCATGCCGATCGCGCCTCAGGCGCTCGTCAACGAATTCATCAAAGAACAACAGGCTGGCACCACAGCGCCGAAAGTGCCTCCGATCATCAGTCCTGCCAAACCGGGGATTACTGAAAGGGCGCTCTTGTTTGATCCGAGCGGGAACTTCAACGGTGTATCAACCCCGTGGCAAAACGGTGGGCGCATGACCGCACGAGGCGTGGATCTCGAGCTCAATTACCAGCTCCAAACCGGTTTTGGAACCTTTACGTCTTTGACCCGTGCGACTTACTTGGAAGACTTCATGTTCGGTTTCAAGGGGGATTTCCGGGGCTGGCACGTCGCAGGCCAGGCTAACAACGACGTGATCGAAGGCGCGTTCTTCGGCCAGGTAACCGGCGGCGACGGCTGGATGCGGTGGAGGGGAACAGAGCTCCTCGACTGGACTTGGAAGAACTGGGACCTGAACTGGACGATACATTACCTCGATGGTTTCCGGGAAGAGATCTTCAGAAAATCGCTAAATGGTGCGCCAATTGATGGAGTTGAAAAACTGCACTACGTGAACGCGACCTGGTTCAACGACGCACAGCTATCCTACACCTTCCTCTTCGCGCCTCCGGTGGAGTCTCAACCCGTGGCAGGGTACTCCAAAGGTGGCAAGGAAGTTATTAAGAGCAAGGAAGGCAAGGAGATTGAGAGCACGGCCGCGTACTCGATGCCCTGCTGGAAAACCGTCTTAAATAATACCACCTTCACCGTGGGCGTGCTGGATATATTCGGCGAGGATCCGCCAACGCAGATTGGCTTCGAAAACGGCAATGCCAATAAATACCCTGGATTCAACTACGACAACCTTGGGCGGTTCGTCTACGGCAAAATAACCAAGAAGTTCTAACCGTCAGCAGAGCTTAATTGACGATAGGCGACCCCGAGCGCCGCTTTTGGCGCTGTCGATTTGTCCTTCACGATCTTCAGACCGGGTGATTAGGGCAGGTTGTTACGCCGACTCCTTGGTAACTTGCGCGTTGCGATCGCAGTGGTTGCAATCTTGTTTTACTTTGGGAGTTCGTTGTGGGTATGCCTGGCAAAGAAGATGTCGAATGCTACGCCGCTCTCAGAACACGAGGCCGAACTGCGTGCCGAACTAATTGCCGATGTGCGAGTTTTGGGCGGCGAAATTGGGGAACGAAATATGGCGCGCTATCCGCAATTGATTCACGCCGCCACTTTCATCGAGGATTCGTTAGGCCGGGCCGGATTGCAGCCGCGGCGTGACAGTTACGAACTGCACGGACACGCCTGTTACAACATCGAGACGGAAGTTCGCGGTGCTCGTCCGGAAATCCTTCTCATCGGCGCGCACTACGATTCGGTTCTGGGCTCGCCCGGCGCGAACGACAACGGCAGCGGAGTCGCTGCAATGCTCGCGCTGGCGCGCCGGTTTGCCGCAAGGCCGATATCGAAGACTCTGCGGTTCGTCGCCTTTGTGAACGAGGAGCCGCCGTATTTTCTGACAGAGCAAATGGGGAGCTTTGTTTATGCGAAGCGGTGCAAAACCCGCGGCGATCAAATCTCCGCCATGATCAGTCTGGAAACAATCGGCTATTTTTCTGATGCGCCGCATTCACAAACTTATCCGTTGGCAGGCCTGGGCGCGTTTTATCCTACGGTTGGCAACTTTATCGGATTCGTCGGCAACATTCCCTCGAGGGCCCTGCTGCGTCGCGTCCACACTCTTTTTCGTCGGCACGCAAAAATTCCTTCCGAAGGGGCCGCGCTTCCGTCGTTTATTCCGGGCGTCGCCTGGTCGGACCAATGGTCTTTTTGGCAACACGGTTATCGCGGAATCATGGTCACAGACACCGCGCCCTTTCGTTATCCGCATTATCACAGGGCAACGGACACACCTGACAAGCTCGATTATGATCGGTTCGCGCTCGTGGTCAGTGGAATTCAGAAAATGATTGAACGCTTCGATTGAGCCTCAATTAAAAGCGGCGAAGCACAGGCAAATGCGTGAGTGCGGTCAATCCGATGCCATGCGGGGATAGCGTCATTCTAAACGCTAAGTAGGGCCCGCGTGTCCCAAGAGAGAGATGAGAGTGGCGCGATATTTCGCTCAATCGTTCTCTTGTTTAAGCATCGACTTGAGCTGCCCGCGCAATTCGGGCGAGTTTTCCTGTCCATGCGCCGAGACGGCGTGTTGCACTGCCGCGTCAAGCACTTCTTCTTCCGTGCCTGAAATCTTGAGCGAATAATTTTTCTCGCTCGGATAATCTCGGCAATGGATCGATTTTCTTTGCGGCGCTATGGTGACTTCCAGTTTGATTAACCCTTCTTTAAGTCGGCTAAATCCTTTAGCACCTGCTCGCTGTGATCGGCCGGCTTCACGCCCGTATAAACCTTCGCGATTTTTCCTTCTGGATTAATCAGGAACGTGTTCCGGGCCGCCATTTTCGCGCCCTTATAATCCATTGTCGATCCGTATTCCCCCGACACCTTGCCGTCGGGATCGGCCAGTAATTTAAAATTCAATCCTTCCTTCGCGCAAAAATCCTTATGCGATTGCGCGCTGTCCACGCTAACGCCCAAAATGATAGCGCCGGTTTGATCGTATTTTGTCAGGTCGCGCTGAAAGTTTCGCGCCTCCATCGTGCAACCGCTGGTGAAATCTTTTGGATAAAAATAAAGGATGATCCATTTGCCGCGATAATCCTTCAAGCTCACCTGCGAGCCGTCCCCAGTCGTTAGGCTGAAATCTGGCGCCACGCTTCCCACGGCCGGCTGGTTTTGTGTTTCGTTCGCCGCTCCGGCCATGGAAATAAATGCGCCGAACACCATCGTCATCGCAAGAATTTTGTTCATTTTGCCTCCGTTTCAGTTGAAACTACCACTTCGCTCATCGCTGGCGAACGAATTAAAACGAATCGACTTTTACTGAGAGTCATGCCGGCTGTCCGAGACCGGGCTGGTTGTTCTTCTTGGCAGAAGCCAATCAAGCGCCTGATGCAATTCTGTTATCGCCGTGCTACCGATTGGCGTGTTATGATGGCCGTTGCGTATCTGAATGATTTTCTTTTCGCCGACGTACGCGTCGACCACCATTTTTTGAAATCGTGGAGGCACGATTTCGTCCTTTTCGGCGAGAAGAAAAATCGCAGGCGCCTGGATTGTCCGACTATTTGCGAGACTGTCGAGCTCGTTCGGTATTTGCGCAGCGATCGGCCCGGCCAGCAGCCAAAGATTCCACCAACCGAACTGCTGCAGAATCAGTTGCCGAAGAGCAGGCGGATTGTGAAGAATCAACCCGGCCACGGGCCGATGCGCCGCAACATGAAGCGCAGCCGCAGCGCCCAGGCTTGCGCCGAAGAGAACGACCGGACGTTCGCCAGCTTCTTTTTTTAATGCGTCGAACGCTGCAAGCGCAGCGGGTGCGATTCTCCTCAATCGCGCCGGGCCGGTGCTGCCTCCGAATCCTGGATAATTCATTCCCCAAATTTCCACGGCGCGCCCGTTCCACATCTCTGCTTCTAACGCGACCCAACGGTCCGCGCGATCTGCATTTCCGTAAAAACGTAAAATGTAGATGTCCGCGCGACCGATCCGTTGCGCGGTTTGCGATTTCGCGATCCACACCTCCAATTGACCGTCCTCGAATGGAATCGGCTTGGGCTGCGCGCCGACCGCATCGATATGCGCGGTGGTCGGAAAGAGAATGAGGCGATCGGCCACAGGCATCGTAAGAATCAGCGCAAAATATGTTGCCAGAAGAATCGCAGCGATTAGGACCTTGCGCATATGTCGAGATTGCCAATCTGGACGCGCGCTTGTATTGGAAGCAAGATCGACAATTTCAATGCGGCGATCCGGGCTCGACATTGATTATCCGCGCGGAAGCATTAACAAAGAGGGCGATACGGGCTTACGCTTTATGATATGCTCGAAGCCGGCCGAGTTTAACTGTGCCAACCGAAGTTTTTACCGCTAGGGGTTATCAATTGAAACCAGTTCGATTAGCGCTGGGGCTGATTGCCTGCATCGGCATCGTCGTCGCGCTGTTCACGTTGCTGTTCGGGTTTCGTTCGATCCCGGCGAACTCGGTTGGCGTGAAGACGCGGTTCGGCGCATACGAGAGCCTGGTGAATCCGGGCCTGGCTTACGCCATTCCCTATATCGATGAAATCACAATTGTCCCCACGCAACGCTTGCTGAAGCTCGAGTTCGGCTTTGCTACGCCGAACGCGACGAACTTTTACCAGGGCGATCCGCAACCGGCGGACACGGAAACGATGATCACCGGTGATCTAAACACCGCGCTGGTTCCATGGGTCGTGCAATATCGCATCACCGATCCGAAAATGTATCTCTTCGGCGCGCGCGAGCCGGAGCAAACATTGCGCGATCTCTCCGAAAGCGTGATGCGCGAAGTCATTGGCGACCGCGCCGTGGACGAAGTGCTTACCATCGGACGGCACGATATTGAAACATGGACATTGAAACGTCTGGCCGATCTTTGTTCGCAATACGGACTGGGAATTCAAATCCAACAGGTGCAGCTTGCGACCGTGCGCCCGCCGCCGGCCGTGCAAGCAGCATTCAACGAGGTGAATCAGGCGCAGCAGGAAAAGCAAACTGCGATTAATCAAGCATGGGCGGTTTACAATGACGCCGTCCCGAACGCGCGTGGCCAGGCGAAAGAGCGCGAGAAACAAGCCGAGGCCTACGCGTTTCGTCGCGTGAACGAAGCGAAAGGCGAGGCGCAAAAATTTTCGCTGCTGCTTGCGGAATATCGCAAAGCGCCCGACATCACGCGCCGCCGTCTTTATCTAGAAGCGATGCAAGCCATCCTCCCGGCCCTGCAAAAGAAAGTCATCGTGGATGACAGCTTGAAAGGCGTGCTCCAAACATTGCCGCTGCTGCCGCCGGAACCGGCGAAATCGCAGCCATGAACGTGATCGACGTTTCCGATCCATCCGCATTCGGTCCCCGCATTCTCCGGTTTCTGCAAAGCCGCACCATGTCGATCTTGGGCGTTATCTTTCTGCTGACAGCGTTCAAGTGGGGAACACTCCTCTTTATTGTTCATCAATACGAAACAGTCATCATCACGCGTTTTGGGAAAGCCATTCGCACCGAAACGGCACCGGGTTTGAAGTTCAAGTTGCCGGTCATCGATATCGTTCATCGTTTCGACAAACGCATTCTTCCCTGGGATGGACCGCCAACCGAGTGTCCGACCAAGGACAAACTTTATCTCATCGTCGATTGCTTCGCGCGTTGGCGGATCAGCGACCCGCTTCTCTATTATAATAGGCTGAACGACGAACGCAGCGCGCTCTCGCGTCTCGACGACATCCTCGGCAGCGAAACGCGCACGGCTGTCGCCACCCACGATCTGGTCGAGATCATTCGCGTGACCAAGGGCCGGAAACCGCTGCGCGACGAAGAACTCGAAAAAAGCGGCACGCTCCTGCCCAGTTCCATTCCTGACATCGAGCTCGGTCGCGGCGAAATCGAAAAACAAATCACCGAGCGCACGCGACAAAAGATTGCCGACTTCGGGATCGAGCTTCTGGATGAGCGTTTCAAACGCAGCAAATACAATCCGGCGGTCGCGGAGAAAATTATCGAGCGCATGTCGAGCGAACGTCATCAGATCGCGGCCAAGTTTCGTTCCGAGGGTCGCGGCGAGGCGGCAAATATCAGCGGACAGAAAGAAAGCGACGTCGCTTCTATCAGCTCGACTGCGACCAAAAATGCGCTCGAGATCGAAGGTAAAGCCGACGCCGACGCCGCCGCGATTTACGCCGCGGCATTCAATTCGCCCGACGCGCAGGAACTTTACTCATTTCTGCGCAGTCTCGATGTCATGCGGGCCGCGTTCGAGCGCAACACGACCGCAGTCATTTCGACTAACAGCGATCTCGGCCGAATGCTCAAATCAATGGCCGAAGCAACCACCGCTACGCCCAAATCAAGCCGTTGATTCCAAGAATCTGGACGATTGGTCATTCGACTCGCAAGATCGACAATTTCATTTCGCTGCTTGAGGAGAACGGGATCAAGTCGCTTGTCGATGTTCGCTCGTTGCCCGGCTCAAAACGTTATCCGCAATTCAACAAAGAGGCGCTTGCCGATTCGTTAGGCAAAGCCGGAATCCGCTACGAACATTTTCCGCAGCTTGGCGGGCGACGTAAGCCGAAACCCGATTCGCGCAATACCGCATGGCGCAACGCTTCATTCCGCGGTTATGCCGATTACATGGAGACAGAAGAATTTCGCAAAGCGATCGCGCGCCTTATCGATCTCGCGAACGAAGCCGGGCCGACTGCGATCATGTGCGCGGAAGCAGTGTGGTGGCGCTGCCACCGCGCATTGATTTCTGATTTTTTAAAAGCGCGCGCTATCGAGGTGATTCACGTTCTCGATGCAAACAAGACGGAGCCGCATCCGTTCACCTCGGCTGCGCGCATCGCGAATGGCGAACTAAGTTATCACTCTCACGATTTGCTCCCGTTGTAGCTGCCCGCCGTCACTGGCAGGATTCCGGGATTCCTGTCGCGGCCCTCTACGAGCACCGAAATTGTGGCGCAAGTTTTCAACTTGCGATCCTTGGAAACGCAACTTTCCAAAGTTGCGCCAGGTCGTTTCGGCGGTCACAGACCGCCGCTACAAGTTCTGCCGCCTGAGATTGCGGCACGTACAATTCATCGCCAGTTCCGATGCGCGATGTATGCGGGCACAGGCGGTGACAGTTTTTCCCGTTCCATCATTCTTTCCGCCAACCAGTGAAACCACTCCCAGCCGGTGGTCCGGTTAAGTGCGCGTCGCCATTCTTCTGCATAGACTCTCAACTTCTGCCACGAAAGCAGAATTGGCCCGCTGAAGAAATCATCCACCAAATCGAGCGTGACCTCGCGCCGAAGCACCAGGATGCCAAGACTTTCCCATGTCAGCGAAACCAGATAAACCGCATCCTCGCCATCGGGACCGAGCACTTCTCGGATCTTGTTCGCATCGGCTCCGTCAGGCAGAGAAAGTACGCGACGCAGCGCGCTGGTAAACGCCGGGCTTTGAAACGAACGCACGAGCTCAAGCATCGCATCACGACCCCGGCGTCGCCGGTATTGCCGAATTTGCACCGCCGCAAAGACAACGCCAGCCGCAACGGCAATCGCGTTGATGAGATTGGCAGCCGTCGAAAGGTCCATCAGCGTGGGTCGGTTACGCAGCCGATAAATAAACAGGCGCCGCTCGGCACATGTTGCACGGCGTAGATGAAAGGATGATCGACTCTCACTTCGATCGCTTCCGGCTTCGGTCCAGTCATCGCCGTTGCTTTCATCATCACCACCGCAGTCGCTGCCGCAGCTTCGGTTCCCTTTTCATCCACGGCGACGAACGTTTTATGAAAAACCTGCGATATGTAGAGATAGTCGTTAGGCTGGCGCGGCGCAATCCTGTCGAAATCCGCGCTGCCTCGCGGCTCGTCGAAAGCCGATTTCATCCCGAGGGCTTTCAACTTGTCTGCGAGGGCAATGGTAGGCGGCTCGAGCTTGAACTTTGGCAAATAAAGATCGACATCGCGTGCCTCGAGTTTGGCGCATTGCCAAAGCACATCGGCGTTCATTTTCGATTCAAGCGCGCGCAAACCGTTCACTTCATCCGGCAACAAGATTAGAAACTGCAATTCGCCGCCGCTATAGGAAAGCGAAACGGCCGTAAATCCATCGCGCTTCGCGTAGCCGAATTCGCCGCGGCGATTCATCGTTGGAAGATCGACAATCTGCGTCCCGCGCACATGGAACGGTTTTGGTTTCGTGGAAGTATCCGAGAACTCCGAAGCCCACGGCGCTTTGAGATAGATTGCGTTCGCCAGCACAAGTCGTGTCAGCTCGTTCAATGCGCCCGCCGGAATGAGGTCGCGTGTTTGATCCGCCACCCATTTGTTGATGTGTTTTGTCGCGCCGTCCGCATCTTTGCGAAAATCCAGCGGCTCAAATAGTGCGCCGGAATGGGGCAAAGGGGGTCAGAGCTTACTATTGACACTAATTGGGGCGGAAGATTTTCGTGATTGGCTGGCGGACAAACTGGCCCGGCCCGGCCGAGCAGGCGAGCGAGCCAAAGAACGCTGGGAGACGGATGTCCGCGCGGGCGAAGAAAATTGTGCGTGAGGCGCTCGCGGCGGTGCGTTGGCGGGAGATCGGTCTGGCCATTCGACCAAAAGGAGATCCGGTAAAAGCCCAAATCGCGCAGCGGTTGCGCCCTGAAACGCCGATGACTCGCCGAGGGATCGCCGAGCGCTTAAGGATGGGCAGTGCGAGTTACGTCTTAACCCTGGTAAGCAGTGTCGATAGTAAGCTCTGACCCCCTTTTCCCCCTTTCGAATAACCGGTTTGCAATGGCGAGCGTAATCGGCTCGCTTGGGGCGCCGCTCGTCTTCGACTCCTCCGCGATCATCGCAGTCTTTTTTGCCATTTCATCCAGCGAATGCTGAAGCGCGGCGAAAAACGCATGAATAGCATCGCCATTATCCGGAAAATGGAGCGCGTGCGCCATTTCCGTCCGGGTCTCGCCATCGGCGCCGGCAAATGTCATCGCCAGGGCGCTTTCAATGGAATAGGGCGAAACGCAAAGATTCTCGTTGCCTGTGGCGAGCTGACGGTGAAGATCGACCGCGAGCTGATTGGTCGCGCTTGCTGCGAGATCAAAATCTGCGGCGTGCAAAGACCCAATTGCCAAGAAGCAGAGTGATGAGGTGACAAAAATCCGCGGACGATTCATCTCCTTTCACCGTTTCACATTGGATCGGCCGGGACTTGAACCTGGAACCAAGCCGAAGGTTTTTGGGGTGCTCTATCAGATCAATGCGGTGACTGCAACCTGAAGACAGCGAGTCGTGGGATATTTTTGCGTTTAAGAGAAATTTCGAGGCGCCGCGCCTCGGCGATGGAGGTAAACTCTTTTGCAGCAACACGTTCAATGGCGCCACCAATTGCCTCCAACTTGCGCCTGCCGGAGCGGGTAGGTGATTTCGGTTCTCGTTAGGCCGCTCCAGAGCGTCGGTTCACAAGGAAAGCTAAATGAAGACGCCGCCAACTCTCGGGCGGACGATTGCCATCAACGGGATGGAGATGTATTATGAAATGCGCGGTACAGATGAACCGCTTATATTGTTACACGGAGGGGCCCCCCGGGGCGGGTGTCAATTCTTGCGCCTTTAGCCTCTTACCCGCGATGGCTGCCTAGCGTCGGATTGGCCGGCAGAAAGTGAACTTGGCGCATTCAGGTTCGCATCCGAGCTGACGCCGATACCGAGGCGATTGACCAGCTCACCGCCGAGCCACCCGCTGAAGCCAGCCACAACCAATCCTGCCGTTGCACATACAAAGGCAGCAAGACTCGGCATCCGTGCAGCCGCAAAATGCCGGATGAGCAAACTTCCGGTGAAAAGGAACAGCATGAGCACGTTGAAACCCGCATGCCATGCGCCAACGCGTTTTGCTCGTGTGCCGATTGGAACAGCGATCCAGTCGATGAACCCGAAGATCGCAGCAAACACCCCAGTGGCGATTCCGCCAATTGTGTTCCAATAGGCAACTTCAGCCAGCACTGCTTTGCCCGTAGCAAACAGTCCGACATCGGCGAGCCAAGCGCCGACCAAAAGTCCCAGAGGCAGCACAACGACCATCTGGTGAACCGGATGGCCGAGCAGTTTCGCTTTCGCCTCCATTAAAGAAATCTGCGGTTCAGGCCCAGCTCATGATGCCGACGATCAGAATCCCGAACGCGAGGACGGCGACGAGTCCGTGAATAACCACATACGAGATCGGCAGCGGTCGGCGTTTCGCGTGAAAATACACTAGTGAAAATCCGCCAATGGCCGCGAGCATAAATAGCAGCAATGCAATGCGGATAGATGTAGCAACGCCTGGGGCAAATGCAGTCAACAGTAGTGCGATTAATCCGGCGGCAGCAAACAACCCGTGGACAACCGCAAGTGCCACTGGTGGATAATCACGACCACTAAACCGAATAAGTGCCATTACTACGCCTCCTAATGCAGCAATGGCGAAAAGAATCGCAGCAATAACCATAACTCTGTGCCTCCTTGTTTTTGACGAGAACGTCTGCGAGCGGCCGGACTAAGTCAATATTGTTATTGACTAATTTCGGCGCACTTGGGCGGGCCCGTTATCCGTTACAGATCTCAAAGCAGCACGAGGGGTTGGCACCTCGTTGGCATCGCTCCTTCACTGGCCGGCCGACAATTCGAGACAGCAACGCCTCCGCAATCAAACACGCCTCGGAATGATGTGCGGTGGCCGCTGCAAGGGGACATCCGCGGCCTCGAATCACAACGGTTCGATTCACTCGGTCAAGCGTCGCGGCACCGCCCAGCTCCCCAAGAACAGCGATAGCCGCCTTAATGCGTTGCTGACGGCTTTTCCCTACGAATTTCTGAACGAATTCACCGGCAACCCTGCTGCCGGTCTCGCGCATTACACGCCGAAGGTGAGGCGGCGTCAGCCGCTTCCTGATTACGTCCACTACGCGGTCCAGGACGCGGCCATAAGCCTTCGGGAATAACTGTTCAACTGCCGGAGTGACCGCATACAAGGCGTGCGGCTTACGCGAGCCGGCGCGCGTGCCGCACTGCACAACGAATCCGTCACGTTCAAGGCTAATTAGGTGTGCGCGAACTGCGTTATCCGTTAGGCGAAGCTGTGCCGCGAGTTCATTGACGGTTCGATCGCGGGTGCGTAGCATCTGCAGAATTTGTCCTCGACTGCTGTCGAGCAGTCGTTTTCGCCAGGTCGAATCTTTCAACCAATTAACGTACGGCTGATCCTGTGAATAAGTCAAAACACAGTTTGACAGAATCATTGTTCGAAAGTTCCAACTCTTTGGGCTCCGAGAGGCCGATTCCAAGCGCTCCTGCGAAAAGCTTTGACAGACAGCAGCTCTGATTAGTGCGGCACCGTTGCCAATCGATCCAAGGATAACTGCTGACATTTTCGCGGGGCCGAAGCCTTGTTCTCTCATCCCTGAATCCCCGATCGCCCGAGACCCTAAACAACTGGGCGCCGAGACGAAAGAACGCCACGAACAAACTTGGGCGTTGCACGAAGGAAGCGGACGGTATTGCTTAACGAATCCCAAAGTTCAGGGGATCAGGGGATCCGGAACGCGATATGAACGTTGTATGCGGTGCTCGAGCGATCCATCTGATGCACGAACCACAGGGCTCGTTGGCCATAGGAGAGGGGATGCTCCGTCACCTTTTTGCCCTCGGTCCTTCGACACGCAACCCCGGACACCTGCATATGCTTGAAGCGCGCTGGCCCGTCTACCGTGCGAAGATGAAGTTGGCCGATCGCAGCCCGCGGAGCTTGATGCTCCATGCGCTCTTTGCCTTGAGCTGGTAGCCGTAGAGGGCGAGCTTGGACTCGGCCCAGGGGAGGGCAGCCTTGCCCTCGTCCCGCCAGGTCACCTCGACGAGGATGGAACGCAACGAACCGGATGCGAGCACGGCGGCGGCGCCATCGAGGATTTGCTCCTCAATGCCGTCGACGTCGAGCTTGATGAGATCGGGCGCCGGCAATCCGTGGTGAGAGACGAGAGCATCGATGGTGACGGCCAGTGCCCCCCCGTCGTCAGCAGCGGTGGACCGTCGCGAAGGGGACTCGGACCTCCCAGCGAGTGGAGTGCTCCGCCGGGCCGTAAATCGTAGACGTAAAAGGGCGCAAACGTCTCACAGTTCGAGAGCGGGAAGGAGCGGGCGTGACGTTGGCCACCCGATTGAGCAGGAGGTTTTCGCAGAGGTTTCCGAAGTTGTGGCTCACCGGCTCGAAGGCGAAGACGCGGCAAGTGGGTCGGAGCTTGGCGGCATACAGCGAGTAGAGGCCGATGTTGGCGCCAACGTCGTAGAAGATATCGCCGTCGCGGGATTCTCGCGCAGCCACTGTATTGTCTCGGGCTCCTTGGTCGCGAAGGTGTCGGCGCGATGGTGCTCATTGGGCGTGGAGGTGCGGATGGCGATGGAGAGACCATCGACCTCACAACGCGCGACCGGAAAAACCGCCCGCCGGCCCGCACGAAGCGCGAGCATCACGTGCAACGAGGCGGCATCCAGCCTGGAGGAGAACCATCGGCTCATGTTGTGTTCCAAACCCAGGAGGAAACCGTCACGATACAAGAATTACCAGCGGAAAATCGACAGTCGTTAAGCCAGCCGCTTTCGCTTCGTCGATTGGCTCGTTTTTCTGGCAGCTGGCAAACACGAACAACGCGAATGCAACGAGGCCGCCTCCGACTGGAGCGATAGAGAAGATGACCCCTGACTGGCAGCAGCGCCTTCACCAAGCCATTATGATATTTGTCCAACGGCCGTTTTGGCAAGAAAATTCCAGAAACCAAGGAACGAGGTGGCCTAAGGAACTTTGGGTAAGGGAAAAGGAGAGCGTATGTCGATTTGTTTAACGGCAAACAGAAAAGAAACACACCTATGCGAGTCGCGAAAGAACTCGTGATCGACGCCGCCCAAATTGGGCGCAATAGCAACAGATAAAAACTCCGAATGGTTTCCATGACGTTCTTATACTGGCCGCCGGGAAGGATGCCGGGATGGAAAGGTTTGCTCACTTCAAGGTGTGTGGCAGCAGAGACGGCAGTTACCACAGGCAGCCACAGAACTGGCTATGCAGCTTGCCAGCGTCGGGCAGATTTGTGGGATCGAAATCAGGGCCCGCGGCTGTCGCGTGGGATGAAGCGATGTTGCTGAATACTTGACAAACAGATAGTGATTTCGTGCGTTTCTGTTCGGCTCGGTGGGCATTTTGAAATTTGCCATTTCTTATAGGTGAAATGTCTCTTGGGAGAGAGTGGGTCGGCCGGGACTCGAACCCGGAACCAACGCCTTAAAAGGGCGCTGCTCTACCGATTGAGCTACCGACCCCGTTTTGTTCTTTTCGTTATCTATCTGATTTCTCGATTGTAACCAATCGCGAAGTCCTTTGGGGCTGCTCTACCAACTGAGCTACCGACCCGCGGGTGAGGAGTTTTGTACTCCAGCCGTAGCCCCACCGCAACAAGCGACGGAGGGCCTCCGTGCCGCCGAGGGAGGCGTCCCTCCAAATTTTGTAGGACGCGACCACTGGTGGAGCCGTGGCCAAAACATTTATGAGCGCAGGACAGTCGATAACGGGCGGCTCAGCGATCCATCCCTACCGTTTTACGATCGCAATCAAATCACGCAGCGAATTTCGTTGTCGATCCAGACGGAAGATCGACAATCCCGCCTCGCTCGCCGCTTTCCAATCGCGCTCGGGCTCGTCGCCCGCGTGCAACACTTGGCCGGGTGAAAGATGAATAACATTCATCGCGCGTCGGAAAATTTCGGGGTCGGGTTTGTCGGCACCGAGCTCACTGGAAACGAAAACGTGTTTGAAGAAATTGGAAACGCCGAGGTGTTTGAGGATAAAACGCAGACGCCCATCAAAATTTGAAATAACGGCGAGTTGAAATTGCGACTGCAATTTGGTCAAAACTTCGACTACCTCGGGGTAAAGTTCCCACACGCCGGCCTCGGCAAAATGCTCATAAGCGATTTCGAAAAAATTGTCGCGATCGAGTTCGCCTAATGAGGGTGCGACTTGGTCGAGGACAAGATCGACGAGAGCGCGCCACCAAGCTTTGTCGTCGTTTTCGCGCGGGCCGTCGATTGAGGCACGGGGCGGCATTTGTTTCCAGGTGACGGAAAACGCGCGATCAAGTTCGTGGGCGTCGAGTTTCAGCCCGACTTCGCTCCCCACAAGCGCGTAGTGATGCCCGACGGTCTTGGTTAAATAGAAAAGCGTGCCAGCCGCATCGAAGAAAATCGCCTTGATCATTCGAAGAAAACGTTCACCGGTCAGCGCACAACGCTCAACGTCGAATATCGGTAGGCGAAAAGTGACATTTTTGCTTTTCAAAACGTCCACCTGAGTCTTTCGTTCACCTGTGAAACTTGAGTTGGAGCGATTGCCGAGCTGGAAGCAATCCCCTGGCGAGGAGCTCGCGAACAGCATCAGCCACGGCATCGGGTTTGTTGCGGCGTTAATCGGTACCCCGATTCTTCTGATCGCTGCATTTCAGCATGGCGGCGCGGGTTTTTTTCTCGGCACGATTGTTTTTACATCGACAATGGTGCTGCTCTATCTCGGCTCGACGCTTTATCACGCTTGGCCGCCGACGCGCGGCAAATCCGTTTTGCAGGTGGTCGATCACTCCGCAATTTTTCTATTGATCGCCGGAACGTACACGCCGATTGCGCTCGGCCCGCTGCATGGCCCGTGGGGGTTTGCAATTCTCGCAGCGATCTGGGCGCTGGCCATTTTTGGAGTGATATTGAAAACCGCGCGCGGCACTTCGCGTCACCGGAAGTTGTCGCTGTGTTTGTATCTCGGAATGGGCTGGCTCGGCGTCGTCGCGCTGCGGCCGGTTTTGCAGCTCGTTCCGCAGCTCACGCTCGCGTGGCTTGTGACTGGCGGTATCGCTTACACGCTCGGCGTTGTGTTTTTTGTCAATGAGCACCGGAGCTACAATCATTTTATCTGGCATCTGTTCGTGCTCACCGGCACCGGCTGCCATTTCGCCGCCGTGCTCACCTGCGCAGTTTAACAGGGTTCGCCTCCTCAATGCCGGCCCTCGGTCTCATGGGCATCGCCCCTGGGTAGCCTAGCTGCTTAATTCTATAAACATGCCGGGCCCATGGCGCTTAGAGCGTTGCCCCCGCTATTAGACAACGTCGCGCTCTCGGCGGATTAATTGTCGATGTTGCCAGTCGAGCACAACGACCCGATCAACGCGAAGATCCTCGCCGTTGCCGAGGACAAAATCGAGGGCTTTGTACGCGAGCCATTCGAGGAAATCGCGCGCCGCTCCGGTGTCGATATGGTGATGGTGATGGCGCGCATCGTGGCGATGTTGCGCGCGGGGACGATCCGCCGCGTGCGGCAAACATTGCTTGCGACCAATCTCGCCGACGGGGCGCTGGTCGCTTGGAAAGTCCCAGAGGAAAAGATCGACAGCGCGTTTGATTGGATGTTTCAGCGCGACCCATTTTCGGGCCACGTGGTTTTGCGCTCGACTGACACAGCCACTGCCGGATCGGATTATAAGTTGTGGACTACATTGAAAGTGCCGCACGGATTCTCCTTACAGCGGCACTGCGAATTGCTGGCCCGAAAAACTGGCGCGGAACGGTTTCGGATCATGCCGGCCAAAGGCATTTTCACGCTCGGAGTTGGCCACGTGCGGCGAAGGACAATTGAGCCGGGAACGAAGGCTGACGAGCCGGCAAAAATGATTCCGGTGCACGTTGTCGATTTGGGCGAGCATGAATGGAAAATTTTGCTGGCCCTCAAACGCGAGTTCGCGCCGGAAGAAATCAGACCGTCGCCCTGGCGAAAGCGCGCGGAGGAGGCGGGCGTTCTGCTCGACGAATTTTTTCGCGTGGGCGAAGATTTCAGCGCAAGAAAAATCATTGGACGCTTTTCCACGTTTCTCGAGCACGTCAAACCCTCGCAAGCTGGCGTGCGCGTAACACGTTTCAACGCGCTCTTTCATTGGGCCGTGCCGCCTGGACGCGAGATTGAAGGCGGTGGCGAAGTGGGGCGGCATCACATTCTCACGCATTGCTACTGGCGCGAGGGGGGGCCGGAATTCAAAAACGTGAATATCATGGCGGTGGCGCATGGCACGGTCAAAACGCTATTGCTTGAGCACAAAGCGGCGATTGATCGACATCTTCAGGCGATCGGGATTCCGGTTTCTTACACCAACGTTTTCTGGGGCGGTCGCAGCGAGATCAAACCTTCTGAGATTGCGCCGCAGGTTTATCGGGGCTGGCTGGCCCAGATAAAAAGTTAAAGAGTTACAAGGTTAAAAGGTAAGAAAGCAGCAGCTGTAACATTTAGCCTTCTAACTTCTCAGCGCATGAAATCGCTCATCGAAAAGCTGCGCGCGGGAATCGACCTCTCGCCCGAAGACATCAACTACGGCGTGGCCGCTTTGCTCTCGCCGACTGCCTCCGATGACCTCAAGGTCCAATTTCTCACGGCATTGCATCAAAAGGGCGAAAGCGCGGAGGAGATCGCCGGATTTGTACGACAACTCGTCGATCGTGCGATCGATCCTGGTCTGGAACCGGCAAAGCTTCCCGGGCCGATGATCGACGTCTGTGGCACGGGCGGGGATGGTCTCGATCTTTTCAATGTTTCTACCACGATCATGTTTGTCCTGGCCGCCGGTGGCGCGATCGTGGTGAAACATGGCAATCGCGCTGTCACCTCCCGCTGCGGCAGTGCCGACGTGCTCGAGGAATTGGGCGTGGCCATCGATTTGGCGCCCGATGATCTAAAGGAATGCGTCGAACGCCACGGGCTGGGATTTATTTTCGCGAGGCAGTATCATCCTGCCTTTCGCGCCATCGCCGAAACGCGGGCCCGACTGGCGCGCCAAAATACGCGAACCATCTTTAATTTGCTCGGTCCGCTTGTGAATCCGGCGCGGCCGGCGCGGCAACTCATTGGGGTCTTCGCGTCGCGCCTAACGACCGTTTTTGGCGAAGTGCTGCGTCAGCTTGGGCACAAGCGCGCCTGGGTTGTGCACGGGCTCGGTGAAGACGGCATTGGCATGGACGACATTTCCATCAGCGGAGCGACTACCATTACGGAGCTTGCTGATGGAAAAGTCACCTCAGCGGTTCTTGATGTGAATTGGCTCGGGATCGCGCGCGCCAGCGTTGCGAAATTGCGGGGAGGAGACGCGCGGGAGAACGCGGTCACGCTGGAAGGAATTCTAGCCGGCAAAATCACCGGCCCGAAGCGCGACATCGTGGTTGCGAACGCGGGCGGTGGATTTGTGGCGGCGGGACTGGCTTACGATCTGAAAGATGGAATCCAACTGGCACGCGAGGAGCTGGAAAGCGGGCGCGCACTCGAAAAACTGCGCGCTCTGCAAAACTATAAACCGCGCAGATCACGATAAGTCGAATCAAGCTTGCGTAGGAGCGCGATGGCGAATCTCGCGCGATCAACATGTCGATCTAATGCCAGGGCAAGCGAAATGGCGCGCGGCCGCAATTCTTCCGAAAAATCTTCGGGCGCGTGATTTGCGTTAATCCCGATTCCAGCGATGGCGAGATGGGATGCATTTTTTTGGGCGCGCATTTCGATGAGCACCCCGGCCAGCTTCCTTTTACCGAGGTAAATGTCGTTAGGGGGCTTAACCGTTGGGCACAGAGAAAATTGCTCTGAGATCGTTTCTGCGACACTCTGCGCCGCCCAAGCAGTCAGTCGCGCTGATTGCGCTGGCGCAATTTTCGGTTGCAACAAAATCGAGAACCAAAGTCCTTTACCTGACATCGACTCCCAATGACTACCGTGCTGGCCCCGGCCCGCAGTTTGTCGTTCGGCAAAAATTACCAAACCTTCGGGCGTAACTGGCGTTGCCCTTTGCCAAATCGCATCGTTTGTTGACGTCGTTTCTTCGAGAACGATGATTTCGCGGCCGATGGTGCAATGGCCGAGTACGGAGCGCAGACCGTCTGCGTTCAACTTGTTGGTCTTAGCGACACTCACGCGGCCAGCAGCGTCATTTCGAGCGAGAGATCGACCGCGCGCGCGGAATGGGTGAGCGCACCGATGGAGATGTAGTCGACTCCGGTGGCGGCGATTTGGCGAATGTTCTTCAATGTTACACCGCCGCTCGCTTCGAATTTCACTTTTTTTTTGCCGAGCGCGACCGCTTCACGGATTTGGGCCGGCTTCATGTTGTCGAGCAAGATAACATCAATGTCGTCGATTTGGAGAAAAGTACGCACTTGTTGCAGACGGTCCGCCTCAACTTCGATGCGCACATCCGGCTGCTCTTGACGAAGTTTACGGATAGTTTCGACAAACGCGGCGAGTCCGGAATGAGCGGCGAAGTGGTTATCCTTCACGAGGACCATGTCAAATAAACCGAACCGGTGGTTAGCGCCACCACCGGCAACCACGGCGGCTTTTTCCAGCGTCCGCAGTCCGGGCGTGGTTTTGCGCGTGTCAAGGATTTTGACCTGACCGTTTTCGGCCGCGTCAACAAATTTTCGGGTCAAGGTGGCAATACCGGATAAGCGCTGAAGAAAATTGAGGACCACGCGTTCCGCTTTCAGGATCGAACGAGCCAAGCCGTGAATCTCGATGATGACATCGCCAGCGTTCACATCAGCGCCGTCAGCCCGAAGAACCTGGATATGCAAGTCCGGATCGATCCGCCGAAATACCTCCGCAGCCGTTTCGGTCCCGGCGATGATCGCCTTTTCGCGACAGACAATGCGGGCCAGCGCGCACAAATTGGCCGGCACGAAAAAGTCCGACGTGACATCGCCCGCGCCAACGTCCTCCTGAATGGCGGCGTCAATTGGATCGAAGCGGGCAGCGTTCATGAGCTTTGCGCCAATGCTGGCGCTTGGTAAACGCATTTGCCTCGCACATACGTCTCCAAATTTGCGTGTGGGCCGCCGCGATAAATGCAAAGCGCAAGCGCATCTTCGGTCGAGAGTTCACCCAGCGCCCCGCGGTTTTTCGGATACGGCAAAAGCGACGCAAGATCGACAACAATAAAGTCCGCCTCTTTACCGGCATCGAGAGTGCCAATGATCCCGGCTTTCCCGAGGGCGCGGGCACCGCCGTGAGTAGCCAGATAGAATGCTTCGCTCGTCCGGAGGGTGCGCAAATTCGGTTCGTAGGTAGCGCGCGCTTTTTGCACGTCAATGGCGGCGCGGATTACCTGCCACATGTTGAGTTCAGGTCCGCCGGCCACGTCGGAACCAAGCCCCACGGCGATGCCCGCCTTCAAGATTTGATCGAGTTTGATTAAGCCACTACCAAGAAAAAGATTCGAAGTGGGACAATGCGCCACGGTCGATTGGGCGGCTGCGATCGCCGCAATCTCTCGGGAATTAAGATGGATGCAATGGCCGAGTACAGTCTTGGGCGTGAGCAGGCCACACGTTTCGTAAACGTGGGTGTAATCGTGCGCGCTCATGAAAAGGTGGTGCACTTTCTCGATTTCTTCGCGGTTCTCAGCGAGATGAGTTTGAAGATATGCGTCGAAACGGGCGGCCAGTTCGACGGCGTTGCGCATGAGTTTTTCCGAACAAGACACCGCGAAACGCGGACTGAATGCATATTCGAGCCGCCCGTCTTCGGCACCATGCCATTTACAGCATAGTCGTTCGCTTTCGGCCAACGAAACAGAAGGGACCTTTTTCGGTTGAAACTGACCGTAGGAACTGATGTCCATCATCATCTTACCCAAAATTGTGCGCAATCCGCTCGCCTTGGCGGCTTCGAAACCGATCTCGCAACTGTCTTCATAGATTGCGGCGTAGGCCATGACGGTGGTTGTTCCGTTGCGGGCCAGTTCGCGAAAGAATTGCGGTGCTTCGTCGCGCGCTTTCGGACCGGTAAACTCGCGTTCCACCGGAAAAATGTGCTGCCGCAACCACGGGAGCAGCTCGCTTTCACCACGGGCGACGGCGGCATATTGCGGCAAGTGAGTGTGGCAATCGATCAGTCCAGGAAAGATGGCTGCGCTGCTATGATCGATCCACCGAATCGGCGCCCTCCGCTGGACACGCCGCAGATCATCGTAGTCTCCGCGTTCTGTGATGCGGCCGTTATCGATGATCAGTGCTCCACTCTGCCGGCCTCGCAGAGCGCCGAATTCCGGGGCATCGATGAGGAAACCTCGGATGCCGAACGAGTTGGTGTTGCCGTCCATAAAGCCACCGCTACAAGAACATCAGAGGATGGCGCCTCGCAACATCGCAATTATGTGGAACGCTGAGTCGTCCCGTCGGCATAAAAAAAGATTCGGGCAGCGCACGCCAAGGAGAAACAGCAAATACGAAAAACGTGCAACCGCCCGAATCGCCTTAACCTGTTAACTTCGACAGCAACGGGCGTTGATCGTTCGAAATTTTTATGAAATTTTCGGATCGCTCTTGCAACTCCTGCAGACCGTCAGTCGGTCGGCTATAGTTCCAACTCGGATTGGCTCTGGCCGGTCACCCTCGCGGCTTCGTCCCGGACTTCCTGAAGCAACGATTTAAATTCGCATTTTTCCAAGGCTGCGATGAGCGCGGGATAGTCAGGATCGATTTGGAGATCGTCGATTGCCACCGGCAGTTCCAGGTCGCAATCGAGCTCGACCATTTTACGGTTTTGAATGATCTGTTCGTGGGCAGCGCGCAGCTTTTCCCGGGTTTTCTCGCTTTTGACCATATCGATGTTTGCCAACAGCTTCTCGAGCCCGCCAAATTCGCTGATCAGTTTGGCGGCAGCTTTTCGACCGATGCCGGCACCGGGAATGTTGTCGACCGAATCGCCCGAAATCGCCAGCACATCGGCGATGAACTTCGGCGGAACACCCCATTTCGCGGTTACTTGCGGTTCACTGATCAGCGCAAAACCGCCTTGGGGAGACGCCAGTTCGGCCTTCGCCGTCGTGTAAACCTTTACGCCAGAGCCAACGAGCTGAAACAAATCCTTGTCGTTGGTAGCGAGCACTACCTCGATGTCGCACTTGCATGCGGCGATGGCGTAGCAACCCATCAAATCGTCCGCCTCAGTGTTGGGCGAGGAAACATTTTTGAAACCGAGCAGGGGGGTCAGCTTTTGGATGAACTCGAGCTGCGGAATCATCGGCAGCGGCATTTCCTTGCGAGTTTCTTTATAAGCCGGTTGTAATGCGACGCGCCGTTGCGGCATACCTTCATCCCAAAAAACTGCGCCCAGCTCTGGCTGCAAATGTTTCAACATGAGCCGCAGCGTTTTAGTGAATCCAAAAATCGCGTTCGTCGGCTCGCCCCGGGAGTTCGACAGATTCTGGATGGCGAAAAATGAGCGATAAACGTAATAATGGCCGTCAATCAGAAGCAACTTCATGCGCAACACAGGATGAACTCGATTGCCACCATTTCAAACCGGTTCGTCGAAAATCCGACACTGGATTCTCGATGCCGGATGTTGGATTGTCGCTCACGTCATGGCCGAGCAATGGATCATTCGCGTGCATGGCAAGGAATTTGGCCCGGTCGGCGTTGAAACATTGCGCGAATGGAAACGTGAAGGGCGCTTGCTTGCGCAAAATCCAGCGCGCCGGGTAGATGCCGATCTTTGGACAACAGCAGGTGACATCCCCGGTTTGTTTGAATCGCCGCCTGCCCCGGGAAACGACACGCCACTCCCGCTGCACCGTCGGAGTTTCGCTCAGATCCTCAGGGAGACCTTTCAAATTTACCGAAAAGGCTTTTTCCACTTCTTCTGTTTTTCCCTCCTCGCCGCCGTTCCAGCGTATTTCCTTCAGTTAAATTTGCCGACCTTTGGTATTGGCAACCAGACCCCGCCAAACTGGAACGCGATTCGACCAGGCTTCTTTTCTGTATCGATGCTTGTCCTGTTTGTGTTGGTCTGGCCGATTTTCCTATCCGGCATCCAGCTGACGAGCGCTGGCGTTGTTCAATCGCGAGAGGTTCGGACGGCAAATTTGTTTCGGCGCTCCATTTCTCTTTGGCCACGAATGGCCAAGCTCAGTTTGCTCGTTTACGGGAGTTACTTTACTTGGAGCGCTTTGCCGCTGGGCGTGGCCTTCGCCTTAATGATCGGCCAGGTTTCAGTCCTGTCGATCTTCCTGGCATTGTCGATACTGATTTTCCAAGTCTTCATGACGGCGCGGCTCTGGATCAATTTCATGTTTTGGCAGCAATCGGCGGCGCTAGGCGAACTGTCAGGACTGGCGGCCTTGCGCGAAAGTAAAAAGCTCGCGCGCAGTCGCCGTGGGGAAGTGTGGCGTGAACGTCCTCTTTATCGCGGCGCTATCATCGTTTCGATTTGGATCGTCGTCGCAATGGTCGTCAGCTCGGTCGTGCAGGTGCCATTCGTTTTCGTGCGATTGCAAGGCGCAACCAGTCTCGAGCAGGTCCAAACGATTCTGCAAAGCCTCGCGTCCGCGCATCCGCCCGAACCGCTAATGCTCGCAGCTTATGCAACCAGCGCGCTGGTTCATGCCGCTATTCGACCGCTGCTTGGAATTGCATTCGTCGTCCTTTATTTTGATTCGAAATCTGGCCTGGAGGAAAGCAAGATCGACGACTGATTCAGGTGCAGCCGTAGGCGCGACTCTGGGCCGTCAGTCGACCTGCCACTGGATGTGGCAACAGCGAGTATTTTCACACATCAGTCCGGTGCGAGGTGGGCATCGCTGCAAGAAAAATGCTCGCGATTGCCATCCCGATACATCCCTAATTTCACGTAACCGACCGCGGCTTGACGATGCCGTTCATCTAAAATTTCAAGCGGCACAGCAGTTCAACAGTTTGTTTAAGATTTTGAGCCGCCCAATATTCACGGCTGTACTGTCCGCTACGAGGCAGCGAACGCGATGTTACTCAACGAGCTCTTCAAAGAGAATCGGAGGGTTGAAGAACAGCAAGCCACGGTTGTTCAGATGAAATCAACAGTTGCGAAGCAGGAAGCGCTCATCCCGAAGCAACAAAAGCAAATCGAAGCGCTCACTGCCGGTTTGCAAAAGGTGAGTGCACACCTTGAAGTGAGCAAACGTCCGCCGCAACTGGCGGCCGACAATCAGTAAAGCTTCGGAGTCCAACCAGCAGTCGCATTTCGCAGTCAGGATTCCCGGTAATCGAGCAGCAGTGATTCGCTGCGTTCAGGCAACAGGATCGACTCGCCGCGGTCAGAGGGCCCAGGAAGCCGGGAGAAACTAAGCGTCTCGTTCTTTCATTTCCCGGCGACCTTTAGACGCTACCGCCGCTTTCACCGCGCTCTGCGGAGAGTCCACCGGCGGGATCCCAAGAACGGCCGTAGACTTGGTTTCGTTTCCCTCCCGATAACTCCAAGCGTAACAATATCTTGCTTTGGAATGCCCGATCAATTTAAAAACTCTAACTAGTCCATCCCACGCTGTTTTCTCCTCCAACGCCTCACTAACCCACTCAGTTCTTCGGTATATGGATTCGCAGCCGTGCATTGCTCGGATAGCGTCTTGAAGGTCACTGATCTCTTTAGGCTGCATTTCATCCCATCAGAGGCAATCGCTTCAAAAAACTTAAGCCGATACCTTTGTGCGTCACTCCTGCGATGGGAAGCAGGCGTAACGGATTAATTATATTATGGTAATTATAATAAAAGAAGCAGCATCCGTGCCGGTAAGGCTGCTACCACCCAAGCAGGGCATTGTTAGCGCGGACGCGTTTTCTCCATAGCGCGCGGCGACATTGCAACCCTGCTCCCCCAGTATCAGAGGCCGTCCCTCCTCCTCAATAATCGAGCAGTCGTGATTCAGTGTCTTCTTGCGGTGCGTGGGCCGGATGACCTTGCACCCCAATCCCCCCGACGGTCCAACAATCCGAATTCAATGGTCTCCCTCGAAGAAACCTTTTACCTTTTATAAAGAGGTCTCATCTGCCTTCCATCCACTCGCAGCCTTCTGCTAAATTACAGCGCAGCACCTACGAGCTGTTGCTGGAGCGTGCGGAAGAAAT